>Ga0197143_1000102_pt1 | contig 92985 bp, 86 predicted proteins | sample GBS70_MetaG_FD_148603 | JGI IMG/M metagenome (GOLD analysis project Ga0197143, IMG submission 148603) | Sediment microbial communities from Great Boiling Springs, Gerlach, Nevada, United States - GBS 70_MetaG | ecosystem: Environmental > Aquatic > Thermal springs > Hot (42-90C) > Sediment... | reverse complement strand
CCCAGCGTTCCGCCTCCCTCGGGCTCGGCCCGTCGCGCCGGGCCCTTGCCAGGTCTTCTGGGCCCACAATCCCCGTGTCGATCAGGTCATGCCGGAAGGCCTCCGCTAGCACCGGGAAGGAGCTCGGGTCGGCCAGGTCCAACGGGTGGGCGGCCGGCAAACTGAGCAGCTCCGTGTCCTCCCCCTCGTGATATAGGCCGTGCAAGAAGGGGAGAACCTCGGGCCGCTCGGACGGGTGAAGAAAGCAGACCCCCACCAGGGCCTCGGCGGCCAGGATCTGGGGCCACTGCAGCTGCGGGTTGTCGTGGGTGGCGGTCAGGAATTCCTTAAGGGGAAGGGGCCCCACGGCCGCCGGCCCGAACCGGGCCAGGACCACAGGCAGCTCTTCCAACAACCACTCGTTGTCGGCCTGGTCGGCCAGGGCCAGGGCGTCCAGCAGGGCAGGAATCGCCCGGGGATCCCCGCCCCGATCCGGCCGAGGGCCTTGGCCGCATGCAGGGGCATCCACGCCCGCTCGTCCTCGGCCTCCCAGTAGGCGGGGTTCTTGAGGACGTCGATTAACGGGGGCACGGCCCGGGCCCCGCAGGCTACCAGCTCCTCCAGCAGGCCCCTGGGGGCCTGGTCGCCCAGGGTTTCCAGTTCCTTGAGCAGTCGGTCCACACCGTTTCCCGCCATCGCCAACCTCCCCCGGCCGAGGGGCCTCGCCGGGCCGTTAGGGGTCCGCCCGGCGATTAATTTTACCAGCCGCCCGCTTGAGCTTTGGGGCCCGGGCCGGTATAATCCTGACAACCGGCTTCGTTCGGCCGGATGCCGCCCCAGGGGCCCGGGGCACCAAGCTATAAAGGAGGCGAAGGTTGTTCACTTACGCCGGCAAAACCGCCGTCGTCACCGGGGCCGGGCGGGGAATCGGGCGGGCCATCGCCCTGGCCTTCGCCCGCCAGGGGGCAGACCTCATCCTCGCCGCCCGCTCCGTTCCCGAGCTGGAAGAAGTCGCCGCCGAAATCCGCGTCCTCGGCCAAAAGGCCTGGGTGGTTCCCACCGATATGAGCAGGCTCGACCAGGCCCAAAATCTCATCCCCGAGGCCGTAAGGCTGGCCGGCAAAATCGACATCCTGGTAAACAACGCCGGCGGCGGGAGCAGTATTCCCGGGGGCATCGGCCCCCTCGAAGAGGCCACCCCCGAGGCCTTTGATGCCGTCGACGCCCTCAACGTCAAGGGACCCCTCTTCGCCGCCCTGCGGGCCGCCGAGCACCTGAAGGCCCGGGGCGCGGGCGGGACCATCTTAAACATCGTCTCCATCGACGGGGTCGCCCCGGCCCCGGGGGAGGCCCTCTACGGCTCGGCCAAGGCCGCCTTGGTAAGCCTGACGGAAAACCTGGCCATCGAGCTGGGCCGCTACCGTATTCGGGTCAATGCCATCGCCCCATCCCTCATCGACACCCGGCTGGTGGCCCGTCACCTTCAGACCCCCGAACAGCGGCAGCACCGGGCCTCCTTCTTCCCCCTGGGCCGGGTGGGCACCCCGGAGGACGTCGCCGCCGCGGCCGTTTACCTCTGTTCCGACGAGGCCGGCTGGGTCTCGGGCGTCACCCTGCTGGTGGCCGGGGGCGCCAAGGTGCCCTACGATTACTTCAAGTGGCTCCGGACGGTGAACCCGGTCCCGGCCGACTTCCGAATGTAAGCCTCCCCCGGAGGAGCCAGATGGCCTACCGCATCGGCGTCGATATCGGCGGAACCTTCGTGGATTTCTGCGCCTTTGACGACGAATCCGGCCGGCTCAGCACCTTCAAGCGGCTGGCCACCCCGGGCTCCCCCGGCCGGGACGTGGCCTCGGGCCTGGGGTCCCTGGCCGACCGGGGGCTTTTAGAGCCGGCCCGGGTGGCGCATTTTGCCCACGGCACCACCGTGGGGGTAAACGCCCTCATCCAGCGCCGGGGCGCCCGGCTCGGTCTGCTGACCACCGAGGGCTTTCGGGACATCCTGGAGCTGGGAAGGCTCGACCTTCCGGATATCTTCAACCTTTTCAGCGAGCGGCCCCCGGCCCTCATCCCCCGGGAGCGGGTGGTCCCCGTCCGGGAGCGGGTTCGGGCCGACGGGACGGTATCCGTCCCCGTAGAGGCCGAGGCCCTTAAGGCCGCCCTGGGCCGGATAAAGGCCCTGGGGGCCGAGGGGGTGGTCGTCTCGTTTATAAATGCCTATAAAAATCCGGCCCACGAGCATGCGGCCAAGGCCTTCTTCAAGACCGAAGCCCCGGAGCTCTTTACCGTCTGCGCCACCGACGTCTGGCCCGTCATCCGGGAATACGAGCGCACCGTCACCGCCGTCATCCACGCCTACGTTTACCCGGCCATGCGCCGCTACCTGGCAGGCCTCCAGCAGGCCCTTAAAGAGGCCGGCGCCGGCCCCGACGCTTCGGTGGTCATCACCAAGGTGAACGGCGGGGTGATGGGGGTTGGGCGGGCGGCCGAACAGTGCGTCTGGACCCTAACTTCCGGCCCGGCCTCGGGGGTCATCGGCGCGGCATACATTGCCGGCCTGGCCGGGGCAAGGCATGTCCTTACCCTGGACGTTGGGGGAACCAGCGCCGACATCGCCGTGGTCACCGACGGCCGGCCGATGCAGGGAATGGGCCACCGGGTCGGGGGCTACCCCATCTACGTCCCGGCCATCATGGTCTCCTCCATCGGGTGCGGCGGGGGCTCCATCGCCTGGGTGGACGAACTGGGGATGCTCAGGGTGGGCCCCGAGAGCGCCGGGGCCGAGCCGGGCCCGGCCTGCTACGGCCGGGGCGGGGCCCGGCCCACCCTTACGGACGCCTTCGCCGTCTGCGGCTTCCTGGCCGGGGGCGCCCTGGCCTACGGGGCCCTTAAGCCCCGGCCCGACCTGGCGGCCGCGGCCCTTGCCGGTGTTGCCCGGGCCCTGGGCCTGGATGTTTACCGGGCGGCCGAGGCCGTCATCCGGGTGGCCGTCTCCGACATGTATCTGGAAAGCAGCAAGCTTCTGGCCCGCTGGGGAATCGACCCGCGGGAGCTTTCGCTGCTGGCCTTCGGCGGGGCCGGGCCGATGGTAGGCTGTTTTCTGGCCCGGGAGCTGGGCATCGGGAAGGTGATAATCCCGCCCTTCCCCGGGATTTTGAGCGCCGCCGGGGCGGTGCTGGCCGACCTTAAAAACGACTTTATCCGGACGGTCCTGCTGGACCTGGATGAGGGGGCCGTCCCGGCCCTAAGGGCCGGCTTTGCCGAACTTAAGGCCGCGGCCTTTGATTGGCTGCGGCAGGAGGGGAAGTTTGCCGGGGAGGCTTCCTTGGAACTCTCCCTGGACATGAGGTATGCCGGCCAGGCCTACGAAATCGAGGTCCCCGTGGCCGAAGGATGGGTCGAATCGGGGGACCTTAAGGCCCTCCGGCGGGCCTTTGACGCCCGGCACGAGCAGGTCTACGGCCATTCGGACCCGGCCGCCCCGGCCCAGGTGGTGAACTTAAGGCTGGTCGTCGCCGCCCCGACCCCTAAGCCCGTCCCGGCCGAGGTGGGGCCGGCCGCATCGGAAGAGCCCGACGCCCTCCGGTGGGAGAAGGTTTTCTACGGGGGGACGGAGCGGACCATGCCCTTCTTCCGGCGGACGGACCTTAAGGCCGGCCACCGGCTGCGGGGCCCGGCGGTGGTGGTCGAAGACGACTGCACCGTGTGCATCCCGGCGGAATTTTCCGGGTTTGTGGACCGCTGGGGCAACATCATCCTGGAGGATACAAGCCGTGGATAAGGTTACCCTGTCGGTCTTTGCCAACCAGTGCCGGGCCGCCTGCGCGGTGATGGCCGAGACCCTCTACCGGACGGCCCACTCCACTTTCGTGCGGGAGACCTTCGACTTCACGGCCGGGCTTACCACGCCCGAGGGGGAGATGTTCGCCTACTCCGAAGAGATTGCCGCCACCTGGTTTGTGGGCCTCAACATGGGCAACGCCGTCCGGAAAATCCCCGACTACGAAGAAGGGGATATCTGCATCACCAACGACCCCTACGGCAGCGGGTTTGTCTGCACCCAGAGCCCCGACACCCACCTCTGGATGCCCATCTTCTACGGGGACCGGCTGATGGCCTTCGGCTGCTGCCACGTGCACAACACCGACGTGGGGGGCGCGGTGCCTGGGAGCCTCTCCCGCACCCTATCCGACGTCTTTCAGGAGGGGATCCGGATTCCGCCCTTAAAGCTTTACCGCCGGGGCGAGCTTAACCGGGAGCTTTTAGAGGTCTTTCTAACCAACGTGCGGGTCCCCGACCAGAACTGGGGGGACTTGAAGGCCCAGGTGGCCGCCCTTAAGGTGGTAGAGCGCAAGGTCAAGCAGATTATCGACCAGTTTGGGCCGGAGGCCTTCGCCGAAGGCATCCACGCCCTCCTAGACCACGCCGAAGCCCAGGCCCGGGCCATCATCCGGTCGATTCCCGACGGGGACTACTTTTTCTGTGACTACGTGGACGAAGACGCCGTTACAGGAAACCCCCTCCGGCTGGCGGTGACCATGCGGGTCCGGGGGGACGAGCTTATCCTCGACTTTACGGGCACCGACCCCCAGCTGGCATGCTCGCTGAACATACCCACCGGGGGAAACGAGCGGCACACGGTGCTGCTGGTGGCCCTCTACCACGCCTTCCGGACCCTGGACCCGAATATTTTTCTAAACAACGGCATTACCCGGCCCATCCGCTGCATCCTGCCCGAGGGAAGCATCGTCAATCCCCGGTATCCGGCGGCGGTCGGCATGCGGTCTTTGACGGGCGCCCGCCTTCAGGATGTGCTTTTAGGGTGCCTGGCCCGGGCCCTTCCGGACCGGATGCCGGCCTGCGCCAGCGGCAGCATCTCCATGGTGGTGCTCAACACCGTGGACCCGAAGGCCGGCCGGATTGCGGTGGCCACCATCGAGCCGATGGTCGGGGGCGGTGGCGGCGGGCCCTTCCGGGACGGGACCAACGGCGTCGGGGGCACCATCAGCTTTCTGAGAAACACCCCGGTGGAGATAAACGAGGCCGAGGTGCCCTTTGAGGTGCTGCGCTACGAGCTTATCCCCGACTCGGGCGGGGCCGGGTTCTGGCGGGGCGGGCTGGGGGCCGTCCTGGAGTTCAGGGTCCTTTCGCCCGGAAGCTCGGTGACGGCCCGGAACCGGGACCGCACCCGCTTCCGCCCCTGGGGGGTGGCCGGGGGCAGGCCCGGCAGGCCCTCGGAGTTTGTCCTGAATCCGGGCACCGACCGGGAGCGCAACCTGGGCAACGTGGATGTGGTCCATCTCGACCCCGGGGATGTGGTCCGCATCACCTCCTGCGGGGGCGGGGGCTGGGGCGACCCGTACCGGCGGGACCCGGCCCGGGTGCTGGCCGACGTTCGGAACGGGTTCGTCTCGGCCGAGGCGGCCGAGGCCGAATACGGGGTTGCCATTCGAGACGGCGAGGTCGCCCCGGAGGCGACGGCCCGCTTGCGGGCCAGCCGGTCGGCGGCAACGGGCTCGGAGTCCCATTTCGACTTCGGGCCGGAACGGGCGGCCTACGAGGCGGTCTGGACCCGCCAGATGTACGATGCCCTCACCGAGCTTCTCTGGGGCGTGCCCGTCACCTGGCGGGGATTCTTTAAGGGCAAGCTTTTTGAGGCCGTTGACCAGATCGGCAAAAGCCGGCCTCCGACCCCCGAAGACCTCCGGGCCGCCTTTGCCCGGATTAAGGCCGATTTCTTCGGCCCCGACTAGAGGCGATTGCGCAGGCGGGGGTCCAGCAGGTCCCGCAGGCCGTCCCCCAGCAGGTTAAACCCGAGGACGGCCAGCATGATGGCCAGCCCGGGTATCGTGGCCACGTGGGGCGCAATCAGCAGAAAGTCCCGGCCCGTGGCCACCATCAGACCCCAGGACGGCCAGGGCGGCTGCACCCCCAGCCCCAGAAAGCTTAAGGCCGCCTCCAGCAGGATGGCGTTGGCCATGTAGAGGGTGGCAAAGACCAGCAGGGGCGGCACGATGTTGGGCAGCACGTGCAGGAGCACGACCCGCACCACCGGCACCCCGACGGCATAGGCCGCCACGATGAACTCCCGCTCCTTGATGGCCAGCACCTGACCCCGCACCAGCCGGGCAAAGGCCGGGGCCGACCAGATGCCGATGGCCAGGACGATGTTGCGCTCCCCCGGCCCCAACGCCGCCACCACGGCGATGGCCAGCAAAAGATAGGGAAACGACAAGAGGATATCCATAACCCGCATCAGAAGCTCGTCCACCCACCGGCCCGCAAACCCGGCAACGAGGCCGGCCGTCCCCCCAAGGCCCAGCCCCACCCCCACGGCCACCAGGGAGACCAGCAGGGTCACCCGGGAGCCCAGAATCACCCGGCTTAAGATGTCCCGCCCGAACTCGTCGGTCCCCAGGGGGTGGGCGGCCGTGGGGGGCTGACGCCGCAGCTCCAGCCGCTGCAGGGTCGGGTCGTACGGCATCAGCCGTTCGGCAAAGAGGGCCGTAAAGACCAAAAGCCCCACGATGACCGCCCCGACCACCGCCGCCCGGTTCCGGGCAAACCGGCGCAGGCCCGAGACCAGGGCCGGGGCCGTCCCCACGGGCCGAAGGGCTTCCTCCGTCCGCGACCCCATCAGGCGTAAGTTATCCTCGGGTCAAGCCAGGCGTAGGCCAGGTCCACCAGCAGGTTCACCACCACGTACGAAAAGGCAAAGATGAGGACGATCCCCTGCAGCAGCGGGTAATCCCGGGCAAAGATGGCCAGCACCACCAGCCGCCCCAGCCCCGGCCAGGCAAAGACCGTCTCGGTAAGGATGGCCCCGCCCAGAAGCTGGCCGAACTGCAGGCCGATGACGGTAACCACCGGGATTAAGGCGTTTTTTAAGGCGTGTCCCAGCAGGACCGCCGGCTCCGAAAGGCCCTTGGCTCGGGCCGTCCGGACGTAATCTTCACCCAGGACCTCCAGAAGGCTCGAGCGGGTCATCCGGGCAATTAACGCCACCGAGGGCAGGGCCAGGGTCACCGCCGGCAGAACCAGGTGCTGGGGCGTCCCCGAGCCGCCGATGGGCAGAAGCCGCAGATAAAAGCCGAAGATGTAGATAAACACCAGGCCCACCCAGAAGATGGGCATCGATAGGCCCAAAAGGGCTAAAAGCCGCACCCCGAAATCGACCCAGCCGTTGGGCCTTAAGGCCGAGACCGCCCCCAGGCCGATGCCCAGGGCCACGGCGATGCCGATGGCCGTTGCGGCCAGAAGCAGGGTGTTGGGCCAGGCCTCGGCCACCTCAGCCGCCACGGGGCGGCGGGTCATGATGGACCGGCCCAGGTCGCCCGTTACGGCCCGGCCGATGTATTCGGCGTAGCGCAGAAGGAGGGGCCGGTCCAGACCCAGCTCCCGCCGGAGGGCGGCCACCTGCTCGGCGGTGGCATTCTGGCCCAGGATCATCACCACCGGGTCCCCGGGGATCAGGTCCAGGATGAGGGTGACTAAAAAGACGATCCCCAGGGCCACCAGCAGGCTGGTCAGGGCCCGGCGGAGGATAAAGCGGCCCATCTAAGGTTTATTTGTCCAGCCAGGTGTACTGGAGCCAGTCCAGGTACTCGCTCTTGTGAATCCGGTAGCCCTTCACGGCGGCGCTGGTGATGATGGTCTCCTTGGTGTTGTAAACGGGAACCAGCACCGCGTCTTTAGCCATCATCTCGAAGGCCTGGGCGTAGAGCTGGCCCCGCTGGGCCTCGTCGGGATTCGCCCGGCCCCGGGCCGTAAGCTCGTCCACCGCCGGGTTGCAGTACTCCATCCCGTTAAACCCGTTGGGCGGGATGGAGGCGCACGCAAAGAGGGCGCCCAGGGTGTAGTGGGCATCGGCCGGGACGTCCGTCCAGCCCAGGGTTCCCAGCTCGGCATCCAGGCCGGTGCGGGTGTACTTGTTGAGCAGGGTCCCCCACTCCAGAATCTGCAGGTCCACCTGAATCCCGAACTGGCGCATCGCCGCCTGAAAGGCCTCGCTTATCTCCGCATCCTTCGGATACCGGCCCCGGGGCGAATAGTGCTTAAGGCTGAGCCTCTGCCCATCCTTGGCCCAGAACCCATCCGAACCCTTAGAATACCCGGCCTGCCGCAAAAGCTCCTCGGCACGCCTCGGGTCATAGGCCCAGTACTGGCTCAAATCCTTGTAGCCGACGATGCCCGGGGAGACATAAGACGTGGCCGGCAGGGCGTTGCCCTCCAGGATGTTGTCGATTACGGGCTTGCGGTCGAAGGCCAGGTTTATCGCCTGCCTTACCCGAACGTCGTTGACCGGCGGCCGGTTGACGTTGAACCCGAAAAACACCACCCGAAGCCCGTCCACCTCGTGGACCACAAACCGGTTGTCCCGCTTAAACTGCCCCACCTGGGCCAGGGCCGGTATGAACACCATGTCGGCCTCGCCCGTCTGCAACGCCAGCATCCGGTTGCTCTCCTCCGGAACAACCTTGTAAATTACCCGGTCAAGATAGGCTTTATCGCCCCAGTAGCCTTCCCAACGCTCAATGGTTATGCTGGCGTTGGTCCGCCACTCCACAAACTTAAAGGGCCCCGTCCCCACCGGATTGCGCCCAAAGTCCTGACCGTATTTCTGCAGGGCCGCCGGGCTCACTATCGACATAAACCAGGTCGAGACCGCCCGCAAAAGGGGCCCGTAGGGCCCCTCCGTCAGGATGTCCACCGTGTAGCCGTCCCGAACCTCGGCCCCCTTTATCCCCCGGAAGAAGGAGGCCGCCCGGCTCTGGGGCGAAATGGCCCGCTCAACGCTTATCTTGACGGCCTCGGCATCCAGGTCGGTCCCGTCGTGGAACTTTACCCCCTGCCTGAGGTAAAAGCGCCAGCGGTCCGGGGCCACCTGCTCCCAGCGCTCGGCCAGCCAGGGCTTCAAGCTCATGTCGTAATCGAGCCTAAGCAGGCTTTCGAAGATGTTGGTGGCCACCCAGCCGCCAGCGGCGGTGGTGTCGTTGGTGGGGTCCAGGGAGACGGCATCAATGGGCCGGACGATGGTCAGGGTTCCGCCCCGCTTGGGCTGGGCCTGGGCGGGCGGCTGGGACTGGGGGCCGGTGGTGGCCGCCGGGGCGCAGGCCCCCAGGACCCCCAGGGCCGCGCCCCCAAGGCCCAGGGCCAGACTCCGCCCCAGAAACTCCCGCCGGGAAAGACCCGATACCTGGTCTGGTCTAACCCTATCCCCGGACATTTTTCGGCTTGCCCTCCTTTTTAAATCTAAGGCCGGACACCGGCGGCTGGCCGACGGGCAGTAATCGTTTTCTACCGCCGGACCCGTACACTCGTGGCCCGGTCCGGCCCCCTCCTCCGTGCCGGGCAATGCCCGGCGCCGCACGATGGCTGAGTCTAACATATTCACCGAAAATATGCAACTTGTCCGGCAAATTAGATTTGTTTTTTAACTCTTAAAAATCTCCGCCACTGATAAAGTCTCCCGGCCGCGCATCTGTCGGCAGGTAAAACCGGCGCATTGGCCTTGCGGCCGCCGCCCGGTAGACGGGAATGGTGGATAATCCCCGGCAACCGGGGTAAGCGGGTGTGTTAGATTAATGGGGTTCGGTTTGTTCGGGGCCAGGGAATACCGGCAGTGCGAGGGTCTAGATGAAAGCTGAGTCCGGTCAGGGTCTGGTCGAATATGCCCTCATTCTTTTCCTGGTCGCCATCGTGGTGGTGGCGGTCCTGGTCCTGCTCGGGCCGCAGATCGGCTCGGTTTTCAGCTCCGTTGTCCGGGCCCTGGGCGGCTGAGCCGGCCGCGGCGAACCTGACGTAATCCGTGAAACGGATTACGTCAGGTTCTTCCGTACGAACGTACTGTTGACGGCCGACCCGGGCCGCTATATGCTCGAATTGACCGGGGTGCCAGGCAGCGGGTCGGGCGCCCCTGCCCGTTCCCGGAATCTGAGAGGAGGCGAGCGAAGGTTATGCTCCCCGATATTTTCCGCCCCGAAGAGGGTCAGGGTCTGGTCGAGTACGCATTAATCCTCTTTCTTGTCGCCATCGTCGTCATCGCCGTCCTTATCCTGCTCGGGCCGCAGATCGGGTCGATCTTCACCTCGGTTGTGAGGGCCCTGGGCGGGCCAGCTTAACCGGTCGGGCCGTCGGCCGTTTCAGACCGGTGGGTTCCGGGCGGCGCCGAAGGCGGCTCCGTGCCCCGTTTTTTGGGATCCTGGGATGCCGGCTTCCCAGGATGCGGCCAGCGCAGAGGCGCCTTCGGCGCCCGGCTTACCGGGAAGGGAAGGCACGGGAGTGCGTTTGGCACCTGGCTTCCAGGGTAGCGGAAGCGCGGACGCGGCCTTGCCGCTCCGGAGCCGGCGGGAGGGGGGCCAGAGCGTGGTGGAGCTGGCCCTGGTTACCCCCCTCCTTTTCCTGCTTATGCTGGGCGTTCTCGACTTCGCCCGGGTCTTTTTTTCCTACGTGACGGTGAGCAACGCCGCCCGCACCGGCGCCCGCTACGTGAGCGTTTACCCCGACACCCCCCCGGAACAGGTCTCCCAGGTGGTCGTCGGCGAGGCCGCCCGCACCCTGGATTACTCCCCCGGCTGCAACTGCCTCCGGCTGGGGGTCATCACCGAAACCTACCGGTACGGCATCATCGACCCGGTGAACAAACCGCTGGTAAGCGGCACCGTCACCGTAACCCTGGTTTACAGCCAGCCGAGCCTCTTTTTCGCCCAGTTTGTCAACGCCCTGACGGGCTGGTGGGGCGGGCCGACCCTGCCCACGGTGGTTCCCATTTCGGTGCATTCGGTCATGCCCATCGCCCTTGGGATGGAGGCCCTGCCCACCCCGACCCCGAGCCCGACGGCCACCCCGCCCCCGCCGACCCCGACCCCCACGCCCAGGTCCACCGGCGGTGGCGGAGGGGGTAGCGGGGGCGGTGGCGGCAACCGGTCCAGTCCCACCCCGACGGCCACCCCGACCGGGACCCCGACCCCGACGCCGACCCCAACCCTTACGCCCACCCCCAGCCCCACCCCGACCCCGAAGCTGGTGGCCTACGGCCGGGCCATCTACGGCACCGTCTTTAAGGCCGACGGCTCGGCCCCCCAGTCCGGCGCCTTCGTCGAGGTGATTCTGGACGGCGCCGTCATCGCCACCGCCATCACCGACGGCGGCGGGGGCTACCGGGTGGAGGCCGCCAATTCCGGTTCGCCCCTTCCGGGCAACCGCTTTTACACCGTCCGGGCCACCTCCGGCCTGCTCACCGGCTCGGCCGACGGCTTTCTGCCCGCCGACGGGGTGGCCAACATAAACGTGACCATCGGGGGCACCCCAACCCCGACCCCGACGCCGGGGACGGCCACCCCGACCCCCACTGGGACATCCCTGGGGGCGCCCGTGCTTTCGGGAACCTGCGCCGTGACCACCACCGGGGGCGTCACCGTTACCCAGAACTCCCTTACCTGGACCGCCGTTTCCGGGGCCGCCCGCTACCACGTCTATCAGTCCGCCGATTACGGCCGGACCTTTGTCTTCATCGCCGGCACCGCCGGCACCTCCTTTACGGTCACGGTGGATAACAACACCCGCTACGACTACGTGGTCGCCGCCGTGGGTCCGGGCGGTCAGGAGGGCCCGGCCTCCAACGTGGCCACGGTTGTCTGCGGCAACCCGCCGACGCCCACCCCGAACCCCACGGGCACCCCGACCCCCACCGCCCTGCCGGACCTGCTGGTAACCAGCCTGGTGGCCCAGGGTCCCCGGCCAAACCAGGAGCCCCGGGTGGGCGACCCGGTCACCGTGCGGGTGACGGTCCAGAACGCCTCGGGGGTGCCGGCGGCGGGCTTTTTCTACCTGGACGTCTACGTCGACCAGGTGCCGGTTCCCGGCAGTCCCGGTTTCGCCTGGGCGGCCGTAAACGGCCTCGGGGCCGGCGCCACCAAGACCTTCACGTTCACTTACACTTTCTCGGTCCCGGGGTCCCATTTCTTCCAGGCCCAGGTCGACACCTACAACCAGGTCCGGGAGGGGAGCGAGTCCAACAACGTGAGCGTGCCCTACCCTATCGCCGTCCAGGGCACCGCCCCGACCCCAACCCCGACGCCGGCGACGGCCACCCCCACCGCGACCCCAACCCCGGGAACCTCCGGAAGCATCCGGGGCACCGTCTGGGCGTCGACGTCCGGCGGCCTCAGCCTCGCCCCGCGGGCCGCGGTCAAAGTCCTCGCGGGAAGCACCCCGGTCGCCGAGACCCTTTCGGGGCCCGACGGCCAGTTCGCCGTCCCCAACCTGGCCCCCGGCACCTACACCGTGGCCGGAAGCCTCTGCCTTGAGGGAAGGCTTTACGCCGACACCGTGCCTGGGGTGGGGGTGACGGCCGGGCAGACCACCCAGGTTACCCTGGTCCTGGAAGACCTCGGGGGAACATGCACGCCTTGAGAAACTTCGCCCTCATCCTTCTGGCGGCCGCGGCGGGGGTGCTGGCCGGCTGCGGGGGCGGGCCCCGCACCGGGCGGGAAGCCCTTCCCGGACCCGCCGACCTGACGGCCCGGGCGGCCTTCCGGGCGGCCGCCCAGGTGGGACGGGCCTGGCGGCCCGATGCCCGGCTCGTCCTGGTTTCCACCTCATGGCAGAACCCAACCCCGGACCGGCTGCGGACCGGCCGGGGGGCCTGGGCCTTTTATTTTGTCTCCCCAGGCGGCCCCACGGAGGGGGGCCAGGGGCTTCCGGCCCTGGTGGTTACGGTGGCCGACGGCCGGGCCGAGGCCGCCGCCGAGACCGTGGTCGGCCCCGAGCTCGAGGAGGTGGTCTTCTTAGACTGGAAGGTCGACAGCGATGGGGCCCTCGACGCCTTCCTGCGGGCCGGGGGCGGGGACTTTCTGGCCGACCGGCCCGAAGCCAGCGTCGCCGTCAGGCTCCTCCGGCCGGCGGGACGGCCCACCCCGGAATGGCGGGTTACCGCCCTGGACGGCCGAGACGGCCGGAGCTTTCAGGTCCGGGTCGACGCCGTCAGCGGGGCGGTTGTTGGGTCCGGGTCAGGAGGCGGCCGGTGAGCCGGAAAAGTCGGGGGCAGAGCCTGCTGGAGTTCGCCCTGGGCCTTATGGTGGTGATGCTCCTTTTTATGGGCGTCTTTGACCTCGGTTTCGGTATCTATCAATACATCACAATATCTAATATGGCCCGGGAGGCCGCCCGGTATGCGGTGGCCGCCGAGCATCAGCCCCTGAGCCAGCAGGATTTCAGCGGGGACGTCACCAATCCCAGGAGCAATGCCGCCGCCGTGGCCGCCGGCCTGGCCCGGGGCGTGGCCTTAAGGACCGACTGCGCCGGGGCCGACTACACCAGCCCGGCCGCCCCCTGCTGGAAGCGGGCCCCAACCGGACCCCGCTACTGGGAAGGTCCCGACTATGCCCAGGGAACCGATGCAACCTTAACCTTTCACGTTTACCCGGAAACCGACTGGGTGTTGCGCTCCGGTTTCGGCCGGACCATTACGGCCACGGTGACCTATAAATACCGGCCGATAACCCCCATTATACCTTTTGAAATTCGGCTGGCCGCCTCGGCGGTGATGATGACGGAGTAAAAGCGGTGGGCCGAAGGCCGGAGATAACGGTTTCTTCCCCGGGCCAAAGGGGCCAGAGCCTGGTAATGGTGGCCGCGGCCATCGTGGCCCTGGTGGCCATGGTCGGCCTGGCCGTCGACGGCGGCTACGCCTACGCCCAGCGGCGGCTCATTCAGAACCTGGCCGATTCGGCCGCCCTCGCCGGGGCGGGCAAACTGCGAAACGGCCTGGCCTACACCACCGACGCCGAGGTCCGCCGGGCCATCGAGCGCTACGCCGGGGGCAACCGCCCCCTCCTGCGGGATGTCCACTGGGAGGCCTACTACACCGATGCCCTTGACCAGCAGATCGGCACCGTCCAGGTGGGGGACCTGGGCTACATTCCGCCCCAGGCCCGGGGCGTCCGGGTGGTAGCCTACGCCGCCTTCGACACTTTCTTTATCCGGGTTCTGGGCATAAACCTGGGCCGTGTCAGTGCCAGCTCGGTGGCCAGGACTGCCAACCCGGCCAGCGGCGGAACCTGGGCCATCTGGGTCGGGGGCACCGAACGCTGCAGCCAGGGGGCCCTCAACATCCAGTCCTCCGACGTGCTGGTCACCGGGGCCCTCCACAGCAACGCCAACATCCAGGTCAACGCCGGCGGGCAGGGCATCGTCATCAACGGGACGGTGGAAAGCGTCCTTGGGGTCGAGACCGGCAACCCGGCCAAGATAGCTTACAACCCGCCGGTGGGCAACCCGGGCCTTACCACCCCCCAGCCGATGCCCTTCAACTGGCCCCTCGAGATGTTCGCCCCGGGCGGGGCGGCCGCCCAGGCCGCCCAGGCCGAGGGCCGATATTACCACATAACGGGCGACCTGGACAAAAATTCCCCCTACATTCAGAACGGCCGGCTCCAGCCGGGCCTTTACTTCGTGGAGGGCGACGTCAAGCTCGGGCAGGGGGGCGGGCCCGTCGCCGGGGAAGGCGTCACCATCGTGGCCCGGGGCAAAATCGACCTGAGCGGGGGCTCGGCCCTAAGCTACTACAAGCCGGCGGGCGACCAGTGCGCCATGGGCGCGGTCGTCCTGGCCTCTTACTACCGGGCGGCCGACTACTGCTCCACGTCCGGGGCCGGGATCCAGCTTTCGGGCAACGACAACCGCTGGGTCGGGGTAGTCTACGCCCCTTACTCCCTGGTCAACATCAGCAACGCCCGGGCCAGCACCCTGAACGGGGCCATCATCGCCCAGGCCGTAAGCATCTCGGGCAGCGAACTGAACATGTACTCCAACCTCTACTGCGCCTACCGGAGCGTTTCGGGCCCGTACGTTGTCCGGTAGCCGCCGACGGCTTGCCCGCAGCCGAAGCCCGGGCTTCAGGGCCCGTTGACGGCGGCCCACCGCCCCGAAGGGACCGTGGCGCGGCGTTGACGTCGATGTTCGCCGCGTAGCGACGTGCCCCTTGCGGCTGCCCGGCTGCCGGCACCGGGGGCAGGTTCGGCTGGTGTCGGCCGGGTCCACCTCGGTCACGGCCGGCCCGCAGCGAGAGGCGATGCAAGGCCTTGCCGCGGACCCGGCCCCTCTCGGGCTAAGGGGGCGAGGGGCGCATTCCCCGTTGTCGACATAAATGCCTGAGTATTTATGTCGACAATAGGCGACGGTCCTCTGCGCCCGATTTCTATGGCCCGGTTTAGCCGCAGCAGTCGCAGCCGACCTCCTGGCAACCGCATTCGCAGTGGCCGGCCGGGAGCTCCCCTCGGCTTTCGGCCGCGGCCGGCCGGGAGCCGGGCTTCCTCTGGCGCCCGGGCACGGCGCCGGCCGGCAGTTGCCTGGGCAGCTCGCCCCGCCAATGTTCTTCTTTCCCGGTCACCTCTTGTCCTCCTGAAACGGCCTTCAACCCGAGTTTAGGCCCCGGAGCGGGCTCCAGGGTCAAGGGAAAGGGCGGGGTGTGGCCCCTCACCGGCAAGCATCCGCAGGCGGCCGGAAAACCGGCGCACCCGCCCCAAGCCTCCTCCTGGGCGACGAGGAGGCCGTAACATTCTTCCAGGCTTTGTTTGAACGCTAAAAGCTCGGACAGCCGCCGCTGGCACTCCTCAATCTTACGCCGCAGGGCTTCGGCGACGTGCTGCCGGGTCCGACGGCAGTCGCCGGCGACGGCGACCTCCAAGAGCTCACCGACCTCCCGCAGGGAGAGGCCCAGCTGCTTCGCCCGTCGGATGAAGGTCAGGCGGCCCAAGTCGGCCTCAGCGTACAGACGATACCCGGCCGGGCTTCGCCATTTCGGCCGCAACAAGCCTATCCGCTCGTAGTAGCGTATGGTGTCCACCCGAACGGATGCCCGCCGGGCGAGCTCGCCGATCCGCCGGAACCGACCGTCGCCCATCGCCTTTACCTAATCGCAGTTTAAACTATGCACCTGGGTCCAGGGTCAAGTCGGCCGTGAAGGAATCCCCGGTCCCGCCGGCCTTCGCCGGGTTACGGGGGTCGGCCCGGTCTGGGCCCAGCCCGCCGGCCTCCAGGGCTTTCCAATTTTCGGCACCGGACCCTTTGGAAATACCTGCAAGGCTACGGCCGTGCGCCCTTACAACCAAGCTATAGATCGTATGTCAGCATACCAGGGTTAACTGGAAAGCCCTGGCCGGCGTCCCCGGTCCCAGGGGCCGGCCCCGCCCCGTGATATAATGGGTTGAAAGCAGATTTACCGGGTTGGAGGTGCCCCTTGACCCAAGCTACCGCACGCAAGTGGGTCTATCTCTTCGAAGAGGGCAGCGCCCAGATGCGGGACCTCCTCGGCGGCAAGGGCGCCGGCCTGGCCGAGATGACCAACGTGAGCCTGCCGGTCCCGCCGGGGTTCACCATCACCACCGAGGCCTGCGTCGAGTACTACCGCCGGGGCCGCCAGTTCCCCGAGGGCCTCTGGGAGCAGGTGCTGGCGGCCCTCCGGACCCTTGAGGAAAAGAGCGGCAAGCGTTTCGGCGACCCCAACAACCCCCTCCTGGTCTCCGTCCGGTCGGGGGCCAAGTTCTCCATGCCGGGGATGATGGACACGGTCCTCAACCTCGGCCTTAACGACGAGGTGCTTACCGGCCTCATCCGCCTCACCGGAAACCCCCGCTTCGCCTACGACGCCTACCGGCGCTTCATCCAGATGTTCGGCCGCATCGTCCTGGGAATCGACGGCCAGAAATTCGACGGGATTTTCGAGGCCAAGAAGCGGGAGCGGGGCGTCGAAAAGGACACCGACCTCACGGCCGACGACCTGGCCGAGGTGGTGGCGGCCTTTAAAGAGCTGGTTCGGAAAGAAACGGGGAAAGATTTTCCCCAGGACCCCTACGAACAGCTCCGGCTGGCCATCCAGGCCGTCTTCGAGTCGTGGAACAACCCCCGGGCCGTCGCCTACCGGGAGTATTACAAGATTCCTCACGACCTGGGCACGGCCGTCAACGTTCAGATGATGGTTTTCGGCAACCTGGGTGAAGACTCCGGAAGCGGGGTGGCCTTCACCCGGAACCCGGCCACCGGCGAAAAGGAGCTTTACGGCGAGTACCTGCCCAACGCCCAGGGCGAGGACGTGGTGGCCGGCATCCGCACCCCCCTCAAGATCGCCGAGCTAAAAGGGCGCTTCCCCGAAATCTACCGTCAGCTCGAGGAGATCGCCCGCCGCCTCGAGCTTCATTACAAGGACGTCCAGGATATCGAGTTCACCGTGGAGCGGGGCAAGCTTTACATGCTCCAGACCCGGGCCGCCCAGCGGACGGCCCAGGCGGCGGTGAAAATCGCGGTGGACCTGGCCCTGGAAGGCATCATCTCCCAGGAGGAGGCGGTCCAGCGGGTGAAACCCGCCCAGGTGGAGGAGCTTTTAAAGCCCCGGTTCGACCCGGAGGCCAAGGGGGCGGCCGCGGCCGAGGGCAGGCTTCTGGCCCGGGGCGTCAACGCCTCCCCGGGGGCGGCGGTGGGCCAGGCGGTGTTTGACGCCGACACCGCCGTGGCCTGGGCCCAGGCCGGCCGGGACGTAATCCTGGTCCGGACCGAGACCAACCCCGACGACGTCCACGGGATGATCGCCGCCCGGGGGGTCCTCACCGCCCGGGGCGGGGCGACCTCCCACGCCGCCGTGGTGGCCCGGGGCCTGGGCAAGCCGGCCGTGGTCGGCTGCGAGGCCCTCAATATCGACGAGCATAACCGCCTCTTCACGGTGGACGGGGTCGTCGTTAGAGAGGGCGATTATATCAGCATCGACGGAACCACCGGGGAGGTCTTCCTCGGGGCCATCCCCACGGTGGAGCAGAGCTTCGCCGAGCAGACCGAACTCCGAACCCTGCTGGAGTGGGCCGACCGGTTCCGCCGCCTGGGGGTCTGGGCCAACGCCGACTACCCCCGGGACGCGGCCAGGGCCCTGGAGTTCGGGGCCGAAGGGATCGGCCTCTGCCGGACGGAGCACATGTTCTTCGAGCCGGAGCGGCTCCCCTTCGTCCACGAGATGATCCTCCACGCCCGGGAGGCCACCGCCCTCGAGCGGGAGCTTCGGCGGGCCGAGGACGCCTTCGAGACGGCCGAGCCGGCCCGGAAGGCCCAGGTCGAGGCCGAGTACCGTAAGGCCGAGGAGCGCTACCGGCAGTCGGAGGCCGTCCGCCGCTACTACGGCGCCCTGGCCGAGCTGGAGAAATTCCAGACCGAAGACTTTAAGGGGATCTTCCGGGTGATGGGCCACCGGCCGGTGGTGATCCGGCTTCTCGACCCGCCCCTCCACGAGTTCCTGCCCCGCTACGAGGAGCTGCTGGTCCAGGTCACCGAGCTCCGGCTCAAAGGGGTCCCCGACGGGGAGCTGGCCGAAAAGCGGCGGCTTTTGGAGCTGGTGGAGTCGATGCGGGAATTCAATCCGATGCTGGGGCTGCGGGGCTGCCGGCTGGGGATCCTCTTCCCGGCCATCTACGAGATGCAGGTCCGGGCCATCTTCCGGGCCGTCTGCGACCTTAAGGCCGAGGGCCTCGACCCCCACCCCGAGATTATGATCCCCCTGGTGGGCCACGCCAACGAGCTGGCGGTCATCCGGGAGCAGCTGGAGACCGTGGCCCGGCAGGTCATGGAAGAGAAGGGCCAGCAGGTGAGCTACAAGTTCGGGACGATGATTGAGGTGCCCCGGGCGGCCCTCACCGCCGACCAGGTGGCCCGGTACGCCGAGTTCTTCAGCTTCGGCACCAACGACCTCACCCAGATGGTCTTCGGGATGAGCCGGGACGACGCCGAGGCCAAGTTTTTAGTTTACTACGTGGAGCGGGGCATCCTGCCCTTTAACCCGTTCCAGACCCTGGACCCCGACGGCGTCGGCAAGCTCATGGAGCTGGGCTTTAAGCTCGGCCGGCAGACCCGCCCCGACCTGGAGGTGGGTATTTGCGGGGAGCACGGGGGCGACCCCGAAAGCATCGCCCTCTGCCACAAGATCGGCCTCAATTACGTGAGCGCGTCCCCGTACCGGATTCCGGTGGCGAGGCTGGCGGCCGCCCAGGCGGCCCTGGCCGAGGCGGCCACAACGGCCGCCCAGCGGTATGCCTGACGGCCATGAAGCACCTGGGGGTTCGGGAGCGGCTGGAGGAGCTGGAGATTCAGCTCCTTTCCCCCTTTGCGGCCAAAAGCCGCTTCAGCAAGGGGCGGCTGCGGCCCGAGCCGCCTTCGCCGGTCCGGACCGAGTTTCAGCGGGACCGGGACCGGGTCATCCACTGCAAGGCCTTCCGCCGCCTCAAGCATAAAACCCAGGTCTTCCTGGCCCCCCTCGGCGACCACTACATGACCCGCCTTACCCACGTCCTTCAGGTGACCCAGGTGGCCCGGACCATCGCCCGGGCCCTCCGTTTAAATGAGGACCTGACCGAGGCCATCGGCCTGGCCCACGACCTGGGCCACCCCCCCTTCGGCCACGCCGGGGAGGAGGCCCTGGCCGAGCTCTACCCCGAGGGCTTCCGCCACAACCTGCAGAGCCTGCGGGTGGTGGACAAGCTGGAAAACGACGGCCGGGGCCTCAACCTTACCATGGAGGTTCGGGAGGCCATTCCCAAGCACTCCAAGGAGCGGGGGGATGTCATGGCCGAGGCCTGGGGCACCGCCGAAACCCTCGAGGGCCAGGTGGTCAAGCTGGCGGATTCCATCGCCTACGTCAGCCACGACATCGAGGACGCCATCCGGGCCGGCATCATCACCCCCAACGACCTGCCGGCGGACGCCGTCCGGGTTCTCGGCCGGACCCACGGCGAGCGGATAAACACCATGGTGTGCGCCGTTATCGAGTACTCCTGGGCCGCCACGGGCGAAGGCCTGACCCCGGAAGAGGCCGCCCGAACCCCGCCGCCCCCCATCGGCATGGACCCCACGGTGCTGGGGGCCCTGAATGCCATGCGGGAGTTTCTCTTCGACCGGGTCTACACCAACCCGGTGGCCAAGGCCGAGTTTGTAAAGGCCAAAGACGTCATCCGCCGCCTCTACGAGCACTTCTGCCGCCACCCGGAGCTCATCCCCGAAAAGTTCTTCGTCCACGAGGACCCCGTCGAGCGGGCGGTGGTCGACTACATCGCCGGGATGACCGACCGCTACGCCCTCTATCTTTATGAAGGGCTCTTCGTACCCAAGCTCTGGGCGGTGATGTCGGTTCCCGTTCAGCACCACTGATGGGCCGATAGGCCATGGGCGTCCTGGACGAGATCAAGAGCCGGCTGGACATCGTCGACCTGGTCGGCCGGGAGGTGGAGCTCCGCCGGTCCGGCCGGCTGTATAAAGGCCTCTGCCCCTTCCACCCCGACCGAAACCCCTCCTTCTTCGTCTACCCGGATGAGGGGACTTATCACTGCTTCGGGTGCGGGGCCCACGGCACCGCCGTCGACTTCGTGATGAACCGCCGGGGCTTAAGCTTTGCCGAGGCCCTGGCCCTCCTGGCCCGGGAGGCCGGGGTCGAGCTCCGGCCGGCCCGCCGGGCCGAGGAGGCCGGGGAAGTCGAGCGGGTGCTGGCGGCCAACGGCCTTGCCGCCGAGTTCTACCAGGAGATCCTCCGGGCGCACCGGCCCGCCCGGGCCTACCTGGCCGGCCGGGGCCTGGACCTGCCGACCGTCCAGGCCTTCGGCCTGGGCTACGCCCCGGCCGACGGGGCCGCCCTGCTGGGGCGGCTCATTGGGGCCGGCTTCGAGGCCGAACTCCTGGTCGCGGCGGGCCTGGCGGTCCGCCGGGAGGGGGGCGGCCTGGCGGACCGCTTCCGGGACCGGATAATTTTCCCCATCAAGGATGCCCGGGGCCGGGTCGTCGGCTTCGGGGGCCGGGCCCTGGGCGAGGGCGAGCCGAAGTACCTTAACAGCCCCGAAACCCCCGTCTTTAAAAAGGGCGAGGTGCTCTACGGCCTCGACCTGGCCCGGCCGGCCATCCGGGCCGCCGGGGAGGCCGTGGTGGTCGAAGGCTACTTCGACGTCATCACCGCCCACCAGTACGGCTTTAAGAACGTGGTGGGAACCCTCGGGACGGCCATCACCCCGGCCCAGGCCCGCCTGCTCAAAGACTACTGCGGGACGGTTATCCTCTGCCTGGACGCCGACCCGGCCGGGCAGGCGGCCACCCGGCGGGCCCTGGACCTCCTCTGGCAGGAGCTGGCCGACCGGACGGCCCCCGTCTTCGAGGGGGGCCGGCGGCTGAGCCTCCGGGCCGCCCCGGGCCTTAACGTCCGGGTCGCCCTGGTGCCGGTGGGCAAGGACCCCGACGAGGCCATCCGGGAGGACCCCGAACGCTTCCGGCAGGCCCTGGCCGGGGCCCGGCCCGTCCTCGATTTCCTGGTGGAGCTGCTTCCCCGGCGGTTCGACCTCTCCGGGGCCGAGGGCAAGTCCGCCGCCGCCCGGGACATCCTGCCCCTCCTCCAGGCCCTGCCCGACCCGGTGGCCCGGGGCCACTATATCCAGAAGGTCGCCCGCACCCTCGGGGTCGCCGAGGAGGACCTGCGGGCCATGGCCCTCGGGGGGAGGCGGGGGGATGCCCGCCGGCCGGAGGCACCCGGCCCGGACGCCCTCGACCCGGACCTGCGCAAAGAAGAGGAGCTTTTGACCCTCCTCTTTAAGCACCCGGAGCTTAAGGCCCTGGCCGACGAGGTTTCCCCCGAGCATTTCGGCCGGGAAAAGACCCGGCTCCTCTTCCTCGGCTGGCGGCAGGCCGAGGACGCCGGCTGGGTGGAGGCCCTGCCCCCGGAGCTGGCCGAGTACTACGGGGAGCTGGCCGCCCGACCCCTCCCCGGGGTGACCCCCGAGCAGGCGGTGGCCTCGTTCCGGGACCGGGTCCGGCTTCTGGAGGCCGCCCGGCTACGCCGCCTCCGGCGGCTGCGGGACCGGGCCATCGCCGAGGCGGAGGCGGCCGGCGATTTCGAAGGGGCCCTCCGGCTCCTGGCGGCCACGGCCCAGGAGCGGAGCCAGACCCTGGGCCCGAAACCGGCGGGGTGAAAAGGCCATGGTGGAGGCCGCGTCCCGGGAAGACGAGCCGATTTTCTTAGCGGAGGTCGGCCCGGAAGCCGATACCACTGAGGCCGCCGACGCGGTCAGGATCTACCTTCAGGAGCTGAGCCGCATACCCCTGCTCACCCCCGAAGAGGAGAGGGAGCTTTTCGTCGCCCTGGAGGAGGCCCGCCGGCTGACCGACCTGGGCCGCTGCGCCGGCCTTGTCGGCCCCCTCGACGGCGCCCGCCTGGGGATGGCCCTTTACACCGGCCTTTACGGGGCCGAACCCGTGGTTTCTGCCCTCTGGGCTTACCTGGGCGGGCCGGAGCCCCGGGCCGTCCTGGAGAGGCTTTACGCCCCCCAACTGCGGGCCCTCATCGACGGCGTGCCCGACCCGGCCCTGGCCGCCTTTATCGCCTCAGGCCTGGGCCTGGATGCCGGGGTTGTGGCCGAGGGGCTTACCGAACTGAGCATCGACAGCCGGCTCTTAAGGCCGGTGCTGGCCGACTTTATCCGGGAATCGGGCTGGGAAGGCCCCTGGCTGCCGGCACCGGCCCAGGCCTGGCCCTATTTCAAGGCCCGGGGACCGGGGCTGGCCCGACACTTCGGGGAGCGGCTCGAGGCCGGCCGGGCGGCCGAGCGGCGGCTTATCGAATCCAACCTCCGGCTGGTGGTGAGCATCGCCCGGAAGCACATCGGCCGGGGCCTGCCCCTCCTCGACCTGATTCAGGAGGGCAACTGCGGCCTGCTCCGGGCGGTCCAGAAGTTCGAGTACCGGCGGGGCCATAAGTTCAGCACCTACGCCACCTGGTGGGTCCGTCAGTCCATCATCCGGGCCCTGGCCGAGCAGTCCCGGACGATCCGGCTGCCGGTGCACATCGTCGACTTTGTGGGCCGGCTCGGCCGGGCCTACCGGGAGTTCGTTCAGGAACACGGCCGCGAGCCCACCAGCGCCGAGCTGGCCGCCGAGCTGGAGGTGTCGGCCCAGCGGGTGGAGGAGCTGCTCAGCTTCGGCCACGACGCCATCTCCTTAGACCTCCCCGTCGGCGAGGACGACGACCTGCGGGTGGCCGACTTCGTCGAAGACCGGACCAGCCTGCCCCCGGCGGAGCAGGCCAGCCGTCAGATCCTCCGGGAGCAGGTGAACCAGCTGCTTGCCCGGCTTACCCCCCGGGAGCGGCAGGTCCTCGTCTGGCGGTACGGCCTCGACGACGGGATTCCCAAGACCCTGGAAGAGGTGGGGCGGGAGCTTAACCTTACCCGGGAGCGGGTCCGCCAGATCGAGGCCCGGGCCCTCCGCAAGCTCCGCCATCCCTCCCTGAGCAAACACCTTAAAGATTTCCTGGAATAGCCGGCCGATGACGGCCCCGGGCCTTCCGGTGGGAAAGCTTCCGGCCGACCTTCTTCAGGCCCTCCTGAGCCGCCTCCCCGGAAGTGACCCCCGGGTGGTGGTCGGGCCCCGGGTCGGGGAGGATGCGGCCGTCATAGACTTCGGGCAAGTTTTCTTGGTGGCCAAGACTGACCCCATAACCTTCGCCACCGACCTCATCGGCTGGTACGCCGTCCACATCAACGCCAACGACATCGCGGCCATGGGCGCCCGGCCCCGGTGGTTCCTGGCCACCGCCCTCCTTCCGGAAGGGATAAAACCGGCCGAAGTCGGGGCCATCTTCGACCAGCTGGCGGGGGCCTGCCGGGAGCTGGGGGTGAGCCTGGTGGGCGGCCACACCGAAATAACCTACGGCCTCGACCGGCCCATTGTCGTCGGCTGCATGCTCGGGGAAGTGGCGCCCGACCGGCTGGTCACCTCGGCCGGGGCCCGGCCCGGGGATGCCGTCCTCGTGACCAAGGGGATCGCCATCGAGGGGACGGCCGTCCTTGCCCGGGAGGCGGCGGAGGTGCTCCGCCGGAGGGGCGTCCCCGAAGAAGTCATCGCCCGGGCCCGGAACTTTCTCTTCGACCCCGGCGTAAGCGTCGTCCGGGATGCGGCGGTGGCCCGGGAGGCCGCCCCGGTAACCGCCTTCCACGACCCCACCGAGGGGGGCCTGGCCACCGGCCTTACCGAGGTCGCCCTGGCCTCGGGGGTCGGGTTTGAGGTTTACGCCGAGAAGGTTCCGGTGCTGCCCGAGTGTCGGGCCGTCTGCGAAGCCCTGGGCCTCGACCCCCTGGGGCTTCTGGCCTCGGGCTCCCTGATTATAACCGTGCCGGAGGGGGCCGTCCCGAAGCTTTTGGGGTCTTTACACCGGGCGGGCATTGCCGCCTCGGTCATCGGCCGGATTCTGCCGGCCGAAGCCGGCCGGCACCTGGTGGCCGGGGAAGGCCGGAAGCCCTGGCCCCACTTCGACCGGGACGAAATCGCCCGCTTCTTCGCCACCCCCTCATTCTAAAGTCCCCGTTCGGTGAAGACTTCCCGGGCGACCCGGAGGGCGTTCAGGGCGGCCGGCAGGCCCCCGTAAAAGGCCATCTGCATCAAAATCTCAATTATCTCCTGCTTCGTCAGGCCGATATTTAAGGCGGCCTGGAGGTGCCGCCGAAGTTGGGCTTCCCGGCCCAGCACCGTAAGGGCGGCTAGGGTGGCCACCTCCCGGCTCCGGGTGTCCAGCCCGGGCCGGCTCCAGATTTCCCCGAAGAGAACCTCGGTCATCAGCTCCTGAAGCTCGTAGGCCGGGTCCGACGGGTCCAGGGGCGGCTCCGGGCCCCAGAGCTCCTGCCGCTTGGCCCGGCCCCGCCCCAGACGCACCTCGCGGGTATCCATCAAGGCCAACCTCCTCGGCTAAAGGCTCAGGCTTTCGGGACGGCCCGGAAGGCTTCGACCACCGCCCGGACCAGCCCCTCCAGGGTGTGCTCGGCGGCCACTAGGTCCACCTTAAGGCCGGCCTCGGCCGCCGCCCGGGCCGTCACCGGCCCGATGCAGACGATTTTAACCCTTTCAAGCCGGGGCCTGGCAGGGCCCACCAGGGCGGCCAGGTTTCGGGCCGTCGACGCCGACGTGAGGGTGACGGCATCCACCCGGCCTTCTTCCAGCAGCCGAATGAGCTCGTCCCCGCCGGCCGTTTCGGGCAGGGTCCGGTAGGCGACCACCTCGGCCACTCCGGCCCCGGCCGCCCGCAGGGCTTCGGCCAGCTCCGGCCCGGCGATATCGGTCCTGGGCAGGAGAATCCGCCGCCCCCGGACGTCCCCCAGCGCCCCCGGGACCCGGGCGGTTAAGGCCTCGGGCGGAATCACATCCGGCGGCCGGCCCCGGCGGGCCAGCTCGGCCGCCGTCCCCGGCCCCACAGCCGCCACCCTCGGCCGGGCCAGCCTTTCCGGCCCGAATCCCAGGGCCTCAAGCCGCGCCCAGAAGAACCGGACCCCGTTGGGGCTGGTAAAAACCACCCAGTCGAAGCCGGGCAGGTCGAGGATGGCCCGGTCCAGGGGCGAGGTATCCTCCGGGGGCTCAAACCGGATGGTGGGAATCGAGTAAACCGTTGCCCCCAGGGCCTCCAGGCGGCGGGCCAGTTCGGCCGCCTGCTCCCGGCCCCGGGTTATGACGACCCCCTTCCCGGCCAGGGGCCGGTCCCCCCTCCCCATCACGCCCGGGCCCTCCCGAGGACCTCCCCGGCCCCCCGGGCGAGGAGCCGCCGGGCGAGCTCCTCCCCCAGCGCCTCGGCCCGGGCCGGGTCGCCGGCGGCCTCGTCCTTAAAAACCCGGCTCCCGTCCGGGGCGGCCACCGCCCCCAGCAGGAAGAGCCGGCCGCCCACCAGGCGGCCGTAGGCCCCGACGGCCACGGCGCACCCCCCCTCCAGCACCCGCATAAAGGCCCGCTCGGCGGCGGTGGCCGCCCGGGCCTCGGGGTCGTCGATGCGGGCAAGGAGGTCGAGGATTTCGGGGGCGTCGGCCCGGGCCTCCACCCCCAGGGCCCCCTGGCCCGGGGCCGGGGGCATCACCTCGGGGGGTATAAATTCGGTCACCTGGCCGGTCAGCCCCAGCCGGCCGATTCCGGCCGCGGCCAGCACCACCCCGTCGTAATCTTCCGCAAGGGCCTTGCGCAGGCGGGTGTCCACGTTGCCCCGCAGGGGCACCACCAGGAAGTCGGGCCGCAAGGCCCGCAAAAAGGCCCCCCGCCGGACGCTGCTGGTTCCCAGCCGGGCCCCAGGGGGCAGGTCTTTAAGGCCCAGGCCGTGGCGGGAGACCAGGACATCCCGGGGGTCCTCCCGCTCCGGAACCGCCCCCAGCACCAGCCCCGCCGGCAGGGCCGAAGGCAGGTCCTTAAGGCTGTGGACGGCGATGTCCACCTCACCGGCCAGCAGGGCCCGCTGAAGCTCCTTGACAAAGACTCCCCGCTCCCCCAGGGCCCAGAAGGGGGCCTCCTTGAACCGGTCGCCGGTGGTCCCGATTCCCCGCCACTCCAGCTCCAGGTCCGGCCGCACCCCTTTAAGGCGGGCCATTACCCGCTCGGCCTGAAGGCGGGCAAGCCTGCTCTCCCGGCTCCCGACGACAAGGCGCATCTTACGCCCCGAACCAGGCTTCCAGCCGCCGGGCCTCGAAGGCCAGCTTTTCCGCCAGGAACTCTGGGGCCGGGCCGACCAGCTCGACGGCCGGGGCCGGCCTTTCGAGAAAGCGGCCCCGCACCACCATCGCCTCACCCCCGCCCACCTCCAGGTAGCAGTGGCCCTCCCCGGTGAAGGCCTTTTCCGGCTCCCGGCCGGCAAACCGGGCCGCAATCTGCTCCGCCGCCACTTCCCCCTCCGCCTCGGCAAAGACCCCGGCCTTGGGCAGGGGCCGGCCGTCGGCCATGAGGACCTCCGTCACGTCCCCCACGGCGTAAACGTTCGGGAAGGCCGTGGCCAGGGTTTCGGGGTCGATCCGGACCCAGCCGCCCGGCCCCACCAGGCCGGCCTCCCGGACGACGGCCGGGGCCCGGTGGGGCGCAATCCCCAGCAGCAGGTCGAAGGGCCGGCTTTCCCCGTCGAAGACGACCTCCCCGGGCCGGACCTCCCTGGCTTTGCGGTTGGGCAGGAAGGCGATGCCCTGGGCGGCAAGCCGGCCTTCGATGGCGGCGCACCCGGCCGGGCCCAGGAGGGGGATGGCCATCGGCTGGGGGCCGAAAACCTCGATGGCGGCCGGCACGGCCCGCCCTTTGAAAAAGTCGTTAAGCAAGAGGGCCAGCTCGAAGGGGGCCGGCGGACACTTATAAGGCAGGCCGAAGATGCCGATCAGGACCCGTCCGCCCTTAAAGTTTTTGACCGCCTCCGAAATCCGCAGAAGCTGGGCCCGGTCGTAAAAGCTCAAGGCGTGCTCGGCAAAACCGGGGACCTCTTCCGGCCCCAGCTCGGCCCCCAGGGCAACCACCAGGGCATCGGCCCCCAGCCGCCGCCCGTCCACCTCGGCCGCCGGGGCGGCCGGGTCGATGGCCGTCACCGTGCCGTTAACTACTTTGATACCCTTCTTTTCCAGGGCCGAGAGGGGCCGGCGGCCTTCCTCGGCCGGGGCCCGGCCGGTGACCACCCAGGACTTGCGAAAACCCATCATGAAGTGGGTCCGACGGTCCACCAGGATGACCTCGTCTTCGGCCGGGAGCCTTTTCCGCAGGCCCAGGGCGGCGGCCACCCCGCCGAAGCCGCCCCCAAGGACGACGACCCGCCGCATGGTCAGCCCTCCGCGCAGGAAGTTACCCCTAAGATTCTAAGATATTGGGCGGCCGGTCAGGTTTTCAGCCGGGGGTCGAGGGCATCCCGGAGGCCGTCGGCGATGAGGTAGAGGCAGAGGACGGTTACCCAGATGAGGGCCCCCGGGGCGACGATGAGCCAGGGGGCCTGGGTGAAATACCGGGTGGAGCCGCTGAGCATGTTGCCCCAGCTCGGGGTGGGGGGCTGGACGCCCAGGCCCAGGTAGCTGATGGTCGACTCCACCAGGATGATGCCGCCGATGTCGATGCCGGCGTAGGTTATCACCAGGGGCACCACGTTGGGCAGAATGTGGAAGAAAATTATCCGGCCGTCCCCGGCCCCGATGGTCCGGGCGGCCACCACGAACTCCCGCTCCTTAATACTCAAGACCTGGCCCCGGACCAGCCGGGCGATCCCGGGCCAGGATAAAAGGCCTAAGATGACGATGAGCACCTCGACGCTGGGCCTAAAGAGGGCTCCCACCATGATGAGCAGAAAGAGGCCCGGAATCGACCGAACGGTGTTGATAAACCAGGTGATCAGGTCGTCCACCGTCCGGCCGTAGTAGGCGGCCAACGCCCCGATGGTCACCCCGATGGTCATGTTGATCAGGGCGGCCGCAAACCCGATGGAAAGGGATACCCGGGCCCCGTAAAGCAGGCGGGCCAGCTGGTCCCGGCCGTTCTCGTCGGTCCCCAGCAGGTTCTGGGCGTTGGGGGGCGAGAAGGTTTTCAGCAGGTCGACCCGCTCGGGGCTCTGGCGGATGACGTGCTCGGTGATGACGGGGGCAAGGAGGGCCAGCAGGCCCAGGGCGGCCAGAAGGGCCATCGCCAGCAGGGTGAGCCGGTCCTGCCTCAGCCGCCGGAGGGCAAGCTGTGAAAGGCTTAAGCCGGCCGACGGCCGCAGGGGCCGGATTTCCACCCCGGCCTGGGGCATCGGTTCCGCCGTCATTTTTAAAAACCCCCTTACGAGTACCGGATTCGCGGGTCGACGATGCCGTAAAGGATGTCCGAGAGAAGCTGGCCCAGCACCACCAGGACAGAGGCGATGATGGAGATGCCCAGAACCATCGGGTAATCCCGGGAGTAGGCCGCGTCGACGAAGAGGCGGCCCATCCCCGGCCAGGAGAAGACGCTTTCAGTCACCACCGCGCCCCCGAAAAGGAAAGGCAGGGTGCCCCCCAGGACGGTGACGATGGGGAGGACCGCGTTGCGCAGGGCGTGGCCGTAAAGGACAAACCGCTCCGAGAGCCCCTTGGAGCGGGCCGTCCGGATGTAGTCCTGGGAGAGCACCTCCAGCATCTCCGTCCGCATCAGCCGGGAGTAGAGGGCGATGGGGCCGGCGGCCAGGACGAGGGCCGGCAGGGCCAGGTGCCAGAGCCGGTCAAGCAAAGGCGGCATGAACGCCCCCCGCAGGGTGTACATGCCCCCGGACGGGAAGAGGCGGAGCTGTACGGCCAAGATCAGGATGAGCATAAGCCCGAGCCAGAAGTTGGGCACCGCATCCACCACCACCGCCATCACCCGCACCAGCTGGTCGACGAACCCGCCCCGGTGGGTGGCCGCCAGAATCCCCAGGGTCGGGCCCACCAGCAGCGAAACGGCCACCGCCACCAGGCTCAGCTGGATGGTGTTGGGCAGCCGCTCGGCGATCCGCTTGAGCACCGGCTCGTGGGTCACAAAGGAGCGGCCGAAGTCCCCCCGCAGCAGGCCGGTCACCCAGTCCACGTACTGGACGTAAAGGGGCCGGTCAAGGCCGAGCTGGCGGCGCATCCGCTCCAGGTCTTCGCCCTTTATGGTGGGGTCAAAGAACAGGTTGACCGGGTCGCCCGGGGCGAGCCGGATGACCACAAAGATGAGGATGCTGATGCCGAAGAGGGTGGGAATCGCCTGGAGGAGCCGGCGGAGAAGAAACTTCATCATCTGGCCACGTACCAGTCGTGGATGTTGTGAAAGACGCCCCCGAAGGTGGTGGGGTTGGGGCCGACGATGGATTTCTTGATGGCCACCAGGGCCTTCAGGCTGAACAGGAAATTAAACGGCTGGTCCTCGGCCAGAAGCTCCTGGAACCGCCAGTAGAGGCCCTTGCGCCCCTCCAGGTCACAGCCGGGAACCTTCACCGCCTCCTCGATAACCCGGTCCACTTCCGGATTGCGATAGCGGATCCGGTTAAAGCCCCGGGGGGCCAGCTCGGCCGAATGCCAGAAGGCCCGGGGGTTCGGGTCCACCCCCAGGGAGTAGCCCGAGATCACCAGGTCGAAATCCCCCTGCCGGAGCCGCTCCAGGAAGGCGTTCCACTCCTGGAACTGGATGTCCACGTCGACCCCAATCTGCTTCCACTGGTCCTTGGCGATGATGGCCACCTGCTCCCGGATCTTCTGCCCGGCCGGGACCCAGAGGGTGAACCGGAGGGGTCTGCCGTCCCGCTGCATGATGCCGTCGGGGCCGGGCCTGAAGCCCGCCTGCTCCAGAAGCTGGCGGGCCTTCTGGGGGTTGTACTCGGGCGGCTTGATGTTGGGGTTGTAGGCCCAGGAGGCCGGGGGGATGTGGTCGGTGATGCGCACCGCCTCCCCCCGCAGGACCGTCCGGATGATGGCATCGGCGTCCACCGCCAGGGAGAGGGCCCAGCGCACCCGCTTATCGTCCAGGGGCGGCCGGGAGACGTTGTAGCCGATGTAGGTGTAGCCCAAGTCGTCGTAGCGGTAAATGGTCAGGTGGGCCTCCCGCTCCAGCTCGTCCAGGTCGGAGGGTTCGACGCTGCCCACGTCGATATCGCCCGTCTTCAGCTGGGCCGTGACCACCGTGCTGTCGGGCACAACCTTCCGGATGTACTGGTCCAGGTAGGGCCCCCCGGGCCGGCCCCACCAGTCCTCGTTGCGCACCAGGGTGATGTGGTCGCCCTTTACCCACTCTTTGAACTTAAAGGGCCCGGTGCCTATCGGCCGCCGGTTGAACTCGTCCCGGTTTATATCCTCGGACTTCTCGAGCAGGTGTTTGGGGATGATGCCCCGGACCATCCCCTGGATGAGGAAGGGACAGAAGGGCTCCGCAAGGGTTATCTCCAGGGTGTAGTCGTCGACGACCCGGATCCCCTCCGTCTCGGGGACCTTGCCCTCGAGGCGGGCCCTGGCCCCCACAATCATATCGTAGTTGCTCTTGCGGACGGTCCGGGTTCGGGGGTCCAGGATCGCCTCAAAGGTGAACTTCACGTCGTGGGCGGTAAAGGCCTCCCCGTCGTGCCAGCGGACATCCCTGCGCAGGTAAAAGGTGTAGGTCAGGCCGTCGGGGGAGACGGTCCACCGCTCGGCCAACCAGGGCATCGGCTGGCCGGTGAACGGGTTCACCCGGAGGACCGGGTCGAAGATGCGGTCGGTGACGTTGCTGGAGGCGGTGTCGTTGTGGAGGATGGGATTTAAGATTTCGGCGTCGGCCGGGGAGCCGAAGATGACGGTCCCCCCGTAGGTCGGTTTGCCGGCGGGCTGGGCCGGCGCCCCTTCAGGGCCCCCGGCGCACCCGCCCAGGACCCCGGCCGCGGCCAGGCCTGCCACCCCTGAAAGAAACTGCCGTCGCGTAAGCCGGCCCATTTTTCCCATCCCCGGGCGGGGGCGGCGGGCATCCCGCCGCCCCCTCGACGCCCGTTACTTTGTTACGAACCAGTCGTGGATGTTGTAGAACACGCCCCCGAAGACGGTGGGGTTCACCCCCTGGACCCGCCGGTTCACCGCCACGATGGTGTTGGCCGCAAAGCCGAAGTTATACGGCGGGTCCTCGGCCATGATCTCCTGGATGCGCCAGTAGAGCTGTTTGCGCTTCTCCTGGTCGCAGCCGGGAACCTTGAGGGCCCCCTCGATGAGGCGGTCCACCTCCGGGTTCCGGTAAGAGACGAAGTTAAAGCCGCCTTCGACCTCGCCGGAGTGGAAGATGGACTTAAAGGCCGGCCCGGGGTCGATGCCCAGAGACCACCCGACGATCACCATGTCGAAGTCCCGGGTCTTGTTGAGCCGGTCCAGGAAGGCGTTCCACTCCTGGAACTGGATGTCCACGTCGACCCCAATCTGCTTCCACTGGTCCTTGGCGATGGTGGCCACCTGCTCCCGGACCTTGTTGCCCGAGTTGGTGTAAAGGGTAAACTTCATCGGCTTACCGTCCCGCTGCATGATGCCGTCGGGGCCGGGCCTGAAGCCCGCCTGCTCCAGAAGCTGGCGGGCCTTCTGGGGGTTGTACTCGGGCGGCTTGATGTTGGGGTTGTAGGCCCAGGAGGCCGGGGGCATGTGGCCGGCCATCTGAACCCCCTCCCCCAGCAGGACCTTCTCGACGATGGACTTCATGTCCACGGCGTGGGCGAGGGCCAGCCGCACCCGCCGGTCGTCCAGGGGCGGCCGGGCCAGGTTGTAGCCGATGTAGGTATAGCCCAGCCCCAGGTACTTGCGGATCTCCAGGTGGGCCTCCCGCTGGACCTCGGCCAGGTCCTTGGGCTCGATGCTGCCGATGTCCACCTCCCCGGTCTTGAGCTGGGCCACCACCACGGTGGCGTCTTTGACCACCTTTCGGATGAACTCGTCGATGTAGGGGCCGCCCTGGCGCTTCCACCAGTTCTCGTTGCGCACCAGGGTGATGTGGTCGTCCTTTACCCACTCTTTGAACTTAAAGGGCCCGGTGCCCACCGGCTGGCGGTTAAATTCGTCGGTGTTTATATCCTTGCCCTCCAGCAGGTGGCGGGGCAGGGGCCGGAGGAAGGCCATGGACGAGACCAGGAAGGGGCAGTAGGTCTCGGTGAGGGTGACCTGCAGGGTGTAGTCGTCGACGACCTTCACCCCTTCGGTGTCTTTTACCTTGCCCTGAATCCGGTCCCTGGCCCCCTTCACCAGCTCGAAGAGGTTTTTCCGCACCGTCCGGGTGTTCGGGTCCAGGATGGCCTCGATGGTGAATTTAACGTCGTGGGCGGTGAAGGGCTTGCCGTCGTGCCACTTGACGTTCTTGTGGAAATAAAACGTGTACGTAAGGCCCTCTGGGGAGATCTCCCACCTTTCGGCCAGGTGGGGTATCGGCTGGCCGTTGTTCGGGTCGATGTCCACCACGCTGTCGAAAACCCGGGCGATAATTTCGCCGGAGGGAACGTCGGTGGATAGGATGGGGTTAAGGATCTGGGCGTCGGCGAAGGTTCCGTAGATGACGGTGCCGCCGTAAGTGGGTTTGACCTCCTCCCGCCCGGGCTGGGGGGCCGGCGCCCCCGGCGCGCAGGCCCCCAGGGCCGCCGCCATCCCCAACCCAGCGGTCCCGGCCAGAAACTCCCGCCGACTGACCTTCTGCATCCTGCGACCTGCCTCCTTTTCCGTGAATTTCGGCGGCCGCGGCGTCCCCCAACCCGCCTCTGACCGCTGGCCGATTATAAAGGCGGCCTGCGAAAACTGTCAAGTGCCGGCAAGGCTATTTTTTAACGCGGACGCCAGTGGGACCTTATTTCAGCCCCCGGAGGGGGCGGGAGGCGGCCCAGATGGCCGTAATCAAGCCAAAGCTTATAACCCCGGTGAGGGCCACCGCCGGGGGCGGCCCGATTCGGTCGGCCAGGGCGCCGGCAAGGAGGGAGCCTAAGGACTGCAGGCCCCAGGTGAGCATGTAGATGCTCATCACCCGGCCCTGGTAGGCGGCGGGAACGGCCCCCAGGGCCAGGCCGGTGTTGAGGGTCTGGAAGAGGGCCTGGGTGAAGCCGGCGGCCGTCAGGGCGAGGAGGGCGAAGCCGAAATCGGGCACCAGGGCGAAGCCCACCACGGCCAGGGAGAAGGCCAGGCCCGAGGCGAGTAAAACGGGTCCCCGGGGCAGCCGGGGGCCGATAAAGGCCACGGCCACCGACCCCAGCAGGGCCCCCACCCCACTCGCCCCGTAGAGGAGGCCCAGGCCCCCGGCGCCCACCCGCAGGATATCCCGGGCAAAGACGGGCACCAGGGGCACAAAGGCCATCCCGAAGACGGAGGGGACCAGGCTCAGCAGTAGCAGGCTGAAAACCGGCCGGTTAGACCAGATGTAGCCCAGGCCCCCGAGCACGTCCTGCCAGACGGTGCCCCGGACGGGCGGGTCGGGGGCATCCGGCCGCCGGGGCCGAATCCTGGCGGCCATCCAGACAAGTCCCAGGTAGCAGGCGGAGGTGAGCCAGTAGACCCCGGCCGTCCCGATGACGCCCACCAGCACCCCGGCCAGGGCGGGGGCGACGATGCGGGTGCCGTTCACCACGGCGGAATTCAGGGCGACGGCGTCCTGGAGGGCCCGGCGGGGGACCAGGGCCGGGATGAGGGACTGGCGGGCCGGGATATCGAAGGCCCAGACCACCCCCATACCGGCCACCAGGCCCACGAAGACGGGGACGGTTATCAGCTTGAGGCTGACGAGCAGGGCCAGGAGGGCGGTCAGGGCCGCCAGCACCGACCGGGTGGCCACCACCAGCCGGGCCCGGTCGACCCGGTCGGCCACCGCCCCCCCGAGCAGGGAAAGCAGAAAGAGGGGGATGTTGGCGGCGGCGCTGACGATGCCCAGCAGAAAGGCCGAATCGCTCAGCTCCAGGACGAGCCAGCCCTGGGCCACGTTCTGCATCCAGAAGCCGCTTAGGGCAAAGAGCTGGCCCAGCCAGAGGAGGCGGAAATCCCGGTAGCCCAGGACCCCGGGCCAGCGGAAAGGTCGGCCGGCCGCCCGTCCCGGTTCCGGCCGGAACTGGACCTGGGCCGGAATGTCGTCGCCGTCCGGCGGGCTCAACCCCGCACCTCCGGGTCCGGCCCGGGGTCTTCGAGCCCCGCCGGCAGTTTCAAAATAAAAAGGGCCATTTTTATAAAATCCGGTCGGCCCTCTCGGCGTCCGACCGGTACCCAACGGCCGGCGGCCGCTGGCTAGGTGGCCGCCGACTCCACCTGGTCCAGCTCCAGCAGGAGGGTCCGGTAGCGCTCCAGCCGTTCGGCCCACCGGGTCCGGAGCTGGGCTAGCTGTTCGATCTTGTGGTCGATGAGGCGAATCTGGGACTCGCTGGCCTCGATGGCGTGCAGGAGCCGTTTGCGCCGCTCGCTGGGGTCGATCTTATCCCAGTCGGCCCGCAGCTGGCTTTTGATCTCGGCCGCGTCCAGGATCTGGCGGATCTCGTTGAGGGAGAAGCCGAGAAGCTGGGTCAGCTGCTTTATCTGCTCGAGGCGCTGGACGTCCTCTTCGGAGTAGAGCCTGAAGCCCCCCTCCATCCGGGTGGGGGGCCGGAGAAGGCCCCGCTCCTCGTAGTAGCGGATGGTCCGCTGGGTGAGGCCGGTGCGCTGGGCGACCTCACCGATCTGCATGTAGCGGCCCTTGCCGTCGCCTTCCATCGGTCCCTGCCCCCATTATACCCGGGACCTGCCGTTTACGTCAAAGTACGATTTCGCCCGGGGTTGCGTCAAGGCCCCCATCTTAGGTAGCATCTTTTAAAGAGCTTCGGCAGGAGACACTCAGAATGGAGAGGCTTCCCAGTCGCGACGTCCTCCAAGGGCCCGAGCGCGCCCCGGCCCGGGCCTACCTGCGGGCCATGGGCCTCAGCGACGAGGACCTGGCCAAACCCTTCGTCGGCATCGCCAGCACCTGGAACGAGGCCACCCCCTGCAACATCGGCCTGGCCGCCCTCGCCAAGCAGGCCGCCGCCGGGGTTAAGGCCGGCGGGGGGACCCCCCGGGAGTTCGTCACCATCGCCGTAAGCGACGGCATCGCCATGGGCTACGAGGGGATGAAGGCCTCCCTGGTGAGCCGGGAGGTTATCGCCGACTCCATTGAGCTGATGGTCTTCGCCCACGGCTACGACGCCGTCGTCGGCCTGGCCGGCTGCGACAAGAGCCTGCCCGGCACCCTGATGGCCCTGGCCAGGCTCAACCGCCCGGGCATCTTCGTCTACGGCGGGAGCATCAAGCCCGGGGTCTTCGAAGGCCGCAACGTCACCATCCAGGACGTCTTCGAGGCGGTGGGGGCCTATGCCGGCGGCCGCATCTCCGACCGCCAGCTTTACGAGCTGGAGTGCCGGGCCTGTCCCGGGGCCGGGTCGTGCGGCGGCCTCTTTACGGCCAACACCATGTCCTCGGTGGCCGAGGCCATCGGCATGGCCCTGCCCGGCAGCGCCTCGCCCCCGGCCGAATCGGAGGCCCGGGCGTCCGTCGCCTACGAAAGCGGCCGGCAGGTGATGGAGCTTCTGCGCCGGGACATCCGGCCCCGCCAGATCCTGACCCGGCAGGCCTTTGAAAACGCCATAACCGTGGCCCTGGCCATGGGCGGGTCCACCAACGCCGTCCTCCACCTGCTGGCCCTGGCCCGGGAGGCCGGGGTGCCCCTGAGCCTGGACGACTTCGACCGGATCTCCAGGCGCACCCCCCTCATCGCCGACATGAAGCCGGCCGGCCGCTACGTGATGACCGACCTGGACGAGGTTGGGGGCGTCCCCACCGTCATGAAATACCTGCTGGACGCCGGCCTCCTTTACGGGGACGTTCTGACGGCGACGGGCAGGACCCTGGCCGAGAACCTGCGGGACCACCGGATTCCCCCCGACCAGGATGTGGTCCGCCCCCCGGCTAACCCCCTAAAGCCTACGGGCGGCCTGGTGGTCCTCCGGGGCAGCCTTGCCCCCGAGGGGGCGGTGGTGAAGGTCACCGGCCTCAAGCGGCTCTACCACCGGGGCCCGGCCCGGGTCTTCGACCGGGAGGAAGAAGCCTTTGCCGCCGTCCAGGGCCGGCAGATAAAGCCCGGGGACGTGGTGGTCATCCGGTACGAGGGCCCTAAGGGCGGGCCGGGCATGCGGGAGATGCTGGCCGTAACCGCCGCCATCGTCGGCCAGGGCCTGGGGGAAGAGGTCGCCCTGGTGACCGACGGCCGCTTCTCGGGGGCCACCCGGGGCCTGATGGTGGGCCACGTGGCCCCCGAAGCCTTCGTGGGCGGGCCCCTGGCCCTCCTCCGGGACGGGGACATGGTGGTGGTGGACGCCGAGAACGGCCGGCTGGAGGTGGAGCTTACGGCCGGGGAGCTTGAGGCCCGGGCCCGGGCCTGGCGGCGGCCGGCACCCCGGGCCACGTGGGGGGCCCTGGCCAAGTACGCCGCCCTGGTGGGCTCGGCCAGCGAAGGGGCCGTCTGCACCCCCGCCTTCTAGGGGAGAATTTTATGCCCAGGCGGTGGGGGCGGGCGGTCCTCCTGCTGGGGGCGCTACTGGTTTCCTGCGCCCTACCCCCGGCCGCGGCCCCGCCGGAGCAGGCGGGAGGAACCGGGCCCGGGGCGGCGCCCCTGGTCCTGCCCCCGGCCCCACCCCAGCCCACCCCCAACCCCCACCGGGAGGGCCGCCTGGCGGGTCGGCGCATCTGCGTCGACCCCGGCCACGACGCCGTCTACAACCCGGGGGCCTCGGCCCGGGATGAGGCCGGCCGGGTCATCTTCGACGAACACGACCTCACCTTCGGGGTGGCCGTCCGCCTCCGGGGCCTCCTCGAGGCCGAGGGGGCCGAAGTCTGCCTCACCCGGAACGACCAGGGCCTCCTCCAAAGGGAGCCCTACGATATCAACGGCAACGGGACGGTGACCCGGCCGGAGGATGTCGTCGAGCGGGCCCAGCCCCGCATCGACGTTATCAACGCCTTCGGGGCCGAGGTGATGGTCTCCGTCCACTTCAACGGCTCCGCCGACCCCCGCCTTAAGGGGACCGAGGTCTACTTTTCCGACGTCCCCGACCAGGGGCCCGAGAACCGCCGGCTGGCCCAGGCCCTCCTCGACGGCCTGCTGGACGCCCTTACCCGGGCCGGCTACCCGCCCGTAAACCGGGGCTTAAAAAGCGACCGGTACAAGACCGAGTATTTAAACTACGCCCGGTACTATGGGCTTGACCGGGGCTGTGCCGAATGCACCCGCCTGCTCACCCTGGGCAACAACCCGATGCTGGCCCAGCGGGGCCGCTGGCGGGCGGGGGCCCTGGTGGAGGCGCTCTTTCTGAGCAACCGGGACGACGTGGCCTTTCTCCGGCGGCCCGATGCCCTGGGCGTCATCGCCGCCGGCCTCTTTCAGGGAATCCTCGACTACTACGGGGCGGCCGCCCCAGCCCCCGAGCCCGCCCCCCAGCCCCAGGCGCACGTCGGGCCGGTGGAGATCGGCCGGGGAGACCCCGCCCGGCCGGAGGTGGCCCTGACCTTTGACTGCGGGGCCGGGTCCGGCCCCACCCCCAGGATTCTCGAGGCCCTCCGGGCGGCCGGGGTCCGGGCGACCTTTTTCGTAACGGGCGAGTGGGCAACCCGGAACCCCGAACTGCTCCGGCAGGTCGCCGCCGAGCACGATATTGCCAACCACAGCTGGTCCCACCGGGACTTCACCAGGCTTTCCGAGGCCGAAATCGCCCGGGAGCTTCAGGCTACCGAAGAGGCCGTTTACGGCCTCACCGGCCGAACCACCAGGCCCTTCTGGCGGGCGCCCTTCGGGGCCCGGAACGACCGGGTGCTGGCCGCGGCCGCCCGGGTCGGCTGGCCGGTCCACGTCTTCTGGACGGTGGAGCGGACGCCGACGGGCTGGGTGAGCGGGGATTCGGGCGACTGGCGGCCGATAACGGCCCGGGAGGTGGTGGGCAACGTCCTGCGGGCGGCGGGGCTGGGCGGGGGCGTGATTACCGTCAGCCACTGCGGAAGCGACCTCACCGCCGCGGCGCTGCCGGAGATTCTGGCCGGGCTGGGGCGGCTGGGCCTTAAGCCCGTGACCGTAAGCGAGCTACTCCGCTAAGGGCGGCCGGACCTAAAGCCTGACCTCCCATCCCAGACCCCGGGCCCGGGCCAGCTCGCAGGCCCGGACGGCCACGGCCACATCCCACACCCCCAATCCCCCGGCCCGAAAGACCGTGACCTCGGCATCCGACCGCCGGCCGGGGTGGAGGCCCGCCACCACCTGCCCCAGCTCGGCCACCGCCTCCCAGGCCACCACCCCCGCCTCGGTGGCCGCCAGCAGGTCGCCCGAATCGAGGCGGCACTGCCCCACCGAATCCCCAAAAATCCGGTCGGCCCGGCCCCAGGCCCCCAGGTCCAGCTCCCGCCGGAGCCGGCCGGTCGCCCCCACCACGTTAACGTGACAGCCCGGCCGGAGCCACTCCCCCCGGACCACCGGTCCCGGGCTGTTGGTGGCGGTGACAACGATGTCGGCCTCGCGGGCGGCCTCGGCCGGGTCGGCCACCGGAGCCACGGCAATCCCAAGCTTTCGGGCGGCCCGGGCGGCGAAGTCGGCCCGGTGTTGGGGGTTCGGGCTGAAGACCTTCACCTCCCGGGGCTTCCGCACCAGGGCCAGAACCTCAAGCTGGGCCTCGGCCTGGCGGCCGCTCCCGAAGAGGCCCACCCGGCCGGCGTCGGCCCGGGCCAAATACTTGGCCGCCACTGCCCCGGCCGCTCCGGTTCGCAGCCGGCCCAGATAATCGGCCTGGATGACGGCCTCCAGTTCTCCGGTAAGGCCATCGAAGAGGAGGCAGTGGAACCTTTCGACCCCGGGGAAAATTGAATAAGCTTTGAATCCCACCCGGCCGAAGGCCGCCCCCGCCTTCAGGTGGAAGAGGCCGGAACCGAGGCGGACCTGGAGGCGGGGAAGGCTTAAGGCCCGGCCGAGGGCCTGGTCCCGGAGGGCGGCCTCCACCGCCCTGAGGGCCTCTTCGGCCGTCAGAACTTCCCGGAGCTCGGCTTCGGTAAGGAACAGGGCCATCCGGCCCGGGGATTCAGCCCAGCAGTTCTACCGCCCGCCGGAGCCGGGCCAGCACCCGCTCCCGGCCGAGGACGGCCATCGACTCGAAGAGGGGCGGGGTGACCGGCCGGCCGGTGACGGCCACCCGGACGGCCATAAAGAGGGTGCCGGCCTTTAACCCCAGCTCCGCCGCCAGCCCCCGGAGGGCGGCCTCAAGGGTCGGGGCCTCGAAGTCGGGCAGGGCCGCCAGCCGATTCAGGGCTTCGGCCAGGGCCTTTCGGGCGGCCTCCCGGTCCAGGCCCTTGGGAATCAGCAGGGCCGGGTCGTAGCTGAGCCCCTCGACGAAGAAGGGCTCCACCAGGGGGCCCGCCTCGGTCAGAAGCTTTATCCGCTCTTGGATGAGGGGCACCAGCCGCCGGACCAGGTCCCGGTCCAGCGGCCGGGGAACCTCCGGGGGAAGGTCCCGCTCCAGGAAGGGGATGAGCCGTTCGGTCAGCTCCTCGGCCGAAAGGCGTCGGATGTGGACGCCGTTGAGCCAGAGGAGCTTATCGGGGTCGAAAATGGCCGGGTTGGTGCCGATCCGGAGCAGGTCGAAGGCCCGGATGAGCTCCTCGGGGCTGAAGATTTCGTTTTCGGCCTCGGCGGACCAGCCCAGCAGGGCCAGGTAATTGACCAGGGCCTCCGGCAGGTAACCCTGCTCCCGGTAATCGAGCACCGGCATCGCCCCGTGGCGCTTGCTCAGCCGGGAACGGTCCTTGCCCAGGACGGTGGGGGTGTGGACCCAGACGGGCATCTCCCAGCCCAGGGCCCGGTAAAGGAGGACGTGCCTGGGGGCCGACGGGATCCACTCGTCCCCCCGGATGACGTGGCTTATGCGCATATAGTGGTCGTCGACCACCACCGCCAGGTGGTAGGTGGGGTAGCCGTCGGACTTAAGAAGGACGTGGTCGTCAAACTTGGCGTTTTCGAAGATAATCTCGCCCCGGAGGAGGTCTGGGACGGCGGTGGTTCCCTCCAGGGGCATCTTGAACCGGACGACGTAGGGGAGGCCCTGACGTTCCCGTTCGGCCCGCTCCGCCGGGGTAAGAAACCGGCAGCGCCGGTCGTAGCCGGGCGGTTCGCCCCGGGCCCGCTGCTCCGCCCGCAGGGCCTCCAGCCGCTCCGGGGTGCAGTAACAGCGGTAGGCCCAGCCCCGGGCGATGAGCTCCTCGACCACCTGCCGGTAAAGGTCGAGGCGCTGAGACTGGAAATACGGGCCGTAGGGGCCGCCCACCTCCGGCCCCTCGTCCCAGTGGAGGCCCAGCCAGCGCAGGCTTTCTAAGATGGATTCCAGCGCCCCGGGCACAATCCGGTCCCGGTCGGTGTCCTCGATGCGCAGGACAAATACGCCCCCGTTCTTGCGGGCCCAGAGCCAACTGAAAAGGGCCGTTCGGACGTTGCCCACGTGGAGAAAACCCGTGGGGCTCGGGGCGAAGCGGGTGCGGACCTGCTGCGACATACCCGGTCACATTCTAGCAAATCCGGCTGGTATAATCCCGGTAAAACGGATGCCGTGCGGAGGGCGCCTATGGAGCTTAAGGTGGTGAACATCGAAAAGCCGGCCGACGTAAACGTGGTTATCGGCCAGAGCCACTTTATAAAAACCGTCGAGGACGTCTACGAGGCCCTGGTCTCCGCCGTGCCCGGGATCAAATTCGGCTTCGCCTTCTGCGAATCCTCGGGCAAGCGCCTGGTCCGCTGGGTGGGCACCGACGAGGCGATGACCGAGCTGGCCAAGAAGAACGCCCTGCTCATCGGCGCCGGCCACTCCTTCGTCCTCTGCCTGGCGCCGGGCTACTACCCGATAAACGTCCTTAACAGCTTAAAACTCGTCCCCGAAATCGTCCGGCTCTTCTGCGCCACCGCCAACCCCGTTCAGATCATCGTGGCCGAGACCGAGCAGGGGCGGGGCATCCTGGGGGTGGTGGACGGGGGCTCGCCCCTGGGGGTCGAGGGGGACGAGGATATCGCCTGGCGCAAGGAGTTTCTGCGCCGGGTCGGGTATAAGCTCTAGGCCGCCGGCGGAAGGCCCCCCCTCCGCCCAAACCCGAAGACAAGCTTGGGGTCGAGGGCCTCCCGCCAGAGGCCCACCAGGCCGAAGAGGGTCAGGCCGACGACGTAGACCAGCAGGTGGGAGCCCAGGGCAAAGGCGAAGGCCCGGTTCCGGTCCACCCCGAAAAGCTCCAGGACGACCACCACGCTCAGATGATAGACCCCGATGTAGCCCGGGGAGGCCGGAACCAGCATGGCCAGGGAAACCAGGGCGATGAGCAGCAGGCTCGCCCCGAAGGAAAGGCCGACGCCGAAGGCGTGGCCGAGTAAAAGGGTCACCAGGCCGTTAAGCCCCCAGACCACGGCCGACCAGAAGACGGCCAGGGCCAGGGGCCGGGCGGACGTAAGGACGGCCGCGCCGGCGGCCGCCCCGGCCAGGAGGCCGGCCAGGGGCCGGGCCAGGGCCGGCAGCCGGAGCCGGCCCAGCACCCCCGGACCGAAGCGGCCGAAGAGGCCCAATCCCACCAGGCCGGCGGCCGTCCCGACGGCGGCCCACCGGACCGGCCCGGCCAGGGCCGGGGGGATGGGGAGGGTGCCGGCCAGCAGGCCGACGACGGCGACGGTGGCGGCCAGGTCCAGGAGCTTTTCGACCACCACGGTGGCCAAAATCAGCCCGAAGGGGAGCTTCCCCACGTAGGCCAGGGCCCCGACCCGGGCAAGGTCGCCGGCCCGGCCCGGAAGGAGGTTATTTACCAGGTAGCTCAGGGCAACCAGGTTGAAAAGCCGGCCTGCCGGCGGCCGGGCCTTGGGGGGGAAGAGGGCCTGCCAGCGGTAGGCCCTGGCCCCGAGGGAGCCCAGCACCAGCAGGAGGGCCAGGGCGGCCGGCTCCGGCCGAACCCGACCCAGGGCCCCGAAGGCCAGGCCCAGGTCCACCTCCCGCAGGGCGAGGGCCAGGGCCGCCCCGCTTACCAGCAGGCCGAGGATGAGCCTTAAATACCCCAATTTCGGCCCGATTATAGCCCAAATCCCCAAACCGCGGCCCGCCGTGGTATCCTACCGGCGGTGGTCGACGAGGTCGTCGATTTTCACGTACACATCTTCCCGCCGGAAATGGCGGGCCGCCGGGAGGCCTTTTTCGGCCGCGAGCCCTACTTTGCCCGGCTTTACGGCCGCCCCTTCGCCCGGATGGCCACGGCCGAGGAGCTGATTTCGGCCCTCGACGGGGCCGGGGTCCGGGCGGCGGTGGCCATGAACTTCGGCTGGTCGGACCCCGAGCTCTGCCGCCGCACCAACGACTACCTGCTGGAGGCGGCCCGGCGCTTTCCCGGCCGGATTTACCCCTGCGTGATGGTGCCCTTCGCCGACCCGGATGCGGCCGCGGCCGAGCTGGAGCGGACGGCCCGGGCCGGGGCGGTGGGCCTGGGCGAGGTGATGCCCGACGGCCAGGGCCTCGACCTGGACCGGCCCCAGACCCTTGCCTCCGTCCTCGAGGCCGCCGCCCGCCTGGGCCTCTTTGTCGCCGTCCACGCCAGCGAGCCCGTGGGCCACCCCTACCCCGGAAAGGGGACCGTCTGGCCCCGGCGCCTGGAAAGGCTTTACACCGCCTTTCCGGACGTCCGCTTCGTCTTCGCCCACCTGGGGGGCGGCCTGCCCTTCTACGCCCTGATGCCCGAGGTTAAGGCCGCCCTGACCAACGTCTGGTTCGATACAGCCGCCCTCCCCCTCCTCTACGCCCCCGAGGCCGTCCGGCTGGCGGCCAAAGCCGCCGGCCCCGAAAGGCTCCTTTTCGGCACCGACTTTCCCCTTGTAAACTACGGGCGGATGTTTACTTACCTGGGGCAGGCCGGCCTTTCGCCAACGGACGGGGAGGCCTGGGTTCGGGCCTTCTTCGGGGAGAATGCCCGGAGGCTCCTGGGCCTTAAGGGGGAGGAGTGAGGCTCTTTGTGGCCATCGACCTGACGACGGAGTTGAAGGCCGCCCTGGCCGAACTCCAGGACCGGCTCCGGCGGCTCTGGTCGGGGGCCGATATCCGCTGGGTGGACCCCGCCGGCATCCACCTGACCCTCAAGTTTTTGGGGGAGGTGGGGGCCGACCGGCTGGAGGCCATCTTTGGGGCCCTGGAGCGGGGAACGGCCGGGGTCGGACCCTTTGAGCTAAAAATCGGGGGCGTCGGGTTTTTCCCCAGCGAGCGCCGGGCCCGGGTGGTCTGGGTCGGGGTCAAGGAGCCCACCGGCCGGCTGGCCAGACTCCAGCGGCAGCTGGAGGCCAGCCTCGGGGCCCTGGGCTTTGCCCCCGAGGGCCGGGAATTCGCGCCCCACATCACCCTCGGCCGCCTCAGGGCCCCCGCCAGCCTCCCGCCCCCCGACTCCGGCCCGGCCGACCGGCAGCTCGGCCGAATGCCCGTGCGGGAGGTAATCCTGATGGAGAGCCGGTTAAGCCCGGCCGGGGCGACCTACCGGCCGGTGCGGGCCTTTCCCCTGGGGTAGGCCGCCGGGGCGGGTTGACGGGTCCGGCGTCCGGATGCTATAGTGCAGCTAGCGGCTGGGTCCGCAACGGGCAAATTTTTTCATTCCAGAGGGGGTGAGCAACTAATCCCACAGTATCGCATAAACGAACGGATCACGGCCCGGGAAGTCAGGGTCATCGACGAAAACGGCCAGCAGATCGGCATCTTACCCCTGCACCGGGCCTTGCAACTGGCCCGGGAACGGGGGCTGGACCTGGTGGAGGTGGCGCCCCAGGCCAACCCGCCCGTTTGCCGGCTGATGGACTACGGCAAGTTTATCTACCAGCAGGCGAAGCGGGAAAAAGAAAGCAAGCGGCAACACAAGGCCACCGAGCTTAAAGAGGTCAGGCTCAGGCCCAATATCGACGAGCACGACCTGGCCTTCAAGACCAAACAGGTCGAAGAATTCCTCGAGGAAGGCAACAAGGTTAAGCTCACGGTCTTCTTCCGGGGGCGGACCATTCTCCACCCGGAGCTCGGCCAGCGGGTGCTCAACGCGGTGGCCGAGCGGCTCAAGGGCAAGGCCATTATCGAAAAGCCGGCGGCTTCGGAAGGGCGGACGCTGGTGATGGTCTTAAGCCCGGCCCCCAAGAAGGCCCAGCCCAAGCCCAAACCGGAAAAGGTCGAAGCCACCGCCCAGGAGACTTAGCCATGGCAACCAGGCCGAAAACCCACAAGGCGCTGGCCAAGCGCTACCGCGTAACCCCCACCGGCAAGGTGCTGCGGATGAAGGTGGGCCGCAGCCACCTGCGCCGCAAGAAGGCCAAGCGGACCAAACGGCTTTTCCACCAGCCCCAGCCGGTGGCCCCCGGGATGGCCCGCCGGATCCTCAGGGCCCTGCCCCACACCTGAGGGGTCGGGTATAATTTAGGACGGGGGTTTTAAAAGCCATGCGGGTAAAGCGCGGCGTCACCAAGCGGCGGCGCCACAAGAAAGTACTTAAAGAGACCAAAGGCCATTGGGGGGCCCGCCACCGGCTTTATCAGGTGGCCCGGGAATCCCTCATCCACGCCCTCGACTACGCCTACCGGGACCGGCGGGACCGCAAGGGCGACTTCCGGAGCCTGTGGATTATCCGCATTAACGCGGCCGCCCGGCAGCTCGGCCTCTCCTACAGCCGGTTCATGGCCGGCCTTAAGAAGGCCGGGGTGGCCCTTAATCGCAAGGTCCTGGCCGATATCGCCGTGCGGGACCCGGACCGGTTCCGGGAGCTGGTCGAAGTGGCCAGGGCCGCCCTTTAAAATAGCCTAAAGGCGAAGACGAAGCGAGTAGGCCGGCAATGCCGGTCAGGGAGGGGCGGCCGCGGACTGGGAGCCGCCCCCGGCGGACCCGGCCGAAGTTCCCTTCTGAGCCGGCGGCTGAACCCGGGAGGCCCCCGTCGGGCCTGGACGGCAAGTAGGCCGCCCCGGCCGGCCCCCGTTATCGGGCCGAAGGCGGCTGCAACGAGGGGGGTCGGGCCCCACCGAGCCCGGCCCAATCAGGGTGGTACCGCGGAGGGAAAAGTTCGCTGTGACTCCGTCCCTGAGGAGCACAGCGTTTTTGTTTTAAAAGGAGGTGGCCGATGATTACCACGGACCTGGAAAGGCTCAGGGCCGAAGCCCTGGCCGCCCTGGAGCAGGTTCAGGACCTGGAGGCCCTTAAGGAGTGGCGGGTAACTTACCTGGGCCGCCGGGGCCGCCTCACCCAGGTGCTCCGCCAGCTGGGAAGCCTCCCCCCCGAGGAGCGCCCCCGGGTCGGGGCGGTGGCCAACCGCATTAAGGACGAGCTGGAGGCCGCCTACGAGGCCCGGGAGGCGGCCCTCAAGGAGGCGGCCCTGGCGGTCCTAGCCGCCGAGCAGGTGGATGTTACCCTCCCGGGCCGGCCGGTGGACCTGGGGGGCTACCACCCCACCACCCTGGTCCTCAAGGAGGTCATCGCCGCCTTCACCCAGCTCGGCTTCCAGGTGGTCGAGGGGCCGGAGGTGGAGTGGGATTATTACAACTTCGAGGCCCTCAACATCCCCCGGGACCACCCGGCCCGGGACATGTGGAACAGCTTCTGGCTTACCCCCGGCGGCAGCGAGGCCGAGCGGCCCATGCTCCTGCGGACCCACACCTCCCCCATGCAGATCCGGGTGATGGAGAAGTTCAGGCCGCCCATCCGGGTCCTCGTGCCCGGCCGCTGCTACCGCTACGAGGCTACCGATGCCACCCACGAGTCGATGTTCTACCAGTTCGAGGGGCTGGCCGTCGACGAGGGCCTCACCTTCGCCGAACTTAAGGGGACCCTCTACGCCTTTGCCCGGATGGTTTTCGGGCCGGAGCGGCGGGTCCGGTTCCGGTGCGACTATTTCCCCTTCGTCGAGCCGGGCTGCGACATGTCCATCGACTGCTTCCACTGCGGCGGCCGGGGCTGCCGGGTCTGCGGCGAGTCCGGCTGGATTGAGATTATGGGGGCCGGGATGGTCCACCCCCAGGTCCTGCGCAACGTCGGCCTCGACCCCGACCGCTACCAGGGGTTCGCCTTCGGGGGCGGCCCAGAACGCATCGCCATGCTCAAGTACGGCATCGAGGATATCCGCCACTTCTACGCCAACGACCTGCGGTTTCTGCGGCAGTTTCGCTGGTAAGAGGGAGGGTCTGAAATGCGCGTCTCCCTGCGCTGGCTGAGGGACTACGTAAAGGCCGACCTGAGCCCCGAAGAGCTGGCCGACCGGCTGGCCATGGCCGGGCTGGAGGTGGAGGCCGTCGAGAAGGTGGGGGAGTTCTGGGACGGCATCCGCATCGGCCGGGTGGTCCGCCTGGAAAGACACCCCAATGCCGACCGCCTCTGGCTGGCCACCGTCGACCTGGGGGACCACCAGGAGACGGTGGTGACCGGGGCGCCCAACCTGCGGGAGGGGGTAAAGGTGCCCTTTGCGCCGGTGGGGGCCAGACTCATCGACCCGGAGCAGGGCAAACTCGTCCGGCTTAAGGCCGCCCGGATCCGGGGCATCGAATCCCGGGGGATGGTCTGCTCCGAGGCGGAGCTGGGCCTCTCCGACGACCACTCGGGGATCATGATCCTGCCCGACGACGCCCCGGTGGGCGCCCCCCTCCGGGACTACCTGGGGGATGTCATCCTCGAGACCAAGCCCACCCCGAACCGGCCGGACTGGTTCAGCCTGCTGGGGGTGGCCCGGGAGGTGGGGGCCCTCACCGGTCGGCCCGTGGCCGAGCCCCCGGCCGAATACCCCGAAGCCGGCCCCCCCATCGGCGAAATCATTCAGGTGGAAATCGCCGACACGGACCTTTGCCTGCGCTACTGCGCCACCGTCATCACCGGCCTTAAGGTGGGGCCGTCGCCCGGATGGCTTCAGCGGCGCCTCCGGGCGGCCGGAATGCGGCCGATAAACAACGTCGTCGACGTGACCAACTACGTGATGCTGGAGTGGGGCCAGCCCCTCCACGCCTTCGACCTGGAGCAGGTGCGGGGCCGCCGGGTCATCGTCCGCCGGGCCCGCCCCGGAGAGCGGCTGGTTACCCTCGACGGGCAGGACCGGGCCCTGCCCCCCAACGCCCTGGTGATCGCCGACGCCGAGCGGGCCATCGGCCTGGCCGGCATCATGGGCGGGGCCAACTCCGAGGTAAGCGAGGCCACCACCGCCATCGTCTTAGAGTCGGCCAATTTCCACCCGACCAACATCCGCCGGACGGCCCAGGCCCTGGGCCTCCGGACGGAAGCCTCCATCCGCTTCGAGCGGGCCATCCGGCCGGAGCTTACGGTTCCGGCCGCCCGGCGGGCCACCGCCCTCATCCTGGAGCTGGCCGGGGGGCAGGCGGCCCGGGGCATGGTGGACCTTTACCCCGGCTGCAAACCCGAGGCCGAAATCACGGTGACGGCCGCCCAGATTCGCCGGCTGCTGGGCACCGAGATACCCGGGCCGGAGGTCCACCGGGTTTTAGGCCTTTTGGGCTGCCGGGTGGAGGAGCCGGAGCCCGGCGTCTACCGGGTCCGCCCCCCCTTCTGGCGCAGCGACCTGAACATCCGGGAGGACATCATCGAAGAGCTTGCCCGGATCATCGGCTACGACCAGATCCCCACCGCCATGCCGGCCGGGCCCCTCCCCGAGCCCATCTTCGACCCCCGCCGGGAACTGGAAGAGGCCGTCCGGGAGATCCTGGTCGGCTGCGGCCTCCAGGAAGTGCTCACCTACTCCCTGGTGAGCAGGGCCCTGCTGGACCGGTTCGACCGAGGGGGCGCCCCCGAGCCCCTCCGGCTGGTAAACCCGATGTCGACGGAGCAGGAATATTTGCGCACCAGCCTCCGGCCCAGCCTGGTCAACACCCTGGCCGCGAACCGGCGGCGGGGGGAGACGGGGCCGGTTAAAATCTTCGAAATCGGGCGGGTCTACTGGGCCCGGCCCGACGACCTGCCCCTGGAGCTTAAGCGGGTGGTGGGGGTCCTCTCCGGCCCGGCCGGGCCCCGGGTCTGGAACCAGCCGGATCGGGAGCTGGATTTCTACGACGCCAAGGGGGTGGTGGAAGCCCTCCTCTGGCGCCTCGGGTTTGAGGCCCGCTTCGAGCCGGGAACCGACCCCGACCTGCACCCCGGCAAGACGGCCCACTGCCTGGTGGGGGGCGAGCGGGTCGGGGTGGTGGGGGAGCTTCACCCCCGGCTGGTGGAAGCCTTCGAGCTGCGGGAACGGCCCCAGCTCTTCGAGCTGGACCTGGAACGGCTGGGGGAGCTTCCCCGGAACAGCCGGGCCTACCGGCCCGTGCCCCGACAGCCGGCGGTGGGGCAGGATATCGCGGTGGTGGTCGCCGAGACGGTCCCGGCCGGCCGCCTAGTGGAAATCGCCCGGCAGACCCCCTACCTGGAGCGGGTGGACGTCTTCGACGTTTACACCGGCCCGCCCCTGGGCCCGGGGGAGAAGTCGGTGGGCCTGGGGCTCGTTTTCCGGGCCCCGGACCGGACCCTGACGGAGGCGGAGGTTAAGGAGCTGGTGGCGGGTCTGGTGCGGCGGCTGGAGCGGGAGGTAGGGGCCAGGCTGCGGGCCTGAAAATGCCGGTCCCCAGGCTCATACCGGCCGCATAAGCCTGGGGACCGGGCCAGCCGTTGCCGGGGCCTGGGCTGGCGCGAAAGTGGGGCTCAGGGTCGGTTGGGGTTACTGTTCGGTTTCGGCCTTCCTGCGGGGCCGCTTGAGGGCTTCACCGCCCTTTTTGCCGATCTGGCTGTAGTATTCGGGGCCGTGCCGCTCCCTGACGGTGAAACCGCCCTTGCGGCCGATGGTAGCATAGTACTCGGACCCGTACCGGGCCTTTACGGTCTCGCCGCCCTGCTTGCCGATGCGGCTGTAAAACTCGGGCCCGCGGGTCTCGGCAACGGTTCGGCCACCCTTCTTGCCGATCTCGGAGAAGAAGGCGACACCGTACTTCTCCTTAACGGTCCGACCGCCCTTCTTGCCGGCTTCGCGCACGGTCATCTCCTGGCGCTCCTCGGCCATCTACCCAACACCTCCTTTGTCTAATTTTCCGCCCAACCACCCCACAAACCGCCGACACCCAGGTGCCGAACCGGCGGGAGCAACTAGGGTTGCTTCCTAACCCGATTATAGACATAACTTGAGATGGCCGTCAAGCCGTTCCGGGCGCCCTTCCTACGGTCCGGCCTGCCGCCGGCCTACCCGGGACCCGGGGTCCGGTCGGTAACACCCAGACGGCCCCTGCCGGCACCCGGCGGCCCTGCAGGCGGCAGCCGACCCCAACCAGCAGGTAGCCCGTCCGAACCAGCAACCGGCCGAGGCTGAAGGCGGGCCCGGCCGACGGCCGCCGGGTGTAGTTATGCCGACGCCAAAGCTCCGCCTCCCGGAGCAACTGGTGATACCGCTCCCGCTCCAGCTCAAAACTCAGGGGATTAAACAGCCCAAACAATTAGCTTTCCTCCAAACTTTTAGGCGTCCCGTTTCCCCCCGCTCAGGGCGGCCAATACCGAGCTCCAGAGCAGGAGGCCCACCGGGACCCTTCCCGTAAGCACGGGCACAGCCCCAACCCCGCCCCGCAACATCACCGGAATGGCCAGCTCCAGGGGCGAGTCGACGGCCACCCCTTCGACCGGTCGAACCAGCCGCCCCACGGTCAGCCGGCCGAGGACGTCGTGCAGTTCATAACGGTCCAGGGTGGTCGCCTCGGAAGGGGCGAGCCGGAGCAGGTCCCGCTCGTAAACCAGGCCGATGAATCCCGTCCCGGAAGCCACGGGCAGGGCCGGAAGTACCAGGTCGGCCGCAAGCCGCAGGGCAACGGCCACCGGGGTGTTTGGGGTCACGACCGGGGACGGGGTAAACCAGTCCCGGACCCGGCTGGGAGAACCGACAACGTCCACTTTTCCCTCCTTAATGGTCTTTCCGATTCCGGCCGCCTGCCGGCCCTTCGCTGGCCGCCGACGCCCGCTCCGCAAGCCGAACTTTAAGCATCTCCACCCCGGCCCGGTCGAGGGCGAGCCGATAGACCCGCAGCCGAGCGGGGTCCCGGGCCAGCCGGGCCGCCTCGGGGTAGGCCGCGTCGGAAACGTAAACAAGGTCCGTTTCCTCGAGGACTCGCCGGAACCGGTCGGCCTCGTCCACCCCGACGGCAAGCATGTTAAGGTGCTGAATGCCGGCGTTCACCACCAGCGTCCGAACCCGGGCCGCCCGGTTCCGGTCCAGACAGCAAAGGGCTACCTTTGTTCCCCGGGGAAGCTCAGCTAACCCCCGCAAGAAGTGGATCTCCAGCCCGGCCCCGATGCCAAAGACCTCGACCGTCCGGCCGACCACCCGCCGGACCTCCTCAAAATGAAAGAAAGTCGTTATTACCAGCCCGGCCGCGGCCGCCCGACGCCGAAAGCCCAGGGGATCAGACCGGACCTCATCTAAAAGAACCCCTTCCAGGACGATGCCGAGCTCCCGGGTCAACGTCTCGGTGAAGTGCTCCACCTCCGGCAGGTTGCCCTCGACGAAGATGGCCCGCTGGCGGTGCCGGACCAGGGCCCGGGCGCGGGCCCGGGCGGCGGCCGCCGCGGCAAACTCCTCCGGGGAGTAGCCCATCGCCAGGGCCTGGTCGAGGGCCCGGTCTACCACTTCCCCAAGGGCGGCCCGCTGAACGGCCTGCCGGACGACGTCGTTATCGGCCACATAAGTCCCGGAGCCCCGGCGGGAGACCAGGTACCCTTCGTCCTGGAGGGCGGCGTAGACGGCGGCGACGGTATTTCGGTTGACGCGGAGGTGGTCGGCCAGGGCTTGGACCGTTGGCAACCGGTCGCCAGGCCGCAGGTCGCCCAAGGCGATGAGCCACCGGATCTGGTCGGCCAGCTGGGCAGTAATGGGCTCCCGAAGCCTTGGGTCAACGGCTACGGGGATGGGCCGCGGCGCTCCCTGAATCATCGCCTATTATCCTACTTTAGGCGTGGAAGTCAATACCCCGCGCCTCAGGCTCAGGGCTTTCCAGTCATCCCTGGTATGCTGGCATGTAACCCATATCCTGGCTGTAGGGGCGCACGGCCGTGCGCCCCTACCGGGCGGTTGGCCGCAGCCTTGCAGGTATTTCCGGCGGAGTTTTTGCCCCGCAGGTTTTATCCGACGGTTGCGGAGCTGAGGGCGGCGGAAGCCGTCCGGCGAGGTCCTGCCTTCGGGGCGGATGGGGAGCTTGCCCGGAAGGCCGCGGCGACCGAATCTTTCCCGGGCCGCGCCGGCCAGAGCCCCCTTATAATCAAAGGCCGGACGGTGATGGCCGAAGTCGAGCTTGCCTTCGACCGGTACGGAATACCCGAAATCGCCGCCCCCGACCCCGAGGGCCTGGCCTTCGGCCTCGGCTACGCCCACGCCGCCGACCGCCTCTTCCAGCTTGAATTTCACCGGCTGGCCGCCGCCGGCCGCCTGGCCGAACTCCTCGGCCCGCCCGCCCTCGAGGCCGACCGCTTTTTGCGCCGCCTGGGCCTCGCCCGCCGGGCCCGGGCCGACTGGGAGGCCCAGTCGGCCGATGCCGCCCGGCTACTGCGGGCCTACGCCCAGGGTGTAAACGCCCGGCTGGGGGAGGGCGGCGCGGCCGCCGCCCCGGAATTTCGGCTGCTCAACCACGACCCCGACCCCTGGCACCCCGTTGACAGCCTCGCCGTCGGCAGGTTAATCGGTTGGACCCTCAGCGTGAACTGGGAAACCGAACTTACCCGCCTGGAGCTGGCCCGCCGGCTGGGGCCGGTTCGGCCGCCGGAGCTGGAGCCCTTTACGGCCCCGGAGGCCTATGGGTACGCCCCCGGTCGTGGCCCCGACCCGGCGGAGGCCCGGCGGCGGCTCCTGACGGCCTACGCCGCCCTTGGGGCCCTTTTGCCGGCGGGCGCGGCCAGCAACGCCTGGGCCGTTTCGGGCGGCCGCTCCGCATCGGGCCGGCCCCTCCTCGCCGCCGACCCCCACCTCCGGCCCCAGATTCCCTGCCTCTGGTACCTGGCCCGGCTCCGGGCCCCGGGGCTCTGGGCCGCCGGGGCCACCATTCCCGGCCTCTTCGGGATTGTGATCGGCCGGAACCGCCACTGCGCCTGGGGGGTTACCGTGGCCTTCGCCGACACCCAGGACCTCTTCGTCGAGGAGGTCAAGCCCGGGCCGGACGGGCGGCTGCTGGCCCGGACGGCCGAAGGCTGGGAGCCGGTAAGCTTCCGGGTCGAGGCCTTCGGGGCCGGGGGGAGCCGGCGGCGGGAGGTCTGCTGGGAGACCCGGCGGGGGCCGGTGGTGGCCGAAGGCAACGGCCGCCTCTGGCTCAGCCTGGCCGCCTCGGCCCTGCGGGCCCCGGTCGACGGCGGCATCCTTTACCGGCTGCTGGCGGCCGAAGGCTGTGCCGACCTGGCGGCCGTGGTCGGGGCCTGGACCCTCCCGGCCCTCAACTTCGTCGTCGCCGACGCCGCCGGCGACATCGGCTACCTGATGGGCGGCCGGATTCCGGCCCGGAAGGGCCTGGGCGGGGCGGTTCCGGCCCCCGCCTGGGACCCCGAAGCCGCCTGGGACCGCTGGGTGGACCCCGACCGGCTTCCCCGGCTTTTAAACCCGCCCGTCGGCTTCGTTTTCAGCGCCAACGAGTACCCCGTTCTGGCCGGGACCGCCGAATACCTCGGGGCCGACTGGCCCGACCCCTACCGGGCGGCCCGCATTCAGGCCCTCCTGGCCGGGCGGCCCCGCCATTCAGCCGAAGACTTTGCCGCCTACCAGCAGGACCTGGTGTCCGAGCCCTTGCGGCGGCTGCGGGACCACCTCCTCCGGGCCGACCTTTCCCTGCCCCGCCCCCTCCGGGAGCCCCTGGCCCGGTGGGACGGGACTGTCCGGGCCGACTCGGCCGCGGCCGGGTTTCTGGAGGTCTTCCGGGTCGAGCTGGCCCGGGCTTATTTCGAGGCCGCCGGCCTGCACCGGGCGACCGTCGACCTCCTCCTCGGGCGGGGCGTCCACCCCTTCGGGCCGGTGAACGGCTTTGCCGGCCGGCTCACGGGCTTTATTATGGCCGGCCTCGACCGGGGCCGGTTCGACGGGGTTTTGGGCGCGGCCCTCGAGCGGACCCGGGCCTTCTGGGAGGGGCGGGCCGGGGCCGACCCGGTCGGGTGGCGGTGGGGCCGGGTTCACCGCCTAAGGTTCTTCCACCCCCTCGGGGCCCTCCCCGGCATCGGCCGCCTCTGGCGGGGGCCAGAGGCACCCCTCTGGGGCGACTTCGACACCGTCGCCCAGGCGTCCTTTTTGCCCCCGGCCGCCTTCGACGCGACCGGCTGGGTGACCACCTACCGGCAGGTGGTGGACCTGGCCCGCCCCGAAGGCGGCCGCTGGGTTATCAATACGGGCCAGTCGGCCAACCCTTTCAGCCCCCACTACCGGGACCAGTTCGGGGTCTGGTACCGGGGCGGCTACCTGCCGATGGCCCCCGGGCGGACGGTCAGGCGGGTTCGGCTGCGGTTTCCGGCCGGGCCACCTTAAGGCCCAGGGCGGCCAGTCGGCCCATCAGCCGCCGGGCGTCGGCCACGGCGTGGCCCCCGACGTCGTTGTTAAAATAGACCAGCCCCACTTCGGCCGTCCGGCTTAAGCGGGCCAGCTCCGAGGCCCACCTTTCCAGCTGCTCGTCGGTGTAGGTTCCGGAGTAAGGCCGGGGCTGGCCGTGAAGCCTCAGGTAGATAAGGCCCCCGGTCGCCACCGCCGGGCAGTCCAGGCCGGCCAGGTCGGTGATACAGAAGGCCGTCCCGGCCGCCTCCAGGACTTCGTAGGTCTCGGGAACGAACCAGCTCCGGTGGCGGAATTCGAAGGCCGGCTTGGGTCGGGGGGGAACCTGTTTGAGAAAAGCTTTAAGCAACCCCAGCTCCTGCCGGAAGCTTGGGGGCAGCTGGTAAAGGACGGCCGCCGTCTTGGGAATAAGAGGCTCCAGGTGGCGGTAAAAGGTCTCCACCGCCTCGGCCGCATCCTGGAGCCGGCGGTAGTGGGTGATGAGGCGGCTGGCCTTGACGCTGAAGACGAAGCCGGGCGGGGTTCCGGCCGCCCAGGCGGCAAAGGTCTCGGGCTTGGGCAGCCGGTAGAAGGTGGCGTTGATTTCGGCGGTGGGGAAGAATCGGCAAAAATAGGCCAGCCACTGCCGGGGCGAAAGCTCCGGCGGGTAGAAGACCCCCTGCCAGTGCCGGTAGTGCCAGCCGGAGGTTCCGACGTAGAAGGTTGCCACCGGGTCCTAATCTTTACGGACGGCGATTTTCACCTCGGTGCCCAGGTTAACTTCCCGGCCGGCCGGGGGGTCGGTGCTCAGGACGCACCCCACACAGACCCGGTTGAGCACCTCCGGCGGGATGTTGTCGGCCCGGCCCTGCTCGGTGGGGGGCCACTTTATCTTCAGGCCGGCCTCCTCCAGCCGGCGCATCGCGTCGGCCAGCCGCTCCCCCACCACGTTGGGCACCTGCACCCTGGGCAGGCCCCGGCTCACCACCAGGGTTACCTTAGTGCCCGGCAGAACCCGGGTTCCCGGGGCCGGGTCCTGCCGCATCACCACCCCGGGGGGCGTCTGCAGGGCGAACTCTTCCCGCTTCTCGACGTCGAGGCCGAGCTTTTCTAAGGCCTGCTCGGCCTCATCGTAGGCCCACTCCACCACCCGGGGCACGGCCACCAGCTCGGGTCCGAGGCTCACCGTCACCGAGACGGTGCTGCCCGGGGCCACGCTCGCCCCGGGCTCCGGCTGCTGGCGGAGGATCCGGCCCTCGGGCACCGTGTTACTGTAGGCCTGGCCGGCCACCTGAAGCTTTAAGTCCCGGCTCTCCAGCCTTACCCGGGCGTCCTCCGGGGCCAGGCCCACGACGCCGGGCACCGTTACCATCGCCGGAGGCCGGGGGGTGGGCCCGGGGGTCGGGCCGGGGGCGGGTGGCGAGCCGGTCACGGCGGCCGGCTCCGTCGGAACCCCCCGGACCATCACGAAGAGGCCGGCGGCCACCAGCAAAGCCGCCAGGGCCAGCAGGAAGACGACGATGAAGGGCACCAGCCCTAACCGGCGCCGGGGGGCGGCCGAAAGCCGGGGCCGGTAGCCCACCACCGGCCCGGCGGGACGGCCGGACCCGAGCCGGGCGGTGGGAACCTGGTCCAGGCGGGCGAAGGCCTCCAGGGCCGCAACCACCTCCCCGGCCCGCTGGGGCCGTTCGGCCGGATTTTTGGCCAGAAGCTGGAGGACCAGCCGGTCCAGGGACGGGGGCACCTGGGGGTTGAACCTGGACGGGGGCGGCGGGCTGGCCGAAAGGTGCTTGAAGGCTACCTCGGCCGGGCTCTCCCCGGCAAAGGGGGTCTGGCCGGTGAGCATCTCGAAGAGCACGACCCCCAGGGAGTAAAGGTCGGCGGCCGGGGACACCCGCTCGCCCCGGACCACCTCCGGGGCCACGTACTGGGGGGTGCCGAAGACCTCCTGGGTCAGGGTGAGGCTGGTGGCCGAAAGCACCTTGGCCAGGCCGAAATCGGCCAGCTTCGCCTCCCACCGTCCCCCCTCGGCCTTCAGCAGGATGTTGTGGGGCTTTACGTCCCGGTGGATGAGGCCCCGGCCGTGGGCGTAGGCCAGGGCCGAGGCGATCTGGGCCCCGAGCTCGCAGGCCAGGGGCACCGGCAGCGGCCCCCGATCCCGGATGAGGCTTGCCAGGGTGGGCCCCTCCACCCACTCCATCACCAGGAAGGGCCGCCCGCCCCACTCCCCAAGGTCGTAGACCCCGACGATGTGGGGGTGGTCCAGCCGGGCGGCCGCCTGGGCCTCCCGAACGAACCGCTCCCTGAGAACCCGGTCCTGGGCCAGGGCCTGCCGAAGGACCTTGACGGCCACCGGCCGGTCGAGCAGTTCGTCGTGGGCCAGGTAAACCTCGGCCATGCCGCCCTCGCCGACCCGGCGTTCCAGCCGGTACCGGCCCGCAATCACCGTCGTCGCCCGCTCCCACATGCCGTCCGTTAATTTTACCCTTTCTGACCGGCCGGGGTATAATCCTGCGGGGTAGAGTCCGGCCATGACGCAACAGCCCCACCGGCAAGAGGCCATCCTGCGGGCCTTTCGGGCCGCCGGCATCCGCCAAGTCCTCACCGACCCGGTGGAACGGGCCGTCTTCGCCAAGGACGCCTGCCCCCTGGACCAGGCGATGCCGGCCTTCGTGGTGGTGGCCGAGTCGGCCGCCGACGTGGTGGCCGCCGTCCGGGTCTGCCACCGGTTCGGCCTCCCCTTCACCCCCCGGGGGGCCGGGACCTGCATCTCCGGGGGCGCCGTCCCGGTGGCGGGAGGGGTGGTGATCAGCCTGGCAAAGCTTAACCGGGTCTTAAAGGTAGACCTGGAAAACCGCTGCGCCTGGGTCGAGCCCGGCCTGGTGAACCTGCACCTTTCGGAGCACGTTCGGCCCTACGGCTTTCACTACGCCCCCGACCCGTCCTCGTACATGGTCTCCACCATCGGGGGCAATGTGGCCGAGAATGCCGGCGGGCCCCACTGCCTGGCCTACGGGGTGACCGTAAACCACGTCCTCGGCCTGGAGCTGGTCCTGCCCACCGGGGAGGTGGTGACCCTGGGCGGGAAGGCGGCCGAATACCCCGGCTTCGACCTGCGGGGGCTGGTGGTCGGGTCCGAGGGCACCCTGGGCATCGTCACCAAAGTTCTGGTCAGGCTCACCCCCAACCCGCCCGAGCTTCGGACCCTGCTTATAAGCTTCAGGTCCCTGGCCGACGCCGCCGCGGCCGTCTCGGCCATCATCGCCGCCGGGGTGGTCCCGGTCGCCCTGGAGATGATGGACCGGCCCTGCCTTCAGGTCATCGAAGAATACGTCCGGGCCGGCTACCCCGCCGACGCCGAGGCCGTCCTCATCGTCGAGGTGGACGGCCTCCCCGGCAAGGTGGCGGCCGAGGCCGAGCAGGTGGCCGCCATCGCCCGGGCCCACAACGCCGCCGAAGTCAGGCTGGCCACCGACCCCGAACAGCGGGCCCGCCTCTGGTTCGGCCGGCGGGCCGCCTTCGGGGCCATCGCCAAGCTCAAGCCCAACTATTACCTCCACGATTTCGTCGTCCCCCGGACCCGCCTGGTGGAGGTTCTTACCCGCATCCGGGCCATCTGCGAAGGGCACGGGTTTATTCCCCTCAACGTCTTCCACGCCGGCGACGGCAACCTCCACCCCCTCATCGTTTACGACTACGCCGAGCCCGGCGCCTACGAGCGGGCCCTTAAGGCCGGGGAAGAGATCACCCGGGTCTGCATCGCCGCCGGCGGGACCCTGAGCGGGGAGCACGGCATCGGCATCGAAAAGCGGGACCTAATGCCCCTCGTCTTCGGCCCCGAGGACCTGCGGGCGATGCGGCGGCTTAAAGGGGCCTTCGACCCCCAAAACCTGGCCAACCCCGACAAGCTCTTGCCCCGGGAGGTGGCACCCTAAGGTGGCGGTTTCGGCCGACCTGCGGGAGGCCCTGGCCGAACTGGTCGGGCCGGAAAACGTCCTGACCGGCCCCGAAACCCTCCTTTACGCCGTGGACGGCATCGCCCCCAGGGCCGTGGTCCTCCCCGAGACCCGGGAGCAGGTCCGGGAATTGGTAAGGTTTGCCCGAAGCCGGCGCCTGGGCATCGTGCCCTTCGGGGGCGGAACCAAGCTGGGCTTCGGCAACCCCCCGGCCGCCTACGACCTGGCCCTGGCGACCCGCCGGCTCAGCCGGGTGGTCGACTACAGCCCGGCGGACCTTACGGTGGTCGTCGAGGCCGGCCTTACCTTCGGCCGGCTTGCCGACCTGCTCCGGCGGGAGGGGCAGTTCCTGCCCTTGGACCCCGCTGCCCCCGACCGGGCCACCGTCGGGGGGATCGTGGCCGCCGGCCTCGGCGGCCTGCGCCGGGCCTTTTACGGGCCGCCCCGGGACTGGGTGCTGGGGGTCCGGGCCGTCAGCGGCGAAGGCGAGCTTATCCAGGGCGGCGGCCGGACCGTAAAGAACGTCTCGGGCTACGACCTCTGCCGCCTCTTTACCGGTTCCTGGGGAAGCCTGGGGATTATCGTCGAGGTCTGCTTTAAGGTCTTCCCGGCGCCCCCCAAAAGCGTCCTGGCGGTCCTGGGCCTGCCCCCTTCGGCCGACCTTTTCGGCCCCGGCCTTCAGCTCTGGCGGGAGGTGCCCTATCCGGCCGCCATCCTCGGCCTCGACCCCGCCTCCGCCGCCGACCTCCTCGGGGCCGCCGCCGGACCCGGCGGGGCCCTCCTGGTGCTGTTCTCGGGGGCGGCCGCCGACATCGAATTCCAGCTCGGCCGCACCCGGGCGGTGGCGGGGGACCATGCCGCCCGGTTCGGGGCGGTGGCGGATGGGGAGCTGGCCGGGCTGTGGGGCCAGCTGTGCGACCACCCCCAATCGGTGGGCCGGGACCTGCCCGTCTGGGTCCGGATTTCGGTGCCCCCGGCCGGGGCCGGGGCCTTCGGGCCCGACCTGACCCGGGGCCGCTTTTTGGCCGACATCCCCGGGGGGGTCATAAACCTTTACACCGATTCGGCCGACCCGGCCTTTCTGGCCGAACTTCGGCGGCGGGCCCGGGCCGCCGGCGGAAGCCTGGCCCTGGGGCGGGCCCCGGCCGACCTTAAGGGCCGGATCCCGGCCTGGGACCCCCTGCCCGCCCCGGAGCTGATGGCCCGGGTCAAAGGGGCCCTCGACCCCGACGGCATCCTTTCGCCGGGCCGGCTGTTAACGGCCTGAAGCCCATGGACCACCAGGTCCTCCGTCCCACCCCGGCACCCCACCAGCAGACGGCCGCCGGCCCCGTTTTCGACGATATCCGCCGGTGCGTGGCCTGCGGCATCTGCCTTACGGCCTGCCCCACCTACCAGGTGACCCTCGAGGAGTGGCAGTCGCCCCGGGGCCGGATTGCGGCCATGCGGGCGGTGGCCGAGGGCCTGGCCCCCCTCAACCACCGGTTTGCGGCCTTCATGTACGACTGCCTGGCCTGCCGGGCGTGCGAGGCCGTCTGCCCCAGCGGGGTGCCCTTCGGCCGGATGGTGGAGGCGGCCCGGGCCGAGGCCGAAAGGGTCGTCCGCCGGCCGCCGACGGTGCGGCTGGGCCGCCGGCTCCTGCTTAACTGGGCCCTGCGGAGCCGAAGGTCCTTCGGCCGATTCGTCCGGCTCTTGGAGCTTTACCGGAAGCTTCCGGGGCGGCAGTTTCTGGCCGGGCTTATTCCCGGCCTTGGGGCCGCCACCGCCATGTTCGGGGACGGGGCGGACGGGACCGTCCTGCCCGGGCGGCTGGGGGCCCGGCCGCCGGTGGTGGGGCGGGCCGTCCTCCTTACCGGGTGCGTCATGGCCTTCTGGTTCCGGTCGGCCCACCTGGCCACCGCCCGGGCGCTGGCGGCCGCCGGCTACGAGGTGGTCATTCCCGACGACCAGTGGTGCTGCGGGGCCCTGCATTTCCACAACGGCCAGCTTCCGGCCGGCCGGAAGCTGGCCGCCCACCTCATCCGGCAGGTCTTAAGCCACGGGCCCGACGTTATCGTCACCAACTCGGCCGGCTGCGGGTCGGTGCTTAAAGAATACCCCGAGCTTCTGGCCGGAACCCCCCTGGCCGAGGCCGCGGCCGATTTCGGCCGGCGGGTCCGGGACATCCACGAGGTCCTGCTGGCCGACCCCACCCGGCTGGGCCTGCGGCCCATCCGGCGGCGGGTGGCCGTGGAAAACCCCTGCCACCTGGTCCACGCCCAGCGGCTCGGCGGGGTAACCCGCCGGCTTCTCGGCCTGGTGCCGGAGCTGGAAGTGGTCGAGCCCCCCGACGCCAACCGGTGTTGCGGGGCCGCCGGCATCTACGGCCTGGAGCGGCCGGAGATGTCGGCCCGGCTCCTTAACGAAAAGCTCGACCGGCTGGAACCTCTGGGGCCCGACGAGGTGGTGGCCGCCAACCCGGGCTGCCTTTTACAGCTCCGGGCCGGGGTTCGGGCGCGGGGCTGGCAGCTTCCCGTCCGGCACCCTATCGAGCTCATCGCCGAGGCCCTGCCTGACGGCTAGCCATGGGCCGGGTGGTCGTCCGCCAACCCCTCCCCACCGAAGAGGATGAGCTTTATCTGCTTTTAGACCATTCAAATCCGGTCCTCGCCCGCCGGGCCCGGGCCATCATCCTGGCCGCCCGGGAGGGCCTCGGCGCCCGGGAGGTGGCCGAGGCCGTCGGGGTTTCCCCGGCCACCGTCCGACGGTGGATTCGGGCCTTCAACGCCGAGGGGGTCGGGGGCCTGCTGCCCCGCCGGCGCCCCGGCCGGTTCGGTGTATAAAATAGCATGTACTGGTCCTGGGAAACCATCCCGGTGGAGTATAAGACCCTCGGCCTCGGGCTCATCTCCCTCGGCCTGGTCATCTGGGGGGTCATAACCCTGGTCCGGGGCCAGGGCGGCGGCTGGGCAACCCTCGGGGGCCTCGTCCTGCTGGTGGCGGCCATGGTCATTCCCTTCTGGGGCCTCCTATCCGGCAACTTCCGGCCGGTGGCGACCCTCTTCTTTGTCCTCCGGCTTGGGGCCACCGCCTACGAGAACGCCGCCCGCCTCCTGCGCGGCCTCCCCTTCTGAGGGCGCCTACCGGCCCCGGGGCAGGTCCGGCGGGGCGGCCGGGGGCGTTGGGGCCGGCTCGAGGGGGGGCGAGGGCCGGCAGGGCCGGGCCGGGCCCCGCTCCGGGAGGCCCGGGCCCTCGGCCGGGGACCAGCCCAACCGCAGGCCGGGCTCGGGGGCCGGAATCCGGCAGCGCACCACCCCAGCCGGGACCCGGGTAAGCTGGGGGCCGACCTCCACGTCGTAGGCCCGGGCCGGACCCGGCAGGTAGAGGACCACCTCCGCCGAGGTCACCGGCTGGTCGGGCCCCGGGCCTTTAAGGACGATTTCGCCCGGCGCCCCCCACTCCCAGGGAACGTCGGCCCAGAGGGGTCCGGCGTCCGGCCGCAGAACCAGCATCCGGAACCGGTTGGCCTCCACGGCCACCGCCAGGCTCGGCCCGGCCACCCCGCCCCGCCCGGTGAAGGGCTCGTAGTAGGCCCCGCCCCCGGCCGGCAGGGGAACCTCCCGAACCTCCCGCCCCCCCTCCGCCCGGGAGCCCAGCACCCCGAGGAAGCTCACCTCCCCCCGGTGGTTCCAGACCCACCCCACCCGGTCGCCCAGGGGCCAGGGTCCCCCCTCCACCCGACCCTGCCCCGGCCGGACGTGTAAAAGCCGGGACCGGAGCTGGCTCAGCCGCCGGGAAGACCAGCCCTCCAGCAGGCCCAGGTCGAAGCTTAAGGAGACCTGGGCGTCGGTTAAGATGGCCGCCTCAAGCCAGCGGACGGCCAGCTCGAACTGCCCGTCGTCCACGCCCGCCTCCCCGGGGAGGATTCGGACCGACCCCATATTGGGCTGTTCGCCCAGAAGAAGCCGCTGGACCAGGGCGTAGTCGAAATGCTCCCAGAGGCCGCCCCAGGGGTAGGGGTGATTCCAGGCCGGGTAGGAGTCGCCGAAAAGGTTTGAAATCGGCCGCCGGTCCACCGGGTTGGGCAACGCCCCCGGGAGGGCCCAACCGTGGACCATCCGGTCGGGGTCGGGGCCCAGCATCCGGTCGGCCGATTCCATAATGGCCTGACGGGGAATCACCGGCCGGGGGGTCGGCCCCAGCAGGCCGCCCGCCCAGGCCAGGACGACCTCCCGGTCCCCATCTATAAGGCCGTCTAAAAACATTCCCACCGCCCCCAGGCTTTCGATCTGGTTGGAGATGGTGGTTTCGAGCACCTGGCGGAGGGCGGGGCTGGAAAAATCGTAAAGATAAGTGGTGTAGGTTTCAAGCCGACGGAGGGGAATTACCAGCTCGGGAAAGCGGCCGACGAAACCGGCCAGGTTAAGCCAGTTGCCCGGCTCCGCCCGGTCGTTGAGCAAGGGGGCGGTGAAATAAAGGACGGCCGGGATGCCCAGCCGCCGAAGCTCCCGCCCTAAGCCCCCCAGACCTCCGGGAAATTTTTCTAAATCCACCTCCCAGTCGCCGGGCTTTTCGCCGCTTACGTACCAGCCGGCGTCCAGGGTGACGAACCAGCGGCCCAGGTCCCCGAAGTAGCGGCGAACCAGCTCAAGCTGGCCCAGAAGCTTCTCCTGGTCTATCTCCAGCCAGTAGACATACCAGGGCTCAAACTCCAGCTCATACCATTCGGGCAGGGGCGGCCGCCGGCCAAACTCCCCGAGGAAACCGGCCGCGGCCCGGGAAGGCCAAAGGCCCTCGGGGGCGGGTATGGGCTCCAGCCAGAGGCTCACCGAATCCAGGGTGGCTTCGGGACCGGCCATCACCGGCCGCCGGCGGCGGCCCAGCTTCAGTTCGAACCGCTCGGCCTCCGACCGGCGGGCAATAACTTCCAGGGGAAGGTCGGTGGGATCCGGACTGGCCAGCAGCAAGCCCTCGCCGTCGGCGTTCCGGAAGATTACCGGCCGCCCGGCCCCGGCCTCAAGGCGCCGCTCCCAGCCGTCGGCCCGGATGCGGCCCTGGGCCGGCCGGCTGTTGTCGGCCAAGACCTCCACCATACCCCCGAGGCCCACCCACCCGACCACGGGCCAGAGCTCGGCGACGGGCCCGGGGGCCGCCGCCGAGTAAACGAAGGCCCGGAACCCCGCCGGCCGGAAGGTGACGGCCGCCCCGCTCCGGGGATAGGCCACCTCCACCCCGTCGGCCAGGGCCCGGCAGACCGGCCCCTCCCCCGGGTCGGCGAAGGGCAGGCGGCTCATTAGCACCGGCCGGCCGTTAAGGTAAAGGCCGAAGGTGCCCCGGGCCGGACCTTCGCAGGCCACCCCGAGCCGGCTGGGCCCGCTGGCGAGTTCGAAGGTCCAGGCCGGCGGCCCTTCGGTCCGGTTGACCCGGGGCCCGGGGTTGGGGATAAGCTGTCGGAGCCGGCCCCGGCCCGGGCTGAGCCAGCGAACCAGGCTGACCCAGGGGGCCCGCCAGAAGTGGGCGTCGGCCACCGCCGCCCACGGCCGGGGCCGGTCGGGGTCCAGGGCCTCGGCCGTTATCCGGACCTCCACCGAGGCCGGAACCGGGGTATCGACGGTCCGAACCTCCCCCAGCCGCAGGGGCCCCACCGCCCCCACCTCCCGGTTGCCGGCAAAGACCCGGAAGATGAGGCCGTTGGCCTGCAAAACCTCGGGATCATACGGCCCGAAAAGCCCCTCCGGCCAGCCGGCCCCCACCACCACCCGCAGGCCGGCGGCCTCGGCCGGCCGGGGGAACCGAAGCTCCCCCGGCGGGTAAACCCACCAGCCCCAGCCGACGGCCTCCCCGTTGATGGCCAGCAGGTCCGAGGCCCCGGGGTCCACGTAAACGGGCAGGTCGTTATCCCCGAAGGCCGGCCACCCCGAATAACCTTCGGCCAGCCGGGCCGGCCCCAGGTCGCTCTGCCGCCGTAAAACGGCGGCCAGGGTGGCGAGGGTCAGAACCAGGAGGGCCAGCAGAGCCAGGAGGACGGGACCGGCGGGCCGCCGGCTCAGAGCTGAAGCCAGCCCAAGCCGATGCGGTCGACCAGGATCGCCAGGCACAGGCCCAGCAGGTACCAGTTAGAGTACCGGTAAAGCCGCCAGGCTACGTTGCGGGAGGGGTCGTGGGTAAGCCGATAGGCGAGGCGAAGGAGGCCCAGGCCCAGCAAAAGGGCGGTAAGGGCGTAAACCGGCCCGAAAGACCCGGTCAGAATGGGCAGGCCGGTAAAGGCCGTAAGGATGAGCGAATAAAGCCAGATCTGCCGGCGGGTTTCGGCCTCCCCGGCCGCCACCGGAAGCATCGGGACCCCGACGGCCTCGTAGTCCCGCTCCACCACCAGGGTAAGGGCCCAGGTGTGGGGCGGGGTCCAAAGGAAGATGATGGCCGCCAGGTAGAGGGGTATCAGGTCGAGGCCCCCGGTGACGGCGGCCCAGCCCACCAGTGGGGGGAAGGAACCGGCCGCCCCCCCGATGACGATGTTCTGGGGCGACCGACGCTTAAGAATCAGGGTGTAGACCACCACGTAGTAAAAGGCCCCGGCCAGGGCCAGAACCGCGCTCAGCAGGTTTACAAAGACTATAAAGCTGACGGCCGAAAGCCCCAGCAAGACCAGCCCGAAGACCAGGGCCGCCCTGGGGGGCAAGCGGCCGGAGGGGAGCGGCCGGCGGCGGGTCCGGACCATCACCCGGTCGATATCCCGGTCGAAGTAGTTGTTCAGGGAGTTGGCCCCCCCGGCGGCGCAGAAGCCCCCGAGCAGGGTCCAAAGCAGGAGGGGCAGGGGGGGCAGGCCCCGGGCGGCCAGCAGCATCCCGGACAGCATGGTCACCAGCAGCAGGGCCGTGATCCAGGGCTTGGTAAGCATCAGGTAGCTTACCCAGCCGGGGGAACGGCCCCTTCCCCCCGCCGCCCCGGCGGGATGAACCGCCTCTGGCCAGGCCGGCTGCCAGACCAGGAGGCCCAGGTAGAAGATAACCCCCCAGGTGGCCCCCGCCAGGGCCAGGTGCAGACCCCGCAGGAGGGGGGGCATCTGGTAAATCACGGCCAGGCCCCCCTCCAAGACCTGGACCCCGAAGACCCCCACCGCCAGCAGGTAAACCGTCCGAATTCTGCTGGGGCGTTTTAAAAGCGTCGGGCCGACGGCCAGAAGGTGGAGGCCGGCAATCAGGGCCGCCACCCGGTGGATGAAGTTGATGGCCGCCGGAAACTCGGAAAGGACCAGGGCCGGGTCGCAGAGGGGCCAGGTGTCGCAGGCCAGCATCGCCCGGGCCCGGGTCACCCAGGCCCCCAGCACAATCGCCAGGTAGGTTGCGGCCGCCGTCCCCCAGACCAGCTTCCGGCCGGGCAGGTCCAGGGACCCGTGTTCGGTCCGGTGGACCTGAACGGCGATGAAAATCATCACCGCCAGTAAGAGCATGGCGTTGCCCAGGTGGACGGCGGCAATCAGCGGGTGGAGCTCCGTCAGGACGGTGGCCCCGCCCAGCCCGGCCTGAACCACCAGCAGCCCCAGACTTAAAAGGATGGGCCGCCAGACCCAGGGGTGGGACCGGTAGTGGCGGTAACCGAGGCCCACCAGCGAAAGGATGATGGCCACCAGGGCCGTGGAGGCCAGCCGGTGGGAATACTCCAGCCAGGCAGGCAGGTCCAGGGGCGGGATCAGCGACCCGTGACAGAGGGGCCAGTCGGGACAGCCCAGGCCCGAACCGGTCACCCGGACGATGCCCCCGACGACGCTTACCAGGTAGGCGGCGATAACCCCGGCTACGCTCAGGGTCCGGACCGCCGGGACACCCCCCTTGGCCGGGGCAAGTTTTTCGGCGGCCATATAACGCTAGCTTTCCTCCGCGGCCGCAACTTCTTTGAGGGCCTGCCGGGCCGCTTCGACCGTGAAGTCGACGTCGGCCTCGGTGTGGGCCAGGGAGACGAACATCGCCTCGAACTGCGACGGGGGCAGGAATACCCCCCGTTCAAGTATACCGTGAAAGAAACGGGCGTAGCGAGCCGTATCGGCCCGCCGGGCCGACTCATAATCCGTTACCTCGTCGGCCGCGAAGAAGAGGGTGAGCATCGACCCCACCCGGTTCACCCGGGCCGGGACGCCGGCCTCCCGGCAGGCGGCCTCCAGGCCCGCCCCCAGCCGCCCGCCGAGGCTTTCGAGCCGCCCGTAAACCCCCGGCTCCAGGAGGGCCCGCAGGGTGGCCAGGCCGGCGGCCATGGCCAGCGGGTTGCCCGAGAGGGTTCCGGCCTGGTAGACGGGTCCCAGGGGGGCCACCAGGCTCATAATCTCCCGGCGGCCGCCGTAGGCCCCGACGGGGAGCCCCCCGCCCAGGATTTTACCCAGGCAGGTGAGGTCCGGGGTCACCCCGTAGTGGGCCTGGGCCCCGCCCGGGGCGAGCCGGAAGCCGGTTATAACCTCGTCGAAGATGAGGAGGGCGCCGGCCTCGGCCGTAAGCCGCCTTAAGCCCTCCAGAAAGCCCGGCTTTGGGGGAACCACCCCCATGTTCCCGGCCACCGGCTCGACGATGACGGCCGCAATCTCCCGGCCGTGCCGGTCGAAGACCTCCGCGACGGTCTTTAAATCGTTAAAGGGGGCCGAGAGGGTATCCTGGGCGGCGGCCGGGGTGACCCCGGCGCTGTCGGGGACGCCGAAGGTGAGCACCCCCGACCCGGCCTTAACCAGCAGGCCGTCCACGTGGCCGTGGTAGCAGCCGTCGAACTTTAAGATTTTGGGCCGGCCGGTGTAGGCCCGGGCCAGCCGAATGGCCGACATGGCGGCCTCGGTCCCCGAGTTTACAAACCGCACCACCTCCACCGACGGCACGAGCTCACACACCAGCCGGGCCAGCTCCACCTCGGCCTCGGTGGGGGCCCCGAAGCTGGTCCCCCCCTCGGCGGCCGTTTTCACCGCCCCGACCACCGCCGGGTGGGCGTGACCCAGGATAAGGGGGCCCCAGGAGCAGACGTAGTCGATATAGACGTTGCCGTCCACATCCTCGACCCGGGCGCCAAATCCCCGCCGGATAAACCGGGGCTGGCCGCCCACGGCCCGGAAGGCCCGGACCGGGCTGTTCACTCCGCCCGGCAGGTGTTTCTGGGCTTCGGCGAAGAGGGCCGCCGACCGCTCAGTTTTCATCGGCCCGGCCGAAATTCGTTACGGCAAGGAGTGGGTCCGAAGCCGGCCCCTCGGCCTCCTCCAGGCCGAAGACCTGGCGGACCATCTCGGCGTAGTAGCCGGCGTCGGCGCTGGCCTTCATCCGGGCCAGGGGCTCGTGGAGGAGCTTGTTAACGATGGCATCGGCCATGGCCCGGATAACCCCCTGCTCCGCCTCGGAGAGGCCCCCGAGCCGCCGGAGGGCCCGGCGGACCTCGGCGTCCCGGATGGCTTCGGCCCGGCGGCGGAGGGCCAGAATGGTGGGCAGGATCTGCCGGCCCCGCCACCACTCGGTGAAGCTGGCCACCTCTTCGGCCACGATGGCCTCGACCCGGCCCACCTCCTGCTCCCGGCCCCGGCGGTTGGCGGCGCAGAGGCTTTCTAAGTCGTCGATGTCGTAGACCACCGCCCCCGGCAGGCCCCGAACGGCCGGGTCCACATTCCGGGGCACGGCGATGTCGATGAACACCAGCGGCCGGCCCGGCCGCCGTCCCAGGACGGCCCTGACCAGCCGCGGCCGGATGACCGGCCGCATCGCCCCGGCGGAGGTCACCACGATATCGGCCGCCTCCAGCCCGGCCGCCAGGCGGCCCCAGGCCAGGGCTCGACCCCCCAGTTCGGCCGCCAGGGCGGCGGCCCGGCCAAAGGTGCGGTTGACCACCAGGAGGCGGTCGGCCCCGGCCTCCCGGAGGGCCCGGAAGGCGGCCTCCCCCATCTTCCCGGCCCCCACCACCAGGACGGTGCGGCCGGAAAGGCTGCCCAGGACCTGGCGGGCCAGGGCCACGGCCACCGAGCCCAGGGAGGTGGGGCTTTTGCCGATGTCGGTTTCGGTTCGGGCCCGCTTGCCGGTGTGGACGGCGTGGCGGAAGAGGGCGTCCAGAATGGGACCAACGGTGCCGGCCGCCCGGGCGGCCTCCAGGGCCTGGCGCACCTGCCCCAGGACCTGGTGCTCCCCCAGGACCATGGAATCGAGGCCGCTGGCCACGGCAAAAAGGTGCCGCACGGCCTCCAGGTGCTCCAGGGTGTAAAGATAGGGCTCAAAATCGGCCTGGGGCACCCGGTGGAAGTCGGCCAGAAAGCGGCGGATGCTGGCCGCCCCGGTCGCGACGTGGCCGACGAGGCCGTAAACCTCGGTCCGATTGCAGGTGGAAAGGATCACCCCCTCGGCCACGTAGGCCTTTAAGGCCGCAAGGCCCGGGCTGAGGGCTTCGGCCGGAAAGGCCAGCCTTTCACGGACCTCCACCGGGGCGGTTTTGTGGTTAAGGCCGACAGCCAGAATAATCACGGGCCGAACCGCGCTCGGTTGTGGTGGCGCAACCCCGGCCTCTCCCCTCTCGGACCAGACGGCACCACCAAGATATGTTAAGGGCCGGCGGCCGGCGGTGTCAACCGGGCCGCTTCCATCCCCCTTCCGCCGGGGACCGCGCTGGGGGAACGTCTGTTTGTTTGACAGGGAAAGCCCGGCCGGCTATAATGAGCCTTGAGTTCATGCTGGTGCGAGCAATGGCTCGGCCGGCGCTGTGGCTCGTCCTGGCCGCGGCCCTGGCCGGCGCCTTCTCGGTCCCCCCACCGGCTTGGGCGGAGGGCCCGGTCCAGCACCGGGTCCAGCCCGGAGAGACCCTCTGGGCCATCTCCGCCCGGTACGGGGTTTCCCTGGACGCCATCGCGGCGGCCAACGGCCTTGCTGACCCCAACCGGATCCGGGCCGGGGACGTCCTGGTGATTCCCGCCGACCCACCCCCGCCCGCCCGGCCCGAAGCAACCCCGGAGCCCCCCACCGGCGGCCTTTACACCGTCCGGCCCGGGGACACCTTCTGGGGCATCAGCCGAAGGCTCGGGATACCCTTCGGGGAGCTGGCGGCCGCCAACCCCGGGGTGGACCCCGGCCGGCTCCGGCCGGGCCAGGTTCTCAACCTCCCCGGGGCCCAGCCCCAGGCCCCGGCGCCGGCCGCCGACCCGGCCCCCGGCCCCGACGAGGGAACCCTCGTCCGGATTTATTACTACTGCATGACGACGCGGATGGCCTCGGGCCAGGCCCCCTTCGAGGGGGCGGTGGCCGCCGACTGGAGCGTCTTCCCCCTGGGAACACGCCTCCGGGTCGACGGCCTGGGGGAGTTCACCGTCCTCGACCGCTTCGGAACCGACCTGGGCCAGCCCCGGCTGGACGTCTGGGTAAGCTCCTGCGCCGAGGCCCTGCGCCGGGGGGTGGAGACCCGGCGGGTCTGGGTTATCGGCCCCTAGGTCAGCCGAGGCCCAGCTCGGCCGGCAGGTCCCGCCCCGTCAGCCGGCGGTAGGCCTCCAGGTAGCGGCTCACCGTGCCGGCCACCACCTCCTCGGGGAGGGGCGGGGCCGGGGGTTCCCGGTTCCAGCCGGACTGAATCAGCCAGTCCCGCACGTACTGCTTGTCGAAGCTGGGCTGGGGCCGGCCGGGCTCGTAAAGGGCCGCATCCCAGAACCGGCTGCTGTCGGGGGTGAGCAGTTCGTCGATGACGATAATCTGGCCGCCCAGCAGCCCGAACTCGAACTTGGTGTCCGCAATGATGATCCCCCGGCCCTCGGCCAGGGCCGCCGCCCGGCCGTAGAGCTTAAGGCTTAAGTCCCGCAGCTTCTGGGCCAGCTCCGCCCCGACCAGACTCGCCATCCGCTCAAAGGAGATGTTCTCGTCGTGGCCCGTCTCGGCCTTGGTGGCGGGGGTGAAGACCGCCTCGGGCAGACGCTCGGCTTCCCGAAGGCCGGGCGGCAGGCGGACGCCGCAGACTTCCCCCGTCCGGCGGTACTCCTCCCAGGCCGAGCCGGCCAGGTAGCCCCGGACCACGCACTCGATATCCACCCGCTCGGCCCGGCGCACCACCATCGCCCGGCCCACCAGGTTCGGGTCTCCCAGCTCAGCGGCCCGCTTCGGCTCGAGGACCACCTCCACCAGATGGTTGGGCACCAGGTCGGCCGTCTGCTCAAACCAGAACTTGGAGAGCATGGTAAGCACCGCCCCCTTGAGGGGGATCGGGGTGGGCAGGACCACATCGAAGGCCGAGATCCGGTCGGTGGCCACCATCAGCAGGTGGTCCCCGTCGAGCACGTAGGTGTCCCGAACCTTGCCCCGGCGGAAGAGGGGGAAGGGCAGGCGGGTCTCCGAGAGGCAGGGCAGGGTTCTTAAGTCGGTCACCGGTTCTCCTCCTTGGTCTTGAAGTATCGGGCCTCGACCTGACGCAGGATGGTCAGGACCACCAGGACCAGAAGCGTCCCGACGATGGTTATAAAATACATGCCCGCCCCGGCGGCCAGACCCAGGGCGGCCACTGCCCAGATCCCCGCCGCCGTGGTAAGCCCCCGCACCGTGTCCCCGGTTCTCAGCAGCAGACCGCCCCCCAGAAAGCCGATGCCCGTCGCCACCTGGGCGGCGATGCGGCCGGGGTCGCCCCGGCCGTTGGCGGCAATGTAAACGCTTATCAGCATAAAAAGGCACGAGCCGAGGGCAACCAGGATGAAGGTGCGCAGGCCGGCCGGCCGACCCCGCCGCTCCCGCTCCAGCCCGATGGCCGCCCCCACGGCCAGGGCCAGCAGTAGCCGGAGGGTCATTTCCCCCTCGCTCACTTCAGTCGATCCCCAGTCGCCGGTAGACCTCCCCGATATTCCGGACGAAATAGGCCGGGTCGAAGACTTCGGCCAGGTCCCCCTCCGTAAGGTACCGGCCCACCTCCGGGTCGGAGCTTACCAGCTTCCGGAAGGATTCCCCCGTCTCCCAGGCCTGCATCGCCAGCCGCTGAACCAGCCGGTACGCTTCCTCCCGCTTAAGGCCCCGGTCGATGAGGGCCAGCATGAGCCGCTGGGAGTAGAGCAGGCCGCCGGTAAGCTCCAGGTTGCGGGCCATCCGCTCCGGGTAGACCCGCAGGCCCCGCATCACCTGGGTAAACAGGTCGGCGGCGTAATCGAGGGCGATGAAGGCGTCGGGGACGACGACCCGCTCGGTGGAGGAGTGGCTTATATCCCGCTCGTGCCAGAGGGCGATATTCTCCAGGGCCGTGACGGCGTAGCCCCGCACCAGCCTGGCCAGGCCGCAGATGCGCTCGGTAAGCTCCGGGTTGCGCTTGTGGGGCATGGCCGAAGACCCGGTCTGCCCCGGCCGGAAGGGCTCCTCGGCCTCGAGCACCTCCGTCCGCTGAAGGTGGCGGATTTCGGTGGCGAACCGCTCCAGGCTTCCGGCCAGGACGGCCAGGGCGGTCATCACGGCGGCGTGCCGGTCCCGGCCGATGACCTGGGTGGAGGTGGTGGCCGGCTCAAGTCCCAGCCGCCGGCAGGCGAGCACCTCCAGCTCGGGGGGTACGTGGGCATAAGTCCCCACCGCCCCCGAAATCTTGCCCACCCCCACCTCCGACCGGGCCGCTTGAAGCCGCCGCCGGTTGCGCCGAACCTCATCCACCCAGCCGGCCAGCTTAAAGCCGAAGGTTATCGGCTCGGCGTGGACCCCGTGGGTCCGGCCCACCATCAGGGTGTTCCGGTGGGCCCGGGCCAGGTCGATAAGCACCCCCTCCAGGGCGGCCAGGTCCCGGTCCAGCAGGGCGATGGCCTCCACAAACTGAAGGCTTAGGGCCGTATCCATCACGTCGGAGGAGGTGAGGCCGTAATGAACCCACCGGCCGGCCGGACCCAGGTCCCGGGTGACCACCCGCAGGAAGGCCGTCACGTCGTGCCGGGTCTCCTCGAAGGCGGCCTTCCATTCGTTCAGGTCGAAGCGGGCCCGGCGGATAACCGCCAGGTCCTCGGCCGGAATGAGGCCCAGCTCGTGCCAGGCCTCGCAGACGGCAATCTCCACCTGGAGCCACTTTTGAAATTTATATTCCTCGGACCAGATCCGGCCCATCTCCGGGCGGGTGTAGCGCTCGATCATCCCCGTTCCTCGCCGGAAATTTTTATGTCACGTTTAACGGGCGCGACTCTATTTTATCACGGGCCGCCTGGTTCGGCGGTTCGGGCACCGGGGTCCAGGGTCCCCGGTATTCGGGGGGGAGTAGGGCGGCGATGCGGCCCATGATCTGGCGGGTCGCCTCCGCCACCGCCGTCCGCCGGTCCGCCGGGCCCACGTCCAAAAGGAAGGGCCGGCCGATATTTACCCGGAGGTGGGGCCGGCGCCGAAGGACCGAAGCCGGGCCTTTTACTTTATCCGTCCCGGTTATGCCCACCGGCAGGATGGGAACCTGGGCCCGGAGGGCGATTATGGCCGTTCCCGGCTGGGCCGGTCCCATCGCCCCGGTCTTGCTCCGGGTGCCCTCGGGAAACATCCCCAGGATCAGGCCCCGGCGCAGGACCCCCAGGGCCTGCCGGAAGGCCTGCCGGTCGGCCTCGCCCCGGCGGACGGGGAAGGCGCAGTAGCCCCGGACCAGCCAGCCCGAGTACCAGCGGTCGAACAGCTCCTTTTTGGCCATAAAGACGACCCGGCGGTGGGGGATGGAGGCCCCCAGCAGGGGCGGGTCGATGATGTTATTGTGGTTAGCCACCAGGATAAGGGGGCCCCGGGCCGGCACGTTCTCGAGGCCCAGAACCTCCCAGTCGGCCAGCAGCCTTAAGGCAACGGCCATGGCCCGGTTGCAGAACAGGTAAAACCACCAGGTTTCAGCCATTTCGGCGGCAGATGAGGCCCAAAAGCCTTTCGACAACCTCCTCCAGGCTCAGGCCGTCGGTGCTGAAAACCAGGCTGTTGGGGGCGGGCCTCAGGGGGGCGACGGGCCGGGTGGAGTCGTACTCGTCCCGCCGCTTCACCTCGGCCAGGACGGCCTCGTAGTCGGCGGGCTCCCCCCGGGCGAGGCGTTCTAGGTAGCGGCGGCGGGCCCGCTCCTCGGCGGAAGCCGTAAGAAAGACCTTAAAATCGGCGTCGGGCAGGACGACGGTCCCGATGTCCCGCCCGGCCATCACCACCGGCCCGTCCCCGGCCAGCCGGCGCTGTTTCTCCACCAGCACCCGCCGGACCTCGGGCCGGGCCGAGACGGCCGATACGATTTTTTCCACCTCGGCCGACCGCAAAAGGGCCGTCACATCCTGGCCGTTCACCAGCACCCGGGCCTCACCCGCCGCCGGGTCCCACCCCAGTTGGATATCCAGGGTTCGGGCCAGCTCGGCCAGCCCCTCACCGTCTTCGGGGTCGACCCCCCGGCCGAGGGCGGCCCAGGCGACCGCCCGGTACATCAGGCCGGTGTCGATAAAACGATACCCGAGGCGGCGGGCGATGGCCCGGCCGACGGCGCTTTTGCCCGAGGCCACGGGCCCGTCGATGGCGACCCGGCGGACCCGGCAATCTCCCTTCATCCCCAAGATGATAACAGCCCGGCTATAATAGCGGGGAATGGTTGAGGTCGGCGAGCAGGCCCCCGATTTCGCCCTGCCCAGCACCGCCGGGCCCCTGCGGCTCAGTGACCTCTGGCGGGACCGGAAGGTGGTCCTCGCCTTCTACGTGGAGGACGGGACCCCGGGCTGCAGCCAGGAGCTTCGCCAGCTCATCGCCGAGTATGAGGCCATCCGGGCGGCCGGGGCCGAAGTGGTGGCCGTAAGCGCCGACGACCTTCAGTCCCACCGGGCCTTCTGCCGGGCCCTGGGCGGCTGTCCCTTCCCCCTGGTTTCGGACCCCGAGCTGGTGGCCGCCCGCCTTTACGACGTGGTCGGGGAGGACGGAAAACGAAGCCGCCGGGCGGTCTTCGTTATCGACCGGGGCGGCCGGATTTTGCACAAGATTCCCTGGTATCAGCCGGAGAGCACGGCCCAGTTCCTGGAGATTTTTAAGGCCCTTGGGGCCGTCTGAGGGGGGACTTAACCCTGGCCCTGGTCCGGGCCTTACTGGTAGACCTCGGCCTGCTCGGGCGGAACCGGGCGGGCCCGCTGCCGAACGGCCCGGGAAACCCTGAGGGCCGACTCCTCCCACATCCGCCGGATGGCGGCCAGGTCGTCTTCGGAGAGGACATAATACCTGGTCGGGGCCTCGGAGACCTCCAGGGCCTCCTCAGCCGGCTGCCGACCGTCCCCCGCCGGCTCAGACCGGAGGTCCGGCCGGCTTAAGGCCTGAATGAGCAGTAACCGGGCCATCACGGCCGGCCTGAGGCCGTAGGCCCGGGCCAGGGCCGTGAGCTTTTCGTAGTTCTGCTCGTCCAGCCTGACCGGAATCAGCCGACCCGAAAGCCGCTTGCCCATGACTTCACCCCCAAGACTTAGTTTAACGGCGGCTTGTCCGGCGAGGGCCACGGGTCATAAAATCAGAAGTGGGTCTGAACTCCGGTACCGGCTTTGGAGCGGGAAACGGGATTCGAACCCGCGACCCCCTGCTTGGGAAGCAGGTGCTCTGCCAGCTGAGCTATTCCCGCCTGCCAATTGGGATTATAGGTTTGGAGGGGCGGTCATGTCAAGACTGGAGCACTCCCAGCAGCACCAATCCCAGCTTCTGGGGAACCAGGTTGCGGCCGGGGATGCCGGAACCTTCTCCCGCCTTTTGCTGGTGGTGACCGTAACGGCCGCCTTTATGGTCGTCGAGCTGGTGGCCGGCTACATTTCGGGCAGTCTGGCCCTGCTGGCCGACGCCGGCCACATGTTCTCGGACCTGGCGGCCCTGCTGCTGGCCCTGGTCGCCCAGTGGTACACCACCCGGCCGGCCACCCCCCAGCGCTCCTACGGCTACTACCGGGCCGAGATCCTGGCCGCCCTGGCCAATGGGGTCGGGCTGGGGGTGGTGGCCCTGCTGGTCCTTTCCGAGGCCTGGCACCGTTTCCACGAGCCCCACGAGGTTACCGGCTTAATTATGGTTCTGGTGGGCGTGGCCGGCCTGCTGGTTAACGCCTTTGGGCTGGTGCTCCTTAATGGGGGCCGGGCCCACAACCTGAACATCCGGGGGGCCTGGCTGCACATCTTCGGGGATGCCCTGGGCTCGGTGGGCATCATTGTGGCGGCGGGTCTGATCGACCTTTTCGGCTGGTATGTGGCCGACCCCATCGCCGGGGCGGTGATCGCCGTGCTTATCCTGACCTCCGCCTTCCGCCTGGTCCGGGATGCGGTGGACATCCTGATGGAGGCCGTGCCCCGGCACATCGACCTGCTGGAGGTTCGGGAAACCCTCCGCCGGCAGCCGGGGGTTGCCGACGTCCACGACCTTCACATCTGGACCCTGGCCAGCGGCTTTATCGCCCTGAGCGCCCACATCGTAACCCGCTACGTCCAGGGCGAAGATATTCGGCAGCTGCTCATTAACCTGCGCCGGCTTCTCCACGACCGCTACGGCATCTCCCACACCACCCTGCAGCTGGAGACGCCGGGCATTCCCGAGGACGACACCCGCTTCTGCCAGGGCGACCCCCGCTGTCTGCCCTGAACCGACGCCCTCAGTTTAAAATTGCGGTAGGGGCGGCTTTCAGGGCCGCCCACGGAAAAGGATGGGGGTGAAACCCATGGACCGTAAGCGGCTGGTAAGGGTTGCCCTGGGCGAGGAGCCGGCGGACCTGCTTCTGGCCAACGCCAGGGTTGTAAACGTCTTCACCGCCGAGGTGGAGCGGGCGGCGGTGGCCGTGGCCGAGGGCCGGGTGGCCGGCATCGGCCGGTACACCCGGGGCCGGGAGGTAATTAACCTGGGGGGCCGCTACCTGGTGCCGGGCTTTATCGACGGCCACATCCACCTGGAAAGCACCCTGCTGGTGCCCCAGGAGTTCGCCCGGGCGGTGGTGCCCCGGGGAACCCTGGGGGTGGTGGCCGACCCCCACGAGGTGGCCAATGTCGGGGGCCTGCGGGCGGTTCGGTTCCTAATCGACCAGACCCGGGACCTGCCCATGGACTTCTTTTTCCAGATGCCCTCCTGCGTCCCGGCAAGCCCCCTGGAGTCGGCCGGGGCGGCGGTGGGCCCGGCCGAGGTGGAGCAGGGCCTGACGTGGCCCGAGGTTCTGGGCCTGGGGGAGCTGATGAATTTCGTGGGGGTTCTGGCCGGGGCCGACGACCCCCACGCCAAGCTGGATGCCGCCCGGGGCCGGGTCATCGACGGCCACGCCCCCGGCCTCACCGGCCGCCGGCTGAACGCCTACGCGGCCGCCGGGCCCCGCTCCGACCACGAAACCACCCGGCGGGCCGAAGGCCGGGATAAGCTGCGCCGGGGGATGTTTCTCTTCATTCGGGAGGGCTCCTCGGCCAAGAACCTGGCCGAACTGCTCCCCCTGGTTACCGACCGGACTTACCACCGGTGCGGCTTCGTCACCGACGACCGCTCCTGCCACGACATCATGGGGGAAGGCCACCTGGACCACGTGGTCAACCTGGCCGTCCGCCGGGGCCTAAACCCCATCCGGGCCATCCAGCTGGCCAGCTTCACCACCGCCAACTATTTCCGGCTCCAGGACCTGGGGGCCATCGGCCCGGGCTACTGGGCCAACTTCTTCGTGACGGCCGACCTCGCCGAAATCCGGGCCGATGAGGTCTTTTACCGGGGCCGACTGGTGGCCCGGGGGGGCCGGCCCCTCTTCGAGGCCCCCTTCCGGCCCGAAGAATGGGCCCTGCACACCGTTAACCTTCCCGACCTCCGGCCGGAGGACCTGCAGCTGGAGTTTTCGGGGGAGAGGTTCCCGGCGGTGGAGATAGTCCCCGACCAGATCGTCACCCGGCTGGTGGAGGTGGAGCCGCCCCGGCAGAACGGCCGGATTACGGCCGACCCGAACCGGGACCTGGCCAAGCTGGCGGTCATCGAGCGCCACCACCGGACCGGCCGGCTCGGCATCGGCCTGGTGAAGGGCCTGGGCCTCAAGCGGGGGGCGATGGCCTCCACCATCGGCCACGACGCCCACAACCTGGTGGTGGCGGGCATATCCGATGGGGATATCCTGCTGGCCGTCGAAACCGTCCGCCGCCTCCAGGGCGGCCTGGTGGTCGTGGCCGACGGGCAGGTGCTCGGGGAGGTGCCCCTGCCGGTCCTGGGCCTGCTTTCGCCGGAGCCTTTACCCGTGGTCCGCAAGCGGCTGGAGGAGGCCGAGGCGAAGGCCCGGGAGCTTGGCTGTCCCCACCGGGCGCCCTTTACGACCCTCTCCTTCCTGGGCCTTTCGGTTATACCCGAGGTCCGGGTTACGGACCACGGGGTGGTGGATGCCCGGACCCTCCGGGTGCTGGTGCCCGGGCGGACGGTTGGGGGCCGCTGAACCGGGTATACTTGATCGCCGGGACGTGCTGACCGGCGTGCCGGCGTAGCTCAACGGGCAGAGCAGCCGCCTTGTAAGCGGCAGGTTGGGGGTTCGAGTCCCCCCGCCGGCTCCCTTAGCCGGCGTAGCTTTCGACGGCCCAATAAAAGCTATGCTTCACCCCGTAGCCGGGCTGATTCCTCACGGGGGAGCTCCAGGTCGAAACTTCCCAGCGGCCGCCTGAACTCGGCCACCCGCCGCCTGCGGACAACCTCCCACAGGGCCCTTTCAATGGCCTCTTTTGTGCTTCTGATTCCAAGAACTTCTTTAGCCTCAGCTAAAAGCCGGTCATCTACTAATACAGTTGTGCGTTTCACCGTAGTTAGCTGATTTCACCTAACGGGGGCCGGTGATGATGGTTATCCCGCTGGCGCGCAGGTGGGCCACCGTCGACGCCCGGGCGGCTACCTGCCGGGCAATCTTGCGGAAGGCCTCCGCCACCGGCGAATCCGGGTGGCTTATAACCACCGGCTTCCCCGCGTCCCCGGTCTCCCGGACCCGGGGGTCGATGGGCACCGCCCCCAGGAAGGGCACGTCGAGCTTCTCGGCGGCCCGCTCGGCCCCGCCGTGGCCGAAGATGTCCACCCGCTCGCCGCAGTGGGGGCAGTAGAAGAACGAGAAGTTCTCGACGATCCCGAGGATGGGCACGTTGAGCCGGCGGAACATCATCAGGGCCTTGCGCACGTCCAGCAGGGCCACATCCTGGGGGGTGGCCACCATCACCGCCCCGGTCAGGGGCAGAAGCTGGCAGACGCTCAGGGCCGCATCCCCGGTGCCGGGCGGCAGGTCGATCACCAGGTAATCCAGCTCGCCCCACTCCACCTGGCTGAGAAACTGGCGGATGGCGTTGTGAACCATCGGCCCCCGGTAGATGGCCGGGGTATCCTCGCCGGTGAAGAAGCCGATGGACATCACCGAGATGCCGTGGGCCTCCAGGGGCAGAATCTTGTTATCCAGGACCGGCACCGGTGCCGGGCTCGGCAGGCCGACCATAAGGGGGACGTTGGGCCCGGTGATGTCCGCGTCCAGAAGCCCCACCTGGGCGCCCTCAAGCCGCAGGGAGACGGCCAGGTTGACGGCCACCGTCGTCTTGCCGACGCCCCCCTTGCCGCTGGCCACCGGGATGATGTTCTTTACCCCGGGCAGCAGGTCGGTGGGGGAGACCCCGGCCCGCCCCCGGACGTTATACGCCAGCTTGACCTGAACCTCCTCGACGCCGGGAACCTGCCGGACGGCGGCCTCGGCCCACTCCTGCAGGTCCCTTTTGACGGGACAGGCCGGCGTGGTCAGTTCGAGGGTAAACGAGACCTTCCCGCCCTCGATAACCAGGTCCTTGACAAAACCGAGGGAGACTATGTCCGTCCGCAGGTCAGGGTCCTTAACCTTGGAGAGGGCGGCCAGGACCTGCTCCGCTGTAACCTTGCCGGTTGAACCCATGGGAAAAACCTCCCCTAACGGCCCTGGGGCCGCGGTCCGACCCCGCTAGCAGTATATCCCCACCCACCCGCCCGGTCAACCTTTGAAAACCCGAGCCCTGCTGCCACCCCGGTCAGGGGGCGGGGCCGAAAGCGGCCGAGATCACGCCCTGGCGCAACCGGTGAAAGGCCCGGGCAAGGTGTTCCGGCGGACCGGGCAGGTGCCGCTCCAACCACCAGTGGAGCAGCCCCAGCTGTGCCCCGGCCAAGAAATTCGCCACCAGCTCAGCCGGCACGGTCTCTTCCTTGGCCGGGAAGGCCACCCGGAGGCTCTCTTCAATCCTTCGCGCGCACGACTGGCGCATCCTCCGAAGCAGTAAACCGCTATCCTTAGCGTAGCCCAGTAAGATGGGAGATAGTACCGGCCGGACTTCCGCCAGGTGACGGTAGGCGGCGACCATCGTCGCCGGCGGCTCGGGGGCCAGGAGCTCCTCCCGTACTGGCGGGTAAATGCCGAACCTTTTGATGAAGGCTTCATGGCAACGGAGAAAAAGCTCGTCTTTGCCGCCGTAGTGACGGTAAAACGTCGCCCGGCCCACGCCGGCCCGCTCAACAATCTCCTGAATGGTGACTGCATTGTAGCCCCGCTCAGCCATAAGCTCAAGGAATGCCTTTTCCAACAGCTCATGCGTCCGTCTTCTCCTCCGGTCGTTGTAAGACATCCTCTACATCACCCCTGAGACAAAACCGCCTTGATGTCTATAAATAGACACCGAGCGGATTTTGCTCCTTGCTTTGTCAAACTATTTGCACCAATAATCCAGGTAGCGACGACCGACAGATTATACCAGGAGGGGAGGTACACGATGACGGAGAAGGGCCACAGGGCCGGGGACGACCAGGCCCCTGTCATCCCTGCCTGGGTCCGGGCGCTGGGTTTCATTCTTGTCGTGCTGGTTGTGCTGTTAATCGTGATGCTGGTCCTTCCCGGCGGCCACGGGCCCGCCCGGCACCTGCCGTGGTGACCCGGCGTCCCCAAATTCGAAGGCTCTTGCTGGTGGTTCACATCGTCCTTTCGGTGGGGTGGCTGGGGGCTGTCGTCAGCTTCCTTGCCCTCACGGTCTGGGGGATTGTTGTTCCGGACCCCCGTGTTGTCGCCACCGCCTACCTAGCCGCGGAGCCGGTCGTCAGATTTGCCATCGTCCCCCTTGGCTTGGGGGCACTGCTCTCCGGCATTATTCAGTCGGTGGGCAGCCCCTGGGGACTTTTCGATTATTACTGGGTCCTTTTCAAGCTGATGTTCACCGCGGTTGCCCTTGTTGTCTTATTGCAATATGTCCCCACGGTCAGCTATTTCGCGCGACTGGCCGCCGGGGACCTCAACAACCCCGCCGGGCTTTGGAGTTATCTGCTCCATTCGGCCGGCGGCTTATTAATTCTTCTGCTGAACACGGTACTGGGCGTTTACAAGCCGCCCGGTCTGACGCCGTGGGCGAGGCGACGGCGAGACCCCAGGTTGAGCGCAGGCCCCGCCCCGAAAAGGCCGCGATGACCTGCCGGTAGGCGTCCAGGGCAGGCTTTGGGGTGCCGTCGGCCCGCACCAGGCCGTAGTGCCAGAACCGGGACCCGGCCGTCCGGTCATCGTAAAGGTCGAACCAGAAGACCCGGCTTACCCCGAGGCCCAGCAGGAAGGGCACCATCGTCCGAAGGTATTCGGCCTGGTCGGATTCCCCGCCCCGGTAATGGTCCGGTCCCGCCCCGGCGTCGCTGGAATACCCCACCTCCGTAACCCAGATGGGACGCCCGCCTACCCCAAACCCTTCGAGCACCGACTTTATGTAGTTATACCGGCGCTGGGCCTCGGCCTTCGAACCGTAGTGGTGAAAATCGGCGATATCGAAATGTGCCGCCCCCGGGTATTCGGGGTCCCCGAGAACCTCCTCGAGAAAACGGCTGTTTAACTGCCCGGGGGTGCCCCCAAGGGCGAGGCCCCCGAAGACCACATAGGCGTCGGGGTCTATCTTCTTAACGGCCCGGTAGGTAACCGCCAGAAGTTCGGCGTACTGGCGGGGAGTCCCCTGCCAGAAGCCCGCCAGGTCCGGCTCGTTCCAGACCTGCCAGTAGCGAACCCGGCCTTTATACCTGGAAACGACGGCCTCCACGTAGGCCTCCCAGTCCCGGAGGTCCCGGGGCGGGGCCTTTATCCGAATCCCGGCCGGCAGGTGCTCCGGCGCACCCGATGCCCACTCCGGGGTGTAAGCCAGGGGTGCCAGCACCCCGTAGCCCAGGTCGTGGGCTAAATTTATCAACCGGTCGGCGGCCCGCCAGTCGAACTGGCCTCTGCGGGGCTCCACCCGGGACCATTCGGTCCCGGCCACCCGAAGCCACCGGATGCCGGCCCCGGCGGCCAGTTCGAGGGCGACGGGAATCGCCGGGTCGTTTACCCCGGCGGCCATGCTGACCCCGAAGGGACTGTCCGGGGTCGGAGTCGGCATCGGGCGGGCCGCCGGAGTCTCCGCCCGGCGGGCAGCGATGCCGCCGACGCACCCGGCCAGAATGAGGCCGGCCGCCAGCAACCATCCGACAAGCCTGAGGCAATTCACCCAAAAGCCACCAGACCGGCCTTAAAAAATATAAAACCCGAGGCCCTTGACATCCAGCGAACTGATGTGCTAAGTTAAGGTAGCCAAAATGGCACCAAGACGCCGGAAGGAGAAACGAATGCCCGCTGAGCTTTCGCCGCGGCAGCGGCGGGTCCTGGACTTTATTCGCCGCTACATCGACGAGCACGGTTATCCGCCCACCATTCGGGAGATCTGCGAGGCCTGTGAGATAAGCTCCACCTCGGTGGCCAATTACAACCTGCGCCGGCTGGCCGAGGCCGGGTATATCCGCCGCTCGGACCGGCTTTCCCGGGCCATCGAGCTAACCGGGGCCGCCGGGCCCGGCCGCGGCGGGCTGGTCCCCTTCCGCCTCCGGCCGGCCGGGGCGGCCGAAACCGTTCAGGTGCCCCTCCTGGGCCGCATCGCCGCCGGCCTGCCCATTCCCGTCCCCACCGAGAACCTGCACCCGGACCCCGACACCGACGTGGTCGGCGTGCCCGCCGACCTCATCGGCAGCCGCCAGAACGTCTACGCCCTCAAGGTCCAGGGCCAGTCCATGGTGGACGCCCTCATCGACGACGGGGATATCGTCCTGGTCCAGCATACCCGAACCGCCGAAAACGGCGAGATGGTCGTGGCCTGGCTGCCGGAGCGGAAAGAGACCACCCTCAAGCGGTTTTACCTAGAGGGCGACCGGGTGAGGCTCCAGCCTGCCAACAGCCAGATGGAGCCCATCATCCTCCCGGCCGACCAGGTGGAGATTCAGGGCCGGGTTATCGCCGTCCTTCGCAAGCTGGCCTAGGTTCGGGCGGCGGCCTGGGCCCCGAGCCACAGCTCAAGCCCCAGCCACGGCTCCACCTGCCCGACCTTGACCTGCCGGTCCAGCTCCAGCAGCTCCCGCAGGGCCGCCTCCGTCCGGGTGGGCCCCAGCCGGCGGGCCAGGGGCAGAAGGTGGCGGGCCTGGCCGGGGTAAAGGCCGGTGGCCTGCTGAACCTCGGCCAGGTCTGCCCGGAGGGGCAGGGTTTGAAGGAGCCGTAAGGCCCGCAAAGACCAGGCCAGCGCGCCGATGATGTTCTGGGGGTTCTCCCCTTCCCGCCGGAGCTGACGGGTAAGCTTGACCGCCCCCGTCCCGTCCCCTTCCACCACCAGGCCCAGCAGGTCGAAGGCCGAGACGGGCACCGTTTCCACCACCAGCCGGCCCACATCCTCCCGGGTCACCGGCTCAGACCCGGCGTAAAGGGCAAGCTTTTCCAGCTCCAGGTCCACCAGCCGGCGGTCGTAGCCCACCCGCTCGACCAGGTACTCCAGGGCCCCCGGGCCGAAATTGAGGCCGGCCTTACGGGCCTGGCGGCGGGCCCAGCCCAGCACCCCCTCCGGCCCAGCGGCCGCAAACCGGCTAAGGACCACCTCGAGGCCGGCCGCCGGCTCGGCCCCCAGGATATCCCGGGCCAGCGTTCCCGGGTCCTCCGCCTCCTCAACCCGGCGGGCGGTGAGCTTAAAACCCGGGGCCAGGTTTTTTAGCTCCCCCAGCAGCCAGTTATTTTCCGGGGAGGGGTCCCGCTCAAGGCCCGGCTCCAGGGCCGCCATGACCACCCGGGGGTCGGCCTGAAGCAGAACCGCCGCCAGCTCCCGGGCCCGGTTCCGGCCCCGGCCGCCGGCCGGCTGGCCTTCTTCGGCCTCGGTCCGGCGGCCCTTGGCCGCCGAACCCACCAGCCGCCGCACCAGCACAACCCGGCGGCCGGCGAACATCGGCAGGCTGAGCAGGTGGGGGGCAAGGTCGGCCGCCTTCAGCTCCCGGCCGTCCAGGCTTACGACCTCGGCCGCGGCCCGGCGAAGCTCCCGGGTGAGCAGTTCCAGGGCGTATTCGTCGCCGGTAAGGACCCAGAGCCGAGGCATTTAAAAGGTCATTTCCCGGCAGTCGGGGGCGACGATAAGGCGGGCCTCCGTTACGGCCTGGACCTCCTCGGGCGTCCAGTCGGGGGCGACCTCCCGCAGGAGCATTCCGGCGGGGGTAACGTCGATGACGGCCAGGTCGGTGATGACCAGGTTGACGACCCGGCGGCCGGTGAGGGGGTAGGTGCACTCTTTAAGAATCTTCGGCCGTCCCTGCCGGTCCCGATGCTCCATCAGGACGATAACCCGCCGGGCCCCGGTTACCAGGTCCATGGCTCCCCCGATGCTGCCGATCCCCCGTTCCGGGATCATCCAGTTGGCCAGGTCGCCCTGCTCCGAGACCTGCAGGCCGCCGAGGATGCAGACGTCGAGGTGGCCGCCCCGGATCATGGCAAAGGAGTCGGCCGAGTGGAAAAAGCAGGCCCCGGGCAGCATGGTCACGTACTGGCCGCCGGCGTTTATTAAATCGGGGTCCCGCTCGGGCCCCTCGGCCAGGGGCCCGTAGCCGAGCATGCCGTTCTCCGCCTGGAGGATGATCCCCGGCTCGATGAAGTTTGAAACCAGGGTGGGGAGGCCGATGCCCAGGTTAACGTACATCCCCGGGCGGAGCTCCCGGGCCGCCCGGAGGGCCATAAGTTCCCGACTAATCCCAGGTTTGGAAGATAGCTGGGTCATTGTAATCCCTCGGGCAGATTACCATTCGGTCGACGTAGATCCCCGGGGTGACGATGGCTTCCGGGTCGAGCTCGCCGGGCTCGACGACTTCTTCCACCTCGGCGATGGTGACCCGGGCGGCGGTGGCCATAATGGGGTTGAAGTTGCGGGCCGTCCGCCGGTATACGAGGTTGCCGAGCCGGTCGGCTTTGTAGGCTTTGATCAGGGCGAAGTCGGCGTAGAGGGCCGTCTCTAAAATATATTCCCGGCCGTTGAAGGCCCGTTTCTCTTTGCCCTGTTCCACCACCGTGCCGACCCCCACCGGGGTGTAGAAGGCGGCGATGCCCGCCCCGGCCGCCCGGATCCGCTCCACCATCGTCCCCTGGGGGGTGATTTCCACCTCGGCCAGGCCCTCCCGAAAGAGCCGCTCAAAATGGGTCATCCGCTCCCGGGAGGCCCTGACCGGGAAGGAGCCGATAAACTTTTTAATCTGGCCCGTCTCGGCCAGCAGGTCCAGGCTGTCCCCAAGGCCAATGTTGTTGGCGATGATGGTCAGGTTCTTTACACCCCGGTCCCGGAGGGCCCGGACCAGGTTGTGGGGGTGGCCCACGTGGCCGAAACCCCCGACCATAATGACCGCCCCGTCGAAGACGTCAAAGAGGGCATCAAAGGGCGTTTCGTAGATTACGGGCGGCATAGGCGCGTCTTCCCTCCCACGGCGTTGGCGGCCCCCCTACGGCAGTAGAACCGGTGCCAGCAGGAACGCCACCGTAGTGATAATAGCAAAGACGGCGAAGAAAATGAGGCCGTAGCCCACGATGTTGCGAAATTCGGTCTTGGCAACCCCCAGCAGGGGGATGGCCCAGAAGGGCTGAATAACGTCGGTGGCCATGTCGCCCCAGCCGTAGCTTATTACGGCGGCCGGCATGCTCGCCCCAAGGTTTTTTGCGGCCTCGACCACATACGGGGCCTCGATGGCCCACTTGGAGCCCCCGGACGGAACAAAGTAGTTGAGGATGCCCGAGTACCAGTAGATGATGACCGGGTAGGTGGCCGGGGTTGCAATGGCGGTGAACCAGTCGGCGATCACCTTGGCCAGGCCGGAGTCCCGGATTATTCCGAACATGCCGGCATAGAAGGGAAACTGGATCACCACGCCCCAGATGTAGCTTGAGGCTTCGGCCGCCGACTTAAGAAAGGACGCCGGCGTCCAGTGGAGCAGAATGCCCAGGGTCAGGAACAAAAAGTTAACCGAGTTGATGTTGATGCCGCCGAACCCCCGGGTGCCGAAGTTGTAAACAAGCCAGACAATGGCAACGGCGGCCACCGCCAGGTTAACCACCGGGCTGTAATAAAGCCGCTCGGCAAAGGTGACCGGCCGGGCTTTGACGGCGGTTTCCTCGGCCGCCTCGGCCAGCAGGGCCGGGTCGGCCTCCACCGTATCCTCGGGGCGAGGATGGAGCAAGGCGGCCAGGCCCAGGTTAAAGGGGGTGAAGACGGTCGTGGTCACGGGGACGATGCCCATCTGCTGCTCCATAAAGTGGCGGGGCGTTGCCACCAGGAGGGGGCCGAACCGGAAAGGCCGGCGTGCCACATCCCCCCCAAGGCCCAGGCAGGTAGGCACAGCAGACCAGCAGGCCATAGTCGACCCCCCCGCTGGCGGCGGGCAACTGCCCGGACCAGGACGGCGCTGGCAATGAGGCTGAGGCCCCAGTTAATCCAGGCCAGGACCATCGAGACGAAGGCCGTCAGGGCGACGGCTTCCCGGGGATTACGGGGCAAGCCGGCGAGCCAGTTGAGGAGTCGCCGGACCGGGGGCGAAGTTGACAGCACGTAACCGGTAACGATAATCAGGCTCATCTGCATGGCGAACTCGAGGAGGACCCAGAAGCCGTTCCCCCAGTGCTGAATAAGGGTGTAAAGCTTGCCGGGGCTGGGAGCCCCCGGGGCCGCCAGAAGGGCCAGCAGGAAGGTGATGAACGTGAGGATAACGGCGATTATCCAGGAGTCGGGGACGTACTGGGTGCTCCAGCCGGTCAGAACGGTGGCCAACCGTGCCAGCATGGGAAACCTCCCCCTTTATGTCAATAAATTTTAGCGAAAACGAACCGATGATTTCAATATGCGGCCACGCAACCCAGGGCTTGCCAGTCATCCTGGAAATTCGCCAGCATATAATCCAGCTTTGTTGTAGGGGCACGGCCGTGGGCCCCGACAGGGCGGTTGCCTGCACCCTTGCAGGTATTTTAAAGGCTTGGGTTCCGAAAGCTGGAAAGCCCCGTAGGCAACCAGGCAGTTTTTCGGCGTTAACGGGCCATTAGGGGGCACTCGGGGTCCGGCCGCCTGCTGTGGGGGCCCCGGCCGTGTAAGATTCGCCGTAAAAAACTGGAAAGCCCCGGCCGCAAGCCGGGTATTTACGGTTCGGCCCGCGATTGCCGGCAGGCAGTGGGTGTTCGGTAAGAACCCACAGCCCAGGTCCGGGCGTTGCGCGTTCGGCGCAAACCCGCACGGCCGTGGGCTTTGGTTCAAGAGTTGGCGGAAGCTGGAGCCCTGCCAGGCTCGGCCCTCGGGGCTGACCGGGGCTTAACTGCCCGGGCGGTCAAGGCGCCGTCCCGACCGGCCCGGCAACGGCGTTGTAGGCGTTCAGCCGGCCGTTTGCCCAGTAAGTTCCCGTGCCGGGGATTTTGTCGGCCCCCTGCTCAATGCGGCCCCGAACACAGCTGTTATCGGCGCAGACACCGGCGGACCAGACCAGGCCCGCCGTCCCGGCCACGTGGGGGCTGGCCATGGAGGTCCCGCTTAAGGTCCCGTACTTTACGCCCTTGCCCCAGACCTTGTTCGGATGGTCCGGGGCCGTCGATAGAATGCCCACGCCGGGGGCGGCGATATCCACCCAGTTGCCGTAGTTAGAAAACGAGGCCTTATTGTCACTCTGGTCGGTGGCGGCCACCGCAATGACGTTGTCATAGGCGGCCGGGTAAAAGGGCGAGCTGGTGCCGGAGTTCCCGGCCGCCGCCGCCAGCACCACGCCCTCGCCCCAGGCGTAGTTGACGGCGGCCTCAACGGCGCTGGACCCGGTTGAGCCACCCAGGCTTAAGTTAATGACCTTAGCCCCGTTATCCGCCGCCCAGACGATGCCGCTGGCAATCCAGGACCAGGCGCCCCTCCCGTTGTCGTCTAGGACCTTGACGTTGTAAAGGACGCAGTTGGGACAGGTTCCGGCCACCCCCAGGCCGTTGTTGGTTGAGGCCGCGGCGCTGCCGGCCACGTGGGTCCCGTGGCCGTAGCGGTCGTCAACGGTCCGGCTGGTGGTGAAGTTAACGTTTCTTTGAATCTTTGCCCACAGGTCCTCGTGACTCTGGTCGATGCCGGTGTCCAGAACGGCGATAGCCACACCGGCCGAGCCCCGGACCAGATACCAGGCTTCCGGGGCCTTAATCTTCGGGTACTGCCACTGCTGCCCGAAGAGGGGGTCGTTGGGGGTCCAGGCCGTCTGCACCGCCGCATAGAAGCCGTTAACCTCGGCAAAGACCACGTTGGGGCTGCGCCGGTAGGCTTCCACGGCCGCCCGCTCCCGACCCGGCGGGACCTTCACCACGTGCACGTCGATGCCGGGGATCACCTCCCGGGGCTGGCCCCCCGCCTGCCGGTGGGCGGCGGCCGCCTCGGCGCCCGGGGTCCCCGGCCGGAACCTCACCAGCACCTCCCCCGGGACGAACTCGTCGGCGGCCAGGCCCTGACCCGTCCCGGGCAGTAGCAAAACGCCGATAAGCACCCCCACCACCGCCGCCCAGTAAACGACCCGCTTTAGAGTTTCCACAGTTTACCTCCTGTTCTGACCGGGCCCTGCGGCTCTGCCGGGTCGGCCGGAGCGGCCGACGTTACCCCGCCTGGCCTCAACTTATCTTAACACATCTTGGGGTAGAATTTAACCAAGCCTTGTTGTCGGGGCGCACGGCCGTGCGGGTTGGGCACCGAACGTAGAAATTTCGCTGGGCTTTAACGTTGACCGCACCAGAAACCGAGCACCGGCAGGGTCTGAGCTCCCGCCGCTGGCGGAGCTTCCCGGTCGGACCGGGCCAGCGGGCGGCCTGGGCCTACACCCGGGTTGTAGTTTCCCGGCGGACCCGCTTTCAGCGGGTTGAAATCCTGGACACGTTGGCTTTCGGCCGGGCCCTCTTCCTGGACGGCCTGCCCCAGTCGGCGGCGGCCGACGAGTTCATCTACCACGAGGCCCTCGTCCACCCGGCCCTGGTCTGCCACCCCCGGCCCCGGGTAGTCTTCGTCGGGGGCGGGGCCGACGGCGGGGCCCTCCGGGAAGTTCTCCGGCACCCCACCGTCGGGCGGATCTGGCTGGTGGACATCGACGAGGAGCTGGTCCGCCTCTGCCAGGAGCATTTGCCCTACGCCCCCCCCGACCTTTTCACCGACCCCAGGGTAACCCTCACCTTCGGCGACGCCTACGAGGCCCTGATGGGGGCCGGGCCGGGCGCCTTTGACGTGGTGATCCTGGACCTCACCGACCCCGGCACGGCCTTAAGCCGCAGGCTTTACACCCCGGGATTCTTCCGGGCCGTCGCCGAACGGCTGAGGCCCCCCGGCATCCTGGTCCTTCAGGCCGGCAGCCTGCGGCTCACCAACCTGGGGGCCCACCTGGAGGTGGTCGCCGCCCTGCGGGGAGCCTTTCGGGTCGTTCGGTCTTACTGGGCGGATGTGCCCTTTTTCGGGGAGGTCTGGAGCTTTGCCCTGGCGGCCGACGGCCTCGACCCCCGGTCCCTCCCCCCCGAAGAAGTGGACCGCCGCCTGCGGGAACGGGGAATTTCTGGCCTGCGCTTTTACGACGGCGAGACCCACACCCAGCTTTTTGCCCTGCCGAAGTATGTTCGGGCCGCCCTGGGCGAATCCTAGCCGGTCAGGCGGAAGCTCTGGAGCATCTTTTCGAAGACCGGGAGCAGCTGGCCGTAGTTCTCCCGGGTGGCCGAAAGCCGGAGCATAAACCACCGGTCTTCGGCCAGCAGAAGGACCACGTTGTCCCGCATATCCCGGTTCCGGGCAGTAGACCGGTAAGAGACCACTACCCGACGGGCGGAGCGGTTGGCCACCGTGGTGGTGGTTTCGGATTCCACCTGGGCGGCCGGGAGGGAGGTGCGAATCTGGGCGATAAACTGCTGGTAGAAGCTGTCAAAGCTGGTCTGGGGGTCGGACCAGAAACGCACCTCGACCAGGTCGTCGGAGAGGGTCGGGGCCGAGAAGACCACCGCCTCCAGCGCCTGGAAGATCTCGTCTTTAAGCCAGTTGGCGGGGTAGTCGATGGCGAACTCAAAATCGGGGTTTTCGTAGGTCTCCCAGGCCGTTACCTGGGCCGGATTCGGCCGGGGGACCGGGCGGACCTTAAGCTCCTTCCGCTCCCAGCGGGGCTGGTCGGCGGCCGCCAGCCGCAGGACGGCCAGGGAAAGCTCCCGGCCGGCCTTCGCCCGGTTGAGCAGGTCGTCGGCGGTGGCCAGGTCCACGATGGGCTCGCCGTTAACCTCGACAATCACATCAAAAGGTTCCAGTCCGGCCTGCTCGGCCGGACTGCCAGGATATACTCCGGTGATGAGGACCCGGGCGGTGCGGGGCAGGTTAAACTGCGTAAGGACGTCATCCCTCAGCTCGACCATGCGGATGCCGATCCAGCGGGTGCTCCCGTCCCCGCCCGGGACGGCCGCCCCCAGCTGGGCCTGAATCTGGTCCTGGGCGGCGATAATAACTACGAGGGGCAGGCCGATGCAGAGCAGAAGAAAGGCGACGCCGGCCAGGCCGGCTACAATGAGCCGTTCCCGCGTTGACATATTGCCAACTCACTCTAGCACAAACTCAGGGGGAGTGTAAATGCCGGACGTGCACGGCCGGCAGGCCTTTCGGCCCCAGCCCGTAGGGCCCCACGGCCGTGGGCCTTTACAACCAGCCGATGGCAACGGGAAACCCCTGGTGGGCCGGCCCCCGACCTGGCGCCTGGTCGTGGACCCGCCGCGGCCGGGAGCCTGGAACATGGCCCTGGACGAAGCCCTGCTGGAAGCGGTGGGGTCCGGCGAATCTCCCCCGACCCTCCGGTTTTACGGCTGGGACCCGCCCTGCCTCTCCCTTGGGGCCTTCCAGCCGGTGGCCGATATCAACCCGGGGGCCTGCGCCGAGCTGGGCATCGACTTGGTGCGCCGCCCGACCGGTGGCCGGGCCGTCCTCCACCACCACGAGGTAACCTATGCGGTGGTCTTGCCCCGGGCGGCGGCCGGCCGGCCCCGGGAGGCCTATCTAAAAATCTGCCGGGCGATTTTGCGGGGGCTTGCAGGGCTTGGCATTCGGGCAGATTTCGCCCCGGCGGGGTCCCACCGGCGGGCCGCGGGGCCTTCCTGCTTTGCGGCCGCCTCGGATTACGAGGTGCTCGTCGGCGGCCGCAAACTGGTGGGGAGCGCCCAGGTCTGGCGCTCGGGAAACCTGCTCCAGCACGGGTCCGTTCTGCTGGCCGCCGACGGGGCCCTCTGGGCCCGGCTGATGGGTTGGCCGGAGGCGGCCGAGGGGCTGGTGGGTTTGCTTGAAGTGGACCCCGGGCTTTCGTTTGAGCGGGTGGCGGCCGCCCTGGCCGGCGGATTTGCCGCCGAGTTTGGGGTTAGCCTGGTTCCGGGCGGATGGCGGCCGGCTGAGCTCGAGCATGCGGCGAAGCTGGTCTGGGAAAAATACGGCCAGCCGGGCTGGACGGAGCGGGTCTGAGGTAAAATATATAACGGACTTGGGCCCCCGTAGCTCAGCTGGATAGAGCGGCGGCGTCCTAAGCCGCGCGTCGGGTGTTCGAGTCACCCCGGGGGCGCAATATATTGGGGTCTAAACCCCAAAAGACCACAATATATAGCGGCCGGATAAGCAAAATGGCTTGTCCGGCCGCCGTTTTTGGGGAAATCTTGGGGAAATCTTTCAGGTCCCCAGCATCCGGTCGATTTTCTCCGCCGCCTGCCGCTGCAGGTCCGGCAGCACGTGGCTGTAGGTCTGTAAGGTCAGGCTTATCTGGGCGTGCCCCAGCCGCTCCTGGACCACCCGCGGGTTTTCCCCGGCCAAAAGCAGCAGCGTTGCGTGGCTGTGCCTCAGGTCGTGGAACCGCAGGGGCCCCAGCCCCGCCCGGCTTAGGACGGCCTTAAGGGTCCGGCGGATGTCGCCGGGGTGAATCGGCCGGCCCGTGGCCGTGGTGAACACCAGCCCGGTCTCCTCCCAGGCCGGGCCGGCCCGAAGCCTGACCGCAAGCTGGGCGACCCGGTGCTCCCGGAGGGCCCCCACCGCCAGGGCCGGCAGGGCGATTTTGCGCTTGCCGGCCGCCGATTTGGGCTCCCCTTCGACCCAGGCCCCCCGCAGCCGGTAAAGGGTCCGCCGGACGTAGAGGACCCCGGCCTCAAGGTCGACATCCTCCCACTTGAGGCCGTTTAGCTCCCCCAGCCGCATCCCGGTAGTCAGGGCCAGGACGAAGAGGGGGTAGTAGTCGAAATGCCGGGCCGCCTCTAAAAACCTCCGGGCCTCCTCCGGCCCCAGGGCCCGCATCTCCCTCGGCTCCGGCCGGGGCGGCTTCACCCGGTCGGCAGGGTTTGCGGCCAGCAGCCCCCAGTCCACGGCCTGCTTTAGGGCCCGGTGCAGGATGGCGTGGATTATCTGCACCGACCGCCGGGAAAGGCCGGCCCGGAGCCGGTCGCCATAGAGGCCCTGGATGTCGGCCGGCTTCAGGGCCTGGAGTCTTACGGGCCCCAGGATGGGGCTGATGTGGTTTCGAACATACTGCTCCCGCTGCCGGAAGGTCGGGGGCCGGACGGCGGGCCTCACGCCGTTCTCCAGCCAGAAGGCCAGATAATCGGCCACCGTCGCTTTGCTTGGCTCGGGCAGAAGCCCCCGCTCGGCCTTAAGCCGGACCTCGGCCAGCCAGTTTATGGCCTCCCGCCGGGTGTCGAAATAGGCCCGGTGCCGGACCCCGCCGACGGTTATCTCGGCCCGATACCGCCTGCCGACCTGGTAGATGTGCCCTTCACCGTGTCCACGCTTTCTGCCCATCAGCTCGCCCCCATCTTCGGGTCATTCGCCAGGCCGGCCCCAGGTGCCGGCCTCCTTTCGGGCCTCCGCCCGGAGAAGCTCGACTATCTCCTCGGCCAAGGCTCGAAAGGTCTCCAGCTCCTCCCGTAGCGGCCCCTCAAGCCCCCTCACCACATCCCCGGCTATCCCCTCCGCAAGCCGGTCAACCCACTCTTTAGGCGCCTGCATCTTCGACCTCCCGGCCGACGGCTCTCAGTTTTGCCGGGGCCGCCGACCTCGACCCCGCCCGGCTCGGGGAATCGGCCTAGCTCCGCTCGTAAAGGTCCAGGGCAATCCCCAGGGCCCGGGCGCACCTTTTCAAGGCGTCCGTTGCGGCCGACTTAAACACGTCCCCGGCCTGGACCCCGGCCTTGAAGGCCTCCGACCCGAAGTCCTCTTTCACCACCACCCGGCCGTCCGGAAGCCGACAGGTGAGCCGGCCCAGGACCACCACTTCGGTGGGCTTCCCATCCGGACCGGTTACAACCTGCCGGTCTTTGACCTCGAAGTCCCAGTCCCAGCCGAAGGCCAGGTTCAGCTGACGGATGACCCAGGCCCCCTCGACATAGGCCAGGGTCCTGCCGCCCGGCCCCGTCCGGTAGCGGACGGCCTCTTTGGGGGTCCGCTGAGTAAGGACCGCAACCACCGCCCGGGTCCGCTCGGCCTCGGCCCGTTCGACCTGGGTCGTCATCCTTGGCCTCCCGCCGTGATAAAGGTTAGGGGAGCCGGGGGTCACCGCCCCGGCTCCCCGAAAAGCCACTCGTCCAGGTCGTCGGGGGCCCCGGCCTGGGCCTGGGCCGCCCCGTCCTGGCAGCTTAAGCAGGTGGTGGAAAGGCCCGCCGGCCGGCCGCACAGCACGCACCGGAGCTCGCCCTTGTAGGCCAGGACGGCGGCGATGTGCTTGCAGAGCCCGAGCCATTCGCCCCGCTTGGCGTAGTCCGGGCAGGTGCAGGTCCCCCGGCCGCCGGCCGGCTCGACGATGTACATCTCGCCGGGCTTAGAGTCCGAAAGCACCCCGAAGAGGGTCTTGCCGACCTTAAGCCCGTCGCCGGCCCACCGGTAGGGGAACCGGACCCGCCCCCGCCGGTAAAGCTCGATGCCCTTGAAGACCCGCTCCTCAAGAGCCGCCAGCCGACTGCCGTTGACCTTGCCGTTAACCTTGAACTCATCTCAAAACCCTGGGTGGGTAGTATACTCGACCTTGGGGAGCCTGATCCAGGAGGGAGGCGATGGAGTTTCGGGAGCTGACCGATGAGCAATGGGCGTTCCTTCAACCCCTGCTTCCTCC
>Ga0197143_1000101_pt1 | contig 93089 bp, 93 predicted proteins | sample GBS70_MetaG_FD_148603 | JGI IMG/M metagenome (GOLD analysis project Ga0197143, IMG submission 148603) | Sediment microbial communities from Great Boiling Springs, Gerlach, Nevada, United States - GBS 70_MetaG | ecosystem: Environmental > Aquatic > Thermal springs > Hot (42-90C) > Sediment... | reverse complement strand
CTTTTAGGGTGTCAAGCTCTGTGGGGCTTGTCTTGCAAAAGGGCTGGAGGTAGGCTTGGTATGCCATGGCGAAAGGTAGTGGCAGGCTGCGGCAGCCGTTTCTGGTCTGTCTTGAGCTGGCCCAGGCCCATTACCAGGGACGGGGCCCAGGGCGCCGGCGGGGCCACCCCTGGGTCTACGGCTGGGACCTCCATCTCGCCCTCCTCCTCTTCTGGGCCTATCTGCGGACCACCTGCCGGGAGACGGTGGCCAGCTATCAGGGGCTCTTCCCAGACCGCCCCTGTCCCTTTAGCCCCTCCACCGCTTCGCCAAGGGGGATAGGGGAGGAGGAGCTTTGGGGCCTCTTCGAGAGGCTCAGGGAGCGGCTCCAGCCCGTTCTCCCCCAGGAGGAGGCGCTGCTTCATGGACAGCACGGGGCTGGCCCACCGCAGCAAGGGGCGGCGGCTCAGGTGGCGGCGGGGAAGCCAGCTCTGGCAGGTGCGAGGCCACATCCCCCTCCTCTGCCTGGTGCGCTAATACTGTGGCAGGAGGCTTTTGGTGCTGGAGGAGGTGGCCGTAGGCCCCGCCTACGCCTCGGACGTGAGGGTTGGGCTCAGGACCCTTGGGTAGACCGGGGCCGGTGGGAAATGGCTGGCCGATAGGGCCTTTGACAGTGGGGCCACATGGGCCCTTCTGGAGGGGAAGGGGATGGAGGCCCACATACCCCTCAAGGGAAGGGGAGAGGTGAGGGGAAGGAGGCCCCTTGCTGCCAGGAAGCGCCTTGACCCCTCAATCTACCGGCTGCGGGGTGTGGTAGAAGGCGTGTTCGGGGCCCTCAAGACGAGGCTTGCTGGCGGCTACCTGCAGGAGGTCCTGCCCCAGATGGCCCAGAAGAGGGCCTACCTGGAGGCAGCGGCCTACAACCTGCGAGCCGCCCTTCGCCTCTTATTGCGCCTGCTCCTGCCACCCCACCTCCGTACCTTCCCCCCTCCAAGGGGCCATTTGCAAGACAAGCCCAATCTTGTGGGAGTGGTGGTTCATAAGAGGGTTAACGTGTTGGCAAGCGCTGCCGCCACTCTCGCAGCTGGGCGGCGTGCTCCTGATAGTGCCCCCAGGTGTCCCAGCGGAGGCGGCGTCGCAGCCGGGCCTCGGTGCGCCCGGGGATGTAGGGCAGGGTGGCCAGGCACCGCATGAGGCGGTGGTGGACGTCGTGGGCCCGCTGCCAGGCCTGGGCCAGGGAGAGGGCACGCCAGTGCTGCTGCTGGCGGGCGTTGAAGGCATCGATGTTGCCGTAGCGGGGCAGGGGCTCCCCCGCCAGGATGATGAGGGCGGCCTTAATGAACTCCTCTTCCCAGGTGGCGATGTGGCACAGAAGGTCGCGGGCCGACCAGTGCCCCACGGCTCCAGGCTGCGTCATCTCCTCCTCGGATAGGCCCTTCAGCAGGGCCATGAGCGCCCGCCACTCCGCATCCACCAGTGCCAATAGCTCCTCTCGCGTGCGGCCCGGCACGTGTCACCTCTGGCCAACAGGGCGCACGCCGTGCTTTTCGAGGACGCGACGGAGGTACTGGCCGGTGAGGCTCTCCTCCACCTCCGCTACCTCCTCAGGGGTGCCCTCGGCCACCACCCAGCCGCCGCGGTCGCCACCGCCGGGGCCCAGGTCGATGATGTGATCCGCCTGCTTGATGACGTCCAGATGGTGCTCGATGACCACCACTGTGTTGCCGGAGTCCACTAGTCTGTGGAGGACCCTGATGAGGTTGTTGACGTCCTCGAAGGAGAGGCCGGTGGTGGGCTCGTCCAGTATGTACAGGGTACGGCCTGTGGCCCGCCGGGAGAGCTCTGCTGCCAGCTTCACCCTCTGGGCCTCCCCGCCGGAGAGGGTAGTGGCTGGCTGGCCCAGGCAGATGTACCCCAGGCCCACGTCGTGCAGGGTTTGCAACTTCTGGCGCACCTGGGGAAAGGCCTCAAAGAACTCCAGTGCCTCCTCCACCGTCATGTCCAGCACCTCGGCGATGTTCTTGCCCCGGAAGGTGATCTCGAGGGTCTCCCGGTTGTAGCGCTTGCCGTGGCAGACTTCGCACGGCACCTCCACATCTGGCAGGAATTGCATCTCGATCTGGATGTAGCCCTCGCCCTGGCAGGCCTCGCACCTTCCCCCTTTGACGTTGAAGGAGAAGCGGCCGGGCTTGTAGCCCCGCAGGCGGGCCTCGGGGACGGAGGCGAAGAGCTCCCTTATGGGGGTGAAGGCGCCCGTGTATGTGGCAGGGTTGGAGCGGGGGGTGCGCCCGATGGGGGACTGGTCGATGTTAATGACCTTATCGATGTGCTCCAGCCCCTCGATGGCGTCATGGAGGCCGGGGCGGTCCTTGGCGCCGTAGAGGACTTGGGCCGCCTTCTTGTACAGGATCTCGAACACCAGGGTCGATTTGCCCGAGCCAGATACGCCGGTTACGCATACGAACTTGCCCAGTGGTATGCGCACGGTGATGTTCTTCAGGTTGAACTCCCGCGCTCCGCGCACCACGATCTCCTTGCCATTGCCCGGGCGGCGCTTGCTGGGGAGGGGTATCTCCTTGCGCCCGGAAAGGTAGGCCCCGGTGATGGAGTGAGGATGGGAGCAGACGTCCTCCAGGGTGCCTGTCACCACCACATATCCTCCATGGCGGCCTGCCCCTGGCCCCAGGTCGATGATGTAGTCAGCGGCCCGGATCATGGCCTCGTCGTGCTCCACCACGATGACCGTGTTGCCCAGGTCCCTCAGCCGCTTCAGGGTGGCGATGAGGCGGTCCTCATCGGCGGGGTGGAGGCCGATGGACGGTTCATCGCAGACGTAGAGGACGCCCATGAGTCCGGAGCCGATCTGGGTGGCCAGGCGGATGCGCTGTGCCTCCCCCCCGGCCAGGGTGCCGGTGCGGCGGTCTAGGGTGAGGTAGTCCAGCCCCACGTCCACCAGGAAGCGAAGGCGGTTCTCGATCTCCTTGAGGATCTGCCGCGCGATGGTGCGCTCCCTCTCCGTGAGGGGGCTATCGGGGCCCTGCAGACGTTCCACCCACTGCAAGGCCTGGCGGATGTCCATGCGGGTGACCTCGTAGATGTTCTTCCCATCAACCGTCACTGCCAGGGACTCAGGGCGGAGTCGGGCGCCCTTGCAACTGGGGCAAGGGCTCTCCCGCATGTAACGCTCGATCTCCGCCCGCACATAGTCTGACTCCGTCTCCCGATACCGCCGCTCCAGGTTGGGGATGACCCCTTCATAGGTGGTCTCGTACACGGAGGTGCGGCCATGCTGGTTGGTGAAGCGCACCGCTACAGGCTCAGGGGCCCCGTAGAGGATGATGCGCATGTGGTGGGGCGAAAGCTCCCGCACGGGGACGTGGGGGGAGAAGCCGTATTTCTCGGCCACGGCCTCTAGGAGGCGGTAGTACCACTGGGATGTGGAGGCAGCACGAGCCCAGGGCTGGATGGCCCCCTGCGCCAAGGAGAGCTCCTTGTTGGGGATTATGAGGTCAGGGTCCAGCTCCAGGCGCATGCCCAGGCCTGAGCACTGGCGGCATGCGCCGTGGGGGGAGTTGAAGCTGAAGTTGCGGGGCTCCAGCTCCCCCAGGGATATGCCGCAGTGGACGCAAGCGAAGCGCTCCGAGAAGAGCCGTTCCTCCTCCCCCTCCACCCACACCACCACTGTGCCACCGCCCAGCTTGAGGGCCGTTTCTAGAGAGTCGGCCAGGCGGACGCGAAAGGCCTGAGCCTCCTCCCCCTCCAGGGGCTCCACCACCAGACGATCCACCACCACCTCGATGGTGTGGTTTCGGTAGCGGTCCAGGGCTATATCTTCGTCCAGGGACCTGATCTGGCCGTCGATGCGGGCTCGCACGTACCCGGCTCGCCGCAAGTCCTCCAGCACCTGCTGGTGCTCGCCCTTCCGCCCCTTGACCACGGGGGCCATGATCATGATGCGCCGCCCCGTGGGCAGCGACAGCACGGCGTCCACCATCTGCTGCACCGTCTGGCGCTGGATGGGGCGGCCGCACTGGTGGCAGTGGGGATGCCCCACGCGGGCGAAGAGGAGCCGGAGATAGTCGTAGATCTCCGTTTGAGTGGCCACCGTGGAGCGTGGGTTGTGGGAGGCCCCCTTCTGGTCGATGGATATGGCCGGCGAGAGGCCATCGATGTGGTCCACGTCCGGCTTCTCCATGCGCCCCAGGAACTGGCGGGCATAGGCCGAGAGGGACTCGATGTAACGGCGCTGCCCCTCGGCGTAGATGGTGTCGAAGGCTAGCGACGACTTGCCAGAGCCTGATACGCCGGTGATGACTACCAGCTTGTCCCGTGGGATGACCACATCGATGTTCTTGAGGTTGTGCTCCCGCGCCCCGCGTACGACGATGGCCTCCAGAGGCATGGTTCAACGCTCCTAGCTTATCTATCCATTTTATCCCACCATCAACTCGACATAAAGGATATGGGGTCCTCCTGGGGCATGATGTGCAGGTCTTGGGGCCTAATACTCATCTCGATGTCCTTGCGGAGGTGGAGACCAAGGCGGAGGTAGGCGTGGCCGTGGAGCTGAACGTATATCTGTTGAGGCCCAGGGGGTTCGGCCAGGACCACTGTGAGGGTGTAACCTTCGGGGTCCATGGCCTCATGCACGATGCGGCCACGCAGGACGTTAGGCCGGCCGGAGAAGTCGTCCTCTGGCCGCCTGATCATGACCTGCGTAGAGCGCACGCAGATGTCCACGGGTTGGCCGGGCTGGAGGAGCAGCTGAGGAGGTCGTAGAGCCCGCAGGAGACGCCCCTGCCAATCTAGGACAACCATATCCCCTTCAAAGGCCACGATACGGGCGTGCCAGATGTTGCGCATTAACACCATCTGGGCCACCCGCCGATTGCGGGGCCGGTAGAAGACCTCTTCCCGCGTCCCCTCCTGCAGCACCCGCCCCCTGTCCATGACGATAACCCTTTGGGCGAGGTGAAAGGCGTCCGAAAGGTCGTGGGTGACCAGGATCACCGGTACGCCCAAGCGGGCAGGCAAGCGGGCTACCTCCTCCGCCAGTTCGCGGCGCAGGGCCTCATCCAAGGCGCTGAAGGGCTCGTCTAGCAGCAGGATGCGGGGCCGAGCTATTAGGGCCCTTGCCAGGGCCACCCTTTGTTGCTGGCCGCCCGAGAGCTGGTGGGGACGACGTTCCTCCAGACCCTGCAAGCCCATAAGCTCCACCATGCGGGCTATCATATCCTCCCGCTCCCTCTTGGGCAGCCCATGGAGGCCATAAGCAATGTTCTGGGCCACCGTCATGTGGGGGAAGAGGGCGTATCCTTGGGGTACATATCCCACGCGGCGCCTTTGGGGCGGCAGGTTGATGCCTGATGTGGAGTCAAAGAGAACCTGGCCTTCCAACACGATGCGCCCACGGTGGGGGCACAGGAGGCCAGCGATGGCCCGCAGGGTCAAGGTTTTGCCTGCTCCCGAGGGGCCGAAAAGGGCCGCCAGCTCCCGGCCCACCTGGAACGATAGATCCAGCTTGAAGCCTGGCAGACGATGGGCTATATGGGCCTCCAGGGCGGGCGCGGCCATGTCATCGCCTTAGGAAAGTAGTGAGGGCGGCGAAGATGCTGAGGCTGGCCAGGGATATGCCCAGAAGGGCCAACGCGGTGGCGTTGGCCCGGCCTAGGTCGCCAGCCTGTATCGCATCGTACACCGATACGGCCATGGTGCGGGTGCGCCCCGGAATGGCCCCTGCCACCATCACCGTGGCTCCAAACTCCCCCACCGCCTTAGCGAAGGCCAACACCACGCCCGCCCCCAGGTTGCGGGCAGCGATGGGGAGGGTGATGGTCAGGAAGATGGAGAGGCGCGAACGCCCCAAGGTGGCAGCTACTCGCTCCAGCTCCTGGTCCACGCCAGCGAACCCGGCCTGGGCTGGGATGATGAAGAGGGGGGCAGCCAACACGGCTGCCGCCACCACCGCCCCTTGCCAGGTGAAGACCAGCTCAAGGCCTATTCTATCCAGGAGTCGGCCTAGGGGGCTCCCATGCCCCAGGCCTCGCAACAGGTAATAGCCCACCACCGTGGGTGGAAGGGCCAGAGGTGCCGTCACTAGGAGGCTGAGCAGCCCTCGCCCAGGGAAGCTGTAGCGGGCCAAGACCCAGGCCAGGGGCCCTCCCACCACCAAACATATGAGGGTGGCCAATGTAGCCACCTGCAGGGTGATGCGTACGTCATCAGGATATATCGCCATGGCCTCAACCTCCCTCGGGGATGATGAAGCCGTACTTCCGCAATATCTCTCTGCCTTGGGGCCCCGTGAGGAAGTCTAGGAAGCGCCGTCCTAGCTCTGGAGAGGGGGCATGGGCCAAGACCGCTGCCTTTTGGGTCAGCGGGGCATAGTGTTCGGGTGGCAAGGCTGTCCACGCCAGCAGGTCACCGCGGGATATGGCCAAGGAGAGGGGTATGATGCCGGCCCGGGCATCACCCGTCTCTACCAGCTGGGTGGCGTGGGAGGCGCTCTCCGCTAGGACGATACGGGGTTGCACCACCTCCCATAGGCCGGCCTTCTGCAGGGCCTCCTGGGCGGCACGGCCGTAAGGGGCGTGTTCCGGATTGGCGATGACGATGCGATGGAAGCGTGGGGCCGTTAGCTCAGCCAGGGTCTTGGGCGCGGGTTCTCTACCCTTGGGCACTGCCAGGGCCAGCAAGCCCAGGGCGTAGACGCGTTCCGTCCCTGGCTGTGTGTATCCGTCCTTGGCCAAAGCGTCCACGTAGGAGGCATCGGCGGAGAGGAAGACGTCGGCGGGAAGGCGTTGCCTGATCTGAAGGACAAGGGTGCCTGAGGAGCCGAAGGTGACGTGGACGCGGCATCCGCATTCCTGGCGGAAGACGGCTGCTAGCTCGTCCATGGCGGCACGGAGGTCGCTGGCGGCTGCCACCACCAGGGCGGGCTCGGAGGAGGAACAGGCGGCAGCGAGAAGGGCGAGCAGGAGACCCCAGCGGAAGATACCTATGAGGCCCTGGGCTTTCACCTCACGGTTTATGATATGGCGGCCTAGGGTGTGGCAAAAGCGTGCTTTGCCCCTCCGATTGGGCTTGTTATCATGGGTTGAGTAGGGGATATGTGAGGGATAGGGCTTGATATTCGTCTACAGCGATCTTCTGGGCATTGACCCCTTGGCTTTCGTGGTGTTCTTTGGGGCCGTGGTGGTGGCCCTATTGGCGGGGATATCCTTCCATGAATTCTCCCACGCCTACGTGGCCGATGCCTTGGGCGACCCTACCCCCCGCTGGGCGGGGCGTGTCTCCCTCAACCCCCTGGCCCATCTAGATCCAGCGGGCACCCTTCTGCTGTTCCTGGCAGGGTTCGGATGGGGACGGCCAGTGCCTGTGGACGGTCGGCACCTGCGCAACGGCGAGAGGGTGGGCATGGCCATGGTGGCCGCCGCTGGCCCCTTGTCTAACTACTTAATGGCTGGGCTGGTGGGGCTACCCCTCAAGTTCGGATGGGTGCCCTGGCTTCCAGCTCTAGATCCCGATGCCGTCGATGCCTTTGTGAGGGGCTCCTGGAGCTATGAGGCGTATGTGGGGCTCTTCCTTAGCACCATCGCCCTGGTGAGCATCATATTGGGGACCTTCAACCTCATCCCTCTCTTTCCTCTCGACGGTCATAGGGTGGTGCCCGCCTTCCTTACGGAGAGGGCGGCGCGCACGTACAACCACCTCCAGACGCAGTACGGGATCTTGGTGTTGTTGCTGCTATTGGTGCTGCCATTACTCACCGGTGGGCGGTTTGGGCCCTTGTTCACCCTCATGCGCCCCATCATCAACTTCCTGGCCCGCGTGTTCACAGGCATCGACACCGATGTCTTTGGTTAGCAAGGCCCTTGGGCGTACGGCTTACCGGGCCCGTCAGGTTCTCCAATCTTGGCGTTCGCCATTGGGGGAGGAGGAGCTGGCGGAAGCCCGCTGCCTTTTGGGTCCTCTCTTCCCCCTATTTGAGGGGATGAGCCGCCGCGACCAGCGCCACTGTCTGGATGTGTACCACCGCCTGCGGGCGTGGGGCGTTGACGATGGGCACCTCCTTATGGCTGCCCTCTTGCACGATGTGGGCAAGGGCCGGGACGTTCGGCTGTGGCATCGAGTGGCCTTTGTGGTGCTCCAAAACGTGGCCCCCGCGCTGCTGGCCCGGGCCAAAGGGGGCCTGGCCTCCCTACGCGACCATCCGCGGCTGGGGGCCGACCTGCTAAGGGCCCATGGGGCTCCCGAACCTGTGGTATACCTCGTCCTCCACCACGAGGACGGGCAGCAAGGGGACGCGGCCCTGGCTCTTTTGCAAAAATCGGACGATTCATGCTAATCTCATGAATGCCATGACTAAAGAACGTCAAAAGGTGGCTATCATTGGCTTAGGCCTCATCGGCGGTTCCCTGGGTCTCGCCCTGAAAGCCGCCAAGGTGCCTGGCCTGGAGGTGGTGGGCTACGACGTGCTGGGAGAGGTGCGGGCCAAGGCCCGCCACCGGGGGGTGGTGGACAGGGAAGTGCCCTCCCTTGAGGATGCAGTGCGAGGGGCGGCCTTGGTGGTGTTGGCCACCCCCATCATGGCCCTGCCGGGGGTGATGGAGGCCATCGCACCCCATCTGGCGCAAGGGGCTGTGGTGACCGATACGGCCAGCACCAAGGCCCAAGTGATGGAGTGGGCCCGCCGCCTCTTGCCTCGGCACGTGGGCTTCGTGGGAGGGCACCCCATGGCCGGCAAGGAGGTGCAGGGCATAGACCATGCTCAGGCCGACCTTTTTCAGGGCCGCGCCTATTGCATCTGTCCCGATGCCCATGCCTCCCCCGAGGCTGTGGCCCTGACGGTGTCCATGGTCCGAACGGTGGGTGCCCGCCCACTGTTCGTGGATCCCCAAGAGCACGATGTCCTGGTGGCGGCCATCAGCCATGTGCCCCTTATCGCCTCGGTGGCCCTATTCCGCATGGTGCGGGACAGCCCGGCCTGGCCCGACCTGGCCTCCCTGGCGGCCTCTGGGTTCCGGGATGTCACCCGGCTGGCCTCAGGCGACCCTCAGATGAGCCATGACATCTGTCTCACCAACCGGGACGCCATCCTACACTGGCTGGACAGGCTGGTGGGGGAGCTATCCCATCTGCGGGATATGGTAGCCCACGAGCAAGAGACTCTATTTCAGACGCTCGTCCGCACCAAGCTGGAGAGGGACGCCTTCATAGCTGGGAGGGTGCGAGGGGAAGAGGTCCCGCAGCTATCCCTACCCGATTTCAAAGAGTCCTTGGCGGAGTTTCTGGTGGGCAGGGCGGTGCGGCAGCGGCTACAGCAGTTGGCCCAGGCAACGCGGCATGCGGCCACTGGCGACAGGGCGGAAGCCTTAGCTCGCGTCCTCGCCCAGCGCCTGGAGGCGGATGTCCGCCGCTCTCTGGAAGGGAAAGAGAAGGAGGGGTAAAGGTGCAGGAGGTGGTACGTCCCCAAAGGCGTCTTTCGGGCACCGTGGTACCACCTGGGGACAAGTCCATCTCCCACCGCGGGGCCATACTAGGGGCCGTAGCCCAGGGCGTTTCCCGTTTGGAGAATTTCCAGAGGGGTGCTGACTGCCTGGCTACCCTACGCTGCCTGCGTCTTCTGGGAGTCCCTTGGCGGTGGGAGGACGGGGCCACCCTAGTGGTGGAGGGGGTAGGTCTGCAAGGCCTGCGGGAGCCGCCGCAGGTTCTGGACTGTCGCAACTCCGGAACCACCATGCGCCTGCTGGCCGGCCTATTGTCTTCCCAACCCTTCCTTTCCGTTCTTACTGGCGACCGTTCCTTAAGGCGCAGGCCCATGGGGAGGGTGGTGGAGCCCCTGCGGCACATGGGCGCTGAGGTCTTGGGGCGGGCTGGGGGGGCGTTGGCTCCCTTGGTCATCAGGGGAGGGGCGCTGCGGGGCATGGAGCACCACCTACATGTGGCATCGGCCCAGGTCAAGTCGGCCATCTTGTTGGCTGGCCTTTATGCTGAGGGAGAGACGGTGGTCTGGGAGCCCGCCCCATCCCGCGACCACACAGAGCGGATGCTTGGGGTCATGGGAGCCCCCATCCGCCTGGTAGAGGGCGGGGTGGCCATAAGCCAGGCTTCTGAGCTACGCCCCCTGCGTTTGCGCATCCCAGGAGACTTCTCCGCCGCTGCCTTCTTCCTGGTGGCTGCCCTCGTCCACCCCGATGCCCAGGTGCGGCTAGAGGGTGTGGGCCTGAACCCCACCCGCACCGGTCTTCTGGAGGTGCTCGCCCAGATGGGAGCGCAAATAAAGGTGGAGAATATGCGGCAATGGGGGCCAGAGCCAGTAGCCGACCTGGTGGCGGGCTCCTCGCGCCTGGAGGCGGTGCAGGTGGAGGCGGATATAATCCCACGCATGATCGACGAGGTGCCATTACTGGCGGTGGCTGCCTGCTTCGCCTATGGTGAGACGGTCATTCGGGGGGCGCAGGAGCTGCGGGCCAAGGAGAGTGACCGGCTGCGGGCCATGGCTCGGGAGTTGCGTCGTATGGGGGCCCGGGTGGAGGAGCTGCCCGATGGCCTGCGCATATGGGGGCCTGCCCGTCTGCAGGGGGCAGTCGTGGACAGCCATGGCGACCACCGCCTGGCCATGGCCTTAGCCGTGGCCGCCCTGGCCGCCCGCGGCGAGACCGTCATCAGAAATGCCCAGTCGGTTGTGGTATCATATCCTAATTTTTGGGATCATCTGCGAGCGGTGGTATCCGTATAATAGTAAACGCTTAGGGAACTGTGATGAGAAACTTTTGGCGATCCAGAGGTGTCCTACCTCATGGGAGGAGATGACAGATGCTGGCATGAGGCAAGTCCAGGAACGAAGGAAGGGGGGAATATGGCGACGGAGCTGGTGCATGTGGGGTTTGGTAACTACATCGCCCTCAATCGGGCGATAGCGGTGGTGGTCCCTACATCTGCGCCCATCCAGCGGCTGGTGCGAGATGGGAAGAAGAAGGGTATCATTCGGGACATGACCCAGGGCCGCCGCACCAAGTCCGTCATCTTCATGGATGATGGGTCCATCGTGCTGGCGGCCATCACCCCCGAGGCCATATACGGGCGGGCGACACGTTCTGCCAGCGAGGGGGCGCAGGGGCAAGGGGGAAATGGCAGGCGAGGACGTCGTGGCTAGGCTGGTGCAGGTGGGTCTGGGCAACTACGTGGCGGCTGAGCGCGTGTTAAGCTGCCAACGTTATGCCGATGTGGCCGTGCAGAGGCTGGTCCGCGCCGCCCGTCGCCACGGCCTCCTTCTGGACCTGACGGCGGGGCGCCGTACCCGTTCCGTTCTCTTCCTAGATAGCGGCCATCTATTGCTATCGGCCATCGCTGCAGACACCTTGAATCAGCGTCTGCGAGCTATCCGCCAGTGATACCCCTTCTGGTGGTCATCACCGGCCCATCAGGGGTGGGCAAGGACACCCTGGTGAGGGAGCTCAAGCGCAGGCTGGGGGACTCGCTGCATATAGCGGTGACGGCCACTACCCGTCCCCCGCGTCCGGGCGAGAGGCATGGCGTCCATTATTACTTCCTCTCCCAGGCAGAGTTCGAGGACCTCATGAGGAAGGGGGGGCTGTTGGAGCACGCCACGGTATATGGCCATCGTTACGGCGTTCCCAAGGCCCCTTTGCAGGAGGCCCTAAGCCAGGGCAAGGACGTGGTGGTGCGAGTGGATGTACAAGGAGGACAGTTCATTAAGTCCCACTACCCAGAGGCGGTGACCGTCTTTCTCCTGCCTCCCTCAGAGGAGGAGCTGGCCCGCAGGCTGAGAGGCCGTGGCCAGGACGACCCCCAGCAGGTGGAGCTGCGCCTATCGGTAGCCCGGCAGGAGATGGCGCAGGCCCAGCAGTTTGACTATCAGGTGGTCAACCACCAGCTGGAGGAAGCCGTAGAAGCCGTCCTTGCCATCATGGCCAAGGAGCGGTCCCAGCCAGGCCGCCGGCCACCCTCCCTCTGAACCTGGCCCCCTTAGGGTCAATGGGTTGACTCCCCGTATACGCCCCTTATAATTGGGAACAAAAGTAGAGCGCCTGTTCGACTATGGATGGGGAGGGCGCGCTCCGTCTGCATCCTTGGGCCCTGTCCGTAGAGGGGCTCCTCCTGGGGGAAGAGGAGGTGGAGGACGAGGAGATGACGGCGGAGCGGAGGATAAACCCTCAGGTGGAGGTACGCATGGAGGCCTGGGGCCCCTTGGAGCCAAAGGTTGAATCGCCGCTAGATGGCGTCCTCTTTGTCGATGGGGTGCGGCGGGTGGATGCTGGGGTGGTGAAGCAGGAAGGGAACCATCTTTACTGGGGTCTCTTCGGCTCCTACGGCGTAGGGGCTGTGGAGTGCCGCCACGGCCAGGCGCGGGTGATCGTTGAGCAGGTGGAGCGGCGCCTGGTGCTGGGTGGTGGCAGGGTGCCCGAGTTGCTGCGCATCCCCTGTGGATCGTCCGTGCTGGAGTATAGGGGCATCCTCTCCAGGAACCGACAGCAGGAGGTACGAGGGGAACTGCAGCGCCTGATGCGCGACAAGGAGGGGGCCCTCATCTCTGGCCTGGGCGACGGCCTCCTCTTAATCGTGGACGGGCCTCTCACCTTCCAGGTGCCCAGGGACATGCCCGTCTTGGGATACGCCAAGAGTCACCATCGCCGTTATTTGGAAGACCCGAAGCTGGTGCAAGTGGTGCTGGACCTCCCTCCCGGCACGCGCACGCCCCTATTTCTCATACCTCGGGAAGGTGGCCACGACCTTTTCTCCTGCTATGCTCGGGTGGCTCCCTCGCCCGTACCACGTCACCCCCTGGTGGGTATCGTCCGCCTGGAGATGTGGGCGGTCATGGGGCTGGAGGCGGCCGTCCGTCTGGCCGACTCGGCAACGGCCCTCATACCGCGCTTTGCCTCCAGCGCCCAGTGGGACCCCAGGGCGCCGGTGAACCTCCACCCGGTGGCTGCCCTGGAGGAGAGGTTGCGGCACCGCCTCGGCGACCATGGGTGGGTGCGCAGAGGGATCGAACAGTTCCTATTCCGAGGAGGGGAGGAGCCATGACTCAGGTGGGCCTCGTCTTAGGAACTGAGGATGCTTATCCCTTGGAGTTCTGGGTAGGGGTTGCTGAAGGCCAGTACCTGCAGCTGGATGACGTGGTCTATGTGAAAACAGAGGTGCCGGGGCTAGAGAAGGGCGTAAAGATCTACGGGGTGGTGGATCGGGTCCGCTCGCGCTACGAGGGCGCCCGCTTTGACTCCGACGTCTTCCGGGCCAGCGAGGGCATTCTGCCAGTGGGCATCGCCACCTCCGCCCATGTCTCCGTCACCAGGGTGGAGCCAGAGATCTATGTGCCGCCGCGGCCGGGCCAGGTGGTCTATCGGGCATTGGGGGAGGAGCGTGACCGCGCCCTTTTCTTCGATACCATGGCCCGCCGTTTCCCCGTCGGCCTCTCCCGCGACGGGCAGCCCATCTGGGCTGATCTGGATTACCTGGACGGTACCAAAGGTGCCCACGTTAACATCGCTGGCATCTCGGGGATAGCTACCAAGACCTCTTACGCCATGTTTTTGCTTTATAGCCTCTTCCACCACCCTAACACGGCTGAGGCCCAAGGCGTGAAGAACGCCAGCGCTATCATCTTCAACGTCAAGGGGGAGGACCTGCTGTTCCTGGACCTCCCCAACGCCCGCCTCACCGACGAGGCCCGCGACATCTACCAGGCCATGGGGCTGCCCGTGGGGCCCTTCCAGAGCGTGCGCCTATGGGCTCCTCCCGCCAGGTCTAACCCCTTCGACCTTATCCCAGACACCGACGCGCGGCAGGAGGGCGTGCGCGTCTTTTGCTGGAGCTTACGGGAGTTCTGCCAAGGCCGCCTCTTGCGCTTCCTTTTTGCCGATGCCGATACCGAGACCAGCCAGCTAGACTACGCCGTAGCCGCTGCCGAACGCTATCTGTTTGAAGAGACGGCGGGGCAGCCCCAGAACCAGGCGTGGGTACAGGTGGACGGGCATCGTCTCACCAGCTTCCAGGACCTGGTGGAGCTATTGGACAAGGAGGAGAAGAAGGTGTTTTCTCACCTGGCCCCTGTCACCGTGGGCGCCTTTCGCCGCCGCCTCTGGGCGTGTGTGGACACCGTTGGCCACCTCATCCGTGGCGATCTCGATCTGGAGGCAGATAAGCATCGCATTGACCCTTGGGCCCATAAGGTGAGCGTGATCCACATCACCAAACTCCACGATCGGGCCAAGCGCTTCGTGGTGGGGGTGGTCCTAAAGCAGCTCCTGGAGGCCAAGGACACTCAGGGCACTCGCGAGCCCCTTCTCTTCGTGGTGCTGGACGAGCTCAACAAGTATGCCCCCAGGGAAGGGCGGAGCCCCCTAAAGGAGGTGGTCCTGGATATTGCTGAGAGAGGTCGCAGCCTGGGGGTCATCCTTATAGGGGCCCAACAGACGGCCAGCGAGGTGGAGAGGCGGGTGGTGACCAACGCCGCCTTCCGAGTGACGGGACGTCTAGACATGGCGGAGGCCGAACAGAGCGAGTATGGGTTTTTGGGGGATTCCGCCAGGCGCAGGGCCACCATCCTGACGTCGGGGAGCCTCTTCTTCTCTCAGCCTTCCATCCCCGTGCCTGTGCTGGTGCGCTTCCCCTTCCCAGCTTGGGCCACACGGAGCGAGGAGGCCTGTAGACCTGACCCCTGGAGCCGATTGCGATGAGGTTCCTACACACCAGCGATTGGCACCTGGGGAAGCCGCTGCGCCATCTACGACGGGACAGAGAGTTCGAGGACGTCCTGCAGGAGATCCTGGACGTGGCTCGGATGGAGAGGGTGGACTGCCTGCTCATGGCGGGCGACCTATTCGATTCGATGGCACCGCCCCCAGAGGCCGAGAGGATGGCCTTCGAGTTCTTCCGCGAGCTGTACGGAGCGGGGATTCAAGCTGTGGTCATCGCTGGGAACCACGACCATCAGCGGCGTCTTACCGCCTTCGGGCGCGTCCTGGATCTGGTAGGCATACATGTGCGGGCGGAGCCATCCAGGGAAGGGGCGGTGGTGGGCATAAGGGGCCGCGACGGCGAGGAGGCGGCTGTGGCCGTGCTGCCATGGGTCCCCGAGAGGCAGGTGCGCACCTGGGAGGCCATGCGGGGCGAAAGGATGGAGAGCTTCCAGCAGTACGCCGATGTAGTGGCCGAGCTCCTCGTTGACCTGGAGCGAAGCCTGCCCAGGAACGTTGTGCGTATCATCATGGCCCACCTTTTTGTAGACGGGGGCATCGTCGGTGGCGAGGGGGCAGGAGAGAGGCCTTTGCACCTGGGCCAGGTATATGCCGTCAAGCCCCAGCGCCTCCCTATGGTGGACTACATGGCGTTGGGCCACCTCCACCGTCCCCAGGTCATCCGTCGGCGCCCCCCCGTGTACTATTCCGGCTCCATATTGCAGCTGGACTTCGGGGAGGTGGGGCAGAGGAAATGCATCTATCTGGTGGATGTTTCACCAGGAAAAGAGGCCCAGGTGGAGGAGGTGCCTCTCACCAAGCCACGCCCCCTCTACGACCTGGGCAGCCCCAGGACCCCTCTTACCCCGGAGGAGTTGCGGGCGGAGGTGAAGGCGAGAGGAGATGAGCTGGCGCAAGGGTATGTGCGGGTCTTCCTGCGGGCGGAGGGATTGTCCCATTCCTTGATGGAGGAGGTAAGGAGGGCCATACCCACAGCTGTGGAGGTGAAAGTGATAGCCCCACGTCCCAAGCAGGAGGCCAGGCCATCGGTGCGTGAACTCTCGCCCATAGAGCTGTTCACCCTATACCATCGGCAAGAGCACGGAGGCGATCCCCCCGATGAGCTGGTCCGTCTATTCCAAGAGTTGATGCAGGAGGTCCATGAGGCCCCGTAGGCTTGTGCTGCAGAACTTCACTTCCTACCGTGGCCTGGTGGAGGTGGACTTTAGCGACCTGGATCTCTTTGCCATTACTGGGCCCAATGGGGCGGGCAAGAGCTCGCTATTGGAGGCCATGGTCTACGCCCTCTACGGCCGTGCCCCCCGCGTAGACGATGAGGTGCGTCAGCTTATCAGCCAAGGGACGGACTGGATGCGAGTGGAGTTGGAGTTCGAAAGCGGGGGGCGCCTCTTCCGCGTCATCCGTGCCACGGGCCGGCGGGCCATCATCCAGTTAGAAGAGCTTACTCCGGAGGGGAGATGGGAGCCAAAGGCCGATAGGGTTAGGGAGGCCGAGCTTATCGTCCAGCAGGTGGTGGGGCTGGACTACGATGCCTTCGTGCGTTCCATCTTCCTCCCCCAAGGACGGTTCCAGGAGCTCCTGGTGGGCGATCCTCAGAAGCGCAACCGCCTCCTGGATGAGCTCTTACGCTTGGACATCTATAAGGAGGTCATGCGCCGGGCCAACGAGCTGGCCCGGAGGAGCAGGGAGAAGGCAGAAGGGCTGGCCCTCCGTCTTGACACCGAGCTGGCCGAGGCCACCCCCGAGAACCTGCAGAAGCTGCGGCAGCGAAGGCTAGCCCTGGCCCAGGAGCGGGCAAGGGTGGGCCGGTGGGAGGAGCATCTGCAGCAGGCCCGCGACCTGGCCATCCGGCTGGAGGAGAAGAGTCACCGCCAGCAATCTGCCCTCTCCCGTCTTGAGGAATTAGAGCGGGAGGTGGCCCAGGTTAGCGACCGCCTGAAGCGGCAGCAGGCACGGCAGAAGGAGCTGCAGGACGCCCTCACCAACCTGCGCCAAGAGCTGGCCTCCCTACATGTGGACCAGGAGCGGTACGATTTGGTGCGCGATGCTCTCGCCCATGCTTCTCGCGCTCTGGAGGCGCTGCAAGGGCGACAGCAGCTGGCCTCCCAGTTAAATGACCTAGAGTCGGAGATGGCGGCAATGCGCCAAAGCGCCCAGGAGGCCCAAGCACTGCTCGCCTGCGCCGAGGAGGCCCATAAGGCTGCTGCACAGGAGGTGGAAGCAGCCCAGGCAGAGCTGCAAGAGGCCGCCTCCCGCCTCCAGGCCGTAGCCCCTTTGGTGGAGGAGCTAAGCCGCAAGGAGCGGGAGCTGCTCTCCCTGGAAGGCGAGGTGCGGGTTCGCGAGACAGCGTTGCGGGACGCCCAGGCCCACCGGGACGCGTCCTTTGCTCAGCTACAGGAGGCTCAAAAGGCCCTTCAACAGGCAGCCGCCGCATGGGAGGCTGCCCAGCGCCTCCATGCAGCCGCCGTGCTCAGGCAGGGCCTTAGGGAGGGGGAAGAATGTCCCGTGTGTGGTCAGCGGGTTCATCGACTGCCGGCACTTGGCCAGTCCCCCGACCTAGAGAAATGGCGTCGCCGGTGGCAAGAGGCTCAGGATGACGAGCGGAAGGCGAACGATGCCCTAAGGGAGGCCGACAGCCGGCTGGCCGATGCCCTCCGCGCCCATGAAGAAGGGCGCTCTCGGCTGCGGGCCCTGGGGCAAGAGGTGGATCAGCTGCGGCTTCGTCTCCAAGAGACCCTTGGGAGAGGTCTCCCCACGCAGGAGGCCTTGGCTGCCCTGGAGATGGCGGCGCAGCTGGCTCAACACAAGCTGGAGCAGGCCAAGGCTGACCTCGAGATGGCCAGCCGTGCCCTGCAGGCTGCCCAGCAGCGAGAGCGCCATGCCCAGATCCAGGTGGCACGCCTGGAAGAACAGGCCCAGGCCCTGCGCCTTCGGGAGGACGAGGCCCAACGCGCGTATGAGGGGTATAGCGCCTCCCTCTCTCGCCTCTTACAGCAGCGGTGGCCCCTGAGCATAAGCCCTGAAGCTTTAGCCCAGGAGGCTAAGAGCAAGGGCCAGCCCATCGAGGCCCTCGTCATCCCCTGGCTTGAAAAGGAGCTGGAGGCCATGCGGATGGCCCTCAGAAGGCGTCAGGAGCTCTCTCAGCAAGAGCAACGGCTGGCCCAAGAGGCGGAAGCGGTAGAAAGGGAAGTGACCACCGCCCGCTCCGACCTAGTGCGACTGGAAGCTGAGGCCTCCCAGTTGCGGCGTCAGGCCCAGGAGGCGGAGAGGGACTGCCAGCTCCTGCGGAAGGAGCTGGAGGCCTTGGCCCAAAAGGCCGATTGGGAGCCCCTTCATACGGCTTTATCCCAGGGCGACGGCATCTCTCGCGCTATTGAGAAGTTAGCCCATGACCTTCGTCAGCAGGCCGATGGCCTTGAGCGCGAACGTGCCACGGTGGATGCCAAGCTGAGGGAGCTGGAGAAGGGCCTGGAGTTGGCCCGTTCCCTTAAGAAGGAGATAGAGGTGCTGGAGAGGAAGGTGCGGCTGGCGGAGGGGCTGGGCCTTCTCCTGCGCTCCGACAGGTTCCAGCAGTTCCTGCGCGAGGAAGCCATGCGCATCTTGGCCGAGGACGCCTCCCGTTACCTCTATGACCTCACCAGAGGGCGTTATACCCTTAGCGTCCAGGGCAGGGGGTTCTACGTGGCGGACCATTGGTTGGGGGGACTGGAGAGGCCTGCCCACCTGCTCAGCGGCGCCGAGACCTTCCTAGCCTCCCTTTGCCTGGCCTTGGCCCTGGCCAACCGCGTTCCCCAGATGGCCTATGGGGAGAGGCGCCCCCTGGAGAGCCTTTTCATCGATGAGGGGTTCGGCACCCTAGACGAAGACAACCTAGATATGGTATCGGCAGCGCTGGAGGGGTTGTGCGGACACGGCCGTATGGTGGGCATCATCACCCATATCGCTGCCCTGGCCGACCGCATGCCTGCGCGCTTGCGAGTGGAACGCACTGAGAGCGGCAGCAAGGTCATCAAGGACTACTGATGGGGGCTGGTGCCGGGGGTGGGAGTCGAACCCACGACACCACGGTTTTCAGCCGTGTGCTCTACCGCTGAGCTACCCCGGCCCAATGCCAGTCTAATAAGGGCATCCTGGGGGCGTCAATTACCTACCCCCAGCTGCTCGCCCGTGCTATACTCAGCCATCGTGAGGCCTCTACTGGTCATAGGCAGGGCTGGCAGCGGCAAGACGACCGTCGCCCTCGGCTTGGCCCATCTGCTCGGCCGTGTTCATCGTCAGGTCTCGCTTCTCCGCCTGGGCACCGACCAAAGGGCACGCCATGACGCTCGCCTCTTCCAGCGCCTGGGCCTCTCTACCCAGGGGGAGCCATTATCAGTCCTCCCACCGTCCTTGCCCCCTGTAGCGGTGGTGGAGGGAGAGGCCGAGGCGTTGCCGCCAGGGTGGCAGGAGGCGGGGGCCAGGATAGTAGCAGTCGCCCGCTACCCCCATGTCCAAGATATGCTCTCCCTGCTGGGCCAGCTGGGGGAGGCCTTGCTAGGGATGGTGGTCACCTGTGTGCCGGAGCGCCGCCAGAAACAGCTGATGGAGCGGCTGGCAGGGGCGCCCGTCCTGGGCATGGTGCAGGAGGACCGAGTCCTGGCCTTCCCCACCCTGGGCCAGCTACAAGAAGCGGTGGAGGCTCAGGCCCTCTGGTCGATGGGCCATGAGGAGATGGCCCTAAGCAAGGTGGTCATCTCCTCCATCGCCAAGGACCCTGGGCAGGACTACTTCGCCCGCCTTCGGCCCGACGCCGTCATCGTCCGCAGCGACAAACCTGATCAGCAGCTGGCGGCCCTTAACGTGGGCGTCCGCTGCCTCCTCATCACCGGCGATACCCCCATTCTCCCTTACGTGCTGGCCCGCGCCGAGGAGGAAGGGACGTCCATCTTAGCTACCCACCTGGGGACGGTAGAGGTAGTAAAGAAGCTCGATGCCCTCATCGCCTCCGCACCCCTCGCGGGCCGGGAGAAGGCCGAGAGGGCTGCTCATTTGGTGGCTTCGGCTATCGACGCTGAAAGGGTCTTGGCTTCCCTAAGAGAGCCCTAGTCGTCGGCCTGGGAGAGGGGCTCGAGCAGGGGGGCAGGTGCCCTATGAGCCGGCGCCCGTGGCTCCGTCCCTCTGGGCGTCCCACAGTAGGGGCATATGGCCCAGAACAGGCTGAGAGGACGGCGACAATGCCCGCAGGGCTCCCGCAGGCGAGTGCGGCAATAGGGGCAAAAGAGGAACTCCCTCTCCACAGGCTGGCGACACTCGTAGCATACCGCCCCCTCCCCCACCTCCCGCAAAAGGGCTTCCTGCTCCAGGGAACGGCTGTAGGCCTCCTCCAAAGATTCCCGTGGTCGCAAAAGTAGATAGAGGAGGAGGCCCGGCAGGTTGAAGCCAGGGAAGAATAGCACCACCAGCGCTACTGACAGAAGGCGCGGGACCACGTCTTCTGTGCGGTCGCGTATGTCCCTGAAGACCCAGAGGACGATGCCAAGCCAGGCGAGGAAGAGCCAGAGGCCACCGATGAACGCCCCTAAGCGAATTGCCGCGTCCTGATCCATGGGAGCGCCCGCAAGCTCCAATTACGAGCGCATTATATCACGCTATAAAGAGTGGGCCAACGCGGGTATTACAGCAAGGGGCAGTGGCCTTTAAACTTATCCCCGGGCCATGTCTACTGGAGGTAGCCGCATAATCCTCACCTTAACCGATATGGCTTTTCAGGGAGCGGCCATAGGCCGGCGCGACGGATATGTCGTCTTCGCCGACTTCGGTATCCCTGGGGAGGAGGCGGTGGTGGAGGTGGAGAAGGAGAAGAAGGACTATGCCCTGGGGCGGGTGGTGGAGGTGCTCTCTCCCTCCCCTTGGCGGGTGGAGCCCCCCTGCCCTTACTTCGGGGTGTGTGGTGGGTGTCAATGGCAGCACATCGCCTATGAGGAGCAGGTGCGGCTCAAAAGGCAGGTGGTGATCCAGCAGCTGGTGCGCATCGGCAAGTTCCAGGATCCACCCGTCTCCCCCACCGTTTCAGCTCCGGAGCCCTTTGGGTACCGGAACCATGCCCGATTCTCCGTGGACGAGCAGGGGAACCTGGGCTTCGTGTCCCGCCCGGGCCATGGGTACAAGTTCTTGCGCATTGAGCGTTGCCTCCTCATGCACCCGTGGATCAACGAGGCCCTGGCCATCCTCCAAGGTAAGGCGGTGGGCCAGCACCAGGTGGCCATCCGATATGGCGTCCATACTGGGCAGCCCCTCATCCATCCCGACCTGCGTCGGGTGGAGCCCTCTCTCCCTTCTGGGCAGAAGTTCTATGAAGAAGAGCTGCTGGGTCATCGCTTCCGCATCTCGGCAGCCTCCTTCTTCCAGACTAATACTAAGCAGGCAGAGAGGCTGGTGGAGTTGGTGAAAAGGATGGTTTCCCCCCAACCTCATCAGGTGGTGGTGGACGCCTACGCCGGGGTGGGGACCTTCGCTGCCCTCTTGGCTCCCTATGTGCGGCGCGTTATCGCCATCGAAGAGTCGGCCTCAGCGGTGGAGGATGCCCTCCACAACATCGTGGGCCTTGATAACGTTCTCTATCGCCGGGGAAAGGTGGAAGCGGTGCTGGGGGAGTTGGGGCTCACGCCCGATGCCATTATCCTAGACCCGCCGCGAGCGGGATGCCATGTCCAGGCCATCCAGGGGGTCCTGAAGCTGCGGGCCCCCAAGGTAGTGTATGTGTCCTGCGATCCAGCTACCCTAGCCCGCGACCTGCGCCGCCTCTGCGATGGTGGCTATCGCCTTGTGGACGTCACCCCCATCGATATGTTCCCCCAGACCTATCACATCGAGTGCGTGGCCACCTTGGAGCTGTCCTGATGGAGCTGGTGCTGGCCTCCTCTTCTCCTCGCCGGCGAGACCTTCTGTCCCTTTTAGGCATCCCCTTTGTAGTGGCACCTCCACCTCAGGACGAGGCCTCTGGCCACCCCGACGCCCTGCCAGTGGTCTTGGCCAGGGAGCTGGCCTTGGCCAAGGCGTGGGCGGTGGCTGGCCTCCACCCACAAGCCCTCGTGCTGGCGGCCGATACGGTGGTGGCCCTGCGTGGCCGACCCATGGGGAAGCCTATGGACCGGGAGGAGGCGGTGGCCATGCTGCGTCGCCTGCGCAACCGATGGCACCGGGTGGTCACAGCCGTAGCGGTGGTCCACCGAGGACGTGCCAGGGTGGCCCATGTCACCTCTTGGGTGCATATACGCCCCCTGCAGGAGGAGGAGATACGCCGGTATGTAGAGAGGGGGGAGCCCTTCGATAAGGCTGGTGGATATGCCATTCAGGACCAGCAGCTGCGGCCTGTGGACAGGTATTTAGGGTGCTACTGCAACGTGGTGGGCCTCTCCCTGGCCCTGGTGGTCCGCATGCTCAAGAGGTTGGGTGCTCAAGTCCCTTCCTCGCCTCCTGCATCTTGGTGTGAGGCCTGTCCCCTCTGGGCCCGCATTGTGGGCCCCGAACGCCGGTGCTAGCATGGGGCCCAGAGATGAGCGCCGATCCTATCCTAGGTCCTCTCAACGACCGCCAGCGGGAAGCGGTCACGCAGGTGGAAGGGCCCATGCTCATCGTGGCCGGGCCCGGCTCGGGCAAGACGCGGGTCATCGCCCACCGCATAGCCTATCTGTTGGCCAGACGTCACACCCATCCTCATGGCATCCTGGCCGTCACCTTTACCAACAAGGCGGCAAGGGAGATGCGGGACCGCGTTTTGGCCCTAGTGGGGGAGGACGTGGGGCAGGAGATGGCCATCGGGACCTTCCACGCCCTGTGCGTTCGCATCTTGCGTGTGGATGGTCACCATATTGGGGTGCCGCGGGACTTCATCATCTACGACGAAGAAGACCAGCTGGCGGCCATGCGCCAGGCCCTTATGGAGCTGGACCTGGACCCGAAACGCGTGCCTCCGGGAGCTGTCCTGGCTGCCGTCTCCCGGGCCAAGGCGGAGCTGCGCACCCCCCAGGAGGTGGCTGCCACCGCCCAGACCTATTTTCAGGAGGTGATGGCCCGCGCCTATCGCATCTACCAACGCATCCTGGAGGAGAACCGGGCCTTGGACTTCGATGACCTGCTGATGCGGACAGTGTGGCTGTTACAGGAAGAGGAGAAGGTGCGCCAAAAGTATGCCCAACGCTTCCTCTTCCAGCATATAGACGAGTTCCAGGACACCAACGTAGCCCAATACTCCCTGGCCCGCCTACTGTGCGAACCCCATCGCAACCTGTGCGTAGTGGGGGATCCCGACCAGTCCATCTATACCTGGCGGGCTGCGGACATCCGCAACATCCTCAGCTTCGAGCACGACTTCCCGGAGGCCAAGGTGGTGTTCCTGGAGCAGAACTACCGCTCCACCCAGACCATCCTGGACGGCGCTCATCACGTCATCGCCAAGAACAAGCTGCGCAAGGAAAAGAGGCTTTGGACCCAGGCCGGACCGGGCCACCCCATCGTGGTGCACGAGGCCTATGACGAGGCGGAGGAGGCGGCCTTTGTGGCCGGTGAGATAGGGCGTCTTATGCATGAGGGGGGGTACGCGCCGCGGGACTTCGCCATCATGTATCGCACCAACGCCCAGTCCCGCCCCTTCGAGGAGGCCCTCCTCCTTGAGGGTATCCCATACCGGGTGGTGGGGGGGGTACGCTTTTACGAGCGGCGGGAAGTGAAGGACCTGCTGGCTTACCTGCGCCTTGTCTACGACCCCTATGACTCCATGGCCCTTATGCGCATCATTAATGTGCCTCCGCGAGGCATCGGCGAGAAGACGGTGCAGGAGCTGCAGCAGTGGGCCCGGGCCTTGGGAGTGCCCCTTTACGCCTCTCTTCAGCTTCTGGCCGAACAGGAGCGCGACTCCCCTGCCCCCGAGGCCCCGTCTCTGCCGAGGCCGGCCCTCTCCCGCAAGGCGGTGGGTGCCCTCCTGCGCTTCCTCGGTCTCATCAATGAGCTCGTGGCCCGCTCATCCGATGCCCCTCCGTCCCGTCTCCTGGACCTCATCATTGAGCGCACTGATTACAAATCTTACATCCTGGGAGAGCCGCAGGGGGAGGAGCGGTGGGAGAACGTGGAGGAGCTGCGCTCAGTAGTATCCGAATATGACCGCCTGTCGCCCAGGGAGGCCCTGGCTCGTCTTCTGGAAGATGTGGCCCTTATCACGGAGGTGGACCGATACGATGAACGGGCCAACGCCGTGACCCTTATTACCCTGCATGCGGCCAAGGGGCTGGAGTTCAGGGTGGTCTTCATGGTGGGGATGGAGGAGGGCCTTCTGCCCCATGCCCGTTCCTTCGAGGATCCGGCCCAGATGGAGGAGGAGAGGCGCCTCTGTTATGTGGGCATGACCAGGGCCAAGGAGCTGCTGTACCTAGTGCGGGCCTTCCGGCGCAGCCGAACCGGCCCACGTCTCCCCTCTCGCTTCCTGGCCGACATCCCACCCCACCTGACGGTGCCGGCCAAAGCCCCATCCCTGCCGGCGCCTCCAAGGGTCCGGGCCGCCGGTGCTGCCCTGCCACTTAAGGCGGGGGCCAAGGTTCGGCATGCCCGCTTTGGGGAGGGCATTGTGATATCCTGCGTCCCCTCAGGCGATGATCACCTGGTGACGGTGGCCTTCAAAGGGGAGGCTGGGATAAAGAAGCTCCTTCTGTCCATGGCGGGGCTGGAGCCCATGGGCTGAGGGGCTTTACCCCTTCACCACGCCGATGGGGCGCATGCGGGCCACCTTGAGGGATATGCCCGCCTCATGCAGCACTTCCACCACATCGGCCACGTCCTTATAGGCCTCACTGGCCTCCTCCGCCAAAAGGGCCCTGTTCTGGGCCCGCACGATGATGCCCCGCTCCTCCAGCTTGCGGGCGATGTCCACCCCCCGCAGCATGCGTTTGGCCGCCGCCCGGCTCTGGACGCGGCCAGCGCCGTGGCAGGTGGAGCCCCAGGTCTCGGCCATGGCCCTATGGGTGCCCACCAGCAGGAAGGAGTAGCGCCCCATATCGCCGGGCACCAACACGGGCTGGCCTATCTCACGATACTTGGCGGGCACGTCGGGGTGGCCAGGAGGGAAGGCGCGGGTGGCCCCCTTGCGGTGCACGCATAGGGTCATCTCCTTACCGTCCACCCTATGACGCTCCACCTTGGCGATGTTGTGGGCCACATCGTATACCAATTGCATCCCCATGTCCCGCGGGCTCCGGCCCAGCACGCGGGCGAAGGCCTCCCTCACCCAATGGGTGATGAGCTGCCGGTTGCAGAAGGCGAAGTTGGCGGCCGCCGTCATGGCGCCCAGGTAGTCCTGCCCCTCAGGGGAGCGGATGGGGGCGCAGGCCAGCTGGCGGTCGGGGAGGTGGATGTTGTAGCGCTTGATGCTCTCCTCCATCACCTCCAGGTAGTCCTCACAGGTCTGGTGGCCTAGCCCGCGCGAGCCACAATGGATGAAGACCACCACCTGCCCCTCCTGATAGATGCCCATGACCGCCGCCTTCTCAGGGTCGTAGATGTGGTCGATGACCTGGATCTCCAGGAAGTGGTTGCCGGAGCCCAAGGTGCCCAGCTGGGGGGCGCCCCGCTCCTTGGCCCGCCGGCTCACCTTCTCGGGGTTGGCCCCTGGCAGAGCACCACCGCCCTCAATGGTCTCTAGGTCCTCTGGCCAGCCGTAGCCGTTCTCCACTGCCCAGCGAGCCCCCTTGATGAGGACCTGGTCCATCTCCTTAATGGCCACCCGTATAAGCCCTTCCGACCCCACACCCGATGGGACATCGCGAAAGATCTGGTTGACCAGCTCGCGCAGCTTGGGGCGTACCTCCTCCTCCGTGAGGTCGGTGCGGATGAGGCGCGTGCCACAGTTGATATCGAACCCCACGCCTCCGGGGGAGATGACGCCGTCCTCCAGCCTCATGGCCGCCACCCCCCCGATGGGGAAGCCATAGCCCCAGTGGATATCGGGCATGGCGAGGGAGTATCCCACGATGCCAGGCAGGAAGGCCACATTGGCCACTTGCTCGATAGCCATATCCTCGCTCATTTGGTCCAACATCTCCTCCGAGGCGTAGATGAGGCCCGGGACCCTCATGCCAGGCTTGTATTCTTGGGGTAGGACCCAGCGCCACTCATCAACTTTCTGCAGGATCTTCTTCCATTCCTTGGCCATCTCTTCATCCTCCCCCCACCGTGCCCTCATCGACCTGGCGCAAGAACTTGAGGATCCGTAGGCGTGCCTCGCGGCTGAAGCCTAGGATGCCGTGAGGCACCCCTGGGAACACCTCCAGTCTCGAGCCGGGGATAGCCCGGTGCAGCTCATGCGCTGCTTTCACTGGCACTACCAGGTCATCGCCTCCGTGGACGATGAGCACGGGCATGCGCAGCTCCTTCAGGCGCAGCAGCAGGTCCACCTCCAGGTAGGCAGCTAAATTGCGCACCTCCGCCGCGTATAGGGCGGCCTGCTCCTCCTCTGGCAGGGCCTGGGCAGCGACCCTCAATCTCTCCTCATACTCCTCCATCTCAGATAGGGTGCCCGCCCGGCGTGCTGTCTCCCTCTCCCAAGGGCCCAGGATGGAGACTTGTGCCTCCCGGGGGCGGGCGCGGTAGAAGGCTAAGGGCCCCTTCTCCTCCAGCTCTTTCAGGAAGGAGGGCAGGGAGTGGGCCAGCTCTCCCTCCCCTAGCAGGCGTGGTGCCGTGTTGGCAAGGATGAGGGAGCGCACCATTTGCGGCTTGGCCAAGGCCAGCATGATGGCGATGGGCCCTCCTGCCGAGCTGCCCACCACATGTGTCTCCTCCACGCCCAGGTGGGTGAGAAGAGCCAGGGCATCGTCCACTTGTTGGTTGAGGGACCACCCTTGGCTGGGGCAGCTGGACCAGCCACACCCGCGCCGATGGTAGACGATGAGCTTGTACCCCTGGGCCATCTCATCGAGCCAATGGTAGTCGCGAGGCTGCAAGCGGGATGGCAAGCCAGCGAAGCCGCCGTGGATGAACAGCACCGACCGGCCTGCACCCCGCACGTCATACCACATGGTGAATCCGTTGACCTCCAGGTAGGGCATGGCTATCAGATGTCGAAGATGACCCGTGCCCACCAAAGGCCGTTCTCTTGCCCCACGGCCAGAAGGTGGCGGGTGACGCCCTTTATGCCCATATGCATGACATGCTTCTCTGTGTCCATGCGCTCGCCGAAGGCTATGGCCTGCAGCTGATATGGCTCCAAGGCCTCCACCTGGAAGCGGGAGAAGAGAAGACCCTGGGCATCCACATAGTATAGGAGCTCCACTAGCCAACGGACCAAAAGGGACTCCCAGTCATGCCCCTGGACGCTTATGCGCCTGCTCTCCTTCTCCTCCACCCGTTCCAGGTCGGTCATGAGGTGGAACATGGCCTGGGCCACGTTGACCATAAGCTCGGCCGGAGTGTCGCCGTAAGCTATCACCCCCACATCCGCCGTGTGCTCGATGACCTCAAAGGGCGGCCGCCCCTGTCTCATGGACCCCAGCTTCGATTATAAGCTAGGGGCTCAGGAGGGCCTGACCTTGGCACGGAGCAGCTCTATGATCTCGCGCACCGTCTCTTGGCGCCATCGGGCCCAGACAGGCCCCCGCTGGAAGGCCTCGTACTGGCGGCGGAACTCCTCAGGGTCCTTCTCCCTGAGTTGGAGGATCTCCTGCAGGAGATGCATCTCACTGTCGGCCAGCGCTGGTCGCTCGATCCAGTGGCAGATGTAGCGGTGGTCGCGGGTGTAGAAGACGAAGGTGGGGATGGAGCGAAACTGGCCGTCCTTAAGGAACTCGTCCATGATGTCTAGGTTCTGGTCGCGGAAGAAGATGCGCAGCTCCATACCCGCCGCCTGGGCCATCTTGGCCATGACGGGGAGGCCACGGAACACGTCTGGGCACCAGTCCTCGCCCAGAGCTAAGACCTTGGCTGGGCCATGGGGGGCTGCCACTAGCTCTCGGAGGGCGGCCACGTCCTCTGGCGTAAGGACGGTCTCCTGATAGTTGTATTCGAACTTGTCCCGGTTGCGACGGATGGCCTTTAGCCACTCCTCCCAGGTGAGGCCGGAGGCGAAACGCTCTGGTGTCACCACGCTCGGTCGCTCCTGGCTCATGGACGGTGCACCTCCATCTCACTGGCTATGTCCTTAGCGTAACACACCTAGTGGCCTTCTTCTGCCCCTGTGACCTGCCAAAGCCGGCGACGCTCCTCCAGGCCGAGTCTCTGGAGGGTCGTGCCCTGCTGCCGCGCCACCTCCTCAGCCCGGCGGACGCGGCGGCGGAGGTTATGGCAGGCGTCCAGGAGGGAATCCTCCGCATCCACCTCCACGATGGAGGCCAAGGATGCCAGGGCCATAGCAGCATGCCCCAGGTGGCGGTGTCGCTCCTGGGGGGTTGAAGCCAGGTCGAGGCCTTGCAGCGCCTGCAGGACCTCTTGCTTGGCCTCCTCTGCCGATTGAGGACCCAAGCCCAGGCGAGCCAGGCGTCGCCACAGGGCCTGGGCCTGGGCCAGGGCGGGCAGGGCGTGCGGCACCCCGTCCAGGAGGTGGGCGTCCTCTCCTTTCTCTTGGCGCTTCAGCTCCTCCCATTGCTGCAGTACCTCCTGGGGGGAATGGAGGGAGCGCCCGCCGAAGACGTGGGGATGGCGCCGAATGAGCTTGGTGGCGATGCCATAGATGACGTCCTCCAGGGTGAAGGCCCCCTCCTCCTCGGCCATGTGAGCGTGCATGAGGACTTGCAGCAGGAGGTCGCCCAGCTCCTCAGCCAGTTGGCGGAGGTCGTTGGCCTCGATGGCATCCATGGCCTCGCTCGCTTCCTCCCGCAGGTAGTGCCGCAGGGAGCGATGGGTCTGGGCCCTGTCCCAGGGGCAGCCATGGGGGCCCCTGAGGGTGGCTACCACTCGTCTCAAGCCATCGAAGGTCTTGAGCTCCTCGTCGTCTGGCCTCATCTCTAGGTTATGATACCTTAGTGGGCGGTTTGACGGTGCCCTGGCCCCAGCGTAGCATAGGGAGGTGGTGGGGGCGCAGTGCAGCAGGCCCAGCAGGTGCCAGGGCGGGAGGTCACCCTCGGTCCCATACGGCTTGTGGCCCTGATCCTCTTGGCTGTGGCCCTCCCCCTGGCTCTTTTGACCACCAACATCCGTGTGGCCTTCAGCATTCCGCACCTTTATGACTACGCAGTGCGCAGGTATGATGCCTCTTCCTTATCGGGCGTCCCGCAGGGGGAGCTACTGCGTGCCAACCGGGAGCTCATCAGCTACTTCCAAGACCAGAGGCCCTTTCTATTTGTGACGGTGCGCGACAGCCAGGGGCGCCTGGTTTCGCTGTTCACCCCCGAGGAGACGGTTCACCTGGCGGACGTTAAGGCCCTCCTGCGGCGCCTGAATCGGGTTCAAGAGGGGGCCTTGGTGTATGCCCTGGTGGCAGTGGTGGCCGTCTTTATTTGGGCGCGGGAGGGGTCTTTGCGGCAGCTGGCCTGGACAGTGCTGGGGAGCGCAGCCCTCTGCTTAGCAGTGGTGACGGGTGTGGGGCTGGCGGCCATGGTGGGCTTTGAGGGGTTCTGGTCTGCCCTACATGAGCTCCTCTTCACCAATGACCTGTGGCAGCTAGACATAACTAGGCATCACCTCATCCAGATGTTCCCCGAGGCGTTCTGGTTCGAGATGGTGATGCTCATCGGCGGGGCTACGGGGGCCCAGATGGCCATCCTGGCCATGGGGGCGGGTGCCTATCTGCTCTTGGCGCCTCGTGAGCCTAGGGAGGTGGCCATCACCGCCTCCTTGGAGGTCAAGCCGCAGGTAAAGGGCAGGCCCGCACCCTAGCGGGGATGGCAGCTGGCGCAGTGGCCGCCGGTGCAGCCAGCGCACCCTGCCCCGGCGAGGGCGGAGGTGCCCCCCTCGCCACCGCGGAAGGCAGCGAAGAGGGAGAGGACCCGCTCCGCCCCTTCGTGCCCTTGGGGGCAGGTGGCTGCATCGTCCCTGCGGGACATAGGGCGGAGAAGCTCAAATCGCGCCTGACACCGGTGGCAATAGTATTCGTAGATGGGCATGGGGCCCTACTCCAAGAAGTCCTTGAGCTTCTTGCTGCGGCTGGGGTGTCGCAGCTTACGCAAGGCCTTGGACTCGATCTGCCTTATGCGTTCGCGGGTGACGTTGAACTCCCGCCCCACCTCCTCGAGGGTCCGGCTGCGCCCGTCCTCCAGGCCGAAGCGCAGGGCCAGTACCTTCTGCTCCCGGTGGGTGAGGGTGGATAGGATCTCCCGCACCTGCTCCTTCAGGATCTGCTGCAGGGCTGCGTCCACAGGGGAGGCAGTGGACTGGTCCTCGATGAAGTCGCCCAGGTGGGAGTCCTCCTCCTCGCCGATAGGCATCTCCAAGGACACGGGCTCCTGGGAGACGCGGATGATGTCTCGCACCTTCTCCGGACCCACGTCCATCTGGCGGCCGATCTCCTCGTTGGTGGGCTCCCGCCCATACTCTTGCACCAGGCGCCGGCTCACCCGCATGAGCTTGTTGATGGTCTCTACCATATGCACAGGTATACGGATAGTGCGGGCCTGGTCGGCAATGGCCCGGGTGATGGCCTGGCGGATCCACCAGGTGGCATATGTGCTGAACTTGTAGCCCTTGCGGTAGTCGAACTTCTCCACCGCCCTTATGAGGCCGATGTTGCCTTCCTGCACCAGGTCCAGCAGGGGCATGCCCCGGCCGATGTATCTCTTGGCCACGCTCACCACCAGGCGGAGGTTGGCCTCGGTAAGGCGCTTCTGGGCCTTGCGCCCCTCCTCCTTGAACCGTTGCAGGCGGGAGGCCAGCTTCTCCTCCTGGGACCGCAGGCGTTGGGCCAAGTCCTCCGTTGGCGGCAGGAGGGCTTCGGCCGTCCCCACTACCTCTAGGGCCATGTCTAGCAGGTCCTGGATGAGGACATGGGTGACGATGGAAAGCCTCACTAAGGAACGCTCGGCCTCTTCCCGCTTAAGGCCTAGCCGCGTCTGGAGCTTTTCCGCCATCTCTGTGTCCAGCTCACCGTCGACGCAGGCGCGGAAGCTTGGGTGCCTAATGAGCTCTAGCCATGGCAGATGGGCAAGCCCTAGCTCCTGGGCCACCGTCTGGAGGACGGGCTGCAGGCGGTGGAGGTCTTCCAGTATGGCGACCAGGGTCTCGGCCCCCGTGGGGGGACGTCGGCGGGCCTCCTCCAGGCCCTTGGTTATCTCCTCCACATAGCGTGCCTCCTCCATGAGGCGGGCCAAATACTTCTCGTCCTCAGCGGTGAGGAGGCTCACCTGGCCGATCTCCCGCAGGTACATGCGAACGGGGTCGTCCAGCCCCTCCTCCAAGGCCTCCAGGTCGGAAGGGACTTCTCCCAGCTGCTCCTCCTTGGCTAGCTCGGCCTCCCAGGGCTCCATCTCCTCCTCGGGCCGGCCGATGGTCATGGGGTCACGCACCTCTCCCAACTCCTCCTCCACCCAGGTCTCGTGGATGCTCATCTCTGTTTCCATTGAGGGCCTTCCCAGCTCCTCACCATGCTTCAGCATGGCTGTTCGCCTCCCTTTCGGCTGCGCGGGAGTGGAGCCGGAAACCCAGCTCCAGGTCCTCCAGCAGCAACTGAGCCATGGCGTTGTTCGCCCTCCCTTCTCTTACGGCGGAGAAGGCCTCCTCCAGCAGATGTTGCTGGTTAGGGGCGCTCTCCTCCTGGTGAGTGGCGAGGGCGGCGGCAAGGGCACGCTTACGGGCCCGGAGGTACCGCTCCTCCAGGCGCCGCCGCACATCCCCAAAGGCACGCCTACCATTATCATTATCCCACTTAGGCGGGAAACGCGTCCAAAGGGAAATAAGGCCGTCTGTGTAAGCCCATAGCTCCTCGGGCAGCTTCTGGGCCAGCTCCACTAGCGTCTGGCACTCCTTCCAGGCCCTAAAGACCTCTCTATTGGCCTGGTGCCAGAAAAGACCTTCAGGAAGGTCCTGGGCCTCGGGCCGCAGGTCTGGGTAACGCAGGAGGAGGGAGAGGAGGAGACGCTCTGGGTCTGGGCCGTGCCCGGCCTCCCTCGGAGGGACGGGCGATGCCTCCTGCCTGCGGCGGCGCATCATGGATGCCAGCTCCTCTTCCCGCACCAGGGAGAGGCGGGAGAGCTTCTGCAGGTAATGGGCCCTGACGACGGGGTCGCTCACCGACTCCACAATGGGCAGCAGCTCCTGCACCAGCTGAGAACGAGCCTGAGGGTGGCGCAGGTCTTTGCCCTCCTGGGCACGGCGGAAGCGGTAGTCTAGCACCGGCTCCGCTTCTGCCACCAACGCCTGCCATTGCTGCGGCGACTCCCTGATGACCTCATCGGGATCACGCCCTGGTGGAAGGATGGCCACCCGCAGGTCTACTCCGGCGGTGATCTGGAAGCGCACCAGCCCGCGCCAGGTGAGCTCAGGCACTGCCTCCTCTCTAGATGCTTCCACCACCTGATGGCCCCGCAGCACGGCCTCGGCCCCGGCGGCGTCAGCGTCCAATGCTAGGACGATGCGCCGGCAGTGGCGGCGCAGGGAACGCACGTGTCGCTCGGTAAGGGCGGTGCCCATGGTGGCCACCACGTTGGTGAACCCCGCCTGATGGGCAGCGATGGCGTCCATATACCCCTCGACGATGACGACACAACCGCTGCGCCTAATCTCCTGGCGGGCTCTATCGAGGAGGTAGAGGAGGCTCCCTTTATCGAAGATAGGGGTCTGGGGGGTGTTCAGGTATTTAGGGTGGGAGTCGTCCAAGGCACGGGCGCCGAAGCCCACCGCCCTACCCTGCTCGTCCCATATGGGGAACATGAGGCGCCCGCGGAAGCGATCCCGCGTTGGCCCCTCGCCCTTTACTAGGAGCCCCGCCTCTACTAACTCCTCCAGACGGAACCCTTTGCCCGTTAGGTGGCGCAAGAGGACATCCCCACCTGGCGGGCTGTACCCCAGCATGAAGCGACGGGTCGTGGCGATGTCTATACCCCTGCCCTCCAGATAGCGGCGGGCGTGGGCCGCTGCGGCATCTTCCATCAGCAGGCGGTGGTAGAACTCCATGGCCGCCTCGTGGGCCTGGCAGAGGCGTTGGCGATGGGCCTCCTCCTGAGGGGAGCGGGGTGACGGGAGCTCCACCCCCGCTCTCCGGGCCAGCATTCGCAGGGCCTCCCCGAACCCTACTCCTTCCTTGCGCATGACGAAGGAGAAGACGTCGCCCCCCGTGTTGCAGGCCCCAAAGCAGTGCCAGCTCTGCCGCTCGGGGGACACGTAGAAGGAGGGGGTGCGCTCTGTGTGGAAGGGGCATAGGGCCCGATAGAGGCGTCCTGCCCTCTTTAGGGGCACATATTGGCTGACTATCTCCACAATGTCCAACCGCGCTTTGATTTCGGAGATGACGTCCATAGACCTTCCCATATGATAACGCCTTTCTCGCCTCGTGCGTTACCTTTTTAGCACAGGGGTTCCAGAGACGGCAAGGCCATTAGGCCCAGACGGTGGGCTGTTTGGAGGGCGAAGTGGTCGGTCATGCCCGAGACGTAGTCGGCGGCCTTGCGCCAGGGGGGGTCGTCTGGGACCACGTAATCGCTCTTGATCTCCTCCGGGTGCTCCAAGTAGTAGAGGTAGAGGGCGCGGACAATGGCCTTGGCCTGCTCGGCCTCCTGTCGTCTCCCCTCCCATAGATAGACTCGTTCAAAGAGGAAGTCGCGGAGGGCGTTGGCTGCCATGTGCACCGTGGGGCCCATTAGTATACGGGGCTGGACGTCGAGGCCCAGCTCACCGGTGGCTGCCCAGGAGGCGGCCACTATGTCCTTAACCATGGTATCGACGCGTTGGCTGGGGGTACGGCCCAGCACCTCCTGGACGATGGGAGGAAGGTCGCCTTCGGTGATGAGGCCGGCGCGGATGGCGTCGGCCACGTCATGATTGAGGTAGGCGACAGCGTCCGCCAGCTTCACCACCTGCCCCTCCAGGGTGGAGGGCGTCCCCTCTCCCTCGGCTAGGATATCGTGGCGGGGCTTGGAACTGAAGCGGATGCCGTCGCGCACCTCCCAGGTGAGGTTGAGCCCCTGCCCGCCGTTTTCCAGCCGCTCCACCACCCGCAGGCCCTGTTGGGCATGGCGGAACCCTCCCGGCACCAGCTCGTCAAGGGCTGCCTCGCCGGCATGGCCAAAAGGGGGGTGGCCGATGTCATGAGCCAGGGCGATGGCCTCCGTCAGGTCTTCGTTGAGGTTGAGGGCTCGGGCGATGGTGCGAGCGATCTGGGCTACCTCCAGGGTGTGGGTGAGGCGGGTGACGAAATGGTCCCCCTGGGGGGCGATGAACACCTGGGTCTTATGCTTGAGGCGGCGGAAGGCCTTGCTATGGATGATGCGGTCACGGTCCCTCTGAAACTCAGTACGGAGGGGGCAGGGAGCCTCCGGCCTCAGCCGACCTCGGCTCTGGAAGCTCTTGGCGGCGAAAGGCGAGAGGAGGCGCTCCCTCTCCTCCAGGCGCCGGCGCACCTCCTCCAGGGCGGCCATGGCCCTATCCCACGATTAGCGAGGACACCTCCGCTTCCACCTGGGCCACCAGCTCCCGTGTGCGGTCGATGGCGTCTGGGTTGACGGAGATGGAGGTGATGCCCCACTCCACCAGCTTGCGGGTCAGCTCTGGGAAGTCACTGGGAGCCTGGCCGCAGATAGAGACGGTGACTCCCCGCCGCAGGGCTCCCCGCACCAATATATGAAGGGCCTCCATGACTGCCTCGTTGCGCTCGTCGAATTCCTGGGCCAGCATGGCGCTGTCCCGGTCCACTCCCAGGAGGAGCTGCGTCAGGTCGTTGGAGCCTATGCTGATGCCATCGATGCCCACGTCCAGGAACTTGTCCAGAATGAGGACGTTGGATGGCACCTCGGCCATCATCCAGAGCTTGAAGTGGTGGGAGCGGCGAAGGCCAGCCCCCTCCACCAGGGCCTTGACGGCGGCTAACTCCTCAGGAGTCCGCACGAAGGGGATCATGAGCCACAGGTTGTTATAGTCCTTGCGCACCCGCTTGATGGCCTCCAGCTCCAGCTGGAATACCTCTGGCTCGCGGATGTAGCGGCAGGCGCCCCGGTAGCCGATCATGGGGTTCTCCTCGTGAGGCTCGTACCGGTCGCCTCCCTTTAGGTTGCGATATTCGTTGGTTTTGAAGTCGGTAGCCCTATAGACCACCGGCCGGGGGTAGAAGGCGCGAGCGAACCGCCGAAGACCATCGGCCAACCGCTCGATAAACCACTCGCCCCTCCCCTCTTCGAGGCAGAGGCGGGGATGAACCCCTATGTGCTCGGCGATGATGAACTCGGCGCGCAGAAGCCCCACGCCGTCCACATTCCTCTGAGCTACCACCTCCGCTAGCTCCGGCTCGGCCAAGTTGACATAAACCTTGGTGCGGGTCTTGAGACGAGCAGCTTTAGCCCTCCGCTCCTGTTCTTGCCGCCACCATTGGAGGCGCCTCTCCGCTATCCCCTCATACACACGCCCAGATGAGCCATCCACTGTCACCAGCTGTCCGTCCTGGAGCTTCTGGGTGGCCCCCTCCACACCCATCACCAGGGGTATGCCCAGCTCGCGGCTGACGATGGCCGCGTGACAGGTGCGGCCGCCCCTCTCAGTGACGATGGCTACCGCCCTCTTCATGGCCGGCACCCAGTCGGGGGCGGTCATGACGGTCACTAGGACGTCGCCCTCTTGCACCTTGTCCAGGGCCTCTTCAGCGCTCAGGGCCACCTTGATACGGCCCACAGCCACCCCGGGGCTGCCACCGCTGCCCTGCAGAATGACGGGGGCCTCTTCCTCTTCCTCCTCCACGGCGGTGGTCACGGTGACGGTGACGGGGCGGGTCTGCACAACGTAGAACTGTCCCCCCTCCTCGGCCCATTCGATGTCCTGGGGAATGCCGTAATACTCCTCGATATCCCGGGCCAGGGCGGCCAGGGCGCGGATCTCGTCGTCACTCAGCTTCTGTCGTTCTCTTTCCTCAGGAGGCACATCCTCCCAGCGGTTGCGCTGGCGGTGATGGGGGGCCGTTGGGTCCAGCACCAGCCGCCGCTCCTGACGGGCCACCTGCTTCTCCAAGATGTGGAGGGTGGCCTTTTCCACCACATAGGAGTCCGGAGTGACAGCGCCAGAGACTATGGCCTCCCCAAGGCCATATACGGCCTCGATGACCATGCGGTTGGCCTGGCCCGAAACCGGCTCGATGGTGAAGATGACGCCCGAGCGGCGCGACTGTACCATACGCTGCACGGGGACGGCGATGGCCACCTCCAGGTGGTCGAACCCCTTTTGGGCGCGGTAGAAGATGGCCCGGTCCTCGAAAAGGGAGGCCCAGCAGTCCTGAACTGCCTTCACCACCTCGTCCTCCCCCCGTACGTTGAGGAAGGTGGCCTGCTGGCCAGCAAAGGAGGCCTCCGCCAGGTCCTCAGCGGTGGCCGAGCTACGCACAGCCACTAGGCCGTCCCCTAAACGGCGGTACCCTTCACGTATCGCCTCCTCTATATCCGGCGGCATGGGGGCCGACCGGATGAGCTCGCGGATGCGGGCTCCTGTGCGCTGTAGTGCCTGGGGGTCGTTCACATCTAAGGAGGAGAGGAGGTCGCGGATGGTGGAGGCAATGCCTGATTGCAAAAGGAACCGACGATAAGCCTCGGCAGTAACAATGAAGGCGGGTGGCACTGGCATCCCCGCCTTGATCATCTCCCCCAGGTTGGCGCCTTTGCCGCCTACATCACCCACGTCATCCTTGCCCACCTCGTCCAGCCACTTTATGAGGCCCATGACAGTTCCCTCCCTCGCCAAGGGGTTTGCATCCATTATACACCAGGGCCCATAGGCACCGCTAATTGTAATGGAACAAGCCAATAAAGATAACTGTTAAAGCTTATTCCACCGTGACGGTCTTGGCCAGGTGGCGAGGCTGGTCCACATCGCAGCCGCGGCGGACGGCGATGTAGTAGGCAAAGAACTGGAGGGGGATGACAGTGAGAACGGGGAGGAGGAGAGGGGAGAGGTGAGGGACCCAGAGGACGTGATGGGCCAGGCGCGTCATCTCTTCGTCCCCCTCGTTGGCCACCACGATGAGGGTGCCATCGCGGGCCCGCACCTGTTCCAGGTTGTTGCGCATCTTGTCACGCAGGTGATCGCGCACGGCGATGGCCACCACCGGCATGTCCCGGTCGATGAGGGCGATGGGGCCATGCTTCATCTCGCCTGCAGGGTAGCCCTCGGCATGGATATAGGAGACCTCCTTCAGCTTCAGGGCCCCCTCTAGGGCGATAGGGTACTGGATGCCCCTGCCGAGGTAGAGGAAGTTGCGCACATAGGCGAATTGGTAGGCCAGGGTCTCATAATGGGGGGCGCGTTTGGTGAGCTCCCCCATTAGGTAGGGCAGGCGGGCCAGTGGGGAGAGGAAGCGTGCCAGACCTTGAGCATCTACCGTGCCTCGCAGGCGCCCCATATAACAGGCCAGAAGATAGAGGGCCACGAGAGAGGCGGTGAAGGTCTTGGTGCTGCAAACGCCGATCTCCAGCCCGCAACGGGTGTAGACCACGCCATCGGCCATGCGGGTGGCCTGGCTACCTACTACGTTGCACACCACCACCTGGCGGGCGCCGCGGCGGCGGGCCTCCTCCATGGCCGCCAGGGTGTCGGCCGTCTCCCCCGACTGGGTGACGGCCACCACTAAGGTCTTGGGCCCGATGATGGGATCACGATAGCGGAACTCGGAGGCGTTGTCGGCTTCGGCGGGGACGCGGGCGATGGCCTCCATATAGTGGCGCCCCACCATGGCCGCGTGGAGGCTGGTGCCCATGCCCACCAAGACCACGCGGTCGACATCCAGAAGGAGCTGGGGGTCCACGTCCTCTAGGGTCAAGTCCATAGATTCTAGGTCTATTCGGCCCCTTATGGTATCCAGGATGACCTCTGGCTGTTCCATCATCTCCTTGAGCATGAAGTGCTTGTAGGGGCCCTTGGCTGCCGATACAGGGTCGTAGGGCACCACAGTGGATGTCTTGGTTATGGGTTGGCCTGTGACGAGGGAACGGATGCGAACGCTTTGGGCGTTGGCTTCCACCATTTCGCCATCGGCCACAAAGATCACTTGGCGGGTTAGGGGCAAAAGGGCGGGGAGGTCGCTGGCGATGATGGTCTCCCCCTGCCCCAACCCCACCACGACGCCTCCGGCGTTGCCCAGGCGGGCGGCGGCCATCTGGCCCGGCGCCGAGCGGGCCATGGCCACCACGGCGTGGGCTCCCTGAAGGCGAAGCATGGCTCGCCGTAGGGCTTCCCCTAAGGGCAGCCCCTCCTCCAGCCCCTCCTCCACCATGTGGGCGATGATCTCCGAATCGGTCTCCGAGCGGAAGCGGTGGCCCTTGGCTATCAGGGCTTCCTTGAGGACATGGTGCCGCTCGATGATGCCGTTATGAACCACCACCACCTGATCGTGACAATCGGTGTGAGGATGGGCGTTGATGTCGCTGGGGCGGCCGTGAGTGGCCCAGCGGGTGTGCCCAAGGCCCATGTTGCCGCTGGGCCAGGCGTCCTCCAGGGAGCGGGCCAGCTCCTCCAGCTTGCCCGCCCGCTTGCACACGGTGAGAACACCGTTTTCGTCTAGGACGGCGAGGCCAGCAGAATCGTAGCCCCTATATTCAAGGCGGCGCAGGGCATCGAGGATGATGGGGGCGGCTGGCCTACTTCCCACGTAGCCTACGATGCCACACATGGACACATGCCCTGCAGGAAGAGCTCAAAGCTGGCCTTCTGGGTCCAGTTGACGGAGGCGGCTCACCACCTCTTGCACCGCCCAGTCGGGAGTGGAGGCGCCGGCAGTGACGCCCACCCGCCTACAGCCCCGCACCCAGGCCGGGTCTAGCTCCTCAGCCCGCTCGATGTGGTATGTGGGGACGCCCGTCTCCTGGCACACCTCCGCCAGATGGCGGGTGTTGGCGCTGTTACGACCCCCCACCACGATGACCACGTCCACCTGGTGCGCCAGCTCCCTCGCTGCCTCCTGCTGGGAGGCGGTGACGTTGCATAGGGTGCCCACCAAGCGGAACTCGTGGATCTCCTCTATGCGCTCCTGGAGCAGCTGTGCCACAAAGGCTGCGAACTTGCGTGGCTCCTGCGTCGTCTGGGAGATGAGGGCGATGCGGGAAAGGCCTCTGGGCACCTGCGATACCTCCGTGACAGCCATGCCCTTCCCCTCCGTCCAGGCGAGCACGCCCTTCACCTCCCGGTGCTGGGCATCGCCGAAGATGATGACCGTAAATCCCTGCTGGGCCATGCGCCGCGCCCATCTCTGGGAGCGGGTGACGATGGGGCAGGTAGTGTCGATGAGCTTTATCCCCTTCTCCTTGGCCAACCGGTAGATCTCCGGGCCGGTGCCATGGGCCGTGATGGCCAAGGGTTTGCCCTCCTCAAGGGGGGTATTCCCGTTCATGGCCCGGACCCCTCGCTTCTCCAGCTCCGCCATTACCAAGGGGTTGTGGACGATGGGGCCCAGGCTGTAGACCTCGCCCTCTTGCTGGACCACCTCCTCCATGATGGAGATGGCTCGCCTAACCCCCCAGCAGAAGCCCATGTCCCTGGCTAGGATAATCTCCATACCCTCACTACGTCCTTGGCAGAAACTTATCCTCAAGGCTAGCATAAAACCCCCTATAGGAAGGATCTAGTAGCCCAGCGATGTGCGACATGATGACCTGCGTGGCCTCCTCCACTGCCGGGGTGGTAATGCGTGGCGGCCGCTCCAACCGTAAGGGGCGGCCGAAGACGAGCCTTACGGGTTTTCTGCCCCTGAGGAAAGCCCAAAAGTCCCTGGGCAGCCTGATGTTCTCGGTTCCCATGATGCCCACGGGCAGCACCGGCACCCCCGTCTCTAGGGCCAGGAGGGCGGTGCCGGGATAGGCCCGGCCCATGCCTGGACGCCCGCTGCGCGTTCCCTCGGGGAACATGCCCAGAGCTAACCCCCTGGCCAGGGACTGGCGGGCCAGGCGCAGGGCCTTCAGGTCGGCCTCGAAGCGGCGCACCGGAATGCACCCGAAGAGGCGCAGCAGCGTGCCCAAGACCGGTGATCGGAATAGCTCCTGCTTGGCCATCCACACGATGCGTCGTGGCGTCTCCACGGTGATTATGGGTGGGTCGGCCAGGGATATATGGTTGCTGGCAAGGATGAACGGGCCTTCGAGGGGTACGTTCTCCCTGCCCACCACCTCTAGGCGAACGTTGAGGCGGACCAGGAGCCAAGCCCATGTGCGGGTGTTGGCCCAGTACCAGGGGGCGACAACGGCATCAGGCACACCGTGCCTCCACAAGGCTCATCACCCTCTCCACCACCTGCTCGAGGCTCAAGCCTTCGGTGTCGATGATGACGGCGTCAGGGGCTGGCCGGAGGGGGGCCACCGGCCGTTGGGAATCCAGCTCGTCCCGATGCCGAAGTTCCCGCATCACCTCTTCGAGGGTGGTCCTCTGGCCCAGCTCCCTCAACTGGCGTAGGCGGCGGTGGGCCCGCTCGGCGAGGGGCGCGTCCAGGTAGACCTTCACATCGGCATCGGGCAGGACGACGGTGCCGATGTCCCGTCCGGCCACCACTATGCAGGCCCGTCCGGCCAGGCGGCGCTGCAGCGCCAGCAACGCCTCCCTGACGGAGGCGATCTGGGAGATGTGGGAGACCGCCTCCTCCACCTCGGGATGGCGCAAGAAAGGGGTGATGTCTTGACCGTCCACTATGATGACGGTGGGCTCCACCGCCTCTGGTGGGGCGGGGTACAGCTCCACATGCATCTCCTGTGCCAGGGCTGTCAGGGCAGCGGCGTCGTCGGCGCTGATGCCCCTGCTTAAGGCCACCCAGGTGAGGGCACGGTAGAGGAGACCCGTATCCAGGAAGGCATAGCCCAGACGGTGGGCCACCTCCCTCCCCACGGAGGTCTTGCCCGCCGCCCCAGGCCCATCGATGGCTATCTTAAGGCCCCTGCATCCCATGCCTGCCCCAACATTTTACCCCGTAGGTGGCTACCATTGACATGGGCACTGCGTAAGGTTACTTTTGGGATAGCGAGTTGAAACCGGAGGAGATAGGTCATGGCTGAGACGACCCTGTACACCCTCATTACCCCCGAGATAAGGGAGCTGCGGGCCAAGACCAAGGCCTTTATGGAGGAGAACATATACCCCAATGAGCCCACATTCCGTCGCGGCGGCCCCGAGGCCGATGAGCTCATGAAGTCCCTCCGGCAGAAAGTGAAGCGGATGGGCATGTGGGCCCCGCATATGCCCAAGGAAGCTGGGGGCATGGGCATCGGCTTCCTCAAGTACGTGTTCATGAACGAGATCCTGGGCCGTAGCTTTTGGGCCCCCATCGCTTTTGGCTGTCAGGCCCCCGACTCAGGCAACGCCGAAATCTTATGGCTCTTCGGCACGGAGGAGCAAAAGGAGCGCTGGCTTAAGCCCCTCGTGAACGGCGATATCTACTCCTGCTTCTCCATGACGGAGCCCCACACACCCGGCTCGGATCCCACCATGCTTCAGACGCGAGCTGTACGGGACGGTGACGAGTGGGTCATCAATGGCCGCAAGTGGTTCACATCGGGTGCTGGGAGGGCGGCCTTCGCCATCGTCATGGCCGTCACCGACCCCGATGCCCATCCCCACCGCCGGGCCACCATGATCATCGTGCCCACCGATACCCCTGGCTTCAAGATCGTGCGGTCCATCCCCGTCATGGGGGAGGAGCACAGTGAGCACTACGAGGTGGAGTACGACAATTGCCGCGTGCCCATCACCAACACCCTGGGCCAGCCTGGGGATGGGTTCCTCATCGCGCAGAAGCGGCTGGGGCCAGGGCGGATCCATCACTGCATGCGGTGGTTGGGCCAGTGCCAACGGGCCTTCGAGATGATGTGTCGCAGGGCCCTGGAACGCCACGCCTTTGGCGGTCCCTTGGCCGACAAGCAGGCCATCCAGTGGATGATCGCCGAGTCGGCGGCCGAGATCCAAGCCTTCCGCCTTCTCACCATGCACGCCGCGGCCAAGATCGACCGTGGTGAGGACGCGCGGGTGGAGATCTCCCTTATTAAGTTCTTTGGGGCCGAGGTCCTGAACCGGGTGATAGACCGGGCGGTGCAGGTGCACGGGGCCCTGGGGGTGACTGAGGATACACCCCTATCCATGATGTTCCGGCAGGCCCGTATGGGGCGCCTCTACGATGGGCCCGACGAGGTGCACAAGATGGTGGTGGCCCGCCGCATCCTCAACACTTTCCGTCAGGGCCAGGTTTGGGAGTTCGAGTAGAGCGGTGGCGCCACCACATGCCCCCAGCCCAGGCCAGCGCTAGGGCCCCCAGGCCTCCGGATATGCCCGCAAGGGGCAAGGCCAGGGAGGAACGCCTCTGCTGGGGTCTCCCCTCCCCTGCGGGGATGGGTCGGGCCGCGTTGACAAGGGTGGGGATGGGGCTTGCGGCGGGCCCTGAGGAGGATATGGGGCTTCCAGGGGTAGGCTTAGGGGCGGCTGAGCCTGTCCCCAGAGCTGGGCTCCTCCCCACGGGGGTAGATCCTGTCGGACGTCGCGAGGCCTCGGTGGTGGGGCGGGCTGATGCCCCAGAGCTGGACGATGGGCTCCCCTGGGGTGTGGGTGGTGATGTCTCTCGTCCCCTCATAAGAGGCCCTGGCGAAGGGTCTAGAGGGCGGTCGTCCGTCGTATCAGCAGGAGTTGTGATTGGCTCCACGGGAACGGTCTTTTCCAAGGCGATGGCGTCGAAGTAGCCGCGGGCCGGGGCTGCGGAGCGAGGCCGCATCATGAGACGCACCTTAACGGTGCGGGCCTCGATGGGGGCTGTCACAGGGCCGGTAGTAAGGAAGCGGAACTCCGACCCGTCTTCCACCGCCAGCTGCGAGTCGTGGGAAGCGAGGGCAGTGCCGGAGCCGTCGTGGCTGGCGTACCAGGAGAGGCGCAGCCACAGGGCCTCTGTCTGGGGGTCATTCTTAAGCACATAGCCTGACAGCTGATATGTTTTGCCCCCCTCCACGGCTATCACCTGGTAGGCCCACTTGGTGGAGGAGGTGTCGCTGTATAGGGCCAGGCTGTACTGTCCATGGACGGCTGGCCCCATGGCCTGCTCCATCCTGCCCCCATACTTGTGCCAGCCGAAGGGAGTGCCATCGTCGCGGCCCACCTCGAAGCTCCCGTTGGTCAAGGCAGCGAAGACCGTCGGTTCCGCCCTGGGGCTGGAGGTGGGCGTATCAGGTATCGGCGGGAGGATTAGGTCGTCCCTGGGCAACTCTGGTGGCATGGGCCCTGGCGGGGGTGGCGCTGGCGGGGCTGGAGCAGGGGTAGGCGTAGGGGTGGGCGTAGGAGTAGGGGGCGGTTGCGGGTCTGGGGTAGGAGTTGGGGTAGGGGTGGGGGAGCATGTGTCCCCCGCATCGGCCACCTTTACCAGCTCCAGGGATGTAGGCTGCTGATGCGTGGGCTCAAGGACACCGTACCTGGCGGAGTGGGCCCCACAGGGTGCTAACGCTGGGGATTGGGATTCCCAGCATCCCCCGCCCACATCATTCCCCCGCGGCCTCTGTTCCGCCAGCTTCTGCCCCATCCCCCCCTCTAAGGAGAAGAACTGCACCAGGAACTGCACAGATGTGAGGCTGCCATCGAAACAGGCCCTGACGACGTATTTAGCGCCCTCCTCCACCGGGGCCACCTGAGTAGGGGACTGACCCTGCGCCATCTGCTGCCACAGGAGGCCTAGGAGGGAGAATATCGCCAGGAAAAAGGGCGCCCTCATATCAGCCCCTCGGCAGTTGACAGGTTACGTGATTATATATGGACAGGTTACGTTATATGTCAAGAAGGAGCAGCGCTTAATCGCCCCCTCTCTGCTCCGAGCGGCGCCAGATGACGATGATCTCCTGATGCCAGGGGGTGTGGTGGGCAGGGGGGAGGCTTAGGTGGTTGCGCGCAGGCAGCGAGGGCCTCCGAGTCGTCATGGATCGCAGGGCCCATCGAGCCAGGGAGCGGGCAAGGGTAGCAGCCGCCCAGTGGCCCAGGACCCCCAAGGCCAGATAAGCGATACCCTTAGCCACGAGGGGGGCGAGGGAGGGCGCTTGGGGGCGAGAGGGCAAGCTCCCTCGGGCCCTTACTGGCAGGGGGCGCACATTCACGGGGGCACCGCAGCGGTAGCAGTAGTTGTCCTCTGGGGTGCAGATGGCCTGGCAAAAGGAGCAGAGCATGGTCCCACTTCTCCCATTTACGCTGTCACGACCCTCTCGATCTCCGGGGTAAGGTCCAGGCCGGGGATGGAGCGGCCATGGGCGTCAACCACTCGCTTTTGGCGGATGGCCACCCGGCCATCGGCCAGGGCCCGCAACGTCTCCACCACTATGGGCAGCTCGCGGGCCACCCCGTGGCGTCTTATCTCCTGGAAGAGGCGGTTATCCTCCCCTTCGATCTGGCGTATCTCCAGCACCGAGCGTCCCTCCACCTCCTGCCAGAGGGGGTCAAAGGACGGGCCGCGGAGGGAGTAAAGGCAATATGCTACCGGCGGGCCCCGGTCCACCTCCGGGGTGGCCAAATGCATGGTCACCCCAGAGCGTTCGGCCTTCACCGCTATGAGCTGCCAGATGACCTCTTGCCATACCCCCACCGGTCCCCCTGGGGGAGCAGGATGAAGGTTCAGCAAGTCATAACGTTGGCACATGATGTCGGTGGCGATGAGCATATAACCGGCCAACACCCCTACATCGAAGGGGTAAGGCTCCAGCAGACGCATCACCTCTTCGTCGTACTCACGACGCCAGGGGGGCAGGGGTTCGCCTTGCCGCACGGGCGGCAGCCCCCTCTCCTTACGAAAGCGACGATAGGAGTAGCACACGAGGGGTATGCCGTAAGAGCGCACCAGCTCCAGGAACCGGTCTGTGTTGGGGTCCTCGCCGGGCTCCCGGTTGCAGAAGACGACCTCGATGTGGGCCTTGAGGCGCCTCGTGTCGATGGCCTCCTGCACGGCGCGCAGGAGCTTGGGGGAGGTCTGGCCACGGGCGGTGGAGAACCATCCCAACCGTAACATGGCTCACGCTCTGACCGGACGCCAGCCAAGGGCTCTTCGCAGGGCGGCCCAACGGCTCACTAGGTGTACCATGGGGGTGGATGGACGCGCTATAATTCGGGCATCCTTCAGCGCCTCCAAGAAGGATTCAGGGCCATCGAAGTGGGGTAGTTCAACGATGGAGCGCCCCACCTCCCCGGGGGAGTGGGCATCGCTCACTGCCACCCCTGGCAGCTTATGGGCCTCGGCAAAGCGCTGGGCGGCCTTGTTATCGGCTGCCATCATGGTGCGCGCGTTAAACACCTCTATCAAGTCTACATAAGGGAGGATGCGCTCGAGCCCCTGTTGGCCGATCCCTTTCCGGAAGCGGTCGAAAGGGTGGGGTACCATCACCAGGCCACCCTGATCCTTGATGCGGCGTACTGTCTCCTCCAGCGTAAGCCCCGGGGGCACTTCCTCCTGAAGGAACAGGCCGATGATTTCGCCCTCGCGTGTCCTGATCTCCTCGCCCACGATGACCTTAAAGGGGCAAAGACGCTCCATAAGGCGGGCGCCGGCCAGTGTGTTGTGATCGGTTATGGCCACGCAATCGATGCCTCTGTCCAGACAGGCGGCAACGAAGCGGCCGGGTGAGGAGAGGGCATCGGGCGAATAGTAGGTATGGGTGTGGAGGTCGGCGCGCAGAAGCTTAGCCTTCATCTCGGTGCTCTAGTCGCCCCATCCCTCCTCGGGGAGGGCCGCACCCTCTCTAGTATACAGCCCCAGCTCGTCCCGCAGGCGGGTGATGCGTAGCTCAGCAGCGTCCAGCATCTCCTGGCAGCGGCGGGCCAGGCGCATACCTTCCTCGTATAGGGCCAGGGACTCCTCCAACCCTAGGCCCCCGGCCTCCAGGCGGGCCACCACCTCCTCCAAGCGGCGGTAAAGCTCCTCAAAGGAAGGCTCCTCAGAAGCCATACTGCTGGGATACCTCCGCTGGGAAGTGCCCGTCAGCCACGAAGATGTCCAGGGGATCGCCGGGGGCCACGTGGGCTACGGAGGTAACCACCTCTTCTCCCCGCTTCCGTACGATGGCATAGCCCCGACCCAGCACAGCCCGCGGGTTCAAGGCCCCCAGCTGGGCCTGGAGGCCGTTCAGCCTTTGGCGAAGCCTCTGCGCATGGAGCTGGCTCAGCTCAGCCAGGCGATGCCAGAGGCGTGTGAGCTGCTGCCCCCATTGCGCCACGGTCGGGGCGTGGGCCTCTAGCCTGGCCAGGGCACGGTGCAGCTCTCTTCTCCTTCCCTCCAACAGCCGGCCCAGGGCCGTATCCAGCGTCTGCATGTGGGCATGGATCATGCGGGTCATCTGCGTAGCATCGGGCACCGCCAGCTCGGCTGCTGCTGAAGGGGTGGGGGCGCGCTTATCGGCCACCAGGTCGGCGATGGTGACGTCCGGTTCGTGCCCCACACCGGCGATGACGGGGACATGGCTGGCGAAGATGGCCCTGGCCACCACTTCTTCGTTGAAGGGCCACAGCTCCTCCCAGGAGCCGCCACCACGGGCCACGATGATGACATCCACCCCCTCCTCGTTGAGCCGGCGGATGGCGGCCACGATGCCAGCCACCGCCTCTGCCCCCTGCACGGGCGTAGGGGCCAATACCACCTCCGCCAAGGGCCAGCGCCGCCTGATGACGTTACATATGTCGTGGAATACGGCGCCCACGGGGGAGGTGGCTACCCCTATACGCTGGGGAAAGGGAGGCAAGGGGCGCTTGCGGGCCACATCGAAGAGCCCCTCCTCCTCCAGCTTCTTGCGCACCCGTTCGAACTCCGCCCGGAAGATGCCCACCCCCGCTGCCTCGATGAAGTCGACATAGAACTGCAGGTCTCCGCGGGCCATGAAGTAGTCTACCCTTCCGTGGGCTAGGACGTGGTGGCCGTTCTCCAGAGCCCCCGCCCGCCAACGCCCGCCGAACATGACGCACCGCACCTGGGCCTGGTGATCCTTGATGGTGAAGTAAAGGTGACCACCGTGGCCAGGGCGGATGTTGGAGATCTCCCCTTCCACCCACAGGTCGTTGAGGCGGGGCTCAGCCCTGATGGCCTCTTGCACCGTCTGCGCCAACTGGGAGACAGACCAGACCTCTAACATCTCAGCTTACCCGTTCCAAGTAAGCGCCGGTGCGGGTATCCACCTTGACCCGGTCGCCTGTGCTGACGAAGAGGGGCACCTGCACCACCAACCCCGTTTCTAGTTTGGCGGGCTTGGTGCCCCCCTGGGCGGTATCGCCCTTGACCCATGGCTCCGTCTCCACCACCGTTAGCTCCACCGCTGCCGGCAACTCCACCCCCACCACCTGCTCTTCATAGAGCAGGAGCTCGCAGGGGGTGTTCTCGGTAAGGTAGTAGACGGCATCCCCTAGGACCTCCGAACTCACAGGGAATTGATCGTAAGTCTCCGTGTTCATGAAGTAATGGATATCGCCTTCCCGGTAGAGGTACTGGGCGGGCTGCTTGACCACCCGTGCCAAGGGGAAGCGGGTGCCGGCCTGGACGGTGCGCTCGATAATGTGCCCCCCTCTGATGTCCTTGAGCTTCAGGCGCACCTGGGCTGTGCCCCTTCCCAGCTTCAGGTGGTGGAAGTCTAGCACTCGATAGATGGTTCCGTCTAGCTCGATGGCTATCCCGCGCTTCAGGTCGCCTGTATCGATCATGGCTCACCTCCTCACCGCCACAGTCATAGATCTTCTGCCCCCATCACCCTCTTTGGAGCGATATGGGCCCAGGCTGTGTGGCCCAGCTTGGGCCGTCCCTTACATCTGCAGCACCTTGGGCGCTTTGGAGAGCACCCTTACCCCGCCATCCTCTACCACCACCATGTCTTCGATGCGCACGCCGCCCCAGCCAGGTATATAGATACCTGGCTCGATGGTGACCACCATGCCAGGGCGCAGCACGTCCGGCGAACGGGGCGCCAGGCGTGGGGCCTCGTGCACCAGTAGGCCGACGCCATGGCCCAGCCCATGCCCGAACCGCTCTCCATATCCGGCCTCGGCGATGACCCGGTGGGCCAGCATATGGGCCTCCTCACCCGTCATGCCGGGCCGCACCAGCTCCTCGGCCGTCAGCTGGGCCGTCAGCACGATGTCATAGACCTGTTGCAGACGGGGGTTGGGGCGCCCCAGGACGATGGTGCGGGTAAGGTCGGAGCAGTATCCGTCCACCCGCACCCCCATGTCGATGACGATGGGCTCCCCCTCTCGGATGGGGCGGTTGCGGGGCTGGGCATGGGGCAAAGCCGCCCACTCCCCGGCGGCCACGATGGTGGGGAAGGCAAGGCCTTCCGCCCCCCGCTCTCGGGCGTATTTCTCTATCTCCCAGGCCACCTGGGTCTCCGTCCACCCTGGCTCGATGCGGCGAGCTACGGCCGTGAATGCCTCATCGGCCAAGGCCACCGCCCGCTCGATGGCCGCCAGCTCCTCAGCGTCCTTGATAGCCCTCATCTCTTCCACCAGCGGCGGAGCAGGCACCAGATGGGGCCTCTCCTGGGAGGGCATGGCGGCCACGGCCTTCTGGATGGCCTCCAAGGTGGCCACCGTTACGCCTTGGGGCTCATAGCCTATGCGCTTGCCCGCGAGGCCCGCCTGTCGGACCAGGTCTGCCCACCAATCGCCTATCTGGCCCTTGATGGGGAAGAGGGTGAAATGGGGGGCCTCCTTCTGGGCCTGCTCATAATAACGAAAGTCGACAGCTATGAAAGCCACATCATGACCCACTAGGAGCCAGCCCACAGAGCCGGTAAAGCCTGAGAGATAGCGGCGGTTGGCCCCATAGGTCTTGAAGATGTCCTCCACAGGGCTCCCCACCAGGAGGGCATCCAGCTCCTCCTCCGCCATACGCAGCCGCAGACGTTGCAACCGCTCCTTCATGGTCGCCCCTCTTCGCGCAGGGTAGATACCAAGGCCTCCAGGGCTGCCAGGTAGCCACGCCAACCCAGGCCGGCCACTTGGCCCATGACCACATCGGCGATAACGGAGCGGCGCCGGAACCATTCCCGGGCGTGGATATTGGACAGATGTACCTCCACCGTGGGCTTCCCCACCGCTTCCAGGGCGTCCCTTAAGGCGTAAGAATAGTGGGTAAGGGCGCCAGGGTTGATGATGATGCCGTCGGCCTGCGCTCCTTCTCTCTGAATGATGTCCACCAGCTCTCCCTCATGGTTGCTCTGGAAGAATACTAGCTCTACCCCTAGCTGGTGGGCTTTCTGGCGCATACGATCCTCCAGCTCAGCCAGGGTAAGGGAGCCGTAATGTTGGGGCTGCCGCTGCCCCAGCAGGTTCAGGTTAGGGCCGTTGACCACCAGCAGGCGCACCCCTCGCTTCCCCCTATAGCCTCCCTACTAAAGAGCGCAGGAAGTCCCACGTCCGGGCCGTGGACTCGTCGTCGGGGCCGTCACCACCAGGGAATATGGAGGCTAGGAAATCGGTCACCCCTATGGATGCCAGGTGACGTAAGGCCTCTTCCACCTCTGCCTCGCGGCCTATTATGGCCACGTCTTGAGGCGCCGCCGCCCTCTCCAGGTCCAGCATACGGCGGTAGCTGGGGAGCTGGCCATAGAGCTGGAAGATGCGGGCTGCCCTCTCCCGCGCCGCTTCCTTGTCGGTGGTGAGGGCGATGGGCAGCCCCACCACGATCCGGGGTGCAGGACGCCCCGCCTCCTCTGCCGCCCTACGGATACCTGGGATAACATGCTGCTCCAGGGCTCGGGGGCCTGTCATCCACGTGATGGTGCCATCGGCCAGCTCGCCTGCTACTTTGAGCATGAGAGGGCCCAGGGCGGAGATGAGCACGGGAGGCGTCTCCTTAGCCATCTGCAAGGAGACGTTTACCCGGAAGAAGCGGCCTTGGAACTGGGCTTGCCCTTGCTCCAGGAGAGCCCGTAGCACCGTCAGGTATTCCCGCATGTAAAGGGCGGCGCGAGCATAGCTCAAGCCCCACATGTCCTCCACCACCATGCGGTGGGAGGGTCCGACGCCCAGCCGCAGCCGGCCGCCGGTGGCAGCGTTGACAGTGGCTGCTTGCTGGGCCAAGAAGATGGGGTGGCGCAAGTATACGGGGATGACTGCCGTTCCCAGCTCTATCTGCTGGGTGCGAGGCCCAGCCAGGGCCAGGATGGTGAGGACCTCTGGGCCCATGACTTGCGCGAACCAGACCCCCTGAAAGCCGTCCCGCTCCGCCTGGACAATGCGCTCCACCGTGGCCCACGGGTCGCGGCTGGGGAACTGAAAGAGACCGATGCGCATCCTCTACCTCCTGCGCTTCATGGGTCATGCTACGGAAGGGGGAGGGGGAGTGTCAACGTATCGCCTTGCTCCCACAAGTTGGGGTTCTTCACAATATACCCATGGAGGTGAAAGCTCCTTCTCCCACCCTGGGCCTCGGCTGGCGGGCCCTATTGGTGGGGCTGGCGGGTGGGTTTATCAGTGGGCTGGTGGGCGTCGGAGGTGGGGTCGTTCTGGTGCCGGCCCTGGTCTACCTGCTGGGGTTTCGACAGCACCGGGCCCACGTGAACTCCTTAGCCATCATCGTGTTGGTGGCCTCGTCGGCTCTCGTCCGGTATGGTACCGCTGGGCAGGTGGCCTGGGCACTGGTGCCCCCTATGGCCCTAGGGGGAGCTGTTGGGAGCTTCCTTGGGGCTCGCCTCATGACTAGGCTCTCGGAGCGGGCCCTGCGCCTCTTCTTCGGCCTGGCCATGTTGGCCGTGGCGGCGATCATGCTGGCGAGGTGATGGGAATGGACCAGTGGTGGGTGGAAGTACTCATAGGGATGGGGGCTGGCCTCTTCAGCGGTCTTTTAGGCATTGGGGGGGGATTTATCGTGGTCCCGGCCATGGCGCTGCTGTTGGGGGTCGACCAGCAGACGGCTCAGGGGACCGCCTTGGCCATCATTGCGGTCATCGCCCTAGCGGGCACTGTAAACAACGTGAGGGCTGGCCTGGTGAGCCTGCGGGGGATCTGGTGGATGGCCCTACCGGCCATGGCCGCCTCCGCCGCTGGCGCTACGGTGGCCAATGCCCTGCCGGAGGACGTGCTTAGGCGCATCTTCGGGGCGCTGGTGGCCATAGTAGCTGTATATATGCTCCGCTCTGCCTTGGCTGGGGGCATCTATCTTTCTCGCGGACGATGAATCTGGTGGTAGAAAGCCTCCAGGTAGCGACGGCGCTGATGCTCCTGGGTGACGTGCATGTAGATCTGGGTGCTGGTGGGGCTGGCATGCCCTAATAGCTCCTGAACCACCCGCAGGTCGGCCCCTCCATCCAGCATATGGGTGGCGAAGGTGTGGCGCAGCAAGTGAGGCCAAACGCGACGGTCGATGCCCGCCCTTTGGGCGTAATGGCGGACGATAGCCTGGACCGAGCGGGCGGAGAGGCGTCGCCCATCCCTCATGTTGAGGAACAGGGCCTGCTCATGGGGGTTACGCAGGAGGGCTGGGCGCCCCGCCACCAGATAGCGGTGGAGGGCCTGCGCCGCTGGCCGCCCCATAAGGACGAGCCTCTCCTTGCCACCTTTGCCCCGCACGCGGGCTATTCCTTCCGAGAGGTCTACATCGCCCACGTCCAGGCCCGTAACTTCGCTTACTCGGACGCCACAGGCGTAGAGAAGCTCTAGGAGGGCGCGGTCGCGCAGCTCACCGGGGCCCGCGCCGGAGGCCGCCTCAATGAGGGCGGTCACCTGCTCCGGCGAGAGATAGGCCGGGAGGCGTCGGGGCCTCTTGGGGCCGCGCACGCCTGGGAGGGGGTCGTGCTCCAGGTACCCTTCCTGAACCAGGAACCGCAGGAAAGTGCGAATGGTGCTCACCTTGCGAGCTATGCTGGCCGGGGCCACCCCATCTTGTGATAGGCGGGCCAGGTAATGGCGGAAGGCCTGGCGGGTGAGGGTCTCCAGGGAAAGCCCCTCCGCCTCTAGGAACCGGAGGAAGTGGGAGAGGTCGGAGAGGTAGTTGCGGATGGTGTAGGGAGAGAGGTTTCGGCCCTGCAGGTGTTGGCAGTAGGAGTCCAGCAGGGAATCCATGGCACGCCTCAGGAGGTGGCTTCGCCGAGGGCCTGGGGCTCCCCCTGCCAACGGCACTGGACGCAGCGGGCCCCCCGGCTACCCTGGGCCAGGAGGAGCCCCCCACAGCTGGGGCATGGCTCGGGCAAGGGACGATGTCTTACGGTGTAATCGCAATCTGGATAACGGGAACAGCCATAGAAGGGACGGCGGCGCTGGTCGCGCCTCTCCACCAGCTCTCCGCCGCACTTGGGGCAGGGGGCGCCGGTACCCAGAGGGCGACGACCCCGGCATTGGGGAAAGCGGGAGCAGGCCAGAAAGCGCCCGTAACGCCCATCCCTGACCACCATGGGGGAGTCACACTCGGGGCAACGGTGGTGGGATATGGGCGTCTCCTCCCCTTCCAGCGGACGGGAGAAGCGGCACCGGGGGAAGGCGGAGCAGGAGAGGAAGCGTCCTCGCCGCCCCCAACGCACCACCAAAGCATTCCCACATTGGGGGCACGTCTCGTCGGTGACCTGCATGGCCTTGGGCGCTGCCTCCGCCCTCTGCAGTGCGGCCTGCAGGGGCACATAGAAGCCCTGCACCACCGGCTGCCACGGCCGCTCGCCGCGGGCGATCTCATCCAGCCGATCCTCCATCTCGGCGGTGAACTCCACGTCCACGAACTGTGGGAAGTATTGCACAAGCATGTCGGCCACCACCATGCCCAGCTCCGTGGGGCGCAGGTGACGGCCCTCGCGCACGACATAGCCCCGCTCTAGGAGGGTGGCGATGATGGTGGCATAGGTGCTGGGGCGGCCGATGCCCTTCTCCTCCAGGGCTTTGACCAGCGTCGCCTCGGTATAACGACGCGGGGGCTCGGTGAAGTGCTGACGGGGTTCCAGGCGCAGCAACGCCAGCACGTCGCCTGGGGCCAGAGGAGGCAGCTCCAGGCTCTCCTCATCCTCTTCCTCCTCATCGGAGCCCTCGCTGTAAAGCTGGCGATAGCCGGGGAAGACGAGGACGGAGCTAGAGGCCCGCAGCAGCAAGCCCTTCTCGCCTGGTGTCTCGGCCACGATGTCGGCTGACCGCACCTCGCTGCGGGCGTCGGCCATCTGGCAGGCCACCGTCCGCTGCCAGATAAGGCGGTAGAGCTGGAACTGGTCATCGGTGAGGTAGGAGCGGATGGACTCCGGTTCGCGGAAGATGGAGGTGGGCCTTATGGCCTCATGGGCCTCCTGAGCGTTCTTGACCTTGGTCTTATACTGGCGCGGACTTGGCGGCAGGAACTCCTTACCGAACCTCTCAAGAATGAAGCGGCGGGCCTCCTCTACGGCCACCTGGGCCAGGTGGGTGGAGTCGGTGCGCATGTAGGTGATGAGGCCTGTCTCACCTTGATGGCCTAGAGGGATGCCCTCATACAGTTGCTGGGCGATGATCATGGTCTTCTGGGCGGTGAACCCCAGCCGACGGGCCGCCTCCTGCTGAAGGGTGCTGGTGATGAAGGGAGGGGGTGGCCGGCGGGGCTGCACTCGTTTGTCAAACTTGGTCACCCGGTAGGTGGCGGAGGACAGGAGGGACACCAGGCGCTGGGCCTCCGCCTCATTGGGTATCTCTAGCTTGCCCTTGTCTTCGCTGTATCCCACTAGGCGGGCACGGAAGGAGGCGTCGCCCTTGGCCAGGATAGCGTCGATGGTCCAGTATTCTTGGGGGGAGAAGCCCTGGATCTCCCGCTCCCTCTCCACCAAAAGGCGGAGAGCTACCGATTGCACCCTACCAGCGGAGAGGCCACCCCGCACCTTCCGCCATAGGAAGGGGCTCAAGAGATATCCTAGGAGGCGATCCAGGATGCGGCGCGCCTGCTGGGCCTCCACCAGGTGCATATCAATGCCCCGCGGGTGACGGAAGGCGTCCTGGATGGCCTGGGAGGTGATCTCGTGTAGGACCACCCTCTTGTATGGCCGCTGGGCGAGGTCGGCGGCTTGCAAAAGGTGCCAGGCGATGGCCTCTCCCTCGCGGTCGGGGTCGGTGGCCAGGTAGATGGTGCGGGCCCGTTGGGCGGCCTCCTTTATTCGGCGGACGGCCTTTTCTTTCTCCTTAAGGAGGACGTAGGTGGGCAGGAAACCTTTCTCCACATCCACGCCTAGCCCCCGCTTGGGAAGGTCGCGCACATGGCCCAGAGAGGCCAAGACCTCGTACCCCCGCCCCAAGATGTTAGCAATGGTGCGGGCCTTGGCTGGGGACTCCACCACCACTAGGTCGCGCCCGTCGCCTTCGGCCGCTGCTTCCGGATCAGGGCGCGTGGGGAGCGCGCACATAGGTCATGGCACCTACCTGTTGCACTAGGCCCTTCAGTTCTAAGATAGCCAATGTGCTGGTGACCGTTGCTACGGGCAATCCAGAGAGGTGGCACACCTCGTCCACATGGCGGGGCTCGTGGGCCAGGAGCTGCAATAGCTGCCCCTCCACCCCTTCTACGGGGGGCTGTGGGCGCGCCCCTTGGGGGGCAGTGACTTGGAGGGCGGTGACGGCGCTCACGTTGAGCTCCTCCAGGATGTCCTCGGCCTGTTGCACCAGCTTGGCCCCCTGTTGTATGAGCCAGTGGGGCCCCCGGCTCTGGGAGGAGTGGATGGGGCCGGGGACGGCAAAGACATCCCGCCCCTGTTCCACCGCCCATTTGGCAGTGATGAGGGCGCCGCTATTGATATCTCCTTCCACCACCAGCACCCCCAGGCTGAGGCCGGACATGATGCGGTTGCGCCGGAAGAAGTACTCGCTGCGGGGCTGGGTGCCCAGGGGATAATCGCTCACCAAGGCCCCTCTTTCCAAGATGCGCCGGGCCAGGTCCGCATGTTCTGGGGGGTATACCAGGTCCAGGCCACAGGCCAGGACAGCCACCGTAGTGCCATTGGCCTCCAGAGCAGCGGTGTGGGCGGCAGCGTCGATGCCCCGCGCCAGGCCGCTAACTACCGTTACTCCGGCCTGTGCCAGACCAAGAGTTATCTGGGTGGCCACCTGGCGGCCATAGGCCGTGGGGCGTCGCGTCCCCACCACGGCCACCGCCACCCCTTTGAGAGCTGCGGGTTGGCCACGTACGTAGAGGACGGGCGGCGGGTCCGCTATCTCCCGCAGTAGGGGCGGGTAGTCGGGGTGGCGCCAGGTAAGGGCCGTGACCCCCAGGCGGGCCAGCCTCTCCATCTCCCTCTCTGGGGAGATGGTGGGGCGCTTTTGGATCACTTGGGCCACGGTGCGGGCGTCCAGCCCCGCTGCCCGCAACTCGCCAGCATCGGCTTGCCATGCCTGGGCGAGGCTGCCGAAGTATCCTTCCAGCAGCTGGATACGGGCGCGGCCGATGCCCGGGATGCGGCTAAAGGCCACCCAAAAAGATGTCTCCTCCATGGCCTGAAGCCAGATTGTAGCATGAGTAACGAGTCAGGCAAGGTCACATCTGGGAGGGTCCCTTGCTTCGGGTTATCCGCACTCTGCGGATGCGCCTTCCTGTCACGGACATCACCCTGAGGAGGAGGCCGTCCACCTCCACCTGGTCCCCCGTGACGGGCATGCGGCCCAGGCGGTGATATATGAATCCTCCCACCGTCTCGAACTCCTCCCCCTCCAGCCGCACGCCGAAGAGCTCCTCCAAGACCTCTATGCTGACGCGGGCGTCCACCAAGGCCTCATCGTCGCTTAGGCGCTGGATGGGCTCCTCCTCCATGTCGAATTCGTCCACGATCTCCCCTACGATCTCCTCCAGCAGGTCCTCCAGGGTCACCAGTCCTGCTGTGCCGCCGTACTCGTCTACCACGATAGCGACGGAGATGCGGTGTTTCTGCATCTCCGTCAGCAGCTCCAGAACGCGCTTGGTCTCGGGGACGAAGTAGGCGGGGCGAGCCACATCCCGCACCTTCACGGGCCCTGCTCCGTCCACGAGTAGGCGGAGGACTTCCCGAGCATGCACCATCCCTATGATGTTGTCGATGGTGTCCTTGTAGACGGGGATGCGGCTGTAGCCACGGCGGACGATGGTCTCGGCCACCTCCTGCAGATGCGCTTCGGCGTCCACCGCCACGATATCGATGCGGGGCACCATCACCTCTCGCACGGCGGTGGTGCCCAGCTCCATCACCGCCCTGATCATGGCCGCTTGGGCTGTGGAGGGGATAATTCCCAGGAGGTGGGAGATGGCCTCTGACAGATGGGTGACGCCCTTCCCTCTGGGCAGGAGGGGCCGTGATAGGCAATGGACGAGGGCGGCCCACACCTTCCGGGCCGCTCCTTCCTCCCGTTGAGCACGTCCCCATACCGTAGCTAGGAGATTACCTCCTCCCCAGGCCGACATGGCCAGGGCGCCCCCAAGGGGCCATGCCCAAGGGCCGTCCCATCGCGTCGTCAGCCAGAGGGCAGAGGCGGTAGCCATGACGGCTGCGGCCGCCCCCAAGATGTCGGCGTAAGTGAGGTGGCCCCTCGGCCCTAGCCCCTGAGCATAGTGCACCCATGGAGCGGGGGCCGAAGCGGCCAGCGCTGTCAAGAAGAGCGATAAGAGGAGAAGGGAGGGAGCAAGCCAGCTACTGCCGTCCACCGCCGTCCCCGGCGCCCCCACGGGCCAAAGGGCGCGCCGGCACCCCCACTACCGTGGCCCCCGCAGGCACGTCCCTCACCACCACCGAGCCTGCGCCCGTTACCGCCCCCTCGCCCACCCGCACCGGTGCCACTAGCATGGTGCCACTGCCGATGAAGGCCTTGTCCTCGATGATCGTCTGGTGCTTCTGGCGGCCATCGAAGTTGCAAGTGACGGTTCCGGCGCCGATGTTGACCCCTTCCCCCACTTGGGCATCGCCCACATAGCTGAAGTGGTTCACCTGGGTCCCCTTGCCGAGGCGGGAGTTCTTGACCTCTGCGTAGTTGCCCACCCGCACCCCGTCCTCTAGATATGAGCCATGGCGGATGTGGGCGAAGGGCCCCACTTGTACCCCCTGGCCCAACACCGCCCCTTCTACCACCGAGGCCATCACTCGGCATCCATCGCCGATGATGGAGTCCACTATGATGGTGTTAGGCCCCAGGCGACAGCCCCGGCCCACCACTGTGCGACCAGTCACCACCGTGTTAGCACATATGACCGTGTCTGGGCCCAGCTGCACCTCGGGGCCTATGAACACGGTAAGGGGGTCCTCCACCTCCACACCCACCTCCTGTAGGTGGGCCCATGTCTCCAGTCGCTTGTGGAGGATCTGCCGCCAGCGCCTTTCCAGGGCTCTTAGCTTGGCCTGGGGGTCCACACGCCCTCGCACCATCTCGCTGTAACTTTCTAAGGTTTCCTATGCGGGCGCCTTCATCCTAGCTGGGCCGGGAGATGGGTGTCAAGTCTAGGGGGGAGGGAGCATGATATAATCCGCATCAGATGGGCCCATCGGAGATACGAGAGTCGTTCTTGGCCTTCTTTGAGGAGCGGGGGCACCGGCGTGTACCCAGTGCCCCCTTGGTTCCCATTGGCGATCCTACTCTCCTTTTCACTAGCGCCGGCATGGTCCAGTTCAAGCCGTACTTCACAGGCCAGGCCTCTCCTCCACACCCTCGCCTTACCAGCGTGCAGAAGTGCTTCCGAACCACCGACATCGATGCCGTGGGCGATGCCTCCCACCTCACCTTCTTTGAGATGCTAGGCAACTTCTCCATCGGCGACTACTTCAAGGCGGAGGCCATCGCTTGGGCCTGGGAATACGTCACGCAGGTGTTGGGCCTGGACAGGGAACGGCTTTGGGCGGCTGTCTACACGGACGACGACGAGGCCTTCCAGCTGTGGCAGCAGATGGGGTTGCCCCCCGGGCGGATAAGGCGGTACGGCGAGGAGCACAACTTCTGGTACTCGGGGCCCGTGGGCCCGTGTGGCCCCTGCTCCGAGATCCACTATGACTTCGGCCCCCAGTTCGGCTGCGGGCCCCACTGTGAGCCCGCCCATGACTGTCCCCGTTTCCTTGAGATCTGGAACTTGGTATTCATGACCTACTTTCGCCACCCCGATGGCTCCCTCACCCCTCTCCCTCGCCGCAACATCGATACAGGGGCGGGCCTGGAACGCTTGGCGGCTGTGGCCCTTTTCCAGGGCGAAGGGTGGGATCGGGGGCGGCTGGCCACCGTCTACGATACGGAGCTTTTTCTCCCCATCCTGCGGCGCTTACAGGACCTGAGCGGCCGCCCTTACGGACGCCACCCCCGCTGGGACAGGGCCATGCGGGTGGTGGCGGAGCATGCCCGTGCCGTCACCTTCCTCATCGGCGACGAGCTGACGCCCGTGGTCCCATCCAATGAGGAACGGGGCTACGTGGTGCGTCGGATCCTGCGCCGAGCCGTGTACTTTGGGCACCGTTACTTGGGGCTGGAGGAGCCCTTCCTCTCCCAGGTGGCGGAGGCGGTCATCCATCTAATGGGCACCCCCTACCCGGAGCTGGCGCGCCAGAAGGAGTTCATCCTCCGCACCATCCACCAAGAGGAGGAAAGGTTCCGCGAGACTCTGCGTCGTGGGCTGGCCATGCTGGAGGAGATGCTCCAAGGCATGGCTCCCGGGAGCGCCCTTGGCGCTCAAGAGGTCTTCCAGCTCCACGATACCTACGGATTTCCTATGGAGCTTACGCGGGAGATCGCTGCCGAGAGAGGCATATCCTTGGACGAGGAGGGGTTCCACCGCCTTATGGAGGAGCAGAGGGAGCGGGCCCGCGCCACATCCCCTGTGGGGTCGTACGCTGTCCCGGTAGTGACTGGCCCAATGAGCCAGGTGGAGCGGCAGCTCCATGAGACCCCCTTCCTGGGCTACGACGCATTGGAGGTGGAGGCAAAAGTCCTGCATACCTTTAGCCAGGGGCGCCTTCGCCGCCGTCTGGCGGAGGGAGAGGAGGGAGCCATCATCCTGTCCCAGACCACCTTCTACGCCGAAGGGGGTGGCCAGGTGGGCGATGTGGGGGAGATCGTGAGCGCCGATGGCTCCGCTCGCTTCCGGGTGGTGGACACTAAGGCCATGGAGCAAGGCCTCCTCCAGCACGAGGATGGGTGGTCGGCCCAGGCCCAGGGTCGAGTCGTCCTCCACTGGGGTTATATGGAGCGGGGTGCCCTGGAAGAGGGGCAGACGGTGCTGGCACGTGTCGACCGGGAGCACCGGGAGGACGTCATGCGTAATCACACGGGCACCCATCTCCTGCATGCTGCCCTCCGCCACGTCCTGGGTCCCCATGTGCGGCAGGCCGGCTCCCTGGTGGCGCCCGACCGTCTCCGCTTCGATTTCACCCATCCCCATGCCCTCACTGCTGAGGAGATAGCCCGGGTGGAGGCCCTGGTCAACGAGAAGATCCGCCAAAACCTGCCGGTAGAGACCCGCTATACCACATTCCAACAGGCCATCCAAGAGGGGGCCCTGGCCTTCTTCGGTGAGAAATATGGGGAGCAGGTGCGCGTGGTGGAGATCAACTCCGTAGCCCCCAGGTTCAGCATGGAGCTCTGTGGTGGAACCCACTGCCGTCGTACAGGCGACATCGGCCTCCTGGTCATCGTGGACGAGATGTCGGTGGCCTCTGGCATCCGACGCATCGAGGCCCTTACTGGCCGGGAGGCAGTCGCCCACATACGCCGCAGCTTCGACGAGTTAGAGGCCCTAGCCGCCCGTCTGGGCACCTCCCGCCATAACCTCACCCATCGTGTAGAGGCCCTCATGCAGGAGATGGACTCCCTGCGACGTCGTATACGGGACCTTGAGCGGTCTCTGGCCTCGAGCCTCTCACCCCAGGCCCTAGTTCAGCAGGCTCTGGATGTGGAGGGAGTCCGTTTCCTGAGCGCTAAGGTGGAGGCCCCCAGCATGGACGCTCTTCGCTACTTAGGAGATGCTGTGCGCGCCCAGTTGGGCTCAGGGGTGGCCGTCCTGGGGGCCATCATCGATGGACGTCCGGCCTTCCTCGCCATCGTCACTCAGGACCTCACATCCAGAGTGCAGGCCGGGGAGCTGGTGAAAAGGGTGGCGGCGGTGGCCCAGGGAGGGGGGGGAGGACGCCCTGATCTGGGCCAGGGTGGGGGCCGTGATCCGGAGAAGCTAGATGAGGCCTTGGCCCAGGCCCCCGAGATCCTGCGCCACATGCTGCGGGGAGGGAGCTGATTTGCGCATCCTGGCCGTGGACATAGGGGAGAGGCGCATCGGTGTGGCCATAGCCGACGACCGAGCCATGGTGGCCATCCCTTTGGCTACTGTGCCTGCCCACCCTGACCCTGTGGAGGCCGTGGCCCGCCTCGTCCACGAGCAGAAGGCCGACCTGCTAGTGGTGGGCCTCCCCCTCTCCATGACCGGTGCCTTGGGGCCCCAAGGGCAGAGGGTAATGGCCTTGGTGCAGGAGATCTCGGCCCGCATACCTATCCCGGTGGAGACGTGGGACGAGCGACTGAGCACGGTGGAGGCCCAGCGCCGCTTGGGGCCTCGTCACCCCAAGGAGCGGCGGGATGCCTTGGCGGCGGCTATCGTCCTCCAGTCCTACCTAGACCACCTGCGTGGCCTGCGGAGGTGAGCCATTGAGAGTAGGGGGGCCCATGGCAGCCCTGGCCGCTCTCGCGTTAATGGGCATAGCTGCATGGCAGGTGTTCCTCAGCCCCCGCTCGATAGGGGTCCCCCCATCCCCTGGTCAGGCCAGGGGCGTGACTACCATCCGGCAGCTCGTGAAAGTGGAGGAAGGGGATGGGGTGGCAGATGTGGCCCGTAAGCTGAAGGAAGCAGGCATCATCGCCGATGAGGCCCAGTTCCGTACTCTAGCCGTTCTCCTGGGGTACCAAGGCCTCCTCCAGGCGGGGACCTACGAGCTCTCCCCGGGCATGTCCAGCCTGGAGGTGCTCCAGGCCATGCGTTACGGGCGGTTCGCCACGAGGAGAGTCACCGTGGTGGAGGGATGGCGCCTAGAGGAGATCGCACGGGCGGTGGAGGAGGCAGGCATCGCCTCTGCCGAGGCGTTCCTGGCGGCGGCAGTAGCTGGGCCTTATCAAGGTCAGTTTCCCATGTTGGAGGGTCTAGACCCATCCACACCTCTGGAGGGTTATCTCTTCCCGGCCACCTATGTGTTCCCGGTGGAGACTGCTGTCCAGGACGTGGTGGGCGCTATGTTGGGTGCTATGGCGCAGGTGCTGACTCCCGAGCTACAGCAGGAGGCGGCACGCAGGGGGCTTACTGTGCATCAGGTGCTCACCTTGGCCTCTATAGTGGAGAGGGAGACGGCTGTGCCCGAGGAGAGGCCTATCATTGCCCAGGTGTTCCTGAGGCGACTAGAGCTGGGGATGCCCCTGGAGGCTGACCCCACCGTCCAGTATGCTGTGGCCCAGCTCCCAGGGAGCGTGGAACGTTACGGCTACTGGAAGAGGTCCCTCACGTTGGAAGACCTGAGGACACCATCCCCCTATAATACGTATTTGGTGGTGGGGCTACCTCCGGGGCCCATAGCCAGCCCCAGCCTGGACTCCATCTGGGCTGTCGTCAGGCCTTCTGAGACGGACTACCTGTTCTTTGTCGCCAGGCCCGATGGCACCCACGCCTTCGCTAGAACTTGGGATGAGCATGTGCGCAACGTCCAGCGCTATGGTCAGTGAGGAGGGAATGTGAAGCTAGTAGGCGTCATCGGATATCCCCTAGGCCACAGCCTATCGCCCATCTTCCAGCAGGCGGCCTTCGATGCCTTGGGCCTGGAAGTGCGCTATGAACGGTGGGAGACGCCGCCCCATCGCCTTGGCGAGGTGGTGGCATCATTACGCCTTCCCGATCGCCTTGGGGCCAACGTGACAGTCCCCCATAAGGAGGCTGTCATAGAGCTGCTGGACGAGCTGGACCTCACAGCTCGGGAAGCTGGAGCAGTCAACACCATCGTACACCGCGATGGCCAACTAGTGGGCTATAACACCGATGTGCCCGGCTTCCTGAGGGCCCTTCAAGAGGCCGGCTTCCAGGCCCAGGGCGCAAGGGCGCTGGTGCTAGGGGCTGGGGGAGGGGCAAGGGCCGTTGCCTTGGCTCTGGTGCAGCAACAGGCGGCCATGGTGGTCATCGCCAACCGCACATATCACCGGGCCTTCCGCCTGGCCGATGCCTTGCGCCCCCTAGCCCAACGCACGGTGGTGCGCTCCATCCCCCTTACTTACTCCGCCCTGCAAGATGCCGGCCCCGTATGGGATCTCATCGTTAACTGCACCACCCTGGGCATGCCGGGCACCCCAGAGGCCGATAAGTCGCCTCTGCCGCCAGAGCTCATCCCCGAGCAGGCTTTCGTGTTCGACCTGGTCTACGGCCCTAAGCCCACCCCTTTGGTGCGCATGGCAAGGCAGCGAGGCGCTAGGGCCGTGGATGGCCTGGCCATGCTGGTCTATCAAGGGGCTGAGTCCTTCGCCCTCTGGACGGGGCTGCAGCCCCCCTTGGAGGTGATGATGGAGGCCGCCCGCAGGGCCCTGGCCTCTGGACCATCGGAGGATGGGTAGGGGATGGAGTGGGCTCTACTAGGCCTGAGCATCGTCTTCCTCTTCATATCCTGGGTCATCGTTCAGGGGACACGCGCCCAGCTGGCGTACCGACGGGCCATCGCCGCCGGCGACATGGTGGTCTTGCGCCAAGTGGTCCAGGAGGCCATGGAGCAGTGGCGGACCATGAAGCGACCACGCGATGTGCCACCGCACGTGTGGCGAGGTATACAGGGTATGGAGCTGGTATCCTTGGACACCGACCACATCCGAGTGCGTCTGCTGGCCGAGGGGGAGTTCAAGATGATAGACGGGGAGTGGCGGGAGGTGCGTGGCCCGCTGGAGGAGGGGATGTCCCTCACCGCTAAGACATTAGAGATGCTCTTATACGACATCCCCAACGTGCGCCTGCCCTGGGCACAGGTGGACATTTACATGGCTTACCGCCATCAGACTGGGCGACCCCAGTTGCGCTGCATTCTGAGCACTGCTGCCCATCGGGAGGCAGCCCGTCGGGTGGATTGGGACGCTTGGACGCCTAAACAGATCGTTGACCACTTTGGGGGCCGTTACCGCCTGGGCCCGGAGGGCGAGCCCCTGCCCGTAGAGCCTCTGATGGCGGTTGGCGGGAGGTAGAGCATGACTTCCCTTCGCTTCCTCACCGCCGGCGAGTCCCATGGCCAGGGCCTGGTGGTCATCCTAGAGGGGATGCCCGCCGGGCTCCCTCTCACCGCTGAGGACTTGGATGTCGACCTGCGGCGCCGCCAGATGGGGTACGGCCGCAGCCAACGCCAGGCACTAGAACAGGACCACGCCGAGATATTGGCTGGGGTTCGTCACGGCCGCACCCTGGGCAGCCCCATCTCGGTCCTCATCCGCAACCGAGTATGGGAGGAGTGGCGGGAAGTGATGCGAGTGGAGCCAGGGGAGGGGGTGGGCAAGCCCGTCACCAGGCTGCGCCCTGGCCACGCCGACCTGGTGGGGGCCATGAAGTACGGCTTCGACGATGTGCGCAACGTACTGGAGCGGGCCTCGGCGCGGGAGACGGCGGCCCGGGTGGCTGTGGGGGCCATCTGCCGGCGGCTGCTGGCGGAGCTGGGAATATCGGTCCATAGCCACACGGTGGCCATCGGCCATGTCACCGCCCCTCAGGGGGAAGGCGAGCCCGATTGGGCAGCAGTGGAGGCCTCTCCTGTGCGCTGCGCTGACCCTGAGGCCTCCCAGCGCATGGTGCAGGCCATCGAGGCTGCTAAGGAGGCAGGTGATACCCTAGGTGGGGTGTTCGAGGTATGGGCGACGGGGGTGCCTCTGGGCCTCGGCTCCTACGTGCACTGGGACCGGAAGCTGGACGGGCGTTTGGCTCAGGCCATCATGAGCATCAATGCCGTCAAGGGTGTGGAGATAGGCGGCGGGTTCGCCCTGGCTCAACTGCCAGGTTCCCAGGCCCACGACATCATCCTCCCGCCCGATGAGTGGGAGGGACAGCCGTGGCGGCGGGCCACTAACCGTTCCGGTGGCCTAGAGGGGGGCGTTACCAACGGCCAGCCCATCGTGGTGCGGGGGGCCATCAAGCCCATCGCCACCCTCCCTCGCCCCTTGCCTTCGGTAGACCTGCGCACCGGCCAGACGGTGGAGGCCCATTACGAGCGCTCGGATATCTGTGTTGTGCCTGCAGCTGGGGTCATCGCCGAGGCCATGGTGTGCTTCGTGCTGGCCCAAGCGGTGTTGGAGAAGTTCGGAGGCGACTCCTTGGCGGAGGTTCAGCGTAATTATCGGGCCTATCTGCAGACCATAGGGCTCCGGGGCCATCGCGGAGGATGAAGAGGCCGGAACGGATATTCCTCATCGGGTTTTCGGGCACCGGCAAGAGCTGCGTGGCCCGACTTGTCGCCCAGATGCTGGGCTGGGAGGCCCTGGACACCGACGCCATGGTGGAAGAGGAGGCGGGACTGCCCATCCCCGAGATCTTCCGTCGGTGGGGCGAGGCCTGGTTCCGGGAAGCGGAGGCCAGGGCCTTGGGACGTGCCGCAGCCCGTAGAAGGGTGGTGGTAGCCACAGGGGGGGGCGTCGTCCTGCGCCCCCAGAACCGCCAGCTCATGGCCCGCCAGGGGTTTGTGGTCTGCCTGGAGGCCCGCCCCCAAACCATCCTGTCCCGCCTGCAATCTGAAGGGACGTCTGGGCGTCCCCTTCTCCAGGGGCGGGACCCATTACGGCGCATCATGGCCCTAAAGGCTCGCCGGCAGCACCTGTACGCTTTGGCTGACTACACCGTCCACACCGATGGCCTATCGCCCGAGGAGGTGGCCAAGGAGGTGGTGCGGGCGTGGCGTCGTGTCTCAGCCGGTAGCGTTGAGGGGGGAGAGGAGCGCCTTGCCCCAGAAACCCTCTTTGCTGGTGCGACGTGCGTGGTAGGTGTAGCCTCGGGCCCCTACCCGGTATATGTGGGCTGGGGGCTCCTAGATCGGCTGGGGGAACTGGTGGCTGGGCTCGGGGGCCGCGTTTTCCTGGTGAGCGATGAGACAGTGTTCCGCCTCCACGGCCAGAGGGCCATGGCCTCCCTGGAAAGGGCGAACCTGCCCACGGTCGCCACCACTGTTCCTGCGGGCGAGGAGAGCAAGGACCTGGCCATGGCTGCTCGCCTCCTGGACTGGCTGGTGGCGCACCGGGCGGAGCGGGGGGATGTGATGGTAGCCTTGGGGGGCGGAGTGGTCACCGACCTGGCGGGCTTCGTGGCCGCCGTATACGCCCGGGGAATGCCATTGGTTCATGCCCCCACCACCCTTCTGGCCATGGTGGACGCCGCCATCGGCGGCAAGGTGGCCGTCAACCACCCTAAGGCTAAGAACATGGTGGGGGCCTTCCATCACCCGGTCACGGTGGTCTCCGACCTCTCTACCCTGACCACCCTCTCCCCCCGCGAGCTGGCCACCGGCTGGGCGGAGACCATTAAACACGGCCTCGTCGCCGACCCAGGGCTGCTGGAGCTGTTGGAGGAGAGGGCGGAGGCCCTTCTGGCCTTGGAGGAGGCGGCCATCACTGAGGCGGTTTGCCGCTCGGCCGCCGTCAAGGCCATGGTGGTGGCCGAAGACGAGAGGGAGGAGTCAGGGCGGCGGGCCATCCTCAACTATGGCCATACCGTGGGCCATGCCCTGGAGGCGGCCACCGGTTACTCTCGTCTCTACCATGGGGAGGCAGTATCCGTGGGCATGATGGCTGCTGCTCATCTCGGCCTGCGACTGGGCCTCACGCCTTACCATCTTTTACACCGCCAGCGGTGCCTCCTAGAGCGATTCGGCCTCCCCACCAGCGTGGGGGGCGTGGCCAAGGATGCCCTGTGGCAGTCCCTATCCCTAGACAAGAAGGTGCAGCGAGGGAGTTTGCGCTGGGTGCTCCTACGGGACGTCGGCCGCCCCGTGGTCACCAGCGATGTGCCCTTGTCCCTAGTGGAAGAGGCGCTAGATTCGGTGCTGAGCCCCTGAAGCAGTGGCTGCAGTGGAGAGGAGGGCGGCCCTTAGGGCCATCGTCCGAGGTCGGGTTCAGGGCGTAGGGTTTCGGGACTTCGTTTGGCGTCGCGCCCGGTTCCTAGGGTTGGTGGGCTACGTGCGGAACCTCCCCGATGGCCGCTCCGTGGAAGTTGTGGCCGAGGGGCGGCGGGACGACTTGGAACAGCTCCTAGAGTTCCTGCGCTCCGGCCCTTCGGCTGCCCGCGTGGAGCAGGTAGACGTGGAGTGGGGGGAGGCCAGCGACCGCTTCCGACGGTTCCTTGTCCTGGCCTAGTTGGGCCTTCGCACGCGGATGCTCACCTCTTGGGCGTTCTCCGCGCCCTTGAGGGTGCTCACCATGCCCAAGATGGTGGAGGCTAGGATCTGGCGCACGAAGGGGGCCAGGGGTAGGGGGCGGCCGTCCACCACCAGCTCCACCTCTGGGCCATGCTCCTCCTGGGGCAACGCCTCCCCCCTCATACGCTTAGCTGTTGGGCCAGGAAGCCTGGCTCAGTGCCCCACTCCTCCCCATGGCTCCAGTCGAGCATGATGACCTCTATCTCCTCACCTGGCTCCACGATGCGCTTCTGGGGCGGGATAAAGGTCACGCCGTTGGCTCGGGCCAGGGAGGTGAGGATGCCGGAGCCCTGGGGCCCGGTGAGACGAGCATAATATCGCCCATCCCTCTGGGTGACGATACAACGGGCCAGGAAGACCCGGTCATCGGTGCGCGTGTCGATGCGCTCCTCAGCGATGGCCCGCACACGGGGGCGGGACCAGTCTTTCTTGCCCATCATCTTCATAAGGGCCGGCCGACCGAAGAGCTCGAAGACAAGGAGGGCACTGACGGGGTTTCCAGGAAGCCCTAGGTGGGGCACTCGCCTCTCCTTGCGCCAGAACCAGCCGAAGGCCAGGGGCTTGCCAGGCTTCATGGCCACCGTCCAGAAGTCGATCTCGCCTTCCTCAGCCAGCACTTCCTTTACCACGTCGTAATAGCCGCGGGAGATGCCGGCAGAGGTTACTACCAAGTCGGCGTCCATGGCCCGCTGGACCTTGGCCCGCAGGGCGGAAACGTTGTCCCGGGCGATGCCCAGCACACGTGGGATGCCCCCGTACTTTCGCACCAAGGCTGCCACCCCATAAGCGTTGCTGTCGTATATCTGGTTGGGGCCCTTGGGGCGCCCCGGGCGCACCACTTCATCGCCGGTGGAGATGATAGCTACCACCGGCCGCCTGATGACACGGGCCCGGTCCCGCCCCAGAGATGCTAGGACGGCTATCTCGGAGGCCCGAAGCACTGCGCCTGCCCTTAACACCACCTCACCCCGCCGAATGTCCTCGCCGGCCCGTCGCACGTTGGCCCCCGCTGCCACTTCCCTGAAGATGCGTATATGGCCACGGCGGAGGCGGCGGGCCCCAGACGGGGCATCTCTAAAGGCCTCGTCGGTGTCCTCGAAGGGCACGACGGCATCGGCTCCAGGGGGGATAGGGGCCCCCGTCATGATGCGAACCGCCTCCTTCTCCCTCACCTCCCCTGGGAAGGAGTACCCCGCTGCCACCTCGCCTATCACAGTCAGCTGCACAGGGCGATCGGGTGCTGCCCCTGAGGTATCCGCAGCCCGCACAGCATAGCCGTCCATGGCCGAGTTGTCGGTGGGTGGGACATCTAGGGGAGAGATAACGTCCTCAGCCAGGACCTGGCCCAGGGACTCGACGACAGGCCTCTCCTCCGCCTCCAGGGGCTCTACGCAGTCCAGGATGCGCCGCAGCGCCTCTTCAATGGTGATCATGGCCTTCTTAGGTGCTGAGCCTCACCACCAGACAGGTGGTGGTGCGCTGCACGCCGTCCACTTGCTGTATCCCCTCCGTTACTGCCCTACCGAGCCTATCCAGGTCATCGGCTTCTAGGAGGGCGATGACGTCGAAGGGACCGGTGACCGCGTCCACCGAGACGACCCTGGCCTCGGGCAGATTGAGCTTCTGTACACCCTCTGCCACGCTCCTGGCCTTGCCCACCGCTGCCTCGATGAGGACATAAGCACGCATGGCCATCGCTCCTCCTCCTTTCTGGGCCTGGCTATGGTCATCTTACCTCCTAGAGATGGGCTGTCAAGAAGCGGCTCAGTTGACCTTAGGCTTATAGACGAGGATAATGTCGCTGCGGTTGGTGTCATGTCCTCTCTGCGAGAGCTGGAGGAGATAGAGTCCCAGGCCCGCTCAGCCCTGGAGGCGGCTGAGGACGAGGCCCAGCTGGATGCCTGGTGGCAGACCTTCTTGGGGCGTAAGGGCCGCTTGACGCAGGTGCTGCGGGGGCTGGCCTCTCTGCCGTTGGAGGAGCGACGCCTGCTGGGCTCCCGTGCTAACCGCCTCAAAGAGGAGTTGCAAGCGGCCTATCAAGAACGGCGGCAGCGCCTGCAAGAGGAGTCCCTAGCCCGTGCTCTGGCTGCCAGCTGGGTGGACGTCAGCCTGCCGGGCCGGCCCCTGCCCGTGGGGCGTTTGCACCCCATCACCCAGACCCTGAGGGATGTGCTGGACTGCTTCCGTTCCCTAGGCTTCCAGGTGGTGGAGGGGCCAGAGGTGGAGTGGGATTACTACAACTTCGAGGCCCTCCTTATTCCCAAGGACCACCCGGCGCGGGACCTGTGGGCTACCCTGTGGATAGAGTATCGGCGCAACGGCGAGATGCCCATGCTCCTGCGCACCCATACTAGCCCCAACCAGATACGGTACATGGAGGCCCACTCCCCTCCCATCCGCATCGTCTCCCCGGGCAAGTGCTACAGGTACGAGGCCACCGACCCCACCCACGAGTGGATGCTCACCCAGGTGGAGGTGTTGGCCGTGGACGAGGGCCTGGGCATGGCCGACCTAAAGGGCACTCTGGCGGAGTTCGCACGCCGCATCTTCGGCCCCCAGCGCCGCGTCCGCTTCCGCTGCGAGTATTATCCCTTCGTGGAGCCGGGGATGGACGTGCTCATCGACTGTTTCCAGTGCGGCGGCGTTGGGTGCCGCATCTGTGGCCATACGGGCTGGCTGGAGATCCTGGGCTCGGGGATGGTTCACCCTCAGATCCTGGCCAACGTAGGCTACGACCCGGAGCGGTACACTGGATTCGCTGCCGGCCTGGGCATCGAGCGTATCGCCATGATCCGCTACGGCATCGACGATATCCGCCTCTTCTACCAGAACGACCTCCGCTTCCTCGAGCAGTTTTAGTTAGGAGGAGGAGATGCGCCTACCCCTCAGTTGGCTGCAGGAATTCGTTGACATAACAGTGCCGCTGGAGGATCTGGCCCAACGCCTCACCGATGCTGGCCTGGAGGTGACGGCCATCGAGCGCACAGGCGATTGGCAGCATATCTATGTGGGCCAGGTGGTGGCGTTGCAGCCCCATCCCAACGCCGATCGTCTGCATCTGGCCACGGTGGACCTGGGGCATCGGCAGTTGCAGGTGGTGTGCGGTGCGCCCAACGTGGCACTGGGGCAGAAGGTGCCCTTGGCCCTGGAGGGTGCTCAGATCATCGATCCCCAAACTGGTGAGCTGGTGCCTGTCCGTCGCGCCGTCATCCGAGGTGTGGAGTCGGCAGGGATGATATGTTCCGAGCGGGAGCTGGGCATCTCCGATGACCATTCAGGCATCATGGTCCTACCCCAGGACGCCCCCTTGGGGCTCCCCCTTTCCCAGTACTTAGGGGAGACGGTGCTGGAGCTGGAGGTTCGCCCCCACCGCCCTGATGCCCTCTCCGTCTTGGGGGTGGCTAGGGAGGTGGCGGCCCTGACGGGGCAAAGGGTGAGGGAGCCACCTGTGGAGTACGAGGAGGCAGGGGGGCCCATTAAGGGGCGCATCGCCTTGGAGATCGCTGACCCCGAGCTCTGTCCCCGGTATGTGGCTGGCCTGGTGGAGGGCGTGCGGGTGGGCCCCTCCCCATCCTGGATGCAGAACCGGCTGCGGGCGGCTGGCCTGCGCCCCATCAACAATGTGGTGGATGTCACCAACTATGTCATGCTGGAGATGGGCCAACCCCTGCACGCCTTCGACCTCCGTAAGCTTATGGAGCAGCGCATTGTGGTGCGTCGCGCTGCTGAGGGCGAAACCTTGGAGCTGCTGGACGGCCGCTTGGTCACCCTCACTCCGGAGATGTTGGTCATCGCCGACGCCCACCGGCCGGTGGCTGTGGCCGGGGTCATGGGCGGGGCCAACTCGGAGGTGGACCCTTCCACCACCGCCATCTTGCTCGAGTCGGCCAACTTCCATGGGCCTAGCATCCGGCGCACATCACAACTACTGAAGGTGCGCACCGAGGCCTCTCTGCGGTTTGAAAAGGGCCTTAGCAGGCACCTGCCCCTATATGCTGCCCGCCGGGCCATGCACCTTCTCCTGAAGCTGTGTGGAGGGCAGGCTGCCGCTGGGCTACTGGACGTCTTTCCAGGCAAGACGAAGGAGCAGCGCATAACCGTCAGCCGCCGTCGCCTGGCCACCGTGCTGGGGCTGGACCTGCCGCCGGCGCAGGTGCGTCAGACTCTCTCATCCTTGGGGTTCTCCTGCCGCTGGATGCCTCCAGATACCTATGTGGTGAGGGTGCCCTATTGGCGCAGCGACGTACGTATCCCGGAGGATGTGGCCGAGGAGGTGGCCCGCATCCTAAGCTACGAGCGCCTACCCACGGCACCTCCCCGTGGGGCCATCCCTCCGGCCGAGCCCCAGCCTTTGCGGGAGTTCCGGGAACGCGCACGCGATGCCTTGGCGGCTGCCGGCCTCCAGGAGGTTATCACGTATCCTCTCCTAGATAAGGACTCCCTGGCCCAAGCCCTTTCGCCGGGGGAGATGACCACCCACCCGCCCCTACGGGTGGCCAACCCTATGAGCCGAGAGCTTGAGTACCTGCGCACTACCTTACGACCGGGGCTCCTGCGGGTGCTGGCGCGTAATCTGCGAGTGCGCCCCGCCTTGCCTGGCTTCTTTGAGGTGGGAAGGGTCTTCCTGCCCAGGGCTGACGACCTCCCCCGGGAGGTGGAGATGGCCGCCATCGTCATGGGGGGAGTACGGCGCGACCGCTGGGGCCGCCCCAGCGACGAGCCGGTGGACCTATTTGATCTCAAGGGGGCATTGGAGGCCGCTCTGGAGCGTCTGGGAATAAGGGCCCGCTATCGCTCCACCTCCCACCCCGTCTTCCTGGAGGGGCAGACGGCGGCCATCTTGGTGGGCGAGGAGGTGGTGGGGCTCCTGGGCCTTGTCCATCCGCGGGTGGCTAGCCATTTCCAGGTGGAGGGGAGGGCTTTCCTGGCGGAGCTGGACCTGGAGCGGCTGCTTCCCTTCGCCCAGACTGTACGCCGCTATAGGCCCTTCTCACGCTTCCCGCCGGTGCGTGAGGATTTGGCCATCATCGTCGATGAGACCGTCCCTGCCCAGGAGGCCCAGGCCATTATCGAGGACTCGCCCTTGGTGGTCGCCGCCCAGTTATTCGATGTCTATACTGGGCCGCCGGTGCCACCGGGCAAGAAGTCCCTGGCCTTCGCCATCACCTATCAGAGTCTAGACCATACCCCCACCGATGAAGAGGTGGCTGCGGAGCGGGCACGCATCGTGGCTCGCCTGGAGGGGCTCCTAGGGGCTGTCCTGAGGGGCTAGGGCTGGGCCAGGGCCGCCTTGGCCTTTTCCACCAACTGAGCAAAAGTCTGAGGCTCCCTCACCGCCAGGTCGGCCAGCACCTTGCGGTCTAGCTCGATGCCAGCCCGGTGGAGGCCGTTGATGAAGCGGTGATAGGGCAGGCCATGCAGGCGTGCGGCGGCGTTGATGCGGGCGATCCACAGACGTCGGAACTGCCCCTTGCGGTCCCGCCGGTGCTCGTAGGCGTAGTATAGGGCATGGATGAGGGATTCGCGTGCCCGCTTGTAGGAGCGGCTGCGCGCCCCCACATGCCCTTTCACCTGGGCCAACACCTTCTTGTGACGCCGCCGCTTGGTGACCCCTCTCTTCACCCTGGCCACGACATTACCTCCCCTTATCCGTAAGGCATCAAGCGCCGTAGGCGTTTGGCGTCTGCCTTGCTCACCGGCAACTTCTGCGATATCTGACGTAGAGTGGCAGGCCTCTTCTTCCGGTGTAGGTGGCTGGCATGCCCCTTGCGCCGGAGGATCTTGCCACTGCCGGTGATGTGGAACCGGTCCTTGGCGCCTGAGTGGGTCTTGAGCTTGTATTTCTTGAGCTTAGACAAGGGTCTTGCCTGCCTCCTTCCCCTGCTGCCTCTGGGCTATACCCCGCTTGTCGGGGCCCAGGATCATGCTTAGGAACTGTCCTTCCAGGACGGGTGGCCTCTCTACCACTGCGACCCCCTGCAAAAGCTCCTTAACCTGGTCCAGGAGCTGGAAGCCCCGCTCAGTGTGCTCCATCTCCCGGCCACGGCGGAATCGTACTGCCACCCGCACCTTGGCCCCGTCCATCAGTAGCCTCTCCACGTTGCGCACCTTGAAGTCCAAGTCATGCCGGCCGATGTTGGGGCGCAGCCGCACCTCGTGCAGCTCGCCAGCGTGCCGGTGCTTGCGGGCCTCCCTCCCCTTCTTCTCCTGTCTGTACTTCCACTTGCCGTAGTCCAGTATGCGGCATACAGGAGGAGTAGCGCTAGGGTCTACCTCTACCAGGTCCAGACCCACCTCCCTGGCCATGGCCAGGGCAGTGCGCAGAGGAACCACGCCCCTATTCTTGCCCTCATGGTCAATAAGTAGGACCTCCCGGGCCCGTATCCGCTCGTTGACCGGTAACTCCTTGCGTATAGCCATCCCCCCTCGGAATGGAGCTTCGGGCCGACTATACCATAAACATGGTGAGGTCGACAAGCTAGGCCAGGCGCAGCAGGGCCTGGCCTGGCTCCACCCTCTGCCCCTCCTTCACGTGGACTTCCTGCACCATGCCGCCAAGCTTGGCGCGTATCTCGTTGTTCATCTTCATGGATTCGATGACCACCAGCACGTCTCCCTGTTGGACAAGGCTCCCCTTGCCCACCTTCACCTCCACTACGATGCCCCCGATGGGTGAGAGCACCATCCACTGATCGGCCTCGGCCGTTTGCCAGGTTCCCGCTGCCCCTGGCGCGGGAGGCCTGTAAGCGCTGGCCGGGCGCACGGAGATGGCGTAGCGGTGAAAGCCAATAGTGATCTCAAAGCCGCCTGCCCGTTTCTCCACGAAAGCTTCGATGAACCGACCGTCCACCTCCATCAGGTAAAGGGAAGGAGGGCCCACCGGCTCCAATCGTACCTGGTGGTCACGGCTGCCCAGGGTTACCCTCCAAAGGCGTTCCTCCCTGGCGACCTCCACCTCCTGCACATCGTCGCCCAGGTAAACTAGGAACTTCTCGCCCATCGCCACCAATCGCGGATGTTTACTCGCCCTCCCCTTCCTCGTAGACGCCAACCCTGTAGGGCGAGGCCAGGGCGCAACGATATCCGCTGTTCCCCGGCCAGGACAGCCGCTAGCATGATGGCCATCTGTTCGTCCCTATTCTCCCGGGGGAGGGTGGACTTCCGCCTCTCCACATAGGAGGTATCTAGGCTGCCTGCGATGAATTGGGGGTCCTCCATCACCTGGAGGTGGAAGGGGATGTTGGTGCTGATGCCCACCACCTTGAACTCCCCAAGGGCCCGCCGCATGCGGGCGATGGCTTCCTGGCGGTGGCGACCCCAGGCGATGACCTTTGCTAGCAGAGGGTCGTAGTGGTAGGTCACCTCCATGCCTTCATAGATGGCGCTATCCACCCTTATCCCCGGGCCACCTGGGAGGTTCACCAGGGTCACCGTGCCCACGGAAGGGAGGAAATCGTTGAACGGGTCTTCTGCGGAGACGCGGCACTCGATGGCCCACCCTCTGATGTGCACGTCCTCTTGACGGTAGGGGAGCTGCTCGCCGGCGGCCACTAGGATCTGGTCAGCCACCAGGTCCACGCCGGTGACCATCTCCGTGACGGGGTGCTCCACCTGCAGGCGGGTGTTCATCTCCAAGAAGTATATGTTCCCCTCCTGGTCCAGCAGGAACTCCAGGGTGCCCACGCTGCGGTATCCGATGGAGGAAACAGCCTTCCTGGCCAACTCCACAAGGCGCTGGCGCTGCTCAGGGCTCACTGCTGTGGAGGGAGCCTCCTCGATCATCTTCTGGTGGCGTCGCTGGATGGAACACTCCCGCTCCCCCAGGGCCACCACGTTGCCGTGGGCGTCGGCGATGACCTGGACCTCGATATGGCGAACGGGCTGCAGGAACTTCTCTAGGTAAAGGGCCCCGCTGCCGAAGGCAGAGGCGGCCTCTCGCCGGGCCAACTCCAGGGCTGTGGGCAACTCCTCGGGCCGCAGAACGGTGCGCATGCCCTTGCCCCCACCACCAGCGGCCGCCTTGACCATGATGGGAAAGCCGATGCGGGTGGCGGCCTCCGTGGCCTCCTCCGCTGTCATGAGCTCCCCCGTGCCTGGGATTACCGGTATGCCAGCATCCCTCATGAGCTGGCGAGCGTGGATCTTGTCGCCCATAGCTCGGATGATGTGAGGTGGCGGCCCCACAAAGGTGATGCCCGCCTCCTGGCATGCCTGGGCGAACTGGGGGTTCTCGGAGAGGAAGCCATACCCGGGGTGGATGGCATCGGCACCTGCCGCCTTGGCGATCTCGATGATGCGGGGGATGTTGAGATAGCTCTCACGGGCGGGAGCTGGCCCCACAAAATAAGCTTCATCGGCATGGCGCACGTGCAGGGCGTTGCGGTCCACCTCCGAATATATGGCTACGGAGCGGATGCCCAGCTCACGGCAGGCCCGCACCACCCGCAGGGCGATCTCGCCTCGGTTGGCCACCAGCAGCTTCCTGAACATCGCTATGCATGCTATAAGTTTGGCCTATTGGGTGTCTTTAGGCAAGGGTACGGTCTAGCGATGTGCCGCCACCTCTTCCTGCACACGGGCGATGAAGTGCTCCAAGGACATGCTGCCCAGGTCCTGGCCGGTGCGCAGGCGGACGGCGACGGTGCTCGCCCCCACTTCTCTGTCCCCAACGATGAGCATGTATGGGACCTTCTGCAGTTGGGCATCGCGAATCTTCGCCTGCATCCGCTCGGCCCGGGCGTCCACCTCCACCCGCAGCCCTGCTTGCCGCAGGCGCTGGGCTACCTGTTGAGCGTATCCCAGGTGTCGATCGGCTATAGGGATGATCACCGCCTGCACCGGGGCTAGCCACAGGGGGAAGGCACCGCCGTAATGCTCGATGAGGACCCCCAGGAACCGCTCCATGGAGCCGAGCATGGCCCGGTGAACCATGTAGGGCCGCTGGCGGGCACCATCGGGAGCCACATAGGTTAGGTCGAACCTCTCTGGGAGGTTGAAATCGAACTGGATGGTGGTGCACTGCCACTCCCGTCCCAACACGTCCACCAGTTTCACGTCGATCTTAGGCCCGTAGAAGACGGCGCCACCCACGTCCACCTCATATGGGAGGCCGCGATCTTCTATGACGCGCTGCAGGACGGCCTGCGCCATCTCCCAGTCCTCCTGGGAGCCGGCATAGCTCCCCTCCTCGTCCCTCACCGCCAGGTAGACCTTGAAGTTCCTGAATCCGAAGGCGTCGAAGAACAGGAGCATGAAGTCCAGGCAGGCCTCCACCTCGCTTTCCACCTGATCGGGTCGGCAGAAGATATGGGCATCATCCTGGGTGAATCCCCTCACGCGCAGAAGGCCATGGAGGACCCCCGAACGCTCGTAACGGTAGACGGTGCCCAGCTCTGCCAGGCGGATGGGGAGCTCCCGGTAGCTGCGCACCCGCGACTTGTAGATTTGGATGTGGAAGGGGCAGTTCATGGGCTTCAAGTAGTAGAGCTGTCCGTCCATATCCATAGGGGGATACATGTTCTCGGCGTAGAAGTCCAGGTGGCCTGAGGTCTGCCATAGGGAGGCCTTGCCGATGTGGGGGGTGTAGACTAACTCATATCCCCGGCGGTAGTGCTCTTGCCGCCAGAAGTCCTCGATAATGGCCCGCACGCGGGCCCCCTTGGGATGCCAGAATACCAGCCCCGGGCCGTATTCCTCGTGGAAGCTGAAGAGGTCCAGCTCCCGCCCCAGTCGCCGGTGGTCGCGGCGCTGGGCCTCCTCCAGGAGCTTCAGGTACTGCTCCAGCTCCTCTTGGGTCTCGAACAGGGCACCATAGATGCGCTGGAGCATGGGGCGCCTCTCATCGCCCCGCCAGTAGGCACCGGCTACTGAGAGGAGCTTGAAGGCCCCCACTTGGCCTGTGCGCTCCACATGGGGGCCTTGACACAGGTCCACAAAGTCCCCATGTCGGTACAGGCTCACCCGCTCCCCCTCGATCTCATCGATGAGCTCCAGCTTGTAAGGCTGGTGGGCGAAGAGGCGGCGCGCTTCCTCTTTGGAGATCTCCTCTCGGATGAACGGGACGTCAGAGGCGATGCGCTGCCGCATAAGGGCCTCGATCTCGGGCAGGTCTTCAGGGGTGAGGGTGCGCGGCAGCTCGAAGTCGTAATAGAAGCCGGTGTCGATGGGAGGCCCGATGCCCAGCTTAGCATCGGGGAAGAGCTTCAGGACGGCCTCGGCCATGATGTGCGCCGCCGAGTGGCGCATGCGCACCAGCCGCTCCTCCTTGGGCAACGCCTTCAGCTGCTCGGCCATGGCTACCTTCCCAGGAGCCGCCGCATCAGGTAGCGGTGCCACATATATAGGCCCAGGGCTACTAGGGCGAGGGCCGCTAACACCCCCGTGAGGACCCACCGCCCCTCTACTGCGGCCAGAGCCCCAAAGGCCATGGCCACCATCAACATGGCCAGGGGGGGCCCCCCCAGGAGCAGTCGGAGGGCTCGCACGCTGGGCGGCTCACCACCTGATGGGGCCATCCTCCCTCGTCGCATAATTCAAAGGGGCCGGGCCTTCCCACCCGGGCCCCCGCCGTTCTCCTCGCCTGGCATGGTGGGCGGTAGAGGACTCGAACCTCTGACCTCAGCGATGTCAACGCTGCGCTCTGCCCACTGAGCTAACCGCCCACCCATTTTGGGATGTTAACAATGGCTTCTGAGGCGGTCAAGCGGGGCCACCTCCCCCCGCCATCTCCTGGCGGTAGGCGTCCAGGGCCTGCCGCACCCGCTCATCGCTCACGGACAAGATGGCTGCGGCATAGAGGGCGGCGTTGCGGGCGCCATCGATGCCCACGCAAGCCACCGGCACCCCTGGGGGCATCTGCACAATAGAGAGGAGGGCATCCATACCCCCCAGGGACGACCGGGCTAGGGGAAGGCCAACGACGGGGAGGGTGGTGTGGGCGGCGACGACGCCTGGCAGGTGAGCAGCCAGGCCGGCAGCGGCGATGATAACCTTAACACCCCGCGCTCGGGCCTCCCGAGCAAACTGTCGCACCCGATCCGGCGTGCGGTGGGCAGACATAACGTGTACCTCATGTCCAATGCCTAAGCGCTCCAGGATGCGCTGGGCCTCCTCCACCGCCGGCAAATCGCTCTGGGATCCCACAACGATGGCTACCTCAGCCACTGCATACCTCCCCTGTGATGGCCCCCTGGGCGGGGGCGGCGATATCCTTCCGGTAATGGCAGCGAGAGAAGTGGATATGCTGCACCGCCCGATAGGCCTTGGCACGGGCCTCGGCCACGGTGGGAGCGGTGGCTACCACCGTCAGCACCCGACCGCCCGAGGTGAGCACGGTGCGCGCATCATCGGCAAGGCGGGTGCCAGCGTGGAACACCAGCACCCCCTCTTCCGTCTGCCCCAACCCATAGATGGGGAAGCCTGTACGGTACTCATCGGGGTAGCCGCCAGAGGCCATCACCACCCCTACGCAGGCCTCTGTGCTCCAGTCCACGCGGGCCTCGTGCAGGCGTCCCTGAGCCGCTGCCCAACATATCTCCAGGAGGTCGCCCTGCAGCCGTGGCAGCACCACCTGGGCCTCCGGGTCGCCAAAGCGACAGTTGAACTCCAGCACCATGGGGCCGCGAGGGGTAACCATAAGGCCGGGGTAAAGGACCCCTCGGTAGTCGATGCCCTCGCTGGCCAGGGCTGCCACTGTGGCCTCCGTCACCTCCTGGTGGATGCGTCTCTCGGTGGCCTCGTCCAACCAATAGGCGGGGGAGTAGGCCCCCATGCCGCCTGTGTTGGGCCCCTGGTCGCCGTCCAGGAGCCTCTTATAGTCGCAAGCCATTGGCATGGGGACCACCGTGCGGCCATCGGTGAAGGCCTGGGCCGACACCTCCCTTCCCTCCAGCCGCTCCTCGATGACTACCCTGCGGCCGGCGGGGCCCAGGGCCTCATCTCTCATTAGGCGTTGGACGACTTGCAGGGCCTCCTCTTTACTTTCGCAAACGAAAGAGCCTTTCCCCCCCGCTAGCCCATCGGCCTTCACCACTGGGGGGCTTCTCAGGGCCTCCACGTAGCCCTTGGCGTCCCGCCAATCATCGAACACGGCGAAGGAAGGGTGCGGTATGCCGTGCCGAGCACACAGCTCTCGTGCCCAGGCCTTGGACGCTTCGATACGCGCCCCCTCCTCCCGGGGCCCAAAGACGGCGATGCCCAGAGCTTCCAGGCGGTCGGCCAGGCCTCGCGCTAATGGCTCCTCTGGCCCCACCACCACCAGCTCCACGGCGTTGTCCTTAGCTGCCTGCACCAAGGCCTCTACGTCGTTGGCTCTGATGTCCAGGTTGTGAGCGATCTGGGCGGTGCCGGCGTTGCCGGGGGCCACCAGCAGCTCCCCCAGGCTGGGCGACTGACGCAGCTTCCAGGCGAGGGCATGTTCCCGGCCCCCGCCTCCCACCACCATGACCCGCCTCATGGGGCCTTGCGCACTTGGGCGTCCACAGGAATGGGGTTGGTGAGGGAGTAGATGGCTGGGCAGCGTGCCAACGCCTCCTGCCTTACTTCCTCCAGGGTCTCGGCATCGGCATCGGCGTCCACCTCCAGGTGGAAGCGCACCTGGCGGACGATGGGGGCCTCGGAGACGCCGAACACCTTACCAAAGTCCAAATGGCACTCGCCTTGGGCCTGGAGGCGCCGCACCTGGATGCCACGGGCGGAGGCGGCGGTGACGAAGGTGGCAGTGAAGCACGACAAAAGGCCCAATATGCAAAGGTGCAGGGGCCCCGGCCGCCTCCCCTTGCCCCCCATGAATGTGGGGGAATCGAGCTCCAGCCTCAGCTCCCCCTGCTCGTACTTGGCCACTGCCGTCATCTGTGGGGCAGAAGGGTCGGTGTGCCACTCTAGTTCGCCCCGGTTTACCCGCTGGCCTCGCGTCGGCTCCCTGCTTATAGCCTCGGCCTCGCGGGCGATGGCGTCCAAGTCTACGTTGTTGGCGATGGCCATACCTTCACCTCCTAATGGCAGATCATAGGCCACGACGGGAACGATGGCCATGTTTGGGTTGGCCCAAAGCGATGACGCCCTCATAGGCGGCCTCTAGGAAGTGGCCCACCGCCTGCCGGTCCAGGGAGGTGGGCAGGCGGACCCATCGCCCGAAGGGCACGCCGGGGCGCAGATAGAAGGGCTCGCCCCCCAGCTCCAGGGCCTGCTGATGCTCAGGGCCCATGAGGCGGACTACCATCTGTCCCTGAGCATCGATGAAGGCGAACATGCGGCCGTTGCTGGCAAATAAGCACTGGGCCCCAAACATGGGATATACGGTAGTGCCATGGGGCAGAGGGATCGTGGCCTGGGCGTCCGGGCCCTGAGGCTTGCCCATCTCATTCCCACTCGATGGTACCTGGGGGCTTGGAAGTGATGTCGTACACGACGCGGTTGACCCCTGGCACCTCGTTGACGATGCGGCTGGATATGCGGGCCAGCACATGGTATGGTAGGCGGGCCCAGTCGGCAGTCATGGCGTCCTGGGCCTCCACCGCTCGCACCGCCACCACATAACCATAGGTTCGGGCGTCCCCCATCACCCCCACAGAGCGGATGCCCGTGAGGACAGCGAACGACTGCCACAGCTGACGGTATAGGCCCGCCCGCTTGATCTCGTCCATGACGATCCAGTCGCAGGCCCGCAGGATCTCCAGCTTCTCCGGCGTCACCTCCCCCACGATGCGCACAGCCAACCCGGGTCCAGGGAACGGATGACGGTACACGATCTCCTCTGGCAGGCCCAACTCCAGCCCCACCCGCCGCACCTCATCCTTGAAGAGGTAACGCAAAGGCTCCAACAGGCGGAAGGACATGCGTTGGGGGAGGCCTCCCACGTTGTGATGGGTCTTGATCTTGGCCGTGGGCCCCAGGCCAGCGGCGCTCTCGATGACGTCTGGGTAGGTGGTGCCCTGGGCCATGAACTGGAAATCCCCCAGCCTCTTGGCCTCCTCCTCGAAGACGGCGATGAAGGTCTCGCCGATGACCTTGCGCTTCTCCTCGGGGTCCGTCACCCCGCGCAGGCGGGAGAGGAATACGTCCCTTGCGTCCACATACACCAGGGGGATGCCCAGGTGGCGGCGGAAGGTGTCCTGCACTCGCTCCGGCTCCTCTCGCCGCAGCAGGCCGTTGTTGATGAAGACGCAGGTGAGCTGGTCACCTACCGCCCGGTGTACCAGGGTGGCTGTCACCGCTGAGTCCACCCCGCCCGAGAGGGCACACAGCACCCTACCATTGCCTACCGTATGCCTTATCTCCTCAATGGCCTGGGCCACGAAGTTGCGGGGTGTCCAATCGCCCCGGCAGCCGCACACGCGGTAGAGGAAGTTGCGGATGATCTCCTTGCCCAGGGGGGTGTGGACCACCTCGGGATGGAACTGGAGGCCGAAGAGGCGGCCATCATCGGCCATGGCGGCCGTGGGGGAATTGTCGGAGTGGGCCAGGACGCGGAAGCCAGGGGGCAGACGCACCACTTGGTCGCCATGGGACATCCAGACGGGGAAGGAGGGCGGTAGGTCGGCCAGAAGCGGTGATGAGGGGTCATCCACGTACACCATGGCATGGCCGTACTCCCGCCGTTCCGATGGTGCCACCTCTCCCCCCAGGTGATGGGCCAGAAGCTGCATGCCGTAGCAAATGCCGAGGACAGGCAGGCCAGAGGACAGCACATAGTCGGGCAGCTGTGGGGCCCCTGGCTCATACACAGAAGCAGGGCCTCCAGAGAGGACGATCCCCTTAGGCCTCAGATGGGCTACCTCCTCCCACCGCCGCTGCGGGGAGACCAACTCACAGTAAACATTGCACTCGCGGATGGCCCGGGCAATAAGCATGCTATACTGGGAACCGAAGTCGACGATGACGATGGCTTCCGTGGGCCGGGGTCCTTCTTGGGCCAAAGGCTGGATGGACGCTCCGCGGCGTTGGCCAGCGATTTCCAGATACGTGGCCACCTCTAAGTCGTCCGAGGTGACCACCCGGTGACTCGATGATGTGGCCTCGCCTATCTGCCCCTCCATCTTTGCTTTCTATGATAGGGCTCTGGCAGGCCAATCGTCAACGGATAAGACCTGTTACCACTTTTCTCTGTGGAGGTGACTTTTGCTAGGGCGTGCATGGCGCTACGGGGCGTTGGCGGCAGTAGCTGCCTTGGGAGTGGGGGCCATCCTAGTGAGGGCTACCCATCCACGGCGGGCGGGCAGGATGCGCCTGCCTGGCCTGACCCACGCGGTGGAAGTCCTGCGTGACCGTTGGGGGGTTCCGCATATCTATGCTCAAAGCCTTTGGGACCTCTTCTTCGCCTTGGGGTTTGTGCAGGCCCAGGACCGCCTCTGGCAGATGGACTTCCACCGGCGCTTGGCCACGGGGACGGTGGCTGAGATATTAGGGGAGCGGGCCCTGCCTATAGACCGGTTGGTGCGGCGAGTGGGCATACACCGGGCGGCAGCCCGGGAGTGGGAGGGGTTGCAGGGAGAGGAGCGGCAGCTGCTAGAGGCCTACGCTGCCGGCGTCAATGCTTACCTCGCCTCCGGGCCCCCGCCCTTAGAGAGCGTCCTCCTGCGTTACCGAGTCCGCCCCTGGTCACCCGCCGATAGCATAGCTTGGGCCCGGTTCATGGCCTGGAGCCTCTCGGGCAACTGGGATCAAGAGCTGGTGCGCCTTTGGATCATCGAGAGGTTTGGCGCGGAGCTGATGGCTGAGTTAGAGCCCACCTACCCTCCGGGCAAGCCAGTGGTGGTGCCCCCAGGGGCCAGCTCTGCCGGCCCAGGCCCAGGCTGGGCAGACGACTACCACCTACCCTTGGCTGCGCGTCCCATGAGCAACAACTGGGTGGTGGATGGCCACAAGTCGGCCACAGGGCGCCCCCTCCTGGCCAACGACCCCCACCTAGCCCTCGTCATGCCTTCCCTTTGGCATGAGGTGCATTTGGAGTCACCAGAGCTGCGGGCGGCAGGGGTCACCCTGCCTGGCCTTCCGGCCATCATCATTGGCCACAACCAGCGCATTGCATGGGGCGTAACGGCGGCCATGGCCGACCAGGACGACCTATACCTGGAGGAGCTGGACCCCCACAACCCCACCCGCTACCGGTGGATGGATGGCTGGGAGGACGGGCAGCTGGTCAGGGAGGAAATACGGGTGCGGGGCAGGGGCCAGCCAGTGGTAGAGGATGTGCTGGTGACCCGACATGGCCCCATCATCACCCCCTGCATCAGTGGGGAAGAGAGGCCCCTGGCCTTACGCAGCGTATGCACCGAGGAGATCCCCTTCGCCAAGGGCATCATAGGCATCATGCGGGCCCAGTCGTGGGAGGAGTTTCGGCAAGCCCTTTCCCTTTGGCCAGCCCCGGCTCTCAACTTCGTCTACGCCGACGTGGACGGCAACATAGGTTACCAATTGGCCGGCTCCATCCCCAGGCGTCGCCGGGGCCATGGCATCGTCCCCGCGCCTGGCTGGACGGGAGAGTTCCAGTGGGAGGGGTTCGTCCCCTTCCAGGAGCTCCCGTGGGCTTTCAACCCTCCTACTCACTGGATCGCCAGCGCCAACAACCAGGTGGCCCTCGCCGACTACCCCCACTTCCTCTCCCTCACCTATGCCGATAGCCCTCGCATCGAGCGCATCGTCCAGATGCTGACCGAGAAGGACCGCATTTCGGTGGCCGACTGCCAGCGCATGCAAAACGACCTCCTCTCTCTGCCGGGCCAGGAGCTGGTGCGGCGCATCCTCTCCTTGCGACCCACCGACCCCTGGAGTCAGCGGGCCCAGTCCTTCCTTCGGGTCTGGGACGGTACTCTGGCTGCTGACAGCGTGGCAGCGGCCATCGTGGAGGTCTGCTTCGTGCACCTGACGCGTAAGGCCTTGGAGGAGAAGTTGGGGGCCTGGGCGGACTTTCTGTTGGGAAAGCCTGTCCATCCCCTCCGTGAGGGGCCCAGCTTCTTCATGGGCGCCTCCTCCTGGCTCTTGCGCAAGATGGAAGAGCGGCCCAACTGGTTCCGGGACCGCACCTGGCAGGAGGCCCTGACAGAGGCCTTGGAGGAGGCCATCGAGGAGCTGCGCCGCCGTCTGGGCGACGACATGTCCCGCTGGCAGTGGGGTCGCCTCCATCGTCAGGCCTTCCGCCATCCCTTGGGAGAGGTGCGAGCCCTGGCGCCCATCTTCAACCGGGGCCCCTATCCCATAGGCGGGGACATGAACACAGTGGCCCAATCAGCCTTCATCCCACACCGTGGATATGATGCTACAAGCTTCGCTGTCTCCTGGCGCATGATCGTCGACCTGTCCGACTTCAACCGCAGCCTAGGCGTCCTCCCCGGTGGGCAGTGGGGGCAGCCTGGCAGCCGCCACTATGCCGACCAGCTGCCGCTTTGGCTGCGGGGTGAGTACCACCCCATGCTTTGGGATCGCCAGGCGGTGGAGGGGAGTGTGGAGTCCCGGCTGGTGCTTGAGCCCTAGATCCGACAGGAGGATAGGGATGAAGACAGTGCGCGATATAGATGTGAGGGGCAAGCGAGTTCTGGTGCGGGTCGACTTTAACGTCCCCTTAGACCGAGAGAAGGGGGAGGTTCTCAGCGACAGCCGCATCCGCGCCGCCATCCCCACCATTCGCTATTTGCAGGAGCAGGAGGCGCGCATCATCCTCTGCTCTCACCTGGGTCGCCCCAAAGGTCGCGATCCCTCCTTCAGCCTGGCGCCTGTAGCCCAATGCCTCTCCCGGCTCATAGGGCAGGAGGTGCGGGTCACCTCGTGCTGCATAGGGCGGGGGGTGGAGGAGACAGTGCAGGCCCTAGCACCAGGCCAGGTCGTCCTTCTGGAGAACACCCGCTTCCACAGCGAGGAGGAGGCTAACGATCCCAACTACGCCAGGGCTTTGGCCTCTCTGGCGGACGTCTTCGTCAACGATGCCTTTGCCGCTGCCCACCGGGCCCACGCCTCCACCGCCGGGGTAGCAGCGTATTTGCCGGCGGTGGCCGGTCTGCTCATGGAGCGGGAGGTTCGCTTCCTCACTCAGGCCCTCGATCCCCAGCGTCCCTTTGCCCTGGTTCTGGGCGGCGCCAAGGTGAGCACCAAGGTGGGCGTCATCCGCCGCCTGTTGCCCAAGTGCGACCGTCTCCTCATCGGCGGGGCCATGGCCAACACCTTCTTGAAGGCGGAAGGTTATAACATTGGTGCATCTGCGGTGGAGGACGACTACCTGGAGCAGGCCCATCGCATTATGGAGGAGGCCAGGGATTACAAGGTCCAGCTCCTGCTGCCCGCCGACGTAGTGGTGGCCGAGGAGCCGAAGGCGGGGGCACGTTTCGCCTGCGTCTCGGTCCGGGACGTGCCCAAGGGGTGGTACATTGTCGACATCGGCGATATGACCGCCGAGGCTTACGTCCGTGCTCTTGTGGGGGCCCGAACGGTGGTGTGGAACGGGCCTATGGGGGTGGCGGAGGTGGAGGCCTTCGCCGCTGGCTCGCGGCGCATCGCCCAAGCTATCGCTCAGCTGCGGGACGCCACTACCATCGCTGGCGGTGGGGAGACGGAGGCCGTCATTGAGGCCTTGGGACTGACGTCCAAGTTCACGCACGTCTCCACGGGCGGTGGGGCTACCCTGGAGTTCCTGGAGGGTAGGGAGTTGCCTGGCATCGCTGCCCTTATGGACCCCTGAGGCGTTCCCCCAACAGCCTGGGAACGCCTGCTTTCTTCCTGCGTCTTGGAAATGCTAGCATAGGGCATAGGGCCGTGGATCTAGAGCTGCTTAAGGAACTGACCATAGAGGCCGATACCAAGATCGTGCTGGTGGTGCTGGACGGGCTGGGTGGGCTCCCTCATCCGGAGACGGGGCGCACGGAGTTGGAGACGGCCTCCATCCCCAACCTGGACCAGCTGGCCAGGGAGGGCGTGTGTGGCCTCACAGTGCCTGTGGGGCCAGGCATCACTCCAGGCAGCGGGCCCGGGCACTTGGCCCTCTTCGGGTATGACCCTCTGCGTTACCAGGTGGGAAGGGGCGTGCTGGAGGCCCTGGGCATCGACTTCGACCTCCAGCCAGGTGATGTAGCCGCCAGGGGCAACTTCTGCACCGTAGACGAGCGCGGCATCATCACCGATCGCCGCGCCGGCCGCATCTCCACTGAGCGGTGCGCCCAACTGGTGGATAAGCTGCGGGGCATAGAAGCGGAAGGGGTCCGGGCGCTGGTGGAGCCGGTGCGGGAGCATCGCTTCCTACTCGTCCTGCGAGGGGAAGGCCTCTCCCACCAGGTGGCCGATACGGACCCTCAAAGGGAGGGCTTAGCCCCTCTGCCTCCGCGGGCCACTGCACCTGAGGGGGAACGGACAGCCCGAGCGGTGGAGCGGTTCGTGGCGGAGGCCGCTAGCCGCCTGCAGGGGGAGCCCGAGGCCAACATGGTACTTCTGCGAGGTTTCTCGTCCTGCCCTCGGTGGCCCACCATGCGGGAGGTGTTCAAACTGAAGGCGGCGGCCGTCGCCTATTACCCCATGTACCGGGGGCTGGGCAAGCTGGTGGGTATGGAACCCCTACCCTCCGGCCCCAGGTTGGAGGACGCCATCGCCTCTTTGCGGGAGAATTGGGGACGCTTCGATTTCTTCTTCCTCCACTACAAGGCTACGGACACAGCCGGCGAAGACGGGGACTTCCAAAGGAAAGTCCAGGCATTAGAGGCCGCCGACCGGGCCATCCCTGCCCTGCTGGAGCTGGAGCCCGATGTCCTAATGGTGACAGGTGACCATTCCACCCCAGCGGTGATGGCCTCCCACTCTTGGCACCCGGTGCCCTTCGTGATGCGGGCCCCCTGGGCCCGGGCCGATGGGTGCCAGGCCTTCAACGAGGTGGCCCTCCGTCAGGGGAGCTTGGGGGTCTTCCCGGCGGTGGACGTCATGCCCTTGGCCCTGGCCCATGCTCGGCGGCTGAAGAAGTTCGGGGCTTGAGATGCGCAACCTGCTGGTGGCTGGCAACTGGAAGTGTCACCTGCGCCAGGAGTCGGCTCGCTCCCTGGCCTCGGCCATACGCCAAGGCCTGCCGCCTCTCGACGGGGTTGAGGTGGCCCTCTGCCCGGCTTTCGTGCATATCCCAGTGGTGAAGGAGGTGCTTTGGGGCTCGCCCATCCTCCTAGGGGCCCAAGACGTGCACTGGGAGGACGATGTGGCCGCCACTGGGGAGGTGGGGCCCCTCATGCTGGCCGAATGGGTCCAGATGGTCATCATCGGCCATTCCGAGAGGCGCCGCATATTCGGTGAATCGGACGAGATGATCAATAGGAAGGTGCGGGCGGCCCTGGCTGCTGGCCTGCGCCCCATCCTGTGTGTGGGGGAGACGTGGGAAGAGCGACACCGCGGGGAGACAGAGGCTGTCTTGCGCCGGCAGGTCCGGGTAGGGTTGCAGGACGTCCCCCTCCCTCAGGGATTTGTCATGGCCTATGAGCCTGTCTGGGCCATAGGCACGGGCATCCCCGCCTCCGGGAACCAGGCGCAGGAGGCAGCCTCCTTCATCCGGGCCCAGGTGAGGGAGATGCACGGGGAGGAGGTCGCCTCCTCTCTTCTTATCCTCTACGGGGGCAGCGTATCCCCCGAGAACATCGCCGAGTTCGCCCGTCAGCCGGACATCGACGGTGCCCTGGTGGGCGGTGCCAGCCTTCGGCCCGAGGCCTTCCTGGGCATCGTGCGGCGTGCGGCGGTGGCCAAAGGGGTAGCATGAGGCAGTTAGTGGCCATCGTTGGGCCTACAGCCACCGGCAAGACGGCCCTGGGCCTCCATCTGGCCCGTCGCTTCCAGGGGGAAGTGGTGAACGCCGACTCCCGTCAAGTCTACAGACACATGGACATCGGCACCGCCAAGCCCACCCGCCAGGAGCAGGCCCAGGTGCCCCACCACTTGCTGGACGTGGTGGACCCTGATGAGCCCTTTAGCCTGGGCCAGTGGCTGGAGCTGGCCAGGGCAGCTTTGGCTGACATCTGGGCACGCGGCAAGATCCCCTTCTTGGTAGGGGGCACCGGCCAATACGTTTGGGCCCTCCTAGAGGGGTGGACCGTGCCCAAGGTGCCCCCACAGCACCAGTGGCGGGAAGAGATGGCAGCATGGGCAGCCCAGCATGGCCCCCAGGCCCTCCACCGGGAGCTGGCCCTGCGCGACCCAGAGGCTGCCCGCCTCATCGACCCACGCAACGTGCGACGGGTTATAAGGGCCCTAGAGGTCATCCACTCCACGGGGAGCCCCTTCAGCCAGCTGCGACGCAAGGAAGGCCCCGGCTTCTCCTACCTCTGTATCGGGCTTTGGCTGCCCAGGGAGGAGCTTTACCGGCGCATCGACCAGCGAGTGGACCAGATGATAGCCTCAGGGCTAGTGGATGAGGTGAGGCGCCTGCTGGCCATGGGGTACTCTTGTCGCCTTCCATCCATGAGCGGCATCGGGTATAAGGAGATCTGTCGTCATCTGGCGGGGGAGATGGATCTGGCTACGGCGGTGGTTCGCATCAAGTGGGAGACCCACCGGCTGGTGCGCCATCAGGAGAACTGGTTCCGCCGCACGGACCCCCGCATCCATTGGCTACGGGCCGACGACCCTAACCTCTTTGAAAAGGCGGAGGAACTGGTGGCCGCCTTCCTCCTGGGGACGAAGGAGGCTATAGGACCATGCGCTTCGTGAAGATGCAGGGCACAGGCAACGATTTCCTACTCCTGGAGGCACAGGGTGACGAACACGACTGGCCTGCCCTGGCCCGCGCCATGTGCCACCGTCATCTAGGAGTCGGGGCCGATGGTCTGATCCTGGTCATGCCTTCCCAAAGGGCCCAGGTGCGCATGCGCATCTTCAACCCCGACGGCTCCGAGGCGGAGATGTGTGGCAATGGCGTCCGTTGCCTGGCCCGCTATGCCCTAGACCGGGGCCTGGCCCAGCTCCAGGACGGGGCCATCGTGGTGGAGACCATGGCCGGGCTTGTCACCGTCTGGCCAACGGGCGATGGCATGCGGGTGGGCATGGGGGTTCCCCGTCTACGGCCTGAGGAGGTGCCAGTGACGGTGGAGATGGAGCCACCACTGCTAGACGTTCCCCTCACCGCCGCCGGCCGTCCCCTGCACCTCGCCTGCCTCTCCATGGGCAATCCCCATGCCGTCCTCCTGACGGAAGAGCCTGTGGATGGGTTCCCATTGACGGAGGTGGGGCCGCAGGTGGAGCGCCACCCCATCTTCCCCCAGCGGGTGAACCTAGAGGTGGCCCGCGTGAGGGACCGTCACCACATGGATGTGCGGGTATGGGAGCGGGGGGTGGGGGAGACCCTCGCCTGTGGCACCGGGGCCACCGCGGCCGTGGTGGCTGCTCGACTGAAGGGGCTGGTGGACGACAAGGTGGAAGTGCGCTTGCCGGGAGGCCTTCTCTGCGTGGAATGGGACGGCAGGGGAGAGGCATACCTGACCGGCCCGGTGGATTATATTTGTGAGGGGTACTGGCTAGGGTCCTTGTTCTCCAAGGCCGGTGGAAGGAGGTAGGACATGGTCAGGCTCATCTACTGCCTGCGGCGCAAAGAGGGAATGTCCCTCCAGGAGTTCCAGCGCTACTGGCGTGAAGTCCACGGCCCCCTGGTGGAGAAACACGCTCAGGTGCTGCGCATCCGCCGCTACGTCCAGGTGCACACCCTCGATACTCCTCTTAACGAGGCCTTGGGCCGCCAGCGGGGGTGCCAAGTGGAGCCATATGACGGCGTGGCCGAGCTGTGGTGGGACAGCCTGGAGGACTTCCAGGCCGCTGTCCAGACGGAGGAGGGTCGGCAAGCTGCCCGCCAACTGGCCGAGGACGAGGCCCGCTTTGTAGATGTGGCCCGCTCCACCATCTTCCTGGCCCAGGAGAACCCCGTCATCCCATGAGGTGACAGAGGTGAGGCTTTCCCAGCGCCTGGAAAAGCTACCCCCTTATCTCTTCGTGGAGATAAGCCGTAAGATCGCCGAGAAGCGGGCCCAGGGCATCAGGGTCATCTCCTTCGCCATCGGCGACCCGGATATCCCGACGCCTCCTCACATCATCGAGGCGTTGCGGGAGGCGGCCCTGGACCCTGCAAACCATCGGTATCCAGAGACGGAGGGGTTGCCGGAGCTACGGCGGGCCATCGCTGCCTGGTACCGGAGGCGCTTCGGCGTGGACTTGGACCCGGATGAGGAGGTCTTGCCCCTCATCGGCTCCAAGGAAGGGATTGGACATGTGGCCCTCTGTCTCATCGACCCTGGGGACATCGCCCTGGTACCAGACCCGGCCTATCCCGTCTATGCTATGGGCACCGTCATAGCTGGTGGCCAGCCCTATTACCTCCCCTTACGGGAGGAGAACGATTTCCTGCCCGACCTCACCCAGGTGCCGGAGGAGGTGGCCCGGCGGGCCAAAGTCCTCTGGATCAACTATCCCAACAACCCCACGGGGGCGGTGGCCGACTTGACCTTTTTCCGGGAAGTGGTGGCCTTCGCCCGTCGCTACGACTTGGCCGTCTGCCACGACGCCCCTTACACCGAGGTGGCCTTCGATGGTTATCGGCCCCCTAGCTTCCTGGAGGTGCCCGGGGCCAAGGAGGTGGGTATCGAGTTCCACTCCTTTAGCAAGTCCTACAACATGACGGGTTGGCGCATTGGGATGGCCGTGGGTAACCCCCGCCTCATCCGGGCGTTGCGGGATGTCAAGTCCAACCTGGACTCTGGTATACCGCAGGCCATCCAGAAGATGGCCATCGCTGCCCTGCAAGGGCCCCAGGGGTGCATCGAGGAGCATAACCGCATCTACCAAGCGCGGCGGGACCGGCTGGTGGAGACCTTGCGGCGGTTGGGGTTGCGAGTGCGGCCCAGCCTCGCCTCCCTATACCTGTGGGCGAGGGTTCCCGAGGGTGAGACGTCGGTGAGTTTTGCCGAGCGTCTGTTGGAGGAGGCGGCGGTGGTGGTCACCCCCGGGGTAGGCTACGGGCCTAGTGGCGAGGGCTACGTTCGCCTCTCCCTCACCCTCCCCGATGATGACCTGGAGGAGGGGCTGAGGCGGCTTGAGGCTCTAGTCGGCGGCAGGACCTCTTAAAAGAGCGGGGCCCCTTCGCCTGGGTATACTAGAAGGTGAGGATAGGAGGGTAGGTAAGAGGCCATCGCCAGAGGGACCCACGAGACGGCTGCGCCCCCTGAGAGGGCCCTATTGGTGGGTGTGGCGCTTAAGCGCCCCCCTCGATATGGGCTTCTTGATGTGGAGAGTTCGTTAGAGGAGTTGGCTCTTCTGGCTCACACAGCTGGGGCTCAGGTGGTGGGTAAGGTTTTTCAGAAGCTAGACGCCCCTAACCCCACTTATTACATCGGCCCTGGCAAGCTGCAGGAGATCGCCTCCCTGCGTCCCTCCCTTCAGTACAACACGGTCATCTTCGACGATGAGCTGAGTCCTAGCCAGCAGAGGAACTTGGAGCGGGCGCTGGGGGTGAAGGTCATCGACCGCACAGCCCTTATTTTGGATATCTTCGCTCAGCATGCGCGCACGCGGGAGGGCCGGCTGCAGGTGGAGCTGGCCCAGCATCAGTACCTCCTGCCCCGATTGCGGGGCCACTGGCCTCACCTAGAGCGTCTGGGAGGTGGCATCGGCACCCGTGGCCCCGGAGAGACGCAGCTGGAGATGGACCGCCGCCTGGTGAAGCGCCGCATCCAGCAGCTGGAACGGGAGCTCGCCAAGGTGCGGCAGCATCGAGCCCTTTACCGACGCCGGCGGAGCCGTGAGGGGCTGCCGGTGGTCTCTCTGGTGGGCTATACCAACGCCGGCAAGAGCACCATCATGCGTGCCCTTTCAGGAGCGGAGGTGGTGGTGGCCGACCAGCTGTTTGCCACCCTAGACCCCCTCACCCGGCGTGTTCGCCTGCCAAGTGGAAACTGGTTCCTTCTGACGGATACGGTGGGGTTCATCAACAAGCTCCCCCCTCAGGTGGTGGCCGCCTTCCGCGCCACCCTAGAAGAGCTGGCGGAGGCCGACCTCCTCCTCCACGTCATCGATATCACCCATCCCAACGCCGCTGAGCAGGCGGAGACCGTGGAGAGGACGTTGGCCGAGCTGGGCCTGGCCAGCAAGCCGCGCATCGCCGTCCTCAATAAGGTGGACCGTCTCATGGGGGGCGACGGTAGAGCCGTGTGGGACGAGGACGAGATATGCCAGCTCCTGCCCTATGTGCGACAGTGGCAGCCCCGGGCGGTCCTAGTCTCCGCATTGAGGGGTTGGGGCCTGGACGAGCTCTTGCGCCAGATCGAGGAGGCCTTGGCCCAGGTGCGCCAGGAGAGGGCTAAGACGGCCTAGGTCAGCTCCACCCACTTATCGGCCCAGCGCTGAATAGCCTCCACCACCTCCTGCAGTTCCCTTCCCTTCCTGGTCAACTCATAGTGGACCAGCAGAGGGGTGACGGAGACTACCTTCTTGCGCACAATGTCCTCTGCTTCTAGCTCTTTAAGGCGCTGGGAGAGGAGCCGGTCACTGATATTGCCGATGTAATCCCGGATCTCGGAGAAGCGCCGCGGCCCCTTCATGAGAGCGCGGATGACCAGGGGCGTCCACCTCTTGCCCAATACGCGGGCCGCCCGTGCATACCTCGGGCACGGATACTCTAGCTGTATGGGCTGCCGCTGTGCCCTCATCTCCAATAAATTTTAGTCACATCTCCTTCGCTCGACAAGAAGGGTTGACTGATCCCCACCATGTATAATATGCTTCTTTTACGTAAGCTATCCAACTGTGAGAGGAGGAGCGAATGGACGGGGTTCTCCTGGCGGGGCGCATCCTCACAGCCATCCTGTTCATCCTCAGTGGGGTGAATCACTTTGCGCAGCGGCGGGCTTTGAGCCAATATACGGCTCAAATGGGTGTGCCCATGGCCGACCTGGCGGTGTTGGGCTCCGGCGCCTACATCTTGGCTGTGGGGATGCTATATGCCCTGGGGGTGTGGGCCGACCTAATGGCCCTTCTCTTGGCTGCCTTCTTAGTGCCGGTGGCTTTCATCATGCACCGCTTCTGGGCCATGCGAGACCCCCAGATGATGGCCAACCAGATGGCCCACTTTCTCAAAAACATCTCCTTGGCGGGCGCTGCTCTGGTGGCCTTCGCCTTCTTCCAGCAATTCGGCACGGAAGTAGGGCTGACGATCACCGATCCCTTGTTCAAGTGACATGGAGGAGCGTCTATGGTGGTTTAGTCTCCGAGCAGGGTGGTGTAACCCAGGGCGATGACCTCTTCGACGTACTGGGAGCGCCAGCCAGGGTTGGGTATGCGATAACCGTGTTCCCGGAACCAGCGGTGGAGCTTTAGATACTGTTCCTCGAGATAGCGCCGCCAGGAGTCCTCCTCGCTGAAGAGCTGGGGGTCCACCTCCTCCAGCCGCTTATCTGCTTCGTCCGGATCGATATCCAGATCCTCCTTCCAGTATTCGGCTAGGTACTCCAGAGACTCCTCCAACTGGCGTCGGCACTCCTCCAGGATGGCCACCATCATGCCGTGCTTGTCCACCTTACGCCCGCGCAGGCGGACGTCTTTGGCACATTCGGCACACAGGGTCACCAGCTTACGGGCCTCACAGTACTCGTCCTTGCGGCATCCTTGGCATAATGGGGCCCAATGGGCCGCCTCAGGCGCCCGCAAATATCCTACATAAATCTCGTCGGCAAGGACGCCACACCTTGGGCAGCTGACCTTCTCAGCTAGTATCTCATTGATGGCCCGCTGCCAGTCGATGTGCATAGCTCTTTATTTATGATACCATGTGCGCATCATCGCCTTGTCAACCGCCCCTGGGCTTGTCTTGCAAATGGCGGTGCTAGCTGAGGGTGGCAGGGATGGGGGGCTGGGGCAGGAGCGGAGGCAACAAGAGGCGCAGCAGCAGCCGCAAGGCCCCCGGCGATGGCCTCCAGGTAGGCCCGCTTCTGGGCCATCTGGGGCAGGACCTCCTGCAGGTAGCCGCCAGCAAGCCTCGTCTTGAGGGCCCCGAACACGCCTTCTACCACACCCCGCAGCCGGTAGATTGAGGGGT
>Ga0197143_1000099_pt1 | contig 94532 bp, 76 predicted proteins | sample GBS70_MetaG_FD_148603 | JGI IMG/M metagenome (GOLD analysis project Ga0197143, IMG submission 148603) | Sediment microbial communities from Great Boiling Springs, Gerlach, Nevada, United States - GBS 70_MetaG | ecosystem: Environmental > Aquatic > Thermal springs > Hot (42-90C) > Sediment... | reverse complement strand
GGCTACGACGTCCATCGCCTTGCCGAAGGTGAGCGCCTGGTGCTCGGTGGGGTGGAGATCGCCTCCGAGAAGGGCACCATCGCGCACAGTGATGGGGATGTGCTGCTGCATGCCCTCTGCGATGCACTCCTGGGAGCATTGGGATTGGGGGACATCGGGGAACACTTTCCCGATACCGACCCTGCCTACCGTGGTATTGCCAGCGGTAAGTTGGTCGAGCGCGTTGTGGCGATGGTGCAAGAGCGAGGCTATCGGATTGTGAATGTGGATGCAACGGTTGTGCTCCAGCGCCCGCGCCTACAGCCATACAAGGAGGCGATTCGCCGCTCGGTAGCGCAACTGTGCGGAATTCCGCCGGAGCGGGTCTCGGTGAAGGCGACGACGCCGGAACGGTTGGGATTTGTCGGGCGTGAGGAGGGAATCCAGGCGTTCTGCGTATGCGAGCTTCAGCCCCGATAGTGCTGCTGTGCCTGCTCTGGTGCGGGTGCGCTCGCTCTGGGGGCATCGCTCCAGGCGAGGAGCCCGCGGTGCCAGAGGCATTGGTTCCCGTCGAGGAGGGCTACGTCGCCGGAGATGCCGTCGGCGTATCTTCGGGAGTACTGCTCCTGCAGCCGCGTTGGAGCGGCGTACGGCGGCAGACTCTGGTGCGGCTCTATCGCCTTCAGGGGCAGCTCGTCCAGCTTCGGGATACGGTGTGGGAGGGGCAATGGCTTGCCGACTCCAGGGGCGCTTGGCTGCTGCACTACGATGGCGCAGGCTGGAGGCGAGTGTGGCTGGATTCGGTGGGGAAGCCCTTTCGTTCTGAGCCGTTTCGCTTCGAGGCAAGCCCTGTAGAGGTGGAGGGAGCGCAGTACCTGGGGCAGCTCCATGGCTGGAGCATCTATCGCCGTGCAAGCGCGGCGGAGTTGCTGTTCGTGCGCGATGGGCACCTGGAGCGGCGCCGTGGAGTGGTTGCCCTTCGGTACGAGCCGGCGGTGGCGCTGTGGTGGGCTGAAGCCGATGGCGATTGGCTCGGGATACGGATGCTCACCGCCGAAGGTCCGGTGACCGTTCGGGAGTTTTCGACGTCCTCTGAGTTCCCCTACAGCGGCAAGGAGCGGGTGCGGCTCTACGGGATTCCTGAACGCGGCGCGGCGGTAGCGATCGAAACGAATACGGGAACCTGGTGGCAACTGTCCGAACCCGGGCGGGAGCCGGAGGAGCACACCATGCCTGCACCGGTGCGCTGGAGCGCTCTGCTGTGGGAGTCGGGGGGGCGGGCGTGGTACTGGCTCGAACGTGGACGGCAGGGCTACGAACTGCGCCGCCGGGTTGCCCAGGAGGGGACGCGCACTGTGGCGGTCTTTTCGCCGCTCTACGGCGAACCGCAATGGCTGGAGAGCATCGGCACGGAGTGGGTGGTGCGCTTCGCTGGAGCAATCGTCGTGGGACAGGGCGAGCAACTCCGTGCCTGGGCAAGGGGGGTGGTGGTACCCGCTCCCGAATCCCTCCAAGAGGCAATCCCCATGAGGCTGTCCGGAGGGATGCTGTGGAAGCTCCCCGCTGGGGTGCTTCTGCTCCACCGTCGGACACAGCCCCTGTGGTGGGTGCACGCAGCAGGGCAGTGGCTGTGGGCACGCCGCTGGTGGGCAGTGGTAGCGGGGGTGGTTGCACTGCTGGGATGGATGTGGCTGCGCCCTCGGATGCAGCTCCGGCGTCTGCTGCCTGAGCAGTTACCGTGGCTGTGGGTAGGAGATGACGGTCGGGTCCGAGAGTACTCGAAGGACTTCCCTTTTGCTGTGGCACCAAAAGCGGCGCTGGGCAAGCAATCGGAGTTACCCCGACCCCTCGTGCAGGAGCTCGAACGTGTGCTCAGGAGCCGTCAATCCCGTTGTCGGTTGTGGGAAAGCACCCGTGATGGGCAGACACGCGAGTACCTCAGCTACGCCCTCCCCGTGCGGCGATGGGGCATGCGCGGGACCATCTGCATCGTCTTGGAAGTTACACAGGCGGTCCAAGAGCGCATGGGCTTCTACTGGAGGGGGCTGGCACACGATGTCAGCAACAAGCTGGCGCTGCTGCCGGAGGGCTCAGAACGGCAGGTGCTGCGGCAATTGCAGAGGAACTTACGCGCGCTGGAGCGGCTGCATCCGGATTCGGCGCAGCCGAATTCGCCCAAGGAGCAGGTTCGGCTCGATGAGCTCATCGCAGAGCTCTGTGCAGAGGAGTGTCAGGAGCTGGAGGGCGTAGAGGTGGTACGGCGCTGCATGCCGGTGCAGCTGTTGGCGAACAGGGAGCTGCTCAAGCGCGCGCTGGAGAACGCGTTCTGGAATGCGCTCAAGGCGGTGCGCCAGAGTGAGCGCCAGCGGATTGTGCTGCGCGCCTACCGACGGCATCGAGAGGTAGTCGTGGAGGTGGAGGATAGCGGACCTGGGCTCCCGCAGGGATTCCGCGAGGGGATGGGCATGCGCATCATGCGCTGGGTTGTCGAAGGCGAGCACGGCGGACGGCTGGAGTTCGAACGCGGGCAGGATGGGCAGGGGACGCTCGTGCGCTTCCGCTTTCCCAAGGTTCTGCTCAATCGGATGCGCAATGGAGATACGGCGTGAGGAGCTGCAAGGCAAGCGCATTGTGGCGCTGGATTTCGGGCTGCGCCGGATTGGATGGGCGGTCTGCGATGAGCTGCACCTGAGCGTGACCCCCGGCGGAGTACTCCAGTACCGCCACGCCGATTTCTGGGAGCGCCTGCAGGCGATCCTCACCGCTGAACGCGCCGAACTCATCCTCGTGGGGATGCCCGCAGGGAGCGATTCGCCGCGCACGGCACCGGTGATCGCTGCGCTGCGGCAGTTTGTGGCGCAGTTGCGGCAACGCTTCCCCTTGCCCGTCTTTGTCTACGATGAGACCGGCTCCACCCGGCAGGCACACGAGACGATGCGCCAGTTGGGCATTCCGCGCAAGAGGCGCCAGCAGCGTGGGCAAGCCGACCGCATGGCAGCTGCAGTGATTCTGTGGAGCTTTCTGCAGGAGTTGCACACATGGGGAAGAGTCTCCGAAGAGCCGTTGTAGCCGTGCTGAGTGCGGTGGCTGCCTGGGCGCAGCCGCGCGCAATGGTGGATTTCCCCGGACGCATCTTCCTGGGGCAGTTCGGTGAGGGCTGGTTTGCCGAAGCGTACGCGCTGCCACAAGGCGATTCGCTCTGGGCAGGTGTGCTGCTGCGCCTGCCGTATTCGACGCTGCTGTTCGAGCGCAATGGCGACCGCTTCCACGCAGTGATGCACGTGAACGTGGAGTTCGTGGACAGCATCGGCGTCGTGCGGCGCCGCCTGGAGTACCGCGACACGGTTTGGACGGCGGACTACGAGCTCACCCAGTCAAGGGATTCCACGCTGCTGCGGGCGCTTTACGGTCGGGTGCCGTGGGGCACTATACGAGCCCGATTGCGGCTACTGTTGCAGCAGCGCGAGCTGCGCGCGCAGGAGCTTGAACTGACCGATGTGCAGGGACAACCCCGGTGGAACTCCCCACTGGTGGCGGCTCCGCTGCAGGAGCAGATTCGCCCGTTTGTGCTCGGTGGTGCGCTGCCCTTCGGTGCGACCGCTGCCCGAATGCTCCTGTGGTCCCCACGCTTGCGCGCGCATGAGCGCTGGAACTACCGCTGCATCCAGCTCCAGCTGCCGGAGGAGCGCTTCTGGGATAGCGTCGAGGAGTTCTCCGGACAGCTCCGCCGGCTTGAACCCATGCGGCTGGAGATTGAAAGCAGTGCCGAAGGCATCCTGCTCCGTCCCGTGCCCGATACACTTGAGGGCTGGGCAGAGTGCTGGCTGCCGGCGGCAACGCTGGTGCCGGGGATCTACGAGCTCCAGCTCCTCCCTGAAGGAGTGGGCTCGGATACGCTGCGCTGGCGCTTCCGCGTGCGCTGGCATGATATGCCAATCTCGCTGCGCCGCTTCGGCTATGCTGCGCGCGTGATGCAGTACTTACTCACCGAACAGGAGCAGGAAGCCCTCCAGCGCGCCCCAGAAGCCGAGCGCTGGCAGCGGCTCTGGCGCTATTGGAAGCGGCACGATCCCACGCCGCAGACCGCCTACAACGAAGCGATGGCGGTCTACTTCCGCCGCGTTGACCAAGCTTACTTCGCCTTCCAGTCGATCAACGAGCCCGATGGGGCGCTCACCGATCGCGGCAAGGTCTATATCCTCTACGGTCCCCCCACGCGCACCGAACGTGAGCTGCCGATCGCTGCTGCTCCGCGCGAGGTGTGGACCTACGACCGGCTCCAACGCCGCTTCGTATTTGAGCTCGCCGCCGATGGGCGCTGGAGACTCCAAGCGGTGGAGAACCTGTCTCAATAGCTTCGGCACGGGAGAATGAGCCAGTTGCGCCTGCGACGCCTGGAGTCCGATTCAGCGGCGCATCGCCGCTTCTTTGTGCGGCTGCAGTGGAGGTTCTACCGCGACTTCCCCTTGTGGGTCCCGCCACTTCGGGTCGAAGCCGAGAAGCTGCTCAATCCCAAGCGCAATCCCTTCTTTGCCCACGCGCAGATGCAGCTCTTCATTGCCGAACGCAATGGGGAAGCAGTTGGGCGAATTGCCGCAATCCTCAACGGGCTGCACAACCAGATTCACGGCGACCAGGTCGGCTTCTTCGGCTTCTTCGAAAGCGTTCCCGATGAAGCCGTCGCGCGCATGCTGCTGCACGCTGCAGCCGAGTGGGTAGCGCAGCGCGGGTGCACAAGCCTGCGGGGACCGGTCAACCCCTCCATGAACGACGAATGCGGGCTCCTTGTGGAGGGCTTCGAGTACCCACCGGCAATTCTGATGCCCTACAATCCGCCCTACTACGCAGAACTGCTGGAGGCGGTGGGGCTGCGCAAGGCAAAGGACCTGCTCGCCTACGAACTCACCAGCCAGGCGCTCACCGACCGGCTCCGCCGAGGGCAGGAGTTGGTGCGGCAGCGCTATGGCATCTGGGTCAGAGCCATGGACTTCCGCAATCGGCAGCTCTTTCGCCAGGATGTCGAGCACATCAAGGAAATCTACAACCGCGCCTGGCAGCCCAACTGGGGCTTTGTCCGGCTTACCGATGCCGAAATGGACGCGCTGGTCAAGAGTCTACGCCAGATTGCTGATCCCGAACTGGCAATCTTCGCCTACCGAGGCGATGCCCCGATCGGCTTTGCGCTGGCGCTGCCGGATATCAACCAGGTGCTCTGGTACAACCGCTCTGGGCGGCTGCTGCCGGCACTGTGGTACCTGCTCACGCGGCGGCACTCCATTGATGCGATGCGCATCCTGATTCTGGGGATTCTCCCCGAGCACCAGCACCTGGGAGCAGATGCAGTGCTGTACTACGAGCTGGCGCGCCGAGGCTTGCAGCGCGGAATCCGCCGCGCCGAAGCCGGCTGGGTACTTGAAGATAACTGGGCAATGCGCAACCCGCTGGAGAAGCTGCTCAACGCGCGCCCGTACAAGCGCTACCGCATCTACGAAGCGCCAATAGAGGAGTTGCGCTGAAACACAAATTGCCCACGGATGGCAACGACGCGGATCGCTTCCGGTGAGGCTGTGTACAGGAGGCGCAAAATCCAGCTCCGGCAATCGGTGAAAAGCGGCTCTGCAGGCAACAGCTGACGGGCGTCCAGCACGAGGAAATCGGCGTCTTTCCCCACCTCAATGCTGCCGATGCGCCGCTCAAGTCCTATGGCAGTGGCACCGCCGAGTGTGGCGAGCCAGAGCGCTTCTTCGGGCGAGATCACGGCGGTAGCTTCCTCGGGAACGTAGAGCGAACGCACCTTTGCCATTTCGCGGGCTTCACGCGCTTCCTCCAGTACCGAGGGCGAGTATCCAGCAGCAACGTCGGTCCCCAGCCCAATGCGGAAGCCCTCGCTGAGGTAGCGATATAGCGGCATAATCCCGCTGCGCAGAAAGCGATTGGAGCGCGGGCAGTGAGCAATAGCACATCCGTTGGTGCGGAGCCGTGTGCGCTCGGAGTCCGAAAGGTAGATACAGTGCGCCAGGATGGTGCGCTCGCCGAGCAGTCCGGCGCGTTCGTAGATAGCGGTGTAGTCTGGGGTGTCGGGAAAGAGCGCGGAGACGTGCTGCAGCTCCTCCGGAGTTTCAGCAAGGTGGGTCTGGAGCAGCAGTCCATGGTGACGGGCAAATTCGGCACACGCCCGCAGCAGGTGTTCCGAACAGCTACCGGCAAAGCGCGGGGAGACGACGTACAGGAGCCGTCCGCCATCGTACCCATGCCAGCGGGAGGCAACCTGCTCCATCTCCAGTAGCGCCTGCTGCGGAGTCCGGCGCAAGGCTTCCGGGACGGCTTGGTCCATGAGTGTCTGCCCCATGAGTACGCGGAGCCCCACCCGCGCGGCTGCAGCGAAAGCCCGCTCGGTTGCCTCGGCAAAGGGGGGTCCGAAGACGACTGCTGTAGTCGTACCGCAGGCAAGCACACTGCGGAAGAAGAGCTCCGCTTGCCGTTCGGCAAAGCTTGCGTCGGCGTAGCGCTGCTCCAGTGGCAGAATCAGCTCCTGCAGCCATTGCAGGAGTTTGCCCCGCTCCAGCGCAAGCGCCTGGTACTGTGCCAGGTGTGTGTGTACATCGACCAGCCCCGGCAGGGCAATGCTGTGCGGACCGAAATCTCGTGCTGTGAACTCACCGAACTGCTGGCGGGCTTCGGCATCGGAACCGACGAAGCAGAACCTCCCTTCACCGTCAACGCCGATGACCGCCGGGGAGAGGCAGCGTACGTCCCGCTGCGGGGTCGGCGTCAAGAGCAGCCCTACGCGGTAGAGCCAGAGCTCATTCCGCATCGCTGCGCCGTGGGAAGCAATTCAAAGGTCGTCACTGCCGAGCAGCTCCTTTTCCAGCTCATCTGCAGTTGCGGCGACAGCTTGAATCGCAGCATCCAGGATTGTGGCATCCGCATCGGCGCTGACCTGAGTGCAGAAGACCACCAGCGTTGTGTTGCCGGTTTCTGCTGCTGCCCAGTAGCCAATAGCGGTTCCAAGGTTCTCTGCGAGCAGGCGTCGGGCAAGCGAGGCTGAGAGTGCTTTGGTGGTTTTGTATGCCGCCGACCAAATCCGGCGTACTTCTGCGCCGGCAACTTCCGTTGTGGTTGAGCTAATCCAGACAAGCTGTGTGCGGTTGTCCTCGCGGAATCGGACCGTGACCGCGTAGTCGCCGTCGTCGTCGAGGGTGTAGGCGTAGCCAGCAGCGCGCAGGGCTTGGGCAACGCGCCGATCGGCTCGGCTGAGCGGGTCAGTTCGCCCGCCCAGCTGTGCTAAGGCTTCAGAGAAGGCAAGGAGCACTCCTACGGCGATGAGCAAGTGCATGGGGAGGCTGCGGTTGTTGTACAAACACGGTTTTGCCACCGTCAGTAGGCAAAGTCAGCGCCAATGGTAAGCCGCAGTATCGGCGTCACGAACTCCCGTTCCAGCTCCACCAGTAGACGCAGATTCCGGTATGGGTAGTAGCTGTACTGCAGGGCTACCGAGTGCGTACGGAACTGGCGGTAGTATGTGTCTCGAGGGGCTTCGACGCTGGAGAGCAGCGCTGCAACCACGTGCGGGAAGTCAACGTAATCCAGCCCTAAGAAGCCTCCGGCAAGCCACTCCGAGCGGCGCTGGTCGTAGCCGTAGAGGAACTGCGTGAAGAGCTGCAGCTGCTCGTTGAGCCAGGTTTGCCAGTCAACGCCGACGCGGTAGCCTCGGATGAGTGCTCCGGCAGTATCTGGAACTTCGCCGTAGAGGGCGAACAGCCCCAGGTCCAGTGGGAGTGCGATGTGTCCGAAGAAGACCTTGCGGTTGTCGGCATCGGCGTCGCCGGCGATGTACTCTCCGATGCCGTTGCCGTTGACGACACCGAGCGAGACATCGAAGGCGCTAATGATAGCGCCGCGCTGATATGTCAGCGGGAAGCGCCCGATTTTGTAGATGCTGTAATCGGCGCGTGTCAGGCGTAGCTCGCGCGGAAACATCAGGTCGGAGATTTGGAACTGCCCCAGCTGCAGCCCGAAGTTCTCCCACGGGTGGAGGTGCACCCAGGCGTCCTCGAAGAACGGGGGTTCGCCCTTTTCGAAGATCACGTAGGCATAGAAGTTGGCAATCGAGCCGAGTGCGCCGCCGGTGAGGAATTTCGCTGCCCAGGGCGCCTTGAAGTCTTGGCGCCATTGGCGATTCTGCACCCGTAGCTCAGCCCACTGCTGGAAGCGGAAGCCCAACGGCACACGGTCGAAGAGGTTGAGCGCCTCGTCTCCAGTGACGGTATCCGGAATGTAGGCGCGCTGCTGGAGCCCCTCGAAGAGGTATCCCTTGTCTGTGAACTGCTGCCCGAAGGCGTTGAGCTTCGGAGGGGCTACGTGGCACGTTGCGCACGAGATATGGTACTGCCGCGCAAATGCCGGAATTGCACGGCTGGGCTGCACAGACGCCAGCGCAAGCCCCAGCACAGCGATGGTAAGCACCAAGGGGTTACGCATCCTTTGCGACCCCAACGCGTTTACGGCAGCAACTGGATTTCGACGCGACGGTTCTGAGCACGGGCTTCCTCCGTCGTGGCGCGCACCAGCGGCTTGCGGCGTCCCCAGCCCTTGGTTTCGATCCGTTGGGCAGCGATACCGTTTTGCACCAGATACTGCTTGACCGCATCGGCACGGCGCTGGGAGAGGCGGTCGTTGTACTCATCCGTGCCGACATCGTCGGTATGCCCTTCGATGAGCACCCGTAAGGTCGGATAAGCACGCAGCAGCTCCACGAGCCGGTCCAGGTCAGGGAAGGATTCCTCTTTGAGCTCGGCTTTGTCGAAATCGAAGAAGACCAGGAGTCGGGTGCGCCCGCCCTCGATGGGGGTGAGCAGGATGTCCTTGGTGAGTGGGTTTTCGCGGAGGTTGCGTCCGACGTCGAAGCGTTCACTGTAGAAGAGATAGCCCTGGCGCGAGGCTGTGATGGAGTAGGTGCGTCCGGAGGGCAGAGCAACGTAGTACTGCCCCGTTTCCTCATCGCTATAGAGTTCGGCGAGCTTACGCCGGGTGCGCAGGTCTGTAATCGTGATAACCGCTCCACCCAAGGGGTCGTTTGAGCGGGCGTCCAGGACGGTCCCTTGGACCATGAGCACAGGCTCTGGAGGTTCGGGATTGGGGACCACGCGGAAGACATCCAGGTCGCCGGCAGCAGTGGTGCGGCTCAGCAGCGCGGCATCCTCGCCGGGGATGGGCACGAAGAAGAACTCATCGGCACTGGTGTTGACCGGCGTGGCAAGCTTCTCCGCACGCCCGAAGGAGCCATCCGCCTGCATTCGGCTGACGAAGATATCGAAGTTGCCATCGCGGTTAGAGGCGAAGTAGAGCGTACGTCCGTCGGGCGCAAGCACAGGTGCCATCTCATCGGCTGCGGTGTTGAGCCGAGACAGCGGCACGGGAGCTGACCACCCACGTCCCTGGCGCCGGCTCATCCAGAGGTCGGTCCCACCGGAGCCGCCGGGGCGGTCCGAAGCGAAGATGAGCAGTTCGCCATCGGCACTGAAGCAGGGTTGCGAGTCCCAGTATGGGGAGTTGACGGTGGGACCCAGATTCCGGACCTCCCAGCGTCTGCCGTGGCGTTCGGCAATGTAGAGGTCGGTGCGTCCCTGCCCGCCCAGCTCATGCTGGAATGCGGCAAAGACCATGAGGTTGCCGTCGATCGTGAGCGTAGCAGCTCCGGTGTGGGTGGCGTCGCTGAGTGCGCCGCCGAGCCGTCCGGACTCACCCCAGCGCCCTTGCTCATAGGAGAGCCGGTAGAGCCGCTGCCGATCCCCCGCACGACTGGAGGTGAGATAGGCTTCCTGCCCGCCACGGGCAAACCCCGTCACGAAGTCATCGGCGGAGGAGTTGAGCTCCGGTACAGGGACAACTTGGACGGTGCGCCCAACTGCCCGAGGTTGAATTTGCGCGTGCACAAGGCTGACAGCGCAGCCCATGCATACGAGAACTACAGCTGTTTGCATGGCTTGGTTACTGGATTGTGAACCATACGCCAACGGTTAGGAGCACAGAGTAGAGGGAAAGCCCCTTCCACTGCACTGGCAACAGACCCAATGTAAGGCTACGCCAACCATCCCCAGTATTCACGTCTCCGCTGCGGGGGGAGGAGAGGAGCTGCCCGGAGAGGCGCGGCAGCAACTCCAGCCCTGGGGAGAGCGGAATCCGGTAGCCAATCCCAAGCTCTGCACCAAACCGTCCGCTACTGGGGGGTGTAGGAACCGGATCGTCAGGTCCTATCTTCGCCTCGATTTCCAAGACCCTGTAGAGATCGCCATCCGGACCTATAAAGCCACAGTCCGAGGTGGGGTCAACTTCGTATCGCTCTGTCTGGCGCACCTTCCCCAACAGACGGTGGTACACCGGTCCGACGGTGAGCCACAGTTGAGGGGTGAGGTCATACCGCAGTGCTGCGCCGATGGCGAGGTAGTTGGCTTGGACGGTGTAGCGGGATTGCACGCTGACGTCGCTCACAATGTCAAGAAAATATACACAGTCGGCGATTCCGGAGCCGGAGTTGGACCACTTCTTCTGCTCGTAACCGAGCTTGAACTGGAGCCCGAGTTTGGGGGCAATGCCGATATCCACCGCCGCTGCTGCTGCCGGGGAGATGCCACTGCCGGACTTGAAGATGTCCATCGGGGTTGGCGGAGTGGGTTGTACCCCAGTGTAGGTGATGCTCTGGGAGGTGCTGTTCCAGCTTATCCCCCCCTCCAGCCCCAGGCGGATTGGGGTACGGGCTTCCGTCCACGGCTCAAACACCGGAGCACCACGCGGACGGAGCACGTCCTCTTGAGCATATAGGAGCAGCGGGAACAGAAGGAGCATACAGCGCCAGCGCATGGCAGCGGCTCATGTAGTTGAACCTCGATGCGCTGCGAATCTACAAAGTGTAGGGCAAAGGGCAATCCCCAGCTTGGGGCTGCAGAGCGGTTAGCTATACGGATTGCGTAATTTCGAGCGTGTTGGAGTGAGATAGCATCATGCCGTGGTGGTATTGGGTATTGGCAGTGCTGGTACCGATTGCTGCCGAGGCGCAGGAGTGGCGTGTATTCCTGCGCGACAAGGGTCCGGAACCCTTCCGCCCGGGGAGCCCGCTCTACGAGCGCACGCGCCGGCTGCACAGCGAGCGGGCACTACAGCGCCGGGCAAAGGTGGTGCCGGCGGATTCGCTTCTGGCGCTTGCCGATGCCCCGGTGTACGAGCCATACGTGGAGAGCCTTCGCCGGTTGGGTGCCCAGATTCGGCTGCGGCTGCGGTGGCGCAACTACGTAGTCGTCTCGGCCGATTCGGCTTTAGTGGACTCAATTCGCCGGCTCCCGTTTGTGCGAGCAGTTCAGCCCATCGGGGAGGCACCACTGCCGCAGAGGGTCCTTCCAAGTCCAGGAGAGATTCCGGAACACCTCACAGCGGAAGGTGCCTGTGGGGTGTTCGACTACGGCGCTTCCCGGTGGCAATTGGATATGCTTGCCATCCCTGAACTGCACCGCAGGGGGTGGACAGGCGAGGGGGTCTTGCTGGGGGTGCTCGATACAGGCTTCCGCTGGCGTGGGCGAGCCCCGTTTGCAGGACTGCGCGTGCTGGCAGAATGGGATGCACTGCAGGACGATAGCATCACCGCCGTTGCTCCAGGAGAGCCGGAAGCGCAGGATTTCCACGGCACGGCGGTGCTCTCGCTCCTTGCCGCTGTTTCCCCAGGAAAGCTCATCGGTGCTGCTCCCGGGGCAACCTACGTGCTGGCGAAGACAGAGGATATCACGCGCGAGAGCCACTTTGAGGAGGATGCTTACGCAGCTGCTCTGGAATGGATGGAGGCGCTCGGTGTGGACGTGGTCTCTTCCTCGCTGGGCTACCGGGAGTTCGATTCTACAGAGCTTTCCTACGACGCAGAGCAGCTCGATGGGCAGACGACCATTGTTGCCCAAGCTGTGCGGGAAGCAGCGCGCCGCGGGGTCATCTGCGTGACGGCGATGGGGAATTCTGGAGCACGGGGACTTGTCTCCCCTGCCGATGCGGCAACGATAGCCGTTGCAGCGGTGGATTCGAACGGAGGTCGGGCAGCGTTCAGTTCGGTCGGGCGGCGCGGGGCGGAGTTGCGTCCCAGTCTGGCTGCGCCTGGGGTTGCAGTTGTGGCTATCGGTACGGCAACGGAAGAACCCATCCGCATTTCAGGGACATCTGCAGCAACGCCCTTGGTAGCCGGGGTAATTGCGCTCCTTCTGGGAGCACGTCCGGAGCTTACACCAGAGCAGGTCCGTTCAGCACTTCTCCGGACAGCATCGCAGGGGGCGTATCCCGATACGCTGCTGGGCTATGGCATTCCGAACGCGCTTGCGGCGCTCCGGACGCTCGGCGGTGCGGTAGGTCCTCCAGCAGTGGTGCCCACAGCGGCGGGTGCGCTGTGGGTGGGAGTATTTGTGCTGGTGCCGGATCCCTGGCTGCGGGTATGGGTGGAGTACGCTGAGGATACGCTCGGCAGCGTGGCAGCAGCGGAGCTTCGTCCCTACGGACGTGAAGGGCTGTTCGTGGGAGAGCTGCCCTCGGGGCTGCACGAGCGGAGCTTCCTCCTGCGGGTCCGGGTGCGCACGCCCGGGGCGGAGCTCTTGGGACGATGGTACGCAGTGCAGAGCCTGCCCCACATCCCCTGCGGGATGGAGCCACCTCCGAGCGCATCACCTCCCGATGCAGAGCCGTTGCTGAGACTGCTGGGGAATCCCGTCGCGCGGGGCGAGGAGTGCTGGCTGTGGCTGCGCGGCAAGGAAGCTCCCCACGGCTGGCATATCCGAATTTGGGATGTGCACGGACGCTGTTGGGAGGAGCTGATGCTACCGGAGGCGACGCTTGTGCGTCTGCCGACACAACGGCTTGCTGCCGGGGTCTATTGGATTGAAGCGCTCGCGCTCGGCGGGACCCCCGAGCGCGGTGGTGTCCCGTTGGTCATCAAGTGAGATGCAGGTATGCCAACAGCGCTCATTACCGGCGCCAGTGGTGGCACAGGGCGTGTGGTGACACGCCACTTCCTCGAGCAGGGCTGGCATGTTCACGCAAACTGCCACAGCGCAGCCGGTGCTGAGGAACTCCGTACAGAGATTGTGCCGCCGCTGCAGCAGCGGCTCAGCATTACAGTCTCCGATCTCACGGTGCCGCACGGGGTAGAGCAGTTCGTCCGCGAAGCCCCCAAGCCCGTGCACGCACTGGTGCACCTGGTCGGTGGAATTCGCGCCGGAACACTGCTGGAGGAGACCGAACCGGAGACCTTCGAAGCGATGATGCAGCTCAATGCGTTGACGACCTTCCTGCTGCTACGGGCGGTGATGCCGCTGCTGAAGGCAACTTCGGGGGCAATTGTCACAGTAGCGGCGCGGGCGGTGCTGCATCCGGAGCAGCGCAAAGGTGCCTACGCCGCGGCGAAGGCAGCAGTGGTCGCGCTCACCCAGACAGCAGCTGAAGAGGGACGTCCGTACGGAGTGCGGGCAAACGTTGTGGTGCCCAGCATTCTGAAGACGCCTGCCAATCTCGCCTGGGCACAGGGGGGCGAGGAAGCCGCATGGGTACCGCTGGAAGAGTTTGCGGCAGCAATCTTTTCCTTGTGTTCTGACGCTGGGCGCGGAATCTCCGGCGCGCTCATCCCGATGTATGGAAGGCTTGGATGAGAGGAGGACAATGCACATCGTTGCAGTGATCATGGCGGGGGGAGCAGGCGAACGCTTCTGGCCGTTGAGCCGACGGCAGCGTCCAAAGCAGCTCCTGCGCTTGACCCCCTCGGCGCGCATGCTGGTGGAGGATACCGTTGACCGGCTCCAGGATATCGTGGCACCGGAGGATGTGTACGTGATGACCTCCGCTGCCCTGCAGCCGCTGCTGCGGCGGGCACTACCGCAGGTGCCACCGGCAAACGTCATTGCCGAGCCGATGCGCCGCAACACAGCTGCCTGCCTGGTGTTGGCAGCGGCAATCCTTTCGGAACGCTTTCCCAACGCCGGCGAAGTGCTCATGGCGGTCTTCCCCTCGGACCATTCCATCGAGCCGCTCGAGGAATTCCACCGTACGCTCCGTGTGGCGCTGCAGTGGGCTGCCAGCGGACCGGAGCTGGTCACAATTGGCATTGTTCCCACGCGGGCAGAGACCGGATACGGCTACATTGAGCTGGGGGAGGAGCTCTCAGCACAGGAGCCCAAGGTCTACCGCGTGCGCCGGTTCCGCGAAAAGCCCAGCCTGGAGGTAGCCCAGGAGTTCCTCAGCAGCGGGCGCTTCCTTTGGAACAGCGGCATGTTCTTCTGGCGGCTGGATACCTTCCAGGAAGCCGTGCAGCGCTACATGCCGGAGTTCTGGCGCTACTGGGATGCCCTGCGTGCGGCGGTCCGTGCCGGAGTTGGGCAGCCGGTGGAGGGACCATACGCCGGTGTGGAGACGGTCTTTGCGCAGTTGCCGGAGCTTTCGATTGACTACGCGCTTGCCGAACGGGCTGAGCGGATGTGCTGTGTGCGGGCAACCTTCCGCTGGGATGACCTGGGTGCCTGGGATGCCCTGGAACGGCTCTTCCCGCCCGATGCCGATGGCAATATCGTCCAGGGCAATGTGGTGCTCTTGGATTGCTCTGGCTGCATCGTGCTGGATGCACGCACCGGAAGCTCCTCGCTGCTGACCCTGCTGGGGCTGCGCGATTGCGTTGTCGTGCTCACCGATGACGCACAGCTCATCTGCCCAAAGGCGCAGGCACAGCGGGTGCGCGAGCTGGTCAGTCTGCTGCAGCGGCTCGGCTACGAGGCGGTGCTGTAGATGGCAACGCTGCTGTACAACATCGGGCAATTGGTCACGGTCGCCGCCAATGGGCAGCCGGTCAAAGCCGGTGAGGCGATGCAGGAGCTGGGAATCCACACCAATGCTGCAATGCTCTTTGCCGAGCGGATTCTCTGGATTGGAACGCTGGAGGAGGCGCGCACACTGCAGGCACAGGGTAAGCTCCATTGGGATGTAGCGGTGGATGCCAAAGGACGGGTGGTGGTGCCGGGATTTGTGGATTCCCATACGCATGCCCTCTTTGCAGGGTCACGCTTGCAGGAGTTCCTGCTGCGGCTGCGTGGGTACAGTTATCAGCAAATTGCTGCTGCCGGCGGGGGCATCTGGGCAACGGTCCAAGCAGTCCGAGCCGCCAGTTTAGAGCAGCTCGTACAGGTAGCGCAACCCCTTCTCTGGAGCGCACTGCGCCATGGGACGACCACTATCGAGATCAAAAGCGGCTACGGGCTTGACCTGGAGTCCGAACTCAAGATGCTGCGCGCCATCCGAGAGCTGCGTCGGATGCTCCCGCTGCGCATCGTTGCAACCTTCCTCGGAGCGCATGCCATTCCCCCCGAATACACCGCACAACGCCATCGCTACGTGGAGCTGCTGTGCCAGGAGATGATCCCAGCCGTTGCCGCTGAAGGACTTGCCGAATACTGTGATGTCTTTGCCGACGAAGGCTACTTCACGCTGCACGAAGCCGAACAGATCCTCTCGACGGCGCAGCAGTACGGACTGCGGCTGCGGCTCCATGCCGATGAGCTCAGCCCCTTCGGCGCCGCGGAGCTGGCAGCGCGGTTGGGGGCGCGCTCGGCAGACCATCTGCTCTACGTCTCCGATGCCGGCATCGAAGCGCTGCGCCACTCCGGAACTATCGCTACGCTGCTGCCGGGCACGGCGTACACGCTGGGACTACCCTATGCCCCGGCGCGTCGGCTCATTGCCGCAGGAGTTCCCGTAGCACTGGCAACGGATTGCAATCCCGGCTCTTGCCTGTGCGAGAACATGCAGATGGTGCTCTCGCTGGCATGCCAACAGATGCGGATGCTGCCTGAGGAAGCCCTTACTGCGGCAACGCTCAACGGTGCAGCAGCGCTGGACCGCTCCACAGAGCTGGGAAGCTTGGAGGTAGGGAAACTTGCCGATTTCCTTGTGCTTGAGCTCAACGACTTTGCCGAGCTGGTCTACCACTTCGGTGTCAATCACGTTGCCGAGGTCTGGATCGGAGGGGAACGAGCCTGGAGTGCCGCCGAGATGTAACGCGTTGCCGAGCGAGTGTGTCTGTTGAATTCGATAGCGGTCGGGTTCTACCGTGCACGGAGAGCCGCGTGAAGCTGCCGCCGGCATATTCGCCCCGTGGTCCCGACGATGCCGGGCTTGTGCAGGCATTCCGCGATGGCGATCCCGGCGCCTTCCGCGTGCTCTACGGAAGATACGCCCGCGGGGTGTACCGCTTCTGTGCGCGGCTGCTCGGCGATGCAGCGCTTGCCGAGGATGCCTTCCAAGATGTGTGGCTCCGGGTCTATGAGCATCGGCGGGAGTTCCGCGGGGGAAACTTCCGCGTGTGGCTCTTCCGGATTGCTCACCGGGTCTGTATCAACTACCGCCGCCGGAGGTTTCCGGAGCCACTGGAGGAGGACCCCGTGCACGGCGGGGGCGAATACGAGGAGGACCCCTACCTTCGGGAGCAGGTACAGCGCGCCCTGCTGCGCTTGCCGGAATCGTTGCGCACGGTGCTGCTGCTGCGCGAGTACGAGGAGTGCTCCTACGCCGAAATCGCTGCCATCCTGGGCATCGAGGAGGGAACGGCACGGGTGCGCGTGTACCGAGCCCGACAGCTGCTGCGGAAGTGGTTAGCCATCCTGTTGCAGGAACGCCATGGACGTTGAACGGCTCATCTGGGGCTACATCGATGGCGAGCTCACGCCCGAAGAGGACCGGCTCCTGCGCGAGCTGATTGCCCGCGACGAACAGGCACGCCAGCTCTACGAGACGGCGCTTTCGCTCTACATTGAGCTACGCCGTGACGCAGAGGCGATCGCGCCTCCGGAACCTCTGCTCCACCGGGTTGAGCAAACGGTGCTGGAGCGGATGCAACAGCAAGCAGTACCGGCTCCCTCTGCCCGATGGCGCTGGCGGCAGCTGAGCCTACTTCTGCTCTGGCTGCTGCTGTGCGCCATCCCGCTTGGAAGGGAACAGCTTGTGCCATCAGGGCAAGCCACGAATTCGGATAGTTCCCTTCAGGTTCGGCAGCCCGTTCCGGCAGCGACGCAGCCCTTGCAAAAAGCTGCTCGTACGCAGCGCCCGAGGCTGCCTGCGCAGGCGCCGAGCTTGGAGAGTACAGAAGCTATCCCTTCTGAACCGGTACAGCATGCAGCAGGAGAGCTGCTCCCTGCACCCGTGCTTGCGCAAGGGCTCTTGCCTAATGCGCAGCCGTTGCTGTCCGTTCCTCCCATCCCCTTGCTTCGACTGCCCGATGCAAGTGAACCACAGCGGTCCTCGGTGCCAATGGAGATGCTCCTCTCCGGTGGACTGGCAAAGCCGGTTGGGAGCTTCAAGGACGGGATTGTGTTGACCCAAGGGCTGCTGTATGAGCTCAGCAGAAATGACCACATCGGCGTAGAGGTTGGAATGCTGCTGCGCCCGAGCAATACAGCCTCACAACCTCAGACCTCGGCAATACCTACCAGAGGTAGTATCCAGGGGCAGCAGCCAAGTTTTTCCTTCCCGCCTCCGGAAGGGTATAGACCCAGTTGGTCGCGCGAACAAATCCTGCCGTCGCTGCCCTCGGCAGTGCCGGAACGGCTTCTGTGGGGAGCTGTACTTTACGCGCGCACGCTGCTGCGGGCAGATGCAATGATGTTGGGCGCGCGCCTGGGAGTCGGTCTGTCATCGGAGGTCCCGCTGCTGATGGCTGGGATACACCTGCGCCAGCGCATCGGTGCAAGTGGCGTGGGCATCGCTCTCGGCGCCGATGCCCGATGGCTTGTGCGCCAGCCCAGTGTATGGACCACCTTGGGCGCGGGGATGTGGCTGGAGCTGTAGTCTGCACCACAGGAGCCCAGAAGTGGCTATATTAGTGCCGGCAGTTGGGTAAATGTTCCACAAAGAGGGTGCTGTAATGGTCCGCTCACTTCGACTTGCGCTGCTGCTTGCGGCTGGGGGAGCTGTCGCGGCAATGGCGGGAAGCGGGCAGGGGACACCGACGGTGCTGCAGTGGAAGAAGAGCACGGCGGTACAGGAGCTGCGACCCTACCTGCGGGCAGAGCGGTTTGTGGCAACGACGCTTCCGACTCCCTTGAAGTTCAACCAGCGGTTTGCGTACAACGGTGCTGCAGCTCAGCGCTTTGGGCGCTTGCCTGCCCGATTGCAGCAGACGCCCCCGGGGGTGAAGATCGGCTATACGACGTACGATTACCAGACCAACTTTGCTATCCAGAATCGCATGGCATACGCTGCCGAGGAAGGCATCGTGCAAGTGGTCTGGATGGCATCGACTGACCTTCCGGACTCTGGATGGCGCGATCGTGGCTCGTATTACGCTGCAGTGGACGTGACCGATCCTTCGGCGCCACAGGCAGTACCAACACAGCGCGGGTGGCAGCGCCTCGAGCCCGTACGCACGGGATGGCCGGCCCTTATTGGGTTGCCCAACGGCGCCGTGGGAATTCTTGCCCACACGGGCAGTTCCGGAACGATGCAGTTTACCAAGAACACTCAAGTCCTGGATGAAGGATGGCAAACGAGCGCCCTGAGCCAGACGGGAGCGCTCTGGCCGCGGCTGGCTATTGACCAAAATGGGACCTTGCATGCAATCTACACTTACGCCGGTGGGGAAAATGCAGGGCAAGTTGGCTACATCCGCTCTACCGATGGTGGTGCGACCTGGTCGGATGAGGTATTCCTCTCCGGACCGAACGCGGTCGGTGGAGCTGCTCCAAACGGCGCTGGTGGAGACGCATATGCCATCAGTGCAGCCGGGAACACGGTAGTCGTAGTGTACTACGCTGAAGACTTTGCCTCGGGAATCCCTGCGGGGCTGGTGGTGCGGGTCTCTACCGATGGAGGGCAGAATTGGAGCGACCCGGTGTTGCTCATGCTCCAGCAGTACAGCAAGGTGTACGTGGATGCACCGGGAGATACGGTCCAGTTCCACACCGATACAATCCCCACACTCACGACGATGAGTGTGTTGGCAGAGGCAGATGGTGGGTGGCATCTTGCATCGCTTGTGGTTCCCACCTCGTTGGTAGGCAGGGGGATTCCGAGTGGTGATACGCTACAAGTTGTCGAAGCCGCAGCAATACAGGAGGGCGCGTATCTCAACGTCGGAGCGGTGTACGGGTACTGGGCACCAAGTGCTGCTGAGCCTTCGGTGGTTTTGATAGCTCCACCGGGTGGAAGTTCAGTGGAATTGGGAACGCCCTGGCCTCGCCACCTCCGCTATGGAGAAGGCTATGTTCGGTGGCCCATGTTAGGGCGCGATGCCGATGGGCGAATCTACATGACGTATGTCTCCGTCAAGCCCGGCGATACGGTACAGGTTCAGGAAGGGGATGTGGTCGCGACGTACTCCTACGGGCACCTGTACCTGACGGCGAAGGTGGACGAGCAGACGTGGACTCCGCCGGTAGATTTGACGCCCGAAGGGATAGACGTTGCCTATCCCACGGTGCCTGCACAAGGGAGTGCAGCTGGATGGGCATTCATCGTGTACCAGGCGGGTTCAGCCCCTGGGAATTCGGTCGTCGGTGATCCTACATTGCCGGCAGACGACATTTACTTCTATGCCCACGCGCTGCCGACAAGCGTTGCCGAAGCAGCCCCAACGGCGGGGGCAACACTTACGGTCTACCCCAATCCCGTCACTCTCGGTGGGCAGGCGCAGCTCCTTGCTCGGGAAGCCGGTCAGGTGCGGCTGGAGCTGTACGATGCCTTGGGCACTCGGCTGAGTACGCTGTACGAGGGCTGGATCCCTGCCCAGGCGCTGCGTACGGTGCCGCTGCCGACAGGGATGGCGGCGGGGACATACTACCTCAAGCTCAGCTTCAATGGGCACGTTCAGGTGCAGCCAGTGGTTGTTGTGCGCTGAAAATCGAGCCTTCTGCGGTCGGTCCCAGAGCTTCCTCTTCTGGGACCGACCGCTGTCTTCTGCAACGGATGTAAGTCCTACAACGCAGAGGAAGTGCAATGCGGCGTGCGCTGCTATGGGCGATTACCGTGCTGGTGTTGCCGGTCAGCCTGTGGGCAGGCATCTACGGCATCCTTGCCGGGCGGGTGACGGATAAAGAGGGCAAGCCCATCCCGGGTGCCACAATCCGAATCGAGGGTACTACGCTGGGGGGCTTTGCCCGCCAGGATGGGCGCTTTAGCATCGTGAACATCCCGGCAGGGACCTACACCGTGGTCGTACGCGCGGTCGGCTACCGCGAAGTGCGGCTTCAGGTGCGCATCTCGGCGGACCAGACCACCGAGATCGCCGTCCAGCTTGAAAGCGAAGCCGTGCGCGTGCAGGAGGTCACCGTCGAAGCCCGTGCACCCCTGGTGGAGAAGTACGCCATCGGCACGCTGCGCAATGTGAGCTCGGAGGAGATGCGCAGCATCCCCCGGCAGACGGTGCAGCAGGTGGCACTGCTCACCCCGGGCGTGCTGGCGGCGGGGAACGGCTTCATCGTGCGGGGAAGCCGCGCAATTGAAACCCAGATCCGGCTCGATGGACTCGATATTGCCGACCAGTTCGTGGGCGCCTTCGGCAATGGTGGCTTCCGCTACTTCCCGACCGTGACAAATCTGGCGGTCGAAGAGGTGCAGGTCCTCACCGGCAGCTTCGCCGCAGAATATGGTAATGCGCTCGGCGGAGTTGTCAACACAGTGACGAAGACCGGGCGCACGGACCGCTACGAGGCGACCTTCCGCTTCTATACCGACAACGTTGGCTTCCTGTACGGGAAAGCAAACAACGGGCTGCGGCGCCTGCCGCGCGAGGAGTACAACTACGAGTTGGCATTCGGGGGACCGATCCCACTGCTTGAGGGTTCGACCTTCTACGTGAGCGCACAGTACCTTACGAACAACTTCCGCAATGCGGGGCTGGACGTGAAGGACCCGTGGGGCAATAGCTGGGGACAGCTCCCGCAGGACCGCACCTGGATGCGCTCGATGAGCGCGCGGCTGAAATTCGCACTCACCAAAGACATCAGCCTCCTACTCGGAGGGATGTTCGGGCTGACCAACTACGAGCGTCCCTCAATTGGCTGGATGTACGCGCGCGATGAGGGGATTGTCGATGGCATCTCCAACGGCGTGCAGGAATACTTTGCCAAGCGCGCCGTTGTTGACCAGCACGTTGCCAATGCGCTGGCGCGGATTACCCATACGCTGAACCCGACGACCTACTACGAGCTTACCTTCTCCAGTACGTGGAACGTGAACGAGGTCTCGCGCCGCTACCTGGCGTACGAGCCCGGTGTGGGTTGGAAGAAGGGGAATTTTGACCGACCGGACTTCTTCCGCGGCTTCGACCTGTGGTATCCGCAGGATGAGTATGTGGTCGAAGGTGGAGCGCTCGTCTCCAAAGCACGCCGTGGCGGAGTGGGCGATAAGGTCATCGACCACTACACGCTGCTTACCGGGCAGACGGTTAGCGAGGATGGCTACGTTGTGACGGTGCGTCCGATTCGCAATCCGCTGACTGGCTATATCGAGGGCGGGAGCAACTCTACCAGTACGCGTAACCCGTACGGCTTGCAAGGCTTCTTTGCTGGGGCGGGTAACGAGAGAGCGTTTGAGTTCCGAAAGTCCCACTACTTCCAGCTCGATGGGTATGTTACCAGCCGCGTGGAGGTCGGCAACGTAGTCCATCTGCTCAAGGCAGGGTTTGAAGCGCGCTTCCTCACATTGCGGCGCCATTACAACAGCCTTCCCTGGGATGGGAACGCCTTCTTCGATGTGTACACCGATGAGTGGGGCGGGAACATCTACGCGGAGAACCAGCAAGTTTGGGACCTGACCAGCAAACCCTATAAGCCCTATACGGTGGCAGCGTACGTGCAGGACCAGTTCACCTACCGCGGCATGATCCTCAACCTTGGGGTACGGCTGGACTACTTCAATCCCAATGCAAAGTACCGAACCGAGTCGCAGCGCTTCATCCCCATCCAGGAGCAAGCCTTCTTTGCCCCAGCAGAGGCAAAGCTCTTGCTGAGCCCGCGTCTATCGGTGAACTACCCCATCACGGAGCGCTCCACGCTCTCGGTCGCTTACGGCATCTTCCAGCAGATGCCGCAGCCGAACTTCCTCTACGATGCGCTCAATACCTTCCGCTTGCGTGGGAACCAGATTCTGGGTAACCCCAACCTGGGCACGCAGCGCAGCAACCAGTACCAGGTCTCCTATGCCCATGCGCTGACGGAGGACTTCGCCGTCGACGTCACGGCGTACTACAAGGACATCTACAACCAGGTGGGCTTGCGCTATGTGCCGACGCTGCCGGACCCGTACTCGGAGTACACCGTTGCCGAATACGGGAATGTGCGCGGTGTGGAGCTGCGGTTGCGCCGCCGACCGGTGGACAACTTCGGTTTCGACATCAACTACACCCTTTCGTATGCGCGCGGCACCGCCTCGGGTCCGACGACGCAGTACTGGCAGACTATCTTGGCAGGAGAGGACCCCTACACCGGGAGCAAGACCTTCCCGCTGACGGAGTACTTCCTGGACTACGACCGCCGCCATGTCATCAACGCCACACTCACCTTCTTCCTGCGCAAAGGTGAGGGTCCGTCCATCGGAGGGTTGCGTATCCTGGAGAATACCACGCTCAACTTGACGGGTGTCTTTGCAACCGGGACTCCCTACACGCGACGCGATCGGCAAGGCAATCAGGTGGGCGAGTACAACGGTGCCCGCCAGCCCTCGGATTGGTCTGTGGATATGCGCCTGCAGCGGGCAATCCCCTTGGCAGACCTCTTCGGGGAGGGCTTCAAGAACGCCTCACTGGAACTCTACGTAGACTTCTTCAACCTCTTCAATGCCACGCACGCTGTGGCAGTATATGAGCGGACGGGTAGCCCGGATTATGATGGGGAAAACCTCAACCGGAGCATTGGTGACTTCAGTGCTGTCAACTGGTACGAGCAAGCCGATCCGAACCGTCCGGAAACACTCTCACCTGCGCAGTACGACAGCTTCGGGCGCCGGCTCTACAGCCGCGATGCCGATCTGAACCGCGATGGGGTGGTTACCCAGGAGGAGAAGTACCAGGGCTACCTCCGCTGGGTGCGCGATACGATCGCCCGGCAGGTGAACTACCGGCTGCCGCGGTCGGTCAACGTGGGCTTCCTGCTGCGCTTCTGATGTAACGCGCGGCGGGGAAGGGGCGTCTGTTGTCGTGCAGAATGTGTCACACAAGCGTCGGTGGAAGATAATGAGCACAAGGCGAATGCTATGGTTGAGCTGCATGCTGCTGGGCGGGGGCGTGCTGTCGCTGATGGCACGGACGGCAACGGCGCCATCAGGCAAGGACGGGCAGGCTCCGCAGCCGCAGCGCCTGGCAGCGGGAGTCTTCGAGCAGCGGATGAACCGAGTCAGCGCAGTACAGTTCTACCTGACAAACTACGGCATCTTCGGACTCAACATCGCTGCCAATCGTGGAGGCGGATTCTGGCCACGCGGTTCGCAGAACCAGTACATCTTCGGTGGGGGTATCTGGTTTGCAGCACAGAAGCAGGTCGGAGACCAGCGCCGCAAGCTTGTCATCCTCTCCTACAATCCTAACTCCGGTGCCTCCTGGATGGTGCCCGGGCGAATCGCCGACGGGGATGAGTACCGGGAGGACCTCAAGGACAAGTACCAGCTCTACTTCTCCACCGACTACGCACCCGATGGTACGCCGCTTCCGGAGCGGGTCGGAGAACGCCCCCAAGGACCGAATTGGCCGCTATGGGTGACCTCCGAGACCGAAACCCTCAAGGTGAACCGCTACTTCGGGGATTACGTCGACGATTTGGACAAGCGTAATATCCAGACCTATCCTCGCGGTCCGGCATTCATCTCGCAGGAGGATATCTGGTGCGTCTACAAAGACACGGATTTGCGCCGCTACGAAGGTGGCGTCGCTGTACGCCGGGCAGAGGGGTATCCGCTCCGGGTGGAAATCGAGCAGACCATCTATTCCTGGGGCTTTGGTGACTATGCCGACTTTGTGTTCCTGAAGTACCTCATCATCAACCGCTCGCAGGATACGCTCTGGGAGTGCTGGATGGCGCCGGCGATGGATTTCGACATCGGTCCTGCGGCAAATCCATCTGCAATTGCAGGCAATGATCGAGTGCGTTTCTACAATGAGGATCCCACGCTCAACTTGGCGCTCCAGTGGAGCAATCCAGACCAAGGCGAAGCGGGAAGAGGGTTCGGCTACATCGGGATGAACTTCCTGGAAAGCCCGGCGGTGGATCCGGCAACGGGCTTCATTCGCAAGGACAAGCGCGTGTACTCGCTGTCTGAACAGCTGGGGTTGGTCACCTTCCGCAACTGGGTGATTCAGAATGACCCCGGAGGGAATGAGGAGCGCTACGACTTCATGTCAGCCGGGGTGAAGGATGGGGACACCGGACCCGGGGATAAGCGCTTCCTCATGGCAACGGGTCCGTTCAATATGGCGCCAGGCGATAGCGCGCGCGTGGTGGTTGGGGTGATTCTGGCTGCAGCGGCAAAGGGGCGTGATCCCGATGGTACAACGGAGGACTTGGCGGAGCTGGTGCGCAAGACTCGCTTTGCCCAGTCCGTCTACGACCAGGGGTTCCGTGCCCCGGTGCCGCCGGACCGTCCGAATCTGAGCTGGCAGCCGCTCAACGGGGGCGTCGTTATTCGCTGGGATTCCACAGCAGAGTACAGCTACGATGAGAGCGAGCGCGGACTGGACTTCTTGGGCTACCGGCTCTATCGGGCACGCCGCATCGACCTGGACAGCTTCGATGTAGACCATCGTCCAGGTGTTAACCGTGGACCCTTCGGATGGAAGGAGATTGCCCGCTGGGAAGTGCCCAACCCCTTCATCAAGAAGAGCGATCGCCCGTTGCTGCCTGGCAGCCGCTATCCGCTTCTTGATTCGTTGGTCTTTATCTCGCAGCCCGATAGCTTCATCGTCGAGGTTGCCCGCGTGGGCTACGGCGGAGAGCCGTGGGGCGAATTCTTCGATAGCCTCACACCGGCACAACGGAACTACTACCTCCGTGGGAGAGTGGAGATAAGTCGCGCACTGACCGGCGGGCGCCCATTGCTGCGCAGCAACTTTGCGACGACAGACGAGTTTCTCTCAGCGCTCTACGACTACATCCAGCAGGGCAAAGCAGTGGTGCGTTTCCCCGATTTCGATGAGGACCCAGACGTTCGGCAGCGGGCGCGCCAAGCAATAGCCCGTTACATTGCGCGCGTGACGAATAATCGCACCTTTGTCGATGTTGGGGATGATGATCGCAGCGGCACCGTTGACGAGCATCCTGACCCCACACGCACAGAGCGGCTCTTCAACAACGTGGACTACTACTACCGCCTGCTGGCGTACGACGAAGGCGATGTGCTGCAGCGTACGCCGAGTAAGCTCAACATTGGCGTTGCTGGGGTCAATATCGTGCAAACCTTCCCGCGCCCGGCGTCCTTGAGCGAGCCGGTCACTATCAGTATCGTGTCCGAGGACCGGGAGAAGCTGGGCGGCATCTACAACTTCCGCTTCTTGGTGCAGGACCAGGACCGGCTCCAGCAGCTCTTTGCTGGACACGAACTGGAGGTGGAGTTCCAGCCCGTGTGGTTGGGAACGCGCTTCCTGGCACCGCAAGGCAGCGTCAATGGGATCTACGGACGCGAAGTGATTCTGCGCGACATCACAACGGGTACGGAACTGGCGCGCTACACTGCGCTCTTTGAGCCGACCCAATGCCAGGGGACGGTACTGGGCATGCTCAGCGAATACGCAGGGGTGAGCGTCGGCGATACAACCGTTGGGATTGGACGCGAGGATACGGTCGGGTACGTCCAGCGGGGTGGAACGTTTAGCACAACCGCGGCATGCAATGCGCCGAATCAGTATGTCCACGCAACGCTGGGCTTTGCCTTCGACTACGTCGTCCAACAATGGGCAGGGCGGTACCGTCCGCTGAAGGCGGAGCGCCCGTCTACGTCGGATGTGCCGGTGTATCCGGATGTCTCAGTTGTCCAACTGACGCAGCCCGACCCGGCAACGGGGCGCTACGTGAGCTTCAACAACGGACCGGCGCGCTACGTGCTGGTGTTCGGACCGGGAGGCGAGGAGGAGGTCGAGATTACCTGGAACTCCGGACGCAACACCAAACGGGTGCGCGTGCCGTATCTGACGGTGCGGGCGTACAACACGATCTCCTTCGAGCGCATAGACCCGCAGACTGGGCAGCCCGTGCAGGTGAGCTATCCGGGTGAGCTACCCCGAGTGGACATCCCGTTGGGGGCTGCTGGACCGGATGCGCGGCAGGTGCCTATCGGGGCATATGCGTTTGCCGCCATCCCGTGGGTCAACGGGCGTAGCGCTGATGGTATCACGCAGCGCCGTGCACAGCTGGGGTCCTGGATGCCCACGCAGGGGCGCTACTACCTCTCGGTCATCGATGGGACCGATACGATCGACTTCGTGCATGCCTTCGTTGCTTCGGGCTGCCGCTTCGTGATTGACTTTGCCAACAAGCGGGGCTGGGCAATCTCGCCGCTGCCGGGGATAACGCGTGCGCCGCAACAGCCGCAGCAGGACCTGCGTGCCGGTGATACCGTCGTCTTCGAGACAACAGGTGGAGCGCTTGGGTTGCCGCTCCCTGGGGCAAAGATTCGGGCACGGGTGAGCGAGCCTACACCGCCAGATAAGATCACCGACGAGCTACTGGAGCAGCGCATCAAGGTGGTGCCCAATCCCTACTACGTCACGCACCAGGCGCAGCGCTCGGCGTACGATGCCAAAATCTTCTTCACGCACCTGCCCGACCGGTGCACCATTCGCATCTACACGCTGGCGGGCGAGCTGGTGCGCACGCTGGAGTACGATGCCTCCAAAGCGGCAGAGAAGGGGCAGCTGGGTGTTGCCCTCTGGGACCTGCTCAGCGATAACCTGCAGCGGGTTGCCAGCCAGGCGTTCGTGGCACACGTTGAGACGCCCAACGGTGCCAAAGCCGTGCTGCCCTTCAGTGTGATCGTCGGCGGCATTCGCCAGGTTCCAGAGTAGTCCATCAGCGCGGAGGAGATACCCATGCGGATACTCGTGCGGTGTGCGGCAGTGGTTGTAGCTCTTGCCACCCCGCTGTGGGCACAGCTATATGCTCCGTCGGCAGGGGCGTTCAAGAAGGTGGGAGCGGCGGGATCGCAGTTCCTCAAAATCCCCGTGGGAGCGCGCTCGGTCGGGCTCGGTGCCGCTGCCGGTGCCGTCAACGACTTGAGCGCAATCTACTGGAACCCCGCCGGGATTGGGGATATTGCCACCATCACCGGACACTTCTCCCAGACCTGGTGGTTCGGGGGCTTCTCCCATAACTTCGCGGCGCTTGCCCTCCCACTGGGAGAGAATTACCGCATTGGCGCGAGCTTCGTCAACTTCACCAGCGGTGATATCCCTGTGACCACACTGGAGCAGCCCGATGGAACGGGCGCAACGTACACCATCTCCGACCTTGCCATCGGAGTTACCTTTGGCGGACGGGTCACGGAGCAATTCTCCTTCGGCATCACTGGACGCTTCGTGCAGAACAGCTTAGCGGAGCTCTCCAGCACCGGAGTGACCTTTGACGTAGGCACCTTCTACCAGACCGATTTCTACGGGCTGCGGCTGGCATTCTCGGTGCACAATCTGGGTCCGGACATGCAGTACGGCGGTCAGGACCTCTACCAGCAGCGGCGCCTGCTGGAAGCGCTCAACGCTGACCCGGTTGCCTACAGCTTGGTGACCAATCCCTATGCCATTCCGCTGATGTTCCGTGCAGGGATTGCACTGGACTTGCTGAGCGTACTGCAGGGGCGTATGCAAACTTCCCAGCTCTACGAGCAGGGGCATCGGGAGCATCGGCTCATCGGGGCGGTGGACTTTGAGACCTACTCCGATGTACCGGAGCAGTTCGCGCTGGGGCTGGAGTATACCTGGAACGACCTCCTGGCGCTGCGAGCGGGCTACCGCTTCGGCAATGACCAGATGTGGCTCGCCGGTGGGGTTGGCGTCAACTACGTCGGAAGTGGCTTCCGCGGGCAGTTCGACTACGCCATCACACCAACGCGGCGGCTGGGATTGGTCCATCGGCTGAGCGTTTCGCTCTCGCTGGAGTGAGGAACTTGCCGGAACTGCCTTGAACGCGTTGCCCCTTGCTCGCCGAGCAGGGGGCGACGTGTTTTTACAGGAGGCGGTGCATCCTCTTGCGGCGTAGATAGCGGATGAGCTCGTCGAGCTGCTCAGACTGCCCACGGCGGCAGATGAGGAGGGCGCTATCGGAATCCACCACGATGAGGTCCTCCACCCCGACCAGCACCAGGGGCTTGCCAGAGGCGCTAACATAGCAGCCGCTGGTGTTGAGGGTGACAACATCGCCTTCGAGCACATTGTTGCGAGGGTCTTTGAGCGTGAGCCGGTAGACCTCATCCCACGTACCCAGGTCGCTCCACTCAAAGCTGCAGCGCAGCAGCAGGGTCTGCTGCGGAGCCTTCTCCAATACGCCGTGCTCGAAGGAGATTGGACGAAGCTGGCGATAGGCTACCTCCAGTGCTTCGGGGGGAGCCAACTGTTGCATCGCGGCTTCCAGGATGGCTGCGTGTTCCGGGAGCGAATGCCGGAGCATGGACCACAACACGGAGGAGCGGGCAACGATAATACCGCTGTACCAGAGGAAATCGCCCGATTCCAGGAAGCGCTGGGCTGTGGCATAATCGGGTTTTTCGGCAAAGGCGCGAACGCGATAGAATCCGCGGCTGGCAAGCTCTTCGGTGGGATGCTCCTCAATTTGCACGTAGCCGAAGCGGGTTTCGGGACGCTCCGGCGGATGCCCCAGCAGGATGGGAGCATCGAAGCGTTCGGCAGCCCAGAGGGCATGCTCCAGGCTGGCGTGGAATTCCCCGATGTTGCTGATGAAATGGTCGGCGGGCAGCACCACCAGGAGCGCATCGGAGATACCGCGCTGCCGGTACCACAGCGTTGTTAGCAGCAGGCACGGAGCTGTCCCACGCCCGAAGGGTTCAACGAGTACGTGCTCAGCAGAGACTTCAGACACGTGCTGGCGAATCAGCGGAGCAAGCGCTGCCGTGGTGACAATGAGGAGCTGCTCCGGGGCAAACAGCGGCTGCAGATGCCGTACCGTGTGCTGCAGTGTACTGCCATCGGAGAGCAGCGGGAGCAGGAACTTGGGGAAGTTGGAGCGGGCACGGGGCCACAGCTGCAAGCCCGGATCACCGGCAAGGATAACGGCATAGGTGTCCATGGGTAATTCGACGCCGTGTTATGCGCAAAAATAGTGGGCATCCAGTGGATGCGTTGAAGGCTATTCTGGGTTGCAGTAAGTACTGCGGATGCACTGCCGGTCGCCCTCGCTTGGTGCACTGGATCGGGGAAAGCGAAGGCTGCAGCGCCCGGCGCCAGCTTCTCTCTGAATCGGATGGTCTCGCCAATTCCCGTACCGTGTGTGCGCTTACGGGTTTTGAGCCAGTAATGAGTGTCTCGACCCCGGCTGCTCTCGGCAAGGGATCCTGTGTGATTTACCCAGTGTGAGCTTCACGCAGGAGGCGCCGGAAGACGTACTGCAGCACACCGCCGTGCCGGTAGTATTCCAGCTCAACGGAGGCATCCAGCCGGGCGATGACTTCGAATTCGCGGACCACTCCCTCGGTGGTACGAGCGCGGACCCGAAGGCGTTTGTGAACCTGCAGCCCGTCGCTCAGCCCGAGGATGTCGTAGACTTCGGTGCCGTTGAGCCCAAGGCTGTGGACCGATTCCCCAGGGAGGAACTGCAGCGGCAGTATCCCCATGCCGACGAGGTTGCTGCGGTGGATGCGCTCGAAGCTTTCGGCGATAACCGCGCGCACGCCGAGCAACGCCGGACCCTTTGCTGCCCAATCGCGCGAGGAACCGCTGCCGTACTCCTTGCCCGCCAGGACGATGACGGGGACACCTTCGGCTCGGTACCGCATAGCAGCCTCGTAGACGGTGAGCTCCTCTCCGCTGGGGAAGTGGCGGGTCCACCCCCCTTCGCGGCTTGCCAATGCATTGCGCAAGCGGATGTTGGCGAAGGTGCCGCGCACCATCACCTCGTGGTTGCCTCGGCGGGCGCCGTAGGAATTGAAGTCCACCGGTTCAACCCCGTGCTCGATGAGCCACTGCCCTGCCGGTGAGTAGGGGGAGATGGAGCCTGCAGGCGAGATGTGGTCGGTCGTCACCGAGTCCCCCAGCAGTAGCAATACTCGCGCGCCGAGGATATCGGTCGGCGGAGCGGGCTCCAGTGGGAGGTTGCGGAAGAAGGGGGCTTCGCGGATGTACGTGGAGTTGGGGTCCCACTGGAAGAGCTCGCCGCCTGGAGCCGAGAGTTCCTGCCAGAAGCGGTCGCCAGCGTAGACTTCGCCGTAGATTGTGCGGAAATCCTGTGGCTCGACGACGCGCTCCATGAGCTCTCGCAGCTCCTGCGCGCTGGGCCAGATATCGCGCAGGTAGACCGGTACGCCGTTGGGATCGGTGCCCAGCGGCTCGGTGAGCAGGTCCAGGTCCATTCGCCCTGCAATGGCATAGGCAACCACCAGCGGAGGCGATGCCAGGAAGTTCATCCGCACCTGGGGATGCACTCGGGCTTCGAAGTTGCGGTTGCCTGAGAGCACTGCCGCGACGACGAGCTCGTTGTCCGCAATTGCGCGGGCGATAGGTTCGGGCAATGGACCGCTGTTCCCGATGCAAGTCGTACAGCCATATCCAACGATGTGGAAGCCCAGGGCTTGGAGTGCAGTCAGAAGCCCGGAGCGCTCCAAGTAGCGTGTGACGACCTTTGAGCCGGGTGCCAGGCTGGTCTTCACCCAGGGTTGGACTCGCAGACCGCGAGCGATGGCGTTGCGCGCCAGCAGTCCGGCTGCCAGCATCACGCCGGGGTTGGAAGTGTTGGTGCAACTGGTGATGGCGGCAATGACCACCGCGCCGTCGCTGAGCAGGAACTCCAGCCCGTCGGTGCGGATGGGAACGGAGCGCAGCCGTGGTTCTGCAGCGGTTGCCGTCTCCGTCGTTGCCGATGGGGAGGAAGCCGCACCGATGGCGAAGCTCCAGCGCTGCTCCGGCTCCAGATACGCACGTCCGTAGCGTTGCTGCAGCTCTTGGATGACCTGCGTCTTGACCTGCGTCAGTGGGAGCCGGTCGTGCGGTCGCCGGGGTCCGGCAAGCGTTGGTTCCAAGGTGCTCAAGTCCAGCGTGAGCACGTCGCTGTAGCGAATATCCTGCTCGCCTTCGCGCCAGAGGAGGTTCTCCTTGCAGTAGCGTTCGACCCGCTCGATGAGCTCGGGCGGGCGGGCGGTCTGCCGTAGATACTGCAGCGTCTGCTCATCGATGGGGAAGTAGGTCACCGTGCAACCGAACTCCGGGGACATGTTCGCGATCGTTGCGCGGTCGGGCACGGTGAGGGAATCCAGCCCCGGACCGAAGACCTCTACGAACTTCCCGACCACGCCGTAGCGGCGCAGCAGTTCGGTGATGGTCAGCACCAGGTCCGTTGCTGTTGCCCCCGTGGGCAGTTCACCGACGAGCTTGAGTCCAATCACCTCCGGCAGCAGCAGGAAGAGCGGCTGCCCGAGCATGACAGCTTCGGCTTCGATCCCGCCCACGCCCCATCCCAGCACTCCGATGCCGTTGACCATCGGCGTGTGGGAGTCCGTTCCCACGAGCGTATCCGGGCAGGCGATACCGGAGCGGACGGTTACCACCTGTGCCAGGTACTCCAGATTGACCTGGTGGCAGATGCCCATCCCTGGAGGTAGTACGGTGAAGTTCCGGAAAGCCTTCTGCGCCCATTTCAGCAGGGTGTAGCGCTCGCGGTTGCGCTCGTATTCCAGCTCTACGTTCCGCTCGTATGCCCAGAAGGTACCGAAGAAGTCCACCTGCACCGAGTGGTCGATGACCAGGTCCACCGGCACGATCGGGTTGATCCGCTCCGGAGGGAGCCCCTTGCGGGCAGCTTCGGCGCGTAGCGAAGCCAAGTCCACAACGCCGGGGACTCCGGTGAAGTCCTGCATCAGGACGCGCACCGGCATAAAGGGGATCTCCTGCTCTGCCGGGTGCGGGGTCCAGTTCAGGAGGCTCCAGATGTGCTCCTCGGTGACGACCGAGCCATCCTCGGAGCGCAGTGCGTTTTCCAGCAGGATGCGCAGAGCGAAGGGCAGGTGGCTGACCTTGTAGCCCTGCCGCTCCAGTTCGGCAAGGCTATAGTAGCGGAGCTGTTCGGCTGAAGTGCGAAGCTCGCGGACAATTCCGAATCGGTCGCGGAGTTCCATGCTCTGGGCTTCGGAAGACCTACAACACCAAAGGGACTTGGCGGGCACGTGCCTGAGCTTCCTGGAGGCGTTGGTAGTCGGCAAGGAAGCTGTGGAGCCCGCTCTCGGTCAGCGGATGCTTCATCGCCTGCTGCAGGACCCGGAAGGGGGCGGTGGCAATGTCTGCTCCCACTCGGGCGGCTTCGACCAGGTGCATGGGATGGCGCAGCGAGGCGGCGATGATCTCCGCTTCCAGCCCCTGCCGTTCCCAGATCTCGCACACTGTGCCCAGCACCTGGAGCCCATCGGCGCCGATGTCATCGAGCCGCCCCAGGAAGACGCTGATGAAGCGGGCGCCAGCATTGGCGGCAATCAACGCTTGCGCTGGAGAAAAGACCAGGGTGACGTTTGTTGGAATGCCTTGGCGCGAGAGCTCTCGAACGGCTGCCATCCCCTCCGGCGTCATGGGGATTTTGATGACGGCTTCGGGAAGCCAGGAGACGATCTCCTCGGCTTCGCGCAGCATGCCAGCGGTATCGGTCGAAACGACCTCGATGGAGATGTGCCCTCCGACGATGGCGTGGATCTCCTTGAGGCGCTGCCGGGTGTCAACGCCCGGATCCTCTTTTGCCAGCAGCGTGGGGTTTGTGGTCACGCCACTGAGGATGCCCCAGGAGGCTGCAGTGCGAATCTCCTCCAGGTTGGCAGAATCCACGAACAGGCGCATGAGTGCGGGAGAGCAGCTGTGGAACATGTCGCGGCGTTTGACGGCTATGGCAACGTCGGTATTGAGCTTTTATTGCGCCTCTTGCGGCAGAGCAAGCTCCAGCAATGCGCCGCTTCCAATCAGTGTGCGCAGCCGCTCGATGTCGCCGGAGAGCGGACGATCGGACTCCACCGGCGGAACGTGCGCTCGGACCAGTTCCAGAACGCGTTCCAGCGGAGGGCTGCTGCGCAGAGGGCGCCGAAACTCAATTGCCTGCGCTGCGCAAAGGAGTTCAATTGCCAACACCGTCTGCAAGTTTTCTATGACCTGCCAGGCTTTCTGGGCTGCAATGCTTGCCATGGAATTGTGGTCCTCCTGCCCCGCGGAGGTGGGGATGGAATCGACGCTGGCGGGATGGCACAGTACCTTGTTCTCCGAGACCAGCGACGCCGCCGTGTACTGCGCCAGCATCAGCCCGGAGCATACCCCAGGGTGCGGAGTGAGGAACGGCGGGAGTCCATCGTCGGAGCCGCTCACAAGCCGGTCAATGCGCCGTTCGGAGATGCTTGCCAGCTCTGCACAGGCAATGGACAGAAAATCCAGCGCCAGCGCCAGCGGTTGACCGTGAAAATTGCCGCCCTCCAGATGCTCCCCACTTTCGGGGTCCACAATCGGGTTGTCGTTGACCGAACAGAGCTCGGTCTGTACCACCTTCCAGACGTACTCGATGGCATCGAGCGAAGCACCGTGGACCTGCGGGATGCAGCGCAGGCTGTAGGGGTCCTGGATGCGTGGGTCGTTTGTGCGATGGGATTCGCGGATTTGGCTGCCTTGGAGGAGTGACCACAGGCGGTGTGCCGAGCGGAGCTGTCCGGGGAAGGGGCGGAGCTGGTGGATGCGTGCATCGTAGGCGCGGTCGGTCCCTCGCAGCGCATCCACGCTCAGCGCGGCGATGATATCGGCGCTGAGTGCCAGGAGACGGGCACGGTAGACGCCCAATGCCCCGTAAGCGGTTGCCATCTGTGTCCCGTTGATGAGCGCCAGCCCCTCTTTGGGTTGAAGGCGGAGCGGCGACAAGCCATGTTGGCGCAGGACATCCCCGGCGGGCTGCAATCCCGATTCGCTCAGGCACCATCCCTCCCCAATGAGCGCCAATGCCAGATGGGAGAGCTGCACCAGGTCGCCACTGGCGCCAACGGAGCCTTGACGCGGGATTGCCGGGATGATGCCGGCGTTGAACAGCTCCAGCAGGAGTTCAACCACCTCCGGGCGCACGCCGGAGTAGCCGCGTGCGAGCGTATTGGCGCGCAGCAGCAGCATTGCCCGTACGATCTCTGCGGGGAGCCACTCTCCGGCGCCGACGCTGTGGGAGCGGATCAGGTTGTACTGCGCCGCCACGAGCTCATCGTCGGAGAGGCGCACCGTCGCCAGGCGCCCAAAGCCGGTGGTGATGCCGTAGACGGGCTCGTGGCGTTCAATCCAGTGCTGGACGAGCTTGCGCGAGCGCTCCATCCGCTGGCGAGCTTGTGGGGAGAGCCGAGCCTGTACGCCCGGGGTCCGTACTGCGCGCCAGAGCTGCTCGATGGAAAGGTCTGTCCCCGTAATCTCGAGCGTGAACATTGCCGCACCGGTCCAACCGGTGCAAAACTACAGCGTCGGGAACGGCTGAGAAACCTTTGCCCACTGGCAAGCGCGGTGCGGGTGTCCGGCGTCAGCGAGCGTCTTTGGGCGGGAGCAGCTCCTGCAGGATACGGTGAGCGACAACGTGCAACACCTCCGGAGAGTTGTACTCTCCGCGCTCGATTCGCTGCCGAATCTGCTCCAGAGTGCTGCGGTGATGGGCTTCTTGGAGCTGGAGCGCTTCAGCGGAGAGCTCTACTGTGTCTTTACGCTCGGAGTCGATAGGGCGTTCTGCTGTGGATTTGCGCGGGTGCGAGCTCTGCGGCGTCGGTGAGGGTGCCCCGGGTCGGATAGGTTCAATCCCCATGGTATTGCTCCTCGACCAGTGTGTACTGGACTATTTGCTGAGCTCGGGCAGCCTGAGCCAGGTGCTGCTCGGTTTGCCGGAGCCAGTGACGCAATAGCTCCAGCTGTCGTGTGGAGCGCTGCACGAGCTCCTCCAGTTCATTGAGCCATTGGCGTGCCTGGTGCGCGGTCCATTGCTGCGGGTCTGTGGTGCGCCACCAGTGCTGGAGCTGCTCAAGGCAGGCATTCCGCTGGGAGTAGAGAGCCATAAGCTCTTCGAGGTTCTCCGGACACTGCTCGGCGAGGAGCTGCTCGGCACGCCGAGTCAGCTCGCCACAGTGCCGGAGCAACGCCAATCCGTGTTCAAATGCGCACATCGGCAATGCCGCTGTCCTGTTGGAGTAGCGCCATGACGAAGCGCGCGATGCGCAGCGCAATTTCAGGCGGAATCTGCTGCAGTACCTGCTTGGTCTCGGCATCGATGACACGCAGGACAAGCTTTTGGGTGGCTTCGTCGACGGCAAATTCCAGCTCTACCTGCTCGCCCTCGACCATGGAGCGCAGCATCTGCTCGAGAGCGGAGAAATCCACCCCTTTGCCGATGCTTGGGGATTCAGGCTCCGGACTCGGCTGAGCCGGAGGCGTTGCCAGCGAAGGTTGCGGCAGAGGGGAATGCCCTTGTCCGGATTCCCCTTCGGTTTGCACCCGCTCGGAGTACTCGACCGTTGGAATCACCGGCGTTGTGACGGGCTGAATTGGGTTGACCATTGCGCGCCTTACGGGCTGACCAACGGAATGCCGGACAACGGGACAACAAAGTTACCAAGTAGCCCCAACTGCGACTGCGCCATGGAGTAGAGCTGTTGCAGCTTGAGGTACTCTCGGCGGTATGCCTCCACCTGTTGGTCGATGCGCTGCTGGAGCTGACGGATGCGTGCGGAGAGGGTGCGGATGCGCTCGTCTGTCATGCGTATACGTGCTCCAAGCCCTCCGTTGGAGGCGGTTATCTCTTCCAGCAGCGTGCGGAGCCGATCGGCGAATCCACCGTTAGCACCCAGGAGCTGGGCAACTTGGCTGGGATCGCTCTGGAGCTGCTGCTGCAGCCGGTCTTGGGCGCTGAGCACAAGGGTGCCGTCTTTGCCGATGGTGATGCCGATATCGCTGAGGGAGCGCAATGAGCCGCTGCCCAATTGCTCGCTGGCGATGGCACGCAGTTGCAACAGCAGCGCACGAGTCCAGCCATCGCCCTTGAACTCTTTGCCCAGTGCAGAGCCGAGCGCCTTGAGTGCGTCGTTGTATGCGTTCAGCAGCGTGGTGATGTAGTTGGCGACCTTGTCCGTGTCCGCTGCCGTCGTGAGAGTGACCGGTGGATCCCCGGGGCGCTGCGCACGCAGTAGGGTCAGCCGCACGCCCGGGAGGGCGTCATCGAAGGTGTTCGTGGGGCGTACCAGCACGATGCCGTTGAGCACAACCTGGGCGTTGAGCTGTTCGACAGCGGAGAGTTGATAGCCTGCGCTGCTCTCGGTCATGACCGTTCGGTTTGCTGGGTCGGCAAACAGCGCTGGGGTCCAGCCCAACGCAGCAAGTAGCCCCTCTGGGTCGTCGAAGGTGATGGCAGCCGGAGAACCGGTCTGCTTGGCTGTGAGAGTGAGGCGAACACTGGAGGGAGTATCCTGCACAACGGTTGCGGTTGCCCCGACGTTTGCGGTGGAGTTGATCGCAGCGGCAATTCTCCGAAGCGCCTGCTCGGTGGTTTCGCTTCCGTCGAAGGTAACGGAGACGGTGACGGTTGTGCCGTTTGCCGTAAGCTGGAAGCTGCGCGTTCCTGTTATCCCGAAGGGGTCGGTGCGCGAGAGCCGGTTGGAAGCCAGCACATCTGCCCGTGCCAGTCGTTCAACGAAGAGTGTTGCCGAACCCAGGATGGCGCTACTGTCGGCGCTTGCAGTGACGACATCGGGATGGGAGCTCTCCACCTTGCGGGCTGCGAAGGGGTTGGTGCCCCGTTGCACCACTTCGACGGCGCGGGCAAGCAGCTCTTGCAGTGTGTTGCGCAGCGAGGAGAGGAGATTTCGCTGGCTCTGCAGTAGCTGTTGACGCTCCCGGAGCGCTTGCAGTGGGCGCTCCTGCTGCGTCCGGTACGCTGCGAGCAGCGTCTCCAGCGGCGACTGCTGGGGTTGGGCTCCGCCCAAAGGGTTAATGCTCACCATCGGTTGTACCTCCGGCAGTGGGTTCAAATCCGAATGCCTGTGCCCACGCGTCGCGCAGCCCGCGGATGATTTCGGCAGCTTCGTCGTAGCGGCGCTCCCATAGACAGCGTTGGCAGTACTCATAGAGCCGGTACAATCGCACGGCGATCTCGCCGGCTTCGAAGTTGAGCGCGCCCATCAACTGTGCCAATGCGCGGTTCATCCGCACAATGTCGCGCCGCCGGGAGGCTGCCAGGAAGACGTCGTAGGTCTTGAGCACCAGCTTCTCCGGACTCCACGACAGCACCTCTTGCTCAAGGTATGGGTTTGCTATCGGCGTGTTTTCCATCATCGGCTATCCCTCAGCGATTTCGACCGGAGGGAGGGGTGGGGAGGGGAGCCCCCTCCCCACCTGGTGGAGCGTGTGTCGCTGCTGCGCTGCCTTTTATCGGAAGAGCTGCAAGAAGACCTGCGGCTGCTGGTTCGCCTGCGCCAACGAGATGAGCGACGTCTGCTGCAGGAACTGTGCTCGGATGAGCTCCAGCTGCTCCTTTGCGACGTCGGCGTCCTCGATGCGCGAGATCGCTGCGTTGTAGTTCGTAATCTGCGCCTTGAGCAAGTCCTCCTGCGAGCTCAACCGGTTGATGATGCCGCCCAGATAGGAGGCAATCTTGTTGACGTTCTGCAGCGCCATATCCAGGCTCTGCAGCGTGGTCGTGATGTTGGCGTTGTCAAAGATGCCCAAGTTGCTCGAACTGACGCTGTTGAGGTCCTCCAGGTTGAGATTCGTCACGCCCGCGAAATTGCTGTTGCTGGTGACCGTGAGCAGAACGTCGTCGGAGTCGATGTTGAAGTCGGAGACGTTCGTGCTCGTCAGGTCGATCGAGAGCGTGATGAGGGAGTTATCCGCCATGTACCCGATGACGAATTCGGCAGAGAAGTCGCCATCGAGGAGCTGCCGTCCACCGAAGGTAGTCGAATCCACGACGCTCTGGATCTGCTGTGCCAGGCGATAGGCAGCTCGTGCCAGGGAGACCTTCTCATCCGTCCCGAGCGCTCCTGAGGAAGCTTGCGAGGCAGCTTCCTTGATTTGGGCAACCAGGGACTGGATGTTGTCCAGGGCGTCCTGCGCGATAGCAGCCAGGCTCGAGGCATCGCCGACCGCGTTGAGTGCGGTCCGGATACTGGTCACCCGCGCAGCAAGCGCACGCACTGTAATGTAGCCGGCAACGTCATCGGCGGCGGAGTTGATGCGCTTGCCCGTGGACAGGCGGAGCTGCCGCAACGCGATCGCACGGTTGGCGGCGTCCAACGCATTGTACGCGTTCTCAGCGGGCGTGTTCGTGCGAATCCGTGCACCGTTCGTGATGGCGTATGGCATTGTTGCAACACAGAAGAGGTGACACCACGGTTGGGCATCCTGCCGTGCTGGTCCTTCAGGCTACTTTTTCGGCAGCCCCTGCGGAAACTTTAGCCGCCTCCAAGGATCCCAACTCCGAACTCGTAGACGAGCCGTCCCCCCAGGAAAGCGCCCAAGCCCAGCACACCACAGCCGAGACAATGCACAGCGGTGTAGAGCAGGACTTCCCAGCGCGACATCCGGTTGCCTCGGGCAAGTTCCCAGAGGGCAAGCCCGCTGTAGAGCAGCAGTGCCGCATATCCGAGCTGCTGGTGCAGTTGCAAGAGCTCCAGTGCCTCTGGGGGAAGCCGTGGTGGGATGCTTGCTTGCCCGGAGAGCACTGCAGCGGCAACGCCCAAAGTGCCCAACCACAGGTGCAGTCGAACGACGAATGCAGACAGTCCCTGCGGGCGGAACAGCCGCACAATTTGTGCTACCGCCGCAATCGGAAGCAGTGCCAGTGGGAAATGCACCAGCACAGGATGCAGCGGGGGCATGCTCAGAGGAGCAGCAGGTACGCCAACCCAATTGCGCTTCCGTAGGTGGCAAGCTTCCAGCTCCACTGGGAGCGGCGCAACCATTCCAGCACCGACACCATTGCCAGGCAAGCCCCAATCACTCCAAGAGCAATGAGTCCACTCTGCCAGAGCGGAAGCGCTTTCGGGTACCAGCGGGCAATGCTGGAAAACCACGGAGTCCCGTACAAGAGCACCAGGTGCCCAACGAAGATGTGCAGCGCGTACCGTCCCGCCAAGACGTAGTACCGCTGCAGGCGGGGTGTGAGGGCGTAAAGCCAGGAGATCCCCCATGCAAGCAGCAGTGCCAGCCCGAATCGCAGCAGAATCAGCCCAGGATTGGCGTGGTACGCGTTTGCTCCTATCGGCACAAACGGCGCACACCAGTGTGCCAGAGGTATTGCAAGCGCTACAATGCCCAGCCCTAACCACAGAAATAGCCCTTGCATCAAGCGTTCACGTCGTTCTGCCGGAGCATTTGCCAGCACATACCCTAACGGTAGTCCCAGCAGGAGATATGCCGAAAAGGGCACAATCGGGAAGTACGAGCCGCGCGCCGTGCTCAAGTACGCTGCCACAGCTTCTGGAAGCAACGCAAACCAGTCCACCGCTGCCACCGCTGGTGCCGCTGCACAGAGCGCAACGCCCAACAGCAGCCCACTCCACGCAACCTGGCGATTGTTGCGCGTCACGGCGAACAACCCCAATACCCCCAGCAGCGTTACCCCGATGAGCTGGAGAATGTGCACACGGAAGAAAGCACTCCACTGCTCTGGCGTGACAAATCCAACGTCCCAGAGCCGCCGTGCGGGGAACATCATCAGGTACCCGATGCCAAGGAGGGTCAATGCCCAGCGAATACGGCGCCAGACCAAGCCCGAGGGCAATCGACCCTCCGCGGTGCGCTGTGTGGCGAACATGTGCACGATGCCGGAAATGAGCAAGAAGGTCGGTGCCGTCAACCCTCGCAAGAAATGCCAGATGCTCCACGGAAAGGCGGTGATGTCCAGCTGCCGAGGGTCTGCAAGCGCATCCAGCGTATGCCCCTGAATCATCAGGAGCATCGCCACGGCGCGCACAGCGTCGAGCGCCAGCAGACGGTTACCCCAGGAGGCTTTCGGCATACGGTGCAGCATGGGTACAAATCTACACAGCTTCGGACGCTACGGCAAGAAGTAGACGTTCATCGCCTGTTCACGCGCCTTTCATCGTCTGTAGTGGCGAAGCCCTTGCAGGGAGCGCATGCATTGGGACGATCCCCGAAACGGTCCGGAGGATGTGCGCACGGAGCTGCCCGAGGTTGCCTACTTCCTGGTGGGCAACGGGCACATCAGCGCAGCCCTTCAATACAGTCCGCGGCAGGGAACTCGCGTCGGACTGTTGCTCATGGACCCGGAGCAGCTCGCCCCGAAGCGGGCAGCTCTGACGATGCATCCGCAGCTCGGGCTTGCTCATACACAGCTCCAGTTGTGGTGCAATGGGCAGCCTTCACTGCCGCAGCGGTGCCGAGTGTATTGGGATGAGCGTGCGGTCGTGCCCGTTGCGGTTGCTGAATGGGAGGCTCCGCCGCTGCGGGTTCGAGAGCGCGTGTATTGTCCCGACCAGAAGACTCCACGGCTCCATCGCCGGATAGAACTCTGGGCACAGCAGGGATGCTCGGTGTGCCTGCGTACTGGAGTTCAGGAGTACACGCTGGAGGCACAGTTCCGCCTTTCTGCACACGAGCATCGGGAATTGGGGGTAGAGTACTGGCTTGAGCGCGCGCCAACTCGACTTCGCTGCCGATGGGCTGCCGCAGAGCCGTTCGAGAACGAGGCAGTGCAGTACTGGCAGCGCGTTGCTCGGATGGAAAGCCCCATTCCACTCCTGCAGCAGCTCTTCCAGAGCGCGTGTTGGCAACTTCCGGCTGTGGTGGCTGCTTCCGGGCGTATGAATACCAGCCTGTGGGAGCATACACGCGAGCACGTGCGCGACGAGTGTGCGGGGGCAATCGGATTGGTGCTGAGCGGACATCACGAGAGAGCACGACAAGTTCTGGAGCGGATTCTGCGCGAGTGTACCACCGCGGACGGAGCGGTCAGAAATCCCGAAGAGAGCGTTGTCCCAGAGCTGACACTGCTGGACTACAACGGGATGCTCCTGGTGAGCCTGTACCACTATACCTGCTGGACAGGCGATTGGGAGCTGGTGCGGGGCTATTGGGGACGGCTCCGTTCCGTGGCGGAGTATCCGCTGCGTCCGCAGTTTCGGGTCGAGCGTGGCTTTCTCCTGCACAACCGGCGTGAGTACTGGGGGCGGACGCCGCTCCATGGAGTAGAGGACGGTATCGAGTTGGCGTATCAGGTATGGACTGTACTGGGCTTGGAGTCGGCAGCGCAGCTTGCCGAGGGCGTAGGGCAGGGGCGGTGGGCACATCGCTGGGCGATGGCATCGGTGCGGCTGCGCCGGGCAATGCTGCAGCATCCACATCTGCGGCTTGTGGAGCAGGGGGTGTTGGTCAAACGGCGGCTGCTTTCCGGAGCGGTGCAGCAGGAGCTGCTCGTGCAGGAGCATCCTGCGATCCCTCCGGAGGTTCCGTTGCGGACTGAGTCACGGCACTGGCTCGAACCCGATGCAACCTGCGCACTCCCGATAATCTGGGGAATTGTGGAGCCGAGTTCGGAGCTGGCGCAGAGAACTCTGGACCGGCTGGAGCTCCTGTGGAATCAGCGTTGGGAGGGTGGGGGATACGGGCGATACCATGTGTCATCGGAATCGGATTCGCCCGGCGCATATCCTCTTGCGTCGCTGTGGATTGCGCGGGCAGCGCTACGGGCTCGCCGGGAGCGGGTCCTCTGGCGGGTGTTGGAATGGCTCGGCGGACTGCCCCAGGCGCGTTCGGGAGCATGGTTTACCGTCTACGGATGGCGCCCTGTGCCCCCGTGCCCGCAAGTGGGGATTCTGGCGGGGAATTGGTCGGAATTGGTGCAGTTGGTGGTGTGCGATCTTGTGGGCATCCACGCAGATCCACAGGGAGTGTGGGTGGAGCCGCTTCTACCGCGCCCGCTGGAATGGCTACGGGCAACAGTACGTTGGCGCGACCGGCAACTGGACATACTGCTGGAGCGGGCAAACGTGGCTGCGCCGACCGTATTGGCGGATTCCCAGCCGCTTCCTGCTGACACGGCGCAGCGCGCGTACCTGCCGCCGGAGGCACAGCAAGTGCGCTGCCTTGTCCCGTAGGCACTACGGGAAGATGCCCAGCTGGAAGTAGGCGGTGGCAATCTTGTCGATGGCGCACACGAATGCAGCGGTGCGCAGGTTCGGTACCCCTTTGCGCTCCTTGTAGATTTGCCAAATTTCGTGGAACGCCCCAATCATGGTGTCTTCCAGACCGGAGCGGACCAGGTCCAGCTCGCTGGGACCACGCAGCAAGAACTGGCGCTCCCTGGGGGTAAGGGACTGCCCGGTGAGGCGCTCCACCATCTCGACGAGCTGCTGGTTAGTGCGCTCTTCGAAGCGCTTCTCCAGGCGCCCAAGCCGGACGTGGCTGATGTTTTTGAGCCACTCGAAGTAGGAGACCACCACGCCTCCGGCGTTGAGGAAGATATCGGGGATCACCAAGATGCCGCGCCGCTCCAGAATTTCCTCAGCAGTTGCCGTAGTAGGACCGTTGGCAGCTTCGGCGATGATCTTGGCTTGGATGCGGGGCGCGTTGTAGCGGTGGATCTGCGATTCCAGCGCTGCCGGCAGTAGAATATCGCACTCGTACTCCAGGACGCTATCGCGCTCCTCCAGCGGGATGGTCTTGGCACGCGGGTAGTGCAGGATTGAGCCCGTCTCTTGCCGGTGGCGCGCCAGGTCCTCTACGTCGATGCCATCGGGGTTGTACACGGCACCATCCCATTCGATAACGGCAGTGATGATGGCGCCGCCCTCCTGTTGCAGGAACTTTGCCGCATGGTAGCCCACATTCCCAAAGCCCTGGACGATGACGCGCTTGCCCTCGGTGCCGGGCTCCAATCCCAAGGGGCGCACCAGCTCCGGAATCGAAAGCGCTTCGCGGATACCGAAGTAGACCCCCAAGCCCGTTGCTTCCGCGCGACCCCGAACGCCGCCCTGTTCGATTGGCTTGCCCGTCACACACGCTAAGGCGTTGATATCATCGGGGCGAAATGCCATGTACGTATCGGCAATCCACGCCATCTCCCGTGCGCTGGTGCCGTAATCGGGTGCCGGCACGTCCAGCGAGGGACCGATGAAGTTTTTCTGGATGAGCTCAACGGTGTAGCGGCGTGTGATGCGTTCGAGCTCCTCTTCCGTGTAGTTGCGCGGGTTGATCTTGATACCACCTTTGGCTCCTCCGAAGGGCACGTTGACGATGGCGCACTTGTAGGTCATCAACGCTGCCAATGCCATGATCTCGTCCAGGTCAACGGTTTCCGCGTAGCGGATGCCCCCTTTGCAGGGCAGCCGGTGGTGGCTGTGTTCGGCGCGCCACCCTTGGATGACCTGGATTTCGCCACGAATCCGCACGGGGAACTGCACGTAGTAGACCTTGTTGCACACGCGAATCTGTTCCAAGAGCCCGCGAGGATAGTTCAGAAGAGCGGCTGCTCGGGCAAAGTTGCGGTTAACGGATTCGAAAAAGGGCGTGATCTCGCGTTCTTTCGCTGCGGTTGCAACAGATTCTTCGGCTACGGGCATCGGTGGGCATGCAGAGGGTTAATGGGACATATTGCCCTGGCGGCAACCCCTGTTAGAGGTTGCCACGCAGGGCTTGCTCGCGTTCAATTGCCTCGAAGAGGGCTCGGAAGTTGCCTTTACCGAAGGATTCGGCACCCTTGCGCTGGATGAGCTCGTAGAAGAGCGTGGGACGGTCCTGGACAGGGCGAGTAAAGATCTGCAGCATGTAGCCCTTGTCATCGCGGTCAACCAGGATGCCCAGCTCGCGCAGCGAGTCAATATCTTCGTCAATCTTGCCAACGCGCTCCTCCAGCATGTCATAGTAGGTCGTCGGGGTGTGCAGCAGCTCAACGCCGTTGGCTTTGAGCTGGCGAACCGTATGTACAATGTTTTCGCACTCCAGCGCAATGTGTTGCACGCCTGGACCATTGTTGTAGAGCACGAACTCCTCAATCTGCGAGCGGCGCTTTCCTTCGGCAGGCTCGTTGATGGGGAACTTGATCCACTTGTTCTCGTTGGCAACGACGGTGGAGCGCAGCGCCGAATACTCTGTCGAAATGTCCTTGTCGTCGAAGGAGACGAAGCGCTGGAAGCCGAAGACGCGGTTGTAGAAGGCGACGGTTTCCGCCATCTGGTTCCAGCCGACGTTGCCGACGACATGGTCGATGTGCTTGAGTCCAATGGGCTTGGCGAGCTCGTCCTTTGGGGTTGCTTTGTAGGGGGGCAGGAAGAAGCCCTCGTATCCATCGCGCTGCACGAAGGTGTGGATGACATCCCCGTACGTGGCAATCGAGGCGAGCACAACTTTGCCGTACTCATCCTCCAGCGTGTAGGGTTCGCGCACGCCTCGGGCACCGCGCTCGAGGGCTTTGCGGTAGCAGAATTCAGCATCATCGACTTCGAAAGCAACATCACGCACACCGTCCCCGTGCTTGACCAGCCAATCCATGATGGGATGGTCGGAGAAGACCGGCGCGGTGACAACGAAGGTGATTTTGTTTTGCCGCAGTACGTACGAAGCGGTTTCCCGAACGCCGGTTTCGGGTCCGGCAAAGCCGATGAGCTCAAATCCGAACGCTCGCCGGTAGAAATAGGACGCCTGCCGGGCGTTACCCACATACAGCTCGATGTGATGGATGCGGCGAATAGGGAGTGGTTCGACGGCGAATTCCTGTTGCTGTTGCGCTGCAAAGGTCTGCATGGCTTCTCCCACAATGATGAGACCAGCTTGAGCTGGCGCAAACTTAGCAAAAAGCTGCAAGCTACTCAGAAAGTGTTATCCGAAGCCGTGCAAGCTCAGGTAATGCAGCGGTGTCCAGTTCCCATCGCAGGCGTTCAAGGAAGGGATAGGGCAGGCGGCGCTGCAGCTCCACAGCAAGCATGCGCGCGCGGGCAAGGGCGAGCCGCTCCGCACTCACGGGAGCCCCGGGCAATAGCTCCAGCTCCGCAATCGGAGGTCCGAGGTAGCGGGCATCGGGGGAGAGTGGTTCGCTACGGACGGTGATGTGGATGGAGACCCGGCGCTGAGCCGTGCAAGGGGAGTTGAGCAGCTCGGCAACCGTGTGCGCGATGAGCTCCAGCACCGAGTCAGCAGCCGAGGGGACAGTAGCGGCGGGCAGCAGTTCAATTACCCTACCGGCATAGATGCGCTCAAGCTGCTGGGCGAAGAGGTGTTCGGCAGTCAGCGGAAGCGGATCCGCCGGGGCAAACCAAGGGAAGGGGAAGTCCAGGGCGGTGGGCACAAAGAGGCTCTCCGGTAATGCGAACTCCAGCTCCCAGCGCACCGCGTGAGTGAAGGAGCACGGGGAAAGCAGCACCTGCTGGTACGGTACCTGCTGGCATGGGGAGCGGAAGCGGAAGGTGAGGCTGTCGAATGCTCGCACCGGAATGGTTACGGGAGCGCCTGTAACGGGAAGGCGTGCGCGGAGTGAGCCACCGGAGAGCACCTCCAGCTCTCCCGAAAGGGTATTGCCCGAGGCTTGCCGGAGGAGCACACGGGCATCCACAGGTCCGCACAACCGGAAGGCGTAGAGGTCGTATCCCCCGCAGCTGCCGGTGCGGTCTGAGCTCAGTAGCAGGGTGTCCTTCCACTGCCAGGGGCTGAAGTCGTTGCCCGAGGAGTTGAGCGGCTCTGGCAGCAGGGTCTCTACCTCCCAGCCTCGCAAGGTCGGGTGGGCGACGAAGAGCTTCCAGCGCTTATCCGGGGAGCGTCCGCGGGTGGCAAAGAGCAGGCGTCCGTCGGGGAGAAATTGGGGCATTGCCTCATCGTCGGCGGTGTTGACCATCGGTCCCAAATTCTGGGGAGGCTCCCACTGCCCCTGCGGTGTTCGGCGGCTGAGGTAGAGGTCCAATCCTCCGAGTCCCTCAGGGCGGTCGGAGACGAAGACCAGGGCAGAGCCGTCCGGTGCCAGCGCTGGCTGCCCGTCCCACCAAGGGGAGTTCAGTGGGATGAGTGGCTGCGGAGGCTCCCATTGTTCGCCATCCCAGCGGCGTACGGCGAGCTCGGCGTTCGGAGCGGTAGTGCCGCGCCGCCAGGTACCGTAGAGCAGAACGCCGCCATCACCGGTGCGCTCAACAGCTCGTGGGACGAAACTGTGGTTGCGCAGCAGTGCCTCGACAACGGATTCGCGCCAGAAGCTATCCGGTTGCAGGAGCCGATAGGAGAGCTGTTCGCCTTCGGTGCTTCGGCGTGCCACCAGGAGCACCCGCTCCTCCAGGACGGCGATGACAAACTCATCGGCAGCGGTATTGTGGACGCTCAACCACGCCGGTGCTCCACACGGAAGCGTGCGGCAGCCCGCAAGAGCGGACAGGAGCAGTACGGCGGCGTAGAATCCACTGCAGCGCATTCTGGGTGCCAGCTGAGATGCACACCGCATCGGGCAAAAATAATAGCGCTAAGCTCGCTGCCTTGCCGTCTTATGGCTACAGTGACGGAGACCGGGGCGATGGCGGCTCGCCTCCTGCTGGGTGCGGCGATTGCGCTGATGCTACTGGGAGCCGTGGCGGCACTGCTGCTGGAGGGGCATCCGCGCTACCGGATGGGGCTGGGCGCGGGCTTCATCTCCGCGCAGCTCCTGGTGCTGCGGCGGTTGTGGAGAAGCTTCCCGCGCGCCGCGCTCCTTGCCGCTGTGCTAACATGCCTGGGAAGTCTCATCGTATGGGGACGTTGGGGATGGCATCTGCTCGAACACGATCCTGCCGTGGGCAGCTTCCCACTGCTGGCAGCTATGCTCTCTGGAGTCCTGGGAGTGGCACTGCTCCATCTGTGCATTCGGGAGTGGCGGACGCAAAGGCACGCGAATTCCACAGCACAACGGTCATCGGGGTCATCCGCAACGGCAGGGCTGCATTAGGAGCGGATGGGCAGGTGACCTTCAGCAACACCGTGCTCAAGCAGCACGCACGCAAGGTGCGGCGGCTGTACAATGAAAGCATCCTGGCGGGGTTTGCCGGCGGTGTTGCTGATGCGATGACCCTGCTCGGGCGCTTCGAGGAGAAGCTGGAGAGCACCCGTGGGCACCTGCTTCGGGCTGCAATTGAGTTGGCAAAGGAGTGGCGTACCGACCGCTTCCTGCGCCACCTGGAGGCGATGCTCATTGTGATGAATACCTCGCAGGTGCTGCTCGTCAGCGGAACGGGCGAAGTGGTCGAGCCCGATGACCAGGTCATCGCAATCGGCTCCGGGGGCGGATTTGCCCTGGCGGCAGCACGGGCGCTGATGCGCCATACGGAGCTCTCAGCGCGCGAGATCGTCGAGGAGTCCCTGCGTATTGCCAGCGGCATTTGCATCTACACCAACGACGTGTTCACAATCGAGGAGCTCTAAGCCATGCAGCACACCGAGGCAAGCGGGGAGCTGCTCCGGCGGATACAGGAGCTCACGCCGCAGCAGATTGTGCAGGAGCTGGACAAGTACATCATCGGGCAGCACGAAGCCAAACGCGCCGTTGCCATTGCCCTGCGCAACCGCTGGCGTCGCCAGCGCGTTCAGGGCAGCCTGCGTGAGGAGATCATGCCCAACAACATCATCCTCATCGGTCCGACCGGTGTGGGCAAAACCGAGATCGCACGCCGCCTGGCAAAGCTTGCCCACGCGCCCTTTGTCAAGGTGGAGGCGACCAAGTTCACCGAGGTGGGCTATGTCGGGCGCGATGTTGAGTCCATGATCCGCGATCTTGTGGACGTTGCCGTCGCGATGGTGCGCGCCGAGAAGATGGAGGGAGTGCGCCGCCAAGCCCGCCAAGCTGCCGAACAGCGCTTACTGGACATCCTGGTTCCCCCAATGCGCCATCCCGGATTGGCATTCGAAGCCCTGAGCGCAGAAACGGTGGAGGAGCAGCAGCGAGCGCGGGAGCACATGCGGCGCCTCCTCCAGGAGGGCAAGCTGGATGACCGCGTGATCGAGCTGGACGTCAAGGATAGCCTCCCCTTTGTGCAAATGCTCGGTCCGCTGGCGCCTGGGGAGTTGAGCACGCTCCAGGAGATGCTCGCACAATTTGCCCCTAAGCGCTACAAAAAGCGCAAGATGACCGTTGCCGAAGCCCGCACACTCCTGGAGCAGGAGGAAGCCGATAAGCTCATCGACATGGATAGCGTCGTGCGCGAGGCGATCTTCCGCGCCGAAAATCTCGGCATCGTCTTCATTGACGAAATCGACAAGATCGCCTCCACGGGTGGACCCCACGTCGGACCCGATGTCTCGCGCGAGGGAGTCCAGCGCGACTTGCTCCCCATCGTGGAGGGCACAACGGTGATGACCAAGTACGGTCCGGTCCGCACGGACCATATCCTCTTCATCGCGTCGGGAGCATTCCATGTTGCAAAGCCCTCGGATCTCATTCCAGAGCTGCAGGGGCGCTTTCCCATTCGGGTGGAGCTGCACAGCCTGACGGAGGAGGATTTCGTGCGGATTTTGACCTTGCCGGAGAATGCGCTCATCAAGCAGTACCAGGCGCTGTTGGCAGCCGAAGGGATTGAGTTGGAATTCACCGAAGATGCCATCCGAGAGATTGCTGCAACGGCAGCGCGCGTCAATGAGGAGGTTGCCAATATCGGGGCACGGCGGCTGCATACGATTCTGACGACGGTGCTAGAGGAGCTGCTCTTTCGGGCGCCGGATATCTTGCCGGAGCGCCATGTGCGGATTGATGCCGAATACGTCCGCCAACGGCTCAGCGCAATCGTGCGCCGCGTGGACATGAGTAGGTACATTCTGTGAGAGCTATGCACGCAGCACAACTGTGGGGGCTACTGCTGGAGCGATTGCAGTCCGAATGCGGATGTTCGCGTGCCGAGCTTGCCGTGCGCTTGGGAGTCTCTCAGCGCGAGCTTGAGCAGTGGATTGCCGAAGGGATACTTCCGCTGGAGCGGCTTCTGCGTGCCTTTCCTCAGGAGACAGCTCAAGCATTGCGCGATGCTGTGCTGGGCATTCCGAAGCGCCCGCCTCGGGGATGGCGTCCTTCACCGTTGCAGCCGGATTTGGCAGCCCCCGTGGGGGAGCCCTGGAGAAGCCCTGCACTTTCAGACGCTCAACGCCGCTTCCTGCTGGAGTGCATGATCTGGGCGCGGGAGTTCGACCTGGCGCTCATCCGCCTCTATCGGCAGGGGCGAATCTTCGGAGGGGTGTTTGCACAGATCGGCAACGAAGCCACCGCCGTTGGCACGGCGTACGCGCTGCGCCCCACCGATGCCATCTTCCCGATGCACCGCGATATTGGCGCCCACTTCGTGCGGGGACAGGACCTGAAGGCGCTGCTGGCAACCCACTTTGCCCGTCAGGGAAGCCTGACACGAGGCACTGACGGAACGGTTCACTACGCCGATCCCGCGCGGCGCATCTACGGCAACATCTCGCATCTGGGAGCAATGCTGCCGGTGGCAGTGGGCTATGCTCTGGCAGCGCGCCTGCGGGGCGAGGATACGGTCGTGCTCACCTACATCGGCGATGGTGGTGCTCAGACGGGTGAATTCCACGAGGCGGTCAATTTCGCAGCCGTCCAGCGCTTGCCCGTAGTGGTTGTCATCGAGAACAATCAATACGCCTACTCCACGCCCAACCAACTGGAGTATGCCTGCGAGTTTCTGGCAGACCGTGCCCTGGGCTACGGCTGCTTCGGGGAGGTCGTGGACGGAACGGATGTGGAGCTGGTCTACGATGCTTGTTGCCGCGCCGTCGAACGCGCCCGCGCCGGAGAAGGTCCTACGTTGCTGGAGACCATCACCTTCCGTGTCCGAGGACATGCCGAGCATGACGACGCTGGATACGTCCCTGAGCCGATCCGGCGTTACTGGGAAGCGCGCGATCCGCTCCAGCGCTACGAGGAGTTCCTGCAGCGCCATGGGATATTGACAGCACAGCAAATCGAGCAACTGCACCAGCAAATCCGGGAGCAGCTCCGCGCGGCAATTGAAGAGGTGCTCGCGCGACCGTATCCGCCGCCGGAGGAAGCCTACCGCAGTGTCTTCATCGAGCCGGAGGCGGATTCCCAAGGACACTGAGCGGCGTTTTGTAGCTTTGCATCCGTTCGGATGTGCAACCTCCCCCGGCGATGCATATGCAGTCTGCACCCTACAGCCCCGGATTGGAAGGGGTTATTGCAGCCGAGACGCGCATCTCCTTTCTGGACACGGAGCAGGAGGAGATCGTCGTGCGCGGGTACAACTTGCTCGAGCTCATCCGTACGGTCAGCTACGTCGACGTTGTTGGACTGCTGCTCGATGAGCGGCTTCCCGACGCACAACGCCGCCGCCAGCTTGAACAGGAACTGGTTACGGCAGAAGTCCCACAGCGGGTCTACGAGATTCTTGCACTACTGCCGCCGACGATGCACGCCATGGACCGGTTGCGGACGGCAGTTTCGGCGCTGGCGGGATTCGATCCCAATGCCAATCGTGCCGATCCAGAGGAAGAGCGCCGCAAAGCGCCTCGGCTCATCGGGCAGATTGCCCAAATCGTGGCAAACCTCACCCGCATTGCCGCCGGACAGCCGCCCATACCGTTCGACCCACAGCGCAGCTTTGCGGAGAACTTCCTGCACACCATTGTTGCCCGCGAGGTTTCGGCAGCCGAAGTCCGCGCCTTCGACCAGGCGCTGATTGCCTACAGCGAACACGAGCTGCCGAACTCCACCTTTGCTGCGCGCGTGGTTGCCTCCACTCTGGCGGATGCCTACGGCGCATTGACCGCGGCGGTGGCGTCGTTGAAAGGACCATTGCACGGTGGTGCCAACGAAGCAGTGATGTACATGCTCCTGGAGGCGGGCAGCGCCGATGCTCTGGAACGGCTCATCCGCGAGAAGCTTGCCCGCAAGGAGCGCATCATGGGCTTTGGACATCGTGTCTACATGCGCCGCATGGACCCGCGAGCGCAATTGCTCAAGGAGACTCTACGCGAGCTCGTTGCGGCAAAGGGCAGCGGGGAGGAATTGCTGCAGATGTGCCAGCGCGGCGAAGCTGTGATGCACGCGGAGAAGGGGCTGTATCCAAACCTGGACTACTACGCCGCGCCCGTGTACTACCTCCTGGGCATCCCCATTGAACTGTACACGCCGATCTTCTTTGCTGCCCGTTCGGCTGGACTGCTGGCGCACATCGTCGAGCAGCATGCGCAGAACCGGCTCTACCGTCCGCGCGTGGTGTACACCGGACCTCGTGGACTTCGCGTTGGAGCATAAGCGATGGCGTACGATCCAGTGCTTCAGGAGATTGCCGACTACGTTCTCTCTGCCCGCATTGAGAGCGAAGAGGCGTACCAGACCGCGCGCATCGCCTTGATGGACTCCCTGGCGTGTGCGGCTGCGGCAACGGAGCATCCCGAGTGCACGAAGCTGCTCCCGCCCATCGGCTCGGCTGCTGCCCCCGATGGGGTCCATGTGCCCGCAACGCCGTACGTGACAGATCCCCTTCATGGGGCATTTGCCATCACGGCGCTCATCCGCTGGTTGGACTACAACGACACCTGGCTTGCGCGGGAGTGGGGGCATCCATCGGACAACTTCGGGGCAATCCTTGCGGCAGCCGAATACGCAAGCCGGCGCCGCCGACGCTGGGGAGAGGCGCCCTACCGCATTGCTGATGTGTTGACGGCTGCCATCAAAGCGTACGAAATTCAGGGTGTGCTGGCGTTAGGGGTGAGCCTCAACCGCCGGGGCTTCGACCACGTACATTTCGTCAAGCTGGCATCGGCAGCGGTAGCAACGTGGCTCTTGGGCGGAGGGCGCGAGGAGATGCTCAGCGCTCTCTCCAATGCGCTCATCGACGGTGCACCGCTGCGGACGTACCGGCACTTCCCCAACACGGGACCGCGGAAGTCTTGGGCGGCTGCCGATGCCGCCAGCCGTGCGCTCTGGTTTGCTTTCCTTGCCTTGCGCGGCGAACCTGGATATCCCACAGCAGCAACGGCTCCCGTCTGGGGATTTGAAGCGGTGGTGCTCGGCGGGGAACCGCTCCGGCTGGAGCGCCCGCTGGGCAGCTACGTCATGGAGAACGTGCTCTTCAAGGTCGCCTATCCGGCGGAATTTCACGGGCAGACCGCTGTCGAAGCTGCTCTGCGCTTGCACCCGTTGGTGCGCGAGCGGCTTGGTGAGCTTGAGCGCATTCGGATTGAGACCCAAGAGCCCGCCGTGCGCATCATCGATAAGCCTGGACCCTTCCGCAATCCTGCCGATCGCGACCATTCGCTGCAGTATATGACGGCAGTAGCGCTGCTCTACGGCGAGCTGCGCTACGAGCACTACCTGGAGCCTATCGCCTCCGACCCACGCATCCCTGAGCTGATTGCGAAGATGGAGGTGGTAGAGAACCCTGAATTCAGCCGTGCGTACTTGGACCCGCAGCGGCGCTCCATCGCCAACGCGGTGCAGCTCTTCTTCCGCGACGGTACCCAGAGTGAGCGCGTCGTGGTGGAGTTCCCGCTGGGGCATCGGCGGCGGCGCCAGGAGGCGCTTCCCTTACTGCGGGAGAAGTTCCAGACGGCGCTGCTGCGGGTCTATCCCGAGCGGAAAGCCGAACGTATCTACCGCTTGGTTGCCGAAGATGCGGGCTTGCCGGAGCTGCCGGTTGACCGCTTTTTGGAGGAGTTGGCGCTTCCGTGAGAATTACAATGGCGTGGCTTCTGGAACCCTTTGCTGAGCAAGCACAGCTTGCCGAACGTTTCCGTGCGGCGATGCGCGCCGGGCGGCTTGTCATCCCTGGGGCGCATGACCCACTGGCGGGGCTGCTGGCGAAGCAGGCGGGATTTACGGCGCTCTACCTTTCGGGAGGCGCGTTTTCGGCAAGCCTGGGCTTGCCCGATGTGGGATTACTCACAGCAGAGGAGGTTGCCCGCCGAGCGGCTGCTATTGTTGCTGCAACGCAGCTTCCCTTGCTGGTGGACATCGACACCGGCTTTGGGGAGCTGTTCAATACCGTGCGAGCCGCGCACGAGCTGGTCCGCGCCGGCGTGGCTGCTGTGCAGTTGGAGGACCAGGAGATGCCGAAGCGGTGCGGGCATCTGGAGGGCAAGCGCCTGCTTCCGGCGGAGGCGATGGTCCAAAAGGTGCGGGCACTCAAGCAGCTCCTGCCGCAGTTGGTCCTGATTGCCCGCACCGATGCCCGCGCCATCGAAGGGCTGGAGGGTGCGGTCGAACGGGCACGGCGGTACGTTGCCGCCGGTGCCGACGCCATCTTTCCGGAAGCACTGCATTCTCTGGAGGAGTTCCGCACCTTCCGTCAAGCGCTTCCCGGGGTGCCCCTGCTGGCAAATCTGACGGAGTTCGGTAAAACCCCTCCGCTGAGTGCGGAAGAGCTCTTTGCTGTGGGCTACGAAATGGTGCTCTTTCCGGTATCGGCGCTCCGGGTTGCTGCCCGCGCAATGCAGGAGTTCTACGAGCACCTCCGGCGCAGTGGCTCAACGCAGGAGTATCTCCCGCGCATGCAGAGCAGAGCGGAGCTCTACGCCCTGATTGGCTACGCTGACTACGAGCAGTTCGACCGCGCTATTGCCGGGCAGGGAACGTAAGAGGCGCGCGGTTTCTATTTTTGCAGCGCACAGCACAACGGAGGGGTCTATGCCCTGGAGGAGGTGGGGGTGCAAGGGGATTGCCGCAGCAGTGCTGTTGCCGTGCACGCTGAGTGCTCAGACGTGGGCGCCCGTAGGGGGAACTGCTCCGTTTGTGCACCGCATTCTCTGCCCGCCCGAAGAGCCGGCAACGGTGATTGTGTGTGCGGATTCCGTGCCACCGATTCTGGAGACCTACGCCAGCAACATTCAGTTTTTCGGTGGGAATGGGGTCGTGGTCAGCCGCGACAGTGGGCGGAGCTTTTCCGAACCACGCCTTGTAGGCTTTTCCGTGCGGGATATCCTGCGCCTTCCACCTGACGGGCAAACGTGGCTGGCGGCGGTCGTCGAGTACACCACCGGCGGCGTTGTGCGCTCCACCGATGGCGGGCTGAGCTGGGAGTGGACCGGGTTGCCTCGGTGTGCGGGAGCGCAATTTGTTCGCCTGCAGGCTCGCCCCGGCTGGGAGATGCCCTTCCTGGGAGCGGTGATCAACACTGCACGCGGGGTGCGCCGATCGCAGGATACCTTTGCAACCTGCGAGGAAGTCAGCGATTTCGTTGTGCAAGCGCGCGATCTGGCGCTGTCGCCGGATAGCTCTACGCTTTACTTGGCCGCCGATGGGCATGTTGTCGGGGGTGTCTGGCGCTCCGAGGATGGTGGGCGTACGTGGCAGAAGGATTCGCTGGGACTGGGAAATCTGCGGATATGGTGCGTGGTGCCCTCGCGCTTCTTCCCGAACGTGGTGCTGTGTGGCGCCGATACGCTGCTCTCACAGACGCGCAGCGAAGGGCGGGGCATCTACCGCTCTGAGGACGGGGGGAGAACGTGGCGCCTGGTAGGGGCTCCCGGAGTGCGCATCACCGCACTGGCGGAGCATCCACTGGACCCGCGCTATTGGGTTGCTGCCGGGGATACCACAGGGGTCTGGGTGAGCGGCTCCTACGGCGTCGGCTGGGAACTGCACCGCGATGGACTTCCCGAGGGCATCGCGGTGCGAACGGTGGCGCTTCCGGCGTGGGATACCCGGGAGGGAGTGGTGGCATTTGCCGGGCTTTCCGGTGGTGGGCTGTACCGCTCCCGCCCGATTGTGACACACTTGGAGGCGATGCCGTCTTCGAGTCCACCGCTGCAGGTGCGGTCGCTCTCGCCACAGGAGCTCCTGCTGCAGTGGGAATGCGCTGCCAGTGGGGGACTACGCTTCCGCCTGGTGGACGTGCTTGGACGGGAGGTCGCACAGTGGGAGGGGAGCTGCACGGGAAGCGGGAGGCAGCGATTCCTCTGGCGGCTCCCACAGCCGGTAGCGGCAGGGCTGTACGTTCTGTACACGGACGGGATTATCCGTGCGCAGCAGCCTGTTGGCATAGTTCCGTAAACGGGGCAGCAGTTGCCCCAGGGTATGTACCACAGCTTTATCAGAGAGCCATGGTCGAGCAGCAACCTCTGCAGCAGCCCGAACCGCAGCCGAGCGAGGGAGTGCCAGAGGTGCTCAACTTCGGCGACATCCTCTCGCACGCTTTCCGATGGGGCTTCGGGCAGTATTGGCGCCTGTTGTTGATGTACCTGCTGTGGGCGGTGACGATTTGGATTCCGTACCTCAACGTGGGCACGACGATTGCCGTTTCGACCGGTGCACCCCTGCTCATGAGCCGGCGCCAGCGCATTGACCCGACCTTCATCTTCGACCGCTCCTACCGCCAGATTATGGGCGCGTGGATGGTGTGCCTGGTGCTGCTTCTCCTGGGGGTGTTCGTTGCGGCACTGTTCCTGGTGATTCCGGCAATTGTGCTGTCCATCGCCTGGTGCCTTGCGCCGATTCTGCTGCTGGAGCGGGGGATATCTCCGACTGAAGCGCTTCGGCTCAGCGAGCAGGCAACGCAAGGGGAGAAGTGGACCATCTTCTTCGGGCTTGTGGCGGTGTACCTGCTTTACGCCATCCCCGCACTGATTGTGTGGTGGATCTTGCAGCAAATTTTGCCTGAAGGCGCAGGGATTACCGATGTCATTGGGGCGATCTATGCAATCCTGGCGTACGCTGGCTTAGGCGCGGTGGATACCGCTGCAACGGGCTACATCTACGCCGTGCTGGCAAAGCGCCTGTAACCCGCTGGGGCGCTGGACAAGGCACCGGCAGCACTTCTGCTGCGGGAAGGGTGCGCTTTTGCTAATTTTGCAAGCAACTTTGGAATCGTTTGCCCGAACAATTCGTGGGTGAATGGGGCGAGCACTGAGTGTTCTTTTCGTGGCGGCTGAGGTCTATCCGTTCGCCAAGACAGGGGGGTTGGCGGATGTCTCGTACGGGCTGGTAATGGCGCTGCGGGAGCTGGGGGTAGATGTGCGTGTGATGTTGCCCAAGTACGGGTGCGTGAGTGAGCGGAAGACCCATATTCACGAAATCAAGCGGCTGCGCGCAATCGAAATCCCCGTGGGCGAGCGCATCGAGATTGCCACGATCAAATCCTCCACACTGCAAAATCCCCGGACGCGCGCTCAAGTGTACGTGACCACGAACTACCCTTACTTCGACAACCGCAAGGGACTCTACGCCGATCCACATACCGGAGCACCATACGCGGACAACGACGAGCGCTTCATCTTCTTCTGCCGCTCGGTTGTGGAGATGTGCCACTTCCTGCGCTGGTTTCCCGACGTCATCCACTGCAACGACTGGCAGACAGGGCTGGTGCCGGCATATGTGCGCACTCTCTATCCCCACGAGTTCCGAAGGACGCGCCTGGTCTTCACTATCCACAACTGCGCCGAGCAGGGCGTCTTCCCGGAGGAGTCGCTGCCCAAGACCGGACTTCCAGCGGAAGCTTACGGACGCTTGCTCCATCGCGGGCAGGTGAACTTCCTCAAGGCAGCGCTGGAGTTCTCCGAGTGCGTTACCACCGTCAGCCCCACTTATGCCCGTGAGCTGCTCAGTGGAGAGGTCGAGTGCAACGGCATCGAAGAGGTGCTCCGCGAGCGGCATGCATCGAGCTTTGTTGGCATCCTCAATGGGGTGGACACCAACGTGTGGAACCCACGCACCGATAGCTACATCCCTTACCGCTACGGTGTGGAAGACCTGAGTCCGAAGCAGCAGAACAAGCAAGCCCTGCTGCAGCGCTTTGAGCTGCGCTACGATCCGGCTGTGCCGGTCATTGGAATGATCACTCGGCTGCATCCGGTCAAGGGCATAGACCTCTTCCTGGAGGTGGCACCGAAGCTGCTTTCGGAGGAGAACGTGCAGATAGTGTTCCTGGGCGATGGGCTGCCGGAGTACCGCACGGCGCTCCAGAAGCTGCACAAGCAGTTCCCACGCCGCTTTGGGCTCCACCTTGGCTTTGACGAAGCCCTGGCGCACCTCATCGAGGCGGGGGCAGATATGTTCCTGATGCCCTCGCGGCAGGAGCCCTGCGGGCAAAATCAGATGTATTCGATGCTCTACGGCACGGTCCCAATCGTGCGGGCAACAGGTGGATTGCGCGATACGGTGGAGGATTTCAACCCGGAGACGGGTACGGGTACCGGAATTGTCTTCCAGCCCTATACGAGCGAAGCGCTTCTGGAGGCGATTCGGCGAGCACTCACGCTGTACCGGCAACCGGAGCTCTGGCTGCAGCTTGTGCGCAACGGAATGCAGAAGGAGTTCTCCTGGCGTGCCGCTGCCAGCCGGTACGTCGAGCTGTACCAAGCCCTGGTCAAGCGCAAGGAACAACTGAGCGCCGTCCTGGAACGGCTGTAGAATGGATGGGACCCGGCTTCAGCGACTGCAGGCGCTCCTGCAGCGCTACGAGCTTCCGGCGTGGCTGCTGTGTGATTTCCGCCACTCCAACCCGGTTGCGTACCAAGTGTTAGGGCTCGACCCGGCGCTGCACTGCACGCGGCGCTGGGCGGTGCTCATCCCTGCAGAGGGGCAGCCGGAGAAGCTGCTCCACCGCGTGGAGCCGCATGTGCTGCAGGATGTGCCGGCACGGGAGCGGCTCTACGCCACCTACGAGGAGTGGCAACGGGTGCTGCACGAATGGGTGCAACGCTACCAACGCTTGGCGCTGGAATACTCCCCTCGGGGCGAACTCCCCACGATCTCCTTGGTAGATGGCGGTACAGTGGAATTACTGCGTTCCTTCGGGGCGGAGCTGTATCCGTCGGCGGACCTGGTACAGGAGCTTTTGGCAGTCTACTCAGAGCACCAACTGCGCCAGCTTGCGGAGACAGCGCAGCAGCTTCGGGTGCTCGTCTGGGAAGCATTTGCCTGGATTGGGGAGCGGCTGCGCCAAGGTGAGTCGCCACAGGAGTATGCCGTGCAGCAGCTTCTGCTGCAACGGCTGCAGCAGCAGGGGTTGGTGACCGACCATCCCCCCATTGTTGCGCGGACGGAGCGGGCAGCCAATCCACATTACACCCCCACAGCGCAGGATACAGCACCGATTCGGCTGGGCGACCTGGTGCTCATCGACGTGTGGGCAAAACCTAATGCCCCCGATGCGCTCTACGCCGACATCACCTGGATGGCATATGCAGGCGAGACTCCGCCGGATCGCTTTGCCGAGCCGTTTGCACAGCTGTGTGCCGCACGCGATGCTGCAATCGAGCTCATCACCAGCGCAGTTGCCCGCCGCCAGCCCATCGCTGGCTATCAAGTGGATCGTCACGTGCGGCAACTACTTGCCAATGCCGGATACGCTGCCGAGTTTCTCCATCGCACAGGGCACAGCTTGGGAACCGACGTGCATGGCGCCGGTGCCAACTTGGACGATTACGAAACGCACGATACCCGACGTCTGCTACCGGGCACAGCCGTGACAATCGAGCCCGGCATCTACCGGGCAGGCGAGTTTGGCATGCGCACGGAGGTAGATGTGCTGCTCTGGCACGATCGCGCGGAGGTGCACCCACAGCCGCTGCAGCAGCGTCTCATCCCCTTGCTTGCGGAACATTGGCAGTAGTGCAATGCAACGCTGGTGGCGATACGCTCTGGTGGGACTGTGCGCCGGAGCACTATGGGCACAGCAGGAGCGCGCACTGCAGCTCCAGCGAGCGGCAATGCTGGAGACGGCGGGAAATTACGAGGAAGCCGCACGGCTCTACCGCGAACTGTGCCAGTGGACGCTGGATTCTGCATGTGTGCACGGACTCAGCCGCAGCCTCGTGAAGTTGGGGCGTGCTGCCGAGGCGTTGGCGGTGGTGGAGCAGTACGTGCAGCATTCGCCTAGCCCTCTGTTTGCAGCGCTGCTGGGCGAGCTATACTGGCGAACTGGTAGGCGTGCCGAGGCACTCCGAGCCTGGCAGCAGGCATTGCAGTCCAGGCGTCCCGATGCCTACCGGGCAGTTGCCCACTCGCAGTATGCGCTGCAATTGGTCGAGGAAGCGCTCCAGACCTTGCAAGAGGGGCGTTCGCGCATGGGCAACGATACGCTCTTTGCCGATGAGCTCAGCGCATGGGCGCTGCGCGTTGGCAAGCTCGAGCTGGGAGTGGAATCCACGCTCCAATGGGGGCGCACCCATCGGGATTTCGCCGCGCTGCAGGCACGACTGCAACTGTATCTGGCGTTCCCTGATGCGGCGGAGCGCGTGCGCGCGATTCTGCAGCGATGGAGCCGCCAGTACCGGAGCGACACCCTGGTGCAGTACGTGTGGGTGTGGTTCCTGGAAGAGCAGGGCGAAGATGCCCAAGCGCTGCGCGCGGTTCGGGAGTTGGACCGCCGACTTGGCGCCGGTGGAATGGAGCTGCTCGCTTTCGCCGAGCGCATGTATCGGGCGGAGCGCCTGGAGACAGCTCGGCAAGCCTATGAGGAACTCCTGCAGATGGGCGAGCTGGCGCGCGAACTTCGCCTCAAAGCACTCTACGGCTACATCCAGACCTTGCAGCAGCTTCCGCAGCCCGGTGCAATGGACCCTGCGCTGCGGCGCCGCATTCAGCGGCTCTACCAGGAGCTGCTGGCGCAGTCGGAACGCCTTCCCATCGCTGCGGAGGGGCTCTATAGCTTTGCCCGCTTCCTCAACGACGTTGCCGGAGATGCCGTTGCTGCACAATCGGCTCTGGAGCGCTTGATGCGGGACTTCCAGCACACCCCGTGGGCGGCAGCAGCGATGGTCGAACGCGCGAAAATGGCACTCCGGCAGGGTCAGATGGAGCAAGCGGAATCCCTGCTGCGTACGGTCATCGCGCAGGGCGATTCCATTGCTCCCGACTGGGCACTCTGGGCGCGCTACTGGCTGGCGGAGCTGGAGTTCTACCGCGGGCAGCTCGATAGTGCACAAGCACGCTACAGCGTGCTGGCGCTCCGCCCGGAGAGCCCCGTTGCCAACGATGCACTGCAGCGATTACAGGTGTTTGAGCAAGCCCGAACGGCATCCGAGGAGCTGCTCAAACGCTTTGGGCGTGCGGAGTTCTTCGCCCTCCAGCGTGAATACGCTCGTGCCCGCTTGGAATTCCTTGCCGTTGCTGAGGCTGCCGCAGATCATCCGCTTGCGGAGTTTGCGCTCCTCCGAGCTGCTGAAAGCGCGATTGCACACGGCAAACTCGAGGAGGCACGGCAGATTGTGAGCCGCTACCTGGCGAACTACGACGATGTGCTCTACGGCGACCGCGCGCTCCTACTTTTGGGGCAGATCGCCGAGCAGCAGCAACGCTTCCCGGAGGCGCTGCAGTTATACCAGCAGCTCCTGCTGCGCTATCCCAGCTCGATCTACACGCGGCAGGTGCAGGAGCGGATTCAATCGCTGCGGCAGCGTCCCTCATAGGTGCTGGAGCACCAGCGTGCGGAAGTTGGCAGCATCGTCGGGAGCACCGCCTGCTGTGTTGTTGAAGTAGGCGTATACACTCATCCCCTGCCGTAGCGCCGTGCATACGCGCTCGACCCATGGCAGGAGCTCCTCTCGGGTGTAGCGGTGTGAAAAGCCCCCGTGCAAGCCGTGGAAGCGGAGGTAGAGAAAGTCCGCCGTCGCCTGCAGGAACGTCGGATACCGCAGCGAGCTACTCCAGACGGTAGCAATGCCGTGGCTGCGCAGGAGTTCCCACACTTCGGGGCGGTCCCAGGAGGGATGGCGGAATTCCACTGCGTAGCGAAGGGTTTTGGGCAAGAGGGCAAGGAACTGCTCGAGCACGCCGGGATGCCACGGGAGGTTTGGAGGAAGCTGCCACAGGATTGGTCCCAGCCGCTTGCCCAGGAGGGTGATGCGTTGGAAGAATTCGCGCACGAGCTCGTCGCAGTGGTGGAGGCGCTGCTTGTGGGTGATTTGGCGCGGAGCTTTGACAGCAAAGAGGAAGCCCTCCGGCACGTTCGCCGTCCAGCGCTGGAGCTGCTCCGGCTGGGGAAGCCGATAGAAGCTGCTGTTGAGCTCGACCGTCGCGAAGCGCTCAGCATAAAAGGGGAGCCACCGGCTGCTGGGCAGCTCTGGAGGATACCATGTACCGCGCCACTCGCGGTAGCTCCACCCGCTGGTGCCAACCCATAAGGCAGGCTCGGAGGGCACCGCCGTGCCGGATTACGGGGCTACACCGCCGGCTTCTATCGGCGTACTGATGAGAATCTGCACCGTGCGATTGTAGAAACGCCCTTCGGGCAGGTCGTTGGTGTAGAGTGGGTCATCCTCGCCCACGCCTCGTGCTGTCAAGCTCTGATAACGCCCTTGGGCGTATTGCCGAATGGCGCGCTCGACGGTCCGTGCGCGGTTTTCCGAGAGCTTCTTGTTGTGGTCGTAGAGCCCCACGACGTCGGTGTGCCCGACGATCTCAATGGTTGAGTTGGGGAAGACGCGCGGGAAGACATACTCCCGCAGGATACGCTCGTTGAGCGGTCCGGCATCGTAACGGTCGAAGGGGAAGAGAATCAGGTTGTAGCGCTCCAAGGTGCGGTCTGCCAGGCGTTCGATCTTCTTGCGCTCTGTGGATACCTGCATGACTGGAATTGTGATGGGATCGGAGGCGCACTCCTGCCCGTTCTTGCTGCGCACCACCAAGCGGGCAACATACGGGGCTTCATCTTCGGGGTAGGTTCCGCGCTCGCTCGTCCAGTTCCACACGGTGGAGGGGGCAGTGGTACCGATGTCGGTCAGCGTTTGCCAGGGAGCGCCACCGCGGGTGATCTCAATTCGCCGGCTGGCAACGAGAGCATCTTCGATGCCGTTGCGCATCAGGAAAGTCATCTGCTCCGGAGAGGGGAAGCGCTTGGGGTCGCGGCTGATGATGGGCTTGACGACTTCCCAGTCGTTGCAGATGAGCTCGACACGTCGGTTCTCCACAATGCCTTGCGGGTCGTTGAGGTTAGAGGGCACCTTGGGCAGGTCTCGCACGGTGATCTTCATGCGCGACTCGCTAATGCCCCAGATGTCACGCAGGTAGTTGAAGACCGTGCGCGCCCGCTCCAGCGATAGTCCGGGGCGCTTTTCGGCAGGCGTTTTGCTATCGTTGCAACCAACGATCTCCAGCGTTGCCCGTGGGTTCTTCCGCAGTCGGTAGCCGTAGATGTTGAGGATGTGGTAGTACTTCTCGAGCGTGCCCCCTGGAATTTTCTCATCGGAGAACCCTTCGGTCTCCTCCGGCGAGCTAAACAGCACATACCGCTCCGGGATCTTTGCCGAGCCTTCGTCGAAGAAGACGTAGTGGAGCAGTGGGAAGAGCTCGACCGAGGCGATCTCCTCCATGACCAGACCGCGGAAGTTGGCAATGGAGGGATCTTCCTTGGCTCGACGTAGGACGTAGTCGGCTGGCTCGATTTGAGCTTGGAGGACGGGGCGCTGCCCGAGCTTGAGAACAACCCGAATCTCCAGGCTCTTCTGGGCTTCCTCCTCGGAGCGGACCTCTTCGGGTTTTTCGACGCGGACCTTCTCCGTTACGCTCCCGTAGTTGGGGTTGAATGCGGTGATCTCCAAGTCGAACTCCTTGATGCCCGCACTGGGGTCGCCGAAATCGGTAGCGCTGACGACGTACTGGAACTCCGTCCGCGCGGTGCCGCTACCGGAGACCGTGTCTTCGGTCACGCGCTTCGTGATGGGGTTCCGGATGGTAATCTTGGCGGGGATATCCGCACCTGTGCACTCGTCGATGACACGCCCGACGATGTTGACAGCGCGGAAGAAGGTGGGCACAAACGCCATGAAGAGGTCATAGTCGCCTTGGTAGCCCGGCAAGTCGGTTCGCTTGGAGCTGAAGTACAACACGTTACCAGCAGCCGGGAGGGTGAGGAAGAGCTCATCCTCTTTGGTGTTGATGGGGGGACCGAGGTTCTGCGGGGTGCTCCAGCTTCCCTCCGGTAGGCGCCGGCTCACGTAGAAGTCCAAGCCGCCAAAGTTCGGCTTATGCCCGTCAGAGGCGAAGAAGAGCGTTTGGTTATCAGCAGCGATGAACGGGGAAGCTTCCCGCCCAGGGGTGTTGAGCTCACGGAGATTGACCGCAGGCTTCCATTCACCTTTCTCGAAGTCGAAGTCGCTATACCAGATGTCCAAGTTGCCCTCGCCGTGTGGACCAGGGCGGTTGGAGACAAAATAGAGCCGGCTCTTGTCCGGCGCGATCGAGGGTTGAGCATCCCAGAAAGCAGAGTTTACGTTGGGACCGAGGTTACGCGGGCGAGCCCAGCGGTCGCCCTCGATTTCGGTGACGTAGATGTCGCAGCTTCCCAGCCCATCGGGGCGATTGCAGCCGGTGAAGAAGAGCGTGCGTCCATCGGCGGCAATGGTAGCCACACCTTCATTGAAACGCGTGTTGACACCCAGGTCCCCCAGCTCGGTTGTGGTGTCAATGTTGAACGGCGGAGAGAAAATTGTGTCGAGCGGATCTGCTTTCTTGGTCGCCCAGAAGTCGTGCGAAGGCTTGCCATCGGGAAGCCGCCGGCTGCCAGGGCGGTTGGAAACGAAATAGAGTGTGCGCCCATCGGCTGTGACTGTAGGAGCGTAGTCCACTCCTGGGGAATTGACAACCGGTCCCAGATTAATGATGCGGATGTACCGGCTTCCCAAGATGGTCTCCTGCTGTTGGGGAGCTTGCTGCTGTGCTACGGGGATGGGCTCGATGCGGAGGGCGTAGAGGTACAGTTGCGGAGTGGCGTCGTTCTCAACTGCAGGCGGCTCCGGTAGCGGTGAGCTCAGCTGCAGCGGCTGTGCGGCAGAGTGAGTGATGGCAATCCCTGCGGCGCTCCACAGCAGCATCCAACGGTAGACATGGTAACGCATCGGCGTGCTCCTCCACGTTGGACACTTACAGATTGCCACAAATTTACAAGACTGCTGCCTTACAGTGTTGCCCCAATACCCACAGTCATCAGGAGCAGCGGAAGGTGGAGCGATGCCGGGCTCGGCAGGAGACTTGAGAGCGGCAGTATCCCCAGGGCACCAAGACTTATCCACCATCCCGGTGCGATGAGAAGCTCAGCAGTTGCCTGTCCCCAGAGGGCTCCAGCAATGCGGGTAGGAGCTGTACTGCGCTCCACCACACTGGTGCGACCCTGGGCAGTGGTGAGCGCAACGCTTTGCCCGTCCGGTAGTGTGAGGGCGTCTTGCAGCAGCTCCTTTGTGTACTCCGCGCGTGGATGCAGGGCAACCCCCAGGAGTGGTCCTGCCGTCAGCCCGAGCCATTCACTCGGATGCCAGCGCAGGAAGGGCATCCACAGGAGCTGTGGAATGTTGAGATTGGCAGAGTTGCGGAATTCTACCGGGAGCAGCACTGTGTCTGCCTGCATAATGAACAGCACCCCTTCACGCTCGCGGTAGGAGGAGCGCAACCGTACCGAGAGAAGCCCTACACTGCTACCCCAGAGCACCGAGCGGAGCAATGGAGCAGCATAGGAAAGTCCCACGAACCAGGCACTACTTTGCCCGTATTCAAATGGACGCGAACAACTGCTGGCGAAGCTTCCCCATTGCACCCCCCCGCCGAAGCCTACGGTGAGGTTGAGCTCTGGAGGATACGTACGCCAGCTTGGAGCCAACGGCGAGGGCTGTTCGGGGACGCTGCGGCCTTGTGCGAACACAGTACAGAGGCTCATCACGCCCACCGCGCACAATCGTCCTATGAGCATGGCGGCAGAGCCAGATATGGTACGGTACCGCAATTTAGCGAAAACGCGAAAGGAGCGGTCTATGAGCTCATCGACGGTTTCTCCGGCACGGCGAATTGCCTGGGAGCTGCTATTGCGGATTGAGCGCGACCGAGCGTACGCTGACCGCCTCCTGGAGAGCACACTCCGTTGCCAGCGACTGGAGGAGCGCGAGCGCGCGTTGCTGACGGAGCTGCTCCACGGCGTCCTGCGCTGGAAGCGGCGATTGGAATTCCTGCTGCAACGGCTGTTGCAGAACGAATTGCGGTACTACCCGCTGCCGCTGCGCATAGCGCTTGCCATGGGAGTTTATCAGCTGCTGTTCTTGGAGCGGATCCCGCCGTATGCGGTTGTCCATCAGATGGTCGAGCTGGTCAAACCGCTGGGGACTGGGGCAGCCAAGTTAGTCAACGCCGTGCTGCGGCAGGCACTCCGGGAGTACGCGGGCAAGGAGTTGCAACCGGAGGTGCTGGGTGCGGATATTGCAACATGGTACTCCTATCCGGATTGGATTGCGCGGCGCTGGTGCGAGCGCTTCGGGCGCGAGGAGGCAATCGCCCTCATGCAAGCACAGAACCGGCGACCGCCCACAACGCTGCGGGTCAACCTCCAGCGAAGTTCGCCGGAGGAATTGCTTGGCTGGCTGAGGGAAAGGGGGGCAACCGTGGGGATTTCGCCGTACTGCGAGCAGTGCATCATTGCAGAGCAGCTGCGACACGAGCAGCTCCAGGGGGTGCTGCAGCGCGGGTGGGCAAGCGTTCAGGATGTCAGTGCCGTGCTCATCGTGCAGCTTGCCGATATACAGCCGGGCATGCGTGTCATTGATTTGTGTGCTGCGCCAGGCGGCAAAAGCTGCGCTCTTGCCGAGCGGCTGGGCGGCGACGGGGTCCTGGAGGTCGTGGATGTCCACCCCGGGCGGCTGCGCTTGGTCGAACAGGAGGCGCGCCGATTAGGGGTGGAGGCGCCCATGCGCTTCCACGCTGCCGATGCGCGGACGGTATCGCTTGCCCCGGCGGACTGTGTGCTGGCGGATGTGCCCTGTTCGGGGCTGGGCACCATCGCCAAAAAGCCCGATATCAAGTGGCATCGCCGCAAGGAGGATATCCCCGCGCTGGTACAGCTCCAGTGGGAGATTCTGCAAAATGCTGCTCGCCTGGTGCGCCCCGGAGGTGTGTTGGTCTACAGCACCTGCACGATCGAGCCGGAGGAGAACGAGCAACAGGTGGAGCGCTTCCTGCGGGAGCATCCGGACTTTGCCATAGAGCCGGCAACACAATGGCTTCCCGAGGTAGTCTGCCGCGATGGGATGCTGCAGACCCTGCCGCATCGGCATGCGCACTGTGACGGGGCGTTTGCGGTGCGGTTGCGCCGGCAATAGCGTTGGTTGCTTGCAGCAGCTTTTCCCTATTTTTGGAGCCATGGCACGGTTGCGTATTGGGGTTTTCGATTCCGGAGTGGGAGGGCTGACCGTCGTGCGTCAGCTTCTACGGCTGGGTGCGGAGATTGTCTGCCTTGCCGATACTGCGCGGGTCCCCTACGGAAATCGGACACCGCAGACGGTACGCCGCTATGCTTTCGAATGCGTCAGCTACTTGGTGCAGCAGGGCGTGGACCTGCTTGTCGTTGCGTGCAATACGGTTTCGGCAGTTGCATTGGACGCCGTGCGTGAAGCTGCTGGCGAGCTCCCCGTTGCCGAGGTTGTCACCCCAGCGGTGGATGCGGCGGTGGAGCAGACTCAGACGGGGCATATCGGGGTCATCGGCACGCGGGCGACGATCGAGAGCGGTGTGTATGAACGCCTGCTCAAGGAGCGGGGAGCACGGCAGGTGTCCTCGCGGGCGTGCCCGCTCTTTGTACCGCTGGTGGAGGAGGGATGGTACGACCATCCAGTGACGGAGTTGGTCGCGCGCGAGTATCTTCAACCGCTGCACGGGGTAGATACACTCATTTTGGGCTGCACACACTACCCGCTACTGCTGTCTGTGCTTGCTCGAGTGCTTCCGGGGGCACGGTTTGTAGATTCTGGAGTGGCATTGGTGCACTGGCTGCAACGCCACGGCTGGGTTGCGGCAGATGGTGTACAGCCGAGTGCACTGCGGCTCCTGTTGACCGATGCTCCAACGCCGGCACTGGAACAGATGCTCCAGGCATTGCGCTTGGACTCGGTAGCCGTTCAACAGGTGTGCGTTGCCGAGCATGCCTTCCCCACTGGGGCATGAGTTGGAGCAGCAGCTGCGGCAGCTGGAGACGCAGCTTGCTGAGAGTTTCATGCAAACGGTGGAGTTGCTCAGCACGCTTGTTGCAGCGGTGGAGCGCTTCTATGAGGGGAGCCATTGCCGCTTTGTCGGATACAAAGCCGCCGAAGTTGCCCGTCGGCTGGGGTTGAGCGAGGTCGAGGTGTTCGAAATCCAGGTGGCGGGGTTTCTGCACGATATCGGCAAGATTGGCTATCCTGACGCACTACTGCAGAAGTTCCCCTCGGAGATGACCGCCGAAGAGCGGCATCTCTACGAGCGCCATCCGGAGCTGGGGTGGCACATCTTGCGCAAGCATTCCGGCTTGCAGACCGTTGCCGAGATCGTGTTGCAGCACCACGAGCGGTTGGATGGCTCCGGATTCCCGCGCCACTTGCGCGGACGGCAGATCCACTTGGGGGCGGCAATCATCGCGGTTGTGGATGTCTTCCATAACGCCCTGTACCGGCGGCGGCGCGAGGCGCGCTATCGCCATACAGCGCCAACAGCGCCGGTCCCCTCGCTGGGGGAGCAGCAACGCTACATCCAGGTGTTGCGCCACTTGGAGGAGAAAGCCGGCAGTGTGTACCATCCGGCGGTGGTGCGCACCTTTATCGAGCTTGCCGAAGAGGAGCGGCGCGCGCTGGGGCAACGCCTCCTGCAGGTGGTCGCGGTCAATCAACTGCGCGAGGGAATGGTGGTGGCGGAGAGCTACTACACTCCGTACGGCTTGCTGGTCATTGCGCAAGGGGAGCGGTTGACCAGCGCAATGCTGCCCGTCTTGGTTCGCTTTGCGGAGTTGGGCGAGATTCCGCACAAACTGCTGGTGTGGGTGTAGATGCTGGCCTACATTGCCCGCAGAGTGACGGCAGCGCTCGGGGTGCTCTTCGGTGTTGCTACGGTCACCTTTGTGCTGAACTTTGTGCTGCCGGGGGACCCAGCACGCCTGCTGGCAGGACAGCGGGCGGACGCAGAGACTATCGCAGCGATTCGGCAGCAGTTGGGGCTGGACCAGCCGCTGCCCGTGCAATACGTGCGCTTCCTGGAACGGCTGCTGCAAGGGGACTTGGGGCGCTCGTACGTGACAAACCGCCCGGTGCTGGAGATTATCCTGGAGCGCTTCCCTGCAACGGCATTGCTAACGGTAAGCTCGATGCTGCTGGCAACGGTGCTGGGAGTGCTCCTGGGCGTGCTTGCCGCTGTGCGACCGAATTCGTGGCTGGATACGCTGCTGATGTTGCTGGCGCTGGTGGGAATCTCTGTCCCCTCCTTCGTTGCCGGCTTGCTGGTGCTGCTACTCTTTGGGGTTGCCCTGGACTGGTTCCCAATTGCAGGCTACATTGACCAGGGCTGGGAGTACCTGGTGCTGCCGATGTTGACGTTGGCGCTGCGCCCAATGTCCATCATTGCCCGCATGACACGCAGCAGCATGCTGGAGGTGCTGGGGCAAGAATATATCCGCACGGCGCTGGCAAAGGGAGTGCCCACGGGGAGAGTCCTGCTGCGCCATGCACTTCGGAATGCACTCAATCCGGTCGTGACGACAGTGAGCGCCTGGTTTGCCGGGCTGCTGGCGGGTGCCTTCTTCGTGGAGTACATCTTCAACTGGCCCGGCATCGGCAGCGTGGCGATTGCAGCCATTGAGAAGCTGGATTACCCGCTCATCCAGGGGACGGTGCTCTTTGCAGCGGTGGTCTTCGTGGTGGTCAACGCAATTGTGGACGTGCTCTATGCGGTTGTGGATCCGCGAGTCCAGCTCCACTGAAACGGTGGCTGTGCGGGGGTTCTGGCAGCGCTTCTGGCGCCATCCCAGTGGAGTGCTCGGGGCAGTGATTGTGCTCCTGTTGGTGGGGTCCGCAATTGGAGCGGATTGGCTGGCGCCGATGGACCCCACGGTACAGGTGCTCGAATACGCGCTGCGACCGCCGATGTTCCGCGGCAACGTAGTGTATGTGCACAACCCAGCCCGCCCCGATCAACCGCGCATCGTGCCGGTGCGGTCCATGGTGTGGCAGGGGGATACACTGGTGTGCGTAGAGGAATCCGGGCGCACACTACGCCTCTGGCGCAAGGAGCTTGCCGGACGGGATTCAACCCAGTGGCATGCCCGACCGCTCTACGTTTTGGGGACCGACCGCTACGGGCGCGATGTGCTCAGCCGCCTGCTCTACGGGGCGCGCGTGAGCTTGCTTGTAGGAGTGCTGGCACAGGGAATTGCTCTGGTGGTCGGCGTTGTGCTGGGAGCGGTGGCGGGATACCTTCGGGGATGGGCAGATGCGGTGGTGATGTGGCTCATCAACGTGGTGTGGGCATATCCGACGCTGCTGTTGGCGATTGCGTTCTCGGTGGTCATTGGGCAGGGGCTGGAGCAAGCTGCCCTGGCGATTGGGATTTCCAGTTGGGTTGAAATCGCTCGCATCGTGCGCGGGGAGTTCCTCGCATTGCGCGAGCGGGAGTACATCTGGGCAGCGCGTGCGCTGGGATTCGGACCGGCGCGCATTATCATGCGCCATCTACTGCCCAATGTCGTTGGCTCCTTGACGGTTGTTGCGACAGCGGGGCTGGCAACGGCGGTGATGGCGGAAGCGGGATTGAGCTTCCTGGGCTTGGGCGTGCAACCCCCGATGCCCTCTTGGGGGCAGATGGTGCGCGATGGCTACGGCTATATCGTCACGGGAACGGCGTGGGGATTGGCTATCTACCCCAGCCTGGCAATTGCACTGGCAGTGCTGGGATTCAACCTGCTGGGGGATGCCTTGCGCGACCTTTTGGACCCACGGCTGCGGGTGTAGTCATGACGGAGGTATCGCATCGGACGGTGTTGGTGGTGGATGATGACCCGACGTTTCGCCGCATCTGGCGTCACGTTGGCGAACAGCTCTCGCTGCGGGTTGTGGAAGCAGCAGCCCCAGAGCAGGCGTGGGAGCTCGTGCAGCAGGAGCCGCCCGATGTCATCGTGCTGGATGTGCTCTTTCCGGAGGGGTCGGCGTTGGAGTTCCTGCGCCAGTTGCGCCAAGAGAAGGGACTGCGGAACTGCCCCGTCCTGGTGTGCTCTGCAGTTGCTGAGCGGGAAACCGTACTCCAGCTTGCACGCGAGGGGATTCAGGGCTGGCTTATCAAGCCCTTCTCCCTCTCCGAGGCACAGCAACGTCTGTTGCGCTTGCTCGGTGCGCACGAGAGCGATTCGGCACAGGACGAGCAGCCGACAGCGCAGACATGATGCTGGAGCACTGGGAACAGCTCCTGAGCCAGGGGACACTTCCGCCGGTGCTGCTCTTCTTCGGAGAGGAGCAGTTCCTGCTGCAGGAGGCGTACCAGCTCCTCCTCCAGCGGCTGCGGCGGGAGGACCCAACGGGCATGAACGTGGATGTGCTCTCCGGAGCGGAGGTATCCCCGCGTGAATTGGTCGAGCGGGCGCGCATCTACCCGGTATTTGCCGAACGGCGCGCGGTGTTGGTCCGTGATGCAGAACGTCTGCTGGGGCAAAGCGGTGCAGCACAGGAGGTGCTGCAGGGCTATCTACAACAGCCAGTGCAGACGACGGTGTTAGCGCTATTTTCATCGGCGGTACCGGAAGCACTGCGGGGAATCAGTCGCTCCATGCACAATCCGCGTCAGCGAGCGAAGGCAAAAAGCGCCTTGGAGCGCGCACCGCGCGCCTGGCGGCTCCTGCTGCAACAGCATGCCTGGGTGGAGTTCCCAAAGCTCTATGAACGCGAAGTGGTCAACTGGGTGGCACAGCGAACACAGCGCTATGGGTTTGAGCTTGCCCCACCGGCGCTGGAGCTGCTGTTGGCAACGGTGGGGACGGAGCTCTTCGAGCTGGACAATGAACTGCGCAAGCTGAGCTTATTTGCCCAGGCGGCGCAGCTTCGCGTGCTTGAGGCTGAACACATTGCTCCATTGCTGGGAGCATCGCGCGCGTACACGGTCTTTGAACTCCAGCGCGCCTTGGGATTGGGGCAGCGCGAAGAGGCGCTGCGCATTGCCCAATATCTGCAGCGGGTAGAGCGGCAGGAAGCCGGCGTACTGGCAGTGCTGACGCGCTACTTCCTGCTGCTGTGGAGGATGGCGGAGCTGGACCTCTCGGCTCCGGCGGAATCCCTTGCTCGCGCGCTGGGAGTCCACCCCTTCTTTGTATCCGAGTACGTCGCAGCATTCCGTCGCTTCGGCATTGCCGGGGTTGAGCGGGCGCTCCTGGCTCTGTTCCAAGCGGAGCGTGCGCTCAAGACCGGGAAGTTGACGCCGGAGATTGCGCTCACGCAGGCGATTGTGCAGATTCTGGAGGGTGCCACAGCTCACAGCGACCATTGATGCGCTACAGCCGTGCCTTTATTCCCACACTACGGCAACTGCCCGCCGATGCGCAGGCGGTCTCGCACCAACTCATGCTCCGAGCCGGGCTCATCCGGCAGCTTGCTGCAGGCGTATACAGCTTCCTGCCTCTGGGGTGGCGCGTGATGCAGAAGGTCATGCGCATCATCCGCGAGGAGATGGACGCTATCGGGGCGCAGGAGTTCCACTTCCCCGCGCTCAATCCCGCTGACATCTGGCAGCAGACCGGGCGAATCGAGACCATGGGCGACGTGCTCTTCCACATCAAGAACCGCGAGGGCTTGGTGCTGGCACCAACGCACGAGGAGGTGGTCGCCTTCCATGCGCGGCAACACATCCGCTCCTACCGCGAGCTGCCGCAGATTTGGTACCAGATTCAGCCCAAGTTCCGCAACGAACCGCGCCCACGCTTTGGAGTGCTGCGCGGACGGCAGTTTACGATGAAGGACTCCTACTCGCTCGATGCCGATTGGGAGGGGCTAGACCGCAGCTACGAGCTGCACGCGCAGGCGTACCGGCGCATCTTCGCGCGCTGTGGGCTGCGCTTCTTTGTCGTGGGCGCCTCCAGTGGTGCAATGGGGGGAAGCGCCTCGCAGGAGTTCATGGTGGAATCGCCAGCGGGCGAGGATACCTGTGTTCGGTGCTCCCAGTGCGGCTATGCCGCCAATGTGGAGATTGCTCGTTCTGCCGTAGAGCCTACGGCGCGGCTTCCGGAGAGCGCCCCACTGGAGCGCTTTGCAACACCTGGGGTCCGCACCATTGACGACCTCATCACACAGCATGGCATCCCGGAGGAGCGCTGCGCAAAGGCGCTCGTCTACATCGCCGATGGGGAGCCGGTGATGGTGCTGCTGCGCGGCAACGATGAGCTCAACGAAGCCAAGCTGCAAGCCGTGCTTGGGGCAACGACGCTGCGCCCGGCAACGCCGGAGGAGCTGCGCCAGTACACCGGGGCTTCGGCGGGGTCCATCGGTCCGATTGGTCTCCCCACGCCGATGCGCGTCATTGCCGATGAGCGGCTGCGCGATGCCAACGAGCTGGTCAGCGGCGCCAACGCCGATGGCTACCACTACCGGCACATCGATCTGCGCCGGGATTGCCGCATCGATCTCTACGCCGATCTACGCACGGTGCAGCCTGGGGAGCCCTGCCCGGAGTGCGGTGCGGCGCTGGAGGTGGTGCGCGCCATCGAGGTGGGGCACATCTTCAAGCTGGGGACGAAGTACTCGGAGGCTCTGGGCGCGCGCTTTCTGGACGAGCACGGCAACGAGCGCCCGATTGTCATGGGGAGCTACGGCATTGGGGTTGAACGCATCATTGCCGCCTTCATCGAGCAAAACCACGACGAACACGGCATCTGCTGGATTCCCGCTATCGCCCCCTACCACGTCCACCTGCTTGCCTTGGGGATTGAGCGCTCAGACGCTGTTCGCCAGCACTCCGAAGAGCTCTACCAGAGCCTCTGGGCAGCGGGCGTGGAGGTGCTCTACGATGACCGGGAGGAGAGTGCCGGAGTCAAATTCAACGATGCCGACCTATTGGGATTGCCGTTGCAGCTCATCGTGAGCGCGCGCGGACTGGAAGCCGGCACCGTCGAGCTCAAGGAACGGCGAAGCGGGCGACGCCACCATGTGCCGCTTGCTGAGGCGGTCGCCAGGGTGAGGGAACTGCTGCAGACGCTGCAGGAGGAGACATGGACGCAGCCGGCACACTAAGCCCGCCTGTGGCGGATTTGCACCTGCATACACGCTGCTCCGATGGGGTGCTCTCTCCGGCGGAGCTGCTGCAGAAGGCTGCACAGCAAGGACTGCGCTGCATCGCCTTCACAGATCACGATACGGTCGAGGGCTACGAAGCCGCCAGCGCGCTGGCTCGGCAGTTGGGCATTGAGCTGGTGAGCGGCATTGAGGTGAGCTGCTACGAAGCCGGGCGCGAAATCCATGTGCTGGGCTACGGCATTGACGTTGCCCATCGGCGGGTGCGGGAGCATATGGAGCGAGCGCGCGAACGCCGATGGCGTCGGCTGGAGCGCATGGTCCAGCGCTGCCGCCGGCTTGGGCTCATGGTGACGCTGGAGGAAGCAACCGAGGAAGCCCCTGGGGCAGTGGTTGGACGTCCCCATTTGGCAGCGGTGCTCATTCGGCGCGGGTACTGCCAAAGCCTTGCAGAAGCCTTTGCACGTTACCTGGAGCCAGGACGCCCGGCGTACGAGCCGCCGGAGGAGTTCCCGGTCGTGCGGGCGCTGGAGCTGATCCATGCCACCGGTGGGGTAGCGATTCTGGCACATCCAGGTCGCACCTTCCAAAACCCGCGAATGCTGCTGGAGCTGCTCCGCCGTGGCTTCGATGGCGTTGAGGTTCACCATCCACAGCATGGCAGCGTGCTGCGCTCCTACTACGGACTGCTTGCCCGGCAGCACCGATGGCTGGTCAGTGGAGGGTCGGATTACCATGGCACACGCCCCTACGATGAGCGGAACTTCGGGCGCTTTGGGATCTCGGCGCAGGAGCTGGAGCGCTTCTGCGAGCGCTTGGCTATGCTGGAGCGTACTTGCGGCAATCCAGCTCTGGGCGCAACCGGTTGAGCTCGACCGCTTCGGCAAGGTGCTGCAAAAGCAGTGGCAAGCCGGAGCGCTACGTTCGGCGCTGGTTCTGCTACCGGTGGCAATGGCGGTAGACCGAGCCATTGCAGCTGCCCTTCCACAGCCTTCGGGGATAGGGAAGCTGCTCTCCGGAGGCGTGCGCGTGTACGGGGAACGGTGGACCCCATTGGCAATTGCAGCAGTGCTGTACACGGGTGGATGGGTTGCGCAGCAGGAGCGATGGCGGCGTGCCGGAATTGCTGTCGCCGGGGCGTCGGCAGCAAGTGCAGCAGTGGTCGTCGCACTCAAGGTGGCGCTGGGACGGTGGCGCCCCGACCATGCGCCCGATGCGATGCACTGGAGCCCTCCGGCATGGGAGGACGCACAGCAGAGCTTCCCTTCAGGGCATACGGCAATTGCGTTTGCGATTTCGGCTGCATTGGACCGCACGCTGGAGCTCCCGCCGGCATGGGCGGCGGTGCTGTACAGTGCGGCGGCGATGACTGGACTTTCGCGCGTGTACGATGGGCGGCATTGGCTCTCCGATGTGCTCACAGCAGCAGCCATTGGGTATAGCTTCGGGCAGGCCGTGGGGAGTGCGCTGCATCGGGAGCTCCCATCCTCTGGTGCACTGCAGTGGGAGATCCTCCCCGGAAGAGCTTCCGTGCGGCTGCCGTTAGGGCGTTGAGCTCAGCAGCGAATCTACCCCTCCCACGGGCAGGAGATGGAGTTGGGGAAGCCGCTCTGAGGAGCTTCGGCGGCGGTACTCCAGCAGCAATTGGCGTGGTGGGTCCTGCAAGCCCTCATCGGCTTGGTCGAAAGTTCCCCAGTGGATGGGAAGCAGGTGGCGCGCTCCAAGCTGGACGGCGGCGTGGAGCGCTTCGGCTGGGTCTACGTGGACCTCACGCATGAACCATCGCGGCTCATATGCCCCGATGGGCATCAGGCACAGCAGCGGAGCCCCCAGCCGGGTCCGGATGAGCTCAAAATGCACTCCAAAACCGGTGTCGCCGGCAAAGTAGATGCGGAGGGCGTCATCGTCGTGTACGTACCAGCTCGCCCAAAGGGTGCGGTTGCGGTCGGTCAGCCCCCGCCCGGAGAAGTGGCGAGCAGGGGTGCAGTGGATCCGCAGCCCAGCGTAGTCAACGTACTCCCACCAGTCCAGCTCCACCACGCGGCGGATGCCCCAGGTGCGCAGCCGCTTGCCAACCCCCAGGGGCACGAGGAAGAGCGGATCGAATCGGCGGGCAAGGAACTCCACCGATGCACGGTCCAGGTGGTCGTAGTGGTCGTGGGAGATGAGGACGATGTCAATATGCGGCAGGGAGTCCGGCACAAGCGGCAGAGGGACCAGGCGGGATGGACCGGCAAAGGAGACCGGGCTTGCCCGGGGACTGAAGATGGGGTCGGTCAAAAGTGTTGCCGTGGGAAGCTGGAGCAGCACGGTGCTATGCCCCAACCATGCAAAGCGCAGCCCTGATGAAGGTTCGCGGAGGCGATGCGGCGAGAGCGGCTCAAACGGGGTTGGGGGATGCTGGCGCTGTGGGGAGAGCAGCTTGCGAGCAATCCAGCGCACGCTGCGCCAGAAGGGGCGCTCCAGCGGAGGCTCCAGGTTGGCAAATCTCCCTTCTCGATGGTGCTCGCGGGTGTACCAGGGATGGCGTGCGACCGCCGGAAGTGCAGGAGCGGGCACCGCCTCCGAAGAGCTGCACCGCAGGAGGGCAGCCATGGCAAGCCCGGAGAGCAGCACTGTGCACGGGAGCAGCATGTGCTCAGTCCATGAAGAGGTAGGGGCGCCAGCTCTCTTCGAACTTCCCCACGAACTGCTTGAGGAAGAGGATGGGATGGGGGCGACGCGGTGGACGCAGCAGGCGCATTCCTGCTTCCTCCGGAGTGCGGTCGCCCTTGAGGTTGTTACACCGGATACAGGCGCAGACGAGATTCTCCCAACTGTCGGTGCCTCCGCGAGAGCGTGGCAGGACGTGGTCAATGGTCAGCGGGACATCCGTTGCCCCGCAGTATTGGCACTGGAAGCCGTCGCGCCGCATGATGTTGCGCCGCGTCAGCTCGATATGCTGGTACGGCACGCGGATGGAGGAGAGCAGTCGAATGACGCTCGGCACCGGATAGGCTGCCGAGACGCTGTGGAGCAACATCTCCGTGCGCGCCTCTACAAGCTCGGCTTTTGCCAGCACCAGCAGCACCACGGCTTTCTTCACCGTGCAGATGCTCACGGGCTCATACCCTCGGTTCAGCACCAGCACCCGCTTGCTGAGCGGATTGCCGTGCACCGCCGCCGTGTGCGGCATTCCGTTGCGAACACCTATGGGCTGAAAGTACGCCGCGAAGGGAGCACCTCTTGAGCAGTTGGACAGGTTCCAAGGGCACCGCAAATTACGCAGTCTTGCTAATTTGCATCCCTGGTACAGCCAGTAGAGCCCCATGCACCGACGAGTTCGAGCCCACCTGGCGTTGGAGACCGGAGCTGTCTTTGCCGGGTACGCCATCGGAGCCGTAGAGCGGGAAGCTGCCGGAGAGGTGGTCTTCAACACTGCGATGAGTGGGTACGAGGAGATCCTGACCGATCCGAGCTACCGTGGGCAGATCGTCACCTTCACCTACCCGCACATCGGCAACTACGGCATCACGTTGGAGGACGGCGAGTCGGAGCGGGTGCAGGTCGAAGGGATTGTCGTGCACGAATGCTCGCCGGTCTATTCCAATTGGCGAGCGAAGCTGAGCCTGCAGGAGTACCTCCAGCGGGAAGGGGTGGTGGGGATCGAGGGGGTGGATACACGCATGCTGGTGCGGATGATTCGGGAATACGGGGCGCTGCGCGGGGTGATCTCGGCGACGGCGTCGCCGGAGGAGTTGGTCGAACGTGCCCGCTTGCTGCCGCCGATGGAGGGGCAAGATTTGACCGATCGCGTAGGGTGCCGCGCCCCGTACTGGTGGACAGACGAGGGGTTGGGGGCAGGAGCGCTGATTGCGGTGGTGGATTTCGGTGTCAAGCGCAACATTTTGCGGAATTTGGCACGGCGCGGCTGCCGGGTGCGTGTGTTCCCAGCGCGGGTAGAGCTGCACGAGCTGCTCGCGTGCGCGCCCGATGGAATTGTGCTCTCGAATGGTCCGGGGGATCCGGCAGCGATCACCTACGCGCTGCCACTGGTTCGGGAGCTGGTGGCGCGAGGATATCCGATTCTGGGAATCTGCCTGGGGCATCAGCTCCTGGGGCTTGCCCTTGGGGCGCGGACCTACAAGCTCAAGTTCGGGCACCACGGGGCCAACCATCCGGTGTTGAACCTGCACACGGGTGTGGTGGAGATTACGTCGCAGAACCATGGCTTTGCGGTGGACCCGGACACTCTGCCGCCGGAGCTGGAGGTGACACACATCAATCTCAACGACGGCACGCTGGAAGGGATGCAGCATCGGAGCCTGCCGGTGATGTCGGTGCAGTACCATCCCGAAGCGGCGCCGGGACCGCACGATGCCACGTACATCTTCGATGAGTTCCTGCGGCTTGTCCGGGTCGCACGCGCAGAGGTAGCCTGAGCTTGCCTGCAGGCAGCGGCAAAGTTTCTATATTTGCAAGCTGCCGGGCAGGTACCGAAGCGGTCAAACGGGGCAGACTGTAAATCTGCTGGCGGAACGCCTTCGGAGGTTCGAATCCTCCCCTGCCCACGCGGGAATAGCTCAGTTGGTAGAGCATCGGCTTCCCAAGCCGAGGGTCGCGGGTTCGAGTCCCGTTTCCCGCTCTGAGTGCGGGAGTAGCTCAGTTGGTAGAGCGCGAGCCTTCCAAGCTCGGGGTCGCGGGTTCGAGTCCCGTCTCCCGCTCTGAGTGCGGGAGTAGCTCAGTTGGTAGAGCATCGGCTTCCCAAGCCGAGGGTCGCGGGTTCGAGTCCCGTCTCCCGCTCTCCATCGGGCTGATGTAGCTCAGTGGTAGAGCACGTCCTTGGTAAGGACGGGGTCGCCGGTTCAAATCCGGCCATCAGCTCACGGGTGTAGCTCAAGTGGTAGAGCAGCGGTCTCCAAAACCGCAGGTTGGGGGTTCGAGTCCCTCCACCCGTGCAGTGACGTGAGGTGAGCGTCGGGAACCGAGGCGATGATAGCCAAGATCAAGGCGTTCGGTCAGGAGGTTGTTCGCGAGATGCAGAAGGTGTCCTGGCCGACGCGCGAGCAGTTGCGCGAGTCCAGCATTGTGGTTGCTGTCACCTGCCTATTGCTGGCAGGGTTTGCCTGGATTGTGGATACGCTGGTGACGGCGATCCTGAAGTTTATCTTCTGACACCTCCCGATGGTTTCCCCAGAGCGTAGCGCCGAACAGAACCAAGTGCACTTCCGCTGGTACGCCCTCTATACGGCCAGCGGGCAGGAGACCCGGGTCAAGCAGCGGCTGGAGCATGAGTTGAAGCTTCATGGCATGAGTGACCGGGTGCGCACGATTCTGGTGCCGGAGGAGACCGTCTTCGAGATCCGCAGTGGCAAGCGGCGCACCCGGAAGCGGAGCTTCCTTCCGGGCTATATCCTCATCGAAGCGGCGATGGATCGCAAGCTCCAGCAGCTCATCGAGGGGATTACCGGCGTGGTGGGGTTTGCCGGGACCCGAACGCAGCCGGTCCCGCTGCGTCCGGAGGAGGTGGAGCGCATCCTGGCTCGGCTTGAGGAGCGCAAGCATACGGCAACGATTGAGACACAGTTCAGCGTGGGCGATCCGGTCCGCATCATCGAGGGTCCCTTTGCCAATTTCGTCGGCGTGGTCAAGGAGGTCAATCTCGAGCGGCAGAAGCTCAAGGTCGAGGTTGGCATCCTGGGGCGCAAAACACCGGTGGAGCTGGATATCGGACAGGTAGAGCTGGCAGTGCGGAGCGGGAGCTCGTAACACTCAAGCGCAGAGATGATTCGTCGTAAGACGGTCGCAGTGACAGGGTAGGGCGATGGCACGGAAGGTCGTCGGTACGTTCAAGCTGCTGCTGAAGGCGGGCGAGGCAACGATGGCGCCGCCGGTGGGACCCGCCTTCGGTCAGCGCGGGCTCAACGGGATGGAGTTCGTCAAGCAGTTCAATGCCCGCACCGCCAAGATGGCGGGCATGCTCGTGCCGGTGGTGGTGACCTACTACTCGGACAAGAGCTTCACGTTTGTGGTCAAATCCCCGCCAGCCTCAGTGCTGCTGATGAAAGCAGCCGGCATCGAGAAGGGCTCCTCCGAGCCCAATCGGGTCAAGGTCGGCAAGGTCACGCGGGCGCAGTTAGAGGAGATTGCCCGCCAGAAGATGGCAGACCTCAACTGCGATAGCCTGGAGAGCGCCGTTCGCATGCTGGAGGGCACCGCCCGCAGCATGGGCATTGTGGTGGAAGGGTGACCTCATCAGGGCAAGCGCAATGGCAAAGAAGCGGAGCAAACGGTATCGAGCTGCACTGGAAACGCTCAAGCAATTGCTGCAGACGGAGGGACCGGTGCCGTTGGAGAAGGCGGTCGAGGCGCTCAAGCGGATTGCCACAGCAAAGTTCGACGAAACAATTGAGCTCGCCGTGCGGCTGGGAGTGGACCCGCGCAAAGCCGACCAGATGGTGCGCGGAAGTGTTGTCCTGCCGCATGGGACGGGGAAGCCGGTACGCGTGTTGGTCTTTGCAAAGCCTCCCAAGGACCAGGAAGCCCTGCAAGCCGGTGCCGATTACGCCGGACTGCAGGAGTACATTGAGAAGATCCAAAACGGGTGGCTGGAGTTCGACGTTGCCATCGCAACCCCCGATGTCATGGGGGAGGTGGGGAAGTTGGGGCGCATCTTGGGACCTCGTGGGTTGATGCCCAACCCGAAGAGCGGAACGGTGACCTTCGACGTTGCAACGGCGGTGCGGGAAGCCAAAGCCGGACGGGTGGAGTACCGCGTGGATAAGGGTGGCAATGTCCACGTTGCCGTGGGGAAGGCATCCTTCCCCGTGGAGAAGCTCGTGGAGAACATCCGCGCCGTCGTGGAAAGTCTGCTGCGTGCCAAGCCACCGGCGGCGCGTGGGAAGTACATCCGTGGGGTGTATCTGACTTCGACGATGGGACCGAGCATCCCCATCAGCGAGTCCTCGTTGGTGCGGGTACGTGAGTAGCACGCGCGTGAGCCTTGAGAGCGGAGGAGACGATGCTGACACGGCAGCGGAAAGTGGAGATCGTTGAGCAGCTGCAGCAGAAGCTGCGGCGTGCGCGCGGGATCTACCTTGTGGATTTTGTCGGAATGACTGTGGCGGACTCCCGCGAGCTGCGCAAGGAGCTCTACCCAAAGGGACTGGAGTACCGCGTTGCCAAAAACACACTCATCCGGCGTGCGCTGCAGTCTATTGGCGATCACACGGAGTTGGAACCCTACCTCAACGGGCAGACTGGGCTGGTGCTGAGCTACGATGACGCGATTGCTCCCGCGCGGGTGTTGCGCGATTTTATCAAGCGCGTGGAGAAGCCGCGCTTCAAGGCTGCTGTGGTCGAAGGGCAACTCTTCGACGGAGCTGAGCTGGAGCGGCTGGCTTCGCTGCCGACGCGGGAGGAGCTGATGGCGGGCATTGCCGGAAGCATTGCGGCGCCGATCTCGGGGATTGTTGGAGCTGTATCGGCGCTGCTGCGCGATATTGCATACCTGGTTGAGGAAGTTGCTCGCAAGCGAGCCGAATCAACGCAAGGGTGAAGTCTCACTGTTCAAGGGACGATCGCAATGGCCGGCATTGTGGAAGAACTGGTCGAAAAGATTAGCAACCTCACGCTGCTGGAAGCCGCCGAGCTGAAGAAGGCGCTCGAGGAGCGCTTCGGCGTGAGCGCCGCAGCTCCCGTAATGGTAGCGGCAGCGCCGGGAGCAGCACCGGCTGCAGCAGCAGCGGCTGTCGAGGAGAAGACCGAATTCGACGTGGAGCTGACCGAGATCGGTCCGCAAAAGCTCAACGTCATCAAGGTCGTGCGGGAGCTCACCGGGCTGGGACTCAAGGAAGCCAAAGACCTTGTAGAGGCTGCCCCGAAGATTCTCAAGGAAGGGGTCTCCAAGGAGGAAGCCGAGTCCATCAAGAAGAAGCTCGAAGAGGTCGGAGCAAAGGTGACCATCAAGTGAGCATTCTCGGGGGGAGTTCCCCCAACCCATATGCTGGCACTTGTGAAGGCTCCAACAGCATGGCTGCCCTTGTCCCTGGATGGATACAGGGGAGGGTTGCCGTGCGCACTGCTCTGTAAGTAGGTCGTTTCAGCATCGCCATAGGCATCACAATGGCGCGCCGACGCAGTAACCGTGCCGGAGAGAACCCCAATGGTGTTCAGCCGCTGACCTCGAATGCGGAAGTGGATCTCCATAACGGGCAATCCAATGAGGTGAAGTTGCGCGAGCGCATTAGCTTCGCCAAGACGGGGTGGACAGTCGAGTACCCGGATCTGCTGGAGGTGCAGCTCCGCTCGTACCAGGAGTTCCTGCAAGCGGATGTACCGCCGGAGCAGCGGCGACCGGTCGGACTGCAGCAGGCATTTCTGAACAACTTCCCCGTGGAAGATGCCTCTGGCGTGTACCAGTTGGAGTTTCTCTCCTACACCATCGAGCCCCCCAAGTACACCGAAGAGGAGTGCCGGGAGCGTGAGCTGACGTACGCCTACACGCTCAAAGCACGGCTGCGCTTGTCCAGTAAGGTCTCGCCCGACTCGGAGGACTACATCGAGCCGGTGGAGCAGGAGGTCTACCTGGGGAGCATCCCGGCGATGACGGATCGGGGGACCTTCATCATCAACGGAGCCGAGCGCGTCATCGTTTCGCAAATCCATCGCTCGCCGGGGGTGCTTTTCGACCGCGTGCTGCACGCGACGGGATTGCCCATCTACAGCGCCCGCATCATTCCACTGCGGGGTGCGTGGCTGGAGTTTGTCATTGATACCAACGGCATCATGTACGCCTACATCGACCGCAAGAAGAAGTTCCCCGTGACCACCTTCTTGCGGGCGTTGGGGTTTTCCTCAGACGAGGAGATTGACGAGCTCTTCGGGCTCTCCGAAGTCGTTCCGGTGGAGCAGCTTCCAGAGTACGTCGGGCGGCGCATCGCCGGAGAGGTTGTGGATTTGAGCACGGGCGAGATCCTTGCCCATCGAGGCGAGATTCTCAGCGAAGAGTTGCTCGAGCGGATGAGAGGGGCGGCAGTGGAATCTGTGCGCATGTTCTCCCACGAGGACATAGACAACGAACCTGTGCTTGTGCGCACCTTCTCGAAGGACCCCACTCGGAGCCGTGAAGAGGCGCTGGAGTATATCTACAAGCAGATGCGCTCCAGCGAGGCACCGGACCTGGAGAGCGCAGCACAGCTTCTGGAACGGCTCTTCTTCTCCCCGAAGCGCTATGAGCTCGATACCGTCGGGCGCTTCCGCCTCAACACCAAGCTGGGGCTGAATGTGCCTTTGGAGGTAACGCACCTGACCACCGAGGACGTGCTTGCTACGATCCGCTACCTGCTGGAGGTGTGCGAGGACCGGCGCGATGTGGATGACCAGGACCACTTGGCAAACCGCCGAGTACGCACCGTCGGCGAGCAGCTTACGGCGCAGTTCATGCTGGGGCTGTCGCGCATGGCGCGGACGATCAAAGATCGCTTGAGCACCTATTCGGGCGAGGAGCAGCTAACGCCGGCAGAGCTTGTCAACGCCCGCACGATCAACAGCGTCATCAACCAGTTCTTCGGCACCAACCAGCTTTCGCAGTTTATGGACCAGACCAACCCGCTGGCAGAGCTCACGCACAAGCGGCGTGTCTCTGCGCTGGGTCCGGGTGGTCTCAACCGTGAACGCGCCGGCTTTGAGGTGCGCGACGTGCACTACACCCACTACGGGCGCCTGTGCCCAATTGAGACGCCCGAAGGACCCAACATCGGGCTCATCTCCTCCCTTGCACTGCATGCACGTATCAACAAGTACGGCTTCATCGAGTCGCCCTACCGGCGCGTGGTCAATGGCAGGGTGACCGATGAGATCCACTACCTGAGCCCTGACGAAGAGGAGGACAAGATTATCGCTCCGGCATCCACGCCGGTAGATGCCGATGGGCGTATCGCCGTCCCGCGAGTCCATGCGCGGCGCTCCGGTGACTTCGTGCTGGTATCGCCGGAGGAGGTCGAGTACATGGATGTGTCCACCGACCAGATCACCAGCGCGTCAGCCTCGCTCATTCCCTTCCTGGAGCACGACGACGCAAACCGTGCGCTGATGGGCTCGAACATGCAACGGCAGGCGGTGCCGCTGATCCGTCCGGAGGCACCCCTGGTGGGGACAGGCATGGAGAGCCGCATCGCGCGCGATGCCCGGGCACTGCTCTTGGCAGAAGGCAATGGCGTGGTTGAATACGTCAGCGCAGATGAAATCCGCGTGCGCTACGAGGATACCCGCTCGGAGGAGGAGCGCCTGGTGAGCTTTGACGAACCGGGGGTGGTCACCTACCGGCTCAAGAAGTTCGTGCGGACCAATCAGGATACCTGTATCAACCAACGTCCGTTGGTGCGCGTGGGGGAGCGGGTTCGCCGAGGACAGCCACTTGCCGATGGAGCAGCAACGGACCAGGGCGAGCTGGCACTGGGGCGGAATGTCCTGGTCGCCTTCATGCCCTGGCGGGGCTATAACTTCGAAGACGCTATCGTAATCTCTGAGCGCCTGGTGGCAGAGGACGTGTTTACCTCGATTCACATCGAGGAGTTCACCCTGCAGGTGCGCGACACAAAGCGCGGCGAAGAGGAGTTCACGCCCGATATCCCCAATGTCAGCGAAGAGGAGATTCGCCATCTGGATGCCAACGGCCTGGCACGCGTAGGAACGCGCGTGCGTGAAGGGGATATCCTCATCGGGAAGGTTACGCCCAAGGGCGAGGCAGACCCGACGCCGGAGGAGAAGCTCCTGCGGGCAATCTTCGGCGATAAAGCCGGGGACATCCGGGACGTCTCGCTGCGTGCTCCTGCGGGACTGCACGGCGTAGTGATCAACACACGGCTCTTCAGCCGGCGCTTCTACGAGGATGGGCAGAGCCGGACCCGCTCGGAGCGGCAGCGCCGGGAGGAGATGGAGAAACGGCGCAAGGAGGAGCTGGGACGGCTCGACCGGGAGTGCGTTCTCCGCCTGGGCAAGCTCCTGCAAGGGCAGCGCTGCCTGGGGATCTCCGACAGCGAAGGACGCGTCATCCTGCGCGCTGGGACCAAACTCTCGGAGGAGGAGTTGCTCAAGCGCTTCGAACAAGGGAAGTTCCACCCTGAGAAGCTTCCCATCCCCGGTGAGAGCGACATGTGGGTGGAGGACAAGTCCGCGATGCGCTTGGTGCGGCAGCTCCTGAGCAACTACCATCGCAAGCGTGAGGAGATCGAACGGCGGATACGAGCCGAATTGAGCCGCTTGGAAGCAGGCGAGGAGTTGCCCCCGGGCGTGCTGAAGATGGCAAAGGTCTACGTAGCACAGAAGCGCAAGATCCAGGTCGGCGACAAGATGGCAGGGCGCCACGGCAACAAGGGCGTGGTTGCCAAGATCGTGCCCGTCGAGGACATGCCCTTCCTGCCCGATGGCACGCCGGTGGACATCGTGCTCAACCCGCTGGGCGTGCCCTCGCGAATGAACTTGGGGCAGCTCTTGGAGACGGCTCTGGGCTGGGCAGCAGCCAAGCTGGGAGTGTACTTTGCCAGCCCGGTCTTCGATGGCGCCTCTTGGGAGGATGTGCAGGAGTGGCTGCGCAAAGCTGGGTTGCCGCCTGATGGCAAGACCATCCTCTACGATGGGCGCACGGGGGAGCCGCTCAATGAGCGGGTCACCGTTGGCTACATCTACATGATGAAGCTCGTGCACATGGTCGAGGACAAGATCCATGCCCGCTCGACCGGTCCCTATGCGCTCATCACACAGCAGCCGCTGGGCGGGCGCTCCCGCATGGGTGGACAGCGCCTGGGCGAGATGGAGGTCTGGGCGCTGGAGGGCTACGGCGCAGCCTTTACACTACAGGAGATGCTCACGCTCAAGAGCGACGACGTTGTCGGGCGCTCAGAGCTATACAATGCGTTGGTCAATGGCAAGCCGACGCCCAATCCTCATGTCCCGGAAGCCGTACGCGTGCTACAGCGCGAATTGCAGGGGCTGGGACTTGAGGTGGAGATTCTGCCGTAAGTCCGTAGCACTGATACCGTGGATGCCATGCAGGCATTGCAAAGCTGGCTGATTCCGCGCAAGGGCTTCTCCGGAGTGCGCATCTCGTTGGCCTCCTCGGAGGCGATCCTGGAGCGCTCTTACGGAGAGGTACTCAAGCCGGAGACGATCAACTACCGCTCCTTCCGTCCCGAACGCGACGGACTCTTCTGCGAGAAGATCTTCGGACCAATTCGGGACTGGGAGTGCGCCTGTGGCAAGTATAAGCGGGTGCGCTACCGAGGGATTGTGTGTGACCGCTGCGGGGTAGAGGTGACCCAGCGCTCGGTCCGGCGCGAGCGCTTTGGACATATTCACCTGGCAGTGCCGGTGGTGCATACATGGTTTATGCGCTACACGCCCAACAAGATTGCGCTGGTGCTGGGCATGCCCAGCCGCGACGTTGAGCGCATCGCCTACTATGAGTCCTACGTCGTTATCCAGCCGGGCTCGATGGAGCGCGAGGGGCTGCGCAAAGGCGATCTGCTCAGCGAAGAGGAGTACCTGCAGATCCTGGAGAATCTCCCAGAGCGGGAGCGGCAGTATCCGGAGGAGCCCGAACATTTCCTGGCAATGACCGGAGCCGAAGCGCTGCGCGAACTATTGCGCCGATTGGATGTGGAGCAGGAGTACTGGGCGCTGCGCAAGCGCCTGACCGAGGAGCCAATCTCTAAGCAGGAGCGCGAAGAGATCCTGCGGCGGTTGCGCGTATTGGACTGGTTCCTGCCGCGCGAGGGACACAAGCCTAACAAGCCGGAGTGGATGATCCTGGAGGTCATCCCGGTTATCCCGCCCGATATGCGCCCGCTGGTCACGTTGGAGGGCGGGCGCTTTGCCAGCTCCGACCTCAATGAGCTGTACCGGCGCATCATCATTCGGAATAATCGGCTCAAGAAGCTCATTGCCATCCGCGCCCCGGAGGTGATCATGCGCAACGAGAAGCGCATGCTGCAGGAGGCGGTGGATGCGCTCTTTGACAACTCGCGCCGTGTGGTGCGCAGCGCCGGGCAGCGTCCGCTCAAATCGCTGGCAGAGTCCTTGCGCGGTAAGCAGGGACGCTTCCGGCAAAACCTCCTGGGCAAGCGGGTAGACTACTCCGGACGCTCAGTCATCGTGGTCGGACCCGAACTCAAGCTGCACGAGTGCGGCTTGCCCAAGGATATGGCGATCGAGCTGTACAAGCCCTTTGTCATCCGGAAGCTGGTCGAGCGTGGCTATGCCCGGACGGCAAAGCGGGCAAAGCTGCTGGTCGAGCGCAAGGAGGAGGTCGTCTGGGATGCACTCGAGCAGGTCATCGACGGGCATCCGGTACTGCTCAACCGTGCCCCGACACTGCACCGCTTGGGCATCCAGGCATTCCAGCCGCGCCTCATCGAAGGCAAAGCCATCCAGCTCCACCCGCTGGTGTGCACGGCGTTCAATGCGGACTTTGACGGCGACCAGATGGCAGTGCACGTGCCCTTGAGCTACGAGGCACAGTTGGAGGCACTGCTGCTGATGCTGGCGCCACACAATATCATGCACACGCAGAACGGTGAACCTATTGCCGTGCCCAGCCAGGATATGGTGCTGGGGCTGTACTACCTGACGAAGGTGCGCCACGGCGTCCAAGGCGAAGGCAAGGTCTTTGCCTCGCCCGAAGAGGCAATTCTTGCCTACGACTCCGGGCATGTGGAGCTGCATGCGAAAATCCGCGTCCGTGTGCAAGGGGAGCTCATCGAGACGACAGTCGGACGCGTGATCTTCAACCAGATCGTACCACCGGAGCTGGGCTTTGTCAATGAGTTGCTGACCAAAAAGCGGCTGCGGCAGCTCATCGGCGAGGCATTCCGTACCGTTGGGCTGGCACGCACGGTGGAGTTCCTGGATGCCCTCAAGGACATGGGCTTCCACTACTCCACCATCGGAGGCTTGAGCGTTTCCATCGGTGACGTTATCGTGCCCAAGGAGAAGGAGCAGATCATCCGGCAAACGCAGCAGGAGGTGGATCGCTACCACGAAGCCTATATGGCGGGGATCCTCTCGGCAAACGAGCGCTACAACAAGATCATCGATGCGTGGACCTCGGCAACCAACCGCATTGCCGACTACCTGTACAAGGAGCTGGAGCAGGACCAGGACGGCTTCAACACCTTCTGGATGATGCTCGACTCTCAGGCGCGCGGCTCGAAGGAGCAGATCCGGCAGTTGGGCGGAATGCGCGGGCTGATGGCAAAGCCGCAGAAGACCGCCTACGGCAGCGGAGCCGAGCTCATCGAAAACCCCATCATCTCGAATCTGCGCGAGGGATTGAGCATCCTGGAGTACTTCATCTCCACGCACGGAGCGCGCAAGGGCTTGGCAGATACAGCGCTCAAGACCGCCGATGCCGGCTATCTGACGCGCCGACTGCACGACGTGGCGCAGGACGTCACCATCACAATGGAGGACTGCGGCACAATCCGCGGCATTGAGGTGCGCGAGATCAAGGAGAGCGGCGAGCTGGAGATCTCGCTCTACGAGCGGGTGCTGGGGCGGGTCGCCCTGGTGGACGTTGTGCATCCGCTGACTGGAGAAGTGCTGGTGCGAGCCGGCGAGCTCATCGATGAGGAAGCCGCACGCCGCATCGAGGAGAGCCCGATCGAGAGCGTGATGATCCGCTCGGTGCTCACCTGCGAGGCACCCCGTGGGGTGTGCGCTAAGTGCTACGGACGCAACCTGGCAACCGGGCGGCTGGTGGAGGTGGGCGAAGCCGTGGGAACGGTCGCTTCGCAGTCCATCGGAGAGCCCGGAACGCAGTTGACGCTGCGGACCTTCCACACGGGAGGGGCAGCATTGTTGGCAGCCGCACAGTCGGAGATTACGGCGAAGTTCTCCGGCATTGTGCGCCTGCAGAACTTGGTCTCGGCGCCGCAGGAGTCCGACGATGGCATGGACGTGGAGGTCGTGCTGGCACGCGGGGCAACGCTGCTGATTGTCGAGCCGGAGGGGAACCGCGAGCTGGTGCGCCACGAGCTGCCTGTGGGTGCCAAGCTCTACGTGCGCGATGGACAGCCGGTGCAGCGCGGAGAGCGGCTCTACGAATGGGATCCGTACAACTCGCTCATCCTGGCGCGAACCTCCGGGCAGGTGCGCTACCGCGACCTGCGACCTAACATCACCTACCGCGAGCAAGCCGATGAGCAGACCGGGCACTTGACCAAGGTGGTCATCGAGCCGCGTGAGCGAGGACTGACGCCGCGCATCGAGATCGTCGGCGACGACGGCACGGTGTTGCATACGGAGGTAATCCCCGCGCGAGCGCACCTGATGGTTGAGGACGGCGAGCGCGTCACCGCCGGCGAAATCGTGGCGAAGATCCCGCGCGAGATCCGTCAGCTGCAGGACATCACCGGTGGATTGCCGCGCGTGGTGGAGCTCTTCGAGGCGCGCCATCCTCACAATCCTGCCGTCGTTGCCGAAATCGACGGTATCGTCTCGGTACGCCTGGGCGAAGGACGTGACCAAGGTAAGCGCATCATTACCATCACCAGCTTCGACGGGCGTACGCAGAAGGAGTACCGTGTCCCCGCCAGCCGGCACATCCTGGTGCAAGAGGGTGATATCGTGCGCGCTGGAGAACGGCTCACCGAAGGCGCAATCGACCCGCACGACATCCTCCGCATCAAGGGAGTGCAGGCGGTGCAGGAGTACCTGCTGCAGGAGATTCAGCAGGTCTACCGCATGCAGGGTGTCTCCATTGCCGACAAGCACGTGGAGATCATCATCCACCAGATGCTGCAGAAGGTGCGCGTGGTCGAGCCCGGGGACTCGATGTTCCTGGAGGGCGACTACGTCGACCGCATCCGGTTCCAGGAAGAGAACGAGCGGCTCAAGAACAGCGTGGTCGTGATCGATCCGGGCGATTCCAAGTACCACGTCGGCGAGGTGGTCCCGCGCCGCAAGTTCCGCGAGACAGTCCTGGAGCTGCAAAAGCGCGAGAAGCGCCCGCCCAAAGCGCGCGATGCAGAGCCGGCAACGGCAGAGCCGGTGCTCTTGGGCATCACCGAAGCCGCGCTCCAGGCGGAATCCTGGCTGGCGGCAGCCTCCTTCCAGGAGACCACGCGGGTGCTGACCGAAGCTGCCCTGGCAGCTAAGGTGGACCGGCTTCAGGGCATCAAGGAGAACGTCATTCTCGGGCAGCTCATCCCCGCGGGGACAGGACTGCGCCACTACCAGGACATGCTCGTTTCGGCCGAGGGCGAGCTCCCCGAGCTGGCACAACTGGAACGCGCCTCGGCAGAACCCTCTGCCGAAGACAGCGAGAAGCGGCAACGCAGACAGCCGGTTCCGGCAGAGTCGGGAGTTGGTCAAACGTCGGAACCTCAGGAAAGCTCAGCGGCAGCGGCAGGTAGGAGATTATCGGAAAAGCGGGACCGCAAGGCGTAGAAGAAATTTGCGGAGGACCTGTCCGTCAGGTAGTTTGTGCTTGCGGTGTTTGCCTACCCACGGAGTGGGGCAATGAAGCGCTCCCGGCACCATACTCCACCGGCGGCGCGGCTACAGCAACGTCTGCCCTTCTCTGAGCCCCGTGCACAGACGGGCGCGGCGGCTATCATTACGTGCCCGTATTGCCGCTACACAGGACCGCTCCTCTGGATACACGGACACGGGCAGTGCCCCAACTGCAAGAACGTCCTGGAGGAGTGCTGCACCGGTGAACAGGCAACCCCCGGACTGGCATGAGCTCGGCTGAGTGGGGGGCACTTCAGCAGCGCATCGTTGCCTGCCAGCGCTGTCCCCGACTGCGGACGTTTTGCCGGGAGGTTGCCCAGCGCAGACGCCGTGCATACCAGGACTGGAACTACTGGGGACGACCGGTCCCCAACTTTGGGGAGCCTGATGCGGAGCTGCTCATCGTTGGACTTGCCCCGGCTGCCCACGGCGCTAACCGCACGGGGCGTATGTTCACTGGTGATCGCTCGGGAGACGTGCTCTATCGGGTGCTCTACGAGACCGGCTTTGCAACGCAGCCGAGCTCGGTTTCTCGGGAGGACGGGCTGCGATTGCGCAATGCGGTGATCACCGCCGTTCTCCATTGCGCGCCTCCGCAGAATCGCCCCACGCGGGAAGAGATCGCCGCATGTCGGGAATTCCTGGAGCAGACCGTGCAGCTCCTGCCGCGCTTGCAAGGAGTGGTGGCGTTGGGGGCGATCGCCTTTGCCGAATGTGTGCGACTGTTCCGCCAACGCCGGTGGTGGACAGCGCCCCAGACGCCGAAGTTTGCCCATGGGCTGTTGCTGCATTCCCCAGGAGCTCCATTCCTGCTGGCATCGTACCATCCCAGCCAGCAGAACACCTTTACCGGACGGCTGACTCCGGCGATGCTACGCGATGTCTTTGCGCGCGCTGCGAGCCTGCTCCACCAGCCGCTGGAGTAGCTCCCACAGCGGTGCCGGATTGCCGCAGAATTCGACTTCAAGGGGGAAAACCGCCAACACGCACCCGGCACGCTCAAGCCGAGGGAGCAGTGGGAGGAGTCGTACGGCATCCTTCTCCGTCGTCGCCAGCCAGGGTGTCCGATAGCGATGGCAACTTCGCAGTAGCCACCACAGAGTTATCGGACCGTAGCGGTAGTGATCGGGCAAACCGTACCAGGCTGCCAGGCGCCAACCGTGGTGTAGGAGCGTGGCGCGGAAGCGTTCCGGGCGCGCGATCCCAGCAAACGCTACTACGGGGCGGTCGGGTGGCTGTTGCAATGGATGTACTCCTCCGGCGGAGTCCAACCGGTAGGGCATCCCGCTGCGGAAGCGGAGCAACACCGTCGGTAGTCCGGCGAGCTCCTTCGGAAGTGGATTGTCGGCAAGCTCCTCCCACAGGAGCAGCAGCGTTGCCCGTCGGGCTGCCCGCAGGGGCTGGCGCAGGGTCCCAAACGGGACGCAGCAGCATGCACGGAGCGTTGCAGGGTCTATCACCACGAGGTCGGCATCGCGCCCGAGCCGACGGTATTGGAAGCCATCGTCCAGGAGCACGAGCTCGGCTCCGCGGGCAACGGCAGCGAGCGCAGCGCGCTCCCGACGTCGGTCAACAAGAACGAGCGCCTGCGGGAGCTTCCATGCATGTAGCCATGCTTCATCGCCGGCATCCTGCCAGGGCACGCACGGACCCTCCCCTGCGCTGACCAGCACCGTGCCGCGGGAACGGCGCCGGTACCCTCGCAGCAGAATCGCCGGACGGATGCCCTGCTCTATGCAGTAGCGGGCAAGCGCTTGCACTACGGGCGTTTTGCCCGTTCCACCAATGCGCAGATTCCCAACGCTGAGCGTCGGGACGGGTGGGGTAATTGGCTTGCACTGCGGTCGCACAATCCACATCGCCTATGGGGAGCTTGCCGAGGGTGGGTCCGCGTAGCTCAAGCGGTACAGCGCCGTACAGCCGTAGAAGCCGCGCGGGAGCCGCTGTGGATCGAATCGCTCCAGCAGCTCAAAGCGGATACCCTCCTCCTCGTACGTCGGCTGCTGCAGGGAAGTGGAGCGTAGCGCACGTTCGAGCACGCTGCCGGCAAGGAAGGGGCGCCGTTCAACGGCGATGTTCGCTACCCAATATCGCGGACGGTAGGCTCGGAGGAAGTCCGCTACCTTTGCTGGTTCGGCGTAGGGGGCAATCTTGCCGTCGGTGACGCCGTCCAGGCTTAGAACTTTGAGGTCGGAGCGCAACCAATAGCGGATTTGCACCTCGTACGCCAGAACGACGGCGCCGGGTTCGGCAAGGGCGTTGAGTCGTTCGGCACACTCCCGCTCGGTGATGAGCTCGAAGTGATAGCCCCGCTGGATATCGCGCCAGCTGTGGGCAAGGAGAAAAAGGCTCATCACTGCTGCCAGTAGCACGAATGCCGCTTGGCGGCGGCTTGGATGTCTCAGCGGTGGGAGGCTTATAAGCCCGTTCTTGCCCAGCCACCCCAGAGCAAAGGCAATTGGGGCAAGGTAGCGGAGCATATTGGGCGGAGCGATGATGGTGAAAAAGCCAGCCAAAGCGCCAGCACCAACTGTGGTGGCGATTGCTCGCGCAGGATCGCGCTTCCATAGCCGGGCAATTCCCAGCGGAAGAGCCAGTAGGAGCCACAGCAGCCCGGTCTGCAGCAGCTGTAGCAGGAATTGACCATTGAATGCCAGGAAACCCAATCGGAGCTGTGCAATTTCGCGCAGAGCCAGGGCTCGGCAGTACCCTGAGCTGGAGAAGCTTCCGGTGAGCACATGCATGAGGACGGAGTAGGCTGCCGGAAGGAGCAGTGCCGCTACAGCAAGCAGAGTTTCAGTGGTTCTGCGCTGCAGTGCCATTGCCACGAGGGCAGCACAGAGCACAATCCACAGCTCGGGGCGTACCAACGGAAGCAGCGCGGCAGCAGCAAAGAGCGCAGCTCTGGGAAGTCTGTGAAGCCGAAGAGCAAGTATCCCCGCCAGTGCGGCAAGAGGGGTTTCGTAGCCCAAAAAGCCCCATGGAATGCAGCAAACCGCAACGGTCAAAGCAGCGAGCGCGGCAGCATGGACGTAGGAGCTATGGCGCAGTGCCACTTCGTAGGCAGCAAGCACGGCAACAAGGGTCCAGAAAGCCCCAGTGAGCTTGAAGCCATCAACACCCAAGGTGAGCCAGCCCGGTAGCAGCAAGAGCACCCAGAGTGGGCTGGTCGCCCCAGAAGAGGGCTCGCCAGGGTTGAACTCCATCCAGCGTCCCTGGGCAAGGGAGCGCACGTACGGCAGGTAGATGGCAGCATCGCCGTGCCAGATGGGCAGGTACGCTACGGCAAGTCCTACTGTGAAGCAGAGTAGCCCGATGCGGTAGAGCCAGCGGAGTCGGGAAGCAGCTCTCACTTCCATGCACGGGCAATCAGGTAGAAGCCAGTCAGGCGGGAGAGCAGTCGTTGATTGAGCCAATTCACCCAGCGGGGGAATCGGCGCCGCACCGGATCGCAGAGCTGGAAGCGGACGTCCCGGAATTGGCTCAGCAGCCTCCGAAGCTCGGCTCTGCTGTAGGCACGCCCCAGCGGGTTTGCGGTTCCATCGTAGACGCGCACCCATTCCGCTGCCCAGAAGCGCCAGCGGCGGAGCAACTCCAGCGGAAGGCGCAGTAGCGCTGCAGAGGAGCTGCGGCGCAATTGAGCTGCCGCATACAGTGGCGTCCCCAGCCAGACATGGAGCGAGTGGCGGTGGTAGAGCATCACAATGAGCTCGCCACCCGGGACCAGTACCCGATGGATCTCAGCGATGGCGCGTTCGATATCGGGCGTGTGGTGGAGAACCCCAAACGAATAGACTACGTCGAAGCTGGCGTCTGGGAAGGGCAGTTGTTCCGCGTCGGCGATGAGGAACTTCCCGGGCAACCCCTCCAGCTCGAAGCGTCGCCGGGCAAGCTCCAGGCTCTGCGGGCTCAAGTCGATTCCGGTGACCAATGCTCCATTCCGGGCAAATTGCGCCAGGTCTGTACCAAGCCCACATCCGATCTCCAGCAACCTCCTCCCTCGGTACCGCTCGAACTCGATCAAGCGGTGCATGAAGGGCTGAACAGTGTAGCGGAAGCGTTCGACGTGAGCGAAAAACTCCGGCGAACCCCATGGCAGGTCAGTAAACTGCGTCCCGCAGGGCTGCTGGTCCCAATACCCGCGTACCTGTGTTTTGAGGTCCAGACTCATGGCTGAGGAGCAAAACTACAAAGCTGGCGTGTAGAAAGCCGTGGGTTGTCTCAGCCGACGTGCCGGCGGAGCTGCCATGCACTGCGGACGCCCTTTGGCAGGCGAGGGCTCCTGCGGCGGAGATGGCAGCGGAGCTGCGGCGGTAGCCGCCGAACGCGTGCGGCTGCAAACTGGGTCTCGGGGGCTTTTAGGGCTTGCTCAGTTCCCAGAATTTGCGTAATATTGCGCCCACATGGTCAGTGAAGCGCATGTTCCAGTACATGACACAGGAGGGCGCTATGCGGTACGGTTCCCTGTGGCGGCTGTGCGGCATCCTTGGGCTGAGCATTGGTGCCAGTGTTGGACTGTGGGCACAGCTCAGCGGAATGCGCTCGGCAACTGTGCATTCCTATCCTGGTCCTTTCACGGTGGCGGGGGCGAACCCGCGAACGCAACCGGCAGTGTCAACGGGATACTACGTTGTTGGCTCGTTGGCGCCGGTTCCGGAGTTCTGGAAACCTCAACCGGCAACGGAGTTCGTCTCGTTGGAGACCAACCCGCAGTACTGGCGCCGGATTGTCTCCGGTCCCAACCAGTTCCCGCTCTCGTATTGGGATGGGCATCCCGAGGGGAAGCCCTTCTTCCGCAACCCCTCGAACATGAACGACTCCACCGATAACGCCTTCGCTGGACCTATCCCGATTGGCTTCCCCTTCTACTTCAACGGGGTGCGCTACGATAGCTTCTACGTCTCCACCAATGGGCTGATTGTGCTGTCGAACCGGCGCTACATCTACGACGAAAGCGGGACACCCATCGGCGTTGACCCCAACAGCGACGACC
>Ga0197143_1000098_pt1 | contig 95247 bp, 85 predicted proteins | sample GBS70_MetaG_FD_148603 | JGI IMG/M metagenome (GOLD analysis project Ga0197143, IMG submission 148603) | Sediment microbial communities from Great Boiling Springs, Gerlach, Nevada, United States - GBS 70_MetaG | ecosystem: Environmental > Aquatic > Thermal springs > Hot (42-90C) > Sediment... | reverse complement strand
ATTACCCACCCTGTTCTTTTTCATGCAAGCGGCGACCATGAGTCTTTTTGGTGTAAACGCGTTCGGATTGCGCTTTATGTCCGCCATTCTGGGCGCATTGAGCGTGCCTCTTATGTACCTGCTGGGCCGAGAGCTTTTCGGAAGGTGGGTGGGCTTCTTAGCCGCAACCTTCCTGGCTGTATATGCGTTGCATATTCACTTCAGCCGCATTGGAAAAAATGATGTTGGGGATGTGTTTTTTGTACTGCTCGTTCTGCTGTGCCTTCAGCGGGGCATCCGCACGGCAAAGGTCGGATGGTTCGGGGCGGCCGGTATTGCCCTCGGTTTAAGTCAGTATTTCTACCATGGGAGCCGGCTTATTCCGGTACTGGCGGCCCTTTATCTGGGCGCGGCGGTGGTGCGCCGGCCAGAGCTGTTAAGGCGGCTGTTCCCAGGGCTGGGGCTCTTTGCCCTGAGCGCACTGCTGGTTTTTGCTCCCCTCGGCCATCACTTCGTGACTCACCCCAAGGACTTCATGGCCAGGCTTGTAATCGTGGGCGTCTTCCAGTCCGGCTGGTTTGAGCGAGAGGTAGCCGCCGGACGCAGGCCCGCCGAGATTATGTTCACGCAGGTGGTCCGCTCTTTTCTGGGGTTTAACTTTTTCCCGGACACCGCACCCCATTACCGCCCGGGCGGACCCATGCTCGGTTTTGTCCCGGGCATCCTCTTTGTTGTCGGCCTCGGCTACGCCATTGCCCGCCTTGGTGTGCCGGCAAATCTGGCGGTGGTGGGCTGGTTTGTTCTGGGCGTTTTTGTCGGGAACGTGCTGACAGTTGATCCCCCGTATTCCCCGAGGTTGCTGGTTTCGGTCCCCGCCGTGTGCCTGCTGATTGCCCTGGGCCTGGCGCAGACCGGGAGGCTGGCGGCCGCCGCTTTCGAATGGTTGGCCCAGGACATCCGGGTAATCCAGCTGGCAGTCGTTGTGGCCGTTGCCTACGCCGAGGCGAGCTGGTACTTCTGGCTGTTCGGGGAGCAGAAGTACCATTGGGATGCGAATACGGTCCTCGGGACCTCCGTCGGCGAGTTCATTCGGGGTCAGGGACCCGGCGCCTGGACTTATTTTTTGGGGGCGCCCCGGGTGTACCTGGGACATCCCACCATCCAATGGGTTGCCGGTCGGCCCCGGGGAGAAGACATCGTGAAGCCCCTCACTTCCCCCTCGGAGGTTCCGGAGCGGGCAGAAAGGCCGCTGATTTTTATCGGCGTTCCCGAGCGGGTCTCGGAAGCGCCCCTCGTGCAGAGCGCCTATCCCGGCGGGCGGCTCAGCTGGCTGTCCGACCCGAACGGCCGGCAACAGGTCGCCTGGGCTTACGTTGTCGAAAAATGATGGGTCTTCATCGGCCGGGGTCCGGGTGTATATAATACTCAGAAGTTAGTTTTCGAACGGCCCGGGCGGCGCCCCGGGCCGGCCGCGGTGTGGCGGGAGACGGCGCCGTCGCAGGCGGCCCGACCTCCGGGAATCCGGCCGAATTATTATAGGAGACCGCCCGTCATGACCGAACAGGGGGATATCTTAACTAACCTTTTTATATTCGTCCTGGCCTCCTTCCTGGGCCTTGAGCTCATCCGCCACGTCTCCCGGCTCCTGCACACGCCCCTGATGTCCCTCACCAATGCGATTTCGGCCATCGCCATCGTCGGCTCCATCCTGCTGGCCGGGGGACACCACGACGACCTGACGGTGGCCCTGGGGGCCGTGGCCGTAGCCGCCTCCAGCGCCAACATCGTCGGCGGCTACCTTATCACCGAGCGCATCTTGAGGATGTTCCGGGGGCGGCCCGGGCGATGACCCCAGACCGGCTTACCGAAGCGGTTTACCTGGTTTCGGCCGTCCTTTTTATCCTCGCCCTCAAGTTTATGAGCGAGGTGCGCACCGCCCGCTGGGGAAACTGGGCCGGGGCCCTGGGAATGCTCCTGGCCGTCGCCGGCACCTTGATGCGGCCGGAGGTTACTGACTACCGCTGGGTCGCCCTGGCGGTGGTGGTCGGGTCCCTGGTGGGCGCCCCCATGGCCCTGCTGATGCCCATGACGGCCGTCCCCCAGCGGACGGCCCTCTCCCACGCCTTCGGGGCCCTGGCCGCCGGCCTGGTGGGCACCGCCGAGTTCTACCTCCGGGGCCCCGAACTTAACCCCTTCTTTATGGGCGTCCTCTGCCTGGAGGTCCTGCTCGGGTATCTCACCTTTACGGGCAGTCTTCTGGCCTTCGCCAAGCTCCAGGAGCTTATCCCTACCCGGCCCATCGTCTACCCCGGCCGAAATTACATAAGCCTTTCGGTCCTGGGGCTGGGGGTGCTTACGGCCCTGGTCCTGGTGGTCAACCGGGGGCCGGCCGAGCTCTTCCCGGTGCTGGTTGGGGCGGCCCTGCTCTTCGGGATTCTGCTCATTCTGCCCATCGGCGGGGCCGACATGCCCACCGTCATCGCCATCTTAAATTCCTACGCCGGCCTTTCTTCGGCCTTTATGGGCTTTCTGCTTGACAATAAGCTTTTGATCGTCGCCGGGGCCCTGGACGGCTCGTCGGGCCTCATCCTCTCCATCTTGATGTGCCGGGCGATGAACCGCTCGTTTACCAACGTGCTTTTCGGGGCCTTCGGCCGGGTCGTCGTCGAGAAGGCGGAGGAGGGCCGGACGGTCCAGGCTTACACCCCCGAGGATGCGGCGGCGGTGCTGTCCACCGCCCGCTCGGTAATCATCGTGACGGGCTATGGGATGGCGGCCTCGCAGGCCCAGCACGCGGTGAAGGAGCTGGCCGACCTGCTTATGGCCCGGGGGGTGGACGTAAAGTTTGCCATCCACCCGGTGGCCGGCCGGATGCCGGGCCATATGAACGTCCTGCTGGCCGAGGCGGGGGTCCCGTACGACCTGCTCTACGAGATGGACGAGATAAACCCCCTCTTCCCCGAGACGGATGTGGCCCTGGTGGTGGGGGCCAACGACATAACCAACCCCGCCGCCCGGACCAAGCCCGATTCGCCCATCTACGGGATGCCCATCCTGGAAGTGGATAAGGCCCGGACGGTGATTTTCATCAAGCGGAGTCTGGCCCCGGGCTTTGCCGGAATCGACAATGAGCTGTTTTATCTCCCTCAGACAATGATGGTCTTCGGGGATGCCAAGAAGGTGCTGACCCAGATAATCGCCGCCCTGAAAGGTTAAGGGAGGTTAAAGGATGCTCGTCGGCGTGGTTCGGGAGACCTTCCCGGGGGAGCGCCGGGTTGCCCTCACCCCGGCCGCCGTCCCGGAGCTGAGACGGTCCGGCTTCGGGGTGGTCGTCGAGGCGGGGGCGGGCCTTGGGGCCGGCTTCCCCGACGACCTTTACGCCGAGAAGGGCGCCGAGGTGGTTTCGGACCGCCGGGAGGTCTTCGCCCGGGCCGACATCATCGCCCAGGTCCGGGGCTACGGGGCGAACCCGGAGGCGGGCCGGGCAGACCTGCCCTACCTGCGGCCGGGCCAGTATCTGGTGGGCTTTTTCGACCCCTTCGCCAACCCCGAAGCCGCCCTGGAGCTGGCCCCCACGGGCGTAACCGTCTTCGCCCTGGAGCTTCTGCCCCGGATAACCCGGGCCCAGCCCATGGACGCCCTCTCCTCCCAGGCCACGGTGGCCGGCTACAAGGCGGCCATCCTGGCGGCCGAGGCCCTGCCGAAGATGTTCCCGATGCTGATTACAGCCGCCGGGACGATAACCCCGGCCAGGGTCTTTGTCATCGGGGTTGGGGTTGCGGGTCTGCAGGCCATCGCAACGGCCCGGCGGCTGGGGGCGGTGGTCTCGGCCTACGACGTGAGGCCGGCGGCTAAGGAAGAGGCCCAGAGCGTCGGGGCCAGGTTCATCGAGCTCCCGCTGGAGACGGCCGGGGTTGAGGCCGGCGGGGGCTACGCCCGGCCGATGGACGAGGATTTCTACCGCCGCCAGCGGGAACTGCTCACGGCCGTGGTGGCCGAACACGACGTGGTGATCACGGCGGCCATGGTGCTGGGCCGGCGGGCACCGGTGCTGGTGACGGCCCAGATGGTGGCCGGGATGCGGCCGGGCTCGGTGGTGGTGGACCTGGCGGCCGAGCGGGGCGGCAACTGCGAACTTACCCGCCCCGGGGAGACGGTCGAGGTGAACGGGGTGAAGATAATCGGGGCCTCAAACCTGCCGGCCACGGTCCCGTATGACGCCAGCCAAATGTACGGCCGCAATATCGTAAGCTTCGTCCGCTACGTTTTCGGCCGGGCCGGACCCGACTTTGGGGAGGAGATTACCCGGGAGACCCTTCTGGTCCGGGAAGGGGAAGTGATAAACCGGCGGGTGCGGGAGCTTCTGGGCCTGCCCCCCCTCGTCAGGGAAGGGGTCGGCTAAAGGGCCGTTGCCTGCCGGCAACCCGGGGAATAACCGGGAAGCCCGGTTCTCCCGTCAGAAGATTTGACGCCGGCCCCCCTGCCGGGGATAATTCGATATGTCGAGATATATCTGATACTGGGCAGGTTGCGGTGTTCCGGCACGGTCCTTCGGGGGAAGTGGGGGAGCGGTTTTTCGAGCGGGGCAGCCTTAAGTATCTTATTCTGGACCTGCTGGCCGAGCGGCCCCGCCACGGCTACGACATCATCCGGGCCCTCGGGGAGCGGTTCGGGGGCTTCTATTTTCCAAGCCCCGGGGCCGTTTACCCCGTCCTTCAGGGCCTGGAGGCCGCCGGCTATATCGTCCGGCGCCGGGAGAACGGCCGCAAGGTCTACGCCCTGACCGACGCCGGCAAAGCCTTCCTTGAAGAAAACGAGGCGGCCCTTTCGGCCGTCCGGGATCGGGTCCAGGCCCTGTGGGCCGCCGTGACCGGGGAGGAGTTTCGGCCCGTTCTGCGTCAGCTCCGGGAGGTCGCCCGCTACCTGGTCTGGCAGAACTTTAACAAAAACCTTCGGCCGGAAAAGCTCCGGGAGGTGGAGGCCATCCTGGCCGAGGCCCACCGGCGCATCCGGTCCGTGGTGGAAGGGGGCAGTTTAGATGGCTGAGAATCCGGGTACTGAGCTCCTGGTCGAGCCCCCCAGGCTTACCCGGTCCCAGTTTCTGGGCACCATGGCCGGCCTGGTGCTGGCCATGCTCCTGGCCGCCCTGGACCAGACCGTGGTCGGGACGGCCATGCCCCGCATCGTGGCCGAGCTCGGGGGCTTTGCCCAGTACACCTGGACCGTCACCATCTACCTCATCGCCTCGACCCTGACCGGCCCCATCGTTGGGCGGCTGGCCGATATCTACGGCCGGAAGCGGTTTTACCTGGCCGGCATCGGCATCTTTCTGGCGGCCTCCTGGCTGTGCGGGGCGGCCTGGGATATGACCTCCCTGGTGGCCTTCCGGGGGCTCCAGGGCCTCGGGGCCGGGGTGATGCAGATGGTGGCCTTCACCGTCATCGCCGACCTCTTCCCCCCGGCCCGTCGGGGGCAGGCCCAGGGGATTTTCGCCTCCGTCTTCGGCATCTCCTCCATCCTCGGGCCCACCGTCGGCGGGTATATTACCGACCACCTTTCCTGGCGGTGGGTCTTCTACGTGAATCTGCCCCTCGGCCTGCTCGCCTTCACGGTTCTGGTCCTGGCCTTCCCCGACGTCCGGGTGCGCCGGCCCGCCCCGCCCCGGGTGGACTACCTGGGGGCCGCCCTCTTTACGGCCGCGGTGGTGCCCTTTATGCTGGCCGTCTCCTGGGGCGGCACCACCTACCCCTGGACCTCCCCCCAGGAGCTGGTCCTCTTCGGCCTAAGCCTGGGGCTTGCGGCCGCCTTCGTCTGGGCCGAGGCCCGGGCGCCCGAGCCGCTGGTGCCCCTGGGATTCTTCCGGAACCGGGCGGCCCTGGTGGGCCTGGTGGCGGCCTTCTTTACCTCCCTGGCCATGTTCGCCAGCATCCTGTTCATTCCCCTCTTCATCCAGGGGGTCATCGGGGCCTCGGCCACCACCAGCGGCAACATCCTCACCCCGATGATGCTTTCGTTTATCGTCGGCTCGACGGCGGCCGGGCAAATCATCTACCGGACCGGCCGCTACCGGCCGGTGGCCGCCGGGGCCCTGCTCATCCTGTTCGGGGGAATGGCCCTGCTTTCCACCGTGGACGCCCGCACGGGTTACCTGGGGATTCTGCCCTACATGGTGGTCGTGGGCATCGGCCTCGGGGCCACCATGCCGACCTTTACCATTGCCGTTCAGAATGCGGTCCCCTATCCCCAGCTGGGAATGGCTACGGGCCTTATGTCCTTTGCCCGGGCCACGGGCGGGGCCATCGGGGCGGCCGTTATGGGGAGCATCGTGGCCAACCGGTTCAGCGCCGCCTTCGCGGAAAATCTGCGGTCCCTCCTCGGCCCGGAGCGGATGGGGGCGGTCCCGGACCGGCTGCTGGGGGCCCTGAGTTACCCCTCCGGCTTGATGGCCCGGGGCCTGGAGGGCGGCGGGGGAATGCCGGCGGCCGGCGAGCTTCTGGGCCAGCTCGGCCCCCAGGCCGCCGGCCTGACTCGGGCCGTCCTGGAAGCCCTGCGGCTTGCCCTGGCCGATGCCATCCGGCTGGCCTTCCGGGTGGACGCCGCCCTGGTGCTGCTGGTGCTGGTGGTGGTCGCCCTCTTCCTGGAGGAGCTTCCCCTGCGGTCGTCCCACAATCAGCCGGTCCGGCCGCCGGCCTAACGGCCGTGGGCGATGAGGCCGGCGATGCCGCTGGCGGCGATAAGGAGGGTCGGGTCGATGCGGGTAAAGAGCAGAAGGCCGGCGCTTAAGGCAAAGACGGCCACGGCCACCGGGGCCACCAGGGTGGCGGGGGCGAGCTGAACCACTACCCCCAGGATGAGGGCCGCAACGGCGGCGTTTACGCCGCTCAGAAAATCGGCCAGGGGCCGAATTCGGCGCAGTTTCGGAATCCAGGGGGCGGTGAGGAGGACTAAAACAAAGGCGGGGGCGAAGATGGCAACGGTGGCGACCACCGCCCCCGCCAGCCCAACCCCGTAGCGGACCCCCAGCACGTAGCCGATGAAGGTGGCGGTGGTAAACACCGGGCCGGGGGTAACCTGGCCGACGGTGACGGCGTCCAGGAGCTGGCGGTCGGTGAGCCAGCCGGCACCCTGCACCAGCTCCTGGTGCAGAAAGGAGACCAGCAGGTAGCCGCTTCCGAAGAGGAGGCCCCCGACTTTAAGAAAGATCAGGCCCAGCCGGACTAAAAATTCGGCCGTCCCCAGCTCGGCGGGGACGGCGGGATTAAGGCCAAAGGCCAGCGGCGGGACCAGGGCGGCCAGGGCCGGGCGGAGGCGGCGGGCGGCCACGAGGGCGGCCCCGGCCCCCAGCATCAAGACGACCTGGTCCACCGGCGCAAGAAGCGAAAGGCCGAAAACGGCCGCGGCCAGGGCCGCGGTGGCCGGCCCGGTAACGGCCGACCGCCCAAGCCTCAAGGCGGCCGTCAGGATTACGGCCAGGACCACCGGCTTCATCCCGGCCAGCAGGCCCCGGGCCTGGGGTAGGGCCCCGAACTCGACGTAGGCCCAGGCGATGGCCAGGACGATGCAAAAGGCCGGCAAGATAAAACAGGCGCCGGCCAGGACCGCCCCCAGCCGCCCCCGCCGGTGGTGGCCCAGATAGATGGCCAGCTCGGTGGAGTTGGGGCCGGGAATAAGGTGGCAGGCGGCCAGGTAGTGGAGAAACTCCGACCGGCTGAGCCAGCGCCGGCGGCCGACGAATTCGGCCTCCATCAGGGCGATGTGGGCGGCGGGGCCGCCAAACCCCAGAATTCCAAGCTTTAAAAATGGCCAGAGAAATTCTGAAAAAAAGGAGCTAAAGCCCGAATTTTGTGGGCGGTGGATGTTGTCAGCCAGCATTTTTTGGTGTATTATTATAGTGTAAGCTGAGGCACCCCGTCTAAACCAGACCCCCAGGTCGCTCCCCCGCCGGCTTCGCCAGGGGCGTGGAGTCGGCCTGAGGCGGGTCGCGGGGTTACCCCAAGTTGCAAGGTGAACGAGATGGCCAAAAAGAAGGAGCGACTTTCCGTCCGGACCGAGGAGCTGGAGGGGATGGCTTCGGTGCTGCCGCTTCTTGAGGCCGAGGGCCTGCCCGAGGAGGTGCTGGCGACGGCCGGCCTCAAGGAGCTGGCCGAGGAGCCGGTGGAAAAGGCCCTCGAGGAGCTGGAGGAAGAGGAGGGGATCGATACTCCCGTCCGGATGTACCTGCGGGAGATCGCCAAGATCCCCCTGCTTACCGCCGACCAGGAGAAGGAGCTGGCCCGGCAGCTGGAAGAAAAGCGCTTTCTCGACCGAACCACAGAGAGCCTCCGCGCCCAGCTGGGCCGGGAACCCGACCCGGAGGAGGTCGCCTTTAAGCTCTATCAGGACATCGTCGCCGGCCTCAAGCTCGTCCCCGCCATCGCCTCCTACCTGGGGGTGGAGCGGCGGGGCCGCAGCGCCCTCGACCTGATGCGGGATGAGCGGGTCTCCGCCGCCCTGGATGGGGAGTTCGTCCCCGACCTGGTAAACCACGTCGCCGCCAAGACCCGCAAGCAGGCCCCCGAGGTCGAGGCCGAGCTTTTAGCCCTGTCGGTGGCCCGGCGGGTCCTGCCTGCCGACGTCTTCGAGCGGCTTCACAAGGCCCAGCCGAAGAGCTTTGAAGAGGCCAGGGCCCTGCTCCAGGACCAGCGGGAGCGGCTGGCCGCCCACTTCAAGGCCGTTCGGGAGGCCGGAAACCAGGCCTTCCGAAAGCTGATGGAGTCCAACCTGCGGCTGGTGGTGAGCGTGGCCAAAAAGTACCTGGGCCGGGGCATGAGCTTCCTGGACCTGATCCAGGAGGGCAACATCGGCCTGATGCGGGCGGTCGAAAAGTTCGACTACCGCCGGGGCTTCCGGTTCAGCACCTACGCCACCTGGTGGATCCGCCAGGCCGTCACCCGGGCCATCGCCGACCAGGCCCGGACCATCCGGATCCCGGTCCACATGGTGGAGACCATCGCCCGGCTGCTGCACAGCACCCGGCACCTGGTCCAGCTTCTGGGCCGGGACCCGAGTGCGGCCGAGATCGCCCTGGTGATGGGCTTTATCGACCCCGAGACGGAGCGGAAGCTGGCCGAGTACGCGGCCGAGCGGGGGGCGGCCGCCCGCCGGGGTGTCCCGGACCTGAGCAACACCGACGTCCGCCGCCGGTTCACCCTCCAGTCGGGGATCCTCCAGCGGCCGGAGGCCCTGCCCCGGGAGCTCAAGCTCAAGGTGCGGCCGGCGGCCAACAAGGTTCGGGAGATAATTAAGGCTTCCCAGCAGCCCATCTCCCTGGAGACGCCCATCGGCGAGGACGAAAGCGTCCTGGGCGACCTCATCGAGGACCGGCTCTCGATGCCGCCCACGGAGCTGGCCACCCGCCAGCTCCTTAAGGAGGCCATCGACCGGGCCCTGGGTCAACTCACCGACCGGGAGCGGCGGGTCCTGGAGCTCAGGTTCGGCCTTGACGACGGCCGGGCCCGGACTTTAGAAGAGGTCGGCCGGGAGATCGGGGTGACCCGGGAGCGGGTCCGCCAGATCGAGGCCGAGGCCCTGCGCAAGCTCCGCCACCCCCTCATCAGCCGGATCCTCAAGGACTTCGTCGAGGAGTAACTAACCGATCCTTTCCGCCCGGGGCCGGGGGCTTTAGCCCCGGCCCCGTCTTTTTAAGCCTCTTCGTAGAGCCGTTCGCCCCGGTGGAGGCGCAGGGCCGTCCGGTAGGTCTGGGCCTGCTCCCGGGGCGTCGGGGCGTGGGCGGCCAGGTAGCGGGCCGCCGCCACCAGGACCGGAACCCCGTCCAGGTCGGCCTCAAGGTCTTTGTAAAGACCGTAAGCCGCCTCCACCATCTGGATAGTGTGGAAATCCCGGTCTTCCCGAAGGAGCAGCCGGCCCAACACCGCCTGGAGCCGTCCGGGGTCCCCGCCCCCGTAAAGATACCGGCCCACCAGGCCCCCGGCCTCGTCGACCTGCTGCTGGCGGTCCAGAAGGGACTCAAGCTCGGCCAGGAGGCCTTCGGGGTCAGCGACCGGCCCGCCGGGTTCGGGCAGCCGGGCGGCCGGGATGTTGAGAAAGCGGTCGAGGTAAACGCTCATGGCGGCGTCAAAGGCGGCCCGAAGGACCTCCGGGGTGGGGCTTCGCCTGACCGCCTGGTAGGCGGCCTGGGCGAAGCTGAAGGTGTGCAGGGCCGTTACCCAGTCGGCGAACTCATTGCTGGTGGGGAAGCGGGCGACCCGCAGGGCGGCGGCGTAGGCCACGGCCTGGGCCAGCTGGGCCGGCGGGCAGCCCCCGGCCAGGGCTTCCAGGAGGCCGTCGGCGACGGCCTCGGGCTCGGCCGAAAGGACCAGCTCGGCCAGCGCCCGCAGACTGCCGGCCCAGGCCCGGCCCCGCCCCCGCCCCAGGGCCGTCGGGAGCCTTTCGAAGGCCCCCGTGAGGACGGCCACCAGGTCGACCGGGTGGCGCCAGCTTGCCGCCTCCTCCATCCGCATCGCCCGGGCGTAGGCGGGCACGAGGCTGGCCAGGACCGGCTCGGCCCAGTCCGGGCCGGCCGCCGCCAGGGCCTCGAAGGCCTTGTTGGTAAAATCCAGAACGTGGCCCACCTGGAGGTAGCGGTGGTCGGTGGCGGCGGCAAAAAGCATCTCGGCCAGCTGGGGCAGGCGCGCCCCGGCCCGGACGGCCGAGACCAGGCACCGCTCGGCCGCCTCCTCGTCCCGGACCTCAACAAACTGCCGGAACCAGCGGCCGAGGGTGGCAACGTCGGGGGTGGGGCCGGGGAGGGGCCTGAGGAAGAATCGGGGCGGGGAGCCGGCGGCATCCTCGGCCACCGCCGAGAGGCCGTGGTAGAGGGCCAGGGCCCGGTCTTCCGGGGCAAGGTAGGGTAGGAGGTTGAAAAAGCAGGTGTGGGTCGTGAGGCCGGACCCCCACCCGGCCCGGCGGTAGCGGGTGCCGAAGTCGAGGCCCACCCGGAAAGGCTCCACCGGGTCGGTTCCGGCGGCGCTCAGGGCGATTACGGCCTTGGCCAGGACCAGGGGGATGTTGCGCTCGAGGCCCTCCCGGACGCGCCGCAGGTGGTGCCCGGGGGTTGGGGGCGGGACCGACACGTCCACCCACACTTCATCTCCCCGAACCTCCACCGGAAAGGTCCGCAGGTCGTCGGCCCAGGGGTCGAAGGTTCCGCCCCCCGCCAGGTCGAAGCGGGCGTGGTGCCAGTGGCAGGTGAGAATCCCTTCCCGGAGGGTGCCCCGGTGAAGGGGAAAGCCCATGTGGGGACAGCGGTTGTCCACGGCGTAAACCCGGCCGTCGACCAGAAAGAGGGCGATGGTCTGCCCGTTAACGTGGACCACCAGCCGGCCCGACCTTTTAAGCTCCTCGAGGCCGGCCGCCCGAACGAATCTGCCGCCCGCCATGGCCTCCCTCCTCCGGCCCGCAAACCTTACGGCCGGCCCCCGCCCACCAGCTCCGCCGCCCGGCGCTCCAGCTCCCGGACCCGCTCCACCTGGCGCCGGTTCCACTCGTCGTCGCTGTAGGGGGTGCCGAACCAGGCGTCCAGGATCTCCTTAAGGACAGCTTCCGAAGTGGCCCGCAGGCTCAAGGCCAGGACGTTGGCGTGGTTCCAGATTCGGGCGCCCCGGGCCGTTTCGGCGTCGTGGCAGAGGGCCGCCCGAATGCCCGGCACCTTGTTGGCGGCGATGGAGGCGCCCGTCCCGGTCCAGCACATGACGATGGCCTCGTCGGCCTCGCCCCGGGCCACCGCTTCGGCGGCCTGACGGGTCACCTCGGGCCAGTCGGCTTCCTGGCCCGCCTCCGGCCCGAAGTAAAGGACCTGGTGGCCCCGCCGCTTGAGCTCCTCCAGGAGAAGGTCCACCAGGTGGGTCCGCTCGTCGGTGCTCACCGCAATCCGCATGGCCGTCTTACCCTCCCTTCGACTTTGCCACGGCCCGGCCTACATTCGCTCCGGGGCCGTTATCCCCATGATCCGCAGGGTGTTGGCCAGGACGGTCTGGGTCGCCTTCACCAGCTTGAGCCGGGCCCGGCTCAGGTCGGCGTCTTCGGAGATCACCCGGCACTGCTCGTAAAACCCGTGGAATTCGTCGGCCAGGTCGAGGGCGTAGTGGGGGAAGTGGTGGGGCTCCAGGGTCTGGGCGGCGTTCTCCACCAGCTCGGGTAGCTGAATCAGCCGGCGGATGAGCCTCAGTTCGGCCGGATGGCCGAGGCGGTCCACGTCGCCCCCGGCGTAGTCGAGGCCCCGCTCGGCGGCGTTGCGCAGGATGCTGCAGACCCGGGCATGGGCGTACTGGATGTAATAGACCGGGTTTTCCTGGGTCTGCTGTTTGGCCAGCTCCAGGTCGAAGTCCATCTGGGTATCCGCCGACCGGCTCAGGAAGAAATAGCGGCAGGCGTCGGGGCCGACCTCATCGATCACCTCCCGCAGGGTGATGACCTCCCCGGTCCGCTTCGAGAGCCTCACCACCTCCGCCCCCCGCCTGAGGGTGACCATCTGGGTGAGGATGATGATAAGGCGGTCGGGGTCGAAGCCCAGGGCCTGGACGGCCGCCTTCATCCGGGGCACGTGGCCCTGGTGGTCGGCCCCCCAGATGTCGATGACCCGGTCGAACCGGCGGATGGCGAACTTGTCGTAGTGATAGGCGATGTCCGAGGCGAAGTAGGTGGGCAGGCCGTTGCTCCGGATAAGGACGTTGTCTTTGTCCTCCCCGAGGGCGGTGGAGACGAACCAGAGGGCCCCCTCCCGCTCCTCGACGAAGCCCCGCTCCCGCAGCAGGTTGAGAACTTTTTGAAAAAGGCTCGACTCGTAAAGGGACTGCTCCGAGTACCAGACGTCGAACTCCACCCCGAGGTCGGCCAGGTCCCGCCGGATGAGCCCGAGGATCTTTTCAACCCCCAGCTTGCCCAGGGCGAGGCGCCCCTCGGCTTCGGGCATCCGGGCGAAGCGGTCGCCGTGCTCGGCGACAATTTCCCGGGCGATATCCACCAGGTACCGGCCCGGGTAGCCGTCCGGGGGAAACTCCACCTCGCGGCCCAGGGCCTGAAGATACCGGGCCCAGAGGCTCCGGTAGAAGGCGTCCATCTGGCTGCCGGCGTCGTTGATGTAGTACTCCCGGGTGACCCGGTGGCCGGCCAGCTCCAGGATGCTGGCCAGGGTGCTGCCCAGCACCGCCCCCCGGCCGTTCCCCACGTGGAGGGGCCCCACCGGGTTGGCGCTTACGAACTCCACCTGGATGTTGAGGCCGGGCCCGGGGGCGACCCGCCCGTAATCGGGGCCGGCGGCCAGGATGGCATCCACCTGCCGGCAGAGCCAGCGTTCGTCAAGGAAGAAGTTTATAAACCCGGGCGGGGCCACCTCCACCCGGGCCAGAAACTCGGGCCGGTCCAGGTGGCGGGCGATGGCCTGGGCGATCTGGAGGGGCGGCATCCGGGCCGCCCGGGCCAGCCGGAGGGCCAGGCTCACGGCGAAATCCCCGTGCTCGGGCCGGGCCGGCCGCTCGACGGCAAACTCGGGAAGCTCCAGGGCCGGAAGCTCCCCGGCCGACTGGGCCTGCCCGAAGGCGGTTTCCACGAGGCGGTGGATCTCGTTCCGGACGGTCATTTCACCTTCTCCATCGCCTGAAGGGCCAGGTAGGCGGGACGGGGGTTGCCCTTCTCGTCGGTGATGCTCCAGTAGTACTGCTCGTCGTTGGGGGTCCAGTAGGGGGCGCAGATGTAAATAAGGCTCATCAGGCCCACCCAGGGCCGCCAGTTCTGGGCCGCCCACCGGTAGGCCCGGACGACGTACTCGGCCTGCTGCTCCGGGGTGACCGCATGCCAGCGGTAGGGGGAGTTCGGCCGGGGGTCGAAGGTCCAGCCGAACTCTAAGATTACAATCTGCTTTTTGTCGTCGCCGAACTCCACCATAACCTTCCGGTAGTCCTCGACGTGCCGGAAACTGTAGCTGCGCTTTAATTCTACCGGGCTCTTGTCATAATTTGTAAGCTCGGGGTTCCGGGCCACCTCATCGGGGTCCATCTCGGGCGGGGCCTTAAACCCGGCGGCGTGGACGCCCAGGGCGTCGAAGTAGTTCTGGGCCCCGAGCCGGTACATCTCCCGCAGGTACTGGATGTCGGGCACGGCCAGGGGGGGCGGGGCGGTGGTGGGGGAAAGGCCCCCGGATATCACCAGGGCGTCGGGGTCGGCGGATTTTATCGCCTGGTAGGCCACCTTAAGGAGCTCCACAAAGCCCTGGGGGTTGGGGCTTTTGCCCCCCCACTCCCGGGCCAGGTTGGGCTCGTTCCAGATTTGATAGGCCTGAATCCGGCCCTTGTACCGGCGGGCCAGGGCGCTCAAAAAGTCGCCGAAGTCCTGGGGATTGGCCGGCGGCCCGTGGGTGCCCTTCTGGTGGTCGGGGGGAAGGGCCCAGTCGGGGGGTATGTCCACCCGGGCTAAGAGCTTCAGGCCGGCCTTCTGGACGGCCTCGACGACCCGGTCGGGCTCGTGCCATTCGAACTGACCCTTGCCCTTGCCCTCAATGTAATTCCACTGGAACATCTGCTTGACCCACCGGAAGCCGAGCTTTTTGACCAGCTCCAGGTCCCGGTCGGTGGTGTCCGGCTGGCCCCAGAGGAAAACCTGGATTCCGTAGTCGGGGCTGGTCATCAGGGGCGGCTTGGGGGCGAAGGGGCCGATACAGCCGGCTCCCAGGACGGTGATGACCGTCAACAGGCGCCAAAGTTTTAGCTTTGTCATCGCTACTCCTCTTGGGGGGTGGGGGTTGCGCCCGGCCGCCGGGCGGCCTAGCTTACTTCAACCGAAAGGGGCATCTCCCGCAGCCGCCGGGCGACGGCCCGGTGCTCGGGCAGGCTTAAATCCGGGTCCCGGGCCAGGAGCCGCCGGGCGGCCTCCCGGGCCAGCTCCAGGAGGGAGAGGTCGGAGACCTGGGCCAGCTTCAGGTCGGGCAGGCCGCTCTGGCGGGTGCCGAAGTACTCGCCCGGCCCCCGCATTCTCAGGTCGGCCTCGGCCAGCTCCAGGCCGTTGTGGGACCGCTCCACCAGCCGGAGCCGCCCGACGGCCTCCGCCGAGGCGTTTTCGGTGAGCAGGATGCAGTAAGAGTCGGCCTCGCCCCGCCCCACCCGGCCCCGGAGCTGGTGGAGCTGGGCCAGCCCGAACCGCTCGGCCCCCTCGATGACCATCACCGTGGCGTTGGGGATGTCGATGCCCACCTCCACCACCGGGGTGGCCACCAGGATATCCAGCTCCCGGTCCCGGAAGGCCCGCATCACCCGCTCCTTTTCGGCCGCGGCCATCCGGCCGTGGAGGAGGCCCACCCGCAGGTCAGGGAAGACCTCGGCCCGCAGCCGCTCAAATTCCGCCTCGGCCGCCTTGACCTGGAGGGCCTCCGACTCCTCGATGAGGGGGCAGATGACGAAGGCCTGGAACCCCTGCCCCACCTGCTGGCGGATGAACTGATAGACCCGCTGGCGGCGCTCGGGCTCGACGAGCTTGGTCTTCACCGGCTTACGGCCGGGGGGAAGCTCGTCGATGATGGAGAGGTCCAGGTCGCCGTAAAGGGTGAGGGCCAGGCTGCGGGGGATCGGGGTGGCCGTCATCACCAGGACGTGGGGGTTTTCCCCCTTCCGCCGGAGGGCGCTCCGCTGAACCACCCCGAACCGGTGCTGTTCGTCGACCACCACCAACCCCAGGCGGGCATAGCTCACCGGCTCCTGGATGAGGGCGTGGGTGCCCACCACGATATCCACCCCGCCGGCCTGAAGGAGCCGGTAAAGCTCTTCGCGCCGCACCCGGCCGCTTTCCCCGGCCGGGCCCGCCTCAAAGAGGGCCGGCTGGGGGTCGGGCAGAGGCCAGACCCGGGCGAAGCTGGCCGTAAGGAGCCCGAGCCTGGGCCGCCAAGCTTCGGGCAGGCCCGATAGGAGGCCCACCAGGGTGTTGAAGTGCTGTTCGGCCAGAATCTCCGTCGGGGCCATCAGGGCGGCCTGGTGGCCGCTTCCCACCGCCATGAGCATGGCGGCCGCCGCCACCACCGTCTTGCCGCTCCCCACGTCCCCCTGCAGCAGCCGGTTCATCGGCCGGTCCCGGGCCAGGTCGGCCAGCACCTCCCCGAGAACCCGCTCCTGGGCGGCGGTCAGTTTAAAGGGCAGGGCGGCGATAAAGGCATCCACCAGCCCCCGCCCGTCCTGCAGGCGGGGGGCGGTGGCCTCGGCCTCGGTCAGCCGACGCCGGGTTAAGACCAAAACCTGAATATAAAAAAGCTCCTCGAAGGCCAGCCGACGCCGGGCGGCGTGGAGGGCGGCGTAATCATCCGGAAAGTGAATCTGCCGCAGGGCGGTGGTCAGGTCCGCCAGGTCGAATTCGGCCCGAAGCCAGGCCGGCAGGTCGTCGGGGATGGAATCGAGGCAGAGGTCCAGGGCGGTTTTAATCAGGCGGCGCAGGGTTTTGGGGGTGAGGCCTTCGGTGACCCGGTAGACGGGCACCAGCCGGCCGGTGTGCAAAAGCTCCTCGGCCCCGTCGTACACCTCATACTCGGGGGATTCAAAAACCTTTACCCCCCGGAAGTATTCGGTCCGGCCGCTCAGGACCAGGGTCGTGCCCGTTTTGAGGGTGCGGGCCAGGTAAGGCTGGTTGAACCAGACGACCCGGAGGGTTCCGGTGTCATCGGCCACCAGGGCCTCGGTGGCCGGCAGGCCCCGGGCCCCCAGGCGGGTGGCCTGGACGGCGATGAGGCGGCCGATGACGGTGGCCTCCTCGTGGGGCCCGAGTTCGGCGATTTTCCGGACGCGGCTCCAGTCTTCGTACCGGAAGGGAAAGTGATAGATAAGGTCCCGGAGGGTCTTGACCCCGAGGCGGCCCAGCCGGCGGGCGGTGACCCGGTCCACCCGGGGCAGCCGGGTGACGGGGTCCTCGGGCGAGAGGCCCGGGGCCGCCGGCCGGCGCCGGGGCTGCTGGGGGGCCGAAGGCCCCGCGGCCGGCGGGGCGGCCCGGTAAAGGGCGGCCCGGACGGTCCGGGCCCACTGGCAGGCCTGCTCGAGCCAGAGGAGCCGGCCGGTCGGGTCGAGGGCGGCGTAGCTTTCCAGTTCGGGGAAGCCCGCCAGTAAGTTCTGGGCGGCGGCCTGCCGGCACCAGTTGGCCAGGAACCGGTCGAGGCCCCCATCGACCGTCTGGTCCTTGCCGCCCCGTTTCAGCTCAAGCTCGATTATCTGGCAAAAACGGTCGATAAGCTCGGCCGGACTGCGGGTCAGCGGCATCATCCTGCCAGGTTTCAGTCTAACGGCCGGGGAGAAGCCGAGTCAAGGGTTTGCCCCCGGGCGGCCAAAGAGTCGGCGCAGGCGGCCGAGGAGGCCGGGTTTGGCGTCGGGCGGGGGCGGCGACCGCAGGTCGTAGCCGTGCCGGGCGGCGGCCTCCCAGAGGGCGGCGGCCAGCAGCCGAAACTCGGCCTCGGTCACCTCCCCCCCGGCGTTGAAGGCGTCGGGCGCGGCCGCCTCGAGGGCTTGCCGGGCCCAGTCGGGGCCGGCGAAGAAGAGCCGCCCGTCAAAATAGCTTAAGGTGGCCACGGCCCGGCCGCGGCCGTCGAAAACCTGGACCCGAAGGGTCGTCATCGGCCGGGGGCTTCGTCGGGGACGATTTCAACCGGGACCTCCTCGACCCGGCCGTCCCGGATGTAGAAGGCCCGGATGACCGGCCGCTCGGGGTCCTTCAAAGAGACGATAAAATAGAGGGTATCGGGCCAGTAGGCCAGGCGGATGTCGGTGGCCGAGGGGTAGGCTTCGGTGAAGGTGTGGGAGTGGTAAATTCCCAGCCACTCCCAGTCGTTTTCCCGAATCTCCTGGTCGATTTTGATCAGCTCTTTGGGGTCGACGCTGTACCGGTAGGGGCTCTGTTCGACGTTGGTGCACCGGTAAAGCTTGACGATTTGGCCATCCTTTCCGGCCAGGACCCCGCAGCACTCGTTGGGGGCCTCGGCCCGGGCGTGGGCCACCATCTCGTCGGCGTAGCGCTTGGGCAGCTTAAAGGCCATGGTCTCCGGCAAAAGGGCAAAACCCCGTAAGTATTTTAGCCGAGGCCGCCGGCCGGCCGCGCTTGACAGCCCAGGTCCCGGCGGCCAATAATAGACCGGGTTCACGGTCGGCCGGGCGGCCTCGAAAAAGGAGCTTAAACGATGCGGGTGGAGAGGCAATACACCTTCGCCGTTGACCAGGAAACCCTCTGGAACCTTATCCTCGACCCCACCGTCATCTCCAAGGTCCTGCCCGGGGTCCAGAAGCTCGAAGAGGTCGGGCCCGACGAATACAACCTGACCGCCAGCGTCGGGGTCGGCCCGGTGCGGGGCTCCTTCCGCGGCTACGTCAAGGTCTCCCAAAAGGAGCCGCCCCGCAGGTACCGGCTTCAGACCGAGATGCGGGGCGGCCCAGGTTTTGTCCGGGGCGACGGGGAGGTGGAGCTCGTCCCGGCCGACGGCCGCACCACCCTCATCTTCCGGGGGGACATCGTCGTCGGGGGCATGCTGGCCAGCGTCGGCCAGCGGCTGGTCGAGGCGACGGCCACCATGCTGATGGACCAGGGCTTTAAGTCCCTCGAGGCCGAAATTAACTCCCGGCTGCAAAAATAACTCGAAAGGGGGTAGCTGAAGGCTATGGCCAGGGTTTCTATTCGCATTAACGGGGTTCTCCACGAAGCGGATGTGGAGCCGAGGCTTCTCTTGGTCCACTTTATCCGGGAGGTCGCCGGCCTGACCGGCACCAACATCGGCTGCGATACCAGCCAGTGCGGGGCCTGCACCGTCATCGTGAACGGCCGGGCGGCCAAGTCGTGCACCTTCCTGGCCGTCCAGGCCGACGGGGCCGAGATCATGACCATCGAGGGACTGGCCAAAGACGGCCAGCTCCACCCGATTCAGCAGGCCTTCTGGGAAAAGCACGGCCTCCAGTGCGGCTACTGCACCCCGGGCATGATTATGACGGCCTATCATTTTCTCCAGATGAATCCGAACCCGACCGAGGAGCAGATCCGCCACGCCCTGGAGGGCAACATCTGCCGCTGCACCGGCTATCACAACATCGTTAAGGCCATCCAGTACGCCGCCGAGCTGATGCGGGGCGGTGCCCCGGCCGGAACCCCGGCCGACTGACCGGACGGATTCTGGGAACGTGATGCGGAGGAGGTAAGATGGTTCAGGCACCAGAGCGCCTCTTTGGAGCGGAGATCAAGCGCAAAGAAGACCCCAGGTTTATCACCGGCCAGGGCACCTACGTCGACAACCTGAAGTTCGTCGGCACCGTTTACCTGGCCATCCTCCGAAGCCCGTATGCCCACGCCCGGATAAAGAAAATCGACGCCGGCCGGGCCAGGGCCCACCCGGGAGTCCTGGCCGTTTTTACCGGCGAGGACCTGCGCCGGGACGGCATCGAGTCGATCCCGGTGGGCTGGCTTTTGCCGGATATAAAGCTTGTGCCCCACTATCCCCTGGCGGTGGATAAGGCCCGCTACGTGGGGGACGGGGTGGCGGCAGTGGTGGCCGCCGACCGCTACACCGCCTACGACGCCCTCAACCTCATCGACGTCGAATACGAGCCCCTGCCGGCCGTGGTCGACCAGGAGGCCGCCACCAAACCGGAGGCCCCCCGGATTCACGACGAGGCCCCCAACAACATCTGCTTTAGATTCACCCTCTCGGGCGGGGACGTCGACCAGGCCTTCGCCGAGGCCGACGGGGTGGTCCGGCAGAAGATCATCAACCACCGGGTGAGCGGAAGCTCGGTGGAGCCCCGGGCGGCCCTGGCCGTCTTCCACCCGGCCACTGGCGAGCTTACCCTTTACAACACCAACCAGAACCCCCACCTGATCCGCCTCCTGCTGGCCCTGACCATGAACTACCCCGAGCACAAGGTCCGGGTCATCGCCCCAGACGTGGGCGGGGGCTTCGGCACGAAGATTTACCTTTATCCGGACGAGGTGGTGGCCTGCTACGCCGCGATGAAACTGGGCCGGCCGGTGAAGTGGGTCGAGACCCGCAGCGAGTACCTGCGGGCCACCATCCACGGCCGGGACCACATAACCTACTTCGAGGCGGCCTATAAAAAAGACGGGACCATAACCGGCCTCAAGGTGACCACCTACGCCAACCTCGGGGCGTATATCTCCCCCTTCGGGCCCCTCATCCCCACGTTTCTGTACGCCCCAATGCTCCACGGGCCTTATAAGCTCCCCAACGTGAGCGCCGAGGTCTACGGGGTCTTTACCAACACGACGCCGGCCGACGCAACCCGGGGGGCCGGCCGGCCCGAGGCCACCTACCTGCTGGAAAGGATGGTAGACCTGGTTGCCCGGGAGCTTAATATGGACCCGGCGGAGGTCCGGCGCCGGAACGTGCTGGGGCCCTTTGAGAACTACCAGACGCCCATGGCCTTCGTTTACGACAGCGGCAACTACCCGGCCGCCCTGGAGCGGGCCCTGGAAATCGTCGGCTACCGGGAGCTGCGGGAAGAGCAGCGCCGCCTTCGGGAACAGGGCCGGTATATCGGCATCGGCCTCTCGACTTATGTGGAGGTGACCGGGGCCGCCCCGTCCCAGATCGCCGTCTCTTTGGGGGCCCAGGCCGGCCTCTTTGAGAGCGCCGTCGTCCGGGTGCACCCCACGGGGAAGGTGACGGTCTTTACCGGCTCCCACACCCACGGCCAGGGCCACGAGACCACCTTCGCCCAGGCCATCGCCGACCAGTTCGGCATCGCCTTAGACGACGTCGAGGTCGTCCACGGGGACACCGACGCCATCCCCTTCGGCCTGGGGACCTACGGCAGCCGCTCGACGCCGGTGGGCCTTACGGCGGCCTACGTCGCCGGGCAGCGGGTCATCGAGAAGGCGACCAAGATCGCCGCCCACCTGCTGGAGGCGGCCGAGGCCGACGTCGTCTTCGAGCGGGGCCGCTTCTTCGTCCGGGGCGCCCCGGAGCGGGCGGTCACCTTCCAGGAGGTGGCCCTCGAGGCCTACATGCCCCGGAAGATCCCGGCCGATCTGGAGCTGGGCCTGGAGGCGACGGCCTTCTTTAACCCGAGCAACTTCGTCTTCCCCTTCGGAACCCACGTGGCCGTGGTGGAGGTGGACCCCGAGACCGGGCAGGTAAAGCTTCTCCGATACGTGGCCGTCGACGACGTCGGCCGGGTGATAAACCCGCTGGTGGTGGACGGCCAGGTCCACGGCGGGGTCGTCCACGGGCTGGGCCAGGCCCTCTGGGAATACATCGTTTACGACGAGCAGGGCAACCTGCTTACGGGCACCTGGCTCGACTACGCCATGCCCAAGGCCGCCGACCTGCCCTTCATCGAGACGGACCGGCTGGTGACCCCCTCCCCGGCCAATCCCCTGGGGGTGAAGGGGGCGGGGGAGACCGGGACCATCGCGTCCACACCGGCCGTCGTAAACGCCGTTATCGACGCCCTGGCGCCCTTCGGGGTAAAGCATATCGACATGCCCCTGACCCCGGAGCGGGTCTGGCGGGCCCTTCGGGCCGCCCAGGGCTGAAAATTTAACCCAGCGCAAAGGAGGTTGGAAGGATGTTTCCGGCCGCTTTTGAATACCACGCCCCGACAACCCTCGAAGAGGCCCTGGAACTTCTCTGGCGAAATCCGGAGGCCAAGGTTCTGGCCGGGGGCCACAGCCTCATCCCGGCGATGAAGCTCCGGCTGGCGACCCCCCCGGCCCTGGTGGACCTGCGCCGGATTCCGGGCCTTTCGGGCATCCGCCTCGAGGGCGACCGCCTGGTCATCGGGGCGATGACCACCTATTACGACGTCCAGACCTCGGACCTGGTCCGCCAGCACGTGCCGGTCCTGGCCGAGGCCACCGACGTGGTGGGGGACCTGCAGGTCCGGAACTGGGGGACGGTCGGGGGCAGCCTGGCCCACAGCGACCCGGCCGGCGACTACCCGGCCATCATGCTGGCCCTCGGGGCCGAAATCCGGGCCCGGGGACCCCAGGGGGAGCGGACGATCCCCATCGACGAGTTCTTTGTGGGGATGTTTGCCACCGCCCTCCAGCCCGGGGAGGTGCTCACCGAGGTTCGGGTGCCGGTGATGGGCCCCGGCACGGGCGCGGCCTACGTGAAGTTTCCCCACCCGGCCTCCCGCTACGCGGTGGTGGGGGTCTGCGCCGTGGTCACCCGGGCGGATAACGTCTGCCGCCAGGCCCGAATTGCCGTCACCGGCGCCACCCTTCACGCCACCCGGGCTACCGCGGCCGAACAGGCCCTTCAGGGCCAGCCCCTTAACCCGGATACCATCCGTAGCGCCGCCGAGCGGGCCCCGGAGGGCCTCACCATCGTCGGCGACCGGGTCTTCGCCTCCGAGGAATACCGGACCCACCTGCTCCGGGTCCTCACCCGGCGGGCCCTCCAGGCGGCCGTCGAAAAAATCCGCTGAAGGAGGTCAAGCCATGGCTCAGGCCGTCGCCCCGGGTCGACTGATGGGCACGCCCTTAAAGCGCAAAGAAGACCCCCGGTTTATCACCGGGCAGGGAACCTACGTGGACAGCCTCAAGCTGCCGGGGATGGTTTACCTGGCCATCCTCCGAAGCCCGTATGCCCACGCCCGGATAAAGAAAATCGACACCGGCCGGGCTAAGGCCCACCCGGGGGTCCTGGCCGTCTACACGGCCGAGGACCTTAAAAAGGCCGGGGTTAAGCCGATGCCCGTTGCCGCCCGCCTGCCGGGAAGCAGGGTTCCCGAGCGGTATCCCCTGGCCGTGGACCGGGTCCGGTTCGTGGGGGAAGGGGTGGCGGCGGTGGTGGCCGCTGACCGCTACACCGCCCGGGATGCCCTGGACCTTATCGAGGTGGAGTATGAGCCCCTTCCGGCCGTGGTCGACCCGGAGGCGGCGGTAAAACCCGATGCGCCCCGGCTCTTTGACGACATTCCCGACAACATCTCTTTCCGGCGGCAGGTTTCGGCCGGGGACGTGGAGCGGGCCTTTGCCGAGGCCGACGGGGTTGTCCGGGAGCGGCTCATCAACCACCGGCTGGTCCCCAACGCGATGGAGCCCCGGGCGGCCGTGGCCTGGTACCAGCCCGGCACGGGGGAGCTTCTCCTTTACGGCACCAACCAGAACCCCCACATCATCCGGTCCTGGCTTATCTCGGTGATCGACCTTCCCGAGCACAGGGTCCGGGTCATCGCCCCGGACGTGGGCGGGGGCTTCGGGAGCAAGATCTTTCTTTACCCGGACGAGGTGGTCGCCGCCTTTGCGTCCATGCAGCTGGGCCGGCCGGTAAAGTGGGTGGAGGACCGGAGCGAGAACTTCCGGGCCACCATCCACGGCCGGGACCACGTCACCGACTTCGAAGCGGCCTACAAGCGGGACGGCACCCTCCTCGGCCTCAGGGTGAAAACCTACTCCAACCTGGGGGCCTATCTCTCCCAGTACGGGCAGGCCATTGCCGGGGTCCTCTACACCGCCATGCTCCACGGGGCCTACCGGCTTCCCAACGTGAGCGCCGAGGTCATCGGGGTGCTCACCAACACCACCCCCACCGACGCCTACCGGGGGGCCGGCCGGCCCGAGGCGGCCTACCTGTTGGAGCGGGTGGTGGACCGGGTGGCCCGGGAGCTTAACCTGGACCCGGCCGAGATTCGGCGGCGCAATTTCATCCCGCCTTTTGATAATTCTTACCGGACGCCCCTGGGCACGGTTTACGACAGCGGCGACTACGAGAAGGCCCTGAACCGGGCCCTGGAAATCGTCGGCTATGACCGGTTGCGGGCGGAGCAGCGCCGCCTTCGGGAGCAGGGCCGGTATATCGGCATCGGCCTCTCGACCTACGTGGAGATTACGGGGCTTTCGCCCACCATCGACGGGACCCACATCCGGGTCCACCCGACGGGCAAGGTGGAGGTCTTCACCGGCACCCACGCCCACGGCCAGGGCCACGAGACCACCTTCGCCCAGCTGGTGGCCGACCAGTTCGGCATCTCCCCCGACGACGTGGAGGTCCACCACGGGGATACCGGGAGCATCCCCTACGGCGGGGGCACTTCCGGCAGCCGGTCGGCCCCGGTGGGCGGTTCGGCCACCTACCAGGCGGCCCTTAAGGTCGTCGAGAAGGCCCGAAAGATTGCCGCCCACCTGCTGGAGGCGGCCGAGGCCGACGTCGAGTTCGAGGGCGGCCGCTTCTTCGTCCGGGGCGCCCCGGAAAAGGGGGTAACCTTCCAGCAGGTGGCGGCCGCCGCCTACAACCCGGGCCGCCTGCCCCCGGATATCGAGCCGGGCCTCGAGGCCACGGCCTTTTACAGCCTGCCCGCCAACGCCTGCCCCTTCGGGGCCCACGTGGCCGTGGTGGAGGTGGACCCCGAGACCGGGCAGGTAAAGCTTCTCCGATACGTGGCCGTCGACGACTGCGGCCGGGTGATGAACCCGCTGGTGGTGGACGGCCAGGTCCACGGCGGGGTCACCCAGGGGGTCGGCCAGGCCCTCTGGGAGTATGCGGCCTACGACGAGCAGGGCAACCTGCTCACGGGCTCCCTGCTGGACTACGCCCTGCCGGTGGCCAGCTACCTGCCGTCCTTTGAGACAGACCGGACCGAGACCCCCTCGCCGGTGACCCCCCTCGGGGTGAAGGGGGTTGGGGAGGCCGGGACCATCGGCGCAACCCAGGCCGTCGTAAACGCCGTTGTGGACGCCCTGGAGCCCTTCGGGATCAAGTATCTCAACATGCCCCTGACCCCCGAGCGGGTCTGGCGGGCCCTCCAGGCGGCCCGGGCGGGCTGAGAGGGGGCCGAACGGAAAAGGCCGCCGGGCCGGGGATCTCCCCGGCCCGGCGTTTTGGTCAAAGGGGGTAAAATTTAAAGACCGGCTTTACATGGTCAGACTGGGCAAGTTTCGCCTGAACCTCCTTCCGCCCTCCGGGGACGAGTTTTACCGCCTCTTTGAGGCCGGGGCCGACCTGATGGTTCAGGCGGCCGAGCTTACCTGGAAGCTTTTCGAGGTCTGCGACCGGGTTGCCGAAAGGGCGGCGGAGGTCCGGGCCCTGGAGGAGCGGGCCGACGAAATAACCCACCTGGTGATGCGCCAGCTCCACCGGAGCTTTCTTACTCCCTTTGAGCGGGGCGATGTGGCCAGCCTGGCCCACACCCTGGACGAGGTGGTCGATTACCTGGAGGATGCGGCCGCCCACGCCGCCCTCTATCAGGTCCGCCGGCGGGACCCGGCGGCCGTGCGCCTGGCCGAGCTGGTGAGCCTTCAGGCGGCGGAAGTCCGGGCGGCCGTGCGGCTCCTCCGGGACCCCCGGGCCGGCCGGCAGACCCTGGAGCGGACGGTGGAGATTAACCGGCTGGAAAACGAGGCCGACGCCGTCTTTCGGCAGGCCGTGGCCGACCTGATGACCGGAAAATACGACCTGCTGGAGGTGCTCCGCTGGCGGGACATCTACCAGGGCCTTGAGTCGGCCACCGACCGGGCCGAAGACGTGGCCAACATCTTAGAGGGGATCGTCCTGGAACGGGCTTAGGTGGACAAGACGCTGGTCGCCGTCGGGCTGGTGGTTATCCTCGGCCTGGCCTTCGAATTCGTAAACGGGTTTCACGACGCCGCCAACGCCATCGCCACGGTGGTGGCAACCCGGGTCCTTACCCCGGCCCGGGCCGTGCTTATGGCCGGGGTTTTGAACTTCCTGGGGGCGGTATCGGGCACGGCCGTGGCCACCACCCTGGGCCGGGACCTGGCGGACGCCGGGGCGGTGGACCAGTGGACGGTGGTGGTCGGCCTTTCGGCCGCCATTATCTGGGACCTCATCACCTGGTACGCCGGCCTGCCCACCAGCAGCCACGCCCTCATCTTCGGAATTGTGGGCTCGGCCGTGGCCACCGCCGGCCCGGGGGTGGTTAAGGCCGGCGGCCTCCTGAAGGTGGGGGCCGGCCTGGTCTACTCGCCGGTGCTGGGGTTTCTGGCGGCGGCCGCCCTGATGCTGGCCATCTTCTGGGTCTTCCGCCATTCCACCTGGTGGCTGGTTACCCGCCTTTTCGGGCGGCTTCAGCTCCTTTCGGCCGCCTGGATGGCCTTCTCCCACGGCAGCAACGACGGCCAGAAGACGATGGGGGTTATCGCCCTGGCCCTCTTCAGCGGCGGCCTGCTCGGACCGGAGTTTTACGTTCCCCTCCGGGTGATGGTGGCGGCGGCCCTCGCCATCGCCCTGGGGACCACCGCCGGGGGCTGGCGGATCATCAAGACCCTGGGCTACCGGGTTGCCCACCTGCAGCCGGTCCACGGCTTTGCGGCCGAAACGGCCGCCGGCACCGTCATCGAGGTGACCAGCCGGGTCGGGATACCCATCAGCACCACCCACGCCATCAGCGCCGCTATAATGGGAGTGGGGCTGGCCCGGGGGGCCAGGCAGGTCCGGTGGCTGGTGGCCGGGCGGATCGTGGCCGCCTGGGTGCTCACCATCCCGGGCTGCTTCGCCCTGGGCTGGGCCCTGCGCACCCACGGGAACCTTCTGGTGGCATAACAATGGGTGATAACCGCCCCATCGTCGGCGTGACCATGGGCGACCCGGCCGGGATCGGCCCCGAGATCGTGGCCAGGGCCCTGGCCCGCCCCGAACTTTACCGGGAGGTGCGGCCGGTGGTCCTGGGGGATGCGGCCCTGCTGGCCCGGGCCGCCGAAATCTCCGGCCTCAAACTCGACATAAATATAGTCGAGTCGCCGGGGGCGGGGCGGTTTGTGCCCGGGGTTGTGGACCTGGTCCCGGTGACGGCCCTCGACCCCGACCGGGTTCGGTTCGGGCAGGTTCAGCCCCTGGCCGGTTGGGCCTCCTTTGAATACATAAAGAAGTCGGTGGAGCTGGCCCTGGGGGGCCAGCTGGAGGCGGTAGCCACCGCTCCCATCAATAAGGCCGCCCTCCAGGCCGCCGGCATCCCCTACCTGGACCACACCCAGGCCTACGCCGCCCTCACCGGGTCGGCCGGGGTTGTAACCATGTTTGTGGTCGGGGAGCGGCTTAAAATCTTCTTCGCCACCCGGCACGTGGCCCTGCGGCAGGCCATCGCCGAGCTCACCGTCGACCGGGTTTACGAGGTGCTGGTCCTGGCCGACCGGGCCCTCCGGCGGTTCGGGTTTGCCGGGCCCCGCTTTGGGGTGGCGGCCCTCAACCCCCACGCCGGGGAGGGGGGGCTTTTCGGGGATGAGGAGCTTACGGTGCTGGCCCCGGCCATCGCCCGGGCCCGGGAAGCCGGGGTCCGGGCCGAGGGTCCGGTTCCGGCCGACTCGGTCTTTTACCTGTGCCTTCGGGGACATTTCGACGCCGTAATCTCCCTTTACCACGACCAGGGCCACATCGCCGCCAAAACCTACGATTTCGACCGGACCGTTTCCCTCACCACCGGCCTGCCCTTTGTCCGGACCTCCGTCGACCACGGGACGGCCTACGACATCGCCGGCCGGGGCATCGCCCGGGCCGAAAGCATGGCCGAGGCCATCCGGGTCGCGGGGGAGTATGCCCGCCGGCTTCAGGCCGCCCGCCCGCCGGCCCCGGGAGGCTGAGATGACGGCCGGGGCCGACCTGAGGCTCCTCCGGGAGGAGTATGACAACCTCTCGGCCTGCATCCGGTGCGGCCTCTGCCTTTCGGTCTGCCCCACTTACCAGGTTTCCTTCAAAGAGGAGGAGGGGCCCCGGGGCCGCATCGCCATGCTCAAGGCCCTGGTCGAGGGCCACCTGGGCCTCACCCCCGACCTGGTGGAGCACGAGCTTAACTGCCTGGTCTGCGAGGCCTGCACGGCCATCTGCCCGGCCGGCTTCCGGATGGAGCCGGCCCAGGTCGCCTTCCGGGCGGCCCTCCCCGACGGGGTGCCCCGGGCGGTCCGGTTCGGGCTGGAATATTTCCTGGGCGACCTGGGCCGGCTGCGCCGGCTGGTCCGGCTGATGGCCCTGGGCCAGCGGGCCGGCCTGGCGGCGCTGGCCGCCCAGCTGGACCTTTTCGGCCTGCGGCGGCTCGGCCGGTTTCTGCCCGACCTGCCCGCATCCTTCATCGTGCCCCGGGGGCAGGTCTGGCGGCCCGCCGCCGGGCCCGTCCGCTACCGGGTGGCCCTCCTGACCGGGTGCGTGATGAGCACCGTCTTTGCCGAGGTTACCCGGGCCACGGTCCGGGTGCTTACGGCCAATGGCTGCGAGGTGGTGGCGGCGGCCGGGCAGGGCTGCTGCGGGGCCCTGCACCTGCACAGCGGCCTTTTAGGGTCGGCCCGCCGGCTGATCGAAAACAACGTCCGGGCCTTCGACCCCGACGGCTTCGACGCCATCGTCGTAAACTCGGCCGGGTGCGGCACCGCCCTTAAAACCTACGACCATTTCGTGCCGGGGTCCCGGGCGGCGGCCATCGCCCGGAAGACCCGGGACATTACGGAGTTTCTGGACGAAATCGGCCTGGTTCCGCCCCCGGGGGAGGTGCCGGTGGTGGCCACCTACCAGGAGCCCTGCCACCTGGCCCACGCCCAGCGGATTACGGCCGCCCCCCGGCGGCTTCTTCGGGCGATCCCGGGCCTGCGGCTGGTGGAGCTGGCCGAGTCGGCCCTCTGCTGCGGCAGCGCCGGAATTTACAACCTCACCCGCCCGGCCTTTGCCGATGCCCTGATGGCCCGCAAGGTTCGGCAGGTTCTGGCCACCGGGGCCCAGGTGGTGGTCACCGCCAACCCCGGCTGCTACCTGCAGCTGCTGGCCGGGCTGCGGGCGGCCGCCGGCGACGGCCGGCCCGCCGTCGAGGTGCGGTTCCTGGTGGAGCTTCTGGACCGGGCTTATCAGGGTGCGGCCCGGCCGGTCCTGACGGAGGCTGGCCGGTGAACCGGGAGGGGCTCATCGCCGCCCTGGCCGCCATCGTCGGGGACGATGGGGTCCATTACCGGCCGTCGGAGCTGGTGGCCTATTCGGTCGACGGCACCTTCCAGCAGGCCCTGCCGGACCTGGTGGTATCGCCGACCAGCACCGGGCAGGTGGCGGCGGTGGTGCGGGTGGCGGCCGAGGCCGGAATCCCCATCGTGCCCCGGGGGGCCGGAACCAGCCTGGCCGGTGGGACCATCCCGGTCGGGGGCGGGCTGGTGGTGAACCTGGCCCGGATGAACCGGATCCTGGAGATTGACCGGGCCAACGGGGTGGCCGTCGTCGAGGCCGGGGTGGTGACGGCCGAACTGCAGCGGGCGGTGGAGGGGGAGGGCCTCTTTTACCCGCCCGACCCGGCCAGCCTCAACCAGTCCACCATCGGGGGAAACGTGGCCACCAACGCCGGGGGTCCCCGCTGCCTTAAATACGGGGTCACCCGGGACTACGTGCTGGGACTCACGGTGGTGCTGGCCGACGGCCGGGTCTTGCGGCTCGGGGGAAAGCTCATCAAAAACAAGACGGGCTATCCGCTGGCCCAGCTTTTCGTCGGCTCCGAGGGGACCCTGGGGATCATCACCGAGGTGGTCCTTAAGCTTCTGCCCCGGCCCCGGCACCGGGCCACCGCCCTGGCCGTCTTTCCCCGGCTGGACGATGCCGCCCGGGCCGTGAATGCCATCCTGGGGGCCGGCATCCTGCCGGTGGCCCTTGAGCTTATGGACAACCTGACCATAAACGTCGTCGAGGACTACCTCCGGGCCGGCCTGCCCCGGGAGGCCGAGGCCCTGCTCATCCTGGAGCAGGACGGCAACCACCCCGGGGCGGTCCGGGCCGACGTGGAGCAGATGGCCGCCATCTGCGGCGAGCTGGGGGCCTCCGCCGTCCAGGTGGCCGCCGACGAGGCGGGGCGGGAGCGGCTCTGGCAGGCGAGGCGGGCGGTCTCGCCGGCCCTGGGGCGGCGGGGCCGCAACAAGCTGGGGGAGGATATCGTGGTGCCCCGGGCGGCCATTCCCGAAATGGTCCGCCGAATCCGGCAGATCGGGCGGGAATACGGGTTTGAGATCCCCGTCTTCGGCCACGCCGGGGACGGCAACCTCCACCCCAACATCATCTTCGACCTGCGCCGGCCAGGGGAGCTGGAGCGGGTCGAGCGGGCGGCGGCCGCCATCTTCCGGGCCGCCCTGGAGCTGGGGGGCACCCTTACCGGGGAGCACGGCATCGGGACCCTCAAACGGGAGTTTCTGACCGAGGCTTTGGGGCCGGATGCCGTCGAAGTTATGCGCCGGCTGAAGGGGGCCCTGGACCCCAAGGGGCTTTTTAACCCCCACAAGATGTTCCCCGAAGCCGACGGTGCGGAGGGGTTCTTGCGGCGACTGCCCCTGCTGGGAACGGCCGAAGCCCCCGGCTAATCCGGGACGGGACGGGCGGCCTTGACCGGCCCGGCCTCGGGGGCGGCCCGAAGCCTTGAGACGGCAATGGCCGAGATGCCCCCCAGGACCACCGTAAGCAGGATCAGGCCGTCGACCCCCCGCCAGTCGGCGAAGATTCCCCCCAGGCTGCTGCCGATAAGCTGGCCCACCCCGAGCAGGACCGAATAGATGCCCATAATGGTGCCCCGCTCGGCCTGGAACCGCTCGGAGATGGCCCCCAGGTAGCTGAGGGCGGCGGGGGTAAAGCCGCTCATCACCAGGAGGCCGGCGGCCGAAATCACCAGCAGGACCACAATGCGGGTGTGGTTTGCGCCGACCGAGTGATTCAGGAGGAAGAGGCTTGCGGCCGTAAGGCCCAGACCCGCCAGGCCGATGCGCATGGCCCGGACGGACCCAACCCGGCCGAGGAGCTGGCCCCAGGCCACCACCCCGACGACGAAGAGGAGCACGACTACCCCGGCGGCGGTGCCGAATTCGGAGCCGCTGAAGCCCCCCACCAGGAGCTGGTGGGGGTCCTTGCGGCGGGTCAGCTGGAAGGCGGCGTGGCTCAGCCAGACGCCCACCACGGCGTTGACGGCGACCCAGGCGGGCGCCAAGCCGAGAATGTAGCGGAGGCCCGCCGCCAGCTCCTTGAGCCGCCAGTGGCCGGCCCCAGCCCCAGCCCCCCGCCGAACGGGAACGGTGGTGAGGGCCAGGAGGCTCAGGCCGTAGAGGCCGGCCACCACCCCGAAGGCCCAGCGGTGCAGAAGGTCCCAGAGGAAGCCGGCGGCCACCACCCCGCTGCCCAGCCCGAGGATGGTGGCGGCCTCAAAAAGGGCCATCACCCGGCCCCGCCGGGCCTCGTCTTCCCCGGCCTCGTCGGCCAGAATGCTCAGCATCGGCGGGGTCGAAACCCCGGCCGAAAGCCCCTGACAGAGCTTGGCGGCAAACACCCCGAGGAGGGCGTTGGAGAGGGCCACGAAGGGGATGGCGACGACCCCGAAGATGGGGCCTAGAAGAAGGGGCCGGCGCCGGCCCCACAGGTCGCTCAGGGTTCCGGCAAGGGGGGCGCTGAGCAGTTCGGCAATGTAAAATCCGGCGATGGCAAACCCCAGGGACGAGGCCTTAACGGGGTGGAAACCGGCGGCGTCTAGGGCCCCGAATTTTAAATTAATCAGGGTGCCGGCGGCCGCGGCCGCCAGGCGCAGTAGATATGCCCCCACAAAAAGGAGCCCCAGGGAATTCACCATCCTGCCTCCGATTGCGGCCGGTCTTCCTGGCCTGCGGCCATTTAATTATAGCTTTTAAAACGGGGCCTAGATGGAGGTAGTCCGGGGCAGGCCGAGCAGGCTCCGGGCCATGGTAATTTCCCCCAGGTGGCCGAAGCCGTGGCAGAGGCAGACCTGCAAGAGGGCCTGGCCTCCCAGAAGCTCCCCGAGGGGCTTTATGGTGAAGGCCCGGCCCAGGGTTTCCTCGTCGACTTCGGCCAGGAACGCCCGGGTTGCCGACCAGACCTGCCGCATGTAGTCTTTAAAGGCCTCAGTGTCCCCGATGCGGAGGGCCTGGGCCTCGGCTAGGCTCATCCCCGTGCCCTGGACCCCCTTGGGGGGCAGGCCCAGCTTTTCGGCCCACCCCCCTTCCATCCAGACGGTGGGCCGCCCCTGCAGGACGAACCGGACGATGTTGTCCTCGGTGCGGACGTAGTGCCAGACGGTGAAGCCGATGTGGTTGGCCTGGGGCGCCGGCAGGGCGTGCCACTGCTCCGGCGTCAGGTCCGCCACCGCCCGGTCGTAAAGGCCGTGGAGCCGCTCAAACTCGGCCCGGATCTGGGCCAGCCAGTCGAACTTCGACATCCGGATTCTCCCCCTTCTGTTCTGGCAGAAGATTATAACCGGTCTTTGTGCAAGCTGCACAAATGCCCGGTCCCGATTTCTTGCGGCCCGACATAGGCCGGGCCCCGGCCCTCGGCTTACACTGGAACCGGAGACCGACGATGACCGGAGGTATTATTTTATGACGCAGATTGCTAAGGACGCCATAACCTCGGTTTACCCGAACCCGACGGCCGAGGATGTGCTGGAGTTTGCCCGCAGTCGCGGGGCGCAGTTTATCGATTTTAAGTTCGTGGACCTGCCCGGCACCTGGCAGCACTTTTCGGCCCCGGTGGCCGCCCTGAGCCCCCGGGACCTGGAGGAAGGTCTGGGCTTCGACGGGTCCAGCATCCGGGGTTTCCAGGCCATCCACGAAAGCGACATGCTGGTGGTTCCGGACCCGAAGACGGCCTTCATGGACCCGGTCTACAAGGTTCCGACCCTGAGCATCATCTGCGACGTCTACGACCCCATCTCCCGGCGGCCGTACACCCGGGACCCCCGGCACATCGCCCGGAAGGCCGAACGCTTCCTGGCCGAGACGGGGATCGCCACCACCGCCTACTTCGGGCCGGAAGTGGAGTTTTACATCTTCACCGACCTGCGCTTTGACCAGACCAGCCACTCGGGCTTTTACTACATCGGCTCCGACGAGGGAATCTGGGACTCAGGGGCCAACGGGCAGGGCGGCCGGAACCTGGCCTACCGGCCCCGCTATAAAGAGGGCTATTTCCCGGTTCCCCCGACCGACAAGCTGCAGGACCTGCGGTCCGAGATCGTCCTGCGGCTGATGCAGGTCGGGGTTCAGGTGGAAGTTCACCACCACGAGGTGGGTACGGCCGGTCAGGGGGAGATCGACATGCGCTTCCAGACCCTGACCAGGATGGCCGACAACGTGATGATTTATAAATACATCATCAAAAACACCTGCAACGAGCGGGGCTACGTGGCCACCTTCATGCCGAAGCCCATCTTCGGCGACAACGGCTCCGGGATGCACACCCACGTCAGCCTCTGGAAGGACGGGACCAACCTCTTCTTCGACGAGACGGGCTACGCCCTCCTTTCGGACCTGGCCCGCTGGTTCATCGGCGGCCTGCTGGCCCACGCCCCGTCGTTGCTGGCCCTCTGCGCCCCGACCACCAACTCCTACCGGCGGCTGGTTCCGGGCTATGAGGCGCCCATCAACTTGGTCTACTCCCAGCGCAACCGCAGCGCCTGCGTCCGGATCCCCATGTACAGCGACAACCCGGCCGCCAAGCGCATCGAGTTCCGGCCGCCGGACCCGTCGGCCAACCCCTACCTGGCCTTCGCCGCCATCCTGATGGCCGGCATCGACGGCATCATCAACCGGACCGAGCCGCCGGCCCCCATCGACAAGGACCTTTACGAGCTGGAGCCGGAGGAGGCGGCCGCCATCAAGTCGACGCCGGGCTCCCTGGGCGAGGTCCTGGACGCCCTGGGGCAGGACCACGAATACCTGCTCCGGGGGGATGTCTTCACCCCCGACGTCATCGAGACCTGGATAAACTACAAGCGGGAGCGGGAGCTAAAGCAGGTAAACCTCCGGCCCCACCCCTACGAGTTTTACCTCTACCACGACGTCTGACCGGGGGACGGCCAGAAATACTGCGGGCGGGAAATTTTCTCCCCGCCCGCAGTATTTTTCAGGGGCTTAAACTAAGCCGGGTAAAAGCTCCACCACCAGCCGGTTGGCCGAAAGGTCGACCTCTTTGATAACGTCCTCGATGGCCGGCAGCAGGACCTCCCGGCCCTCGGCGGAGCGGACGACGTAGACGTCGTTGGCGCCGGTCACGATGATGTCCACCACCCTGCCCAGGACCTCCCCGGCGGTGGTGACGGCCTCGAGGCCGAGGATCTGGAAATGATAGTAGGTGTCGGGGGGCAGGGGGACGGTCTCGGAGACGGGGACCTCGATGAGGCGGTTCCGGAGGGAGGCCGCCTCCTCCGGGGTCTCGATGCCCGCGAACTTGATGAGGATTCCGTCCCCCGTGAACCGGCGCCGCTCGATGGTGTAAGGCTGCTCGTCGATATAGACGGTCTTGAGGTCCTTAAAGCGCTCCGGGAAGTCGGTCAGAAGCTGGACCTTAACCTCGCCCCGGACGCCGTAAGGCCGGCGGACCTTGCCGATGGCCACGAACTTAAGCTCCACCATGGTCGGGTCAAGGGCTCTGCTCCTGGACCAGCTCGACCTGAACCCGCTCGCCCCGCCGGGCGGCCACGGCCCGCAGGATGGTGCGGACGGCCTGGATCACCTGGCCCTGGCGGCCGATAACCCGGCCGACATCCTCCGGGGCGACCCGGACCCGGAAGACCCGGACCCCGCCCGCGTCGGCCTCCTCCACCCTCACCTCCTCGGGCCGGGTGGCCACCGACCTCACGACGAATTCGACGAAGGATTTCACCGGCGGCCTCCCAGGTCGACCCCGGCCCGGGCCAGGAGGCGGGCGACGGTGTCGGTGGGCTGGGCCCCTTTGCGGAGCCACTCCCGGACCTTATCGGCGTCGACCCGCAGGGTGAAGGGCTCGGTGAGGGGGTCGTAAATCCCCACCATGTCGATATACTCCCCGTCCCGGGGCGCCCGGGCGTCGGCCACCACGATCCGGTAAAAGGGCCGGTTTTTGCTTCCCATCCGGCGCAGGCGAATTCGCAGCATTCAGGTCGGTCCTCCAGGTTTTCGTTCTGTCCGAATAAAAATTATACCCCAGGGGCCTTTTTCGGCCGCGGAATGGGGGTCCGGCCCGGAGATCGCCGGCGGTATCAGGCGGGGCGGGCGGAAGCCCCCAGGGCCCGGACCAGGCCGTTGCGCCAGGCGTCGGCCAGGAGGCCGAGGGGCAGGTCGACGATGCCCTTTATGGTGAACCGCCGGCCCCCGACGATGCCCAGCTTGGTCAGCGGAACCCCGAAGTTGCGGGCCAGCTCCTGAAGCCGGGGATACTGCCCCGGGCTTACCGAGACCACGACCCGGCTCTGGGTTTCGCCGAAGAGGGCCACATCCAGCCGGCCCCCGGGGTCGAAGGCCCAGTCCCGGAAGCCGATATCCCCGCAAATACAGCATTCGGCCAGGGCCACCGCCAGGCCCCCCTCCGAGCAGTCGTGGGCCGACCGGATGATCCCCCGGCGGACCCCTTCCAGGACCGTAAGCTGGACCCGCCGCTCCAGGTCCAGGTCGATGGCGGGCTCGCCCCGGACCTGGTTGTGGATTAAGCTCAGGTATTCGCTCCCGGCCAGGGCGGCCGCCGGGTCGGCCCCGTCGGGGGGCGGCCCCACCAGGGCCACCAGGTCCCCCTCGGCCTTAAATCCGGGGGTGCAGACCTGATTGAGGTCTTCAATAAGCCCCACCATCCCGACGATGGGGGTGGGCAGAACCGCCCGGCCCTCGGTCTCGTTGTAGAGGGAGGCGTTGCCGGAGACAACGGGGACCTCCAGGGCCCGCAGGGCCTCGGCCATCCCCCGGACCGCCTCCTCAAGCTGCCAGTAGACCTCCGGCCGCTCGGGGTTGCCGAAGTTAAGGCAGTCGGTGGCGGCGATGGGCTCGGCCCCGACGCAGACCAGGTTCCGGGCGGCCTCGGCAACGGCAATCATGGCGCCCACGTAGGGGTTGAGAAAGCAGAGCCGGCCGTTGCCGTCGGTGGTGAGGGCGATGGCCTTGCCGGTGCCCTTGACCCGGAGGACGGCGGCATCCGCCCCCGGCCCCACCACCGTATTGAGCAGGACCTGATGGTCGTACTGGCGGAAGACGTACTCCTTGCTGGCGATATTGGGCGAGCCCAGCAGCCGAACCAGCACGTCGCTCACCACCGGTATGCCCGCCGCCTCCCAGGGGGGCGCAAAGAGGCGCAGGTCGGGCAGGGCGCCCAGGTCGAGCCGGCGGCGCTCCACCCACTCGGGGAGGGGCCGGCCCTCCAGCCGGTAGGTGGGGGGGTCGGTGAGTAGCTTTACGGGCAGCTCCGCCACAACCTCGCCCCCGGCCAGCACCCGAATCAGGCCGTCGGCGGTGACCCGGCCGATGATGCTGTAGTTAAGGCCCCACTTGGCGAAGATGGCCCCGATTTTCGGCTCGTCCTCGGGCCGGGCGATGACCAGCATCCGCTCCTGCGATTCCGAAAGCATCACCTCGTAGGGGGTCATCCCCGCCTCCCGCCGGGGCACCCGGTCCACGTCCACCTCGACGCCGTGGCCGCCCCGGGCGGCGGCCTCGACGGCCGCGGCCGTGATGCCGGCCGCCCCCAGGTCCTGAAGGCCCACGGGCAGGCCCGATTCGGCCAGCTCAAGGCAGGCCTCCAAAAGCAGCTTCTCGGTAAACGGGTCCCCCACCTGAACGGCCGGCCGCAGGGATTCGGTCTCGGCGCCCAGGGTGGCGCTGGCGAAGGCGGCCCCGTGGATGCCGTCCCGGCCGGTGGCCGCCCCCACCAGGATCAGTAGGTCCCCCGGCCGGCCGGTCCGGGCCCGCAGGAGCCGGTCGGCCTTGGCCAGGCCGACGCACATGACGTTGACCAGGGGGTTATCGGAGTAGGCGGGGTCGAAGAAGACCTCGCCCCCGACGGTGGGGACCCCGACGCAGTTGCCGTAGCCGGCGATGCCGGCTACGACCCCGTTGAAAAGATACCGGTTGCGGGGGACAGAAAGGGGTCCGAAGCGGAGGGAGTCAAGCAGGGCCATGGGCCGGGCCCCCATGGTGAAGATATCCCGGAGGATGCCCCCAACCCCGGTGGCCGCCCCCTGGTAGGGCTCCACGGCCGACGGGTGGTTGTGGGACTCGATTTTAAGGGCCACCACGTAGCCGTCGCCGATGCTGACGACCCCGGCGTTCTCCTCCCCGGGGCCGACCACCACCCGGGGACCGCTCCCCGGTAGCATCTTGAGGAGGGGCCTGGTGTGCTTGTAGCCGCAGTGCTCGCTCCAGAGGGCCCCGACCATCCCCAGCTCCAGGTGGTTAGGGGTCCGGCCGAGGCGTTCGACCAGGGTCCGGTATTCCGATTCGGTTAAGCCGACCTGCCTAAGCTGGGTTGCGTCCATCGGCCCACCTGATTATCGAGTCCCAGATGTACCGGCCGTCGGCGCTTCCCAGCACCTCTTCCGAGGCCCGCTCGGGATGGGGCATCATCCCCAGAACGTTGCCGGCGGGGTTGATGATGCCGGCGATGTTGTTTACCGACCCGTTGGGGTTCGCCTCGGGGGTCACCTCCCCCGTCGGGGTCGCGTAGCGGAAGACCACCCGGCCGGTCCGCCCCAGTTCGGCCAGGGTTTCGGGGTCGGCGAAGTAGTTGCCGTCGCCGTGGGAGATGGGGATCTTAAGGACCTGGCCCCGGGCACACGCCAGGGTGAAGGGGGTTTCGCTGTTTTCCACCCGCAGGTAAACCCACTGGCACCGGAACTGGAGGTGGTTATTTCGCAAAAGGGCCCCCGGCAGAAGGCCGGCCTCACACAGGATCTGAAACCCGTTGCAGATGCCCAGGACCAGCCGGCCGGCGGCCGCAAAGTCGGCCACGGCCCCCATCACCGGCGCAAACCGGGCGATGGCCCCCGGGCGCAGGTAGTCCCCGTAGGAGAAGCCCCCCGGCAGGATGACACAGTCCAGGTCGGAAAGGTCCGTCTCCCGGTACCAGACGTAGCGGACCTCCTGGCCGTAAACCTCGGAAAGGACGTAGAAGCAGTCCAGGTCGCTCCAGGTTCCGGGGAAGCGAACGACGCCGAAGCGCAAGCTAGTTAAAAGCCTCCGTGCTGTTCAAAGCCACCGCGAAACTATTATAAAACTTGCGGGAAGGTGACGACGGAGAGCCCCCTCGAAAAGGCCCGGCGGGTCCGGGCGATGTTCCGCCGGATCGTCGCCCGCTACGACCTGCTCAATACCCTGATGTCGTGGGGCCTCGACCGGCACTGGCGGCGGGCGGCGGTGGGCCGGGCCGGGGTCGGCGGCGCCCGGGTCCTCGACCTGGCCACGGGGACCGGGGAGCTGGCCTTCGAGGCCCTCCGCCAGGGGGCGGCCCGGGTGGTCGGGGTCGATTTTGCCCCCGAAATGCTGGCCCTGGCCGCGGCCAAGGCCCGGCGCCGGAGGCTCTCGCCGCCCCCCGACTGGGTGGTGGGGGACGCCTTAAACCTGCCCTTCGCCGACGCCGCCTTCGACCTGGTAATCAACGGCTTTCTGCTCCGGAACCTGGCCGACTTGGGCCAGGCCTTCCGGGAGATGTACCGGGTGCTGAAGCCGGGCGGCCGGGTCGTCTGCCTGGATGCCGTCGAACCGGACCTCGGGCCCCTGATGCCCCTCTACCGCCTCTATTTTTACCGGCTGGTGCCCCTGGTGGGCGGCCTCGTCTCCGGCGACCCCGCCGCCTACGCCTACCTGCCGGCGTCGCTTAAAAATCTGCCCCAGGGGGCCGAGCTTTTAAAGCTGATGGCCGCCGCCGGCTTCGAAGAGACCGGCTTTCGGCCCCTGACCCTGGGGCTGGTGGCGGTCTACTTTGGCCGGCGGCCGGGTTGAGTCGGGCGTAACTGGACAAAAGTTTTCGGCCGGGGGATACTAAAGTAGTTGGGGCGGCGGCCCGACGGGTCCCGCGGTCTGGAGGAGTTATGGGGGCCGAATTGAAGAGTCTGCTGGGCCGGTTCCGGCGTCGGCGCCTGCTCGTCGAGGTCTGGGCCGCCGTCGCCGGGGCCCTGGCCCTTTGGGGGGCGGCGGGGGCGGCCCTGGCCGGGTTCAACCTGCTTATCCCCGGCCTCCCTTCCGCCCAGGTTCGGCTGGCCGGCCTCCTGCTCCTCCTGCCAGCCCTGGCCGGCCTCGGGGTTTACCTCCTCCGCCTGGGCTGGGGCGACCTGAGGGTCGCCCGGCTGGTGGACCTTTCGGCCGGCCTTAAGGACCGGCTCACCACCGCCGTGGAGCTTTCCCAGGGGCGCATCCGCTCCCCCTTCGCCGACCGCCAGCTGGCCGATGCCCTGGCCGCGGGCTCGGCCGTCCCCCCGGCCCGGGTCTTCCCCTGGCGGTGGCATCCCCTGCGCTGGCTGGTGGCGGCCCTGCTTACGGCGCTCTTTCTCGGGCTGACTTTTCAGCCAAACCCCCGGGACCGCTTGCTGGCCCGGGAGGCCGAGGCCCGCCAGGCCATCGCCGCCGTCCAGGCCGATATCGAGCGGCTTAAAGGGGAGCTGGGGAGTTCGCCGAACCCCTCCCCCGACCTTCAGCAGGCCCGGGAACAGCTTGAGCGGCTGAGCCGGGAGCTGGCCGAAGCCGGCCCCAACCGGGCGCAGGCCCTGGCCCGCCTGGGCGAGGCCCAGCAGAACCTGGCCGGCCAATTAAGTCCTCGGGCCCAGGCCGAAAGGTTCGGCCTCGACCGGCTGGCCCGGGAACTGGAGCGCTCGGGGCAGGCCCCGGGCCTGGGGGGGAGGTTCGGCCAGGGCGACCGGCAGGCCCCGGCGGAGGCCCTGGAGAATACCGCCGGCCGGCTTGGGGAGCTTTCGGCCGAAAGCCGGGAGGCCCTGGCCCAGGCCCTGGAGCGGGCGGCCCAGACCCTGCGGGGCATCAACCCGACCCTGGCCGACCGGCTCCAGCAGGCCGCCGAAGCCCTGCGCCGGGGCGACCTGGAGGCCGCCCGCCAGGCCCTGGAAGAGGCCGGGCGGCTGGCCGGCGAGATGGGCCGGCGGGTGGAGGGCCAGGAGCGGCTCGCCCGGATTGTGGACCGCCTCGAAGCCGAGCGGCGGCAGCTGGCCGGTCAGGACCGGCCCGGGGCGCTGGCCCGGGCCCAGGGCCAGCAGGCCGGGCCGTCGGCCCCGGCCCAGCAGCCTGGCCAGCAGGCCGGCCAGGGCGGTCAGGGAGCCCAGGGCCAGCCCGGGGACCGGGGAGCCCAGGGCCAGGCGGGTCAGGCCGCCGGCCCAAACCAGTCGGGAACCGGGGCCGGATTTTCGGGCCAGACTTCGGGGGATGTGGCCGGCACCACCGCCCCAAGGTCCCAGGGTGGGGTGGCCACCGGCGGCGGCCGGCCGCTGACCGACCGGCCGGGCAGTACCGCCACCGGGGAGCTGGATGCCGTTTACGCCCCGGTCCAGCGGCTCGGCGCCCCCGGCCAGCCCTCGTTTATCCCCGGCCAGCAGTCCCAGGGCCCCGTCGAGCGCCAGCAGGGGGACGGGCCGGTGGAGGTCGGGCAGATGCTGGTTCCTTATCAGGAGGTGGTCGGCCAGTACCAGGCGGCCGCCGGCCGGGCCCTGGACAGCGGCTACGTGCCCGGACCCTTTAAAGACCTGGTTAAAGCTTACTTTGATTCGCTAAGTCAGGGTAGATAAAAGACTCTGGCCGGAGGGGGACTTGCGGTGGTTGAAACGGCCCTAACCGTCGAAGGGTTTCAGAAGGTTGCCGGCCGGATCGAGGCCGAGGTCGGCAAGGTTATCGTCGGCCAGCGGGAGGTGGTCCGCTACGTCCTTATCGCCCTCATCGCCGGCGGCCACGTCCTCCTGGAAGGGGTGCCCGGCCTGGGCAAGACGATGCTGGTTCGAACCCTGGCCTCGGCCCTTAACCTGAAGTTCAGCCGGATTCAGTTTACCCCCGACCTGATGCCCTCGGACATCACCGGCACGGTGATCCTGGTCGAGGATGAGGCCGGGCGGCGGACCTTCCAGTTCCAGCCGGGACCCATCTTTGCCAACCTGGTGCTGGCCGACGAAATCAACCGGGCCACCCCGAAGACCCAGTCGGCCCTCCTGGAGGCGATGCAGGAGCGGACCGTCACCGTAAGCAACACCATCCACCGCCTCCCCCGGCCCTTCTTCGTGCTGGCCACCCAGAACCCCATCGAGATGGAGGGAACCTACCCCCTCCCCGAGGCCCAGCTCGACCGCTTTTTCTTCAAGCTTCTGGTTTCTTTTCCCCGGGCCGACGAGCTTATCGACATCCTCAACCGCACCACCGCCGTCGGGGAGCCCCGGGCCGAACCGGTGGCCGACGGCGAAACCATCCTGGCCATGGGGGAGCTGGCCCGGGGGCTGGCGGTGGCCTCCCCGGTTATGGATTACGTCGCCCGCCTGGTCCTGGCAACCCACCCGGAGAACCCCGAAGCCCCCGACGTGGTAAGGCGCTACGTCCGCTACGGGAGCAGTCCCCGGGGCGCCCAGGCCCTGGTCTTGGGGGCGAAGATTGCGGCCCTTCTTGACGGCCGCTTCAACGTGGCCATCGACGACGTTCGGGCGGTGGCCCTGCCGGCCCTCCGGCACCGGGTCATCCTCAACTTTGAGGGCCAGGCCGAGGGCATCCAGCCCGACCAGGTAATCCGGACCCTCCTTGAGCAGCTGCCCGTTAAGTAAGCCATGCGCCTGCGGGATACCTTCGGCGAGGCCCTGCTGGGAAAGCTTTCCAGGCTGAGGCTGGCCGTGAGGCGGGCCCGGCCCGGCCGGCAGAGCGGGGAGCGGCGCAGTACCAAGAAGGGGCGGGCCATCGAGTTTGCCGATTTTCGCCGCTACGCCGTCGGCGACGACCCCCGCCTCATCGACTGGAACGTTTACGCCCGGCTGGAGAAGCTTTTCGTCCGCCTCTACCAGGAAGAGGAGGACGTTACGGCCCACATCCTCATCGACGCCAGCCGGTCGATGGATTGGGGCGAGCCCCAGAAGCTTGGGTTCGCCCTGCGGCTGGGGGCCGCCCTGGGCTACATCGTCCTGGCCACCGCCGACCGGCTGGTGGTCTCGACCCTTCGGGACGACCGGGTCGTCCCCCTGACCCCGCCCCTCCGGGGCAAACACTACACCCTGGGGCTTTTCCGCCGGCTGGAGGCGGTGGAGGCGGGGGGTACGACCCGCCTAAACGCGGCCCTTACGGCCTACGCCGGCCGGCCCCAGGCCCCCGGCCCCCTGGTCTTGATTTCCGACCTCTTTGCCCCCGAAGGCTTCGAGGCCGGGCTTAAGGCCCTGCAGGGGGCCGGCTACGAGGTGACCGTCTGCCACGTCCTTGCCCCCCAGGAGCTGGAGCCCGACCTGACGGGGGACCTGGAGCTGGTGGACGTCGAGACCGGGGACCGGCGGGAGGTGACCCTCACCCCGGCCGACCTTGACGAGTACGCCGAGAACCTCCGCCGCTGGCGGGAGGGGGTGGCGGCCTGGTGTCTGCGGCGGGGCATCAACTTCATCCCCCTGGACACCCGCATCCCCCTTGAAGAGCTGGTTTTTAAAGAGCTGCCGCGGCGCGGGGTCTTAGTTTAGGGGGGCAAGGGATGGGTCTTATCGCGCCGGCGGCCCTGGCCCTCTTCCTCCTGGCCGGACCCATCGTCGTCCTCTACCTGCTCAAGCTCCGGCGGGAGCGGCGGCCGGTCTCGAGCCTGATGCTCTGGCCGGCCGCCCGGGCGAGCCTCCAGGCCAACCGGCCCTGGCAGCGGTTCCGCTGGAGCTGGCTTTTGCTTTTGCAGCTTCTCATCCTGGCCGCCCTGGTGCTGGGGTCGGCCCGGCCCTTCCGGGTCGAAACGGCCCAGCCCACCGGCCGCAACGTCCTGGTCCTGGACACTTCGGCCTCCATGGGGGCCGCCGACGTCCCCCCCAACCGGCTTGAGGCCGCCAAACGGGAAGCCCGCGGCTACCTGGAGAGCCTCCACCCCGACGACGAGGTCGCCCTGGTGGTGGGCGGCCGTCAGGCCCGGGTCCTGGTCAACCCGACCCGGGACCGGGAGCTGGTGCGGCGGGCCCTCGACGCCGTCAGGGTCACGGCCGAGCCCTCCGACCTGGGGGAGCTTCTCCGGCTGGCGGTGGGCATCGCCGGGGGGACGGGGCGGGGCCGGGTGGTCCTCTTCTCGGACGGGGTCGTGCCCAACCTGCCCCTGGGCCGGCTGCCGGTTCCCCTGGATTTCCGGCCGGTGGGGGCCCGGGGCAACAACCTGGGGATCACGGCCGTTCAGCTCAGGCCCGGCCCCGGCGGCGACGAGCTCTTCGTCCGGCTCGACGGGTCCATTCCCGAGGCCGGCCGGGTCCTGGTGCGGCTGCTGGCCGGGGGGAGGCTTCTGGATGCCCGGGAGGTGGCCGTCACCCCGGAGGGGGGCGGGGCGGCGGTCTTTTCGGGGGTTCCGGCCGACGAAGGGGTGCTGGAGGTGGTCCTGGACGTGAACGACGACCTGGGGGCGGACAACCGGGTCTGGGTGGCCCGCTCCGGCCGCCAGACGGTCCGGGTGCTTTACCAGGGCCGGGGCAACCTCTTCCTGGAGCGGGCCCTCGGCCTCATCCGGGGGGTCGAGCTGACCCGCCTGGCCCCGGATAGTCCCCTCCCCGCCGACCGCTTCGACCTGTACGTTTTCGACGGGGTGGCCGCCCGGGTCGAGGGGGCCGGCAACTGGTGGTGGATAAACCCGCCGGCCGGGACCGGCCCCGGCTTTGAGGTGGGGCCGGAGGTGCTCTTTCCCGAGGTGACCTTCTTCGACCCGGAGCACCCCCTCCTTCGGTCGGTGGACCTGGGTGGTCTGGCCCTGGCCCGGACCCGGGCCGTCACGGCCACGGCCGAGTGGCGGGTTCTGGCCACCGCCGGCCCGACCCCCATCCTCCTGGCCCGGGAGACGGAGGCCGGAAGGCAGGTGGTCTCGGCCTTCAACCTGCAGGAGAGCGACTTCCCCCTCCAGCCCGGATTCCCCATCTTCGTCGCCAACCTGGTGGCCTGGACCGCCCGCACCGGCCCGGCCTCCCTGGCCGTCTACCGGCCCGGCGACCCGGTGCCGGTGAGGGTCCGGCCGGAGACCACCCAGCTGAAGGTGGTCCGGCCCGACGGTTCGGAGCTGACCTTCGAGCCCCGGGCCGAGGTCTTCACCTTCGGCCAGACGGACCAGCTCGGGGTGTACACGGTGGTCCAGCTTTCCGGCGGCCAGGAGGTCGGCCGCAGTCTGGCGGCCGTGAACCTGCTCAGCCCCGGGGAGAGCCGGACCGCCCCCCGGTCGGAGCTTCCCGTCGTCGGCTCGGGCGCCCAGGAGCAGCCGGCCGAAACCGAGGTGCGGCGGGAGCTCTGGGAGGTGCTGGCCCTGGCGGCCCTGGGCCTGCTGCTTCTGGAGTGGTGGGCCTTTTACCGGGGCATCCGGGTTCGCCTGAGGCTGCCCCGGCCCTTCGGCGGGGGGAGGCTGGGCCGTGCCTAGCCTCGGCTTCGACCGGCCCCTGCTCCTCCTGCTGGGCCTGCCCGTCCTGGCCCTGGTGGTCTACGCCGCCGGCTTCCGCCGGCGGCGGGTGCCCCTGGGGCCGGTGACCCTCCGGTCGGTTCTGGCCCTGAGCCTCATCCTGAGCCTCGCCGGGGTGAGGCTCAACCTGCCGGTGGACCGGCTGGCCGTGGCCTTCCTGGTGGACCGGTCGGACAGCATCGGGGCCGAGAATCGGGCCGCCCAGGAGGCCTTCATCCGGCAGGCCGTCGCCCAGCTGCGGCCTGAGGACGAGTGGGCGGTGATAACCTTTGGGGCCGAGCCCCTGGTGGACCGGAGCCTGGCCCCGGGAAGCCAGTTTTCGGGCATCGCCTCGGTGCCCGACGGAAGCCGAACGGATATCGAGGCGGCGCTGCGGCTGGCCATGGGCCTCCTGCCCCCGGACCGGGCCCGCCGGCTGGTCCTCTTGACGGACGGCAACGAGAACCAGGGGGAGGCGATGCGGCAGGCCGACCTGCTGGGGGCGGCCGGGGTGGAGGTGTGGGCGGTGGCCCTGCCGGGCCGGGCAGGGCCGGAGGTCCGGGCCGAGGGGCTGGTGGCCCCCGGCCGGGTGCGGGAGGGCCAGCGGCTGGAGCCGCGGGGAACGGTCTGGGCCGCCCAGGCCGCCGACGCCACCGTCCGCCTCCTGGCCGACGGGGTCCCCGTGGCCGAACAGGCCGTCCGGCTCCAGGCCGGCTTTAACAACTTCGTCTTCCAGGTGGGTGAGCTCCCGCCCGGCTTTCACAACCTGGTCCTCCAGGTGACCAACGTCCCGGACACCTACCCCCAGAACAACGAGGCCCTGGCGGTGGTCCAGGTCCTGGGCCAGACCCGCACCCTCCTGGTGGGGGCGGAGGCGGACCGGGGGCCGGTGGCGGCCGCCCTTAAGGCCGCCGGCGTGCCCGTGACGGAGGTGGAGGCCGAGAACATGCCGGGGAGCCTGGACCGGCTCCGGGACTACGACGTCGTCATCCTGGCCAACGTCCCGGCCGACCTCCTGGGCGAGAAGCTGGGGACCCTTTCGACCCTGGTCCGGGAGCTGGGGCGGGGGCTGGTGGTGGTCGGGGGCGAGCGAAGCTACGCCCTCGGGGCCTACCACCGGACGCCCCTGGCCGACCTTCTGCCGGTGGAGCTGGAGCCGAAAAGCTACCGGGATACCCCGAGCGTGGCCTTCGTGGCCGTCATCGACAAATCGGGGAGCATGGGCAACTGCCACGGCACCTCCGGGGCCTGCGGCTCCCCGCCCCTCACCGGCCCCCCGCCCAACATTCCCAAGGTGGAGCTGGCCAAGGAGGCGACCTTTCAGGCCCTCCAGCGCCTCAGCCCCCGGGACCAGGTGGGGGTGCTGGTCTTCGACAGCGCCGCCCGCTGGATTGCCCGGCCCGAACCCAACGTCGACCTCCAGCGGGTCTTCTCCCTGCTGGCCGGCGTCCGGGCCGAGGGGGGGACGAACATTTACGCCGGCCTGGCCGAGGCCGTCGAGGCCCTGAAGAAGAGCCAGGCGGCGGTAAAGCACATCGTGCTGATGACCGACGGCTGGTCCCGGACGGGCGACTTCAGCGCCCTGGTTCGGGAGATGAAGGCCCACGGCATTACCCTCTCCACCATCGGGGTCGGGGGCGGCTCGGCCGACCTGCTCCAGACCCTGGCGAAAGAGGGGGGCGGCCGCTACTACGCCGTTGCCGACGCCCGGGACGTCCCCCAGATCCTCCTCAAGGAGACCGAAGAGGTTCAGCGGACCATCATCGTCGAAGAGACCTTCCGCCCGGCCCCCACCGACCCGAGCCCGGTCCTCCGGGGCCTGACCGGCCTGCCCCCCCTCCACGGCTACCTGGGCACCAGCCCCAAGGCCGGGGCCCAGGTGGTCTTAAGGTCGGCCAGGGACGACCCCATCCTGGCCGCCTGGCAGACCGGCCTGGGCCGGGTGGTGGCCTGGACTTCGGACGCCAAGGGCCGCTGGGCCCGGGACTGGGTGGCCTGGGCCGGCTTCCCCACCTTCTGGCGGCAGGTGGTCGACTGGGCGGGGGCGGCCCCCACCGGGGAGGGCCTCCGGGCCGCCGTCAGGGCCGAGGGGGCCGGCGGCCTTATTACCGTGGACCTGGACCGGCCCACCCTGCCCGAGGGCCACACCCTGGAGGCCCGGGTTGTCGGTCCCGACGGCGCCGTAAGGGCCGTTCGCCTCGACCAGACCGGACCGGGCCAGTTCGAAGGGGCCTTTCCGGCCGGACAGCCGGGCACCTACTACGTGGCCGTGACGGAGCAGGCGGGCGACCAGACGGTGCGGGGGGACCGGACGGCCCTGGCGGTGGCCTACTCGGCCGAATACCGGGACCCGGCCTCGAATCCGGCCCTGCTTTCGGGCCTGGTCAGGGCCACCGGCGGCCGCCTCAACCCGGAGCCGGCCGACGTCTTTAAGGCCGCCTTCCGGCCGGTCCGGCAGGGCGCGCCCCTCTACCCCTGGCTGCTGCTCCTGGCCGCGGCCCTCTGGCCCCTGGACGTGGCCTGGCGGCGGCTGGGGGTCGGGCCGGGGGCGGTTGGGGCGGCGGTGGTCTCGGCCGTCCGCCGTCGGCTGGCCGCCCGCCGGGCCGTGGAGGCGCCGGCGATGCTGGGCCGGCTGAGGGCCCGCAAAACCGTGGCGGCCGGCCGCCTGGGCCAGGTCCGGCCCAGGGCCGGGTCCGAACCCGGCCAGGCGGGGGCCGCCCCCACCGCCGACCTGGGCCGGCTGCGGGAGGCGAAGCTCCGGGCCCGGCGGGAGACCGGCCGGGCAGATTAGTCCCCGGCCGGCTTCACCTCCACCGAGGCGACCCTTTCCAGGGGAAGGACCAGGGCGGCCATATCCTGGTCGCCCAGGCCCAGGGCCCGCGCCTCCTGAAAGACCTGCTCGGCCTGGGCCCCCATCAGCAGGCGGGTGGATATCCGGGCCGCCAGCCGGGTGATCAGGTCCAGGTCCTTGCAGAGGAGGCTCACCGGGGTGCGGGGGGCAAAGTCCCGCTGGAGGATGAGGGGGGTGGACCGGGTCCACATCATGCTGGCGCCGTAGCTGGTCTTTATCACCTGGAAGGCGACCTGGGGGTCGACCCCCGCTTTGGCCGCAAAGACCAGGGCCTCGGCCACCCCCGCCATGTTGATGCCCACCAGCAGCTGGTTTACCAGCTTAACGACGGTGCCGCTCCCGGAGGGGCCGCAGTAGTGGATATTTTTCCCCAGCTTTTCAAAGACCGGCCGGGCCCGCTCGAAAGCCTCCCGGTCGCCCCCCACCATGATGGTGAGGGTGGCGGCCTCGGCCCCCGGCGGGCCGCCGCTTACCGGCGCGTCCAGAAAGGCGGCTCCCACGGCCCGGGCGGCCTCGTAAAGGGCCCGGCTGGTCTCGGGGTCCACGGTGCTGGTATCCACCCAGAGCTGGCCGGCCCGCTTCGCCTCGGCAACCCCCTGGGGCCCCAGGTAGACCTGGCGGACGGTGGGCGGGTCGGGCAGGCTGGTTATGACGACGTCGGCCTGCCGGGCCACCTCCGCCGGGCTTTCGGCCGGGATTGCCCCCTCGGCCGCCAGCGCCTCGACGGGGGCCCGGCTCCGGTTGTGGACCGCCACCTCGTAGCCGGCCTTAAGCAGGTTGCGGGCCATGGGCCGGCCCATCTTTCCCAGGCCGATGAAGCCGATGCGCACGGGGCTTCCTCCTCGGGGCAGGCTTTTCGGCAGGATTATACCAGACCCGGCCGGGCCCGGTTCGCTAAAATCAACCGGAAAACCTTCGGACCGAAGCGAGGTCGGGATGAGACTGGCAAACCTGGAACGGATCCGGCTGGCGGCCCTTCCCACCCCCCTGCAGTACGCCCCGAGGCTCACCGAGGCCCTGGGCGGGCCCAAAATCTTTATCAAACGGGACGACCTGACGGGGGTGGCCCTTGGGGGCAATAAGCTCCGCAAGCTGGAGTTTTTGCTCGCCCGGGCCCGGGCGGTGGGGGCCACCTGTGTGATTACCTGCGGCGGCACCCAGTCTAACCACGCCTGCCAGACGGCCGCGGCCGCCGCCCGGGTGGGCCTTAAGTGCGTCCTGGTGCTGGCCTCGGGCGTCCATAACGAGCTTCAGGGCAACCTCCTGCTGGATAACCTTTTCGGGGCGGACGTGAAGGTAATCGAGGCCCCGACCACCAGCCCCGACGAGCTGGATAAGGCGATGGCGGAGGTCTCGGAGCACCTCCGCCGCCAGGGGGAGGTTCCGTACATTATTCCCCTGGGCGGTTCGAGCCGCTACGGGGCGGCCGGCTACGTGCTGGCCAGCCTGGAGCTCATCGGCCAGACGGTGGAGCTGGGCATCAAGCCCGACTATCTTTACGTGGCGGTGGGCAGCGGCTCGACCCTGGCCGGCCTCATCGTCGGGGCCAAGGCCTTTTCGGCCCCTTACCGGGTGAAGGGGGTCGCCGTCTACCGGCCCCCCGACGAGCAGAGGCGCGGCATCTGGGCCCTGGCCCAGGATACCGCCGAACTGCTCGGCCTCAACCTGACCGTTGAGCCCCACGACGTCCCCATCGACGGGGATTACCTGGGGCCGGGCTACGGCCGCCTCACCCCCGAGGCCCTGGAGGCCATCCGGCTGGCGGCCCGCACCGAGGGGATCCTGCTGGACCCGGTTTACACGGGGAAGGCCATGGCCGCCCTCATCGGCCACATCCGGGCCGGTTGGGTCGGGCCCGAGGAGACGGTGATTTTCCTCCACACGGGGGGAGCCCCGGCCCTTTTCGCCTACGCCCGGGAGCTTACTGATTAGCGGCGCTTTTTTTTCTTCTTTTTGCGCCGCCTGCGCTCCGACCTGGGGGCCGGCTTGTATCTTTCGACGGCCAGCTGCCGCTCCGCCTCGGCCAGCCGCTTCGGGTAGGTCCTGAAATAGTAAAACAGGCCGTAAATGACCAGGCCCAGGCCGACCAGGCCGGCGGCCAGCAGCATAACCCGGGAGCCCAGGTAGGGGATGCCCAGGTAGCGGACGGTGAAAATCAAAACGACGGCGGCGCTGTAAAAGACGATGACCCGGCCGACCCGCCGCAGGAGGCCGTACTTAAAGGGGTGGGCCTCGAGGCGGCGGTTGGCGTAGTTGACCAGGATGAGGCCCCCGAACATGGCCAGCAGAAAAAGGACGTCTACCAGCTGGCCGACCAGGGATGGGGGGCCGGGCTGGGGCTCGAGCCAGTAATTCGGGTCTAAAAGCCTGGCGGGGTCGAACTCAGGCATTTTTAACCGGCTCGCCCTAGGTGCCGATGGCCGCCCGGCGGGCCTCGGCCAGCTGGCCGTGGCGCTGGACCAGGGCGTTGATAAGGTTTGTAACCAGCGACGGGAACTGTTTTACCAGCTCCAGGACCGCCTCCTGGTGGATGCCGATGAGAACCGAGGGTTCCAGGGCCCGCACGGAGAAGGTTCGGACGCCTTCGCCGAGGATGGCCATCTCCCCGAACAGGTCGCCCCGGCGGAAGGTGGCCAGGTGGCGCTCCCGGTTTTCGTAATCGGCCACGTAGGCCACCAGCCGGCCGCTCTCGACGATGTAAAGCATGTCGCCGGTGCCGCCGGCCGTAAAGACGTTGGTGCCGGCCCGGTACCAGCGCCGGACCATAAGGCCGCGGCCGAATAAGTCCTGACAGGCGGCCGCCAGGGCCTCCGGCATGACCGATTTAAACATCGGGGTTGAGGCCAGGAAGGCCGCCACCGCCTCCGGCCGAAATTCCCGGTCCTCCACGTTTTTTAAGACCTCGGTGGGCTGGACCGGCTGGCGCCGGCCGACGGCGGCGGCCTCCACCACCAGCTCGACCCGGCGGCGGTTTACCAGGAGAAAGGGCGCCTGAAAGCTCAGGTCGGGGTTGAGGTTATAGGCCACCGTGCAGTGGGTCACCGGCAGAAACAGGCGCTGGGGGTCGTGGATGTAGTCGATGAGACCGGCCCCCTGGACCCGGTGGATGGTGCCGTCGACGGTGAAGGGCCAGGCCTCGATGAGGGCCCTTACCCGCTCCCGCTCGACCACCATCTGGGCCCGGTCGGGGGGGCGCTCGTAGCCGGCGATATCCCGGGGCATCGCCAAGATGACCTGGTCCCGGTTGAGGACGATGAAGCCGGCCTGGACCTCTTCCTGCCGGGGGGCGTAGAGCCGCTGGAAGGTGGCGTCCTGGAGCCGGATGAATTCCTGGTCCAGGTCGTTCATCATATCGGAAAACCGGAACTGGCGGGTGTAAACGTAGCCGGTGTACCGGCTGTGGGCGGTGAAAAAGACCCCGTAGACGACGTAAACTTCGCCGGGTCGGAAGCTCACCGTTTGCATTTGCTCACAAGCAATTATAATTAGTCCGATAGGATGGCCGACGACCTGATTGCGGAGGTGGGACGGGCGGTGGAACGGCTTCGGGGGATCGCCCAGGATCCATACGACCGGGAGCGGTACACCGAAATTCTGGCGGTTGCGGCCCGGCTCTCTAACCTGCTTTCGGCCGGGGCCGGCATCCCCGAAGCCGGAATTCTTGCCCGCTGGCGGGAAGAGGTGGTGCCCGGCGACCCCACTTACCCGACCCCAAAGGTTGGGGTCGGGGCGGTTATCTTCGACCGGCACGACCGGATTCTGCTCATTCGCCGGGCAGATACGGGGCGCTGGTTCGTACCGGTGGGCTGGGCCGACATTGGCTACACCCCGGCGGAAGTGGCGGCCAAAGAGGCCCTGGAAGAGACCGGCCTGGTGGTGCGGCCGGTAAAACTCATCGGCGTCTACGACAGCATCCGCCACCATTCCCCCCGCCGTCTTCATTACTGCCGGCCGGTAGGCGGGGAACTTAAGCCCGACCCCCGGGAGGTCTTGGAGGTCGGGTTCTTTACCCGGTCCGAGGTGCCGGCCAACACCCACGGCGACCCGGTCTGGGTGGCCCACGCCTTTGCCTGCCACCGGGGCGAACTTACAGAGGCGTACTTCGACCCCCTTTAGGAGGCCCGATGTCCGGACGCATCGAAGGCATCATCCCCCCGATGGTCACCCCTTTCGACGAGGCCGAGGAGCTGGACCCAAAGGCCCTGGCCGATGAGGTGGAGTATCTGGTCGGGGCCGGGGTCCACGGCCTGGCCGTCGGGGGCTCCACGGGGGAGGGGGCGGGCCTCGACCCGGCCGAACTTTATCGGGCCTGCCGGGCGGCCGTGGAAGCCGCCCGGGGCCGGGTGCCCGTCTACGGCAGCGCCATCCCCGACACCACCCGGGAGGCCGTCCGGCTGGGGCTGGCGGCCAAAGAGGCCGGGGTTGCGGGGCTCCAGGTGACCCCGCCCCACTACCTGTGGCGGCCGGACGCCCGGGGCCTGGTCGAGTACTACGGCCGCCTTGCCGAGGCGGTGGGCCTGCCCATCATCGTTTACAACGTGCTTCCCTGGGCGCCCATCCCGGCCGACACCATGGAAAAGCTTGCGGCGGCGGTGCCCCTGGTCCAAAGCGTCAAGCAGAGCGGGGGCGACCTGCACACCCTGGCCGACCTGCTTCTGCGCCTGGGGGACCGGCTGACGGTGCTGAGCGCGGTGGACGACCTGCTTTACCCCTCCTTTGCGCTGGGGGCCCACGGGGCCGTCGCCGCCGTCGTCACGGTGGCCCCGGCCCTGGGGGTAAGCCTCTTCGAGGCCGTCCGGGCGGGGCGCCACGGGGAGGCCCTGGGTCTCCACCGCCGGCTCCTGACCATCTGGCGGGCGGTGGAGGGTCCTAACCTGCCGGCCAAGGTAAAATACGCCCTCGAACTCCAGGGCCGCCGGGCCGGACGCCCCCGGAGCCCCCTCCGGCCCCCGGATGAGGCCGAAAAGGAGGCCATTCGGCAGGCCCTGGCCGCGGCCGGCATTATCCGGGGGTCGGGGGGTGGCCCCGGGCCGGGCGGGGTCCCGGCCCGGCTCGTCCTTTACGTGGACGGGGCCAGTTCGGGGAATCCGGGACCGGCGGGCATCGGGGTTGTCGCCTTCGCCGACGGGCGGCGGGTGGGCAGCTGGGGGGAGGCGGTGGGACGGGCCACCAACAACGAGGCCGAATACCTGGCCTTAAAGCGGGCCCTAGAGCTGGCCCTGGAGCTGGGCGCCCGGCAGGTGGAGGTCCGGCTGGATTCGGAGCTGGTTTACCGGCAACTGCGGGGCGAATACCGGGTTCTTGACCGGCGGCTCCGGGGCCTCTACGAGGCCGTGCGCCGCCTGGCCGGCCGCTTTGAGGCCTTCGACCTTAAATGGGTGCCCCGGGCCGATAACGCCGAGGCGAATCGGCTTGCCCGGCAGGCAGTCCGCCTGGGGGCCCAGGGTCCCGGTTGACCTGGCCCCGGCTGGAAATGGGGGCGGCCCATCTGCTAATATAAAGTTGAGTTTGACGCTAAACAATAACGGAGGGGTACGGCCGCCGATGCGCATCTCCATGAAGGCCGATTACGGCATCCGGGCGCTGGTGGACCTGGCCCGTCACTACGGTGAGGGGCCGGTGCAGACCAGCGAGATCGCGGCCCGCCAGTTCATCCCCGAACCTTACCTGGACCAGCTGCTGACGGTGCTGCGCAAGGCCGGCCTTATCCGGAGCATCCGGGGACCCCAGGGCGGCCACATGCTTATGCGCCCCCCCAACCAGATCACCATGGGGGAGGTCGTGGCCGCCCTCGAGGGCAATATCGCCGTCCTGGACTGCCTGGACGACCTGGGCGCCTGCCAGCTCTCCGAGCGGTGCGGTCAGCGGTCGGTCTGGCAGGAGGTCCGGGCGGTGACCCGGCGCATCCTCGATTCGGTCACCCTTCAGGACCTGCTGGAGCGGGAAGAGCAGGCCGAAACCCGGGTGGTCTATCACATCTAAGGGGGAGCCATGGCCGAGGGGACTCCGCGCAAGGTCTTAGCCCGGCCCAAAATCGCCGAAAGTGTCCTGGACCTTATCGGCAACACCCCCATGGTCCGGCTCAACCGGCTGCCCAGGCCGGGCTCGGCCACCGTCTACGCCAAGCTGGAATCCCTTAACCCGGCCGGAAGCGTCAAGGACCGCATCGCCCTGGCCATGGTGGAGGCGGCCGAGCGGGCCGGGATTTTAAAGCCCGGAGACACCATCGTGGAGCCGACCAGCGGCAACACCGGCATCGGCCTGGCGATGGTGGCCGCCGTAAAGGGCTACCGGCTTATCCTGACGATGCCGGAGGATATGAGCCTCGAGCGGCGACGGCTCCTCCAGCGGTTCGGGGCGGAGATAATCCTTACCCCGGCCATCGAGGGGATGACCGGGGCGGTTTACGCCGCCCGGGAGCTGGTGGAAAAGTGCGGCTACTTTATGCCCCAGCAGTTTGAAAACCCGGCCAACCCCGAGATTCACCGGCAGACGACGGCCCGGGAGATCCTGGAGGCCACCGACGGGAAGGTGGACGCCGTGGTCATCGGCATCGGCACCGGCGGCACCATAACGGGGGTGGGCGAGGTGCTTAAGCAGGAGGTTCCGGGGGTGCTGGTGGTCGGGGTGGAGCCGGCCAGGGCCCCGGTGCTGGCCGGGGGCAAGTTCCGGCCCCACGCCATTCAGGGGATGGGGGCCAGCTTCGTGCCCGGGGTGCTCAACCGGGAAGTCATCGACGAGCTCATCCACGTCCGGGATGAGGATGCCATCGCCACCGCCGCCCGGCTCACCCGGGAGGAGGGGCTGCTGGTGGGGATATCCTCCGGGGCCAACGTCTTTGCGGCCCTGCAGGTGGCGGAGCGGCTCGGGGCCGGCAAGGTGGTGGTGACCATCCTGCCCGATACCGGGGAACGCTACCTGACGATGCCATTTTAACCGACGGAGGGTGATGGTGAAGATGCCGGTCAACGTCTACATCGGGACGCCCCTGCGGCGGTTCACGGGCAACCAGGCCCGGGTCCAGGTGGAGGCCCGGGATGTGGCCGAGGCCCTGGACCGGCTTGCGGCCCGGTTTCCCGGGCTTAAGGCCGAGCTTTTCGACGAGGCGGGCCGGCTGCGCCGGTACGTCAACGTCTACGTGAACAGCCAGGAGATCGAGGACCTGGCCGGTCCGAATACCCCCGTCCGGGACGGGGATGAGATTGCGGTGGTGCCGGCCCTGGCCGGGGGGGCCGCCCCCCGGACCCTCACCCCCGAGCAGGTGATCCGCTACAGCCGGCACATGATCATGCCGGAGATCGGGGGGGCCGGCCAGCGCAAGCTTTTGGGGTCCAGCGTCCTGGTCATCGGGGCGGGGGGGCTGGGCTCCCCGGCCATTCTCTACCTGGCCGCCGCCGGGGTCGGCCGGATCGGGGTCGTGGACTTCGACGTGGTCGACCTTTCGAACCTGCAGCGGCAGATCATCCACCACACCGACGACATCGGCCGGCCGAAGGTGGAGTCGGCCCGGGACACCGTCCGACGCCTCAACCCCGATGTCGAGGTGGTACCCTATAACACCCCCCTTACTTCGGCCAACGCCCTGGATATCATCAAAGACTACGACGTCGTCGTTAACGGCTCGGACAACTTCCCCACCCGCTACCTGGTCAACGATGCCTGCGTCCTTCTGAAAAAGCCCCTGGTGGACGCCAGCGTCTTTAAGTTCGACGCCCAGGTCACGGTCTTTATGCCGGGCCGCGGCTGCTACCGGTGCCTCTACCCGGCCCCGCCGCCCCCCGGGGCGGTGCCCAACTGCGCCGAGGCGGGGGTCTTCGGGGTGGTTACCGGGCTGGTGGGCTGCATCCAGGCCACCGAGGCCATAAAGCTGATTCTCGGGCTGGGCGAGCCGTTGGTCGGACGGCTGCTGCTCATCGACACCCTGGCGATGGATTTCCGCACGGTCAAGATCCGCCGCAACCCCAACTGCCCGGTCTGCGGGGACAACCCCACCATCACCGAGCTCATCGACTACGAAGCCTTCTGCGGCGTGCCCGTGCTCGCCCAGAGCTGAAGACCCGGAGAGAAGGACCATGGCGGTTGAAGTTCGGGTTCCGGCGATCCTCCAGTCGGCCGTGGGCGGCCAGAAGGTGCTTAAGGTGGAAGGCCGCACGGTCGGGGAAATCCTGGACCGGTTGGAACAGCAGTTTCCAGGCATTAAAAAGCTTTTGCTGGACGAGAACGGGGAGATCCGGCGGCACATCAACATCTATTTAAACGACGAGGACGTCCGCTTCCTCCAGCGGCTCGATACCCCCGCCCGGGACGGGGACGTCCTTTCCATCCTGCCGGCCCTTGCCGGAGGCCAGGACCATGCGCTGCGATGACATTCTGGGGGCCATCGGCCGGACGCCCCTGGTGGAGCTTAAGCGGTTCCGGCCGAAGGAAGGGGTTCGCATCTTTGCCAAGCTCGAGGGCCACAACCCCTCGGGGAGCCTCAAGGACCGGATCGCCAAGTACATGGTCGAGCGGGCCGAGGCCGAGGGCAAGCTCACCCCGGATAAGGTTGTCCTCGAGCCCACCAGCGGCAACACCGGCATCTCCCTGGCCATGGTCTGCCGGGTGAAGGGCTACCGGCTCAAGGTGGTGATGCCCGAAAACGTAAGCGTCGAGCGCCGGCAGGTGCTTCAGGCCTTCGGGGCCGAGATAATCCTTACCGACGGCCGCCGGGGCACCAACGGCGCCATCGAGGTGGCCCTCAAGCTGGCCGAGGACCCCCAGTACTTTATGCCCTACCAGTACGGGAACCTGGCCAACCCCCTGGCCCACTACGAGACCACCGGGCCGGAGATCCTCGAAGACCTGCCCGACGTCGACGTCTTCGTCGCCGGCCTGGGCACCGGCGGCACCCTGATGGGGGTCGGCCGACGCCTCAAAGAGTACAACCCGAACATCCGGGTGATCGCCGCCGAACCCCACCCCGGGGAGCAGGTTCAGGGCCTCCGAAGCCTGGAGGAGGGCTTTGTCCCCCCGATTCTCGACCTTAACCTGCTGGACGGCAAGATCCTGGTCCGGGCCATCGACTCCTTCCGGCTTACCCGGGAACTGCTTCACCGGGAGGGGATCTTTGCCGGCATCTCCTCCGGGGCGGCCCTCTACGCCGCCCTTAAATACGCCGAGCGGCTCACCTCGGGCAACATCGTCGTCCTCTTTGCCGACGGCGGCTGGAAGTACCTGTCCAGCGGCGTCTGGACCACCCCGACCGAAGAGCTGGCCGAGACGGCCGAGAAGGTCATCTGGTGGTAGCCCTTGGAGCGGGAAAGGATTCGGCTTACAACCTTATCCCACGGCGCCGGCTGAGCCTGCAAGCTGAGTCCTGAGGACCTCGTCGAGGTCCTGAGCCGGGTGCCCTTTTTTGCCGACCCCAACGTCCTGGTCGGCCTCGACCGGCCGGACGACGCCGGGGTTTACCGTCTTTCGGACGACCTGGCCGTCGTCCAGACGGTCGACTTCTTTACCCCCATCGTGGACGACCCCTATCTTTTCGGCGGCATTGCGGCCGCCAACGCCTTAAGCGACATCTACGCGATGGGCGGCCGGCCCCGCTTCGGCCTGAACATCATCGGCTTCCCCGTTAACACCCTGCCCCGGGAGGTGCTGGTGGAGATCCTGCGGGGCGGGGCCGAGAAGGCCCGGGAGGCCGGGGTTTCGATTATCGGCGGCCACTCCATCGACGACCCGGAGCCCAAGTACGGGCTGGTGGTGACCGGAACCGTCCACCCCGAGCGCATCATCACCAAGACGGCCGCCCGCCCCGGCGACCGCCTCTTTCTGACCAAGCCTTTGGGAACGGGCATCATCTCCACGGCCATCAAGCGGGAGGTGGCCCCGCCCGAGGCCGTGGCCGAGGCCGTCCGCTGGATGCTCACCCTCAACCGGGACGCCTCGGAGGCGATGGTGGAGGTGGGGGTGCGGGCGGCCACCGACGTCACCGGCTACGGCCTTCTGGGCCACCTCTACGAGATGGTCCGGGAAAGCCCCCTGGGGGCGGAGGTCTACTTCGAGGCGGTGCCCCTGATGCCGGCGGTCCGGGAGCTAGCCGAGGCCGGGGTGGTGCCCGGGGGCACCCGCCGAAACCTGGCCTTCGTCTCCGGCACCGAAAAGGCCGGCCGGCTGCGGGTCGAGTGGGCCGACGCCTTCACCGAGGCCGAAAGGCTCATCCTGGCCGACGCCCAGACCTCGGGCGGCCTGCTCATCGCCGTCGGGCCGGAGCGGGCCGGGGCCCTTCGGGCCGCCCTGGCCCGGCGGGGGGTGCCCGCCTGGGAGGTGGGCCGGTTTCTGTCCGAGGCCGAGGCGGCCCGGTGGGCCGTCCGGGTCGTCCGGAGGCGGCCCGAGGGGCCCTAGGCCTGGTTCTGGGAAGGGCCGGAGTCCTCGGTCCTGGGCGTGGGCGGAAGGACGGCGATTATCTCGTTAAAGACCGTCAGGTTCGGAATGTAGATGAGCCGGCCGTCGTCGGCCCGGATCCGGGTCACCCGGAGCTGGACGTCCTCGATAACCCCCAGGCTGTCCTTAAGGGCCACCCGGTCGCCGATCTTAAAGGGCCGCTCGATGAGCAGATACAGGCCCACGACCCAGTTGCGCAGAACGTCCTGGAGGGCAATGGAGATGGCCAGGCTGAAAAGGCCGACCCCGGCCGCCAGGGCCCCCAGCTCGGTCCCCCAGACCCCCAGGATGACCAGCCCGGCCACCGCCCAGATCCCCCCCTGGATGATCCGGGCGACCAGGAGGCGGGCGTTGGGCTCGGCCCGGGTCCGGGCCAGCACCTGGTTTACCAGGCCCGAAACCCGCCCGGTAACCAGGTAGGCGACCCCTAAGATGACCAGGCTTATAAGCAGCCTGACCAGCAGGGCGGTGAGTAAAACCCCTGCCGATTCGAGCTGGGCCGGCTGAAAGACCATAGGTCCCCTCCCAAAGCTGGCGGGCTAAGGGCGGCCGTCGAGGACCTCCCGCCTGACGACGGCGATGTACGGAAGGTTGCGGTATTTCTGCCGCAGGTCGAGGCCGTAGCCGACGACGAACTGGTTGGGGATGGTGAAGCCCACGTACCGGACCGGGATGGGAACCAGACGCAGGGCGGGGCGGTCCAGAAGCACGCACACGTGCAGGCTTGCCGGCCGGCGGGCCTCCAGGGTCCGGAGGATATACCGGAGGGTCAGGCCCGTATCGATGATGTCTTCGACGACCAGGACGTGGCGGCCCTCGATGTTTTCGTCCAGGTCCTTGGTTATTCGGACGACGCCGCTGGGGCTCTGGGGGGAATAGGAGCTTATCGCCAGAAAGTCTATGCTTATGGGGATGGTAATGTGCCGGATCAGGTCGGCCAGGAAGAAGACCGTTCCCCGCAAAACCCCCACCAGGACGGGCTCCAGGCCCTCGTAATCCCGGGAGACCTCCGCCCCGAGCTCGGCGACCCGTCGGCCGATGGTCTCGGCGTCGAGTAGGACCGTAGCGACGACTTCCTGGGCAAAGGTTACGGCCACTTAAGGGACCCCGCGGCCGGGCTACTGTTTGGGAGCCGGCGGCCCCGACCCGTTGGTGGGCGGCGAACCGAGCAGCCCCGAGATGCCGTACTTGAGGAAGAGGTTCCGAACATCCCGGGCGTAAAAGAGCCGGATATTCACCCAGGGGTAAAGCTCCCGGAGCCGCCGGAGCTTCTGGTTTTTCCGGGTTACCAGCCGCTGGCGGAGGGTGGTGAGCTCGACGTAAAGGTCGAACTCCGGCAGGTAAAAGTCGGGGGTGAAGCTCTGGGTTGGCCGGCCGTGTTCGTCCCAGCGGAGGGGAAACGAGCGGGGCTCGTATTCCCACCTGATCTGGTAAAAATCGAGGAGACGGGCAAACTCCGCTTCGGCGACGTGGGCGAAAACGACCCGGCCGTCGGGCGACCTGAGTTCAGCCGGGGCCGGCGCTTTCCCCTTCCGGTTCTTCCGCTTTCTGGCCATCTCCCCCCGGTTAAGGGTGCATCCACTTTAAGTTTAGCAGATAATAGATAAAGGAGCCTAAAAAGCGGGGGTGAAAGATGGAGACGCGGCCGGGCCGGGGCTGGCGGTTCGCCACGGGGGTGTTCGGGGGGCTGGTTTTCGGGCTGACGGTCCTGGGTATCAAGCTGACGGCCGGGTGGGCAACCCTGCCCGACGTTCTGGTCGAACGGCTGCTGCTGGTCGTCCCCCTCGACCTCTTTTCCCTGGGCATAAGCCTTCTGGGCGGCTGGGGCAAGGTCGTTTTTTACCTGGGGATGCTCCTGGGCCTGGCCGGGATGGGGGGCCTCGTAAGCCTGGCCCTCGGGCCGGTGGCCTCGTGGGCGGCCGGCCTCGGGGTTGGGCTTGGGGCCTGGGTCCTGCTGGGGCTGGTGGGGATGCCCCTGCTCGGGGCCGGGCTTTTCGGGGCGGGCCTTCCGGGCGGGGTCTTCCCGGCCGCCGGCGGCCTGCTGGTTAACTGCCTGGGCTACGGCCTGGGGCTTGGGGCGGCCTGGAAGTTTCTGGGGGCCGCCGAAGCGCCGGCCGCCCCGGACGTCGGCCGGCGCCGCCTCCTGGCCGGGATCGGGGCCGGGGCCGGCCTGCTGGTGGCCGGCGGGGGCCTCCTGCGCCTGCTCAACCCGGCCGGAAGCCAGACGGGGGGCGGCTTTATCGGCCCCGCTACCCCCGAAGAGCCGATGCCCCCGGAAATCACCCCCAACGACCGGTTTTACATCGTCTCCAAAAACATCGTCGACCCGACGGTGGACTTAGTCCGCTGGCGGCTGGAAGTCGGGGGCCTGGTCGACCGGCCCTTTACCCTCCGCTACGACGACCTTCGGCGGCTGCCGGCCAAAGAGGAGGTTGTAACCTTTGAGTGCATAAGCAATGAGGTCGGGGGCGACCTCATAAGCACCGCCCGCTGGCGGGGGGTTCCCCTGGCCTATCTTCTGGAGCAGGCCGGAATCCGGGCCGGCGTCCGGAAGGTGGTCATCCGGGCCTGGGACGACTACTCGACGGCCATACCCCTGGAGAAGGCCCGGCATCCCGGTACGATCCTGGCCTACGAAATGAACGGGGAGCCCCTCCCCCACAAGCACGGCTTCCCCCTCCGGCTGGTCGCCCCCGGCCTTTACGGGATGAAGAATCCCAAGTGGGTCACGGCCGTGGAGGCGGTGGATTATGACTATCTAGGTTTCTGGGAACAGCGGGGCTGGAGCGACCGGGCGGTCGTCAAGACCATGTCCGAGATTATCGTTCCCAGCCGGACGCTGGCCGTCCGGGGCCCCGGGCCCCTGCGGCTGGGCGGGGTGGCCTTTGCCGGCGACCGGGGGATCCTCCGGGTGGAGCTGAGCTTTGACGGGGGCCGGACCTGGCGGCCGGCCCGGCTGCGCCCGGCCCTCTCCCCTTACAGCTGGGTGCTCTGGACGGCGGAGTGGGACCCGCCCCCCGGTAGCTACCGGGTGGTGGTCCGGGCGGTGGACGGGAACGGCGAGGTCCAGGACCCCACCCCCCGGCCGCCCCTCCCCGACGGGGCCTCGGGTTACCACGCCATCACCGTCCGGATCCGGGAGGTTTAGGCCCGGCGGTTTCTCAGCCGGCGGGCCAGCCGGTTTAGATACCGCCAGCCCAGCAGGAGCCACCAGAGGAGCTCCCATTTGAGGCGGGTGCGAATCCTTCCGGGACCCACGGCAGGTCAGCTCCCCTCCGGTTATACACCGGCGGGGACGGGTTATAATCCTGGGTAAAGATGGAAGTAGGCGACGAACTTTACCAGGCCCGGCTCGTAAAGCTGGAGCGGCTGCGGGCCCGGGGCATCGACCCCTACCCGCCCCGCTGGCGCCGCACCCACACCGCCGCCGAGGCCCGGGCCCTTTTCGAGGCGGCCGAGGCCGGCCGGGCCTCGGCCCCCGCCCAGGTCCGGGTTGCCGGCCGGCTGGTGGGCCTCCGGGTGATGGGCCGCCTCACCTTCGCCCACATCCAGGACGGCGCCGGCCGCCTTCAGCTGGCCTTTCGGCAGGATATCCTCGGGCCGGGGCGCTACGAGGTTCTTAAAGACCTGGACCTGGGGGATTTCGTCGGGGCGGCCGGCCCCCTTTTTCGGACCAGGACGGGGGAGATTACCGTCGAAGTGCACGACTTCGCCGTCCTGGCCAAGGCCCTGCGGCCCCTGCCGGAAAAGTGGCACGGCCTGGTCGACGTCGAAAAGCGCTACCGTCAGCGCTACCTGGACCTCATCGCCAACGAGCGGTCCCGCTGGGTTCTTAAGACCCGAAGCCGGATTGTGGCGGCCATCCGGGAGTTTCTGGACGGCCGGGGCTTTATCGAATTGGAGACCCCCGTCCTTCAGACCAGCGCCACCGGGGCCGCCGCCCGCCCCTTTGTAACCCACTACGAGGCCCTGGACCAGGACGTTTACCTGCGGATCTCCCTGGAGCTTTACTTAAAGCGGCTCGTCATCGGGGGTTTTGATAAGGTCTACGAGATCGGCCGGGTCTTCCGGAATGAGGGGCTCTCCACCAAGCACAACCCCGAATTTACCATGCTCGAAAGCTACGAAGCCTACGCCGACTACCAGGACGTGATGCGGCTGGTGGAAGAGCTGGTGACCTACGTGGCCGGGAAGGTTTTGGGGACCTTAAAAATAACCTTCGCCGGCCACGAAATCGACCTGACACCCCCCTGGCGGCGAATAACCCTGCGGGAGGCCATCAGGGAGTTCACCGGCATCGACTTCGAAGAATATCCCGACGCCGAATCCCTGGCCGACCGGGCCGCCCGGCTGGGGCTTCGGGTCGACCCGGCCCGGGGCCGGGGCAAAATCATCGACCGGCTCCTGCAGGAGTTCGTCGAGCCGAGGCTCATCCAGCCCACCTTCGTCCTGGACTACCCGGTGGAGATGTCCCCCCTGGCCAAGCGCAAGCCGGAGAACCCCCGGCTGGTGGAGCGGTTTGAAGGCTTCGTCGGGGGTATGGAGGTGGCCAACGCCTACACCGAGCTTAACGACCCCGTGGACCAGCGGGAGCGCTTTTTAGAACAGCGCCGCCGGCTCCTGGCCGGGGATGAGGAGGCCGAACAGGTCGACGAGGATTTCCTGGTCGCCTTAGAGCACGGCATGCCCCCCACCGGCGGCCTCGGCATGGGCATCGACCGGCTGGTGATGCTCCTTACGGATAACCAGTCCATCCGGGAGGTGATCCCGTTCCCCCACCTCCGGCCCCTCCCGCCGGAATAGGCCCCTTCTTATGGCCGAACACCCCCTCTACGTCGCCTTCCTCTGGCACATGCACCAGCCGGAGTACCGCAACGGCCTCACCGGGGAGGTAATCCTGCCCTGGACCCGGCTCCACGCCGCCAAGGACTATCTTCACATGGCCCGGCTGGCGGCCGAATTTCCCCGGCTTAAAGTGACCTTCAACCTGACGCCGGTTCTTATAAGCCAGCTGGAAGACTGCGCCGCCGGCCGGACCACCGACCGGGCCGAGGCCTTGAGCCTTAAGGACCCGGCGGAGCTTACCCCCGACGAAAAGCGGGAGATTTTACGCCTCTTTTTCAGCATCAACCCCGACCGGGTCATCCGCCGCTACCCCCGGTATGCCCGCCTCTTCGAGCTCAGGGCCGAGGCCGAAAAGGACCCGGACCTCTTCGGGCCGGCCTACTGGCGGGACCTCCAGGCCTGGTTCAACCTGGCCTGGGTCTCCCCCGACCAGGTCGAGGCCGACCCGGAGCTTTCGGCCCTGGTGGCCCGGGGCCGGGACTTCACCCCCGACGATATCCGGCTTATCCTGCGCAAGCACCGGGAGTTTGCCCGGCAGACCCTGCCCGCCTACCGCCGGCTTACCGAATCGGCCCAGGCCGAGGTCACCACTTCCCCCTTTTACCACCCCATTCTGCCCCTGCTTATCGACGGCACGTCGGCCCGGCGGGCCAGCCCGGGCCTTCCCCTGCCCGACCCGCCCCCGGCCTGGCCCGAGGACGCCTTTGAACAGCTCCGGCTGGCCGTGAGCTTGGCCGAACGCACCTTCGGCCGGCCGCCGGCCGGCCTCTGGCCCCCGGAGGGGGCCATCTCCCCCGAGACGGTGGGGCTGGCCGGCCGTTTTGAAAACTTTCGCTGGCTGGTCACCGACGAGGGCATCCTCACCCGGAGCCTGGGCGCCTGGGTGGAACGGGACGCCGACGGCAATCCCCTCAACCCCCAGGTCCTCTATCAGCCGTACCGGGTAAGGGCCGGCAACGGCCGGGCCCTGGCCGTATTCTTCCGGGACCAGGTCCTTTCGGACCGGATCGGCTTCGTTTACCGCCACTTTTCGGGGGTGGATGCCGCCCGGGATTTTTACGGCCGGCTTAAGGTGATCCGGCAGCGCCTGCCCAAGGACCGGCCCTTCGTGGTCACGATTGCTCTGGACGGCGAAAACTGCTGGGACGGCTACGAGGAGAACGGCAACCCCTTCCTGCGCACCCTTTACCGCCTCCTTACGGAGGACCCGGAGCTTAAGACCGTTACCTTTAGCGAGTACCTGGCCCATTTCCCGCCCGAAGTCGAGCTGGAGCGCCTCCACACCGGCAGCTGGATTGGGGCCCACCTGGAGACCTGGATTGGGGAGCCGGCCCAGAACCGGGCCTGGGAATACCTGGCCCGGACCCGCTCGGAATTTCTGCAGTTTCAGGCCGCCAACCCCGGCATGGACCACGAGCTGCTGGCGGCCGCCTGGCGGTCGATATATACCGCCGAGGGCAGCGACTGGTTCTGGTGGTACTATTCCCGCCACGACCCCGGCCCCGAGAACCCCTTCGACCAGGCCTTTCGGTCCCACCTGGCCAACGTTTACCTGGTCACCGGCCGGCCCGCCCCGGGCTGGCTCCTGGAACCCATCCGGCCGGAGCCGGCCCGGCCCCCCGCCCGGCCGCCCCAGGGCCAGGTCAGCCCGCCCCTGGACGCCGACCCGGCCGGGAACGGCTGGTCTGATGCCGGGTGGGTGGAGCCCCCCATCGAGGCCACCACCATGCGGCCCGCCCTGGTGGTCTTTCGCCGGGTCCTCTACGGGTACGACCGGGCGAACCTTTACCTGCGGGTCGAGGGCCACCGGCCGGTGGACGAATACGGCTTCTCGGCCCTGCTGCGGTTTCCCCACCGGCCCCAGACCCGCCGCCTCAGGACGGGCCTCCCGGTGGACTGGCCGGGCCTGCCGGCCGGGGTGGGTTTCTCGGCCGAGGTGGCGGTGGAGCCCCTGAGCGGCGAGGCCGTCCTCTTTCTGGCCGAAGGGGACGGCCACTGGCGGCGGGTCGAGGCCGAGGTCGGCCTGGCCGTGGGACCCCGGGTGGTCGAGTTGCGCCTGCCCCTGAGCGGCCTCGGCCTGGGTCCGGGCGACCGCCTCGAACTCCTCTTTCTGGCCCGCAAGGGCCCCTTCCCCCTGGAGGTTCTGCCGGCCTCGGGCCTGCTGGCCGTCGAGCTCCGGCCCTTTTAGGCCCCCGAGGCCGGCCCGACCTGTTCGGAGTAGTCGACGACGGCGACGGTCGCCCCGGGCCCGTGAATCTGGCGGGCGGCCCCCAGGGCGGCCTCCACCGACCTAAAGGCCTTAAAGCCGAGGCGTTCGGGAACCTTGGGGTCCACCGCCCCGGCCACGAAGACCCGCCCGGCGTGGCGCAGCCGCCGCAGGGGGTGGGTGGCCAGCAGGCTGTGGACGGGGTGAAAGGCAAAGCCGAACCGGTATTTTTCGATGTAACCGGGGTGGGCGGCGAACTCGGCCTCAAACCGGCCCATAATCTCGTAAGGGTCCAGGGTCTGGGGAAGCACCCGGTCCCAGACCTCCTTATAGGCTGGGTGGTGCTCCAGGTCCCACCCGTCGGGGCAGGGGGTGGCCATAATCACCGTGCAGCCCGGCTTGCCGACGGCCTCGATGTAGCCGCCCAGGTAGCCCAGCCCGCTGGAGACCAGGGTTAGGATGGGATTCGGCCGGGCAAAGACCGCATAGGGGCTGCTGTCCGGAACCCCGTAGACCAGGATCTCCGCCGGCTCCGGGAGGGCCGACCGCCGGGGCGGGAGCCGGGCGGCCAGGGTCTCCAGGGCCGCCTGCCGGGTCTCCCGGACCCCGCCGGCCCAGACGGCCGCCGCCTCCGTGGGGCTGGCCCGGAGCATCTCGATTTTAAAGACCCGTCGGCCGAGGCGGGCCTCTAAATGTTCCCCCATCTCGTCCAGAATCCGGTGCATCCGGTTGTTGCGGATGGACATGGACATCCCGTCGGGGGTGTGGGTCCAGCGGATGGAACGCCAGGTGCTCAGGCCCACGCACACCGACTTCCAGCCCCCGTTAAAACCCAGGTTGTAGCCGGTGTTTAGATAAACCGTCAGGTCGGATTCGGCCACCGCCCGGTGGACCTCCACGTCGTAGCCGGCGGGGGTTTTGCCCAGGTAGACTAGGTTTTCGGGGTCCTCGGCGTCGTGGCAGGAGAGCCTCTCCCCCAGGCCCCCGACCAGCTCCGCCCCGATGGTGGCGGCCAGCTCGGCCCGGTTGAACTTGCGGTGAAGGGCGTTGGCCACCACCGCCCGGATGTTTTCCGGCCGGACCCCGGCGTCCGCCAGGCTCTCCAGGACGGTTTTAAGGGCGACTTCCCGGATGGGTCCCCGGGCCGGGGAGCAGGGGTCGTCGAAGGCGACGAGCACCCGGGCGGCCGGACCCACCAGCTCCTTCAGGGGCGGGCGGCCCAGGGGCCGGCTCAGGGCCCCTTCCAGGGCCGCCCGGAAGTCGGCGAGGGGTTCGAGGCGGGCCTGGGCCGGCCGGATCATCGGGGCGTCTTCGGGAAGCTCCACCGGAATCTTTTCGGTCCCGAACGGCAGGGTCAGAATCCTGGTCATGGCGACCTCCCCGCAACCATAAACTCATCCTTGGGCTGAAGGTCCCGGTTTATATCCGTTATACCGGACCGGTCAAATTCGGGCCCGATGAAGGCCGGCGGATAGGTGTCTAAAAGCCAGCGGAGGCCGCCGGGGATATCCAGGCCCGAATCCCGGTAACGGCCCACCACGAAGGGGTCCGCCAGCCGGCGCCAGATGGCCTCCCGGTCGACCACGATGGGCTCGTTGCTCCCCACCAGGATGATGCCGAAGCTCACCACGTAGGGGAAGGCCTTTACGAAGGTGTCGTGGGTGCGCAGGGTCGGCACCCAGGTGACCGCCAGGCCCCCGGGCTTGAGCCGTTCCCGCATCAGGGTGAAGTACTCCAGGGAGTAGAGGTTTCCGGCGTAGGCGCTGTTGGGCCGGAGGGCATCGGCCTCGATGATGTCGAACTTCCGGTCGGTGCGGGCCAGGTAGGTTCGGCCGTCCCCGACCACCAGCTCGATGCGGGGGTCGGCCCAGAGCAGCCGGAGGGGCCGGTAAGGCTGGCGGGCGGCCAGGGCCCGGAGGGCCTCCGGCTGGGAGGCGACGATCTCGATGCAGGTCACCCGGGTGGTCTCGGGCCGGCTGGCGATGTTGAACAGGGTATCCCCCGACCCGAGGCCGATGACGGCGACCTCTTTGGGGTTCGGGTGGAGCACGGCCGGCAGTATTCCCAGGAGGGTGTGGGTTCCGCCGAAGGGTACCCAGCTCTCCCCCCGGCCGTTGGCGAAAATGAACGAGCGGCCGCCGAAATCCGGCCGCTCGTTTTTTATCAAGGAGAGGCCGGAGCCGTCCTCAAAAAAGATTACCCGGTCCGGGGTGGTGCCGTGGAGCTTGGCCCAGAGGAGGTCGGCCCGGGGCCCGCCCAGCAGGGCCGCCGCCCAGAGGCCCAGGGCCGGGAGGGCCCAGGCGGCCCGCCGGGCCGGGGACCCGGCGAGGCCGGCGGCCAGGAGCAGAAGGCCGCCGCTTAAGACCACCAGGAGCCGCAGGGTCTCGGCCGTTCCCAGCACCCCCAGCAGGACGGCGCCGGTGGCCACCGTGCCGCCCAGGCTGCCGGCGATGTTGGCCGTTTGGAGCCAGCCCACCCGCCGGCCGACCTTTTCGGCGTCGGTCTGGGTCGCCTTCTGCAGGAAGGGGAAACTGAGGCCCATCAGGAAGGTCGGGGGGCCGACGACGGCCGCCGGCAGCAGAAAATATATTCCCAGAAACTTCACGGTCAGGCGATCCGCGGCCGGGTCGAAGGGGGCGACACCCCGCAGGTATTCCCGCAGGTTGGCCAAGGCCTGCCCGACGTCCAGGGGCTCGTACTCCCCGAAGTAGCCCCAGAGGGGGGCCAGGGCGGGCACCCGGTCGACGGCCCCCACCAGCAGGGCCAGGGATGCCAGGGCGTAGGCCCCGACAGCGGCCTCCAGCACAAGGAAAGTTCGGGCCGGATTCCGGCTCCGGCCCACCAGGCCGATGCCGGCCAGGGTTCCCAGGGCAAGGCCCCCCAGGTAGACCCCCAGGAGGGTGCCGAAGGTGAAGGCGGTGGCTTTGAGCATGGTGCTGAGCAGCCGAAACCAGAGGATTTCCAGGGAGAGGTTTATAAACCCCGTCAGGCCGTAGACGGCGGCCCAGGCCCCAAAGCCGAGGCCGGGCCCGGACCGGCCGGGGTCTGCGGCCGGCGCCGGCCGTGGGGCCCGGGAGGGGGGCGGGGCCGCCAGGAGGCCGAGGGGGATGGCGGTGGCGGCGCAGGCGAGGTTGAGGGCGGCCCCGAGGTGGAGGGCCGCCTCGAAGTCCATCCGGCGCAGGATAAACCAGGTGGTAACCAGGGCCCCCGCCGCCGCCCCGAAGGTGTTCACCCCGTAGAGGGCGCCGATGGTTCCGGGGGCGGCCTCCAGGGTGGAGGCCAGGGCCCGGGAGAGGAGGGGCAAAGACATCCCCATAAAGAAGGTGGGAAAGAGCATGCTTAAAAAGAGCACCACCCCCAGGCTGAAAAGGTCCCGGGCCAGGTAGCCGTGCTGGACATAAAGACGGTCATAGTAAAACCCCTTGCTCAGCAGGGCAAAGACCCCCACCGAAAGCTCGGCCAGGCCGAAGAGGGCCAGCGCCCGGTTCCGGGGCAGGCGGTCGGCGATGTAGCCCCCGGCCAGGCTGCCGCAGCCCAGGCCGGCCATGAAGGCGGCCACGGTCACCGTTACCGAGTAGACGTCGGCCCCGGAGAAGAAAACCAGCATCCGCTGCCAGACCACCTGGTAAAGGAGGGCCGCAAACCCCGAGAGGAAAAAGGCGGCCAGGGCGGCCGGCAGGGCCAGGCGGCCGCTAACGGCCGGGGAGACGCCGGCCGTTACCCCCGCCGTCTTCACCGAAGCCTCCGCAACCCCCAGGCCGCCAGCCGGCCGAAAACCCCCAGCCGAAGCTCCAAAAGCAGGAGGGCCAGGCTGGCCGCGCCGGCCGAGGTGATAACGTAGCCCCGCCGGAAGCTTTCCGGGAGATAACGGAACTCCACCTGGTGGACCCCCGGCGGAACCCGGACGGCCCGGAAGATGTAATTGGCCCGGTAAATCCGGGCCGGCACCCCGTCCACGGTGGCCGCCCAGCCGGGATAGTAGCTGTCGGCCAGGACCAGGTAGGCCCAGTAAGGGGTCGAAACCTCGAGGCGGAGGCGCTCCGGCTCATCGACCAGCCAGCGGACGGCGCCCGGCTGGTCCCGGTTCGGGGCGGCCTCCAGCCGCAGGGAATCGACCAGGTATTCGGGCGGGGCCTCCGGGGCCTCGAACACCACCATCCGGGCCGGGTCGTAGGGGCCGCCCTGCATAAAGGCCAGCACGTCGGACCCCGGCGGGAGCACCACCGACTGCCCGGCCAAAAAGGCCCGGGGTAGCGCCCAGGTATTTTCCAGGATGATGCCGTCGTCGCCCCGCCGGATGATGTTGAACCGCTCCCGGTTTAAGGGGTCCAGGTTGTAGACCTCGCCCCGGCGGTAGCTCACCAGGCTGAGGCCGTAAAACTGCAGGGTCGCCCCCGTGGTGAGGCTCTTAAGCTGGACCCGGGCCACGGGGAAGGGTCGGGGGAGGGCAAACTTGGCCAGGTAGGCGTTGGCCTCGAAGCCGACGGTCTTCCACTGGGCCGCCACCATGGGCCTGGCGTGTTTGACCACCGGCCGGACGTCGGCCCGGTCGTAGGCCCATTCGGCGGTGTGGACCCCGGCCAGCAGCCGGAACTCGGCCCGCTCCCCGCCGGGGCCGATGAGGACCACCTCCCCCACGGGGGTTCCCTGCCCCACGTTGAGGCTGTTCTGCAGCAGGGAGATCACCCTGACCTCTTCGGCCTCAAAAACCGGCGAAACCCGGAATCCGGCGGCGGAGGCCGCGCCCCCGGCCGCGGCGCTCAGCAGCGGCCGGGTCGGGTCGTAGGCGGTAAGCTCCGCCGAGGGGAGGGGCACGTACCGGCCCCGGCGGACCACATACTTGACGGCGGCCGCATCCAGCAGGGGACCCTCCACCCAGCCGGCGGCCGCAATAAAGCTTAAATGGCGGGCGTAAACCAGGGATGTGTAGCCGTTGAGGTCACTTAAGCCCAGGGGCAGGAGGGTGTTGGGCTCGAGGCCGGCCCCGGGCAGGGTGAAGACGCGGTCGCCGGGGCCGGCCAGCCTTTTCAGCTCGGCGGCCAGGGGCCGGGGGGCGGCCAGCTCCCTTAAGGGCATGGCCGGGTGGAAGGGGCGGCCGGCCAGGATCAGCTCGGCGGCGACGATTACCGGCACGGCCCCCAGGACGACCCCCCGGCCCCGGCGGAGGCTTAGGGCCAGGGCCGCGGCCAGCAGGGTCAGGCCGACCCAGACGGCGGCCGCCTGGAACCAGAAGTTGTCGGGGGAAAGGCTTGCCCGCAACCCCTCGTAGACCCGCTCCTCGGTCAGGGCCCGGGCCGGCAGCCGCCCCATCCGGGGCAGGGAAAGGTAATAATCCACCCACTCGGCCACCCAGCCGGCCTTCCGGACCACGTCGGCGGCGGCCTGCCGGAGAAGTTCCTGCCCGGCCCAGAGGCCGGCCGCCCAGAGGCCCACCCAGGCCAGCAGGAGCCGGCGCCGCCAGCCGGCGGCGGCAAGGATGGCCTGGACGCCGAGGCCGGCCAGGGCGGCCATCCCCAGGGCGAAAAGCAGGCTGAACCGGCCGGGGGCCCGGATCAGGTTATAAGGGTAAACCTGCCAGAGCCAGAAGTGGACGTTTACCGGGGCGTAATAGGCCAGGGCGACCAGCAGTCCGCCCAGCCCGACCCCGGCCAGGGGGATGGCCGTCCGCCAGGGTCCGAAAATCAGGCCGGTGAGGCCCAGGAAAATCACGGCCGTGCCGACGTAGACGGCCGTCTCCCAGGGGGACCAGAGGGACCAGTCGAAGCCGTCAGGTGTCCGGAAAAAGTAGGGGTTAACCAGGGTCCAGAGGTGGGGCGGGGCGACGGCATGGCGGCCGGCCAGTTCGTAGCTTAGGCCGGTCGCCCGGGCCGAGAAGGTGCCCAGCTCGTGGAGGGGCAGGAGCTGGACCGCCCCAATCACCCCCCCTATGAGGGGGACGCCCAGGAGGATGCCCAGCCCGAGGCCGAGCCGACCGGCCGCCGCGGCCAGGGTTTGGCCCGGGGTCCGGGCGGGGAGCCCGAGGCCGGCCGCCGGGCCTAAGAGGAGCCGGCCCGCCACGTAGACGGCGAGGCCAAAGCCCGTCATCATCGGCACCTGGACGTGGACGGTAAGACATTGAAGCCCGAAGGCCACCCCGGCCCCGACGATGGCGGCCAGCCGGGACCGGCCCCGCCGCCGGAGGGCGGCCTCGGCCAGGGCGAAGACCAGGGGCGCCCAGGCCAGGCCGGTCAGGATGTTGAGGTGGTGAGCCTGGGCCACCGTAAAGCCGGAAAGCATATAAGCGCAGGCCGAGGCCACGGCCCCAAGCCGGCCCAGGCCCAGGGTGCGGCCGAAGGCGTACATGGTCAGGCCGGCGAGGACCAGGTGGGCGGCCACCAGGGCGGTGAAAAGCTCGGCAGGCCCGAGCAGGAGGGCCCCGAAGAAGACCGGCGGGTAGAAGGCCCCCACCTCCCCGTCGGCGAAGAGGGGGTATCCCCCGAGGATGTGGGGGGTCCAGAGGGGAAGCTCAAACTCCCGCAGCCGGCCGTGGATGGCCGCCAGGACCGGGTAGTAAAAGACGACCGTATCCCGCTCGTGGTAAACCAGCCCGGCCCGCAAAAGGGGTCCGAGGAAGGCAAGGCCGGCGGCCACCACTCCGGCCGCGGCCAGAAACTCCGCCGCCGGGCCGGCCCACCGCCGCCGCAGCTCTCCGGCCCCAACCCCAAGACCCCGCAGGCTCAGCCCCGCAACTCTGGCTGCCGCCATGGTGTTCCGAGAGGCCTTTACCTTTTGACGGAGCCCACGACGAAAAGCCTGCCCAGGTTCCGCCGGTACCGGAAGTAGAGGTCGAGGAGGGCCTGGGCCAGGCGGTCCGGGTCGTGGTAGTGGGGGTTGGCCTCGTTGATGACGGGGGCCCAGACCACCCGGACCCCGGAAGGGAGGGGTCCGCCGGGCTCCGGCTTGACCACGTCCCATTCCGGGTGGGTGCTTTTGGCCGGGAGGCTGTTGGCCAGGACGTAATCGAAGGTGCCGCCCCCGGCCTGGTCCACCAGGGTCCGGACGTGGTCGGCCACGGTGAAGTTGTCGGTCTCCCCCTTCTGGGTGGCCACGTTGCAGACGTAAACCCGCAGGGCCCGGGTGGCCCGCAGGGCCTCCCGGATGCCCGAAACCATCAGGTTCGGCAGGACGCTGGTATAGAGGCTTCCGGGCCCGAGAACTACCAGGTCGGCGTCGAGGATCGCCTGCACCGCGGCCGCGTAGGCCGGCGGGTCGGGGGGCACCAGGAACACCCGCCGAATCCGGCCGGTCCGCTTGGGGATCTTCGATTCCCCCCGGACCACCTCGCCCGTCTCCAGCTCGGCGCAGAGCTGGATATCCGCCAGGGTGGCGGGCAGGACCCGGCCCTGCACGGCCAGGACCCGGCCCGACTCCAGGACCGCCTTTTCGAAGCTGCCGGTAACCTCCGTCAGGGCGGCGATGAAGAGGTTGCCGAAACTGTGGCCTTCGAGGCCGCCCCCGTTCTTGAACCGGTACTCAAAGAGCCGGGTCATGAGGGGCTCGGCGGTGGCCAGGGCGGTGATGCAGTTGCGGATGTCCCCCGGGGGCAGGATGCCCAGCTCCTCCCGGAGGCGGCCGGAGCTTCCGCCGTCGTCGGCCACCGTAACGACGGCGGTGATCTGGCCGGTGTAGTTTTTAAGGCCCCGAAGCAGGGTGGAAAGGCCCGTGCCGCCCCCGATGGCCACGACCCGGGGTCCCCGCTTAAGGTACCGGCGCCGGTAAAGGATGTCTAAAAGCTGGGCGCCCGAATAGTCCCCGTGCACGGCCGAAAGGAGGGAGCGATTCAGCTTATAAAGGCCGAACCCGATGAGCCCCAGCCCGGCCCCCAGAAAGAGGAGCGCCCGAACCCAGCGGGGCAGAAACTGGAGGGTGGCGTAGTAAACCCACTCGGGGAAGGTGTAATAATCGTAAATGTCCCGGAGGACGTAGCCGAGGCCCAGGCCCACCACGGCGATGCCCAGCCCCAGGATGATAAGCCAGCGCTTTACCTCAATGCCCGGGGAAAGCCACCTCAGCAGGCTCATCCCGAACCGCCCCCCAGCCGCTCCTTAAGCAGCCGGTTGGTGAGGGCCGGGTCGGCTTTGCCCCGGGTTGCCTTCATCACCTGCCCCACCAGGAAGGTGAGGGCCTGGGCCTTGCCCTTCTGGTAGTCGGCGACGGCGGCCGGATTCTCGGCGATTACCCGGTCGATGACGGCTAAAAGCTGTTCGGCGTCGGTGATGCGCACCAGCCCCTGCTCGGCCACCACCTGACGGGGCAGTTTGCCGGTTCGGAAGACCTCTTCGAAGACCTGCTTGGCGAGCCGACTGCTTAAGGTGCCCTCTTCAAGGAGCTCGATGAGCTCCACGTAATGCTCCGGCCCGAGGCCGGTCTCGGCCAGGCTGCGGCCGGTGGCCTCCAGCAGGCCCCGGGTTTCGTTAAGCAGCCAGTTGGCCAGGGATTTGGCCCGCTGGGGCAGGGGGACTCTGGCCAGGGCCGGCCGGCCCTCGGTAAGCCTTACGGCCGCCTCGAAGAAGTCGGCCAGGGCCTTCTCCTCGGTGAGGAGGCCGGCGTCGTAGCGGCCCAGCCCATACTCGGCCATGAAGCGGTCCCGGCGGGCGTCGGGCAGTTCGGGAAGCCTCTGGCGGATGGACTCCACCCACTCCGGGGCCGGCGTAAGGGGCGGGAGGTCGGGTTCGGGGAAGTAGCGGTAATCGTGGGCGTACTCCTTGGTGCGCTGGGGTACGGTTATGCCCTTATCTTCCAGCCAGCCCCGGGTCTCCTGAACCACCTGCTGGCCGGCTTTAAGCAGGCCTATCTGCCGCTCGATCTCGTAGGCCAGGGCCCGGTAGACCGAGCGGAAGCTGTTCATGTTCTTGACCTCGACCTTGGTGCCGAAGCCGGCCTCCCCCACGGGCCGGACGCTTACGTTGGCGTCGCAGCGCAGGCTTCCCTCCTCCATGCTCCCGGAGGAGACCCCGAGGTACTGCAGGATGGTGCGCAGCTTGACGAGAAAGGCCCGGGCCTCTTCGGGGGAGCGGAGGTCCGGGGCGGTGACGATCTCGAGGAGGGGCACCCCGCTCCGGTTAACGTCGACCAGGGAGTAGGTCTCCCCCGAGGGGTCGGTCCGGTGGAGGAGGCGGGCGGTATCCTCCTCCAGGTGGACCCGGATGATGCCCACCCGTTTGGTCCGGCCGTTCAGGTCGATATCGAGCCAGCCGTTGCGGCAGAGGGGCAGGTCGTACTGGGAGATCTGGTAGTTTTTCATCAGGTCGGGGTACATGTAGTTTTTGCGGTCGAACTTGGAGAACCGGGCGATTTCGCAGTTGAGGGCGAGGCCGGTCATAATAGTGTATTCGACCGCCCGCCGGTTGATGACCGGCAGCACCCCGGGCATGCCCAGGCAGATGGGGCAGACCCGGGTGTTGGGCTCGGCCCGGGCGTAATCTAAGGCCAGGCACCGGCAGAACATTTTGCTCCGGGTTAGAAGCTGGGAGTGGACCTCAAGGCCGATGACCGCCTCGTACTCCATAGCCGCCTAATATTATCACAGTCCTGAGGCCGGGCCTGCGGTCCCCCGGGGATTTGTGGGCGGCCGGCCCATGTGTTAATATTAAGCTAGAATACGTGACGAGGGGGAAGCCCGTGGGAGAATCGGCCGGCAACGGTGCTGCAACCCGGAGCGAGCGCCACTCCTACACGCCGCTGGAGCTTTTCTTCCTCGGCCGGCTGGAGCGATTTCTCCGACTGCGCCGCCAGCACCGGGTCGACCAGCTGCCCCCGGAGCTGATAAAGCTCCTGGACAAGGCCATTCTTTCCACCTATCGGGACTGCCTCCAGCTGGGGATCGGCGAAGAGGCCCGCCGAATCCTGCGCCGCGAGCTCGGGCAGAGCTCGACCTCGTCCGGTTATTCGCAGTCGTAAGTTTCAGGGCCGCCGGCCCTCGGCCCCAGTTTCCCGATGGATTCGGCATCCAACGAACTCAAAGGCAATCTGTGGCTTGCCCGGGCGCTCTTTGACCTGGGTGGGGTCCAGTTCGGCAGTTTCACCCTGGGCCGCTCCACGGTCAACTCGCCCGTGTACATTAACCCCCGGGTGCTGGTGAGCCAGCCCCGGTATCTGAAGGCGGTGGCCGAGCTTATCCGCCAGGAGACCAGCTTCGGCCAGGCCCGCCGCCGCCCCCGAATCGCCCCCTTCGACCTGGTGGCCGGGGTTCCCTTCGGGGGCCTGCACCTGGCCACCGCCTTCTCCCTCCTCACCGAGACCCCGATGATTTACGTCCGGCCCGGGGGCGAAGAGGACCGCCGGATCGAGGGCCGCTACGAGGAGGGCCAGACGGTCCTCATCATCGACGACCTGATAACCACTGGGGGCAGCATTCTGGAGACGGCCGGAATCCTCGAAGCCCACGGCCTTAAGGTGAGGGATGTTATTGTCCTGGTGGACCGGGAACAGGGGGCAACGGAGCGGCTCCGGCGCCGGGGCTACAACCTGGTCCCGATTCTGCGCCTTACGGTGATGCTCAACTATTACTACAATACGGGCCTCATCGACGAATTCTGGTACCGGCGCAGCCTCGAATACCTCCGGGCCAACCAGGCCAGCCCCGAAGAATAAACTGGAAATACTCTGCGACGACCAGGCATTTATATTTTATATGATAAATTCCAGGGGCCTCATGCGGGCCCCTGAAGGCCGTTAGTGGGAGGTGTTACCGTGGCAGGCCGGGAATTTACCCTCAGCAAGGCCGACCCGGGGCCGCCGCAGCTTTGCAACCTCGGCCGGCTCCTCACCGCCCTGGAAGGCCGGGGAATCGACGGCCTTTTCTCCTACTACATCCCGGAACGTCCTTTACCTGAGCGGGTACGGGGCCGGCACCACCGGCATCTACGGTGAGGCCAACGGCGTGGCCGCCTCCGTCCTCTCCCGCCACGACCCGGACCATCCCATCGTCATCGTCCCCGACTTCGAGGTCAATTTTTTTCCGGTATCAACCCACCTGGGTTCGGGATATCCGGCCTTACCGGAGCCTTATTGTTCCCCTCGACCTCCCCTGGAACCCGGATATGCTCGACCGGTTCGCCCCGGTCGAGACCCGAAGCCAGCCCTGGTACGCCGCCGCCAAGGCCAACTATTCCGGGGGCTTCATCGACGCCTGCGTAAAGGCGCTACAGGACCTCGGCCTGGATAAGGCCACCGTCGGCTTCGACAACCTCGCCTTTGCCCCCTTTGTGGCCGAACGGCTGCCGGATATGAAGGTCGTCGACGCTTATTCGCTCCTCAAATACGTTCGGATGGTAAAAACCGAAGCCGAACTGCGGCTCCTGAGGGAAGCCCACCTTCTCAACCAGGCCGCCATCGAGCGGGTGGTCGCTTCGTACGCTCCGGGGATGACCTGGCACGACCTGAATACTGCCTATTACCTGGGGGTGACCCGGCTGGGCGGGTTTGTGGTGGACCGGGGAAGCCTGGTCCTTTTCAATCCCCGGGGTAGTGAGCCGGTGCTCCAGTTTTCCAGCGGCCTTGAGCCGGATTTTCCCCTCGAGCCGGGCATGCACGTTATGTTTGACTGTCACGGCCGCTGGAAAGGGTACAACTGGGACGGCGGGAAGACCTGGGTGGTGGGCGGGGTGGAGGCCGACGGCCGCAAAATAGCCCGGGTCTGCGGCGACGCCCTAGAAGAAGTCCTGAACGCCGCCCGGCCCGGGGTGAGGCTCAGCCGGCTGCAAGCCCTCGGCCGGCGGGTTTTCGAAAGGCACGGGGTGCCGGCGCCCGAGTCGGTGTTTATTTACTTTCACGGGGTCGGCCTGGACAACAGCGAGCACGAGTGGGGAACGCCCGCGGACTGGGTAATGGAGGCCGGGACGGTGGTTGCGGTCCACATATACTACCCGGGGGACGAACGGCACAGATATTACATTGAAGAATTCGGGGTGGTAACCCCCTCGGGGATAAGCCGCTTCTTCGGCTGGGACGTCCGGGAATCCCTCGCCGGCTAACGGGCAATTAAATTTTTTAAAAGGTGTACGAACTTCGCGCGGACCTAGATTCACCCTATTGACATCCGGTAAAACTGCCGATTACAATTGCAGTAGCCAGGCTCCAGACCGGAGGGGAGATTAACCGTGGCCCGGGTAGTCTGGGACCAGGTGACGAAAAAGTTCGGGCAGGTCATTGCGGTCGATAACCTTACCCTTGCGGCCGAAGACGGGGAGTTTCTGGTCCTGGTGGGTCCTTCCGGCTGCGGCAAGACCACGGCCTTAAGGCTTGTGGCCGGCCTGGAGGAGCCCACCGCCGGCCTCATCTGGATCGGCGACCGGGTGGTGAACGACCTCCCGCCCCGGGACCGGGACGTGGCCATGGTCTTTCAAAGCTACGCCCTTTATCCCCACATGAGCGTTTATGATAACATGGCCTTCGGGCTCAAGCTTCGGGGGGTGCCCAAGGCCGAGATCGACCGGCGGGTAAAGCAGGTGGCCGAAATTCTGGGCATCGCCGACCTGCTGGACCGAAAGCCCCGCCAGCTTTCGGGGGGCCAGCGCCAGCGGGTGGCCCTGGGCCGGGCCATCGTCCGGGAGCCCAAGGTCTTTTTGATGGACGAGCCTTTGTCCAACTTAGATGCCAAGCTCAGGGTCCAGACCCGGGCCGAACTTAAAAAGCTTCACCAGGCCCTGAAGACTACCACCATTTATGTTACCCACGACCAGGTTGAGGCGATGACCATGGGGACCCGGATTGCGGTGATGAACAGAGGGGTCCTCCAGCAGGTGGATACCCCCCAGAACGTGTATGAGCATCCGGCCAACATCTTCGTGGCCGGGTTTATCGGCAGCCCGGCCATGAACTTTTTTAAGGGCCGGCTTTTGAGCCGGGACTCAAAGCTTTACGTGGACTTAGCGGATTTTGAGGTCGAACTTGCCGACCGGCTGGGGAAGGCCCTTTTGGGGCGGGGGGTCGGACCCGAGGTGGTCCTTGGGGTGAGGCCCGAGCACATCCGGCTGGCCGGTCGGGCTGGGGCCGGGATCCGGTGCCGGGTGGAGGTGGTGGAGCCGTTAGGCAGCGAAACCTTGGTCCACGTAACCAGCGGGCGGCACACCTGGACGGTCTGGCTTCCGGGGATGCTGAATGTGGAGGCCGGGATGATTTTAGAGCTGGAATTTGACCCGGAAAAGCTCCACCTTTTCGACCCGAAAACCGAGCAGGCTTTAATCGGGCCCGAGCTTAGGGCCCTGGCGCGGACGGGTTAAAACCTGGGAAAGGAGGGTCCGATGAGCAAGCCGTGGCGTAAGGTCATAACCTGCCGGGAGTTTCTGGGCGGGGCCCTGGCGGGGGCCGGGGCTCTGGCGGCGGCGTGCGCCCCCACCCAACCGGCCGGCCAACAGGCCCCGGCCGTTGAGGGGCGGCCGACCCAGCTTCTGGTCCTCTGGCAGTCAAGCTTCGTTCAGGAGCAGGACAAGCTCCTGGACCAGATGGCCCAGGAGTGGGGCCGCAAAAACAACGTTGAAGTGAGGGTTGAACACATCGCCTATAACGACACCCCCGCCCGGATCGCGGCCGCCATCCAGTCGGGTTCCGGACCGGACGTGGTCCGCTGGACGTAGGGCTGGCCCTGGATCTACGAGAACTCCCTGGTGGACGTCTCCAAAGAAGTCGAAGAGCTTGTCAAGCGGCTGGGCGGAATTTATCCGGATGCCGAGGCTTATAGTAAAGTTAACGGCGTCTGGCGGGCCATCCCCTGGAGCGTTAACCCGGGCGCTTTTGTCTACCGGACCGATTACTTTAAGGCCGCCACGCCCAGATTCCGACCACCTGGGACGAGTTTATCCAGGAAGGCAAGAAACTTAAGGCCTACGGCAAGCCTTTCGGCCAGGCCCTGGGCCACTCCTACGGGGACCCGCCCAGCTTCTGGTACCCGTGGCTCTGGGCCTGGGGCGGCAAGGCAGTCCTTGAGGACGGCAAGACCGTTGCCTTAGAGAGTGACGCCACCATTCTGGCCGTAGAAAAGGCCATCGAGCTCTTTTACGGGGCCCTGGACGAGAGCGGCCTTTCCTGGGACGACACCTCCAACAACCGGGCCTACCTGGCCGAGCAGATTTCGTGTACCCTGAACGGGGCCAGCATCTACTTCGTGGCCAAGCGGGATTTTCCGAAAATCGCTGAGGTTTCGGACCACTTCGTCCATCCCAGGGGGCCGGCGGGGCAGTTCTCCCTCCACGCCCTCTTTAGCCTGGGGATCATGTCTTATTCGAAAAACGTCCAGGCGGCCAAAGACCTTATCATGTACCTTATGGACCCCCAGCAGTACTCCAAGTGGGTGGACGTGGGCCTGGCCTACGAATTTGCCCCCTTTAAGTCCTCCGAAAACGACCCGGTCTGGAACAAAGACCCGAAGATTAAGGCCTTCCGGGACGTGGTAGTTAACGGCTCGGGCCGGTGGCCGGGCTGGCCTGGGCCTCCCACGGCGAAGGCCGCCCAGGTGCGGGAAGCCTATATAATCGTCGACCTTTTCGCCAAAGCCGTCTCGCGGGAGTTCGAGCCGGCCGACGCCGTGAAGTGGGCGGCCGGCCAGCTCCGGCAAATTTATGGCCGCTCGTAGATCCGGGCCGGAGACGCCGGCCGCCCTTTAGGGACTGATTCCGGTGGCCAAAAAGGGCGTTCTTGCCGAAGCCCCGGCCGCGGCCGTAGCCAGGCGGCCGCCCCGGGCCTGGAGCCCAGGGGCCCTCCTCGAACGGGAGGAGGTCCTGGGCTACCTGCTCATGCTCCCGGCCCTCGCCCTGCTCACGGTCTTCGTCCTTTACCCCTTTCTTTACGGAATCTGGCTTGCCCTGACCGACAGCCGGATCGGCGTCCCCGGCGAGTTCGTGGGCCTGAGAAATTTCGTCGAGCTTACCCGGGACTCGATTTTCCAGCAGACCTTCCGCAACACATTTCTTTACACCGGTGTTACCACCGTTTTTAAGCTCATCTTCGGCCTGGCCGTAGCCGTCCTGCTTAACAACAGCTTTCCGTTAAAGCGGTTCGTTCGGGCGGCGGTGCTTCTGCCCTGGATCGTGCCCACGGTTCTGAGTGCCCTGGCTTGGCTCTGGATGTTCGATTCGACCTTTAGCGTCCTTAACTGGGTGCTGGCCCGCTTCGGAATAAAGGGGCCCGTCTGGCTGGGCAATGACCCCTGGCCGATGGTCTCGCTGATGATAGTCAACATCTGGCGGGGCACCCCCTTCTACGCCATAAGCTTTCTGGCCGGCATGCAGACGATAAACCAGGAGCTTTACGAGGCGGCGGCCATCGACGGGGCCAGCCGCTGGCAGATGTTCCGCCACATCACCCTCCCCCTCCTGAAGCCGGTAATCACCATCGTGCTTTTGCTTTCGGTTATCCTGACCTTTTCGGACTTTCAGCTTATTTACGTGCTGACCCGGGGTGGGCCGGCCAACAGCACCCACCTCTTCGCCACCCTGGCCTACCAGGTGGGGCTGCCCTCCGGGGAGATCGGCCGGGGCGCGGCCATCTCCCTTTTCAGCTTCTCCGCCCTGTGCGTGACGGTATTTCTCATCCTCTGGTATATGCGCAGGCAGGAGCTGGACTGAGATGGCCCCCAGGCCGGCGGCGATTCTGGACCGCTTCGTGAGCATTTACATCCCTGTGGTCATAACCTTAATAGTCCTACTTTTCCCCTTTTACTGGATGGGAATAACCTCAATTAAGCCCAATGCCGAGCTTTTTGACGTGAAGGGTAATCCCTTTATCGTGCTTCGGTCAACCCTGGACCACTACCGGTACCTGTCCGAGCGAACCCTCTTTGCCCACTGGATGTTGAACACCACGGTGGTGGCCACCCTTTCGACGGCGATTTCTTTGGCCCTGTCGGTCCCGGCCGGCTACGCCCTGGCCCGGTTTCGATCCCCGGGGGGAACCCTGCTGGGCTGGGCGATTTTCGTCACCTACCTGGTCCCCCAAACCCTCCTCTTTCTGCCCCTGGCCCAGGTGATCAACTGGCTCGGCCTGGCCAACACCCTCTGGTCCCTGGTGCTCACCTACCCGACCTTTCTGGTCCCCTTCGGCTCCTCATCGGCTATTTCCGGTCCATTCCTAAAGACCTGGAGGAATCGGCCCTGGTGGACGGGGCCACTCGGGTCCAGGCCCTGATAAAGGTGGCCCTGCCCCTGGCCATCCCCGGGATCCTTTCGGTGGGAATCTTCTCCTTCACCCTCTCCTGGAACGAGTTTATCTACGCCCTGGTCTTCATCTCCGACCCCGCCAACAAGACCGTCCCGGTGGGGGTCACCTCGGAGCTTATCCGGGGGGATGTGTTCTTCTGGGGGAGCCTCATGGCCGGGGCCCTTTTGGGTTCAGTTCCGGTGGCCCTGATTTACTCATTCTTCGTAGAATATTTCGTAGCCGGGCTTACCGCCGGGGCCGTCAAAGGCTAAACCGGGGTTAACCGCCTACCCTTGGGAGGAACGGGCTGAGGGGAAAGTTTTTACGCAGGGTCCTCTGGCTGGCGGTTGTGGCGGCCCTCCCCTCGACGGCCGCCGCCCACGTCCGCTGGTTTGTGCCCGAATGGCTGCGCCTTCAGCCGCCGGATTTCGGCCTCATCGCCGCCTGGCCGACCCTGGCCGTCATCGGGGCCAGCCTGGTTCTCTTCCTCGGGTTGCGCCTGCTCCGGCGGCTGGTGGGCAGCCCCCATTGGCCCAACCCGCCCCTCCTGGCTTACATGGAGCCCTGCGCCACCGCCCTGCTGGCCGTCCACACCGGCATCAGCCTGGTCTGGTTCGCCTATCAGCGCAACCTCTTCGTTCCCCAGCTGGTGCTTCCCCCGAACCTGCTCGGCTGGCTCCTGGTCGGGCTGCAGGTCTTTGTGGCCTTTACGCTTATCACCGGCCTCTTCGACCGGGCCGGGGCCTTGCTTTTGGTCGTCGTCTTCCTGCTGGGGTTTTTGCTCTTTCCGCCCCTGGCCATGCTAAGTCAGCTTCATTACGTGGGCATTGCCGTGGCCCTTTTTGTCCTGGGTCGGACCGTTCCCCCGGAGTGGGTGGCCCGGAAGCTGGCCTGGGTTTCCCAGTATGAAACCGAGGCGGTGGCGGCCCTGCGCATTTTTACCGGTCTTTCCCTGGTGGTGGCCGCCTTTGACGAGAAGCTCCTCGCCCCCGAGCTGGGCCGGGCCTTCCTGGCCCAGTACCCCCATTTCAACTTCATGCGGTCGGTCTTCGGTTTCGAGTGGTTCGACGACGACCTCTTTGTGACCGCCGCCGGTATCGCCGAGGCCACCATCGGCGTCCTGCTCATAACCGGCGTCCTCACCCGGGTTGTCATCCTGGGAATGTGGGTGCCCTTTAACCTGACGGTGCCCTTGCTGCCCCCGGTGGAGCTTCTGGGACACCTGCCCATCTTCGGCATCATGTATGTCCTGCTCCTTTACGGGTCGGGGATTCCGCCCCGGGCCGCCGTGCGCCTGCTGGAGCCGGCCATTCGGGGCGAAATGGCGGAGGCCCGCCGGCGCTTTCAAGGTTAGGGGCGGGCGGGGGCCGGCGAGGACCCCGTCGGATCGGGTAAAATCATCCCCGGGAGGTCGGCATGAACGGAGCTGAAGCTTTGCCGCCCCTGCACGGAATCCGGGTCCTTGAGCTGGGCAACTTTATGGCCGGGCCTTACTGCGCCATGCTGCTGGCCGACCTGGGGGCCGACGTAATTAAAATCGAGAACCCCGAAGGCGGCGACCTTAGCCGGGCCACGCCCCCCTTTCTGGACGGGGAAAGCGCCGGGTTTATCGCCCTGAACCGCAACAAGCGCAGCCTGGCCCTCAACCTGAAGCACCCTGAGGGGCGGCAGATCTTTCTGCGCCTGGCCGAGGGGGCCGATGTGGTCGTCGAAAACTTCCGGCCCGGCACCACCAGGGACCTGGGCATCGACTACGAGACCCTGGCCGCCCGCAATCCGGGGCTGATTTACTGCGCGGTTTCCGGCTACGGCCAGACGGGGCCTTACAGCCACCGTCCGGGGCTGGACCTTATCATCCAGGGGATGTCGGGCCTGATGAGCATCACCGGCGAGCCCGGCCGGCCCCCCGTAAAGGTCGGGGTCCCGGTCGCCGACCTTACGGCCGCCCTCTTTGCGGCCAACGCCATCCAGGCCGCGCTGATCGCCCGGGGTCGGACGGGTCAGGGCCAGTATATCGACCTAAGCCTGCTGGAGGCGGCCGTCGCCCTGGAGGTCTGGGAGACGGCCAGCTACTTTGCCACGGGCGAGGTTCCTGGCCCCCTGGGCTCCGCCCACCGGGTGAGCGCCCCTTACCAGGCCTTCCGGACCGCCGACGGGTATATCACCGTAGGGGCCACCACCCCCCGCCACTGGACCATCTTCTGCCAGGTGCTGGGCCTGGAGCACCTGGAAAAGGACCCCCGGTTTGCCACCCTGGCCGCCCGGAAGGCCAACGAAAAGGTCCTGGCCGAAATCATCGAGGCGGTAACCTCCACCCAGACGAGCGAATACTGGTACCGCCGCTTTGAGGAGGCGGGGATCCCCTGCGGGATAATCAACACCATCGACCGGGTGGTTGCCGACGAGCACCTTAAGGCCCGGGGCTTTATCGTCGACCTGCCCCACCCCACCCTCGGCCGGGTTCGGGTGACGGGCTCGCCCCTCCACTTTTCCCGAACCCCGGTCCGGTTGGGGCGGGCCGGTCCCCTTCTGGGGGAGCATAACGCCGAGATTTTAAAGGAGCTGGGGTTCGGGCCCGAAGAGGTTGCCCGGCTGGAGGCGGAGGGGGTTATCGGGCCGGTGCGGGCCCCATCTGGCATTAATCGGGCGGCGGAGTGAGGCAGATGGCCCAAATCGTCGACCTGGGGACCGAGGAGCTCATTTTCGAGGTGGATGCGCCCCTGGCCTGGCTTACGTTTAACCGGCCCGAGGCCCGCAATGCCATGACCTGGGCCATGTACGACGGTCTGGTCCGGGCCTGCGAATGGGTGGATAAAAACGACGACGTAAAAGTCCTCCTGCTGAAGGGGGCCGGGGATAAGGCCTTTATCGCCGGGACGGATATAAGCCAGTTTACGCAGTTTCAGAGCCCCCAGGACGCCATCGATTACGAGGCCCGGATGAACAGCATCATCGGCCGCCTCGAGGCCGTGAAGAAGCCCACCATCGCCCTCATCCGGGGCTACGCCGTCGGGGGCGGGGCGGCCATCGCCATGGCCTGCGACCTGCGCATCTGCGCCCCCGACGCCAGGTTCGGCATCCCCATCGCCCGGACCCTGGGCAACTGTCTGAGCATGGCCAACTACGCCCGGCTGGTGGACCTGGTCGGGCCGTCCCGGGCCAAATACATTATTTTTACGGCCGAGATGGTGGACGCCGAGGAGGCCTTAAGGATCGGCCTGGCCAACGAGGTCGTCCCCGCCGACGAGCTGGAACAGCGGGGGGAGCGGCTGGGCCTCACCCTGGCCGAACACGCCCCCATTACCCTCAAGGTCACCAAAGAGGCGATCCGGCGCATTCTGGAGCACCGCCGACCCCCGGAAAGCGAAGACCTTATCCTGGCCTGCTACATGAGCGAGGATTTCCGGGAGGGGGTTCGGGCCTTTCTGGAAAAGCGCCGCCCCCGCTGGAAGGGCCGCTAAACCCCAAAGCCCTGAGGGTTATAATCGCCGGGACGGGGCACCGGTGACCGGTTACCTTATCGCCCGCATCGGCCAGGGGCTCTTCGTGCTCCTGGTGGTAAGCATCCTGGCCTTCGGGCTTTTACACCTGGCCCCCGGCGACCCGGCGGCCCTCCTTTACGGGCCGGACCTCTCGGCCGAGGAGCTCAGGGCCGTCCGGACGGCCTGGGGCCTGGAAGACCCATTGCCCGTTCAGTACCTGCGGTGGCTGGGCCGGTTCGTCCGGCTGGATTTCGGCCGCTCTTTTGCCGACGGCCGGCCGGTGCGGGAAGTTATCCTGGAGCGGGTGCCCGCAACCCTTTACCTGACGGCCTCCGCCCTGGCCATCGCCCTGGTGGTGGGCATCACCGTCGGGATAGTATCCGCCCTGCGGCCCCTTTCCCGGCTCGATTACGCCGTAACGGCCGTTTCGACGGTCCTTTATTCGGCCCCCAACTTCTGGCTCGGCCTCATTCTGGTCTTAATTTTCTCCGTCTGGCTCGGCTGGCTTCCTTCGGCCGGGATGCAGACGGTCCGGGGGCCTACCTCCCTGGGCGACCGCCTCAGCCACCTGATCCTGCCGGCCTTTGTCCTCTCCCTCCGGGAGATGGCCAGCCTCATCCGCTACACCCGGGCGGGGATGCTCGAGGTGCTCGGCCAGGACTATATTCGGCTGGCCCGGGCCAAGGGCCTGCCCGAGTACCGGGTCATCCTGGACCACGCCTTTCGGAACGCCGCCCTGCCGGTCATCACCCTGATGGGGCTTTTCATTCCCCGGCTGGTGGGCGGGTCGGTGGTGGTCGAGACCCTCTTCAGCTGGCCCGGGATGGGTCGGCTGTTGGTGGAGGCCGCCTTTGCCCGGAACTACCCGGTGCTTATGGGGGAGGTGGTGCTGGTGGGGACGCTGGTCATTCTGGGGAGCCTCCTGGCCGACCTGGCCTACGGGGTAGCCGACCCGAGAATCCGCTACGGGAAGAGCCGGTGAAGGCCCGAACCCTGCCGCCCGGGTCCGACGCACCCTTAAGGGCCGAAAGCCCGTGGGCGCGCACCGGCCGGGCCTTCGCCCGCCACCGGACGGCCCTCCTGGCCGGGCTCGTGCTGGGCGTCGTGGTCCTGCTGGCCCTCCTGGCCCCGGTGCTTGCCCCCTATCCCCCCGACTACATCGACCTGGCCGCCCGGGCGCGGCCCCCCAGTCCCGAACATCCCCTGGGAACCGACCGCCTGGGCCGGGATATCGCCAGCCGCCTCCTCTTCGGGGCCCGGGTCTCCCTCTTCGTGGCGGCCGCCGCCGTGCTCCTGGCCACCTGCCTGGGAACCCTGGTGGGGCTGGCGGCGGGCTATTTCGGGGGCTGGGTGGATGCGGTCCTGTCCCGGACGGTGGACGCCCTCCTTTCGATGCCCACCTTCTTTATCCTGGTGGCCGTCCAGTCCCTCCTTCCCCCCTCCGTCTGGAACGTGGTCGGCATCATCGGCCTGACCACCTGGCTGGGGCTGGCCCGCATCGTGCGGGGCCAGGTTTTGAGCCTGCGGGAGCGGGAGTTTATCCTGGCCGCCCGGGCCCTGGGGGTGCCCACCGGCCGCATCATCGCCCGGCACCTTCTGCCCAACGTGGCCGGGCCGGTCATCGTCTTCGCCACCCTGGGGGTGGCCGACGCCGTCTTAATCGAGGCCGCCTTAAGCTTCCTGGGCCTGGGGGTGCCGCCCTTCGAGGCCTCCTGGGGCAATATGCTTACCGAGGGGCAGGTGGCGGCCCTTTCGGGGGCCTGGTGGATCCCCCTCTTTCCCGGCCTGGTGGTCCTTATAACGGCCCTGGCGGTGAATCTGGTTGGGGACGGCCTTCAGCAGGCGCTGTTCCGCTGAGGAGGGCCCGGGCCGAATCTTCCCCCACCGGCCGCCCCCCGGCGAGAAAGACCACCCGGTCGGCCACCTGCCCCACGAACTCCAGGTCCTGGGAGACCAGAAGCAGGGTCCGGCCCTCCCCTTTGAGCCGCCCCAGCAGCCCCACCAGGCGCCCATAAAGGCCGTCGTCGAGGCCCACCGTCGGCTCGTCCAGGGCCAGGATGGGGGTTTCCAGGGCCAGGGTGGAGGCCAGGGCGGCGAGCCGCCGCCAGCCCGGGCTCAGGTCGAGGGGATGGCGGCCGGCCCGGTCCCCAAGGCCGACGGCCGAAAGCCAGGCCTCGGCCCGCCGCCGCACCTCCCCGGCCGAAAGCCCCAGGTTTCGGGGGCCGAAGGCCACGTCGTCCCGGACCGTCGGCCCAAAGAGGCCTTCGGCCGGGTTCTGGGGCAGGTAGCCGATGAGCCGGGCCAGACGCCAGGGGGGCTCCCGGCCGGCATCCAGGCCGAAGACCCTTACCCGTCCCGACCAGGGCCGGAGCAGCCCCAGCAGGACCAGAAGCAACGTGGACTTGCCGGCCCCGTTGGGCCCCACCAGGGCGAGGGCTTCCCCGGCCCGGACCCGGAAGGATACCCCGGCCAGGACCGGCTCGCCGGGCGAGTAGCCGGCCCAAAGTTCCTCCACCTCCAGAACCGGCGGGCCCGGCTCAGCTCGGGGCCCCGAACGCGGCCCAACGGCCGGCCGGGGCGGGGGGCCGGGGCGGAGGCGGCCCCCTTCCAGCCAGAGCAGCCGGTCGGCCAGGCCCTCCAGTCGCCTCAGCCGGCCGCTCAGCAGGACCGCGGCTTTGCCCTCGGCCTTTCCCTCGGTTAAAACCCGCCTTAAGGCCGCCCACCCGGCCCCGTCCAGGTGGTCGAAGGCGTCGTCCAGCACCAGCACCTTGGGCCCGGGGGCCAGGGTTGCCCCCAGGACTACCCGCTGCTGCTGACCCACCGAGAGCTGGAAAGGGGAGCGGTCCGCCAGGGGCCCGAGCCCGAAGCTCTCCAGAAGCCCGGCCGCCCGGGCCCTGACCCGGTCCGGCCCGAGCCCCAGGTTTTCCAGGGGAAAGCCCACCTCCTCGGCGACGGTGTCGGCGGCCCCGCTGAGCTGGTAGTACGGCTCCGCCAGGGCCAGGCCCACCTGCCGGAGCCACTCCCGCCGGTCGGGGGGACCCTTAAAGTCCCAGGTCCGGCCGGCGATGACGAGCCGGCCCGAGGCCATCCCCGGGACCGCCCCGGGGATGAGGCCGGCCAGCAGGTATGCCAGGGTGGTCTTGCCCGACTCGGTGGGCCCGACGATGCCCACCACCTCCCCCGGCCCGAGGCCCAGGGTCAGGTCGGCCAGGACCGGCCCCCGGCCGGGGTAGCAAAGGGACTTAAGCCTGAGGTCGACCAGGCTCCCCACGGCCCTACCCGAAGACCAGCCGGCCCAGGGCCAGGGCCAGCGCCCCGCCCAGCGCCGCTCCCCACCGGATGAGCCGCTCGGCCGGGGATTCGGCCGGCGGCCGCCGGGGCCGGACCCAGAACCCCCGAAGCTCCAGGGTGACGCCCCGGGCCTCGGCCTCCACCAGGGCCGAGAGTAGCAGGGGCCGGACCAGGGCGCCCAGGGCCCGGAGGCGGCGGAGGCGATTGCCGTTCAGGGGAAGGCCCCGGGTCTGCTGGGCGGCAATAATCCGGCGGGCCCGGGCCCGAGTTTCGGGGACGAACCGGACGGCCGCCACCAGGCCGTAAGCCAGGGCCGGGGGGACGCCCCGGTCGGCCAGGTCCCGCAAAATCCGGCCCGGGGGAATGGCCAGGGTTGCCAGCAGGACGGCCCCGCTCAGGGCGGCCAGCCGGCCGAGGGTTCGGGCGGCGAAGGCCAGCCCGGCCGGCCGGACCCAGAGGGGCCCCACGGCCACCCCGGCCGCGCCCGGATGGAGGAGGCCGTGGATGACGAAGAGTGAAACCGCCACCGGCCCCAGCACGGCCAGAAGGACGGCCAGAAAGGCCCTCAGCCGCCGGGAAGCGGCCGCCAGGGCGAGCTCGGCGGCCAGCAGGCCGCCGCCGAGGGCCGGTTCGTCCGAGGCGAAGGCCGCAAGAAAAAAGCCGGCGGCGATGCCGGTCCAGGTGGCCGGCTTAAGATCGACGAAAGCGCTCAAAATACCTGGGGGGCAGGTTGTGGAGGACGGCCCAGACTATCAGAAAGGTGAGGGCTTTATCGACCAGGTCGGTGAGAATCGACTGGGTAAGGACGGCCTCGAGGAGGCCCTGGCCCCCGGCCAGGAGGAGGGCGACGATCAGGTCGTAGCCGCCCCCGGTCACCCCCCCGAAGACGTAGGCGGCGATGGGGGCCGAAACCACCGCCGCCACCAGGCCCGTAAAGAGGCCACCCGGCAGGGCCTTCCACCAGGCCCCGAAGATCCCCCATCCGGCCAGAAGGCCGCTTACAAGGCCGATAACCGCGGCCGTGACGGCGAAGGGGGCGGCCGTCGGCCGGAGGAGCAGGCCCCAGACCAGGTTCGAAAGGACTCCCGTCACCAGCCCGGCCCAGGGCCCGGCCAGGGCCGCCACCAGCACCGTCCCCACCGAGTCCAGGTAAAGGGGAAGCTGGAGGCGGGCGACCACCTCGCCCACCCCGATGTTAACGGCCACCGCCACGGGCAAAAGCCCAGCCACGGCCGTAAGACGCCGCTCCCACGTCCGAAGGAAAGCCATCGACCCGGACACTAAATTATAGCCGGCCCGGGGCGTCCCACGGCCGCCGACGGGCCGTTCTGGTATAATGGCTCTAGGCGGAAAAGTGTTGCCCGGTGTCCTTTTTAGCCTTTTAACTGCCATCTGACTGGATGATTTTTCAGTTTATCGGGCTGTTCTTTCGGGACCCCGTTGCCTTCGCGGTCATCTTTCCGGTCCTGGCCTTAAGCCTGGTCGTCTCCCTGGTGGCGGGGATCACCATCCACGAGTTCAGCCACGCCTTCCTTGCCGACCGGCTGGGCGACCCCACCCCGCGGTTTTTAAAGCGGCTTTCTTTAAATCCCCTGGCCCACCTGGACCCCCTCGGGACCCTTATGCTGCTCTTCGTCGGCTTCGGGTGGGGCAGGCCGGTGCCGGTTAATCCCCTCAACTTCCGGGCCGTATCCCCCCGGGCCGGTATGGCCCTGGTGGCCCTGGCCGGCCCGGTGAGCAACGTTCTGCTGGCCGGCCTGCTGGGGCTGGTCATCCGGGAGCGGCTGCTCCCCTGGCATCCGCCCGGGTATGTGCTGACGTTCTGGCGGCTTTGGGACCTTTTTGACGTCTGGGACCCCCGTTTCGTCCTGGCCGAGGTGGTCGGCTACACCATCGTCATCAACCTGGCCCTGGCGGTTTTTAACCTTCTTCCCCTGCCGCCCCTGGACGGCTACCGGATCCTGGTGGGCATTCTGCCCCGGGGCCTGGCCGCGGCCGTGGCCAGGCTCGAATTCACCTGGGGTCCGGCCCTGCTCATCACGATTCTGGCCCTGGATGTCTTTTTGCATGCTGGGATAATCAGCCGCCTGGTGGGGCCTGCCCTTCAGGTAGCCACCGAGGTGGTTGTGGGACGTCGATTAACCTAGCGCGGAGGGTGGTACGTATGAACCGGGTCGCCATAATCGGAACGGGCCTTATCGGAACGTCCATCGGCCTGGCCTTGAAGCGGGCCAAGCTCCAAGACGTCGAAATCGTCGGCCACGACCGGGAGCCGGAGCATGCGGCCAAGGCCAAAAGGCTTGGGGCCGTCGACCGGACCGAGTGGAACCTGATCCGGACGGTGGAGCGGGCCGGGCTTATCATCCTGGCCGTCCCGGTCAGGGCCATCAGGGAAATCCTGGAGGTAACGGCCCCCCACCTGCCCGAGGGGGCCATCCTCACCGACACCGCCTCCACCAAAGCCGAGGTCCTGCGCTGGGCCGACGAGCTTCTGCCCGAAACCGTCCACTTCGTGGGGGGCCACCCCATGGCCGGCAAGGAGCTTTCGGGGCCCGACGCCGCCGACCCTGACCTTTTTAAAGATGCGGTCTACTGCGTGGTGCCCTCGGTAAGGGCCTCGGAGCGGGCGGTGGATACGGTGGTCAACCTGGTAAACCTCCTTGGGGCCGAACCCTACTTTGTGGATGCCGCCGAGCACGACAGCTTCGTTGCGGCCGTAAGCCACCTTCCCATCGTCATCTCCTCGGCCCTGGTGGCCAGCACCACCCGGAGCCCGGCCTGGCGGGAGATGGCCAAGGTGGCCGCCTCCGCCTACCGGGACCTCACCCGGCTGGCCTCGGGCGACCCGGTGATGAACCGGGACATCATGCTCACCAACCGGGAAAGCATAATCCGCTGGATTGACCTCTTTATCGAAGAGCTTAAGCGCTACCGGGCCCTCATTGCCGAGGGCGGTCCGGCCCTGGGAGAAGAGTTCGAGCGGACCCACGCCGCCCGGGAGCGGTGGCTGCGGTCGCCCCGGACGGTGGGGGTCGAGCCCGGGCCGCGGGTGCCCGGCATGGGCGAGAGCATGATGTCTTTCCTGTTCGGCGAGCGCCTGGCCCGGGCCTCCCAGGAGGCCCTGCGGCCCCCCAAACCCGACGAGAACGGCAAGAAATCCAAGTCCGGCTAGCCTGATGCCTTCCCGTCAGGTGGCGGTGATTCGGGGGCCGGCCCCGAGGCTCTCCGGCCGGGTTCAGGTCCCCGGCGACAAGTCCCTTTCCCACCGGCTGGGTATGCTGGCGGCCCTGGCCGAAGGGGACTCCGAAATCGAGGGCTTTTTGGAGGCCGCCGACTGCCTTTCGACCCTGGCCTGCCTTAACCGCCTCGGGGTCTCGGCCGAGCTGGCCGGGGGATGCCTCCGGATTCGGGGCCGGGGGCTGCGGGGCCTCATCGAGCCCGCCGACGTCCTGGACGCCGGCAACAGCGGGACCACCATCCGGCTGCTGGCCGGCATCCTGGCCGGTCAGCCGTTTTTGAGCGTCCTGACCGGGGACGAATCTTTGCGCCGGCGGCCTATGGACCGTATCATCCGGCCCCTCCGGGAGATGGGGGCCCAGGTTATGGGCCGGGCCGACGACCGACTAGCCCCCCTGGCCATTCGGGGCGGGGACCTGCGGCCCGTCACCTACCGGTCGCCGGTGGCCAGCGCCCAGGTAAAGTCGGCGGTGCTGCTGGCCGGGCTCTACGCCGCCGGGCCCACGACGGTAATCGAGCCCGCCCCCTCCCGGGACCACACCGAACGCCTGCTTAGGGGGCTCGGGGTAAACGTTGAGACCTGGGCCGAGCCGGAGGGCGGCTTCGCCGTCCGGATAACCCCCCCCAAACGCCTTCCGGCCATGAGGGTCCGGGTGCCGGGCGACTTCAGCTCGGCCGCGTTCTGGCTGGCCGCCGCCGTCATCCACCCCGAGGCCGAGGTAACCGTGGAGGGGGTGGGGTTAAACCCGACCCGCACCGGCTTCCTCGACGTCCTCGGGCGGATGGGGGCCGATGTCGAGGTTAGGGTGACCGGGGAGGCCGCCGGGGAGCCTGTCGGCACCGTGACCGCCCGGTCTTCCAGGTTGAAGGCGGTCGAGGTGGGGGGAAGCCTGCTTCCCCGGCTCATCGACGAGGTGCCCCTGGTGGCCCTGGTGGCCTGCTTTGCCGAGGGCACGACCATAATCCGGGACGCGGCCGAACTGCGGGTTAAGGAGAGCGACCGGCTGGCCGGGGTCGCCCTGGGGCTGGGCCGGCTGGGGGCCGCCATCGGCGAACGGCCCGATGGGCTTATAATTACGGGGCCGGTTCGGCCCGCCGGGGCCGAGCTGGACGCCCTGGGCGACCACCGGCTGGCCATGGCCTGGGCGGTGGCCGGCCTCGTCGCCCCAGGTGAGACCCGAATCCTGGGGGCCGAGGCGGTGGGGGTCTCTTACCCCACCTTCTGGCAGACCCTGGAGCAGCTTGCCGGGCCCGTCGCCCGGCTCCTCCCGGCCTGATGGGTGGGCGGACAGCGGACGGCTCCCTCCTCCGGCGGCAGACGACGCCCCTTCTGCTGGTCCTTTCCGGGCCGTCCGGGTCGGGCAAAGACAGCCTCATCGGGTGCCTGGAGCGCCGGGGGCTGGACGTCGTCCGGGTCGTCACCGTCACCACCCGTCCCCCCCGGCCCGGGGAGGTGCCCGGCCGGGATTATATCTTCGTCCCCCCCGCAGAGTTCGAAAGAATGCGGGCGGCGGGGGAGCTTTTAGAATACGCCGAGGTTTACGGCCACTGGTACGGCACCCCCAAGGAACCCATCCGACAGGCCCTGGCCCGGGGAAAAGACGTCCTGCTCCGGGTCGACGTCCAGGGCGCCCGGACCGTCCGCCGGCTCTGCCCCGAGGCCGTCCTGGTGTTTTTAGCCCCACCTTCCGAGGAGGAGCTTATCCGGCGGCTTTCGGCCCGCCGGACGGAGTCCCCGGCCGAGCTGGAGCGGCGGCTGGCCAAGGTTCGGGAAGAGCTGGAATCCCTGCCTTTGTTTGACTATTTAATTATCAACTACCCGGGCCGGCTGGAAGAGGCGGCCGCCCAGTTCGAGGCCATCGTTACCGCCGAGCACCTGCGGGTCCACCCCCGGCGGGTCTGTCTGGGCTGAAGGCGGCGGTCACCAGAGGACGTAGACCCCGGCGAGGATGAGGCCGTACACCAGGTGGGATAGGAGGCTGGAGATGCGGGCGGTGCGGCGGAGCTTAACCCCAAAATAGCCTTCCCCGACGGCCGGCAGGACCACCAGCATCAAAAGGAGCCAGAGGGTAAGGCCGTAAAGGAGGCCGTTGAGGACTTCCAGGGACCTGGGAAACGGGTGGAAGAGGCTGCCGTAAATCACCCCCAGCACGAAGCCCACAAGCAGGTGGGAGGCCAGTCCCAGCCGGGAATAAGAGTTGGCGTGAAAGCCCAGAAATTTCGTTACGATTACCCGGCTCAGGTCGAGGCCCTCCTCATTCCAGAGCCGGGGCACATGCCAGAGCCCCACCATGACCAGGGCCCCGACCAGGCCGGAAAGCCCATCCCGGATGAAGGTCACCCCCATTTTCCGCCCTCCGCCGAAGCGCTTTCGGCCCATTTTACCCCGCCGGAAGGGGGCGCCGCAAAAAATCTACCTAGCCCAGGCCGGCCGCCTGGTACATGGCGTCCCAATACATTAATTCATAAGCCTGAAGCAACCGGGCGGCCCGGGCGATGCGGGCGGGGCTTACGCCCCGCTCCAGGCCGGCCTGGACCACCCCCAGGGCCTCCGCCTCGAAGGCGGGGTCGGGCCGGGCAAAAAGGTCGAAGAAGGCCACCTGTTCGGGGCTGAAACCGTAGTTCTCCCGGAGGGCCCGGCTCATCCGGCCGCAGTTGGCCCCCCAGGCCGGCAGGTTAACCAGAAAGGCGGCCGCCACCTCGGCGTCGCTGCCGTGGAAGGAGAGCCAGGCGACAAAGGCGGTGTAGGCGTGGCCGCCGGGGATGGGGTCGAAAGCCTCCAGCTCGGCCGGACCCAATCCCAGGGCCCCGGCGAACTTAAAGAGGGCCCCTAAGGCGGCCGCTTCGCCCCGGATGAGGTTTATAAAAAAGTCCCGGCTCGGCAGGGCGGCGTGCCGGGCCAGCACCCGCCCGAAACTTGCCAGGTCGCTGGTGATGATGTGATACTGCTGGCCGGCAAAGGCGGCCAGCTTCTCCCGGGGAATCCGGCCCTCCTCCAGCCGGGCCAGGTAAGGGTGGTTTAGAATCCGGTCGTCGAGGGCCCGGATTTGCCCTTTAATCTCCCGAATAAGCTGGGCGGCATCCTGGGTCATGGGCGCACCTCCCGGGGAATCAGCCCACCGGCCAGCCTTCAAGCCGGTAGGCCGCGTCCCAGAACATCCACTCGTAGCGGCTGGTGGTTATAAAGTGGCGGCGGATGGGGTCCCGGCGGCTTTCGGGCAGGTCGGCCGTGGCCGCATCGGCCGCCTCAAGGACCTGGCGGACCACGCCGGCATACTGCTCCGAAGCGTAAGTATCAATCCAGCGCCGGTAAAGGGGATTGGGGGACCCTTTGGCCTCCAGGGCCTTTCCCACCTCCCAGTAAATCCAGTAGCAGGGCAGGAGGGCCCCGAGCAGTTCCTCGAAGGGGGCGGCGTAGGCAACCCGCAAAAGGTAGGACGTATAAGCCAGGTTGGTGGGGGCCATCGGGGTCTGCTCCACCTGCTCGGGGGCGAGGCCCCAGTCCTTAAAGAAGCTTTCGTGCAGGGCCCGTTCGACGACCAGGGCGGTTTTGGCATGGTCGGCGAACATCTCGCACCAGGGGTCCCGGGGGGACTTGGCCGAGGCGACGGCCAGCGAGCGGGCAAAGTCTTTTAAATAAAGGGCGTCCTGAATTACATAAAACTTAAAGGCGGCTTCGGGCAGCGAGCCGTCGGTCAGTCCTTGAATGAAAGGGTGCTCGAGGATTGCCCGGAAGATGGGGGTGATGCTTTCCCAGAGTTCGGCGGTAAACTTTTTGGCCATCATTTTCCTCCCCGAAAAAGTTAGGGCCACAGGCCGGAGGGGCCTGTGACCCGGCGCTTTGACTACCAGATTCTCCCTACGCCGGCATTACCCGGGTCAGGTTCTGGCGGTCGGTGACGTGTGCGGTCACCCTCTCAGCCTGGCTAACCCAAGCTCCCGCGGCCTATTCGGCTGTCGCCCGATAATACCACGGCCGCCCGGGGCTGTCAATTTCTGCCGGGCGTCCGCGGCCCAGCTCCAGGGCGGGCCGGGTCACTCGGCCAGCCAGACGTCGACCAGGTCCTGGTTGACAAAGTGGGTCGGGGTGATCGGCCAGCCTTTAAGTTTGGCCCAATGGACAACAATTCGGTGCCACCAGAGGGTGGAAAGCTGATAGGCCATCTCCCCCAGCACCCGCCGCTCAAACTCCCAGACAATCTGCTTGCGCTTTTCCGGGTCCAGCTCCCGGCTCTGCCGCTGGTAAAGGTCGTCCAGGACCGGGTCCCGGTAGCGGGCGTAATTGGAGGGACTTTTCTCCGGGGATAGAAAGAGCAAGAGGAGCACATCCGGGTCATCATCCCCCGGGTAAGAGTAAAGGGTCACGTCGAAGTTGCCCGACCGCAGGTCCTGGGTCCAGGGGCCGGTCTCCAGAAGCTGGTGCTCCACCTGGATGCCGATTTGCCGCCACTGGTCGATGAGAAAGACCCCGAGGGACGGGTAAGGCTCGATGTTGCGGTTTTTGAGC